>OJUL01000005.1_pt1 | contig 211447 bp, 149 predicted proteins | sample 1601491 | NCBI WGS metagenome assembly OJUL01 (sample SAMN04436862, study PRJEB24849) | human gut metagenome | biome: human gut; feature: NICU; material: stool | host: Homo sapiens | place: USA: Saint Louis, MO | collected 2011-11-09 | reverse complement strand
TGCGTAAGTTTTGAAATTTTCTTTTCTTAACTTACACACTTTATTTTACACTCTCATGGAACTGGATACATACCAATTTACGACAATACACAGTTATATAGACAGTCTATCGTCATAATATTAATTCCTTTTTGCTGGGCGCTTTGGCTGATAGCCACCCCATTCAGAGGCTCTTCCCTCTGCACGCTTTGCCGCATTAGATGCAACTTTTGCTAATAATTCAAGCCCTTTTCTCTTCATAAACACCTTCACCTCCATTTTTTTTTGCTAAAACCATAAGTATTGATACTGATATCAGTGTTACTGAAATAACCGCTGATACCACATAGTACCCCTTGAAAGAAGATATTATCATTACCAACAACCAAAAAATAAATGCAATCATACTATAGAAACGAAACTTCCTCTTTTCTTCTGCACAAAGCGGATGATTTTCATTTTCTATAGGAGCCATCTGATAAATACAAAGCCCCTGTAAGACACCTGATATAGCGATTACTGAATTAATATTAATAAAGTGCATAATTCCATAGCTTGACATCATACATAATAAACAGGTTGTACCAAACAAACAAAAACATCTGGTATACGTCTTTGCGTGAAAACCGCCAGAAAAAATTCGCATACTAATAAATACAGCATAAAATAGTAATACCCTAAGAACAGAGTCCATCAAAATACCTATTAATAATACAATCAGCGCATTAGTTATATTAGCCATCGTGATCTGAAAACCGTATTCATAAACTTCTCTGTCAGCCGTTTGTATTATATGCTCGTTCTCAAGCATGTCCGTTAATATAATAGATAATTTACATATCATAAATATTATCCTCCACATTATAGAATATTAATGCCTGGGAAATGAAAAATCAATAGACTTTGCATAATCGGGATAAATTTTGCATAATCAGGATTTTTTCAAACTTTTGTTGGATATTTCAGGTATATAATCTGATTAAATTCCCCATCAGAATCCCAATTCTCATAATATCCATCGTATTTCTCAACAATCCGATGGATGCTTTCCATTCCAAAGCCGTGCAACTCTTTGTTTTTCTTACTCGTTATAAGTTCTGGATTATTTTCAATAACCGGCTCACGAACAGTATTTGTAATGCTACATTGCAAATAGCAGTGGTAGTTTTTAATTTCCAATGAAATCTCTTTTTTGTCACAAAGTGATGCGGCCTCAATCGCGTTGTTTAATAGATTATACAGCAATATACCCAGATCGCTGCTTCTGATTTTGCTAACTTGAGCAAGAACAATACAATTAAATATTATGTCTCTCTCTTTACAGTCAGAATATGCCTTATATAATATGGCATTTAGACTATCGCTGATTGTTACTACTGGCAGTCCCGAATATTTTTTTATATTCTCCTCAAGTTCTCCCAGATATGTGGCAGCCTCCTCATTCTTGCCGGAATTTAAAAGTAGATGGAGAGTTGTATAATGCGCAGCGCTGTCATGTCGCATAATTTGCAGTTCCTTATTTAAATGTTCTATATATTTTACATATTCACTTTGTTTTCCAACTAGTTTATTCGTATATTCTCGTGTGACATCGTCGATATGATATTGACTTAGTTTTTGAAATATTACAAAAACAAGCAACATAATCAGAATTGTGCCAAAAAGAAGCAGCATAGAAACTATGTGTCGAACAACCTTATTATCTGCATGGAGTTCCATAGTAAAAAATCCCAGTATAATCAACAACATGAGAAAACATATTCCAATCAAGACATACCCATCTCTTCTACTGAGATAAAGACTATTCTTTCGTTTTTTCAAGAGCATGCATTGACACAATATAAACTTCAAAATAGTAATTGCCGTCAGCGCCTCAGCCCTTAAGTAAAAATTTGAATTGAGAAGCTGATCTATACTATGATTTGTAATAAGACTAAGGAATTCAAAAATCGGAATCGTTGAGAAAAGGATAATGCAGGCCCATATCATAGCTCCAATTGCATGATCGATTGCATCACCTTTACAAAAGGCATTAGCATAAAGAAATATTATCAGTAAATAGGCAAAACCAAACACCCCTTCAAATATCATGAAAAAATTAAGCATTGTCACTGTAGCAAAGTAGACTAGAATTCCTACGATCATACAAATAACCTTCTTTTTCCCTCTATGTCGAGGCTGACAATACTGGGTAACAAAGTGTATTCCAATAATAGAGGTTGCGATATTGGCTATTAATTCAATTCCTACTGACAAACCTATACTCCTTTGCTAAAATATATTTTTCTAACCGCTGCACGACGTTCTTTACTAAGTGGAATAGTACTCTTATCAGTAAGAGTGACCGTGTCACTGTTGATCGAATATATGTATTTTATATTTACCAAAAAGCTCTTGTGGATTCGGATGAACTGATGTTGCGCTATTTCTTCCTCCAGCTTTTTTAAACTGCCTCCCATTTTGTATGTATTGCTCTCTGTCTTAATCAAAATATCATGGCCATAACTTTCAAAGTAGAAAATATCCTTGTATAAAATTTTAAAGGAATCTGATTTAACTTTTACAATAAAATCCTTTCGCTCATAATATACACGATCCAAATACTTTTTTATTGCCTTTTTTAAATCCGATTCTAATGTCCTTTTTCTAACAAACCAGAAAGCTTCATATTCATAGGTATCAAAAACTAGGTTTTCATGTGAAGAAACAAATATAATGGTTATTTCAGCTTTACTTTTTTGCAGTTCCTTAGCAAGGGAGAAACCATTTATATTAGGCATCTCAATGTCCAGAAATAACAAATCAAAAATTTTCTTTGTTAATCGAGCATAGAAATCCTGGGCTCCCGAGAAGTCCTCGATCTGGATACTTTCTCCAAAGCTCTCCATAACTTTTTCTAATTCTTTTTTAAGACAGGCACGCATATTTAACTCGTCATCACAAATAGCTATTGATATCATACTGTTTTCTTCCTTTGTCCTAAAAATGCAACCATATCGCTGACCGTTTTTTGATCGGCAGCACTCAAAGTTTTTATATTCTCAATTAGGCTATCATACTCTGATGATTTTTTCGGTGCATCACATTCCCTGGCCACCTCTTTTACATCAGATAATCCGAGTAGGTAATCAACCGAAACGTCAAAGTAATTGGAAATTACAATCAAAACTGATGCAGGTACTGTGGTTATATCCTGTTCGTATCTACTGATATTTTGTTGGGTAGTTCCTAATATATCTGCAAGTACTTTTTGTTTCATGCCACGACTATTGCGCAATTCCTTTAATCTGTTCATAGTAACTCTCCTCGTATAATATAATTCTAAGCGACAGTGCATTAGCTTTAACAATTAATACTTGTGTGAAAATATCAATTATACTTGTTTGTGTGATTTTTGAGAAAAGACCAAATACAGTGAAACTCTATCTAACTATATTTTGGTCTTTTTATTTTCTGATATTCTTATTTTTAATTTACACCACAACTCTGAAACAACTGGATGAAACAAGAAAAGATGGACATCATAGAAATAAATAGCAAAATTCCGTTACGAACAGACAATTGCAAAGAAATAAAGGGGCTGACGCACTGCGAGTTAAATAACTCGGGTGTGACAGTCCCCTTTTTATGGCATTGGTACTAGTACAGCATTGCATAAGTTTCGGTGAATATAGCACCTGCTATTTTCACCGAAACTTATGCAATGCTGTACTAGAAATGAAATTTTTCAACCTGTGCGGTTGAATAACGTTATTTTCATTTTTACCCAATTATCTTTCCGATAAGCATGGACACTGTGCTATACCAGTATTCTGCGAAGCACTTTTTGCAAGTGGAACAGAGCGCGAGTCCTGGGGAATGTGAAAATAACGTAAGCGATGAATAATCTACCGTCATTAGTTCTTATAAAGAATCGGTCAGCAAATAAAAAGCATCTATCAGAATGATATCTGCCCTCGGTTTTCCGGTGTTTCTGTTTCCGTATCCATCACCCCACAACAACGTTCCTTTATAAAGTCGCTCCATGGCATCATTGCTTCCACGCCTGCGGGCTCATTTTTGTAGTCCGGCATGTATAGCAGCAGTGTGTAGAGGTCTTGGAACACGTTTAAGTGGTTGACTTTCGCCGTCTCCACGAGGCTGTAGATGATAGCGCTCGATCTTGCTCCATCCACTGTATCATGGAATAGAAAGTTTTTTCGGCCTGTTCCGTAGACTTTTGCACAACGTTCCGCCCTGTTATTGGAGTTATGAAATTAAGTACATAAAACAAATAATGCTGCGGAACAGTCGATTCGGGGTTTCTGTATCGGGTAGAACTGGGTAATGATCGATACAGTTGCCGGTGCCAGATCCAGTGCAATCATCTACAGCATTGCGGAAACCGCAAAGGCAAACAGCCTGAAGCCATACGATTACTTTGAATACCTGCTCACTGAGATACCAAAGCATTTGGATGGCACGGACCGTAACTTTCTGGATGACCTGCTCCCCTGGTCACCGAACCTCCCTGCGAACTGCCGGAAGCCTGGTAAAGATGAGGTGAAATGAAATAAGACTGGAGCAAATCTGTTTCAATCATACAGGTTTGCTCCAGTTTTGTATAGGTACTCGCTATCTACCGTTTACAATTCTTCTGTACAGAAGAATTTAACAGTTTAGAGCAAGTAATATAAAATGCTGATCTCAATTGCCGTGATGAGGTGAGATTGTGTAAAAACAGGGCTGTCACACAACGGTGCGACAGCCCTGTTTTTACACACCTGTTTCTTCTCAAATTATGCCGTTATACAAACGCTCTAATATGATCATTTTAAAAGTTCCTCCTTGCCCTCTATTAACTCTGCCATGAGTTGAGCACCGAGATGGAATGCATACCGGAAACGGTCAAAACTCATCATGCTTTCCATTCTGGTATCTGCGTCAAAGTAGGCGTTCAGCAGTTCCTTTTGTTCATAGGGTGTCATTCAACATTTCCATGTTCTCATTCTTGATACATGCTGTCCTTACAAAAGGGGAATCCTGATCGTGAATGCTACTGGGGTGATCATACAACAACTCTAAGATGTTCTTCATTTTTTACTCAACCTCCCCAGCGTGAAAAGTTCTTCAGTGAGTTTATTAACAGCGGAAAGTGTTTTTTTATATTCGGCATTACCCATATATCTATCTATCCTTTCTATTTGGGCTCGATATTGCTTGAAAGGGAATCCGGCGCATGATATACTATTTACGTCGCTCTTGCTTTCTGGCAATAGTCGGCTGGGGAAGTGGCGTGTGTCTTTTGCGAGAAGTGCGCCGCTTCCTTTCATTTTTTATTGAGGTCGTCATACATCTTTTTGACACCACGCCTGACGACTTCCGCTCTGGTAATCTGCATTTTTTCACTGCATATTTCCAATTTATCCACGGTATCCTTGTCGAAGCGTATTTTGATGTCAATATCTTTGGGGCTATCAGTAGGACGTCCCATTTTTTTAGCGGCCATGTCACACCTCCTTTTGCAGTCGCATAATTATTTTAACTTATGCGATCGCAAAAGTCAATGGACTTTAGTACTTTCAGTTTATTTTTTGTACACAGGCTATACATAGCCTGAAAAGTAGCCTGTTTTTACACACCTGTTTCTTCTCAAATTTTTCTTTTAGGCCGGTCAGTATCCGAGAAGACTTCACACATAAGTCTGGCAGCTAATTTGAAACCATAAGAAAAATTAGTGTAGGCGTACATAGAAGAGGCTTCCGTTGTGAGTTCTTCAAACTCTGCAAAGCGGTTCGCATCTTCCTCGGTTAAATTATTCATAAAGTATTCCCGCTCCCTATTGATTTTATCTTTAAGAGCAAGAAACTTAGGAGAGTGGCAGACAATTTCTTCACAGGGATAGAGATTGCCATCATACCATTTGTTTAAAAGACTCATTTCGAATCCTCCTGTTCGAGAGTGGGGGCGGCAGTTTCGGTGACCGTATGAAACGCTACAAATGCATCAATGGGACTTTCTTGTGCATCATGGTATTGAGCAAGATATTTCTTATCTTCGTCGTTGAGTTTCATGTAAAGCTTTTCCGCCGTTGTATGCATGATTTCGATCGCCTTCATGTATTCAGGATTTCTTATGGATAGTGAGGGACTGATGTACAGGTTACCATTCATAAATGCGATTAAGATATTCTTTGTTTTATTCATATTCATTCCATCCTTTCTGTTCATTTCGTTTGGACAATTTTTTACAGGGCGGAACCGCACAGTGAATTATTTATGTGGCTTTCTAAAAAAACATGTGTTATCAATGGCAAGGCAGCAGTCCAGTGATATGGTAGAGTGCAGAATGTCAGGCGTACTTTACTCGGCTGGCAATAGCGGTGCTATCATGTTTCTCCTTTCTTATTTTTATTTGTTTCATGTGCTCTGTGGCTGTTCCCGCATCTTACGGAAAACCATCTCGGTTCCGCTTGCTTCTTCGAGATACCGCTTGATGTAGCTTGTTTATAATAATGCCACATTACAGCCTGACAATAAAGAGGAAAAATGCTTATAATATATAAAAGTTCCATATTATAGCCCGATATTGTTTTGCGGAATGAGGTTATTATAAGTTTTAAGGAGGGAATAATGCTATGGATGTTTCGTTTATCGGCAGCCGCATCACGGATCTGCGTTTGAGAAAAGGCGTTTCCGAATATCAGATGTCATATGATTTGGGACACAATAAGAATTATATTCGCGCGATCACATCTGGCCGCTCGCTGCCATCAGTAGAGGGACTTTTTAACATTATAGAGTATTTTGAAATGTCGCCTTCAGAATTTTTTGACAAAGAATATCCGCAGATGATTAGAAAAGCCGTTGATTACATGGAACGGCTGGATGATGAAGATATGCTGCTTCTTTTGAATATTATACAGATGTTCTGCAAGAAGAAATCATAGTACTGCGGTCTGCCAAAGTAAACGGCAGAGAGAACACATTTGAAAAAAACAACACCGGGGGCGGCCAGTAATGGCCGCCCCCGGTGTTTGGTGAAGAAGGGAAATGCATGAAAAACTGCATGTTAATTATTGATGATACGGCCTGACGGGAACTTAAAACCATCAGGCCGTTATTTTTTTGCCATAATCCGGGAGGATTTCTTTGTAATGCAATCTGTCCGTAATCTAAAAGACAGAAGCCTTCTGTAATAATGCCAGTTATTATATTTAAGGTGAAAATACAAATGCTAATATCTGATGGATATCGTGCAGGAGATTTGTCTGAATACAGGGAAAGCCCACTGCCGCTTATCATACATTCCAACTGTTATAAATATACATTCCAAAATGCCGTAATCATCTATTGGAAGATTACGGTATTTTTATGCTCCCGTAGCTGTCGTGGTCCGCCCTCCGGTTTTTGATTTAAAAATCAGAAAACCGGAGGAAAGAATAATGAAGAATTACAAAAACAGCGATTATGCCCTTAATAAATACAGTGAGGGAATTGTGTATCAATTTACGGACAGTATGGTGGAGGTGACGCTGGCCGATTATTTGCGAGAAAATCCGGAAAAGACGGAGGCTGACTTTATGGAATTGAAAGCCCTGTCAGATGCGATCTACCATGAGCAGGATTTAGAGGACAACCGGTATGGCAAACGGGTGAGGACTCTGGAAAGTGCTGAAGGCCAGGGGCAGTATGCTGCGGTTTTCCCCGATATGGAACTGATTCATCAAAGTGATCTGGAACAAGCCGCCAAAGCCGCCAGGATGCTTTTTACAGGAGGGTATTTGACAGAGGTGCAGAAACAGAGGTTCATCCTGCATTTCTACCAGGGACTTTCTTATCGCCAGATTGCGGCCCGCGAAAACGTGGATTTTACCTCTGTAAGGGAAAGCATAAAGGCTGCAAGTGTAAAACTGCAGAAAATTTTTGAAAAAATTTAATTTGATACCCCCACACCCCCCTAGTTTTTGGACGTTAAGTGAAAGGCAATTTTTCAGGACAGCCTTTCACCTGCTCCTTGACAAGTGAATATGGGTGTGGAGGCACAGCGATGACAGGCCGGGAAACCGGAAGCGACGAACTGGAACGCGCCAAGACGACAGCAGGGGATAAAATAACCATGCCGATTCGAGCGATAACGTTTGCAGTGCTGACGTCCCGTGGTGGGACGGATTGCGATAACCCCTGTCACAATCATGGTACTTCTGCTGAGAACCAGCAGCCCTGAAAAATGGGAGAATGCACACCCCTGTTTGAGAAAGAACAGGGGGCGGCTTTTATGGTGTCTGTGTTACCCCACGGAACGTCTGCCACACCTTTGTAGATATATCAATCTATCGTACTATTGGAACGATAGAAACCATGCGGCGGAACAGATATTTTTGTCAGCAGACAACTAAATAAAACCTGCTCCGCCGTATGCTTGTGTCGCTGCTTTAGGCTGCAAAGGAGGCAAAAGCTATGAATGAAGAACTTGTCTGCATAGCGGACATTCAAAATAAGATTTATGAGGCCGGGCTGTTCCGGCCGGAGGAAAAGGTGGTGCTTGCCACCAAAGACTGTGTATTGCTGGAATATTTTACAGGAAAGGCATACAGCTACCGTATGGTAGATTTAAATACATTAAAGGCGAAACGCCTTTTTTCCCGACAGAAGCCGCTTGCGCAGGATGGGTATCAGCGGGCCATCGAAAAAATGCTGGCGAAAGCGCCGGAACCGGAGGCAGAATCAGCGATGACAGCTGATGGGCGTAAACGGGCAAAGGAACTGCTGAGATGCCTGTTTGTTCGTATTCTGCCGGAGCATGGAATGGCGCTGCGTGATAACCAGCTTTCCCTCTCCTTGGCAATGTTAGATGCCCTGTGGGAGAAGAAGCTGGCACTGTGCGAGGCTGAGGTGGGAACCGGAAAGACCCACGCATATATCCTTGCCGCCATTGTGTATCGTATTTTTAAGGCCAGTATGCAGCCGACTGTTATCTCCACCTCAACAATCGCCCTGCAAAAGGCGATGACAGAAGAATATATCCCGCAGATTTCAGATGTCCTACTGGAGCATCGGATTATCAACCGGCCGCTGACCTTTGCGGTCCGTAAAGGAAAATCTCATTATGCCTGTGATGACAGGGTGCGGAATTACCTGTCATCCATCCGGCATAATAACCGGCCGGAGGATGGAATACTGGTGGAAACCCTGACAGCACTTTTCAGTGGCAGCTGCCCCATTGATTTAGACTGCCTTCCGCTGTCGGACTATGTAAAAGGGCGTATCTGCGTAAACCACTGCCATTTTCATTGTGACCTGTCGGGTATCTGCCGATACCGAAACTTCCTGCACAAGACGCAGACTGTGGCGTATGATTTTCAGATTGCTAACCACAACCTTGTGCTGGCGGACATTTTAAGTCAGAAGGGTGGAAGAAACCGTCTGCTCCCGCAGAGCGGCATCCTGATTTTTGATGAGGCCCATAAACTGTTGGATGCCGCAAGGCAGATGTACGGCATGAACTTTGATGCTGCGGAATTGGAACAGCTTGTGTCCAGCACATACCGAAGTATGGGAGGCATTTCCAACCGTAAGGAAGCATCCCTGTTATGTGAGGAACTGCTCCGGCTGAACGGTCTGCTTTTTGAAGTCATCAAGCACGAAGCAGGGGCACATTATGACAAAGGATGCCAGGCATTTGATTTTACTGCGGGCACCATAGGAATTTTGAACACACTGGCGGCTGCTTTAAACAGGTTGTCCGTGTGTTTTTATTTGCCAGGGGCGGGAAACACACATAAACGTCTACTGAACCGTATAGAGCACGAGCGGGCGAAGCTGATGATACTATTGGACAGTTCAGAATCTATATGCTGGCTGGAATATACGGGTGTGTCAACGTGCCGGCTCTGTACCCTGCCGAAAGCATTGGACTTCCTGCTTTATGAGGATATCTGGAATCAGGAAATGCCCTGTATGCTGACCTCGGGCACCCTGTCTATCGGGGGTGATTTCAGTCATTTCATGCACCGGACGGGCATTGACCTTCTCCCACAAAACCGGCTTCTGACAGTCAGCAAGGCCTCCCCTTTCGACTATGAAAACCATGCCCTGCTGTATCTGCCGGGGGATTTGCCGTTCCCGGATGTGAAGAATGGGGATTACATGGAAAAGCTGCTGGAACGGCTTCGGGAGTTAATCCGGCAGAGCCATGGGCATACGCTGGTGCTGTTTACCTCCTACCGTATGATGGAGCTTGTGTATCAGGAACTGTCCAGGCCGCAGGCAGTAAATTATCCGTTGTTCTGTATGGGGAAAGGACGGCTGGAAACCATTGGCGCTTTCCGAAGGAGCGGAAACGGCGTGCTGCTTGCAAGCGATAGTGCAGGGGAGGGCATTGACCTTCCGGGAGATATCCTGTCCTCGCTGGTGGTGGTCCGTCTGCCATTTCCCGCCCCTGACCCGGTATCGGAGTATGAACGCACCCTTTATGATGATTTTCAAACCTATCTGTCAGAAAATATTGTGCCAGGTATGCTTATCAAACTGCGCCAGTGGATCGGACGTGGCATCCGCAGAGAGACTGACACCTGTGTGTTCTCTATCCTCGACAGCCGCGCCGCCGGACGCTATAAAAATGACATATTGGCCGCCCTGCCGGATATGGCGGTCACTGACCGGATCGATGATGTGGGAAGGTTTATGTATGAGAAAAAAACAGACGCTTATTTTGAACTGACACAGCAGCCGAGAATTTAGGGGAATAGGACAAATTACAGAAATCATAGAGTGAAACGGAGAAGAGATATGGAGGTTTGTTTCATTGATTGGGAACGAGAAGGACATTGATGTCAGAGATGTGGATATTGACACACTGGTTGACATTCGGGATGTTGTTATCCAGAATGAATTGCCGAAGGAAGAGCGAATCAAAGATTTTATTGAAAAAATCAGAAATCCCTATTTGTTTCGTTATAAAGACGCGGTGGTAAAAGTGCAGTTTCCAGATACAAAGGTAACGCTGGAGGAGGCAATTGAAACTTATGCGATAAGATTATAGAGCATAAATCCGAGATAGACGCCGATAGGATGTTATGGTATTATGGTGACAGGGATAAATAGCACCATACAGTGAAGCCTAATCTGGTTTGCTATCGAAGCAAAGTAGAATGGGAGAATTCGTATGGAGAACGATACAATTATTTATGAAGCAACTGCTTATTACAGGCTTTCCAAAGATGATTATGATATTGACAAAGCAGAAGGAAAGCACAGGAGTGACAGTATTACCAATCAGCAGAGCCTGATTCGTGATTTTGTCAAATCACACCAGGATATCAGGCTGTCCGCGGAACGGATTGACGACGGCTATTCAGGAACGAATTTTGATCGGCCCGCATTTATGGAGTTACTTGAAGATGTCAAATCGGGCAGGACAAATTGTGTCATTGTGAAGGATTTGTCGAGATTTGGGCGCGAATATATAGAAACGGGAAGATATATTCAGCGGATGTTTCCGGCGCTTGGAATCCGTTTTATCGCAATTAACGATCATTATGACAGCCTGGATACGGAAAATCAGTCTAGTCAGCTCTATCTTCCCTTTAAAAATTTAGTAAATGATTCTTACAGCAGGGATACTTCTATAAAAATACGCTCCCATTTGCAGATTAAGCGTAAGCAGGGCGAATTTATAGGAGCTTTTGCGGTATACGGATATAAAAAAGATATCTGCGACAAGAACAAAATTGTTGTGGATGAGTATGCAGCCGGAATTGTAAGGAAAATCTTTGAGTGGAAGCTGGAGGGGTTAAGCCAGCAGCGGATTGCGCAGCGGCTTAACGAAAGCGGTGAACTATCGCCGTTGGAATACAAGAAGGCCATAGGTGTCAATTACCAGAGCAGCTTTAAGAAAAAGAGCATAGCGCTCTGGTCCGCCGTTACAGTAGGGAGAATTTTAAAAAATGAAATTTATACCGGAGTATTGCTGCAGGGCAAGCGGAGCACGCCTAACCATAAGGTGAAAAATACGGTATATTTAAAGGAGTCAGAATGGATTCGGGCGGAGGGTACCCATGAAGCGATTATAAGCAAGGATACATTCCAAATGGTACAGGGACTGTTGGGAAAGGACCTGCGAGTGGCTCAGAACAGGGAAACTGTATATCCATTTTCCGGGCTTTTGATTTGCGGAGATTGTGGAGAAGCCTTGATAAGGAAAGCAACTGTTTCCAATGGAAAGGAATATGCCTATTATATCTGCTCCACAAACCGCTTGGACGGCACTTGCAGCAGCCACCGCATTAGTGAAACCCTTTTATATAAGATGGTTCTGGAGTTGCTGAACAAGCATATTGAGGCGGTGGTTGTACTGCAGGAGCTTTGTAAAAATTTACGCTTTTCCGAGGAACATAAAAGGAAAATCATTGCTACCGATACAAGACTGAAGCTTTTAAATGAGGAGCTGGAGAAATATAAGCATCTGAAAATGTCCGTTTATGAAGATTACGCAGAGGAAGTAATCGGACGTGAAGAATATGAGCAATACGGAAAAGTATATACGGAGCATATTGAAAAAACAATCCAAAATATCGGGGCTGTAAAAAAGGAATTGAGAGCGCTGATGGCGGACGATGGCGGCGGCTTGGAGTGGACGAAGGTATTTCTTGCAAACCGGAAATTGTCGAAGCTGGATAGAAAACTGCTGGTTATGCTGATTGATCAATGTGTCATATATGAAAAAAAGAAAATCATTCTTGTACCAAAATATAAGGACGAATTTGACCGTATGTGTGAAATACTGGAATGTCAGGTTACAGACGACGCTGCAAAGGCGGTGATGTGATGGGAAGAATTAGCCGCAAAGCACGCAGCATGACGGAACATAAGGAAAATCAGGTGGTTTTCCAATGGCTGGCAGCCAGTTATTCAAGGTTATCAAATGAAGATAGCAGAAAGGGCCAAAGCCTGTCCAATCAAAAGAAGCTGATTCGGGAATTTGCAGAACGGAATCCAAACGTGAAAATAGTGGCTGAATATGAAGATAACGGCCGCAGTGGAACCAATTTTAACCGAGCCGGATTTGAGCAGATGATGGAGGCTGTCAAATCCGGGGAGGTAAACTGCATTATCGTAAAAGACTTATCAAGATTTGGCCGGGATTTTATAGAAACGGGCAATTATATTGAGCGGGTATTTCCCCATATCGGAGTACGGTTTATTGCAATTAACGATAACTATGATTCGGATAATCCAGAATGCACGACGGAATATTTGGTGGTGGCGCTAAAAAATCTAATCAATGAACTGTATGTCAAAGATATATCGAAAAAGATTCAAACCGTAAAACATTTACAGCAGGAGCGGGGGGAGTTTCTTGGCAACTGTCCGCCTTATGGCTACCGCTTTGAGGGGATGAATAAGAAAAAGCTGTTTGTTGACCCAGAGACGGCGGAAACCGTCCGCATGATATTCGCGTTGCGGGAGAGTGGAATGACCTGCCGAAAAATTGCTCAGTATTTACAGGAGCAGGGCATTAAATCTCCCTGGCTGTCATTGAAAGAAAAAGGATATACTGTGAATGTACATTGTAAATGTGAGTCAATGTGGCACCCAGGGGTGATAGCAAAAATGCTGTCCAACAAGGTTTATACCGGAAGCATGGTTCAGAGAAAAACGGTTACTTCCTATTATGAGGGAAAAGAGTGTAAGAAACTTCCCGAAGAGAAGTGGATCATCATTCCGGATTGCCATGAGGCCATTATCGGCAGGGAGCAGTTTGAAAGAGTCAATGCCATGAAAAGAAAAGCCGCACAGGACTCGGAAACCTCAGCCGGTCAGCCGGGCGGCCACGAAAATATGTTTAAAGGAATCCTTTTCTGTGGGGACTGCGGATATGCCATGAGCCAGAAGAAAATCATTCCCAATCGGCGCAGGGACAGGAATGAGATACAGCCGCCACCAAAATATTCTTATACCTGTAAAAAGTATGCAGCGTTGGGAAAGGAATGCTGTACCAGCAAACATATCATGGAGGATAAGTTGGTGGATATTGTATCATCCACAGTGCTTCCTATGATACGGCAGATCTGCCAGGAGAAGGCTGAGCATGAAATGGTGCCTGTTATGTCGGCTAGTGCCCGGAAACAGGAAGTACAGGAAAAGCAACAGGCAGAGGTGCTGGAAAAAATCGGAAGATGCCGTAGCCTGAAAGCCGGATTATATGAAAGTTATGCCAGCGGTTTTTTGACAAAGACAGATTATCTATACACTTCCGAACAATACGATAAAGAAATTTCCTTTCTGAAAGAAGTATTGGAGAAGCTGCAGAGGGATACGGAACAGACAGATCAGGAAATCGAAAGAGGGAAAACATTTTTTAAAACGATTCAGCAATACGAAAAAAAGAGCACAATTACCCCGGAACTGATAAGGGATTTGATAGAAAAAATTGAAGTCTTTGATAACAAACGGATACAGATAACCTTTCGTTTTGCAGATTTATATGGGAGGGGAAACGTATGCGGAAAATAAAGACTGCCATCTATCTCCGGTTATCCCGTGAGGATGACCAGTATGGCGAGAGCAATAGCATAAGTAATCAGCGGAAGCTGCTTTTGGAATGTATAAGCCGTTTTTTTCCTGATGGGGAGGCCGAAATAGCTGAGTACTGTGATGATGGATATTCCGGTAATGATTTTAAAAGGCCGGAATTCTGCAAAATGATAGAGGATGGAAAACGGGGAAAAGTAGATGTTGTTATGGTAAAAGACCTGTCCAGACTGGGGAGGGATTATATTGAGACAGGCTGCTATATTGAACAGGTATTTCCTTTCCTCGGAATTCGTCTGATAGCGGTCAATGATCACTTTGACAGTGATGATTATAAAAGTAGAAGTGCAGGGCTTGAGATCGGTTTTAAAAATCTGATAAATGAGATGTACTGCAAGGATGCGTCAGATAAGGTCCGGGAAACATCAATGGACATGAGAAGACGCGGGCTGTTCCTGGGCGGAACGGCACCATTTGGCTATGCAATATCGGCAGAAGATAAGCATTATCTGGTAATCGACGAGGAAGCTGCTCAAATTGTAAAAAGGATTTTTTCTATGTATTCGGAGGGGTGTTCCAAAGCAGAGATCACCCGTATTCTGAACAAAGAAGGGATTACGCCTCCTGGAAAGTATTTAAAGCAGAAATACGGAAGGCTGAATGTAAAAGATTTAGATAAGTCGGTATGGACGGCAGGATGTGTTAACCGTATCCTGCAGAATCCTGTCTACATAGGAAAGCTGCAATTCGGACGGTTTAAGAAAGAAAAAATGTCCAGCAAGCATTGTGTAGGCGTACCAAAGTCAGAGTGGATTACGGTTGACAGCTTCCATGAGGCTTTGATTGATGAAGCGGTATATCTTAAAATTAATCAGGCAATCAAGGAAGAAGCCGAAAAAAGAAGACCCCGAAAGATTTCTGGCGGAAAAAAAGAAAAGTCGGTTTTTGCCCGAAAAGTATATTGTGGTTCCTGCCGTCATGCTTTGGGGAGGCGGAAGGAAGGGAAAGGCTATTACCGCTGTATCAGGCATCAGGTGGAAAGTGATGTGCAGTGCAGCCAGGACCACTTGGAATACAGCCTTTTAGAGGAAATTGTGCTGACGGCAGTTAATCGGCAAATTGCCCTCGCAGATGACCTAAACCATACGTTGTTAAAAAGAAGCAGACCTGCCGGAAGTAAGCAGGCGGGTCTGCTGAAAAATTTGGCCGAAATGGAGGAAACTGTTGAAAGAATCAGCCGTTTCAAAATGGAAAGCTATGAAAAATACAGCCTTGGCAAGATCAGCCGCCAAACCTATTTGGAAATTAAGGAAACGTATGATAACCAGACGGCAAAATTACAGGAAAAGAAATTACTCTGTGAGGCAGAGCTTAGGAATTTGCAGAGCGAAATGCTGGAAGAAAGTGAATATCTGAAAGTTTTTTCTGGAAGAGGGGATATAACAGAGCTGTCATATGAACTGGTTCAGACCTTAATTAAAAGAATCTACTTTTATGGGGATAACCGCATCGAGATTATCTGGAATTATGCCGATGCCTGTGAACGACTGATCGCTATTTAATATATTTTTTGGAATTTACTTGACACAGGCAGGAACGCATATTTCAGGAATTATCGGCGGAAGCGGGACTTCCTCCGATGGAAGATATCAGGGGGTGGCGCCGGAGTGCCATATCATTATGGTCAAGGTGCTGGATCAGAAGGGAAACGGATACGCCTCCGATGTCCTGGCGGGGATCAAATGGATCCGGGAGAACCGGGAACGGCTGGGAATCCGGATTGTGAATATATCGGTCGGCTCTTTTACGAAGAAGGGCATGAGCGAAAACTCTGTCCTGGTGCGGGGCGTCAATGCCGCCTGGGATGACGGTCTGGTGGTCTGTGTGGCCGCCGGCAACATGGGGCCGGGAAAGAACACCATAACCACTCCGGGAATCAGCCGGAAGGTGATTACGGTGGGCTGCTCCGACGACTATAAAGAAGTAAATGTAATGGGAAACCGTATGATCGACTATTCCGGCAGAGGCCCCACAGGAGCCTGTATCTGTAAGCCGGAAATCATTGCTCCCGGAGCCGGAATCATCAGCTGTGCCCCGGAAACGGGGGCCTACCAGTCCAAAAGCGGTACCTCCATGTCCACGCCTCTGGTATCAGGGGCGATTGCACTTTTACTGCAGAAATATCCTTATATGAGCAACCGGGACGTAAAACTCAGGCTGAGAGAGAGGGCGGTGGACTTAGGACTGCCCATGAATCAGCAGGGCTGGGGAATGCTTGATGTGGAACGGCTGATTGAATAGACGGAACGGCCAGGAACCGATAAAACAGAGACCGGACAGATGGCGAATGCCTTCTGTCCGGTCTCTGTTGTTTTATTCTGGAACAATCAATACGGGACTCATTTAGCGGCGGTTCGTTTGCCGGCGGAGGTGTTCACGGAAACTCTCGTTCGGGGCCTGGCCGTCTGAGCAACCTTGCTTTTTTGCGGACGTTTTGCATCGTTTCTTCCGGTGTTCTTTACCGGCCGGGGCTTCGTCTCTTTCTGGGGGACGGTGAATACGGTCATGGGGAACGGATGGTCTTTTACGACCGGAATCTTTTTTCCAATCAGCTTTTCGATATCCTCCACGTATGCTTTTTCTTCGATGTCGCTGAAGGAGATGGCCCGTCCGCCGAGACCTGCCCGTCCGGTTCTGCCGATCCGATGGACATAAGTTTCGGGAACATTAGGCAGATCAAAGTTGATCACGCAGGAAAGCTCTTCGATGTCAATACCCCTGGCGGCGATATCAGTTGCGGCCAGCACCCGTACCGTTCCCGCCTTAAACTGGCTGAGCGCTTTTTGGCGTGCTCCCTGAGATTTATCGCCGTGAATGGCGGCGGCATTGATCCGGTTTTTTGTTAAAAATTTAGCTATTCGGTCAGCACCGTGTTTGGTGCGGGTGAAGACAAGGGTCGAGGTGATGGCTTCGCGTTTCAGCAGGTGGACCAACAGCGCACGCTTATTCTCTTTATCCACATAGTAGAGAGAATCTTCTATCAGATCCACGATGGAGGAGACGGGAGTCACCTCCACGACGGCCGGATTGTGCAGGAGCTTTTCGGTCAGTGCCTGAATCTCGGGGGGCATGGTTGCCGAGAACAGCAGAGTCTGCTTTTTGACCGGAAGCAGTGAAATGATTTTTTTAACGTCATGGATAAAGCCCATATCCAGCATGCGGTCCGCCTCGTCCAAAACGAACATTTCCACATGAGACAGGCTGATCTCGCCCTGATGAATCAGATCATTCAGACGTCCGGGGGTGGCTACCAGAATGTCAATGCCGCGCTGCAGCTCTTTGATCTGGGGAACTGCGGAGACTCCGCCGAATATGACGGCGCATCTTACCGGAGTATGGGAACCGTATTCTTTGAAATTTTCTGCAATCTGCAGCGCCAGTTCCCGCGTCGGGGTGAGAATCAGTGAGCGGATCACCCGTTTTGAATGTTTTTTGTCAGATGGCTTCATCAGGTTCTGGATAATCGGAAGGGCAAATGCGGCGGTCTTTCCTGTGCCTGTCTGGGCGCAGCCCAGAACATCCTTCCCGGCCAGAACGTGTGGAATTGCTTTTTCCTGAATGGGGGACGGGGTGGTATAGCCCTTCTCCTCCAGTGCTTTTAACAGTGGTGCTGATAGTTGTAAGTCTTTAAATGTCATGTATTTATAGTTTCCTTTTCTTCTATGACTGATAATGGTGAACGCCTAATATTATCACAGATCGGTGGAAAATACCAGATGTAGTGAAAAAAAAAAAGAAAGACGGGAAGCGCTGCAGAGCCGCAGGATTCCCGTCTTTCTCATAATTCCGGCACTGTACTGTACTGCACAGTGCCGGATTCGTCAGCTGTCATTACCGAATCAGCATATTAGCCACCGGCATGCTGACTAGCAGCACAATTGCCAGTTCTATCGCGACAAATATGGTCGTATATTTATAAATTTCCCCGGATTTCAGCCAGTCCTTGTTGCCGAAAAGCAGTGCGGCGAACGGAGATGCTGCCGGTGTGACGGCCGCGGAGGAGAGTACGAATAATATCATCATGGACACCACCGGAGCGGAGTTCATTCCCGTCGCCATACAGAAGGTTGCGATAACCGGCTGCATTAAGAGGCCGATTACGAAGCTGTTGCACACATTTGTTAAGACCACGGTAAGAATCATGATGATCACGGCGAAGGCGGAAGCCGGAACGTTCTGGAGCACAGGCATCAGCACGGTGTTTAAGAACGCGGATACGCCGGTGCTTTCATTGGTCAGCGCATTTCCCAGCAGGATTGCGGAAGCGATGAGGAAGTAGGTACTCCAGGAGAATCTTTTCATGGTGCTGGAGAAATCCATCAGCGGTTTTTTTGAAATCCGGATCGCGCATAACAGGAACACGTAGAAAGCGGCGATGCCGTATGTATTTGCTTTTACGAAGCGTCCCACCGGATGAGCGGGAATTACACTTGGAATTAAAAGGATCAGGATGAACACGGTGAAGGAGACTGCAATGAATTTCTGACGCAGGCTCATTGGCGGAAGCGGATTCTTGTTTAACGTTTCCATCTTTAATTCTTTCAGTTTGCTGGTATCCGGTCTCAGTACAAACTTGCAGAACAGGACCAGTACGATGATACAGACGGTTGCGTGGATCAGACCGGTAAGCAGATAGCCTGCGTTATTGATCTCGATTACCGCCCCCATGTTGCCGGTTACGGAAGCGTAATTGCTGATGAGGGCGAGTCCGTTGCCCATGAACGGCGGGATCGGGAAGCCCAGCAGAGTTGCTACCGTGACAAGAATCAGCATAATAGTCGGGAACTTGTCGTGTTTCTTGAGTCCAACGGTTTCAAAAATATCATAAAGGATGGGGCAGAATAAGAAGATCGGGGTAAAACCGCCCATGAACGCGCCCATGAGCATGGAACCCAGCATGATAAAGAACGCCAGCACCCAGGGACGGCCGAGACAGATCTTCCTGGTCAGGAAAAAACGGCCGCAGTATTCTGTCAAGTTGTTTTCGATGAGACAGTTGATCGCTGTCAGCAGGAAGAGGACCTGAACGAGAATCGGATTGCCGAATGTAGCGGTCAGCACTTCGTTCATGGTACTGTACCCGGTAAGCCCCACCAAAAAGATAGAGAGAATACTGGAGATAATCGGGTCAGACGTCGTCCATAAATACAGGGTGCCGATGAAGATACCCAGAATCTCCATGCCGATCGGCGTAATACAGGGCAGCTGGATCGGAAGAAAACGGAACAGCAGCATGATGCCGATTCCGATTACCAGATGAATGGAATAAAAATCCTTTTTTTTCGTTTGTGCCATAATGGACCCCCTAGTGTTATACTTTATTGTTTTATATTTCTTAAAAATATGATAATATATTAACAAACAGTAAAATATAGTCTTGGTTATATTTTTATTCCAATATTTGTAAAAAGATATAATTAGGAAATCATCATACAGAAAAGCGACAAATTGACGGGAGGGCTTCGGCGGTATGGATCAAAACGGAGTAAAACAATATTTTGAACGCTACGGCATGAGAATTGAAGTGAAGAGGGAGACATCGATCTGCAACCCCAGACTGTCCGACTCCTATATCTATTATCTGGTGGAAGGCATCGCCAGCCTGACCTCTCTCACCATGGACGGAGAGGAGAAAGACTTTATCTATTTCCCCCACGATCATCTCCTGGGGTTTGCTCCGGCCCTGATGCGCCACTACAGAAAAGTCCGCGGAGAGGATTATACACTGTCCGGGGACGACTGCGTACAGGAAAAAATTCCGTTCGGCATCGACACAAAGACGGACTGTGTCTTCTACCGTCTGGATGAGAGAACCTTTGAAACCCTGCTGGAGGAAGATGCCTGCTTCCTTTCCTACATCATGGAGGCGGTGACCTGCAACTACGTCACCCTGGTCCGCAAATTCCACGATACCCAGGAGGAATGTGCCTCAAAACGTCTCTACAAATGGTTCCTGGCCTTCAGCAGCCGCGAGGGCCAGTACCGCGCCGTTCCCCACGGCTTTACCTACGCCGAGATTGCCAAATACCTGGGAATGCATCCGGTCACCGTCTCCAAACTGTCATCTGCCCTGAAAAAATCGGGGATCATCAAAAAAGAAAAAGGCCGTATCCTCATCATTGACGAGGCACGCTTAAAAGCTCTTATATAACTATATTTTTATCCCGAAGGAGGAATCATCATATGCAGGATTTTATGAAAGCCCTGACCAGCGAAAGAAAAAGTACGGCGCTGCCTGAAGAGTTTGATTATTTTGGGAAACTGATCGGCAGCTGGCAAATTAACTATGTTGAGAGTAACTCCTCGCGCGTAATCAAAGGCGAGTGGCATTTTTCCCGGGTTCTTGAGGGGATGGCAGTACAGGACGTTATTATTCTGCCTGATTATGAATACGGAACCTCACTTCGTATCTTCAATCCCGATACACACGCCTGGGATGTCGCTTATGGTTATACGGGAAACATAATACGGCTGGAAGCAAGAAAGCAGGGGGGAATGATCGTTCTTACTTTCACCGGTGATGAAAGGAGAAAGTGGGTTTTTACTGAGATTGGTGAGAATAAATTTCACTGGCAGAATATTACTGTAAAAGATGACGGTGAATGGCTTATCAATGCAGAGATAGATGCGGAACGATAAAATCGGCTTCCAGGAACTCAGGCAATAAAAAATCCCAGGAATATAGTCAAGACTAAATTTCTGCCTTCTCCCTGTATGTTATACTTTTGTCAAACAAAAAACCGGCAGAGGCCGGAAGAAGGAGAAGAGAATTTATGGCAGGAGCAGTCTACTCATTTGAAGAACACATGATTAAAAAACAGGCCAGAGCGGAGGAGGCAATGCTTAAAGAACTCCGTTCCGGAGCGTTTACCATCGACAATCCGCTGGTATCGTACAACCTTTATCTGATTAATCCGCTTTCCGCGGTAATCTCCTTTTATACAGAGGAAGAGACCGCCGTTACAGTGACCGTACTTGGCAAGGCGAAGGAAGGCAATATTACACATACGTTTCCGCGGGCAAAGGAGCATGTGCTGCCGGTGGTGGGGCTTTATTCCGGATATGTAAACCGGGTGGAGATACGGGAATACCGCGGAAAGGTACATACGGTAGAGATCGAGGTGCCGGATGTATTTGACGGAGATTCACCGCTTGAATCCATGGATACGACACCGGAATACTTACAGGATGACTGTATTTTCTTATCTCCGTCGGGGGCAGAGCTGGCGGTGGCCTTTGACTATGCGGGAGATGTCAGATGGTGCTTAAACATCAAATGCGTCTTCGATATGAAACGACTGAAAAACGGCCATATTCTCATGGGAACAGACCGTCTTGTGCAGATGCCGTACTATATGTCCGGCATGTATGAGACCAGTGCCTGCGGAAAGATCTATCACGAATACCGCCTGCCGGGAGGTTCCCACCATGATGCGTTTGAGATGCCGGACGGCAGTCTTCTCTGTCTGACCGAGGATCTGACATCGGACACCGTGGAAGATATGTGTGTGCTGATTGACAGGAACACGGGCGAGATCGTAAAGACCTGGGATTATAAGAATTTTCTGGAGCCGGGACTGGGAAAGAGCGGCAGCTGGTCGGAGAAGGACTGGTTCCATAACAACGCGGTGTGGTACGATGAGAAGAGCCACAGCCTGACATTTTCCGGCAGACATATGGATTCCATCGTGAATATCGATTTTGAGACCGGAAGGCTTAACTGGATTCTGTCTGATCCGGAAGGCTGGCCGCAGGAGTGGGTGGACCGCTATTTCTTCAAGCCTATCGGAACCGACTTTGAATGGCAGTATGAGCAGCACGCCTGCTTAATCACGCCGGACGGCGATGTGATGTGTTTTGACAACCATCACTGGGGTTCCAAGATCAGGGAGAACTACCGCGCCGCTAAAAATAATTATTCCAGAGGCGTGCGCTACAGGATCAATACAAAGGATATGACGATCGAGCAGATCTGGCAGTACGGAAAGGACCGGGGGGCGAAGTTCTTCTCCCCATATATCTGCAACGTGGAATATTATAATGAAGGCCATTACATGGTTCATTCCGGTGGAAGCGCCTACAATAAGGACGGCGAGATTTCCGAATCTCTGGGTGCGCTGGAGCAGAACATGGGCGGCACGCTCTTTGCCACAACGGTGGAGATCTGTGACGACAAGAAGATGCTGGAGCTGCATACCAAGGGCAATTATTACAGAGCTGAGAAGATGAAGCTGTATGCGGAACAGGGGAATTTAGAACTGGGAGAAGGTTCTGTTCTGGGAGAAATGGGCGTGACGAAGGAATTTGACACAGACATCCCTGCGCCGGTGAGCAGCGAACTGATCCCGGACCGCTATGAGGCAAGAATTGAGGATGAGGAGGACCGCTTCACCTTCCACGCGAAATTCGAGAAGGGTCAGCTGGTCATGCTCATGCTGGAGAAGGGCGAGGAGAAGCACCGTTATTATATTTCCACTACAGCGGTCTCCCACAAGGCCATGTGCTGCGGAACGTTCCTGGAGTCCGACGAGCGCGTGACAAAGACCAATGTGAACAAGGCCGGAATGAAGGGGACGTACGAAGTGTTTGTAGTGATTGACGATATCAAGTATCCGTGCGGAGTATCCATTAAGTGCTAGTGTGTGCAGATGGCAGGACTTTCCGGTAGGCAGCCGGTGAAAGTCCTGTCTGTTTTTTAAAGATTCTGCTGAAATACAGCGGATTTTCATAGCCGATGATGGAGCCGATCTCACTGACCGGGCAGTCGGTGCTTTCCAGAAGCTCCTTTGCCTTATTGATCCGTATGGAGGTCAGATACTGAAGCGGCGGGACGCCCACGTACTGCTTGAAACTCCGGATAAACCAGCAGGTGCTCATGTGAAGACTGGCCGCGTAATCGGATATATCGATGTCCGCAGAGAAATTTTCATGAAAGAAATGGACCGCGTGCTCCATTTCTTTTTGTATCTGCGGTTTATTCTTTCCGCCCTCCGCGATCTGGCGCTCCACGGTCAGAAGAAGCTCTTTAAAATACAGCGAGGAGAAATCACCGCTCAAGGGGCGCGGCAGCTGCAGCTCCCGGATCATGGAGAGAAAGAGATCCTGATAGCGGGAGGCGCATCCGGTGCGCAGAATGCGGCAGTCTTCGAGGCTTAAGCCGGTTCTGGAAAGAAGGTCTGCCGCCTCGTATCCCGTGAAATGAACCCAGAAGACTTCCGGTCTGTCCTCCAGGAGATACGTATACTGCTGATATTCTCCAGGACCATATAAAACCATGTTCCCCGCGGGAATGGTGACGGCGGCGCCGTTTAAGACGAATTCGGCTTTTCCGGAAGCAATGTAGAGAAGCTGGTAATCGGGGCGGCCGGTGGCCCTGATGGTGGTCAGGGAGAGACGGGTCAGCAGGCGGTAGACACCGCAGCAGTTGATCCGCAGGGGGATCGTATCATCTTCCAGATCCGCGTCGGCGATGTCTAAATATCCGGTATTGGTGTACATGCGTGTGTTCTCCTTTCGGGGGCGGTGGCTCTTTGCTTTTTGTTTCTACAATTGTATCATTTTGTGCATGTTTTGTCTAACGAAGGATATGGATTTTTCAGCCTTCTATTTTATAATAAAAGAAAGAATGAAGGAGGAGGATTGAAAATCCATGATAATACCGAGACATTACGAAAATCTGCATGTGCTGCATGAGAATACGGCGGCGAACCGGTCCTATTATATTCCGGCTGAAGAACGGTTTGACGATCTGGTGGAAAACAGGGAGCATTCCGGACGCTTCCAGCTGTTGAACGGAATGTGGGGGTTCCGGTATTTTGACAGTATATATGATTTAAAGGATGAATTTTACAGGGAAGAATATGGGGAAGAGGGCTTCGGAGAGATACCGGTGCCGGGCTGCTGGCAGAATTACGGTTTTGACAGCCATCAGTACACGAACACGAGATATCCGTTCCCCATGGACCCGCCTTACGTTCCTGAGGAAAATCCCTGCGGCGCTTATATCCATCATTTTGTCTATGAGCCGGATGAGGCGGCGCCAAAGGCGTTTTTGAATTTCGAGGGTGTGGATTCCTGTTACTATGTATGGCTGAACGGAAGCTATGTGGGATACAGCCAGGTGTCCCACGCTACCGGTGAATTCGATGTAACCCCCTATATCCGGGCCGGGGAAAATAAGCTTGCGGTTCTTGTCTTGAAATGGTGCGACGGCAGCTATTTAGAGGACCAGGATAAATTCCGCATGAGCGGTATTTTCCGGGATGTCTATCTGTTAAAGAGGCCGGAACAGGGGATCTTTGATTATTTCCTGAAAACGCGGATTGACGGGCAGCAGGCAGAGATCAATGTGTCATTTACGTTCTTTGATGAGAAGATGCCGGTCAAGTGTTCTGTATACGATCAGGAGGGAAGTCTTTCAGCACTGGCGGAAGATGTGCCGGGAGATGATGGATTATCCCTTACGTTAGATCATCCGGTTCTGTGGAACGCGGAACAGCCCTTCCTTTACACGGTGGTTTACGAGTGCGGCGGAGAGGTCATCACAGACCGCCTGGGAATCCGGGAAATCAAAGTGAAGGATGGAGCCGTGCTGGTCAACGGAACGAAAATCAAATTCCGCGGTGTAAACCGCCATGACAGCGATCCGGTCACCGGATTTGTGATCAGCCTGGATCAGATGAAGAAGGATTTCCAGGTGATGAAGCAGCATAACGTCAATGCCATCCGCACCAGCCATTATCCCAACGCCCCGCAGTTTTATCAGCTCTGTGATGAGCTTGGATTCTATGTGATCGACGAGGCGGACAATGAGAGCCACGGAACCAACGATATCTACATGGAAGACGACCACGAGGCAGGAAGAAGAGAGCGGTGGAATCATGCGGTTTCCGACAATCCTGCGTTTACAGAGGCCACGGCAGACCGTGCAAAGCTTCTGGTGGAACGCGATAAGAACCGTCCCTGTGTCCTTATCTGGTCTATGGGAAATGAATGCGCCTACGGCTGTACCTTTGAGGCGGCTTTGGCCTGGACAAAAGCGTTTGACTCTACGCGGCTGACTCACTATGAGAGCGCACGATACAGAGACAGCAACAAAACGTATGATTTCTCTAATATTGATTTATACAGCCGGATGTATCCGCCTCTGGAGGACATTCATGAATATTTTGCCGGGAATCCGGAAAAGCCGTTCGTGATGTGTGAATACTGCCATGCCATGGGCAACGGGCCTGGGGATTTTGAGGACTATTTTGAAGTGATCGAACAGTACGACGGCCTCTGCGGCGGATTTGTATGGGAGTGGTGTGATCACGGAATTTACCAGGGCAGAACCCCGGAGGGGCGCGCCATGTATCTCTATGGCGGCGACCACGGCGAATATCCCCACGACGGTAATTTCTGTATGGACGGACTGGTCTATCCGGACAGAACGCCTCACACGGGCCTTAAGGAACTGAAAAATGTAAACCGGCCGGCGAGAGTCGTTTCCTTCTGCCAGGAGAAGCGGGAAGCCATCATTCATAACTATCTGGATTTTACCAGTTTTAAGGAGTATGCGTCTGTCGCGTGGGAAGTGACATGTGACGGAGTGTGCATCGCAGAAGGGACGCTGGAGGGAGACGCAGTGCCGGATATTCTGCCACACGGGGAAGCCGCTGTCCGTCTGGATTTTGAAGTGCCGGAGGCAGGAAAATGTTTCTTAAAGCTCCGTTATATCCGCAGAGAGAGCACCAGACTGGTGGCTGCCGGTACGGAGCTGGGCTTCGATGAAATCCCGCTGAAGAACGAAGACGGAAGAAACCAGACCGTTCTGCATCTCCTGAAACGGTGCGGGGAAACATGTACGGGCAGTACGGAGCCCGGCCTGTTTACGGTAAAAGAGGACGATCGCCGTCTCTATGTTTACGGCCCGGATTTTGCTCACGTCTACAATAAGCTGACCGGCGTTCTGGAAGAGATGAATGTCAATCAGTGCCGTCTTCTGGAACGGCCCATGGAATACAATCTATGGCGGGCACCTACGGATAACGACCGCTATTTGAAGCTGAAATGGCAGAAGGCCCATTACGACCTGACGTATTCGAGGGCGTATCAGACGGATTACGCTGTCACTGCAGAAGGCGTGCGCATCCATTCGGTGATTGCGATTCTTTCACCGGTGATCCAGCGGATTTTAAACATGGAGGTAGACTGGCTGATCGGGGCGGACGGAAGAGTGGATATAAACTTAGCTGTGAAGCGTGATACAGAATTGCCGGAACTTCCGAGATTTGGTCTCCGTTTATTCCTGCCGAAGGACATGGAAGACGTCACCTACTGCGGACTGGGGCCGGTGGAGAGTTACCGGGACAAGAGGAGAGCCTCCAGCCATGGACTGTTTACCGCAAATGTGGCCGCGCTTCATGAAGACTATATCCGTCCCCAGGAAAACGGAAGCCACGATGACTGCGATTTTGTAACGCTGACTGGCCGGAGAGCCGGCTTAACGGCAGCAGGAGATCAGACCTTTTCCTTTAACGCCTCCGTGTATACCCAGGAAGAGCTGACAGAGAAAAATCATAATTATGAGTTGGTCCGTTCCCCTTATACCGTGCTGTGTCTCGATTACCGGATGAACGGCATCGGCTCCAACAGCTGCGGCCCGAGGCTGCTTGAGAAATACCGGCTGGATGAGGCGGAATTTACCTTTGGAATCAGTCTGATTCCGGAAGGCAAGGCGGAATAATGGGATTTAAAGAGAAGTAACAGATAACAGAGATGATACCGGAACAGTCCAGGCTGTTCCGGTATTGTTTTGGCATGAGAAAGATTTCAGAAAATACCGATTGCGCGAAGAACGCGGCTATGGTATAGTAGAGGGGTATCGGAGAACGTTCCGTTTTCCATTTCTGCAGTTCACCGGCAGTTCGCCGCAGTTTCAGAGAAGCTACAAAAGAGAAAAGAAAACAGGGGGAGTGATGTGTTTTGAGGGGAAGACAGTAGGGATTTTTTTGTGCTCAGCGGCAGAAAAACGCGGGAATTCAGGAAAATTCCAGTTGACATTTAGGGACAAGTATACTATGATTATAGACAGGAAAAGAACGTTTGTTCGCATTGGAGGATAACATGAATAAAGATGATAAATTAAAGGCGCTTGATGCCGCCATTACACAGATTGAGAAAGCGTATGGCAAGGGTTCCGTGATGAAACTGGGAGACGGCAGTGTGAATATGAATGTGGAGACGATCCCTACCGGTTCCTTAAGCCTTGATATTGCTTTGGGACTCGGAGGAATTCCGAAGGGAAGAGTTGTGGAGATCTACGGTCCGGAGTCCAGTGGTAAGACGACTGTGGCGTTACATATGATTGCAGAGGTACAGAAGCGCGGCGGTATCGCAGGTTTCATCGATGCGGAGCATGCCCTCGATCCGGTCTATGCGAAGAAGATCGGTGTGGACATTGATAATTTATACATCTCTCAGCCGGATAACGGAGAACAGGCGCTGGAGATCACAGAGACGATGGTGCGTTCCGGTGCGGTAGATATTATCATCGTGGACTCGGTTGCGGCCCTCGTTCCGAAGGCGGAGATTGAAGGCGACATGGGTGACTCCCATGTAGGCCTGCAGGCTCGTCTGATGTCCCAGGCGCTGAGAAAGCTGACCGGTGTCATCAGCAAGTCTAACTGTACCGTGCTTTTTATCAACCAGCTGCGTGAGAAGGTGGGCGTTATGTTTGGCAGCCCGGAGACGACGACCGGCGGCCGTGCGCTTAAGTTCTATGCATCTGTCCGTATGGACATCAGAAGAATCGAGTCCTTAAAGCAGGGCGGTGAAGTCGTTGGTAACCGTGTCCGTGTGAAGGTTGTTAAGAACAAGATTGCTCCCCCATTTAAGGAAGCAGAGTTTGATATCATGTTTGGCAGGGGGATTTCAGTGGAGGGCGATGTCCTCGATCTGGCGGTGAAGGAAGATATCGTGGAGAAGAGCGGTGCCTGGTTTGCCTACGGCGGAGCGAAGATCGGACAGGGCCGTGAGAATGCCAAGATTTATCTCCAGGATAACCCGGCTGTCTGCGAAGAGATTGAGAATAAGGTGCGCGCCCGTTACGGACTCGGCGAAGACGGTGCGGCTCCGGAAGGTGCTTCGGCAGACGATGCCTCCACAGGGGAAGCAGCTCCGGAAAAAGAGAGCAAGAGGATTAAGGCCGAACTAAAGGAGTCATAAAACCGGCTAATAAATTAATAAGAAGAGTAAGGGGCAGGCATGACAGTTACGGAGATCATACCCCTTGATAAGCGCAGGAGTAAAGTCATTCTGGATGAGGACTTTGCTCTTGCGCTTTATAACGGGGAAATAAAAAGGTATCACATGGAAGCAGGAGAGGAGCTGCCGGAGGAGACGTATCGGGAGATCCTGGAAGAGATTCTGTTAAAGCGCGCGGTGGAGCGGGTCTGTTACCTGTTGAAATCTTCCGATAAGACGGAACAGGAGCTGCGTCAGAAGCTGAAGGACGGATATTATCCCGGGGAAGCTATCGATTACGCCATCGAATTCCTGAAGAAGCACCGGTACATCAATGATGAAGAGTATGGCAGGCGCTATGTGGAGTACCATTCTGCGAAGAAGAGCAAGCGGCAGATTCAGTACGAGCTGCAGAGAAAAGGGCTTACCAAGGAGGCGGTTTCCGATATTTTGGAGGAACACCCGGTGGATGAGGAAGCCCAGATCAGAGATTATATGAGAAAGAAAAGGCTGGAACCGGAGGGCATGACGCAGGAAGAACGGAGAAAAGCCATGGCAGCGCTGGGAAGAAAAGGATTTTCCTTTGAGACGGTCAACCGGGTTTTTGGCAGCAGATACAGTGATGACGGAGCATTTTGAAGAGAAAAAGAGGCGTGACAGGGCAGTTACAAAAATATGTATAAGTATACTGGAAACAGCGGTTAAATACTTGACATAATGTATAAAACAGTTTAAAATTGTAGTGTTGTATTGATGTACAATGAAAATTAAATAAGGAGGTGCTCCTGTGTCAGTATCAGTATTCACGGCTGCATTGATTGCAATCGTCGCGTCAGTTGTAGTTGCTTTTATTGCCTGGACTGCTGCCATCGCGTATCGTACCAAAACGTATGAGAGCAAGATTGGTTCTGCAGAAGAAAAATCCCGGGAAATAATAGATGAAGCATTAAAAACCGCTGAGACAAAGAAGCGCGAAGCTCTCCTTGAAGCAAAAGAAGAGTCTTTGAAGACTAAGAACGAACTGGAAAAAGAGACCAGAGAAAGAAGAGCTGAGCTTCAACGTTATGAAAGACGAGTACTAAGCAAGGAAGAAAACCTGGACAAGAAGTCCGACGCAATGGAAAAAAGAGAAGCAGGTCTTGCTGCTCGAGAGGAAGCCCTGAATAAGAGAAACGCCGAAGTAGAGTCTCTCTATGAAAAAGGGATACAGGAACTGGAAAAGATTTCCGGATTAACCTCCGAACAAGCAAAAGAATATCTTTTAAAATCTGTTGAAGATGATGTAAAACATGACACTGCGAAATTAATCAAGGAACTCGACAACAAAGCAAAAGAGGAAGCCGATAAAAAGGCAAGGGAATATGTGGTGACAGCCATCCAGAGATGTGCTGCGGACCACGTTGCAGAGACGACAGTTTCCGTTGTACAGCTTCCGAACGATGAGATGAAAGGCCGAATCATCGGACGTGAAGGGCGCAACATTCGTACGTTAGAAACCCTGACGGGCGTGGAACTCATTATCGATGATACCCCTGAGGCGGTTGTATTATCCGGATTTGATCCGGTTCGAAGAGAAGTAGCCAGAATCGCATTGGAACGGCTCATTGTGGACGGACGTATTCATCCGGCCAGGATTGAGGAAATGGTAGAAAAAGCACAGAAAGAAGTGGAGACCAACATGCGTGAGGAAGGTGAGGCCGCGGCCCTTGAGGTCGGTATTCACGGTCTGCATCCGGAACTCATCAGACTGCTTGGTAAACTGAAGTACAGGACAAGCTACGGACAGAATGCATTAAAGCATTCCATTGAAGTGGCCCAGTTATCCGGCCTTCTCGCCGGAGAGATCGGGCTTGATGTCCGTATGGCTAAACGTGCCGGTTTATTACATGACATTGGGAAAGCCGTTGACCACGAGATGGAAGGTTCCCATATTCAGCTGGGAGCGGAGCTCTGTAAGAAGTATAAAGAGCCTGCGGTTGTGCTGAATACAGTAGAATCCCATCACGGTGACGTTGAACCACAGAGTCTTATCGCCTGCATCGTACAGGCGGCGGACACGATTTCTGCCGCAAGACCGGGTGCAAGAAGAGAGACCCTGGAAACATATACAAACAGATTGAAACAGTTAGAAGATATTACAAACTCCTTCAAGGGAGTCGATAAGTCCTTCGCCATCCAGGCGGGACGCGAAGTTCGGATTATGGTAGTACCGGAACAGATTAACGATGACGGAATGATCTTATTGGCGCGCGATATTTCCAAGAAGATTGAAGAAGCCCTGGAATATCCGGGACAGATTAAGGTCAACGTAATCAGAGAGTCCAGAGTTACCGATTACGCGAAGTAATCGTTCGGAGTGAAAGATAAATGCCCTAAAACCCGTAAGAATGTAGTGTTCATGCGGGTTTAGGGCATTTTTTATGTCCAGACCATTACTGCTGTTTAGGCTGTCTATGAGAAGAACTGTTTGATGAAGAGACCGGACTGCTGAACAGCTGCTTTCCGACTGTAAGCTCTACCCGGCAGCCTGCCCCGGGGGCGGAGTGTATGGTCACCCCATATCCCGGTCCGTAGTAAAGTTTGAGTCGTTCGTCTACATTCTTAAGCCCTACTTTACCAGGACGCGAGGGGTTATCCGCCGCAGCCGCATCCGGGCGGCAGCCTGCACCGTTGTCTGAAACTGTAAAGATCAGCTTTTCTCCTTCTTCCTGCACGGTTATCGTGATCTGGCCGGGTCTGTCCAGCGGTTTGATTCCGTGGTAGATACTGTTTTCTGCAATGGGCTGGAGAATGATTTTGGGAACCGTGTAGTCCAATACCTCTTCGGGTGCATGGATTGTATAGTTCAGTTTGTCTCCATACCGTTCCTTCTGTATATACAGATACTGCCGAACGTGTTCCAGTTCATCCCCCACGGTAATCAGTTCCCGGCCTCCGCTTAGCGACAGGCGGAAAAAGGCGGCCAGAGACTTGGTAAGGGCAATGACCCTGGTGCTGTCGTTGAATTCTGCCATCCAAACGATGGTATCCAGAGTATTATAAAGAAAATGAGGATTAATCTGGCTGACCAGGGCGTTAAGCTCGGCATGGCGCAGTGTCTTTTCCTTGTCCGATATCTCATCCATCAGGATGCGGATCCGGTGAATCATCCGGTTATAGTTGCCGGCCAGCAGTTCCACTTCATAAAAACTGTTTTTTCGAATACGCACTTCTGCCAGCTTTTCAATCTCGTTCATCCCTCGTTCCAGGTCTGCCATAGGGGTAGAAAGACGGCGGGTGAAGAGAATTCCGATTAAAAGAACTGCGATAAAAAGCAGACCGCCCGTCAGAAGTACCGCTTCAAAAAGCTGCCGTTCCAACATCTTTAAGGTGTCTAATGACACTACGCCAACCATGGTCCAGCCGGTTTTTTCGATCTGGGTCTGGCAGGTGAGAAGATTCGACGCTTTATCGTAACCGTCTCCTGCGGACTGGATTTCCAAAAGCTGCGCCAGCTTGTCAGGATCAGAGAAATAGCTGGTATCCTTATGATAGACCGGCTCCCCTTTGTCATTCAGGAGGAAGACGTAGCCCTCCCTGCCTAAATCCAGGCTGCGCAGGTGGTCTTCGATGACGCTGTATTCCATATCCATTAGGAGAACCCCCAGATTGTCACCGGAATCTCCGGTGATTTCAGTGCTTACAGAGATTACCCAGTTATCTTTGTCAGAAGAGAAGCTCTGCATCCTGGCACCGGTGAGAACCGGCATTGTATTGTGGATGGACTCGATATACCAGTCTTCCTTCATCATGTCACTGGAGACGGACATATCTAAATTTTTCTCATTGGAAAGGATTCGCCCGTCTTTGGATACGACAACGATGGATTTGATGGAGGAATCGTTTTGAAGCAGTGTATCAATCTGGGACAGCAGTCCGGTACGCAGGCTCTCTTCATCGTCTGACAGATACTGGCGGAGCGATGGGCTGCCGGCGAAGACGTTGGATTCCCCTTTGACACGTGCAATGTATGTTCCGATATTGGCGCCGCTCATCTCCAGCAAGTCATGGGTTTTGGAGATTGTCTCGCTCATCAGCAGATTCGATGCGAACCAGTAGACGGCTCCGCTGAGAAGCAGGATGACAGTCAGCCCTGCGCCGAGGAAGAACAGGGAGAGCTGAACGCTGAAGCGGCGGCTCCAGTCCCGGAGCTTAAATTGTTTCCCCATGCCCGGCCTCCGATCTGAATTCTTTTGGAGTTTTCTTGTATTTGCGCCGGAAACATACGCTGAAGTAGTTGGGATCGTCAATGCCAACTGCCGCCGCAATCTCATAGTTCTTCATCTGCGTGGACAGCAGAAGGATTTTTGCGCGCTCTAAACGGAGGTCGAACAGATAATCCCTGAAATTTTCGCCGAAGCACCGTTTGAAAAGCGTACTTAAATAACTGATATTATATCCCAGCTCTGTAGCCATGGTGCTGAGGGAAAAATGGGAATCGGACAGGTGTTCTTCCAGGATACCGGCCATCTGGGTGCGGATGCCGGAGTCATCTTCCGTACCGGCATTTCCGGCCAGTTTATCGACGGCCTGACGTACTGCTGCGAAATTGTCCGCCTCTTTTTTCTTTTCGACGAGATGGAAGAGCAGCTTCTGCACATCGTCGCGGGACAGGGGTTTTAACGCATAGTCATCCACTCCGATTTTGATTGCGCGTATGGCGTAGTCCAGGTAATCGTAACCGGTGAGGATGGCTATTTTTATGGAAGGATCCAGCTCCTTTGCCAGCCGGCAGAAATCGAGGCCGTTCATCTTTGGCATATTGATGTCTGCCAGAATTAAGTCGATACGATGGCTGCGGACAGCCTCCAGACCCTCCTCGCCGTTCTCCGCCTCAAAGAACTCATCTATTCCGAGACGGTCAAAATCAATAAAAGCCCGGATACCACGGCGGATAAGACTTTCGTCCTCGACTACCAGAAGATGATACATGGCGCCGCCTCCCTTCTTTTCCATTCTGTATTTGTATCATTATATAGCGCCGGGACGAAGATATCAAGTCTTCCGGTCCCGGCGTTATCGTTCTATGGCCATATTACATATCAAACAGTGGTTTAAGGTAGCCGTAGCCTTCCGTCTCCAGATCGTCGAAGGGGATGAAGCGGATCGAAGCACTGTTGATACAGTAGCGAAGTCCGCCCAGATCTTTCGGTCCGTCATCAAAGACGTGGCCTAAGTGGGTATCTCCGGCACGGCTGCGTACCTCCGTCCGCTTCATATTAAAACTGGTGTCGGTATGTTCTGTTACGACCTCAGAAATGATTGGTTTTGAAAAACTTGGCCACCCGCAGCCGGATTCAAATTTGTCCTCGGAACTGAACAGCGGTTCCCCTGTGACCACATCTACATAGATCCCCTTGTCAAATGTGGCGGCGTACTCGTTGGTATAAGGGCGCTCCGTGTCATTATTCTGAGTCACCTGGTACTGGATATCAGTCAGTTTTTCTTTCAATACCTGATCGTCAGGAACCGGATAATCTTCAGGCCGAATTAAGACGGAGAGATCATCGGACATGCCAAGCCCTTCTTCCCCGATGAATTCATCTGCGGCGTTTAAGTTGATGTGGCAGTAGCCGCCCGGATTCTTATCCAGATAATCCTGATGATAGTCCTCTGCCAGATAGAACTGATTCAGGGGCAGGATTTCTGTGACGACCGGATCCTTATATTTCTCCTTCTGGCGGGCAGCTGCAGACTCGGCGATGGCTTTATCTGCTTCATCCACATAATAGATGCCGGAGCGGTACTGGCTCCCGCGGTCATTTCCCTGACGGTTGATACTGGTCGGGTCAACGACTTTGAAAAAACCGTCTAACAGCTGTTCTGTGGAGATAAGAGCAGGGTCATAGACGACCTTGACCGTCTCCGCATGGCCGGTATTGTCATAGCAAACCTGCTCATAGGTTGGATTTTCCGTATTTCCATTGGCGTATCCTACGTCGGTATCACGTACTCCGGGCAGTTTTTTCATGTAGGCCTCGATGCCCCAGAAGCAGCCGCCGGCCAGGTAAATGGTGTGTAAATTGTCGTTGTTCATCATGGGTTCCTCCTGTTTTTGTTCCATGGACATAGTATCTGCTGTTTTCCCTGTATTAACAGCGCCGGTATTCAGCGTGGAGGCAGAACAGCCTGTGAGCAGAGCCATGGCGGCAGCCATAAAGCCCATACCCATTGATTTTTGCCAGTTTTTTTTCATGATACATGCTCCTTTCTATCCCGATTATTTTACAGATTCGAAAACTGTCTTAATCGTCTCATTGTCCGCATGGCCCGGAACTAACCTGATCATCACACCGTCAGAACCGATATATTCTGATGTGGGATAGCCGCGCACACCGGCCTGTGTCCCGTAAGCCCCGTCTGTGTCGAACAGAACTGTGATATGTTCGGTGTTTTCAACACCGGAAAACCATTTTTTGAAATCTTCGGTATTCTTTTCCCCCTTCTGCCCGGGGGCTACAATGGTTAAAACTCTAAAATCATTTTCTTCCGCGGAGAGCGTGTTGATATCCTCTAAGCCGCCCAGGCAGATCGGGCACCAGGAAGCCCAGTATTTCAGATAAACTTTTTCCCCATTAAAATCAGAGAGCTTAACCGTATTGCCGTCCAAATCCATCATTTCAAAGTCAGGCGCGGGGGTTTTCGGATTCAGCATTTCGGAAGTACTTTCCTTCCTCATCTCTGATTCCTCTGCCCCCATGGATTGAGAGGCAGCAGACCCGGTTTTTACCACAGTTCCGGCGCCGCAAGCGGTTAGAGAAATCAGTAAAAATCCCATCAGAATGATGATAACGCCGCCGGCAGTCTTAATTTTTCCAAGGTGCCGATGAAGTCTTGTGACCTTCGCCAGCAGTACATCGGAAAAGAGAGACAGTGCCAGAAATGGGATCAGGAATCCCAGGGAGTAAACCGCCATTAAGAGAGCGCCGTAGAGCGGCCGGCTGCTGGTGGCAGATAACCCCAGAATTGCACCCAGAACCGGACCGATGCAGGGGGTCCAGCCAAAACTGAATGTAAGCCCTAATAAAAATGCTCCGATATAGTCACCTCTCCGGGAGCGTTCCAAATTGACTCTTTTTTCCCGGTACAGCCATTTGATGGGAATCAGTCCTGTCTGATGGAGTCCCAGGATCATGACAATGAGTCCCATTACAGTCAGAAACGATTTGCTGCGGATGACTGATCCCAGCGCCCCTGCGCCAAAGCCCAGAAGGATAAAGCATACGGAAATACCGGCAACAAACAGAACGCTTTTTAAGAATACACGAAGCTTTCGTCTGGCTGCGTCTTCTTTTGACGCAACTCCGCCAGATGAAAAAAGGGAGAGATATACCGGCAGGAGCGGGAGGATACAGGGGGAGAAGAAGGAAACAAGTCCTGCGGCAAGCACTGTACTGATGGAAAGGAAGCTGGGGGTCATGGCGTCACCTCTTTCTTGATTGATGACTTTATTTTACCTCCTGTGAACCGTTATTGTAATGGAACGGCTTTCGGTTTTTCTTTGATTTCTTTAGGTGGATGGCACTGGTTTCAGCGAAAGGAGAGTGCGGGAGGGAGCCAGAAGAATAAGGATGCCACAATATTGTCTCATTGATAAGATTGCGGCATCTCTCTTTCTGGCTGGTTAAGAAGCGAAGAAAGTCAGCGGAAGCTGCTGTCCGGGACCAGAATGTTTTCGGCCCCCGGAACGTTGAAATGCAGTAAATAATCAACGGTACAGCGAAGTTCAAAGAGGATGAGTGCCTCCAGAGTGACAGAGAAGCGGAGAAAATTCAGGTGTTCCAGAGAGTCGATGAAAGTATCATAATACGGATCGTAAATGGCATGAATCGTATCCGCACTTCCTTTCATGCCGTGGAATGCGTGAGCCCAAAAGATCTGCCGCAGCAGCTCGGTATAAACGGTCCGAATGGTCTGATACGGAGCATGATTCCCGATTAGGCCAAGGAGAAAATAGGATAAAGTCTCGCCGCGCCGCCGCTGCCTGTGTGCCTTTAAGTCACGGCAAAGCTGTTCCACAAACGTCGTGTTTAGAGAAGAAAGCGTGAGCTGGGACACTGCCTGGCAGGACAGAGCCAGGATCTGCAGGCTTTCAGCCATATCCATAAGCCTCCTTTGAAGAACGGGTCTGGTGAAATCACTGTTTTCTGCAGTTTTATCAAATGGCAGGACGCGTGTCCCTATGTATTTCGCAGACTTTATCGCCCCGATGCTGTCCAGAAGCAAAAGCGCCCTTCGCACGGTACTGACGGAAACACCTTTTTGCCGGGCAAGTTCCTCCTGGGAGGGAAGCAGGCTTCCGACAGGATACTGTCCGAGGCTGATCGAGGTGAGGAGCTCCATGGCAAGAGAATAACACAGCTGCCGGCTCTTTTTGTAGGAACTCCAGACAAAGGGCGTTTCAGCTTCCGGAGGAGGCGTGGTGATTCTGTCCTCATAAAAACGGATAAGGGCCGATGGCAGCTTTTCTATTGATCCTGCCACGGCGGCACGCAGCGCGGACCAGTCTTTTTCACGGCAGAATACGAGAACTGCCGACAGATAATCGGCATCACGGTCAAAGTAACGAAGATTGTCCCTGAGGCTGAAAAAGGGGTTGTGCAAAAACATAAAGGACTGCCAGACGAGACGCATCAGGATATGATTCCCCAATGCCCGGTATTTTAGATTGAGGTGTTCCAGCATCGCATAAGGAGATGCCGCGTCTTCTTTGGAAAAAAGCAGTTCCATTGTCTGTAAATCTTCCGGAGCAGCATATTTTAGTCCCGTCCACTGGGCAGTGCCGAACAGAGGCTGCAGGGATTTACCCAGATCGATCATGGCATGTTTGCGTTCTGAAAAGAAGGTCTGGATAAACTGTTCCGTCTCCCTGCTGTCATACTTTACTTTTACTGTGGCACCTGCATTTTTTATCAGAGTGATGTATCCTCTGGTCTTGAGCTTTAAGTATGCGGCGCGGGCCGTATCGACTGATACACAGAGTCGTGTACTGGTTTCCTCTATGGCAGGGAGCTTCTCACCGTAACGATAGAAGCCGAATTGTATCTGGGTGAGTAAGACGCTGTAAACCACCTGGCGCAGTTCTGTACTGTTGTCCAAAACGGATTCCTCCAATTCTAACAGGTAATGTATCATATGAAAGTTATAGTATACCACTTTTTTTCTGCATTTTCCATATTGGAAATCCGGTCAGATTCTTACAGCCGCAGTTCACAGCCAACAGTTGCTATTTTCACTGTTATTTGCTATACTCTTAACTATAAATATGTATGTGAACAATATGGGTAAAAGAGATAAAAACAACGTGAAAATAAAATAAAATTGGGCGGCAGACATCCAGGCATGGTGAGCGCGGCCGGAAAAGCGAGGAGTTAAGATACATGCAGAAAGCTGTGAATAAAAAGGATAGCTCTGTGGGCCGGAGCCAGCAGATGAGCATTGTCAGTACGGCGGTTCTCATCTTATTGATGTTTTGCTATCTCGTCATGACCATTCGGAATTCTGCCAGTCTGGCTGCACAGACGGAGATCATATCGACCCACCCGTTTGAGGTGGTGATTTCAGCCGGCGACGTGAAGCTCTATGTATCGGAGATGAGCCTGCGGACCGGGCGGCTGGAGCGCCACCATAACCGTGAGGATGTGGAGATTGCCGCCGATATGCTGGAGAAGCTTGCTTTTTCCCTGGAGAAGCCAATCTTACGCCTCGAGGAATTGTATCTGGGTGATGCGGAAGATGTGCAGGAGCTCAAAGAGACTCTGACCCGCCTGCAGACGGAACAGGCTGCGTACTTAACGTATTGCGGACAGGCCGTAATCACGGAGGAAAATATAGAAGCCTACGCACAGGAGCATCTGCAGCCTCTCTATGAGGAAGCGCTTCACCAGACGGAAGCAATTATAGCGACAGCTCAGGCGAAAAAGGTGGGGTACGGAGAAACTGCGGAATCGTTAAGGCTTACCACTCTGATCGGTTCTGTCGTACTGATGACGCTGATGGTCTTTGTGCTTCTGATCTCCCAGTACGTTCTTCACCGTCAGCGGAAAGAACTGACATACCGCAGCAAACTGTTTGATAATCTGTCACTGAGCATTGATGATGCATTCATTATTCGGGATGCGGGCACGGGAGCCATCAATTACCGTGGCCTTAACGTGGAACGGATACTGGGAATCCCGGTGGACTATGTGGAAAGTCTGTATCAGGGCATGCCGGAGGAGGATGCACAGGCGCTCCGGGAAGGAGTCAGCGATCCTCAGTTTGCTTCCCCGTTTGAAAGAATGGTGGAGTATACAAAGCCCAACCGGGAAAAATGCTGGATGCTGATTCGCATTTACCGGGTGGAAGATTTGAAGACGCCGCAGCTCATCACCGTATTTTCCGACCGCACCGAAGAGGTCCGGTCACGCCAGATTCTGCAGGAGGCGATGACAAATGCGGAACAGGCCAACATGGCAAAGAGTGAGTTTTTATCCAGAATGAGCCATGAGATCCGCACGCCGTTAAATGCCATCATAGGAATGACCACCATAGCGGCGGCAGTTGTCAGAGATCCTGCCAGAGTGGAGGACTGTCTCTCGAAAATCACCTTCTCTTCCAGGCATTTGCTGATGCTGATCAATGACGTGCTGGATATGTCAAAAATAGAGAGCAGAAGCATGATACTGCAACAAGAGCCCTTTGACATGTTTGAGATTATCAACGGGTTTGTATCTACCGTTTACGCTCAGACAAAAGCAAAAGGAATCGAGTTTCAGGAAACTATGGAGGGATTTGGTGAGGATGCCATCTTTATCGGTGATTCCCTGCGGCTCAACCAGATCCTCTTTAACCTCAGCTCTAACGCAGTAAAGTTTACGCCTCCCGGAGGAAAAATCCGGTTGGAAGTTTCCCGATACAGGGGGAGAAATACAGCCGATATGATCCGCTTTACTCTGTCTGATACCGGCATCGGCATGACGAAGGAGGCCGTTGAGCGTGTTTTTCAGCCGTTTGAACAGGCCGATGCCTCGATTGCAAAGCTGTATGGCGGCACGGGGCTTGGCATGTCAATCACCCGGAATCTGATTACCCTGATGGGCGGTTGTATCCGGGTAGACAGCGAACCGGGGATGGGAACTGCCTGTATTGTTGAACTGCCGTTTCTGAAAGGGGAGGAGAGCGGCATACAGGAGCCTGACTTTGAACCGTACGGACTGCAGGCGCTGATCGTGGATGACGAGCAGACGGTATGTGAACAGACAGCTATTCTTCTGGAAAAAATAAAGATTCATGCGGAATGGCATTTATCTGGTGCAGAGGCAGTGGAACAGGTGAAAGAAATGTACCGTGAGGGCCGGAATATTGACCTGTGTCTGATTGACTGGAAAATGCCGGATATGGATGGGGTTGAGGTGACCCGGCGAATACGCCGGGAGGTGGGGGACGATATTCCCATCGTGATGATTTCAGCGTATGATATTTCGGAAGTGGAGGAAGAGGCGCGGGCAGCAGGCGTGAACGGTTTTCTTCCCAAGCCGCTTTATCGGTCTTCCGTCTATGCAGCGATCAAGGATGCACTGGAGAAGAAAGGACAGCCCTCCGAAGCCGTGGAACAAAAACACACCGACATGCCTTTGACGGGTATGTGTCTGTTGATGGCGGAGGACAATGCGCTTAACCAGGAGATCGCAGCCACACTGCTGCACATGAATGGGGCAGAGGTAGACTGTGTGGAAGATGGACAGCAGGTCCTGGATACGTTCCTTGCCTCCGGGCCAGGGGATTACGATGCCATTCTGATGGATGTACAGATGCCGGTCATGGATGGCCATGAGGCTGCGAGGCGCATTCGCAAGTCCAATCACCCGACGGCTCTCACGATCCCCATTATTGCCACTACAGCAAATGCTTTCAGCGATGATATCGCTGCTGCGCTGGCTGCCGGGATGAATGCACATATCAGTAAGCCGCTGGATATTGTTCAGCTTTGTAAAACGCTTACGGGCTGTATCCATAAAAACGCTTAATGTTCATAACTCTTTCAAAATAAAGATTCTAACCGTACTTTAACCTTGACTCCTGTATAATAAGCGTGTGATCACATAACACGGCAGAAATAAAATAATCAATCACAGGAGGCAATTATGATGTTAAAACACAAAACAGCAGCCGGTCTGGCTGTGGCAGCCATGATAACCACGTCGCTGGCGTTTACCGCATCTGCGGAGGGAAAAGACGTACAGGCGGATACCAGTAAATCCATCGTACTCGATTCTGCAGTGATAAGCAGTGTGGAGGCACAGCCGGGATTTACGCCTGAGCTCATGACGGATGAAGACGGAAAAACGTATTTTATCGCGGAAGACGGCTCCAGAGTGTATATCAGCTGGACGGAAGATGGAGTTAACAGTGACGGCAGTATTCTGTTCAGTGTCGTTGCAGCTGACTGACCGGATTTACATTTGGATGTTTGAAAAAGAATGAGAGGATTGGAATTACCATGAGACTTTTGATTGTGGAAGATGAGGAAGATATGCGGGAAGCGCTGTGCTATGGCCTGCGTAAGCGCGGGTATGCAGTGGATGCTGCGGGTGACGGCGCAGATGCGGTTGAACAGTGCGGGATCAATGAGTATGATCTGGTAGTGCTCGACTTAAATCTCCCTGGTCTGGACGGCATGGAAGTGCTGAAGCATATTCGGTCCATGGAGAAACCGGCGAAGGTGCTGATTCTCTCGGCCCGCTCAGAACTCACAGACAAGATCAGGGGACTGGACAGCGGAGCCAGCGACTATCTCACCAAACCGTTTCATTTTGAAGAATTAGAGGCACGCATCCGTATGCTGCTGAGAAGATCCTTTATCCAGACAGAGGCCGCCCTGACGAGGGGAGGTCTCTGTCTGGATTCCAATTTAAAGACGGCATCTTTTCAGGGAAGACCGCTGGAATTCTCCATGAGGGAGTTCTCGATTCTGGAATATTTAATGATCCATATGGGCAGACCGGTCAGCGCCGAGGAACTGCTGGAGCACGTGTGGGACAGTGAGGCCGATCCCTTCTCCAACCAGGTGAAGGTCTATATCAGCGTCATACGGCGCAAGCTGCAGGCGGTTACGGATGAGGAGATCATCCGGAGTATCCGCGGAGCCGGCTATCTGATCGATAAGGAGGAAGAGGAATGCTGAAAAACATATCACTCCGCATGCGTCTGACTCTGTTGTCGGCTCTGGTAATGGCCAGTGTGGCGGTGATTCTGACCGCCATGTTTCTCTTTGGGGCGGACCGTATTTTTGTCCGTGATTTAGGGCAGCAGATGACATTTCAGACACAGGATATTATTGTCACCAGCGTTAAGGCGGAAACTGCCCTGGACGACGATTCGAATATACAGTCAATTACCATATCTTTAAAAAAGGCTGGAACCCAGTTTAATCTTTGGGGGCTGGCGGCTCTTTTTCTGGTTCTCCTTCTGGGAACCGGGGCGACATGGCTGATGGCAGGCCATGTACTGAAGCCGCTGGAAGAGCTGTCCTCCACCATTGAGGAGATTGGCGGCAGCGATTTATCGAGCCGTGTGGAGATAAAGGGCAGACAGGATGAGATCGGACGGCTTGCCCGGTCTTTTAATCATATGATGGACAAAGTCAGCGCCTCGTTTGAACGGCAGAAACGTTTTTCCGCCAGCGCTGCCCATGAACTGAAGACGCCGCTTGCCACAATTCTCGTGAATCTGGAGGTGCTGGAACTGGATGGAAAGACATCTCCAGCCCGAATGGAAAAGGTGCTGTCCATTGTCAAGGCAAATACGGAGCGGATGATCCGCCTGGTCGAGAATCTGATGCGGCTGACTTCAGAGGAGGCTCACGAGATGGATGAAGAAGTGCCGTTAAGTGAAGTGTTTGCCATGACATTGGATGAGCTTTCACCGATGATTCAGAAAAAGAATCTGACTGTCACCATAAAGAACACGCCGGATATCAGCCTGACAGGCAGCCGCATCATGCTTTACCGCGTCATGAGTAATCTGCTGGAAAATGCGGCGAAATACAACCGGGAGCATGGATCTGTCACGGTTGTCACAGGCAGGGACGGCGATGCTGTGGTGGTGGAGATTACAGACACGGGGATTGGAATCCAGGAAGAAGAGCTTTCCCATATTTTCGAGCCATTTTACAGAGTGGACCAGTCGCGGTCCCGCGCCGTGGGAGGCGCAGGTCTGGGACTGTCGCTTGTTAAGGATATTGTGGAGAAGCATGGAGGAGAGATTACGGTGAAGAGCGTAATCGGCGAGGGAACGACATTTATGCTGCGATTTCCCGGGAGGGAGCGGTCCTGATTTGCCGCGGCGAAATCAATCTAAATACCGGCTACCTCGGCGGCGCCATGAACTCCAATGTCGATAAGAGCCAGCCGGGTGTCAGTGAAAATCATTTGAAACAGCTGCCGGTATGCGTCTGCCAGCCGTACTCCGTCTTTTTTACTGCAGCTTTCCTGAAGCTCTGCGGATACGAAAGACCAGCCCGGAACCTTCTCGGCCCCCGTCTCCTCCAGCCGCAGAATACTGCCCTTTAAAAGAAGTAGCGTGAGTTTGCTGTAGATATCGCGGACGGCAGCGAGCGGGCAGTAATGGACAACCGCCTGCATCCCGGCGCTGATGACGGCCACCATGGAGCTTTTTTCTTCTGGAATGGCGGCGGCACCGGCTATGGCCGCCAGTACTTCCTCTGGAATCCATGGAAAGGTGTAAAGAAAGACCGGCTTCCCTGTAACCGCCAGCAGCTGAAGCGCTTCCAGGAAGGCTTTTAAATTGCCGTCCAGCATCAGTTCCTTTAAGCGATAAGGGATCGAGGCATCTCCGGGGCCAATGACTCTGGTTCCTACGCCATTGATGGTCTGAACCACACCCAGAGTGTTCAGGAGGCCGATGGTCCGGCGGATCGTAATCTCGGAAACGTGATACGTATCTGCCAGAACCGGCCCTCCGGGAAGAAGTGTTCCCAGGGGATAAATACCCTGATTAATCTTACATATCATATCGATAGCCACGATATCACAGTAGCGGGTGCGGCCTTTGTTCGGTTCCCAGACGAAGGCCTCCGGTTCGATATCCGGCGGAAGTTCCTGTTCGGCCAGATACTCTTCAATCGGTTTCCGGAACGTCTCAGACAGATGCTCCAGACGATGCCCGATGGACTCGGCAGACTCTTTTGTGAAATCTTCGAAGCAGCTGGTATATTCCAGAGCGGCAGCATGCAAAAATGCTTCCGCTTCTTTTTTTCCCAGTTTCAAACAGAGGATATCGAGGAGAGCGCTTTCAGCGAAGGAACTGATATCGTAGTAAAGGCTCAGCGCAGTCTGACTGCCCAGCGAATGGAGCGAACGCTCGAACTGCTGATACAGGCTGCGGCCGGGAAGGGCCTGCTCCTTTTTTAAAGCGAGTGATTCCCGGCAGTGAAGCAGGCTCTGTAAGCATATGGCCGGTGACAGAATATGGAGACTCTTTAAGAGGTCTGACAGCGCCGCGGCCCGCCGTTTAAAAACGTCGCTCTCCAGGTAGTTCTCGTATGGTTTTCCAAGAATAATTGTGTTTTTACCGCGGTTAAGCTGAATCAGGCCGTCGCGTTCCAGCATTTTGAGCGCGCGCTGGGCAGGACAGTAGGAGACCCGGTACCGTTCGGCGATTTCCTTCGCGGAGGGAAAACGTTCGCCGTCATCGAAAAATCCAAGTTGTATTTTGCCTGCCAGACTGCGATAGATCGTTTGTTCCTTACTGTTGGTATTTGACATGGTATCCTTCCTTTTTAACGTAAATTCATGGAACAGCGTCCGCTATGCGTTCATACACCGCTCTAAAACGGTAATTAACCGCTCCACATCGATCGGTTTTGCAATATGATCGTTCATCCCCACGCTGTATGCCTTTCCGATATCTGTGGTGAAGGCGTTGGCGGTCAGCGCCAGTATCGGGACAGACGGGGCGTCTTCCCGTTCAAGGCTCCGTATGGCTGCCGCAGCGTCATAGCCGTTCATGACAGGCATCTGGATATCCATCAGAATAGCATTGTAATAGCCAATGGGGGAGGAACGGAAGGCTTCGACGGCCTCCTGCCCATTCTCAACGGCTTCAACGATTATTTCCTGCATTTCCAGAAGCTCTATGGCGATCTCCCTGTTCAGCTCGTTGTCCTCGGCAAGAAGAATCCGTTTGTCTGCCAGCGCCGGGCGGCTCTGTTCCTCTGCAGCGCCGGAACCGGTGGAATGGCCGGACTCCAGAAACAGCTGTAATACGTGGAGCATTTTGGACTTAAACAGCGGTTTTGATATGAAGGCGTCGGCGCCGGCCTGCAGAAATTCGGCCTCTATGTCGGAATAATCATAGGCGGATATAATAATAATGGGGACATCGTTGCCAAGCCTCTTTCTAAGCACCTTGACGGTCTCCAGGCCATCCATCTCCGGCATCTTCCAATCCAGGATCACGGCAAAGAAGTCGTCTCCGCATTTGTGCGCTTCCTCCGCACGGGTCACTGCCTCTGCACCCGACAGTACCCAGCAGCCGCGCATGCCAAGTTCAGTTAAAAGCGCGGAGGCGCTTTCGCATACAATCTGGTCGTCATCCACGACGAGAACGGGAAGGCCGTTAAGCTCTTCCGTATCGGTTACCTCTTCGTTGACGAGTTCCAGCTGGACTGTAACCGTAAACTGGCTGCCTTCTCCCAGCCTGCTGGTTACTTCAATGGAGCCGTTCATCATGCGCACGATGTTCTCTGTTATGGCCATACCCAGGCCGGTTCCCTGTATTTTGCTGATTCGGGAATCCTCCGCGCGTGAAAATGGCTCGAAAATGTGGGGAAGGAACTCTTCCGACATACCGATTCCCGTATCGGTTATGATAAATTCAAATTGCGCCTTCTGTGAGGAGAGGGAAAGAATCTCTTTAATACTCAGGCTGATCTGGCCGCCGTTGGGCGTGTACTTGACGGCGTTTGTCAGGAGGTTTATGAGAACCTGCTGAAGACGGTCCCCGTCGGTTATGACCGTCTCATGCCGGACTTTAGAGGCGCTGATCTGAAACTGCAGATCTTTTTCGGAGATCAGAGGCTTACACATGGCAAACACATTTTCAATTAATTCCGGAAGCTTTACTTCTTCCGGCGTTAGATCGATCTTCCCGCTTTCGATTCTTGACATATCCAGAACCTCATTGACCAGGCTGAGGAGATGGCGGCTGGATACATTGATTTTGCTTAAACAGTCGCGGATTTTCTCCGGTGAAGAAAGGTTGGCCTGGGCGATGGCGGCCATACCCATGATCGCGTTCATGGGAGTGCGTATGTCGTGGGACATGGAGGAGAGGAAGTTTGTCTTGGCCGAGTTGGCTACCCGTGCCGCCTGATACGCCTCCTCCAGGGCTTTCTTCTGCCGTTCCTGTTCTGCCCGGTCCTTCGTCAAATCGATGCCGATGCTGTAGAACGAGGGAATGCCATCCCAGCTGTTCTCCCCGCTGGCATAGCAGAAGGTCATGGTCAGAATTTTGACCTGACCGTCCCGCGTGATAATCCTGCTTTCAAAGGCAGTGCTTTCACCGGTAATCCGTATCTGTTCCAGCAAAAGCTGTAAGCGGGAGAGGTCATCCGGATGGATGTAGGTACACTGCCGTCCCAGTTCATTCTCAAACTGTTCTTCCGTATATCCAATGATATCTAAAAAATTGGCTCCATACCACATGATGGTGCTGCAGTCTCTGGCATCCAGCCGGGCAAGACCGCCGGGAATAGTCCGGATCAGGGCATCGCGTTCCCGGTCCTTTTTTGCCAGCTTATATTCCGTGCTGAACATATCGTGGGAAAGCTCGAGCCGGGCCCGGTGTCCGTTCCAGTCGATAATCCGGTTCTTAATCATGAACGTCCGGTTCAGCAGAGGATTGTCGAATTCCCATTCGTAGAATTCATCTGTCCGCAGGCGGCTGTTCGTACAGAAGGGGCATGGCTCGGTCCGTCCCTGGATGATCTCGTAGCATTTATGGCCCAATGGAGCTTTTTTGGTGCACTGAAGTGTATCAGCGGCTGTCTGGTTTATATAGAGAAGTTCGTAGCTGTCCATGTCACTGATATAGACATTTCCTATGTATTCATCCATCATCCACTCAAAATACTGTACCTTCTGTTCTGCCTGGTCAACGAGATCGCTGATATCGGTCAGAGTCATGAAAACTGTGGGACAGCCAGAGGGGGTTTCCTCTGTGATGGTACCGTGAATACGAACGTGAAGAAATGTTCCTGTCTTTACCGGAATGCGGCAGTCTGCAGAAAAAAGGTTCTGCCCGTGTTCTGCCGCGGCAGACAGGGCCTGGCTGATGATGTCAAATTCACCGGGGTGCTGGTGAAGGTATTGGCGCAGTGTGGGGCAGGATAAGTTGAATTCCTCTTTTGAATAACCGGAACTCTTATAAAAAGAAGGATTGGCACACAGGAGAGTGAGTTCCTGGTCAAAGATACACTGGCAGGCGGGACTGCCAATCATTTCCAGCATGGAGAGTAAACCGTCCATGCCCATTCCGGCAGCATCGGGCCGCTCCGCTTTCTGTTTTACCGCGTCTTGTAATTCCATAATCTGATAACTCTCCTTTGTTATACATTCCATTTGATATTCAAATATAATATGATAAAGCACCTGGTTCATATTATATCTGAATGAAACGGTAAAAGCAATACTGAGACGTGTATGAAAAAAGGAAATACGGGGAGGATCCGTTTGACACAGAGGAAAGGAGCGGTTAGAATGAAGGAAAAGAAGGGGCTATGAAAGTAAGACAGCGTCCGTGGGGACGATGGCGGACAGGAGTTTATCATGAAAGTAATTCATACCGTGGAGCTAAAGCCGGGAAGTTATGAGGAGATGCTGCCTGATTTTTCCCTGGACTTCCCGTATATTGCGTCTTATGTGGAACTGGAAAAGCATCTGGGCAGACAGTCGCCCTGGCACTGGCATAAGGAGGTCGAACTGTTCTATATGAAAGAAGGGGCGCTGGAGTATGACACCCCCCAGGGGAAAACTGTGTTTCCGCAGGGGTCAGCCGGTTTTGTCAATTCGAACGTACTTCATATGTCAAAGGTGAGACAGGGAGAGAAAACTTCGGTTTCCATGATTCATATTTTCGATCCCCTGCTGGTGAGCGGGCAGACGGGAAGCCGGATTGACCAGAGATACGTGCGTCCGCTCATCACAGCACCCGGGATCGAGATCCTCGGGATGTACCCGGACCGTCCGGACCATGCGGAATTTCTGGAGATTCTCAGAGAATCGTTTGAACTTCCGGAAGATGGATACGCCTACGAGATCCGTCTGCGGTCGCTTCTCTCGGAGCTGTGGTGCCGGCTGCTTGCCATGGCGGAGCCTCTCTGCCATGAAGACGCTCAGGGCAGCAGGTCGAGTGAAAAGATGAAGATGATGATGGCGTTTATCCATGAACACTGCGCGGATAAAATTACGGTGGCGGAGATTGCTGCGGCCGCCTATATCAGTGAACGGGAATGCTTCCGGACGTTTCAGGACTGTCTTAAGATGACGCCGGTGGAGTATATGACGGATTACCGTTTACAGAAGGCGTGCCATATGCTGGCGGAAGGGAACGACTCCATCACCAGGATCTGCCAGTCCTGCGGGCTGGGCAGCAGCAGCTATTTCGGTAAGGTATTTCGGGAGCACATCGGATACAGTCCCATGGAGTACCGACGGAAATGGCGGAATCGTGATATATACTGACAGAAATATGATAGTTTCCTGAATAAAACTGCACTATAATGATATTGTAAAACGAGGATAACAGCTTAACCGGTGCAGGGGTCCGGCAGGCCGGACTGTTTTGTTCAGGAGGGATGGATATGATGAAACTCAGGATATTAAATATGAAGGAATTTTTGAAAACTGTCAACGGATGCGAGGGTCCCGTCTATCTGGTGGACTCTGATGGAAGAAGAGAAAACGTGAATAAAGAGTACGGAACCCAGGTCAGACTGCAGGCGGAATATCAGAGAAACCGGAATACTCTGGTGCTGTGTCTTGCGGTTCCAGTCCCCAGGGATTACTTAAACATCGTGAATTATTATGCGGGCGACTGCTGAACGCCGGCTAAGAATTCATCAGAACGGCCCGATGTGTTGAAATGGCACACCGGGTTTTTTTTGATTGTCGTGGAGGTTTCGGTGCAGCGCGTGAGAACGGCTGATCCGCAGAATGGGAATATCCCGGTTCAAAAACGGACAAAATGTGAAGATACCCCAAAAAGGGCACTGGATGGAAAGCGTGCGGACGGTCTGCATGGTAAAATAAGCACAGCAGTTGAGAGGAAAATTGAAAGGAGACAAAAGGATGCATGCATGGGAAGCGATCGACGGGGTGCTGGATTTTATGGAAGAGCATTTGAGGGAGGAGATGAATACGGAGGCGCTGGCACAGTCGGCCGGCCTTTCTCCCTTCTATTTTCAGCGCCTGTTTAAACGGCTGACAGGACGGCCGGTGCTGGAATACGTTAAGATGCGGCGCCTGGCCCTTGCCGCCTCGGCGCTTGAGGACAGGGAAAAGAGGATTCTGGATATTGCTGTGGATTATGGATTTTCCAGCCACGCTTCATTTACAAGGGCGTTTAAGGAGGCGTATGGCATCTCGCCGGAGAAGTACCGGAAGGACAGGCCCATGCTCAATATGTGCGAAAAGCCGGAGCTGTCCATGAGATACCATCTGGTGGATGAGGGGGTGCCGCTGATTGCGGGGGATATCGTTCTGGAGATCCGGCGAATGCGGCTCACGGAACCAGAATGGTATCTTGGATTGGAGACTGCTGTGGAGATTAAGAAACAGGTGCCTGCAGGCGAGAGTACCGGAATCGATGTTCCGGGTCAGTTGTGGAAAGCATTCCATGAAAAGAAGCCGGCTGTGGATGGACTGGCACAGGAGGGACCGGAAATGGGGATGTCCCATAAGGCAGACCCGGAAATGGGGACGTTTTTGTATTTTGCAGGAGCCCTGGCAGAGAGAGGAACGGAGTACGCAGGTGCAGAAGAAAAATCGGCGGAAGACGGGTTTCCCCTGGTAAAGCGGGAGCTGCCTGCGGGAGAGTATCTGGTATGCAGAATCGAGGCGGAGACATTTGAAAAACTTGTGACTGCTGCGCTGGATCAGGCAGGAGTATACTTATTCGGGACGTGGCTTCCGGCGCACGGTCTGACAGTCCTGCCATTTTCTGCGGAAAAGTATTTTTCGAAAAATGAGGATGATATTTATATGGAAATATGGGTAATGCCGGCTCCAGCCAAAGAGCAAGATGCGAAGTAAGGGAAGCTGCAGAACGGGAATACCGGACAGCAAAAAACGTCGAGAGTTATTTTCTGATTTTTTGTATGATCATTGTGTCAGCATAACAGGGAGGTGATGGAGATGAAGGAACAGGTGGAAGCGGTTCAGAGGATGCAGGACTATATCCAGGAGCATTTAAGGGAGACGGTTACTCTGGCTGATTTATCCAGGGTGTCGCTGTTCTCGCCGTGGCATTCCTACCGGTTGTTCCGGCAGTGGACGAACCAGACTCCGGCCGACTATATCAGGCGGCTGCGTCTTTCCGAATCTGCGCTGAAGCTGAGAGATGAGCGGTGCAGAATCGCAGATGTGGCGTTTGAGTACGGGTTTGGCAGTGTCGATGGGTACCAGAGGGCATTTTTCCGGGAATTTGGCTGCAATCCCCGCGAATATGCCGGGAATCCGGTTCCTCTGTATCTGTTTACCCCGTATGGCGTCAAATACAGAGAGCTCAGAAAGGAATGGAACGCGATGGAAAATGTGAAAAATGTGTTTATCCAGGCAATCGACAAACCGGTGCGCAAGGTGATTATTAAGAGGGGGATTAAGGCGGAGGATTACTTCCCCTACTGTGAAGAGGTGGGGTGTGATGTCTGGGGGCTGTTAACCAGCATGAAATCCCTCTGCGGCGAACCGGTATGCCTCTGGCTTCCGGAGGCATACCGCAGTCCGGGGACATCGGTCTATGTACAGGGCGTTGAAGTCGCTGCGGATTACGGCGGACCGGTTCCGGAGGGCTTTGACGTGATCGAGCTTCCGGCGGCGAAGTACCTCATGTTTCAGGGGGAACCGTTTGAGGAGGAAGATTACTGTGAGGCGATTGAGGCGGTGAGGACGGCTGTCCAGAGGTACGAGCCGTCTGCTGCGGGATACCAGTGGGATGAGGGGAATCCCCGGATTCAGCTGGAACCAGTCGGTACCAGAGGCTATATCGAACTGCTTCCGGTGCGAAAACTGTAAAAAGAACTGTAAAAAGACGGACAAAAAGGTGACACACAGCTGCTGCCTTTTTGTCCGTCTTTTTACGATTCTTCTGCGGCAGGTTTTTTGATGGATTGAGCTCTGCCCAGTACCCGTTAGAGGCACTCCAAAGTTCTTGACAGACATATGGCATCGTGTTATGTTTAAGCAGAATGTGTTATGACTTAGAGTATTTGGGAATGAATTCCGGGAGGGCAGAGATGGCGCGGCATATAAAAACACTTAAATTAGGGACCAGATTCAGTATTCTGGCCGGTCTTCTGCTGTGTATCAGCACGGCCCTTATCATCGTATTCTGTGGAGCTGTTTTCCGTGCCCAGTTTATGGATATGCTGACAAAGGAGTGTGTTCAGGGAACGAATCTTCTGGATTATGAACTCTCAAAGGAGGATTACACGGATCAGGACAGGACTCGGCTTCTTGATGAGCTGAAAGCCCGGACTGGTTACGAGTATACGATCTTCGAGGGAGATAAACGGGTGGCGACCACCGTGATGAAGGATGGAACGCGTGCTGTGGGAACAACATTGGATCCGGCCATAGCGGAAATTGTTCTTTCTGAGAGAAAATCATTTGTGGGGGAAACCTCCATCCTTGGTATTCCCCATGTCTGTTCGTACGTACCGCTGTACGATGCGGACGGAACCGTTGGCGGGCTTATTTTTTCCGGAGTGTCAAGCTATGAAGCGAAATCCGCGATGCATCGGGCACTGTGGACGATGGGGATCGTGGGACTGCTCTGTGCGGCGGCCGGAGTGTGGCTGATTCTGTTTTTCACAAAAAGAGCCATAACGGTTCCTTTTGCCAGGCTGAAAAGGTTTGCCCATACGGTGGAACAGGGGGACTTCGGGATTGCTTCAAAGACTCCGGTGACATCGGGAATTGTATCGGGAGATGAGATTGGTGAACTGGCAGGAACCTTCGAACTTACGGTGAAAAGGCTGAGAGAGTATATCGGAGAACTGTCTTATGTGCTGGGGCGGATTTCGAACAACGATCTGACGGCAGGCCCGGTTCTCGATTATGTCGGGGATTTCAGTTCAATACGGGAATCTCTGGATCATATCACCACGCGGCTGAATGATACGCTGGAAGAGATCGTTCAGTCGTCGGCCCAGGTGGCTGAGGGGGCCGGTATGGTGGCTGATGGAGCCATGACACTGAGTCAGGGGGCGCAGGAGCAGGCGGCTTCCGTGGAAGAGCTTGCCGCGACGCTGGAAGCTGCATCAGAAGAGGTTGACAGTACGGCCCGCAATGCGGGAGAGGCAAGCCTCGTCTCACAGGAGGCAGTCCGGGTACTGGAGGCGGGAAAGGTTCAGATGGAACAGCTTACCGATGCCATGAATGATATCACCCAGGCCTCTGATGAGATAGGGCGGATCACAAAGGTAATTGAAGATATTGCGCTGCAGACGAACTTACTGGCGCTGAACGCCGCTGTCGAGGCTGCCCGGGCAGGTGAGGCAGGAAGGGGATTTTCCGTGATAGCGGAGGAAGTGAGAAGTCTTGCGGGAAAAAGTGCAGAGGCATCCAGAGATACGGTAGGGCTGATTGAGAATGCAAACGCGGCGGTCAGCAAAGGCAGACAGATTGCGGTTTCCACTGCCGGGGCCCTGGATCAGGGCGTGACGGCTTCCAGTCAGGCGATGGATCTGGTGCGTGGAATATCGGCCGCGTCAGCACAGCAGGCGGAACATATCAGGCTTTTACAGGGCGGCATGAACCAGATTGCCGAAATTGTTCAGTCCAATTCCGCCACTGCCGAGGAGGAAGCGGCGGCCAGCCAGACGCTCTCCGATGAGGCGGGAAGACTGGACAGTATCGTGGCGTCTTTCAGGCTCAGACAGAGAGCCAGGACGGAATAAGAGGAAGGAGGCAGAACCATGGAAATAAAGCTTTTGGAGGATGATTTCTCAGTCTGTAAAATCCGGGATCTGTCAGGTGTAAACCTGACGGATGCGTTTTATTTTATCGGAAAAACCGATGAGGAGTTATCGCTGGTATGCAGAACGGAACATGTTCCGGAGGAGACGACGGACAGGGAGGATGGCTGGAAGGCATTTCGAATCGAGGGAGTGCTGGATTTTTCGCTGATCGGAATTTTGGCGGAAATATCGGCGGTTCTGGCGGAGTGCTCGATCGGTATTTTCGTTGTTTCCACGTTCAATACGGATTACGTTCTGACGAAGAAAGAAGATTTTATGCGGGCGGCACAGGCGCTCTCGGAGAAGGGATACGCGGTGAAATAGAAAATACCACAGTACAATGAAAAAGGACCAGCTGGGGGAGCTGGTCCTTTTTTCGGAGAAGGTATTTCGTTTCTTATGGGGTGTAGCAAAAACTATATAATGTATTGGGGGGGTTTACGATTATTAATATACACCATAACCCATACAAAAGTGTTCACAAACTTAAAGAAATTTAAAGAATAAAATTGTGCGATTTACCAGTAAAAAAATATTGATTGTTGGAAATGGATAAAAAACAACTGGTTTTACGGAAGCTGTGCCGTCATTTAGCCGTTTTAAAGGAGCAATAAAATTTGGCAATCAGTTGCTTATCCATAGGGAGTGTGATATTCTGCTCGTATCATAACTATGCGAACCTTCGCGTAAACACCGGAGGAACCGGAGTACATGCATCAGAGGACATGCTGAATGGCTGAATGAAAAAAATTGTGACCGGCCTGTAACGAACCGGGATTCTGTAACACTAATTAACAGAGAGGAGGAAATACATGTATGGATTCCATGGAACAGATTTATTTATCACACGCGAGAACAGTATATGCCTTTCTCCTGACGAAGACGCAGAATCCGGATCTGGCGGAGGAACTGACCCAGGAAACCTTTTATCAGGCGGTAAAAAGCATCCATAGATTTAAAGAGCAGAGCAGTGTATCCACCTGGCTCTGCGGCATTGCACGGAACGTATGGTTCGATCATCTGCGGAAGCAGAAGGGCAGGGCTGATTTTAAAGAAGCGGAGGAAATCGCAGTCCCCTCCGCTGAGGAGGAGGTATTCTGCTCCTGGGATCATCTCTCGGTCATGAAGCAGCTTCATGGTCTGGAGGAACCCATGCGCGAGGTGATGTATTTACGCCTGTCCGGCAGTCTCACCTTTGGCCAGATCGGAGAGATTATGGGAAAGAGTGAGAACTGGGCGAGAGTGACGTTCTATCGGGGAAAGGAAAAAATTGTAAAGGAGGCGAAGGAACGTGAAACAGAACATACCCTGTGAAATGATTCAGGATCTTCTGCCGCTGTATGTGGATGGGCTGACGTCCGATGAGAGCAGCAGGCAGATTGAGGCACACTTAGAGACCTGCGGCGACTGCCGCAGCCGGTATCAGCGGATGAAAGAGGACCTTGAACGGGAAACGCAAGTGAAGCAAAAGGAAAATGAACGGGAAATCGATTATCTGAAAAAAATCAGGAAGAGCAGCATACGAAAGGTGTTTTTGGGAATTTTCTCCGCCTTTGCCGTAATCCTGCTGGCCCTGTTCCTGAAATTGTTTGTCATCGGATATCCGGTGGATTCCTACCTTGTGACGTATGCCAATGTAAACGGGAACATGCTGTCGGTTGGGGGAATCTTATACGATTCCTCCCCGGTATACCGGCGGTATAAACTGATCGGAGAGGAGGATGGAAATACAAAACTGGTGATCTACGGATGTCTGCCATCCGTCTGGAACCGGAATGGAGCATTTAATTTGGACATTGATTTGACGGAAGTGGGAACGGATCTTACGATCAACGGGATGACCGTGAAGCAGGATGGAACCATTGTCAGCAGACAGGCCAATGAACTGTTTGCCGCAAAGCATCCGTATGTGGGGGATATGTCCGCCAACGGCAGAGCTGCGCAGCTGCTTGGAATCGGGAATACGCTGGGAAGCTTTAAAAATGAGCTTCAGACTTCGGCAGAACCGTATGGCTGGACTCTGAAGTTCGAAAACAATGCTGCCAATTCGGCTGTATTCGATGAGCAGATGAAGGGATACGCCTGCGTCCTGATGGCCCTGACCGGAAATCTGGGAGAGGTCACCTGGACGTATACGGTGGAGCTGGAGGAGGGGCCGGCAGTAAGACAGCGAACCATGACCCGGGAGGAGTGCTCCGAGTGGGCTGGAGAACCTGTGGAGACATTTGCGGAGAGTCCGGAAGCGGTTCAGAGGCTGCTTGACCTTATTGGAGAGAAGATGAAGTAAAAATAACGCATTTTATCAGGGACGGCAAACGGTATACGACGGCGGTGAAGGACCTTTGGAGCCGCAGACAGAATGGAGGGACAAACGATGACGCGAATATGTTTGGTCGAGGATGACAGGGAGATTGCAAAGAACCTTGTGCTTTTGCTTCGCTCGGAAGGCTTTGCGGTTACGCACGCTCCCACGCGGGAGGAGGCGTTTGCCGCAGCGGAGGAACATAAATTTGATCTGGCACTGATCGATATTGCGCTGCCGGATGGGAATGGTTTTACGGTATACACGAAAATTAAGGAGACTCAGGATATTCCTGTGATCTTTCTGACCGCGTCGGGCGATGAGACGAGTGTCGTCACAGGTCTTAACATGGGGGCGGATGACTATATTACCAAGCCCTTCCGTCCGCGTGAGCTGATTGCGCGGATCGAGGCTGCCCTGAGAAAAAACGGGCGGCTGGGGGCAGTATTTGAGATCTGCGGGCTTTTTGTAGATGTGGCGGGAGGTGTGGTGAAGAAGAACGGCAGCGAGGTTTTTCTTTCCGCGTTAGAGTACCGTTTACTTCTGGTGTTTGTCAATAATCCCAGGAGTATTATTACCAGGGGAAGACTGCTGGACGAATTGTGGGATGCAGCAGGCGAATATGTCAATGACAATACATTGACCGTGTACATCAAGCGTCTGCGGGAAAAGATAGAAGACGATCCCGCAAATCCGCAGATCATTCTGACGGTCCGCGGGACCGGATATCGACTGGGAGGCGGCTATGCTTCGGAATAGGGAATTTCGGCAGTTTGCTGTGGTATACGCCTTCACAGCAGCTGTCACAGTCATACTTGGATTTATCATTCACTGGGCGGCCGGAATTCTTGCGGTCTTTTCTGCAGCCGCCTTTGGCACGGCGTTTTTGTTGTTTACCAGAGCCAGATACAGAAGTATTGCGCGCCTTTCCGGTCAGATTGATCTCGTGCTGCATCATGCGGACCGCCTGGATCTGGATGAACTGGAGGAGGGAGAGCTGTCGATTCTCCACAGTGAGATAACCAAAATGCTGCTGCGGATTCGGGAGCAGAATGAGGCGCTGAAGAAAGAAAAAATGCATCTTGCCGATTCACTGGCCGATATTGCCCATCAGCTCCGAACGCCTCTCACATCAGCAAATCTGATTCTGTCTTTGCTGGAGAAGGATCCTGACGAAAAGGAACGGAGAGCCTTTGTACGGGAAACGGAGGAGCTGCTGGTGCGAATGGACTGGCTGCTTACCTCCCTGCTGAAGCTGTCCCGTCTGGACGCGGGGGTCGTGGTATTTCAGAAGGAACCGGTTGACGGCTATGATCTGATCAACGCAGCGCTTCGCCCTTTACTGATCCCAATGGAACTGCATGGAATCGTGGTGCAGACGGATGTCCGGAAATCGGCGCCGTCAAAATCGGCGTCTTCCCAACCGGACTCCCCTGTGGTCATACAGGGGGATTCGGGCTGGCTGGCGGAGGCAGTTCAGAACATCCTGAAAAACTGTATCGAGAGCATCGGGGATAACGGAAAGATTGAGATCGGGCTGACGGATACGGTGCTGTTTACTGAAATTTCGATTCATGACAGCGGGCCGGGATTTGAAAGCGCAGAGCTGCCCCGCATCTTTGACCGGTTTTACAGTGGAAAACGCACGGGAAGCACAGGAAGGGCGGGATACGGGATTGGACTGGCTCTATGCAGGATGATTATCATCCGGCAGGGCGGAACGGTTACGGCAAAGAACCACCCGCAGGGCGGCGCAGTTTTTGTGATTCGTTTTCCAAAGTGACGGATCTCTCACCTGAAAGTCACAGGAATGTAAGAGTAATTTTCTATTATATGAGTATACCATGTGGAAGGAGGCTCACATAATGGAGCTTATAAAAATTGATGATCTGTGCAAAGTATACGGCAGAGGTGAAAATCAGGTTGCCGCCCTCGACCATGTGTCGCTCACCATCGAAAAGGGAGAGTTTACTGCGATTACAGGGCCGTCCGGGTCCGGAAAATCGACACTGCTCCATATCATCGGCGGTGTGGATATGCCTACCAGCGGAAAGGTTTTTCTGGACGGTCAGGATATCTATGCGGGCGGCCATGACAAGCTGGCTATTTTCCGCAGACGGCAGGTAGGGCTGATTTACCAGTTCCACAACCTCATTCCGACCCTGAATGTGGTGGAAAATATAACGCTGCCTGTTCTGATGGACAGACGGAAGGTCAATGAGGAACGGCTGAACGAACTGTTGGAAATGCTTGGGCTGGAAGACCGCAGAACACATCTGCCCAACCAGCTCTCCGGCGGCCAGCAGCAGCGGGTATCCGTCGGGCGGGCTCTGATGAACGCCCCGCAGGTCTGCCTGGCCGATGAACCGACCGGAAGCCTGGACAGCCGCAACGGGCAGGAAATCATCAGTCTGCTGAAATTAAGCAATAAGAAATACGGGCAGACCCTCATCGTCGTCACGCACGATGAATCGATAGCCCTGCAGGCAGACCGGGTGATCGGGATATCCGACGGCAGGGTGGTACGGGACGAGAGGATGGTGTGAGAATGAATATTTTCCATAAGGTCACCCTCCAGAGCATGAAAAAAAGCCGTACAAGGACGGTTGTAACCATCATCGGGGTTATTCTGTCAACTGCCATGATTACGGCTGTCACGACGTTTTCCGTTTCACTGCTGAACTATATGATAAAAGGAGCGACGGTAAAATATGGCGGCTGGCACGTAGAATTTGTGGACATCGATTCTGCGTTTGCTGAGGAACAGGCCAGGGACCGCGATGTGGCTGATACGGCTGAAATTGATAATATCGGCTATGCGTACTTAAATGGCGGGAAAAATCCCGACAAGCCCTATCTGTTTATAACAGGATTCAGTAAAAAGGCTTTTGACACCGTGCCTGTCAGCTTAGTCTCCGGCAGGCTGCCGGAAAACAGCGGTGAGATTCTGGTTCCGGCCCATGTCGCCGCAAACGGAGGTGTTAATTTTTCCGTGGGGGATACGCTGTCCCTGACCATCGGAGGCCGTATGGCAGAAGATGGAAGTCTGGGTCAGCACGATCCTTTCCGCTCCAGGAATGAGCAGGGGAAGGCAATGGAAAAATTTGTGCCGCGGGAAGAGAGAACCTATACGGTTGTCGGGATCTGTGAAAGACCGGCTTTTGAAGAGTTTACCGCGCCGGGCTATACTCTGATTACGGCAGCGGATCCGGCAGATCAGACGGGCAGCTGCAGTGTTTTTGTCACACTGAAAAAACCGGGGAAGGCTGCTTCCTATATCAGCAGAACTGCCGGACAGAACGCTTATGTCCTGAATGACAATGTGCTTCGTTTTCTGGGAGTATCCAGCGATCGGCTGTTTAATACACTCCTGTATTCGGTGGGCGGGATGCTGACTGTGCTGATTATGACAGGCTCGATTTTTCTGATTTATAACTCATTTACCATCTCTTTAAGCGAACGGACGCGGCAGTTTGGCATTCTCGCATCCGTGGGAGCTACGGCAGGACAGCTGCGTAACTCGGTGCTGTTTGAAGGTCTCTGTATCGGTGCGGCCGGTATCCCCACAGGCATGATTATGGGCATTGGCAGCATCAGCCTGGTGATATCTGCTGTAGCGGAGTATTTTAAAAATTTTGGTTACAGCACGGTGACGCTGTCTTTGACGGTGTCCGGCCCGGCCATAGCGGGAGTAGCGGTGATCAGCCTGGCAACTATTCTGTTCGCCGCCTGGATTCCGGCCAGGAAAGCGGCGGCCAGGCCTGTGATGGAAAGCCTCCGTCAGACCAATGAAATCAAAGTCGAATCCAGGGACGTGAAAACGTCAAAAGCGGTGCAGCGCATCTATGGCCTGGAGGGAACACTTGCGCTGAAAAATTTTAAAAGAAACAAAAAACGCTGCCGCAGCATTGTGCTTTCACTCACCTTAAGCGTTGTACTCTTTGTGTCAGCCAATGCCTTCAGCGCCTGTTTGAAACAGGGGGCGAACCGGTCTGTTGTAAATTCGGATTATGACATCTGTTTTACGTCTCAGAATATCGACGAAAATGAATTGTTCCGGCTTTACGGCAGATTGAAAACCGCGGAGGGAATCAGGGAAAGCTCTTATCAGGCGCTGATGACGTATTCCTGCGCGGTAAAAGCCGGTGATTTATCGGACGATTACCGGAAATCTGCAGGGGCTGGGATACAGGAGGAGACAGTAAATCTGCCGATGGATATTCAGTTTATCGAGGACAGGGAATTTTACAGCTTTATCGAGAGTCTGGGGCTGTCTCCGGAAGAATACACCGGACAGAATGCCAAAATGATCGCTGTGGCCAAGGAGAAGACGAAACAGAAGAACAACGGACAGAGCGGGCTGGAGGATCTGTTTGCAGAACGCACCATGCAGGTGTCGGTGACTCCCGGAGAAGAACACCTTGCAAAGCTGCAGGATTCAGCTCCGTCCAGATCAGAGAAACAGATAAGTCTTACATTGGTCGATACGATACCGCTGGATACGCTTCCCAGGAATGCTTCCGGGAAAAAGTCCTTTGTTTTTATGATTGTTGCGCCCTGGCAGTTAAGGGAATCGTTTGAAGCTCCCGATGCCGGAGAGATAATGGGGCTGACTTTTCGGTCGGATACCCCCTCACAGTCGGTGGCTGAGATGAGAGAGATCATTCAGGAATCAGGCATTGTGGTGGATTACAATCTGTATAATGTGAACAAAATGTTTGAAGAAAACCGCAGCATTCTGTTTGTCATTCACGTATTTTCGTATGTGTTTGTGATGATGATTTCCCTGATTGCCGCCGCCAATGTATTCAACACGATTTCTACCAATATCAGGCTGCGCAGACGGGAACTGGCACAGCTGCGGTCGATTGGTATGGCTGACCGTGCTTTTGATAAGATGATGAATTTTGAGTGTATTTTTTACAGCCTGCGGACTCTGGGGATTGGGCTTCCGGCAGCGGGGATCTGCAGCTGGCTGATCAGCAGAGGCATGATTGCCGGCGGAGCGGACGTAAGCTTCGCGGTTCCGTGGGGCAGTATGGCAGTGAGTGCATTGAGTGTGTTCTTTATCGTGTTTTTTACAGCGAAGTATGCGGCTGGAAGAGTAAAAAAAGAAAGTATCATAGACGCGCTTCGGGATGATATTACCTGAGTAAAAGGGCCTGGCGGTAACGCCAGGCCCAGATTCGTTATTTTCTGATTGTTCCGGTTCCGCGAACCGTTTATTTGCTACAGATCCAGTTTTAAATCCCCCTCTTTAATCCAGCCGGCTTTTCTTAAACACGCTCCGAAAACCAGTGTCAGAACGGCGGGCAGCAGGAAGCAGACAAACAGTATCCCGGTCCACATTCGGGCTCCGCCGCCCATGGCGGTATAGATGCCGATGGGGCCGACCAGGCCGCAGGTTCCCATACCGGAAGCCGTTTCGATATTTTTCATCTGGAATACTACGGTGGCAGCCGGACCGGTTATAAGGGAGGCCAGTGTGGGGGCGATCCAGATTTTCGGATTCTTTACGATATTGCCCATCTGAAGCATGGAGGTGCCAAGCCCCTGGGCCAGCAGGCCGCCCCAGCCGTTCTCACGGAAGCTTAAGACGGCAAAACCGACCATCTGGGCGCAGCAGCCGGCTGTAGCCGCACCGCCCGCCAGACCGTCGAGCGCCAGCATGATACAGATGGCGGCGCTGCTGATGGGCAGCGTTAAGGCGATTCCGATGAGGCCGGATACCAGAATGCCCATGAAGAAGGGCTGCATCTCCGTGGCCGTCTTAACCAGGTTTCCGAAGGCTGTCATAAAGGCGGCCACACCGGGGCCAACAAACTGGGCGATCAGTACGCCGGAGATGATGGTGACACCGGGGGTTACGATGATGTCGACGCGGGTTTCCTTTGATACAATTTTTCCCAGTTCCGCAGCCACGACGGTGGCGACCAGTGCGCCCACCGGTCCGCCCAGCTCGTTGCCGGCGATTCCGACTGTAGCGGCAGAGAATAAGACCAGCTGCGGCGCCTTCAGCGCATAAGCGATCGATACTCCCAGCGCCGCGCCGGTCGCACTTTTTGCGTAGGCCGCGATGGTGCCGAATAATGCGACACCGGTCTTGTCGCCCAGTGTTGCAAAGATCGTGCCGATCAGCAGCGAGGCAAATAAGCCAAATGCCATGGCACCCAATGCATCAATGAGATAGGTCTGGACGGTGATGTTGACGTTTTTTCGTTTCAAAAACTCTTTCACGCCTGTTTTTTCCATGTTAGAAATCTCCTTTATGTATTTGTCTGTTACAGGTGCACACATTTGGCGGAAATGCCAAAGCAGTTAGTTATGTATTTTACCATAGAAATGGGAAAATGCAAGAATAATATGAAAAAGGATCAGCCGGGGGAGCTGATCCTTTTTTCGGAGAAGGTATTTCGTTTCTTATGGGGTGTAGCAAAAACTATATAATGTATTGGGGGGGGGTTACGATTATTAATATAACTCATCCGTACAAAAAAGTGTTCACAAACTTTGAAAAAATAAAAAAGAAAAATTGTGCGTTTTACCAGTATAAAAGTATCGGTTATAAAAAATAGATAAAAGCGGCAGCTCTCTGTTCTGAGTTTTGCATCAAGTCATCACCCCTCATGACTACGAAAAATGTCCTGAATGACTGCAGTTCCCATCTGAATCCTTTCATTTCCGATCATTCTTTTCATAAAAAAACGCTGCCTTATACGAGAAAAAACCGAAAAATGAGGACTTGTGTCCTTTTTGTCTCTGCTATTTGCCTAAAAATCGTCTCATAAAAATGTGATATTTTCACAAAGTGGATAATAATTCCTCGTAAAAGGACATAAGTCCTTTAAAAAAGAAAAAACCATTGCTACAATGAGGATATTCCAAAACATAAAGAGACATAAGCACCATTGAAAAAAGAAAGAGGTGGAATACATGAATAAGGTTTTAGACATTGTCACATCGAAGGGGCTGACGTATGAACAGAAGGTGGTAGCCCTGGCACATGCTGCGGAGAACAGTCTGGAGGTACTGGATATACCGGATAGGACCAGGCACTATATGGAGACCGGAGCGATCTGTGATCTGGACGAGGGACATGCCCCGTACCGGCCGAGATATATCATGCCGGATTACGAGAAGGCTGTAAAGAACGGATGTGAATTTCTGCAGCTGGATCCGCCGAGGGATCTGGACGAGGTACTTCAATTCCTGGAGATTTTTTACCGCCATGTTCCTTCTATTACCAGCTATCCCGTTTTCCTGGGAAATATCGATAAGCTGATCGAACCGTTCCTCGAAGGCGTGAGCGATGAGGAGGCGGAGAAGAAGCTTAAGCTGTTTCTCATCTATCTCGACCGGACGATTACGGATGGCTTCTGCCATGCGAATCTGGGACCGGAGGAGACGAGAACCGGACGGATCATCTTAAAGCTGGAAAAGGAACTTCAGAATGCGGTGCCGAATCTGACCTTAAAGTACGATCCGGACATCACGCCGGATTCCTACGGAGAACTGGCTCTCTATACTTCCCTTTACTGTGCGAACCCGGCGATCTGCAATCACCGGATGCATAAGGACACGTATGAAGATTACGGCATTTCAAGCTGCTACAACATACTTCCCATTGGCGGCGGTTCCTACACTCTGACGAGGATCGTACTTCCGAAGCTTGTGCCGGAGGCAGAGAGCAGGGAACAGTTCTTAACAGAACTCCTTCCGGACTGCTTAAGCCATATGGGAGATTACATGAATGAACGGATCCGGTTTCTTGTGGAGGAATCCAATTTCTTCGAGACATCATTTCTTTCCCGGGAGGGATTGGTTGAAAGGGATAAATTCCTTGCCATGTTCGGAATCGTCGGGCTGGCGGAATGCACCAATATGCTGATGGGCGACCCGAAAAAAATCTATGGTCATGATAAAGAGGCAGATGATCTGGCTGACCAGATCATGCAGGTGATCGCAGATTATGCAGAGCACTCGAAGGCCCTTTACTCGGAGGTATTCGGCGGCCGCTTCGCACTTCACGCCCAGGTTGGCATTGATTCGGACCACGGCATCACCTCCGGGGTGAGAATCCCGGTTGGGATGGAGCCGGAACGCATGTATGACCACCTTCGCCACAGCGCCAGGTTCCACCGCTTTTTCCCAACCGGCTGTGCGGATATCTTCTCCTTTGATCCGACAGGAAGAAATAATCCGGCTGCCATGCTGGACATCGTAAAAGGAGCGTTCTCTCTCGGTGATAAATACATAAGCTTTTACGCCTCGGACAGCGATCTCGTCAGAATCACCGGATATTTGGTAAAGCGCAGTGAGATGGAGAAATACTACGAGGGAGAAGCGGTACTTCAAAATACCGTGTATCTCGGCGGCGACAATTACCGGAATGCACATCTGGAAAACAGGAAGGTGAGGGCGTTATGACCCGGTTTTCTCCCGAGGCGCCGATCAACAAAATTATCCCGCTGAGTGTCGTGGATGGCCCGGGCTGCAGAACTTCCGTATTTGTACAGGGCTGCAACATTGCCTGCGCCTACTGCCATAATCCGGAGACACAGCAGTTATGCCGCGCCTGCGGAATCTGCGCCGGGCAGTGCCCGGCCGGAGCGCTTTCCATGGAAGAGGGAGGCGGGGAGTCATCAGAAAAGCGGATTGTATGGAATGAGAAATTGTGTATCCAGTGTGACAACTGTATTCGTGTCTGTCCCTATTTCGCTTCCCCGAAGGTACGCCGGATGAGTGCAGAGGAAGTGTGGAGAGAGATCGAAGATAATATGCCGTTTATCCAGGGGATCACGGTCTCCGGCGGCGAATGTACGCTGTACCCGGAGTTTTTGACGGAACTCTACCGGAAGGCGGGGAAAGCGGGGCTTACGTGTTTCTCGGACAGCAACGGCTGTGTCGATCTGTCTGAATATCCGGAACTCATGGCGGTTACGGATCAGGTGATGCTGGATGTAAAGGCATGGGATTATGAGGTCTTTAAACGGCTGACAGGCGGCGACGGTTCCGTTGTAAAGAAAAATTTAATATACCTGGCGGAACAGAAAAAGCTGTATGAAGTGAGACTGGTCTGTCTGGATGGTGAGACAGATATGGAAGCGGTTATCGCCGGTGTGGCTGACGCGGCAGCCCCGTATTTAAAGGAGTTCCGGCTGAAGCTGATTACGTTCCGTAAGTATGGCGTGAGGGGCAGGCTGGAGAAACGGAACAGCCCGCCGCCGGAGCGGATGGAAGAACTGAGAAATCTGGCTGTCAGATGCGGATTTCAGGAGATTCAGGTGGTATAAAAACTATTTAAAATAAAACTATAAAATGTAAATGGAGGAATTGATATTATGAAGCTCAGAAGAGGAATTGTATTCGGATTAACAGCAGTAGTGGCACTGTCTCTTTCAGCATGCGGAGGTGCAAAAACAGGAAGTACGACGGCAGAGAGCGCGAAGACAGAAAACACGAAGACAGAAAATGCAGAAAACGCAGACAGCGGGACATCGGAAGGCAAGAGCAGTTTTTCCGTTGCCATGATCACGGATACAGGCGGAATTAACGATCAGTCCTTCAACCAGTCTGCGTGGGAAGGCCTGACCGAGTTAAAAGAAGAAAAAGGCGTGGAAGTAAACTATATTGAATCGAAACAGGCCTCCGATTTTGTTACGAACCTGGAGAGACTGGGGGACAACGGCGCCAACCTTTTGTGGGGCGTGGGTTATGCCTGTGCAGACGCAGTTCTGGAAGCTGCAGACAGTAATCCGGATATTCAGTATGCAATCATTGATAACGCCTACGATGATACGCCGGACAACGTAACGGGGGTTATGTTCCGGGCGGAGGAGCCCTCTTTTATGGTTGGCTACGTAGCGGGGCGCATGACGGAGACCGGAAAGGTCGGCTTCGTGGGAGGAATCTCCTCCGGTCTGATCGACCAGTTCCAGTACGGGTATGAGGCTGGCGTCAAGTATGCGGCAAAGGAGCTGGGCAGGGATATCGACATATCCGTCCAGTATGCGGAGAGCTTCAGCGATGCGGCAAAAGGGAAGGCCATTGCCACAAAGATGTATTCAGACGGATGTGACGTGATCTACCATGCGGCAGGCGGAAGCGGAACCGGCGTTATCGAGGCCGCCAAGGAAGCTGACAAATGGGTGATCGGTGTGGACAGAGATCAGGCTTACTTAGCTCCTGAGAATGTTCTGACCTCAGCGCTTAAGCTGGTAGGAAAAGCAGTTAAGGAAGTTTCCATCGAAGCCATGGAAGGCAAAACGATCGGCGGACAGACTCTGACCTTCGGTTTAAAGGAAGACTGCGTGGGCATTCCGGAGGAACACGGCAACATGGCCGACGGCGTCTACGAGGATACATTAAAGGTAGCGGAATCCATCAAGAATGGGGAACTGGTTCCGCCAACGACAAAAGAAACGTACGAAGCATTCACAGCAGAATAGGGACTGCGGTGTAAATTTGAAAGGAGAAATCGAGATGGCCACGGTGAGCAGCGACTATGCGGTTCAGATGCACGGGATCACGAAGCGTTTCGGGGCGTTTTACGCTTTAAAGAATATGAATCTGGACGTAAAAAAGGGCAGCATCCATTCCCTGCTGGGTGAAAATGGGGCGGGAAAAAGTACACTGATGAATGTGCTGTACGGTCTGTATCAGGCCGACGAGGGCGAGATTTACATAGGCGGTAAGAAGACGGATATTAAAAATCCCAATGCGGCGATAGCAAACGGCATCGGCATGGTTCACCAGCATTTTATGCTGGTAGAGGATTTCACGGTGACACAGAACATTATTCTTGGAAATGAGACCACCTCCCATGCAGGAATCGTGGATATGAGGAAGGCCAGAAAACAGATTCTGGGAATCGTTGAAAAGTACGGTCTGGAAGTTGATCCGGATGCAAAAATCAGTGATATTTCCGTGGGAATGCAGCAGCGTGTGGAGATTTTAAAGGCGTTATACCGGGGAGCCGAGCTGCTGATCTTAGATGAGCCCACCGCGGTTCTGACCCCTCAGGAAATCGAGGATCTTCTTTCCATCATGCACAATCTGGTGGATGACGGAAAGGCCATCATCATTATCACCCACAAGCTGAAGGAAATCAAGGCCTCCTCCGACACCTGCACCATTATCCGCCGAGGAGAGTACATTCGCACGATACCGGTCGAAGAGGTGACGGAGCAGGAGCTGGCGACGCTCATGGTAGGCCATGAGGTAAAGCTGGTGGTAGACAAGACGCCGGCAAAGCCGGGGAAAGCCGTGCTGGAGATTAAGGATCTGGTGGTGAGAAATGAAAGGAAGCTGGACGCGGTAAAAGGCTTAAACTTAACCGTGAGGAAAGGGGAAATCGTGGGAATTGCCGGTATTGACGGCAACGGCCAGAAGGAGCTGATCGAGGCAATTAACTGCCTCGTTCCCGCAGAGAGGGGAACCATTACGGTAAATGGGAAATCGGTTGGCAACACCAATCCGCGCAGCGTCATTGACAGCGGCATCAGCACAATACCGGAGGACCGGCAGAAGCGCGGCCTGGTCCTGGATTTCTCCGTCAATGAAAATGCCGTGCTGGAGCGATACCGCCAGGAACCATTTTCCAGAAAGGGCATCCTGAATAAGAAAGAGATGGAGCAGTTTACGAAAAAGCTGATCGAGGAATTTGACGTGAGGCCGGAGGACTGCGGTTCGAAACGGGCGGGCGGTTTATCCGGCGGAAATCAGCAGAAGGTGATCATTGGCCGTGAAATCTCCATGAATCCGGATGTACTGATTGCAGTTCAGCCGACACGGGGACTGGACGTGGGAGCCATTGAGACGGTGCACAGGACGCTGATCCGCGAGAGAGACAAGGGAAAAGCGGTGCTCTTAATCTCCTTTGAGCTGGACGAGGTAATGAATGTCTCCGATACCATCGCGGTGATTTACGATGGAAAAATCCAGGATACGTTTCCGCAGGGGACCGTGGATGAAAATACGATAGGCCTGTTGATGGCAGGAGGGAAGAATCATGGATAAAACTGTTCATATTTTGAAGAAGCCGCTTACGATGACTCTGATTGCCATCTTCTTTGGTTTTGTGGTAGCCGGAATCATCCTGGCGGCAGTCGGGTATCCGCCGGTTCGCTCGCTGGGAGTCCTGCTGAACGGCGTCTTTTCCAGCCCCAAGCATATGTCCAACGTGATTATCAAAAGTACGCCGCTGATTCTGACCGGAATCGGAGTGGCATTTGCATTCAAGACCGGACTCTTCAACATCGGTGCGGAAGGCCAGTTTATTATGGGCTGTGTTGCGGCTACGGTAGTGGGAATTGTCTGTGATTTCCCGCCGGTCATTCAGATTCCGCTTGTTCTTTTCGCTGGAGCTGCGGCGGGGGCGGTGTATGGAGGAATCGCCGGATTTCTGAAGGCAAGATTCGGTATCCATGAGGTTCTCACCAGTATCATGCTCAACTGGATTGCACTCTATTTCTCCAATTATGTGTGTGGTCTGGAGCGTTTCCATAAGCCGGATACCATCGGTACGTATGCGATCAACCGCTCCGGCTATACGATGATTCTTGGAAATTACAAGGCGACGGAAGAAGGGAAAGCCGCCCTGATGCAGAATGAGTTCCTGCGCAATACGATCTTAAAGACAGACGTCAACGCCGGATTTATCATTGCCGTCATCCTGGCTGTGCTGGTGTCCTTTCTTCTTTATAAGACTGCAAAGGGATTTGAACTTCGCGCGGTGGGGGCCAACCGGTTTGCGGCAGAGTTTACGGGAATTAATGTGAACCGGAACATTCTTCATTCCATGCTGATTTCCGGTGCGATCTGCGGGCTGGCGGCGTCGCTTTATATAACTGGCAACTCTCCCCATGGAATCGCTACGCTGGCGGCATTTGAAAATACAGGCTTTAACGGGCTGGCAGTCTGTCTGATCGCGGCAAGCTCCCCGGTCGGCTGTATCTTTGCGGGACTGCTGTTCGGCGGTCTTATCTACGGCGGCCAGACACTGCAGTACGAGGTGGGCGCGCCCTCTGAGATCATCAACATTGTCATCGGCATCATTGTGTTCTTTGTTGCGCTGACCCATATTATTCCGCCGCTGGTGGAACGTTTGTCGAAGGGAGGAAAAAAACATGATTAACAGTCTGACGCTGTTTATCGGCATTACACTTATGTATTCAACCCCTCTGGTTTTCGCCGCATTAGGCGGAGTCGTGTCTGAGCGGTCCGGAGTGACAAACCTGGGTATTGAGGGAATGATGACGATTGGAGCAGTTACGGGAGCCACGGTGGGCTATTACTCGGGAAGCGCCTGGGCGGGATTTATTGCCGCAGGGCTGGCCGGCGGACTGATCGCGCTTCTTCATGCGTTTGCTGCGATTACCTGCAAAGCGGATCAGACAATCTCCGGTATCGCCATTAACTTAATCGGACCGGGCGTGGCGCTCTTCGTCTGCCGTCTTTTATTTGACGGCGCGACCATGTCACAGCCGGTTCCGAATAAGATTCCGAAGCTGTTTGGAGGACTTAAAGTACAGGGGGCCCTTCAGAATTTAAATGTGGACGTAACGGTTGTCATTGCGTTTCTGCTGGCGGTGTTTATCTGGTTCTTTCTGTATAAGACGAAATGGGGGCTTCACATCAGGGCTGTGGGGGAGCATCCGGCGGCCGCGGATACCATGGGCATTCACGTGTACGTGATCCGCTATCTCTGTGTTCTGGTTTCAGGAGTGTTGGCGGGATTTGGCGGAGCCGCCATGACTCTGGCTATTATTCCCCAGTTTACACCGACCGCCATCAGCGGCCAGGGATTTATCGCACTGGCGGCGGTTATATTTGGTAAATGGACTCCTCACGGGGCGTACGGTGCCTGCCTGCTGTTCGGGGCGGCTCAGGCGCTTACGGTCACTCTGGGAGGCGGAAACTTTGCGGTTCCGTCACAGATTCTGGCCATGCTGCCGTATTTTATTACAATTGTGATCCTGATTCTGTTTGTGGGCAGGTCCTCTGCGCCGAAGGCGAGCGGGCAGCCGTATGAGAAGGGGGCAAGATAAAGATCGAAGGGGACGCCTCCCGCCAGTCCAATCCGCCTGTGATGGGAAGTGGACTTTGCAGAGGAGGTGAGGAAAAAGCCGGAAGGCGGCGGGCAGGAGACGGCTCATGTTTCCGGAGCGGACGGGACTAAGGGCGGACAGAAGCCAAACGGGGGTACCGGGCAATTCGACCGAACTCTTGATGAGTTCGCTCTCAGTGCCCTCAGATTTTCGTCCTGTAAACGAAAATCTGCCCCCCGTTTGGCTCCTGTCCGCCCTAAGTCCCGTCACACTCCGGAAAAAATCGCCGTCTCCTGCCCGCCGCCTTCCGGCTTTTTCCGGCGAGGGTACTGGAAGGTCCACTTCCCGTCACAGGCGGATTGGACTGGCGGGAGGCTGGGGGATGGATAGAATGCGTGGATGGGTAGAGTGTGTGGCTGGATAGAATGCGTGTAATGGGTAGAATGTGTGGATGGGTAGAATGTGTGGATAGGAGAAATGGGGAATAAAATATTGTAAAATTTGTGGGGGAATGGTAGACTTTTTGGGTGAAATGATGCAAACTAGAGGGAGAGGACAGTGAATACGGAGGAAAGGGGGGAGACTATGAATGATGTTGTGGCATTGATTAATGAGCTGCGCAGTGAGGAACGGGATTATTTGAATAATTATCTGGCGAATGCGCCGAAGTGGCTGCTGGAAGCGTTTCAGATCGTGCGTCTGAAAAAGGGAACCACGTTTATCCATGAAAACGCGCATGTGGATACTGTATATATTCTGGTAGAGGGGATTGTGAAAGCAACGGACTACCGGATTCAGGAGGTGGCGTACGATTATACCCGCTTTTATCCGATTGAGGTGTTTGGAGCCATGGAATTTCTTATGGGGTATGATCTGTATAAGACGACTTTAATGACGGAGACGGACTGCCGGTTCCTCTGTGTGTCCAAGGACCAGTTCAGCCGGTGGATGCTGACGGATATTCACGCGGTGCTGGAACAGGTGAAGGCCATGAGCGTTTATCTGGTAGAACAGGTGAGGAAGGAACGTCTCTTTCTCTTCCTTCAGGGTATTGACCGGCTTTTTCTTTTGTTTATGCAGATTTACCGGGATTCTGCCAGACGGGGAGTCTGCCGGATCCATTTGACGAGAAAGGATTTGTCCAACAGCACGGGGCTGTGTGTGAAGACGGTGAACCGGTGCATCAGCCAGATGGAGGATGAGGGATACATTTCCCGGGAGGGAAGAGGAATTATCATCAGTGAGGAACAGTATCAGAGAATTAAATCGGCCATGGCGGATAAGATCGATGAGAATGATATTTAATTTGCAAAGAGAAAGGGAGGTTATTTATGACAAATTATTCGGAAAATGAAGGAAAACAGTATCACATCCAGGTAGGAAAGGGTGATGTGGGCCGGTATGTGATTATGCCGGGTGATCCGAAGCGGTGCGCGCTGATAGCAAAATATTTTGATGATCCGAAGCTGATCGCGGACAACCGGGAATATGTAACGTATACCGGAACGCTTGACGGGACGCCTGTCAGCGTTACCTCCACAGGAATCGGCGGACCGTCGGCTTCCATCGCCATGGAGGAACTGGTGATGTCGGGGGCGGATACCTTTATCAGGATCGGTACCTGCGGCGGTATGGATGTGAATGTAAAGAGTGGTGATCTGGTGATTGCAAACGGCGCCATCCGTATGGAGGGCACCAGCCGGGAATATGCGCCGATTGAGTTTCCGGCGGTACCTGATTTTGATGTGACCAACGCGCTTGTGGCGGCGGCAAAAAAACTGGAAAAACCGTACCATGTAGGGGTTGTGCAGTGCAAGGATTCATTCTATGGCCAGCATTCGCCGGAGACGAAGCCGGTATCGTATGAGCTGCTGAATAAATGGAACGCCTGGCTGCAGCTGGGCTGCAAGGCTTCCGAGATGGAGTCGGCGGCGCTGTTTATCGTGGCCAGCGCGCTGAAGGTGAGAGCTGGATCAGTATTCCTGGTTTTGGCTAACCAGGAGAGGGCGAAGCAGGGGCTTGAGAATCCGATCGTCCATGACACGGATGCGGCGATCCGGACAGCGGTAGAAGCGATCCGGCTGATGATTCAGGAAGAAAACGGGAAAAAATAAGGCGCGGTTAAAGCGCAGCAAATGGAAAAGGAGACGAATTATGAGTGTGACACCAACCGCCCACAATGGGGCAAAACAGGGAGAGATAGCGAAGACGGTTCTGATGCCGGGCGATCCGCTGCGGGCCAAATATATTGCAGAGACGTATCTGGAAAATCCGGTGTTAGTGACATCGGTGCGCAACATGTTCGGTTATACCGGAATGTATAAGGGAAGAGAGATTTCCGTGATGGGCGGCGGTATGGGAATGCCGTCTGTCGGTATCTACACGTATGAACTGTTCCATTTCTATGGTGTGGAGCAGATTATACGGATCGGCTCTGCCGGAGCGCTGCAGGATGGAGTGAAGCTGATGGACGTGGTAATCGGTATGGGAGCCTGTACGGATTCCAATTACGCGTATCAGTACGGTCTTCCGGGTACATTTGCACCGATTGCCGACTACGGTCTGCTGGCGAAAGCGGTGGATACGGCGAAAGCACAGGGAACGAATGTGGTAGTAGGCAATATTCTTTCTTCCGACATTTTCTACAATGCGGATACTACCGTGAATGATAAATGGAGAAGCATGGGCGTGCTGGCCGTAGAGATGGAAGCGGCGGCGCTGTATATGAACGCGGCAGCGGCGGGAAAGAAAGCGCTCTGTCTGCTGACAATTTCGGATCTCATCTATGGAGAGGAGAAATTAAGCGCCGAGGAGCGTCAGCTCGGTTTCGGGAAAATGATGGAGATTGCGCTGGAACTGTAGAACGCGTCCAGACATTGTTTTCCGGCAGATGAAGCGTCACACTTTGCGGTAAAATTAGTTTACAGGAGGAAATTATGGACGGAAAAGAAATGTTAAAATATGTGGATCATACTCTGTTAACCCAGACAGCCACATGGGAGGAAATCAAAAAAATATGTGATGAGGCTATGGAATACGGGACCGCATCGGTCTGCATTCCGCCTTCTTATGTGAAGGCGGCAAAAGAGTATATGAAGGACCGCATGGCGGTCTGCACAGTCATCGGTTTTCCCAATGGTTATGCAACTACCGCAGTCAAGGCATTTGAGACGAAGGACGCTATTGCAGACGGAGCCGACGAGATTGACATGGTCATCAACATCGGCTGGGTAAAAGACGGAAAATATGACGAGGTGGAAGAGGAAATCCGTACTTTAAAGGGCTGCTGCGGAGATAAGATATTAAAGGTTATCATCGAGACCTGCCTTCTTACGGAGGAGGAAAAAATTAAAATGTGCGAGGTGGTGACCCGTTCCGGCGCCGACTTTATCAAGACCTCCACCGGATTTTCCAAAGCCGGGGCGACCTTCGATGATGTGGCCCTCTTTCGGGCACACGTGGGCAAGAATGTGAAGATTAAGGCCGCAGGAGGAATCTCTTCCATCGAGGACTCTGAAAAATTCCTGGAACTGGGCGCGGAGCGCCTGGGAACCAGCCGGATGATTAAGCTGGTGAAACAGGAGAAGAGTGACGGGGGTTATTAATAACGGTAGGAATACCGGACTGTTTGGAGAAGAAAAGGAGGCCGTTATGGATCGTACGGAGGAACTGGCTGCACTTAAGGAAAAGCTTCCGGTGGAGGAACTGATATCCCAGGCATTTTCGGCCATGGCAAAGGCATATACACCCTATTCCGGCTTTCAAGTCGGAGCAGCGCTTCTTACGGCTGACGGAGTGATCTATCAGGGATGCAACATTGAAAACGCGGCGTATACACCCAGCAACTGTGCGGAGCGGACTGCATTTTTCAAAGCTGTCAGCGAAGGTGTGAGAGAGTTTCAGGCGATCTGTATCGTTGGCGGGAAGGATGGGATTCCGTCTGGACTGACGGCTCCCTGCGGCGTCTGCCGCCAGGTCATGATGGAATTTTGCGACCCGGAGACATTTCAGATTATACTGCCTTCCGGCAGGGAAGAGTATGAGATTTATACGCTGAAGGAATTGCTGCCGGTTGGATTTGGACCGAAGAATCTGCTGTAGAAGGTGAAAAAGGTAAATTATTTGGGCCGGTATAGAGACAGAAAGACCATAAATACATGCGCTATCATGTATTTGTGGTCTTTCTGCTTTTTTCGTTATGCTTTCCGCTCATAACAGAAGCAGGTAGTCAAGTGATCGTTCACCATACCGATAGACTGCATATAGGCGTATAGAATGGTGGGCCCCACAAATTTAAACCCCATCCCTTTTAAATCTTTGCTGATCTTCTCCGCAAGAGGTGTACTGGCAGGGATTTCATCCATAGTTTTCCATGCGTTTTTTATAGGTTTTCCATCTACATAAGACCATAGGAAATGGTCGAGGGAACCGTATTTTTCACACAGTGAAAAATAAGCATTTGCATTGGTAATGGCAGCGTTGATTTTTAAACGGTTTCTGATAATACCTGTGTTCTGCATCAGTTCTTCAACCTTTTCTTCACCATAATTTCTGATAATAGAAGGATCGAAGTCGTCGAAAGCTTTAGTAAAAGCTTCTCTTTTCTTTAGTATAGTGATCCAGCTCAAACCCGCCTGCATACCTTCCAGAATCAGCATTTGGAAAAGCGTTTTGTCATCATGGACGGGTATCCCCCATTCTCTGTCGTGGTATTCCCGGTTCCATTCATCGTGGGCAGCCCATTCACATCGTATAATTTCGTTCGCCATTGTACTTACCTCCTTCTAATTTTCCCTTTCCTAATTATAATAGAAATCCGCATTATCCGCAATCGTCAGCCAGGAAGAATAAATAACTGATCGGTTAATTGTCACTGTCATTCCTTAAGACTGGCAGTTTTGATGATATTCCAAAAATCATTTATATAAGGCCGGTTTAGTACATGGGAATTGCAGTAGCAGTAAAGAGATATTGCGGTATCCGGTTCAATTACTGGAAAACTAAAAAAATCATCAGACTCTGGTTCGGGATCTCCCGATACAAAATAACACATGGCATGCCTGCACATATTTAGTGCTCCGGCCCTGGAATAGCATTCCCCCATTTTACTTTCTATCAGATTATTTTTACGTAAATAATCATTCATGACATCCATTTTATTATAAGATTTCGTTTTGGTTAAGGAGAAGTAAGGAACCCCATTCAGCTCCCGTAAAGCGATACCGGATTTCCAACAGGCTATTTTCTCCTCCAGATTTTCTGGAAAATACTGCAGTAAAAGATCGACATGAGTACGTAACAGTGATCTTTTCGCATGGTCACTCTTAATAAAGAGGAATCGGAATCACAATTTACATAACTCGAGGAAAAAGCAAAGTCAAGAGCCCCTTCCTGAACTTTTTGAATTGAAAGAGAGGACGTGTATTCTGTGAAAATAAATTTCACCTGGGGATGTGCAGCTTTATATTTTTGAAGCGGAAGTAAATCCACATAATCATTGGGATGAGCCGCTCGGCAGCCTAATCGCAATTCACAGTTTGAGGTATAGCTTTTCTTGGAAACATCAATACGTTGATAAATATTTTGTATTTCCAATGCTTCCTGATACAAAATTTTTCCGAATTCTGTAAGTTCAAACTTGGGATGACGCGTAAAAAGTTCCAGACCGTAATACGATTCCAACCGTTTTAGATAAGAACTCAAATTTTGCTGTGTTACAAATAGTTCTTGTGATGCTTTGGTCAGGCTTTTGTATTTTGCGATAACCAAAAAGAACTCTAAAGATGGGTAAGCCATGATATTACCTCTTTCTGAACAAATTTCATTTGTAAGTACCTGTCGATCTATTTGTTGTACAAATGGACGACATGTTTGTATAATTTGTATATAATGATGGGGCGATATAAAATCTTATAACACAATTTATATACAATAAAAATTTGTACCTGTCAATCTGTTTGGCAAAAAGTATGATGACAAATAATGGTACTGACAATGAAAGGAAGGGAATATGGCGCTATTAACCTTAAATTTTGAAAGTGAATTTCTAAAGGGGAATACAGAAATTCATGTTATCATGCCTGATCGTGAACAGGAACTTGATGCAAAAAAATTTTATACGAGCGGAAAGCTGTACCCGGTACTCTGGCTTCTACATGGAGGTGGCGGGGATTACTCAGATTGGATCCGAAAAACTAAATTAGAATTGTATGCATGTGAAAATGAACTGGTGGTGGTTACGTTCTCGGGATGCAATACAATGTATGCGAACTGGAAGACCTTTGCCGATGGGATGGATTACGAACGTTTTTTCTTTGAGGAGCTGATGCCTTTCATCTACGGCTGGTTACCTGTCTCACCTGCGAAAACTGATAATTTTATAGCGGGACTATCCATGGGAGGCGCCGGGGCATTAAAGTTTGCGATATGGCATCCTGAGCTGTTTTATGGCTGTGCCTGCCTTTCCTCATCAGGAAAAAAGTATTCACTGCGGGATATGGATTTTGAAACGGAAGTCAATCCGGTAGAAAACCAGAAACGGAATGCTGTCTTAAACGCTGGAGGATCAGAGAAATTTTACTATTCATGGGATAATATTCGCTTACAGCTTAAAAGACTGGCCGAACGCCGGGAACTGGGGATCCTTCCGGATCTGTTTATCAGCTGTGGTAAGGCAGACCATCATTATGAAGAAGTAAAGGACTTTATGGAGTATACCAGTCAATTAGGGGTGGCCGTCGAATATGAATTTATTCCTGAATACAGACATGAGTGGAGATTCTGGGATCTGGCTGTCCAGCACGCTTTGAAACATTTCGGTTTTTCGACAAGGATTCAAGAATAATGAGACAGGAGGCAGATCACTATGGCATTAGCAGTATTTGATTTTGAAAGCCAGTATTTAACAGGGAATACAAAAGTAGGGATTATCATGCCGGATAAACCGCGTGGGGTGTCACCGGGACAGTTCTACTTATCAAAAAGGAAATATAAAGTTTTGTGGCTGCTCCATGGAGGAAGCGGAGATTATTCTGACTGGATACGCAAAAGCAATGTAGAATTATATGCATGTGAACATGAACTGATTGTAGTTATGCCATCAGCTTCAAACAGTTGGTATATTGACTGCCCCGGTTTTGGTAATGGCTATTACTTCGAAAAATATTTTGTGGAAGAATTGATGCCGTTGATACATCATTGGTTTCCGGCATCGGATAAGAGGGAGGACAACTATATTGCAGGTTTGGCCATGGGAGGACGCGGCGCTTTTAAGCTGGCCATCGAGCATCCGGAAAAGTTCTGTGCAGCAGCTAACTTTTCGGGGGATATACCGGACTGGGAAAAAGCATTTGAAAGCAATAATCCGAGAATAAAGAAGAGAACCAGCAATATGACTGCACAGGAGGGAAGCAGAGAAAACCTTCTGAAATCAGGAATCAATATACGCCGGACTCTGAAGCAGATTTCAGAAGCCGGACGGTTAGATGAGATGCCGAAGCTGTTTTTTGCAGGGGGAAAAGCTGAAAGAAGGTATTCTGATTTTATTGACAGCATTGCTTTTGGCAGAAGCCTTGGATTTACCATATACCAGGGAAACTCTGAAGGCGGACATTCTTGGGAATATTGGGATAAAGAGCTGGAAGAAGCCCTGCAGTTTTTTGGATTCGATACAAAAGAGGAATTAGGAAATGTTTATTAACTCATACTTAATGGGAACAGGAGAAAATTATGTCATTGGCGGTTTTTGATTTTGAAAGTCAATATTTACATATGAATACAAAGGTGGGTGTGATACTTCCTGATTTGCCTCAGGAGATGGAGCCCGAAGATTTTTATATAACCTCAGGTGTAAAATATAAGGTTTTATGGCTGCTGCATGGGACTTATGGAGATTATTCCGATTGGATCAGGAAAAGCAAAATCGAACTGTATGCCTGCAAATATCAGCTGATGGTTGTAATGCCGTCTGCCTTAAACAGCAATTATACAAACTGGCCTAAGTTTGGTCAGGGATTCTATATGGATGATTACCTTATAAAGGAGCTGATGCCTCTCGTTCAAACGTGGTTTCCGGCATCGGAAAAACGGGAGGACAACTATATTGCAGGACTATCCATGGGGGGAAACGGCGCATTAAAGTATGCGGTTAATTACCCGGACAGATTTGCTGCCGCCGCTGTTCTATCGTCAGGAGCTAGACAATACTCTGAAGGCTTTTTTCTTAAAGAGCGGGAGAAAGGAAAATGCCGATTTGATAATCTGATTGACAACTTTGACGGATTGGAAAAGTTCTTGAATTCAGATGTGAACATTAGAAATCAACTGAGTAAGCTTTCTGCCGGCGATGGTCTGGAAATACTTCCGTCCCTCTTTTTTGCATACGGAGATAAAGATCATGGTTATGAAAATTTTTTGGAATTTATTGATTATATGAAAACTAACGGGATACCAGGGGTTTATGAAATAATACCCGGATACCGTCACGAATGGAGATTTTGGGACATGGCCATCCAGGATGCACTTTCCTTTTTTGATATCGGTAAACCAGCCGGAAGAGAAAATACCTGGGAAGAAATTTAAGGAGTATACGAATATGGCATTTTTAACATTTAACTTCGAAAGCCGTTATTTAAACGGAAATACAGAAATAGGCATGATTCTTCCAGAGTGCAGCAGGCGTATGGAGGCGGCGGAGTTCTATCGGCCGGGAAAAAAATATAGGGTATTATGGCTGCTGCATGGAGGGCGAGGAGATTATTCTGACTGGATACGAAAAAGTATGATAGAAGTATATGCGTGCGAGCATGATCTGGTGGTAATCATGCCTTCCGCCATGAACAGCGCTTATACAGACTGGCCCTCCTTTTCCGTAGGATATGATATGTATGGCTTCTTTTTGAAAGAACTGATGAAGATGGTTTACAGTTGGTTTCCGGTTTCTGACAGGAGGGAGGATAATTATATAGCCGGACTTTCCATGGGAGGATGGGGGGCTGGGAAATTTGCAGTCAATAATCCGGAATTGTTTGCCGGGGCGGCCATTCTCTCATCAACAGTCAGAAATTACGATTTTATGTTTGAAGAAAAGAGTCCGGAGGTCTGCCTGCAGTATGGAAATCTGATCCGGAATTCTGGCGGACTTGAGGCATTCCATGAATCATTGGATTACTGTACCAGGGGGATTTTGCAAAAAACAGTAGAGGAGGGAAAGAAAAAAAATCTGCCGAAGCTGTTTATCGGGTATGGAGACGAGGATCATCACAGAGAGGAATTTGAAGATTTTGTTGATTTTTGCCGGAAGATAAAACTGCCTTTCGAACTCAAGATTTACTCCGGATATGGCCATGAATGGCGCATGTGGGATTTGGGAATTCAAGATGCACTTTCTTTTTTGGGATTCGGTATGCTGGAACACAGAGAGATTAATTAACATTATTTGGAGGTGGATTTATGGGAAAGTTAAAAGCTGGCGCAGTAAAGAAATGTATTACACCGACAGCGGATTTTTATCCAATGACAGGATTTATGGGAATGCGTGGGGCGGAAGAAGTTTTGCATGATTTGTATATAAGAATCGTCGTGCTGGAAAATGAATATACAAGATTCCTGTTCTTGAATATTGACAGTGGACCGAGCCCGGACGCCGAAATAAAGGAGGAGATAAGTGAAAAATTTCAGATTCCAACTGGCCATATGGTTGCTGTCTGGACTCATAATCATTCTGCGGGGATTAAGTGGAGCAATGATCCTGCCAAGGAAAAGGAGTATAAGTATTTTAAGCAGATTGTCGAACCAGCCATTTTTTCGGGTATAGCAGAAGCGTTAGAAAGGTTAATACCAGCCAGATACGGCTTTGGAGAAGGAAAAAGCTATATCAACGTATGTCGTGACCGGCAGTTTGAGGATGGACACTGGATGCAGGCACCCAATTTCGAAGGGCCTTCAGATAAAACACTCGCCGTTATGAAATTTGAGGATTATGAAGGAAACCTGATTGCCGCTGTTGTAAACTATGGGTGCCATGCAACTGCAGCGTTTATGACTCCTGATTTTGACGGGAAGATTAAGACAACTGGCGGATTTCCAAGTATTGCAGGAGATTATGTCGAGGAACGTTATGGAAACGATGCTGTATGCCTCTGGACAAGCGGTTCAGCAGGAGATCAGAATCCTGTAGCGGCAATCGGTTTTCTGCGCAGGTACGAAGTGGATGGATACAATGAACCTCTGCAGTATCCTCCGGGAGTTGCCTATCTGCTGCAGCGTTCTATCGCCCAGGAGCATGCAGTAGATATCATCAGGACCCTGAAGACAATTAACCGTATGAAAGATCATATGGAAATTATGGGGACAACTTCAGTTCTTGATATGCCGGGGCATCATCCGGAGGAGGGGGCTAATGTGCGGATTACGTGGCAGATAACAGAAAATAATATTCGCAATACAAAGCCGGAATTATTGGTAAACGACCGCTCGCCATTAAAGAGCACACGGTGCAAAATGATACAGGAGGGACAGTCGCATATGCAGATGCAGGTATCTGTTCTGGGAGATGTTGCCTGGGTAGGTGCTTCTGGAGAACTGTATTCGGAGATTGGCATGAAATTAAAAGATGCCTCTCCCTTTAAAAATACAGTCGTCGTTACACATACACACGGAGATGCCATGTTTAACGGCGGATACATATTAAGTGATTCTGCGGCAGATCACGATGTTTTTCAATTTTACAGTTCAGAAACACATCCGGGGCATAACGATGATGCCATCGTAAACAATATGATGAATATGTTTGATCAACTGATTTGACATAGAAAAAAAGGAGGGTTTTAAAAATGAAGAAAGTTATGGGGGCAGCTTTAATCATGGCAATGGTTGTTTCGCTGGCAGCATGTGGTTCGGAGAAAACTGCAGATGAGACGAAACCGACAGAAGGGAGTATGCCGGTACAGACGGAGGCAAAAAAACAGGATCCCCCGTCTGACAATGGAAGAATTGACGTTGTTGCAGGTGTAAACGCTGATTTTGGCGGACTGGATCCTTTCGGTACGGCATCAAATGTGAAGTCGACATGGACACCGGGCGTGTATCAGACTCTGTTTGTTCTGGAGGAGTACGGCGGAGAACCGGTAAGTGTTATGGCAGACCACTATGAAAGAGTGGATGATACAACCTTTGATATTACAATATACGATTATATTTACGACAGCCAGGGAAATCACATTACTGCGGAAGATGTGGTTTACAGCTACGAATACGCAAAAGACTGCGGAACCGTTACGAAGATGTATTATGTGGATTCTATTGAACAGACGGGGGACTACAGTGTACAGCTGAAAACATCTTCCAACAGCCTGGGAGTCTGGGAATACGCACTCACTAACGTATATATTGTCTCTAAGACAGCTCATGAAGCAAGCGGCGACAGCTTTGCTACTTCCTCCTGCGGTACAGGACCTTACGCGGTGGGAAATTATATTGCCTCATCTACATTAGAATTAATTAAAAGAGATGATTACTGGCAGAAGGACGAGAGTCTGAGTCCGGCAATGTATTCGGCCAATGCAGACCGCATTGTTTTTAATGTGCTGACGGAATCAACACAGATGGGGATTGCCATGGAAAATGGAAGTATAGACATGATTGCAGGCATTACAGGTTCTGAAGTAGACCGCTTTGTTGAGGCAGACGGTTTAACTGCAAAACAGGGCTATCATGTATCCAACCAGCTGAATTCACTGATCGACTGTATGTTTTTAAATATGGATGAGGGAAGCGTATTTGCAGATAATCCCCAGCTCCGCAAAGCTGTTCTGTATGGAGTTGATTCAGAAGCGATGGTAACTGCGGCACTGGAGGGTAAAGGGGAGTCCTGCAAAACGTTTGGAAGCCGGATTTACTCCGATTATCTGGATCAGTGGAACAATGAAGATTATTACGGATATGATTTCGATAAGGCACAGCAGCAGCTGACGGATTCCGGTTTTGTTCAGTCTAAGCCCTTCCGGATTTTATATCAGAACAGCGGACAGTACAAGGCAGAAGCAGAACTGATTCAGGCGTATTTACAGATGATGGGGCTGGAATGTGAACTGCTTGGATATGATACCTCCCTGTTTAATGATTATAAGTATAATCCGGCAGAGTGGGATATCAAACTGGATCCCTGTAAATCACCTGATATACTGCCAAACTTATGGGGATATTGCCTGAACAGTGATAACTACGAAAATGGGACGACTAACTTTATTCATAATGACACTCTCCAGGAAATGACAATAGCAATAGCCACGGAGACGGGGCACACGGAGGAAAAACTGGATGAATATCATAAGTATCTGCTTGATAATGCCTGGTTCAGAGCGCTGATTAATCCTTATAATTATATTATAACAAAAGATAGTATAACGGAGATAATGGTAAATGCCAAAGGCTATCCGGCAGTATGGGCCTGCACATTTGCAGAAAAATAAAGGAGTAGGAAATGACTAGGTATATTGGAAAACGCTTATTGTTAATGATTCCGGTGGTCTTAAGTGTCGCAGTTATCATATTTACCATAATGTATTTTGTACCTGGAGATCCTGCAGAAATTATTTTAGGCGTTACGGCCACTCAGGAGGAATTGGAGGCCTGTCGGGAATCACTGGGCTTAAATCAGCCCTATCTGATTAGGTTGGGTAAATTTTTAGAGGATCTGTTTCTTCACTTTGATTTTGGAACCTCCTATATAGACGGCACTTCTGTAAGAACAAATATTATCAACAGACTGCCTAATACTCTTATTATCAGCCTTGGTTCCATGCTGGTGGCCATGGTACTGGGAGTGTCACTGGGAATTAATGCTGCGATTCATCAAAATGGAATTGCAGACAGAATCTCGATGCTCATCGCTTTAGTTGGTATCTCAATGCCGGGATTCTGGCTGGCACTAATGCTGGTCCTGCTGTTTGCGCTAAAGCTGAATTGGCTGCCTTCCTATGGTACCGGAGGCATCAAATATTTTATATTGCCGTGGATTGCAGCAGCGCTGCCTGAAATGGCCAGGCTGGCAAGGCAGTCGCGTTCCAGTATGTTGGAAGTGATTCATTCGGATTATATTACCACGGCGCTGGCCAAGGGCGTAAAAAAAAGAGATGTTATTCTAAGGCATGCCCTGCCCAATGCTCTGATTCCTATTATAACAGTCTTTGGAGGTGGACTAGCCCACGGAATGGGGGGCGCGCTTATTATTGAGAGCGTCTTCTCAATTCCGGGATTAGGGCTGTACATAGTAAACTCTATCAATAATCGTGATTATCCTTCTGTGCAGGGAACCATTGTTTTCTTCTCTATTTTATTTAGCATTATTATGCTTCTGGTTGATTTGGCGTATGCAGCAGTTGATCCGAGAATTAAGGCGGCTTTCAGCCGGAGCAGTGTGGGACACAGGAAAGTGGGGTGAAAGCAGATGAATAAAAAAGAAAACGATACCGGCAAAGGCCAGAGTAATTTCAGGCTTGTTATGAAACGGTTAATGAAAAATCCTAATGCTGTGGCCGGAATGGTTATTTTGGCGGTAATCCTTGCGGTTGGATTATTCACGGAAGTAATAGCACCTTATGGGTATGCGGAGATCAATATGGCTGACCGCCTTCAGGGACCTTCACTAAGACATTTCTTTGGCACAGATGAAATGGGAAGAGATTTATTCAGTCGGATTATATATGGTACCAGGTCCACGCTGATGATCAGTTTTGGAACCGTAGCCTTTGGAACAGGAATTGGAATTATTTTAGGTTCTGCAGCCGGTTACTTTGGAGGCAGGGCAGATAATATTATCATGCGATTCCTGGATGTGATATCCGCAATTCCCGGAATTTTACTGGCCATCTGTATATCTGCAGTGCTTGGAAATGGGATGGTTCCTACAATCGCGGCGTTGGGAGTCGGTGGTGTAGCTGGGGCTGCGCGTATCCTCAGGGCATCAATGATTAGTATCCGGGAACAGGAATATGTGGAAGCAGCTGTCTCTATTAACGCAGGAAATTTACGGATTATAGCAAAACATGTATTTCCTAATGCAATGTCACCATTGATTATATCGGCCTCCATGAGTCTTGCCAATGCTATTATTGTTGCTTCGAGTTTGAGTTTCATTGGATTGGGTATTCAGCCGCCTAATCCTGAGTGGGGGGCGCTGCTGGCAGCCGGACGCAATATGATTCGTGACTATCCGCATCTGGTTATGTTTCCAGGGGTGATGATTATGATTACGGTACTTGCCATGAATCTTTTTGGCGATGCGCTGCGGGATGCGTTGGATCCGAAACTGAAGAGATAGAGGGGGATAATAGCTGTTATGAATAGAGAAAAAGATAAAGAATCACTATTGTCCGTCAAAGATTTATATGTGGAATATACTTCAGAGGGGATAGGGATTCACGCTGTAAACGGCGTATCGTTTGATTTAAAACGGGGAAAAACGCTGGGACTTGTGGGAGAAACAGGAGCAGGAAAGACTTCTATTGCAAAAGCTGTGTTACAGGTATTGCCGGAGTTTTCCACTAAACATTGTAGTGGAATAATTGAATTTGAAGGTAAAAATTTGATGAATCTGTCGGAAGATGAAATTTATAAAATCCGTGGTAAGAAAATCTCTATGATTTTTCAGGATCCAATGACTGCGCTGAATCCGGTTATGCGTGTGGGCGATCAGATTGCGGAGGGAGTGAAGCTGCACAGTAATATTTCTAAAAAAGAGGCAAAGGCAAGAGCAGTAGAGATGCTTGAAATGGTTGGTATTCCGGCGGAGCGGTATGTAGAATATCCGCATCAGTTTTCCGGCGGAATGAAACAGCGGGTTGTCATTGCAATTGCTCTTGCATGTAAACCGGATCTTCTGCTTGCAGATGAACCGACGACGGCTCTGGATGTTACGATTCAGGCTCAGGTGCTGGATATGATTGTAAAACTGCGGAATGAAATGGATATGTCCATGATTATGATTACCCATGATCTGGGCGTGGTCGCAGAAGTCTGTGACTATGTGGCGGTGATTTACGCCGGAGAAATCGTTGAATATGGAACGCTGGCTGAAATTTACCACAATCCTTCTCATCCCTATACAAAAGGGTTGTTTGGAGCTCTTCCGGATATCAATGGAAGGGCGGAGCGTCTACAGTCTATCAGTGGAATGCCTCCGAATCCGGCCAGACTGCCAGAGGGATGTAAATTTGCGCCAAGGTGCCCATATGCGTCTGACAGATGTACGTCTGCACCGGTTTCTCTCACTGTGATAAGTGGAGAACACAGCTGTCGATGTATGCAGTACGAGGAGGAAAAATAATGGCTGCCGTTATCGAAATCAAAGGATTAAAAAAATATTTTGATACGCCAAAGGGGAAGCTGCATGCTGTCGATGGTGTTTCCTTTAAGATTGAAAAAGGAAAAACAATGGGGGTTGTAGGGGAATCCGGCTGTGGAAAATCAACGCTGGGACGCACAATCATCCATTTGCTGGAAAGCACAGGCGGGCAGATTTTGTTTCAGGGAGAGGATGTAACTCACGTTTCCGGAAAACAGCTGCGAAAAGTGAGGGAAAATATGCAGATTATATTCCAGGACCCCTTTTCCTCATTGAATCCAAGAATGACGGTGAGCGAAATGATTCAGGAACCGCTTCTTCTTTCTGGCAGATACAGTAAAGTACAAATTGTGGAAGAAACCAGGAAATTAATGGATTTAGTGGGGATAGAAAACCGTTTGAGAAACGCCTATCCGCATGAACTGGACGGAGGCAGAAGGCAGCGTGTTGGAATCGGACGGGCTATCGCATTGATGCCGGAATTTATAGTATGCGATGAACCGGTTTCGGCATTGGATGTATCAATTCAGGCACAGGTTTTAAATCTCCTTCAGGACTTACAGAAGGAATATGGGTTGACTTATATGTTCGTAACCCATGACTTATCGGTGGTCAGACATATATCTGATCATATCTGTGTCATGTATCTTGGTCAGATGGTGGAGACATGCGCTGCCATGGAATTATTTGAGGCACCGCTGCATCCTTATACGAAAGCGCTGCTCTCCGCAATTCCTTCCGTAGATATTGATCATCGTCGCGAGCGGATTATTCTGAAGGGAGAACTTGTTTCACCGGTTAATCCGGCACCAGGATGCCGTTTTGCTGCAAGGTGCCCGTATGCCCGTGAGGAGTGTTACAGGGAACAGGAGCTGGAAGAAATACTGCCGGGCCATTACGTATCCTGTAACCAGGTAAAGGAAATTAATAAATTAACCTGAAAGAAAAGCAAGTGCATACAGGACCGTATTATGAAGGTCTGTGGTCCTGTAGTCTGCTGAGGAGTTATAATGCCTAAAATATACGCTTACATAGGAAGCTGGGGTGGTCCTAGAAGTAATCATGATCAGGGAATCAGTATTGCCCGTTATGATATGGGAAAGGGTACATTTCATGTATTGAACCGTGTTTTACCGGAGATTAACTGCGGCGGAATGTGTCTTGATGATGAAAAGAAAATTTTATACTGTGTAAATGAACGAAGGCAGATCGCAGGAAAGCCTCCTGGAGGGGAAGTCTATGCTCTGAGTATAAACAGTTCTAGCGGTAATTTGAAAGTTTTAAGCTGTGAACCGTCTTATGGTCTGCTGCCCAGCTACTGTGCTGTAAACGGTGATAAAAAATACTTAATAATTACGAATCATTCCAGCGATGATACGATACTCGAAACAGTAAGGACTGAGAGTGGCTCATACCAGCTGGCAGAGAAATATTCAGAATCGTCAGTGGTCATGTATCAATTGAGGCCAGACGGAACAATCGGAAAGCTTTGTGACATCGTAAAACATATCCCGGTAAAAAAGAAGGGGAATTCTCATGTGCATAGTGTGTACTGCTCTCCTTCAGGAAAACTTTTGGCAGTCTGTGATAAAGGAAATGATACAATATCCTTTTATCGGATCGACAGCCAAAAGGAGAAACTTGTACTTTGTGACCAGATGTCCGCAGCGGAAGGCAGCTCCCCGAGATATGCGGCATTCCATCCTGCAGAGCCATATCTGTATTTTAACAATGAAACAAAAACAATTGTTAATATGGTTAGATATTCGGCAAATGGAAAAATGACTCCGATTTGTCTGGTGAGTTGTCTGGCAGATAAAAATATGGAAAGAACTGGCTGGCAATCGGATATTAAAATTCATCCGTCGGGAAAATACATCTATGACTTACTCCGTGAAGACAGCATCATTACAGTATATCGGATTGATAATGCATTGGGAATTCCCCAACTGATTCAGACGATTGCATGTGGCAGCAGCCATGGGGGCAGAGGGATGGCGATATCACCTGATGGAAAATTTCTGCACCTGGCGGCTCATCCAGAAGACTCCATTTATACATTTTTAATTGGTGAAGACGGGAGGCTGGAGGCAGTCAGGAGAGTTGATCATATTCCGGGGCCAGGCAATATTGTTTTTTTTAAGACCGATAATTGATTTAGTATGGGAATAGAAATGAGGGACTTATGAAAATAACAGCAGGAAAACAGAATGTAGGAATGAATCTGACTGAAGGTCCGGTTTTTCAATCACTGGTGCTCTTTGCAATACCAATTATATTGACAAATCTAATACAGCAGCTTTATGGTATGGTTGATCTCATGGTAATCGGACAGTTTGTGGGGAGCACCGGAACCGTGGGCGTATCAACGGGCGGAGAAATGTCAGATATGGTGACACCTGTGGCGACTGCGTTTGCAATGGCCGGACAGACCTTTATAGCACAGTTGGTAGGCGCCAAAAAGGATCAAAAGATTAAGGATGCGATAGGTACGTTTCTTACTTTCATGTTGATTTTATCAATCTTACTGGCGTTTCTGGTAATCTTTTTCTGCCGTCCGATTCTGTCACTGCTGAATTGTCCTACAGAAGCCTTTGGACAGGCAGAAACGTATTTGATTATTACAGCTGTCGGCTTTCCCTTTATTTTTGGATATAATGCGGTATGCGGTATTTTGCGGGGAATGGGGGAATCAAAACGTCCGTTGATGTTTGTTTCTGTTGCTGCCATCGTTAATATTGTACTGGACCTTCTTCTTGTCGTTGTATTTGATATGCAGGCGGCAGGGACTGCTATTGCAACTGCTTTTTCTCAACTGGGGTCTTTTCTGGCAGCATTCATTTACATGTATAAAGTAAGAGATAAAGTTGGATTTGAATTGAAGCCAGGTTATTTTACAATTAAATTTGATATATTGCGGGTAATTCTACGACTGGGAATTCCATCAGCAATTCGTTCGTTGCTTGTCCGTTTTTCCCTGCTTTGGGTAAATTCCAACATCAATGCTTATGGTCTGGTGGTTTCTGCAACAAATAGTGTGGGAAATAAAATCCAAAAATTTATGGAAGTTTTTATGCAGGGAGTCGATACTGCTTCAGCTGCTATGGTAGGACAGAATTTAGGGGCGGAAAAGACAGAACGAGCGGGAAAGGTAACCTGGTCAACGTTAGCCATGACATTGGTGTGTGCGGTTTTTGCATCATTTCTGTGTTTAAAAATACCAAAAGAGATCTATGGCATTTTCACTACGGATGAGGCAGTAAAAGAATTAGGCGTACTATATTTACAGATTATGGTGATTCATTTTTTTGCCTCTTCATTTGTAGGTGCTTTTCAGGCAATGGTAAACGGCAGTGGATTTGTAGAATTGGGCTTTATCATAGGTATTTTAGATGGAATTATCTGTAAAATAGGTCTAAGCATAATTTTCGTGTATATATTTCATATGGGTTATATTGGATATTTCTGGGGAATTGCGTGTTCCCGAATCCTGCCTGGATTGGTATGCTTTATCTATTTTATAAGTGGAAAGTGGAAAGTGAGAAAACTGCTCATAGAAAAATAGAGGGGTACCGTTCATACTTCCTGTCAATAAACGGGAATAGCAGAGAACATAAATTGAAAGACATAGAGTGTGAAATATTGGAATTGATATAGACGCAGGAAATCATAACAAGGTTTGATTTCCTGCGTTTGTTTTAAACACATCATCTATGAAAGATCGCCATGGCGGTTGTTGATGCTTTTGAATGTGGATGTGGGCCACCGGTAATATTTAGATAAACATTTATATTCTGTCGTATCTTACGGATAAAAACTATCATCATGTGAGCGTTTATGATATACTAGTTTGAAAAAAGCTGGAGAGAAGTAAAATGATTAATCATATGATCATGATCATTATGGCGCTTGGCGCTGTGGCTGGCGGAATTGACCGCATCATGGGGAACCGCTTTGGATATGGAAAAAAATTCGAGGAAGGCTTTCAGTATCTGGGACCTACCGCGCTGTCGATGGTGGGGATCATCTGTCTGGCTCCGCTGGTATCCGGGACGTTAGGGAAGCTGATCATTCCGGTTTACCGTTTTTTGGGTGTGGATCCGGCCATGTTTGGAAGTCTTCTGGCGATTGATATGGGCGGATACCAGCTCTCTATGGAACTGGCTGAGAATCCGATGATCGGAAGGTATGCGGGAATTGTGGCGGCTTCCGTGTTTGGCTGTACGATTGTTTTTACTGTTCCGGTGGGGATGGGACTGATCGAAGAGAGAGACAGGACTGTATTTGCCAGAGGAATCATGCTGGGGCTGGCAGCCATGCCGGCGGCGCTGATTGCCGGAGGGGCTGTGTGCGGCCTGGGGTTTTGGGAGATTCTTCATCAGAATCTTCCTGTTCTGGTTCTGGCACTTTTGTTGGGAATTGGTCTGTACCGTGTCCCCGATGGCATGGTGAAGGGGTTTGAAGTGTTCGCTGTTTTAATCCGGGCAGTCATAACTGCAGGGCTTGTGCTGGCAGCGGTTACATATATGACTGGCTTTGTGGTGATACCCGGTATGGCTCCTGTCGAGGAGGCCATGGCGGTGGTATCGTCTATCGGTGTAGTGCTTCTGGGAAGTCTTCCGGTGACGGAATTTCTGCAGAGAATACTAAAGAGGCCGTGTACGGTCCTGGGAGCAAAAATCGGACTGGACAGCATCAGTGTATTAGGACTTTTGGTAAGCATTGTGAGTCCCATTCCGGCACTGGCCATGATGAAGGATATGAATGAGAAAGGAAAGCTGGTCAATGTGGCTTATATGGTAAGCGCGGCCTCCATGCTGGCGGCTCATCTGGGATTTACAGTGAGCACGGAACCGGATATGCTGCCTGTGCTGCTGATCTCAAAAGCGGCCGGCTGTACAGCAGCTGTTTTGCTTGGACTGGTTCTCCCGGAGGCAGATGGTGTTGGGTAAAGATATACCGGCGGTTAGCCGCAATCGTTTCTCTTTGTCAATGGAGAAACGATTGCGGCTATACTTTTATCCCGCGATATACTGATATACTGTGCCGGCGGCTTTCGTTTATTCTGTTTTAGCCCCGTCTTTCCCTACGCGGGTTCCGTCCTCTAAAACTGTATCTTCAGCCATCCGGCCTTTGGTACCATCGGATACGGGGTTAAAATAATATTGTTTTCCGTCAATTGTATTCCAGCCTGTGACCATGGTGCCCTCCGGTTTCAGATAGAACCAGCCTCCGTATGCCGGATCGAAAATCCAGCCGGTGGCCATCTGGCCGCAGGAAGGAGCATCTTCGCTCAGATAATACCAGAAGCCGTTTTGATTGATCCAGCCGGCGGCGATATATCCGCTCTCTTTAAAATAGTACCATTTCCCGTTAATCCTTTCCCAGGAGGAAGATGGATATGTTCCGTCCTCTCTCTGAAGCCACCAGCCTGTGCCGTTCAGAATCCACGTACCGCTTGTGGTATCAGATGTAATAGATGTGCTTGGAATGAATCCTGAATAGCTGCCGGGGCCAGCCGGAGAATAGGAATTCCCGCTGCTGCTGCCAGAAGAGGAGGAGCGGCGCGTAACGGTCACGGTACAGGAGGCATACCCCTCGCCGGCCCTCGCGGTGATGACGGCAGTTCCGGGACGGAGGGCCAGTATTTCTCCCTCAGGGCTGACATCGGCAATGGATGGATGATCGGAGGAGAAGAATACGGTTACCTCCTCGTCTGATTCTACCGTTACCTGAAGCTTGCAGGTCTCCCCCTGAGTCATTGTGAGAGATTCCCTGTCTAAATGTACCTTCGCTGGAATCTTCTCTGTGATTTCAACGGTGCAGGAGGTTCGAAGGCTGTGGTCAGCCAGACTGACTGCGGTTACGCGGACGGTTCCGGCCGACCTGGCAGTCATTACATGCACGGATTCCCCGCTCTCTGAGAGGATATCCCCAGTCTCGATACTGCTCATATCTCCGGCAATTTCCCAGTAAATCTGGTCAGTGCCGGGGTTGAAGTATTCGCTGTCAGAGAACAGCGTAGCAGTGAAATCAATCGGAAGCTCCTCACCAGGAGCTAATGCCAGTTTGATTTTCCCGTTTTTTACAGCGCCGTCCTCAGAATACAGGTTCAGGCCGCCAGGGTAATTTACCATGTTTGAGCCGCCCTTTAAATACCCGCTCTCCATGGCCGCTGCAGCCGCAAAGGTCCAGCACAGACTGCTGATTCCCTGATGCTTTGGAACTGTAACCTGGTTTTCATCCCTTAAGTCATAGGAGGAAGGAAGGTTTACATGAAGCGGAGCCGCAGCAATACTGAGAGGATTTGGCAATGTCCTCATTCCATCTTCGGACAGTGACGGCCTTTTGGCCGCATTGGAACCGGAAGAGATCATGCGTTCTGTTTGATTCGCATTGGCCGGGCTGGATAAAGGTTCACGGATATTGGTCAGGGTGATCTTCTCCTTCATGGAAGGAGCGTTGGTATAAGCAAATATGGAGGGGTAAAGTCCGTTTTCCGAGATATCATGCCTCTCCCACGTACCATCCTCCAAAAGTTCGTACTGATAGGAGATTCCCTTCTGGCTTTTAATCCCGTCAATCCACCCGGGCGTGTTGTGTGCAAAAAAGAAACGTAATATATTTTGCCTGTCTTCCGGAATAAGGATTTTGACAATGACTTCAAACTCGGTTTCAGCGGGAAGCAGAATACCGGTATCCAGGCGCTCCGTATGAAATCCTCCGTATTTTTCATATCCAGATTTTGCTAAAAAAGGTTTATCTTCTCCGATTCTTACATAGATCCGATAGGAGAAATCCGGGTTGGACAAGATAAAACCGGCAGCCCGCAGCATTTCAGGGGCATGTCCAGTATGGAATACCTGTGACAATATCAGTTCTGTATAATCCTCCAGAGGCAGATCGATGGATCCATTGGCGGAATTGCTGTACATATGGCTGTAGTTATCAATACGTTCACCGGCTGGATAGACAACAGCCAACATTCCGGGATATCCGAGAAAGGCATCCTCATAGGAAATATAATAGTATCCTGTTCCGTCCGTTAATATTGGATCTGTTCCGTAAGAGTCTTTGCAGATCCAGGCCCCGTCCTCCTCAGGAGTCCATGCATTGCTTCCGGAACTGACCGTAAATTTTTCTTTGGGTACAGAATCGTCCCAGCCGACAATCGTAGTTGCATGGCCACCCATTAGTTCATCTGAAAGTTCAGGTGGAAGATAAAGATATCCGGGTTCAGCGGACGTATAGTAAGGGGGCAGGAAATACAGTCCGGAGTGAATTGCGCTGTAAGTCATAATGGCATTCTTCCAGTGCTCTTTATATCCTTTGGTATCGCTGGTCGGCAGCATATAAGCGTTCGGAATATGGTATTCCCGGGAGGTCCGGGAGGCATCAACATATTTTATATAATTGCTGGGTGTCTCCATGTAGCTTCCATCATTGGGATAGGGAGCTGCGGAATTTTTTACAGGCCCCTGCCAGTGGGCCAGGTAATTGAGTACTTCTATGGAACTGCCGCCGCGGTCCAGTTCATCGTCTTCCAGATCCATCCAACGGTAAGGAGAGCGTTTATTGAAGGTGACTCCGGCGATATGTGCCTCCGAATAATCCGGCATTACAGTTTTGTCGGTCTGGCGCCGTATCTTAAGCTCATATTCCGCGTAGTCTGTTCCGGGCTGAGGACTTACTGTTACTGTGTATGTACCTGCGGTGAGACCGGCTCTTTCAATACTCTGGTCATGAGGCAGGCTGGATTCTTCCACCACAACTCCATGATCAGACAGTACAACCTGGCAGGGCGCAGACGATTCCAGGGTAAGTATCACGTCCTCCGGGTCCTCCAGCGTAAAGTTAAAAACGTCTGTGTCTTCCGGGGAAGAGATCGTAGAATGAATCTGGCTTGGAAAGGTCAGAAGCACATCTCCGTGGGCTTCTATTTTTTCCCACAGGTCTTCATCTTCTGAATCGTAGAATGATGAAAGGATGCGGGATTCTGTGGGAATGGCCATAGCCTCTAAGACAGGCGTTAACGGCAGCACCTCACTGGAAAAGAAGACGGACAGCAGTATGACTGCTGTCAAACGTCTGCTTTTAAAAGAAAATCCACGAAACTTTTTTTTCATTGTTACCTCCTGTATCTGAATTTGCTGTGAAGCCTGCTGTTATTTTAACTTATAACTGAGAAGAAAACAACCAGATTAACAACTGGAAAAAAACAACTTGTTCACACTATGGTACAAGTGCTACTGTTATAGTATAATAATATCAGTGATAAGGAGGATTTTTTTATGGAGATGAAAGCATACAAGTTTTGGTTTGCCACGGGTTCCCAGGACCTTTACGGAGACGAGTGCCTGAGAAAGGTGGCCGAGCATTCCAGAATCATCGTGGAGGGGCTGAATCAGTCGGGACTTCTTCCCTATGAGGTGGTCTGGAAGCCGACCCTGATTGACAATACCTCGATCCGCACGCTGTTTAACGAGGCCAACCGGGACGGGGAGTGCGCGGGTGTCATTACGTGGATGCATACATTTTCACCGGCCAAATCCTGGATCTTAGGGCTTCAGGAATACAGAAAACCGCTCCTTCACTTACATACCCAGTTTAATCAGGAAATCCCTTACGACACGATCGATATGGATTTTATGAATGAGAACCAGTCCGCTCACGGCGACCGGGAGTTCGGTCATATGGTGACGAGAATGGGCATCGAGAGAAAGGTCATCGTCGGTTTCTGGGATGACAAAACGGTTCAGACGGAAATCGGTTCCTGGATGAGAACTGCGGTTGGCGTCATGGAAAGCAGCCATATCCGTGTGGTCCGTGTAGCCGACAATATGAGAAATGTGGCTGTAACCGAAGGTGACAAGGTGGAAGCCCAGATGAAGTTTGGCTGGGAGATCGACGCCTATCCGGTCAATGAGATCGCAGACTATGTAAAAGAGATTCCGGCTGGCGATGTAAGCGCTCTGGTGGAGGAGTATTACGACAGATACGATATTCTTCTGGAAGGAAGAGACGCCGCGGAATTTAAGCGCCATGTGGCGGTACAGGCGCAGATCGAACTGGGATTTGAGAAGTTCCTGGAAGAGAAGAATTATCAGGCAATCGTTACTCATTTCGGAGACCTGGGTTCCTTAAAACAGCTTCCGGGTCTGGCAATTCAGCGTCTGATGGAAAAGGGCTACGGCTTCGGCGGAGAGGGAGACTGGAAGACAGCCGCCATGGTCCGCCTGATGAAAATCATGACGGCAGGAATGGAAGGGGCGAAGGGAACGTCCTTTATGGAGGACTACACCTACAATCTGGTTCCCGGAAAAGAGGGAATCTTACAGGCGCATATGCTGGAGGTATGCCCGTCCATCGCCGGCAGCCGCATTGCAGTCAAGGTATGCCCGCTCTCCATGGGAGACAGGGAGGATCCGGCCCGTCTCGTATTTACGGCGAAGGAAGGCAGGGCGGTGGCCACGTCGCTGGTAGATTTAGGCAGCAGATTCCGCCTTATCATCAATACCGTGAACTGCAAAAAGGTGGAAAAGCCCATGCCGAAGCTTCCGGTTGCCACGGCGTTCTGGACTCCGGAACCAAACTTAAAGACAGGAGCCGAAGCATGGATTCTGGCAGGCGGTGCCCACCATACGGCATTCTCCTACGATTTGACGGCAGAACAGATGGGAGACTGGGCTGCTTCCATGGGGATCGAGGCTGTCTTCATTGACGAGGACACAACGATCCGCGGTCTCAAAAACGAACTCAGATGGAACTCAGTTTTCTATCGACAGATGCTTTAGAGCGTATCTGAATCATGAAGGGGTGTAAAACTATGACAAGTGTTTTTAAGGAAAAAGAAGAAGCGATGCAGGAGGAAGTATGCCGGAACATGATAAATGGCAGAACGGCGCTGGGGATTGAGCTGGGATCTACACGGATCAAGGCGGTGCTGGTGGATGAGCACCAGAAGCCAGTTGCCTCCGGAAGCCATGACTGGGAGAACCGGCTGGTGGAAGGTGTCTGGACGTATACTCTGGAGGACATCTGGGAAGGTGTTCAGGACAGTTTTGCAAAGCTTAAGGAGGACGTGAAGGCGCGGTACGGTGTGACGCTGACCACCGTAGGTTCCATCGGAATTTCTGCCATGATGCACGGTTATATGGCTTTCAACAGGGCAGGGGAAATTCTGGTTCCATTTCGTACCTGGAGAAATACCATGACGGAAGAAGCTTCGGAAAAACTGACGGAGCTGTTTCAATATCACATTCCACAGAGGTGGAGCATCGCCCATTTATATCAGGCAATCTTAAAAAAAGAGCCGCACGTGCCGGAGATCGATTACTTAATCACGCTGGAGGGCTACGTACACTGGAAACTGACCGGACAGAAGGTTCTGGGAATCGGTGACTGCGCCGGCATGTTTCCGATTGACACCGGCAAAAAGGATTTTCATGAGAGGATGATTGCACAGTTTGATGAACTGACAGCCGGAGAACAACTGCCGTGGAAGCTCCGTGATATCCTTCCGAAGGTTCTGACTGCAGGGGAGGAGGCTGGAGTGCTGACGGAAGAAGGCGCGAAGCTTCTCGATCCGTCCGGGGCGTTAAAGCCAGGTATTCCTCTCTGCCCGCCGGAGGGAGATGCCGGAACCGGTATGGTGGCTACGAACAGCGTCGCGAAGCGCACCGGCAATGTATCCGCAGGCACCAGTGTGTTCGCCATGGTGGTTCTGGAACATGAACTGAAAAACGTTCATGAGGAACTGGATCTGGTGACGACGCCGGCCGGTGATCTGGTTGCCATGGTGCACTGCAATAACTGTACTTCTGATTTAAATGCATGGGTGAATTTGTTTGAAGAGTTTTCCCTGGCTATGGGAATGAAGGTGGACAGAAACCAGTTGTTTTCCACCCTTTATAATCTTGCCCTGGAAGGGGATCCGGACTGCGGCGGCCTGCTGGCCTATAATTATTTCTCCGGAGAGCATATCACACATTTTGAAGAGGGACGCCCTGCATTTGTGCGTCTGCCCGACAGCCGGTTTAACCTGGCAAACTTCATGCGCGTACATTTATATACGTCGCTGGGAGCGCTCCGTGTCGGTATGGATATTCTGTTTAAGGAGGAGGGCGTGAAGCTGGACAGTCTGCTGGGCCATGGCGGATTATTTAAGACAAAGGGCGTAGGCCAGCGGATTATGGCGGCGGCAGCCGGCGTTCCGGTGACCGTTATGGAGACAGCCGGTGAAGGCGGTGCATGGGGGGCAGCAATTCTTGCATCCTATATGCGTTACAGAAGAGACGGAGGCAGCGCCGCCCTTGACCAGTACTTAACGGACTGCGTCTTTGCGGACGAAGAAGGTGTGGTTATGGAACCGCAGGAAGAGGATGAGCGTGGTTTCGAGGCATTTATGGAGCGGTATATAAACGGTCTGCCGATTGAGCGCGCCGCTGTCGATTGTCTGGGCGGAACGGCCGGTAATTGATTAAACAGAATTGAAACAATTAGAAAAGAGGAAATGGCACGATGCTGGAAGAATTAAAAAAAGAGGTCTATGAGGCTAATATGGAACTGCCGAGAAGGGGGCTCATCACTTATACCTGGGGGAATGTCAGCGGAATTGACCGGGAAAGGGGACTGTTTGTCATCAAGCCAAGCGGTGTGGATTACGGTCAATTAAGACCGGAAGACATGGTGGTTATGGATCTGGACGGAAATAAGGTGGAGGGAGACTTAAATCCCTCCTCCGACACGGCCACTCATTTAGAACTGTATAAAGCGTTTGGGGAGATTGGCGGAATCGTTCATACCCATTCTCCCATGGCTACGGCCTGGGCCCAGGCAGGCCGCGGGCTGCCTTGCTACGGTACGACCCATGCGGACTATTTTTATGGGGAGATTCCATGCGCCAGGAATTTAACGCCGGAGGAGATCGAAAAGGGGTATGAAAAGAACACCGGCCTGGTGATTATTGAAACCTTCCGCGGCAAAGATCCGGTTCATGTGCCGGCGGTGCTGTGCAAAAACCACGGACCGTTTACCTGGGGAAAGGACGCTGCGGGAGCAGTTCATAATGCCGTGGTGCTGGAAGAGATCGCAAAGATGAATTTTGTGACTGAGATGTTGAACCGTGATGCAGAGCCTGCACCACAGTCCATGCAGGATAAGCATTTTATGCGCAAGCATGGGCCCAATGCGTATTATGGGCAGAGATAGCGGCCGCCCGTTAAGCCGGGAAGAGAACGAGGGCGGAAAGACAAAGTACTATATTCTGATGGAGGAGTTAAAGCGCGATATGATATCCGGCAGGTTTCAGCCGGGGGACAGGCTTCCATCGGAGAATGAGCTGTCTTCATCCCACCATGTGAGCCGCCATACCGTGCGAAAGGCGCTGTCCATCCTGGAACAGGAGGGATTTATCGAGGCGGAGCACGGCAGAGGTACCTTTGTCTCCAGGAAGCCGGGAAGGGGAAAGTCCCTCTCACCAGCCTTGGGCGGAACATATCGAAAGGGGTCCGGCAATATCGCGGTGATTACCACATACTTATCGGATTATATATTTCCCCGGCTGATTCAGGGAATTGACAGCGTGCTGACAGCGGAGGGCTACAGTATTATCCTGAAAAATACCGGCAACAGCCGCGTGAAGGAGAGCCGTTGTCTGGAGGAAATTCTGGAGAAAGATATCGACGGACTGATCGTGGAACCCAGCAAAAGCGAGATTCTCTGTGCCAACAGGCCACTGTATGAAAAACTCGATTTTTATCAGATTCCCTATGTCTTCATACAGGGATACTACGCACAGATGAAGAATAAGCCGCACATTCTGATGGACGACTGTCTGGGCGGGTATCTGGTGACAAACTATCTGATCAAATCAGGGCACCGCCGGATCCTGGGGATTTTTAAGGCGGATGACAGTCAGGGAAAGGAACGCCATAAGGGGTATGTGAAGGCACTTCAGGAGGCTGGCTGCGCCTACGATCCCGATATGGTGATCTGGTTTCATACGGAGGATCGTGCGGTGAAGCCGGCGAAGGTGCTGGAGCTCATACTGGAAAGCGGCGTCACCATGGACGGGATCGTCTGTTATAACGACCAGATTGCCCTGGAGGTGATAAAGGCGCTTCAAAAGATGAAGATCCGTATTCCGGAGGATATCTCTGTAACAGGATATGACAACTCCTTTATAGCGGAAAACGGTGCGGTGAAGCTGACGACCATCGCCCACCCGCAGGAAAAGCTGGGGGCCATGGCGGCGGAACTGCTGCTGGAAAAGATAAAAGGCGTGCCGGATGAAGAGAGCCGGGTGGAGCGGATCCTTAAGCCGGAACTGATTGTGAGGGAGTCATGTATGAAGAGAGAGGCAGGAGAGTAATTTACTTTTCTGCTTCTTTTTTTGTGCGTAATGCATAACTTTTTTTGAATGAAAAGGGGAGAAAAAACAAAAAAAGTATAAAAATATGAAAATATTACATCTTTAAAAAGCAGAAATCTTGAAATATTACTATAATTCAGCAAATTATTTATTTTTGCCAGTATTTCCCAATGTTATACTTTTGGTGTAAAATCTAAACTTTAATTATCATTGTCATACTCTGCTTTGCTGTGATTTTACAGGCATTTTCTGCCGTAAATCGTGGAGAAACAGTTTTGGATACTGCCGATAATACTAATTATGTAAAGTATTATCGGTATTTTTGTGTTGAAATTAAGGTATCTTTCTATTTGCGTTCTGACTATTCAACTTCTTTTATCAAAAGAAATTTTTTCTTCTATGCGTACAGCAGCCGCTATTCCCCAATACCGAAAAATTAAGTCTACCATAATTAGTATTATACTTTCAAAATCGAAAACTGGTATGACCAGGATAAGATAATTTAAGAACAGGGAGGATAAAAAAATGAAAAAAAGAAGATAAAGCAGAAATGATTTTACAAAAAAGAGGTCAAAAAACAGCAAGGGGGAAATATCGTTATGCAAAAAACAAGCAAATTTTTCAAACGAAAAGCCGCGGGCATGATGGCGGCAGTCATGATGATGAGTGCGATTCCTGTCAATATGGTTGGATTTGCTGATACATCAGTGAACAACTCGGACAGATATGCCGCAAATGACCGCACTGCGACAGATTCCAATGCCAGTCTTTCAACCGCGTCCAATGCGTTAAAGATGCAGACGGAAGGGACAACCTACTACGTGGATGCCAGAGATGGAAATGATACGGCAGATGGAAAGACAGAGGATACCGCCTGGAAATCCTTTGACAGGGTGAATTCCAAAACATTTCTTCCCGGAGACAGAATTCTCCTGAAGGCAGATTGTATCTGGAACCAGCCGCTGAATCCAAAAGGAAGCGGTCAGGAAGGGGCTCCCATAACCATCGATATGTACGGGGAAGGAAGCCGCCCTGTGATTAATGGAAATGGTACCTCCGGTCCGTCGATTACCGGAGCTGTTACTATATATAACGAGGAATACTGGGAGATTTATAATCTGGAAGTTACAAACCTGGAGAGTACTGATAAGATGGGGGAGGCCATGGACAGCGGAACCAGTGAACGTGCCGGCATCTTAATCTATTCCTCCAATCAGAAAGAGATTTATAAGCACATTGTGGTTAAGAACTGTTACGTCCATGATGTAAACTCCAATTTTAAGGGAGGAAAAACCTCCGGTGGTATTATCGTCATGGGACACTATCTCGATAAGGATGGAAACCGTGTTACCATTGATGATAATGGCAATATGACAGCCAAGGCCATGGGGCGCGCTGCATTTGAAGATGTCCTGATTGAAGGAAACTACGTGAAGAACGTGGCGATTGAGGGAATCCGGAACAAGTGCAACACGGATATCGGAAGCAGCGGATGGGGAAAGAATGAATTCCTCAAAAATTATTCCAACGTAACAATCCGAAACAACTATCTTGAAAATGTTGTCGGAGACGGAATTGTACTGACAGAGACGAAAGGCGGTCTGGTGGAAGGGAACATGGTCAATTCCTCCTGCGGACTGGACCGGGGAACTGTGAACTATGCCCAGTGCTGGACCATGTTTGCCGACGATGTCATTGTACAGTACAATGAGGCGTACGGAAATAAATACGGCTATGATGACGGCGAAGCATTTGACTCCGACATGATGAACGTGGACAATATTTTCCAGTATAATTTGAGCCACGACTGCGGCGGCGGCGCCATGCTGTTCATGTCCAGCCAGAAAAATACGATTTTCCGTTATAATGTCAGCATCAATGACGGAACCGGCACGTATCCGAACGGAAGCAGGATGCAGCAGCAGACCTTCCATTACGATAACACCAGCTCTGCCGGACCAAATGTCGGAAAGATCTATAACAACACGATTGTGGTGTTTGGGGAAGGAAAGAATACCTCCCTGTTTGGCGGGAAGAGTAAGCGTACCTGTTTTGTGGACTTTAAGAACAACATCGTTCTGGCCAAAGACGGCGCTTCCATTGATTTTGCAGTGCTGGAGCAGGGGTCTACGATACATGAGGACAGTATAATCGAAAACAACTGTTTCTATCCGGATACCATTGCCAATACAGCGGCCGGAAGTGTTCTGGATAAGAACTCGTTAATGGAAAAAGGCAATATTTTTGCAGATCCGATGCTGAAGAACTATAAAGCGGGAGAGACGTATTCCAACTATCAGTATCCATTAGAGGATCTGGAAGAGCTGATTGATTCCGATTTCACGAAAGAACGAATTCAAAGTCTGGTGGAGCCGTATCAGCTGACCGGGGAGTCTCCGTGTATCCAGGCCGGACAGCGAATTGAGGGTATGCCAACTGAAGATATCATGGGAAATACCATTGCCGGACGTGTGGATATCGGAGCGCTGGAATACTCAAACCAGGATGAAGAGGCGGAAGAAGTAGAGACTGTCAATCTGGTTACCACACTGGGCGTTGTACCGGAACTTCCGAAGACCTTAAAAATAGTCCTGGATGGGGAAACGTATCAGTATCCGGTGGAATGGGAAGAACTGACAAAGGAGGACTGCATGGAATCCGGTGTCATTGAACTTCCGGGTGTGCTTCCCGGTCTTTCCAACCAGGTTACAGCGACGATTGTAGTGGCCGATGCACCGGAGAGCTACGAGCGTGTAGAGGTTACGACGTTTGCCGGAATTTATCCGGAGCTTCCGGACCGTGTGAATGCTGTATTTGCCGGCGGACTTACGATGGAGCTGGATGTCCGGTGGGATAAGGTGGCTCTGGATCAGTACTCTCACGAAGGTGAATTTACCGTAGAAGGCCGGGTGGCCGGATTAAAACAGACTTGTACGGCTGCCGTTAAGGTAATCGGTGAACTTGGCGACGGCAAGACGGTAAAAGAGAAAAGGGCAGCCAAGGATGCTTATACACAGGAAGCAGACGGGAACAAGGCTTACGGCAAATCCGATCCGAACGTCATCAAGGTAAAGACAGCCAATAATGCTCCATCCTATACGAGAAGAGGTATCATTGGATTTGACTTATCCGAAGAGACGGAAATGCTTAAGTCAGCGACAAACATTACCGTTAAGCTTCAGATGACCAGACCGAACAGCGAAGATGACTATAAAAAAATTAACAATCATTTCTATCTGAAGGTATATGAGGTAAGCGATGAGTGGAAGGAAGATGAGGTGACATGGAACTCGACGCCTGATTTCTCCGCAGATAACCTGGTAATAAAGGACAAGAAGATCGTTTATACAGATATCAGAGATAATCATGACAATATTGTAGAACTGGATGTTACCGACTGGGTGAAGAAAGCATATGCTAAAAATGGACAGACATCATTTTCATTTCTGATGGTGACCGATTATTTTGGAGAGTATGCGACCGGTGACAACGGAGGCATAGACTTTGCATCCAAAGAGGCAGCCGGAAAGATGGCGCCGACAATTGTTCTGAGTAATGTGTATGAGACGAAGGTGGAGGCTGTGTCTGTATCCACTCCGGCAGGAAAGAAACCGGTTCTTCCGGAAACGGTAACGGTTACGTACTCAAACGAGGAAACAAAGAATGTGACTGTCGAATGGAATTCCATGAACCCTGCCAGCTATCAGACAGAAGGAACCTTTGTCGTATATGGAAAAGCAGACGGAATCAATCTGCCGATCGCCTGTACCGTCAATGTCATGGAAGCGCTTCACAAAGTGGTGAAGGTAAAGGATTTCGCCGGAATTATCCAGCTGGTGGGAACTCCGTGGGAGGAACTGGGACTTCCGGAGATGGCAGCCGTATTACTGGATAACGGTCAGGAGGCAGAAGTCGGCATTCAGTATTGGTTCCCGGATAACGCCTATGATCCTGAAAAAGAATTTTCTTATACCTGTATCGGTTATCTGGACTTGACCAACCATGATTCCATCGAAAATCCGGATCAGAAATTTGCAACCGTTTCAGTCAGCATTATTGAACCGGAAGATAAGAATGCGCTTCTCGTACTTTATACGGAAGCGGCGGAGCTGATCAACAATGGTGATGCAGCACAGCTGACAGAAGCGGCAAAGAACCGTTTCATGAAGGCATTTAATAAAGCTGCTGAGGTTCTGGTAAATACAAAGGCTACAGAACTGGAAGTACATACCGCCTATACAGAACTGATGGAAGCGATATGGAGTATGGATTCTGAAGAGAACCAGAAGGCGGATACCGATGCGCTGAGAGATCTCGTTCTGATCGCTGAGTCAAAGAAGAAAAAAGATTATACCGAAGAAACGTATGAGGCGATGAAAGAAGCATTATCGGAGGCGAAAGCAGTATTAAGGGATAAAACGCTGACGAAAGCAGACCAGCCGGTGGTAGACATGGCATATGAAAACCTGAAGGAGGCTGTCGACGCACTGGAATACAGCGGAAAGACAGATCCGGTAACGAAGGTCATGACCGGAATTAAAATCACATCACTTCCGACAAAGACGGAGTATAAAACCGGTGAACGTTTCAGCTCAGCAGGGCTGGTCGTAGCGGCCGTATACAGTGACGGAAGCACGAAGAACATAAGCGGATACGAGGTTGGAGATGTGAATACCGGAACAGCCGGAACGAAGGATGTAGTTGTTACCTACCGGGTAGCAGTCAATGATGCAATTAAAGTATTTACAGATACGTTCCAGATTACGGTTGTGAAAAAATCTTCCTCAGGCAGCAGTACAGGAAGCAGTTCAGGAAGCGGCTCCGGCTCTGTGAAAGTAAACCGTGCGCCGGTGAATGTAAGCGGCCAGTGGCAGAAGGCAGAGAATGACATCTGGAAATTCCAGAAGAGTGACGGAAGCTATGCAACGAATGAATGGGCCAGAATCAATGACAAGTGGTACCACTTTGATGGAAACAGCCACATGCAGACAGGATGGATTCTGGATGGAGACAAGTGGTATAAGTTAGGCAGCGATGGCTCCATGCACACAGGCTGGGTAAAGGAAGAAGCTGACGGCCAGTGGTACTATCTGGATGAATCAGGAGCAATGATGACCGGCTGGGTACTTGTAAATGGAAAATGGTATTACTTAAATCCGGTTACCCAGGGGAATACCGGATGGCAGAATGGGGAAAACGGAAAATGGAATCGTGGAGCTGCAGAGAGCGGCAGCCGTTCCGTTGGCTCGCTCTATACCGGCACTACAACGCCTGACGGATATCAGGTCGATGAAAACGGAGCATGGATTCAGTAGGGGGAACTGTTTTATGAAATTAAAATGGAAAAAACTGTGCGCGGCAGTGCTGGCAGTGACCATGACGATGGGAAATTTAACGTATGGCGCACCGCTGAATTCAGGGACAGCCTCGGTAAAATCCGTTTCGGATGAGGGGCTTGTATATTATTCTGATTTTGATGACAATACAGCCAGGGACTTAAGCGGCAGCGGAAACGATGGGACGATTAACGGCGGTATTACCTTTGTGGACGGAATCAAAGGAAAGGCGCTGTATGTGAACAATACGGGAAGCCAGGCAGGAAGCGACAGCAACGAGGCAGGCCAGTATGTGGATCTGGGTAGCAAGCTTACTTTTGGGAAAGAAGATTTCACGATTTCCCTTTGGATGAAGACAGACGGCCACGGAAGTACCAACTCTGCAATTTTGGGCAATAAAAACTATGCCAACGGCAGCAATGTGGGATTTGCCATCGGCAATTTTACCGGAGCATCCTATGGTCCGGATGTGAGAGCCAATTTTTCAGGAACGGGTTCAAGCCGTGTGGAGATCAAGGAGATCAAGGCCAATGACGATGCATGGCATCATCTGGCAGTGGTTTTCGACCGGGACGGGGAGATGACGGTCTATATGGACGGTACCAGGACCTCATCGGTCAGCATGGCAGGCCATGCCGGAAAAACCGTGGACACCGGCATGCCGGTGATCCTGGGAGCAGGAGGCAACAAAAAGAATGGGATGGCCAGATGCGCATTAGATGAAGTGAGAATGTATACAAGATCCTTAAGCGCTGCGGAGATTGAGAGGCTTTACCGTGACATCATGGATGAGAGCGGGACGGAAGCGCTCTTAAAGGATGGTCTGGTCATGCATTCCACCTTTGATGAGGAAAGTGTAACTGCGGCTCAGATTACCGATGTAACCGGAAACGGAAATAATGGAACCGTGGTTGGAACACCGGCGTATGAAAAGGGAATCCGCGGAAATGCCATCTCATTTGACAATGGGGAGTCTGCGGGTCAGGGAAATACAAAAGCAAAGCAGTATGTAAATTACGGCAAGCCGAAGGACCTGATGTTTGGCACCTCAGATTTTTCTTTATCCTTCTGGATAAAGACGGAGAATCACGGACAGAACAACGGCACCATACTCTCCAATAAAAATTATTTAAGCGGCAGTAATGTGGGATGGGCGTTTGGCAATTACGACAATGCCAGCGATACCGACGTGCGTATGAATTTTTCCGGAATATCGGGCAAAAGAGTGGAAATTAAGAAAATTTCCGCCAATGACGACCAGTGGCATCACATAGTCGGTACGTATGACCGGGATGGCAATATGACCGTTTACATGGACGGAGAGAAGTATTCCTCCGTTTCCATGGCGGAACACAGTGGAAAAACCGTGGACGCAGGATTCGATTTTGTCCTGGGAGGGGACGGAAGAGGCTGCTACGGGATGAGCCGCTGCATGGTGGATGAACTGCGGGTTTACAACAAGGTGCTCGCGGATTCCGCAGTAAAGACGATCTATGAGGCGGAGGGCGCTGCGGTGATCGTGGATCAGATGGCTGCCCAGCTTGCCGCAGTAAAACCTGGTTCCGAATACCCGCAGGACAGAATCGATGCAATGGCAGAAGAGATAGCGAAAACGAAACGCGCAGTGGAGGAACTGCAGGCAGCTGCTGCCATGGCGGCGGTCAAAGCACTGAGAGAGAAATATAATCAGTTCCTGGAGGGCAGCGAGCCTCTGGCAAGTTTTCAGGTAGTGTCTGACGTACATATCAAATCAGATGATTTGACGGAAACAAACGCAGCAAATATGATTGCGGGACTGAAGGATATTAAGGCCATGGATCCGGATACCCTGGGCATTATGAATCTGGGCGATTTCACCCAGAGCGGTACAAAGGCCCAGTACGACGGGATGTATAAGATCATGGACCAGTATTCACCGGTTTCCGATGACAAAGTTATGATAACGCTGGGCAATCACGATGTGCGCGGAACCAGCTCCGCGGACTGGAACAAGGATGAGACGGTGATCAGCAAGTACTGGCCGACCGCGAAGGCGCTCTATCTGGAGAGAAATGCCAGATATATGCCCAATACTGACGGGAAGCTGTATTTTGACCGCTGGCTGGGCGGCTACCATTTTATCGCGATCAATACGGAAAACGGCATCAAGGATGCCATGTATTTATCCGATGAACAGCTGGAGTGGCTGGATCAGACTCTGGCGGAAAATGCCAGCCCGGATAAACCGATCTTTGTCATGGGCCATAACGCGCTGAAGGACACCCACTGGAGAAGCAACATTTTGAATGATTTCGGCAACCAGGATGGACGCGTGAAGGAAATCTTCGCAAAATATCCGCAGGTGATCTACATGTCCGGCCATATTCATAATGGTTTCGGCGTTGTGGAGGCAATCGACCGGGAATTCGGCACGATGGTGGATCTTCCATCCTATAACGATTCAGAAAACGGAGTAAAGGAAACCGGAACCGGTTATCATGTGAAGATTTATGACGACAGTGTGGTATTCAAGGCAAGAAACTTTAAGACTTCGACCTGGCTGCCGGAATATGACATCACGGTGACGACGCCGAATCTTCCGTCTGTATATAAAGAGGCAAAGAAGCTGAATGCAGACGATTATACGGCGGATTCCTACCAGAAGCTGGAAACTCTTCTGAAGGAAGCAGAGGCTTTCTTTGCAACTGAGTATGATCAGAGTGATCTGACCTATGAAAAGGTGGGACCTCCTTCCAAAAGTCTTTTTACAGATGCTGTAAGAACCAGGATCAATGAACTGGCTGCGGAGATAACGGCTGCGATGGCGGAACTCAAGTCCGGTGAACAGGCGGTGACGGCCAGCCAGGATGTCTACCTTCAGGCAGGTAAGGATGCCGGAACGGTGAGCACGTCATTCAGCAATTACGATGCTTCCAAGCTTCGTGTGAAGTATTCAGACGGAGATCAGTCGTTTACCAGGAGGGCGCTGCTGAAGTTTGATCTGTCTGCGGTCGGAAGCGATACAAAGGAGGCGGAGCTGGTACTCCAGCTGACCGGAGGGATCAGCAATTCCAATCCGGCTAAGGACTTTACGTCGGCAGAGGTGCGGCAGATCGGAAATCAATGGGAAGCAGGTTCCGTTACATGGAACACCATACCCGCGAGAACAGCCGAAAAGGCGGCAGGGATTATTACCAAAGCGGAAATTTCCGGTGATCTGGTGACGGTTGATGTCAGTGAAGCTGTAACAGCGGCTCTGGCGAAGGGAGAAAAAGAGATTTCCTTTGAGATCAGCTGTCCAACGGAAGCCAACGATAACATGATTGATTTCTATTCCACCAGAGCAGAAGGAAAACAGGCGCCAAAGCTTGTAACCCGCAATTCCAGCACGGATAAGCCTGTAAATCAGGAGTTTGCACAGCTGAGAGAGAAATGGATGAACAACCTGCTGGGAGGGACCCTGGATACCGGTAATGCGGCGGTGCGTACCTATATAGCCGGATTGAATGAGAAGGCGCTGGAGTACTGGGACACCATGATAAAGAGCGGAGACGCATCCCGGACGAATCTCTGGAGCGACCTGGATATGAGCTATATATCAGGAACAGGAGCATCGGCAAAGGTGCATTCCGGAAATGTGGCTGAGACATTTAAGCGCATGAAGGAAATGGCAATTGCGTGGGCAACGGAAGGTTGTGAATTATATCAGAACGAAGAACTGAAGCAGGAGCTGATAACGGCCCTTGACTTCATGAATGAGAACCACTACAGCAGCAGTGACAGCCAGACACCGTTCTTTGGAAACTGGTGGCACTGGGAGATCGGCGGGCCGATTGCATTTATGGACACCGCACTGATTCTCTACGATGATCTGACATTGAAACAGATTAACAGCTATGCGGCGGCAGTCAACCGCTTTACCAATGTCTGCGACAAGCCGTCGGGATACCCGGGTTCTCCGGCCATGACGGGAGCGAATCTGATTGACAAGGGCATGGTTGTTGCCCAGGTCGCACTCCTGACAGATAACGGAAGCAAGCTGGAACACGTGAAAAAGGCCTATAAGACCGTGTTTGAGTATGTGACGACAGGAGACGGATTCTATGAAGACGGTTCGTTCATTCAGCATCAGGCGCTGGCCTATATGGGCGGATACGGTTCCCAGCTGTATGAGAAGCTGAGTATTCTGTTCAGTGTACTGGCGGGGTCCGATTATGAACTGACGTATGACGATCATGCGGAACAGCTGATCTTTGACATGGTATTTGAAGGAATCGAGCCGTTTCTTTACAATGGGCTGTGTATGGATATGATTTCCGGCAGGGACATTACCAGAAATACCTCCAGTGATAAGAAGAGAGGCGCCGGGATCATGGATGCCATGATGCTGATCGGAGATGCGATGCCGGAAGAACAGCAGCAGCGCTTTAACAGCATGATGAAATACTATGTTGGCATAGATGAAGAGTATTACTATAGCCGGAGCAGCCATATAGCTTCTCTGATGAAGGCGAATCAGATCATGAATGATGATACGATAGAGCCCAGAAGTGAATACGTGCTTCATAAGCTGTTTGCAAGCATGGATAAACTGGTGCATATCATGCCGGGGTACGGTTTTGCCTTATCGATGCACTCAAGCAGAACGTATGGGCATGAACTGATTAACGACGAAGGAAAGCGCACCTGGAACATTTCAGACGGAATGACCTATCTTTATAATGGAGACAGGGAGCAGTATGGAGAGGGATACTGGGCTACAGTAGATCCCAAACGTCTGGCCGGTACGACCACAGAGTATGTGACACGTCCCAATGGAGCCGGAGACCGAACGAAAAATGTCTACAGCTGGGTGGGAGGTTCCAGTCTGGGCGATTACGGAACCGCCGGAATGCACTACAAGACACTGGGCAGCAGTGGAAGTACGAGAAACGGAACAGATGCAAAGAAATCCTGGTTCATGTTTGACGATGAGATTGTTGCGGTAGGAAGCGGGATTACATCCTCCACCGGAAATTACGTGGAAACGGTAATTGATAACAGAAAGATCAAAGCGGATGGAAGCAATCAGGTTTTAATTGATGGAAATGAGAAATCCATCCGGGACGACGGCGCGGAAAGCGCAGAAAAGGGAACGAAGATTCCGGATGCCTCCTGGCTCTATCTGGAAGGAAATACCGAAGATTCAGATATTGGCTATTACTTCCCGGGAAAAGCCGACATCATGGCTTTAAAAGAAAAGAGGACCGGTAACTGGAGCGCGCAGGGGACTACGGAAGGACAGGAGACGAATCAGTTTGCAACGTTCTGGTTCGAGCATGGAAAGAAACCGTCCGGCGCGGATTACTCCTACGTCATTCTTCCTGGAAAAGACGCTGCGGGAACCGAGAGCTACGCCGCCAATCCTGATATTGAAGTACTGGAGTGCAGTGAAGACGCTCATGCAGTGAGGGAAAATTCCCTGGGGATAACCGGTGTGAATTTCTGGAACAGCAAGGGAAAAGCTGTGGCAGGCATCACCTCCAGCAAGCCGGCTTCCGTGACCGTGCAGGTATCAGATGGAATGGTGACGGCAGGCGTGGCGGATCCGACACAGGAGAATAACGGAACAATTGAACTTTCCATTCCTTATGCGGGCGGAGACATTGTAGAAAAAGACGGAAATGTCGAAGTACTTCAGAAGACACCGTTTATTAAACTGTCTGTGAAGACAGCAGGAACTACCGGCAGTACGAGCCAGGTAACTTTGAAGCTGGCGGACACCGGGCAGATCGAGCTTGTAGGTCTTTCGGAGGAGTTTGACAGAATAAAGGTGGCGCCTGGAACGAAATTTGCCGATATCAAACTGCCGGAAACGGTGAAAGCTTACGATAATGCCGGAAATATACATACGCTGGAGCTTACCTGGGAACGCGGTGAGTATCAGAAAGATGTGTACGGTGTTTATACACTGACAGGCGTTTTGAAGCTGCCGGAAGGCATTTCTAATTCGGCGGGAATTACAGCCTCTGTCGAAGTGCAGGTGGGAGACGAGTCCTCTGCCTCCATGGATGACGTGTATGTGCAGGGAGGAACCGATGGGGACAAGAACTTTAGCGGATCCACCAGTCTGATCGTTAAATACGATCTGGGCGCTCAGAATTATACGAGAAAATCCTTAATGAAGTTCAGCCTGGCTGAAGTGCCGGAGGACGCAGAACAGATTTATCTGACGTATGAGCTGACTGGAACCCCAAGTGCAGATTTTGAGGCCGCCAATATTTACCGTGTGGGCAATGACTGGGAAGGAAATTCAGTGACCTTCAACAGCTTCCCGGATCGAAAGAGTACAGAACCGGCTGCTGTTATGACGAAGCGCATGACCTCGGAGAGCCTGATCCAGCATCTGGATGTGACGGAGGCAGTGCGGGCGGCTGTGAGAGATGGGGAGAGCGAAATATCTTTTGAAATCAGCATCCCGACAGCGGCAGGAAACAACTATGTGGGAATTCATTCGTCCAGAACAGCGAAGGAAGGAGCAGTAAAACCGGCCTTAACATGGAAGACGGATTATGAACCGGAAAAAATTGTGAAAAAGAATCTGAGCTTTATCAAGGATCTGGCTTCCGCAATCAACACATCGGAATTCAGCAATGTGGATGAGGCGAGGCTGAAGCAGCTGATCGCAGACGCGGAGCGTATCCTTGCGGATGAAGATGCTTCCATGGAAGAAATTCACGAAATCGAGAGACTTTTGACACAGGAAATGGTAAAATACAGAAAGTATTAGAAAAACTGTCACGGGGCCGGGCGGAAACTCTCTGCCCGGTCCCGGATAAAACGGACGAAAAGGAGCGGAGGGAATCATGAGACTAAAAGCGTTTGGATTAAATCCGAAAAAGCTTTCCCGCACCGGTATTGCAGTGAGGATCTTACTGGGGCTGGTGCTGATCGGAATGCTGGTGGGAGCAGGAATCTGGCTGCATGGAAAAACGGATAAGCCCGTTATGCGGATTGGAACGTATGCAATCACTCAGGAACATTTGGCGCTTTATAAGGCAGATCTCCGCGCGTCAGTGAGTTCGTATTTTTATCAGACGTACCAGCAGGATCCCAACGAGGAGGGCTTCTGGGACACGGCCTTTCAGGGCGAAATTCCTTCCGCGGTTCTCCAGGAGGAAGCGATGAATGCGCTTCTGTCTGATACGGTGGAGCGGATTGAGGCGGCGAAGTACGGAATTGTCGTGGATGTTACGCTGGATGATATAAAAAAATCACTGGAAAAGGAAAATAAGCGAAGGGCAGAGCCGGGCCAGACCGCCTATGGGCCGAAAACGTATGGCCTGATGGAATATATCTCCAGGACACAGATGGAAGTGAGAGATGCTTTAAAGGAAAAGCTGCTGGAGACCCGGCTGAAGCCAACCAAAGAGCAGCTGGAAGAGCTGTATGACCATGCGGACCCCTCTTATTTTGACAGAGGCTGCAAGGCCAGAGTCGGCATTTATATGTATTATGGTATGAAGGTGGGAGAATTTCCGGAAGAACTGGATTCCGTATGGAGCTTTGTCAGGGAAGAACTGGAAAAGGGGACGGAACCGGAAGCGATCATCGAGGCGGCCGGAGAACGTTTTTCCTCTCCTGTCGAATACGAAGAAGTGGAATATGATACGAATCAAATGCCGAGAGACAACGAAGAACTGGCCTGGCTCGCAGAGCAGACCAGGGAATTGTCTGCCGGGCAGTGCAGCGGCGTATTGGATTACGGTGCTTCTCAGGGTATTTTAAAGGTACTGGATAAAACGGATTATGAGAAAGCCGGTTTTGAAGAATCTGAGACGATTCTTACTAACCTGTGGATCAATGAGGAGTATCCCAAATATTTGAACCAGTGTATGGACGCATATCGATAAGAAAAAAGAATCATGCAGGTTTCCACAGAACTGAGTGGGGCCGCTTCAAATCTGTTGAAGCGGCCCCTTTTTATATAATATGAGAGATATGTTAATGACTAAGCCGTCTCATATACCTTACACACAGGATAATCAACACTCCGGACAGTGCAAAAATCATCTGCATCCCGGACACCGGAAAGCCCCCGATCTGAAATTCCGGAAGAATTTTTAGCAGGGAGGCGCCCAGCAGCGTTGCGAAAAAGCCGCATAGCCCAGCGTAAGAGGAGTTGGCGCTCACGTAAGATACCCGCTTGTCGGCCGGGGCGTACTGATACTGGAGGCTGAAAACTGCGATGGCAATTCCACCCCATGCGGCTCCTGAGAGAGCCTGCAGAATGGGCTGCAGAATCAGGCAGGTTGCGGGCGTCATGAACAGCCAGGAAGTATGTACAAAGCCAAGCAGGAGCATGGAGCAGCGCGCCGCATGAAGCCAGGAGGTGGCGTCAGCCAGCCGTCCCCAGAAACAGGCCGCCACCACGCGGACGGAGGAGGCGATCAGTCCAAGGAAGGTGATATAGGTGTAGTCCAGAGAAAGCCCTGTTACCATGTATACACTGAAAAATGGTCCGGCTACCTGCAGCGCCAGATTCCAGAACATGTAGAGGCCGATGATCTTTCGGTATTCGCTGTCGAAAAGCGGATCGATGACAGCGGCCTTTAAGCTGCGCCGGTGAGGTTCAGAAACCGGCTCCCGGATTGAGGAAAGGCACCAGAAATCCGTGAAGGCGGTGGATAATACAATCAGGCCAATGATATAATACCCGGTCAGGTCCTGATGCGAACTTCTCATCCAGTCTAAAACACGGCCGCAGACCAGGCTGAGCACCGTGGTGAATGCAAATGCAAACGCATCCTTCCGCCCCAGATACGTTCCGCGGATGTTCTCAGGAACCAGGGAAAGAAGCCAGCTTCCGGTACCCGTACCGATAAACGCGCCGAAGAAGTGGGCGACTACATAGATGGCGACGACTGCCGCCAGGCGGCCCGCCTGGTTTTCGACCAGCAGCGGGACGAAAAAGAGAGAGGAGAGCAGAAGCCTGTGGATCAGTGCGAAGCAGGCGATTAAAAATTTCTTCTGTCTCAAGTTCTCCAGGACGACGGAAGAAAACATCTGCAGGGTGCACAAGAGCACCGGAACAGAGCCGATGATTCCGTTTAAGGAATCATCAGCGCCGAGATAGCCTGCGTAGCCGGACAGAAACGCCCCCGTTGTCAGGGTGACGACGCCGTTGGCGCAGCAGCCTTCGGCAATAAACAGCTTCCGGCCCCTGGAATAATCCGTCTCCGTCATGACAGTATCCCCGAAATACGCCTGGGACACCATTTGCTTTAATTGCAGAACTGTAACCATAAGCCAATATTTGCGGCGGAATTGCCGCAATCCCCTTTTCATTTATTGATTTTTCTGGTATTCTTGTGTTGGTAAGACGGGAAATTGACCGGTTTTTCCACGTTTTTAAGAGCTCTTATCTTCTTCTATATTGCCAGTTTGTGGTTGATTATACAAGAGGAGAAAGAAGAGAATAACTGGAGGATTCCGACTGTGGGTGCGGGATTCCGGCAGAAGCGAACCAGAGCACGGCGCCGCGGGGAAGAACCGGTAATCCGCAGAGGGAAAAGAAAAGGATGGAACATTTTCTGCATTTGAAGGCACTGCTGCCGGTACAGGCGCTAAATGCCGGTTATCTGGTGACAAAGGGATGGGGACGCCATGTGGAGCGTACCATGGATACATTTGAAATTATATACGTCAATTCCGGGACTTTGGGGATATTTGAGGAGGACGTGGAGTATGATGTGGAAAAAGGGGAGGCGCTGATCCTGTTTCCTGGGCGGCATCACGGAGGAACCAGGGATTTTGACGCGGATCTGACCTTTTACTGGCTCCATTTTACCATGGAGGAGGAGGCTCTCCGTATGGGAAGCGATATTATGGCGCTGCCTCAGCTGATCCGTCTGGCGAAGCCGGAGGCGTTTGAGGAGCTGTTCCGGCGTTTTATCCGGAGACAGAATGTGTGCCGCGATGACAAGACATTTTTGAATCTGGTGCTTTTGGAGCTTCTGTGCGAGCTTTCCGATTCCCTCTCTCCGCTGGAGGTCAGCGGACAGAAGGTTTATCTGGCCAACCAGGCGGCCAGATATATCCGGGAGCACTGGAAAGAACCGCTGTCCGCATCATTTCTGGCTGATAAGCTGGAATGTAATCCGGACCATCTGGGCCGGGTCTTTCACGCCGTGTACGGCAGAAACTTAACGGATGCTATCCATGAGGCCAGAATCAACCGGGCCTGCCGCCTGTTGATAGAAACGAATCTGACCGGCAGCGAGATCGCCTACGAGTGCGGGTACACGGATGTCGATTATTTTCGCAGACTGTTTAAGAAATACATGGGAATCACGGCGAAAGAGTACCGGCAGGCGTACTGCCTGGTGCTTCCGGAGGATCGTGTGGGAAAATAACTGAGCCGGCGTAAAGCCGCTGCTTTACGGTTATAACAACTGAATCTTTTTCTGATAGATCCGGCGGAATAAGACAGTCGTAAGGACGACGGAGATGATTTCCGCCAGAGGGAACGCATACCATACGGCATGAAGGCCGAATTCCGCTGCGAAGAACCAGGCAGCGGGCAGAATACATACCAGCTGTCGGGCTGCCGAAGTGATCAGGCTGTAGACTCCGTTGCCCAGAGCCTGGAATACAGAACCAATCACGATGCAGTACCCTGCGAACAGGAAGCTTAAGCTGATGATGCGGAGCGCTGGAACGCCGATTCCCATCATATTCTCTGAGGCGTCAAACAGATACAAAAGCTGCTCCGGGAATATCTGGAATATGGCCAGTCCCACCAGCATAATTGCGACTGCCGCAGTCACGCTGGCCCGGATGGTTTTCATAATGCGGTCTTTCTTAGCGGCTCCGTAGTTGTAGGCGACGATCGGAACCATCGCATTATTTAAGCCGAATACAGGCATGAAGATGAAGCTCTGAAGCTTGAAATAGATTCCGAATACGGATACCGCTGTCTCGGAGAACAGCAGCAGGATCTTGTTGACGCCGAAGGTCATGACCGAGCTGATGGACTGCATGATGATGGAAGGCAGTCCAACCCTGTAGATTTCAGCGATAATCTCCGCATTCGGGCGGAAGCTGCGCATGTTTAAATTCACGTCGGTATTTTTGGTGATATTGAAGTAGAGCAGCAGGAGCATGGCGGCAATCTGACCGATTACCGTGGCTGCCGCGGCACCCATGATTCCCATCCGGGGGAATCCCAGCAGTCCGAAGATCAGAATGGGATCCAGAATAATGTTGATGATGGCTCCGAGACCCTGCGTGATCATGTTATAGATCGTGCGTCCGGTAGACTGCATGATCCGTTCCAGCGCAATCTCTAAAAAGATACCAAAGGAAAAGATGGAGCAGATCGATAAGTAAGTGGTACCCTGCCGGATGATCTCCGGATTGGAGGTCTGAACCGTAAAATAGATTCTGGCAAAAAAGATGCCGAAGACGGCGAACAGCAGATAGCTTAGGAAGAAAACAAAGAGTCCGTTGACAGCCGCCAGATTGGCATTTTTCTGGTTCTTCTCTCCCAGAGAGCGGGACAGAAGCGCGTTGACGCCAACGCCGGTGCCGGTGGATACCGCGATAATTAAGTTCTGTACGGGAAATGCGAGCGATACGGCCGCCAGCGCGGTTTCCCCGAGCCGGGCGACAAAGATGCTGTCGATGACATTGTATAAGGCCTGTACCAGCATGGAAAGTATCATGGGCAGAGACATGGTGAACAGCAGACGGCTGATGGGCATGACGCCCATTTTGTTTTCGGCCGGTTTCCCGGAAATGGTCATATTTGACATGTAAAACCCCCCTGTCTAACATAGTAAACATGCAGATAATTGTACCCTGTTCGACAGGAAAAGTCAAGAAAAGAGCCGTGGATGCACAGAGCTGTTTCTGCGCAGATACAGCTCATTTGAATGGAATTTCACCAGAAAAGGTGCAGGATTCAGAAATATTTTATGTAAAATAGATATTGCAAAGAAAAAAAACGTGTGCTATCATATATGAAATTCATCGTAGTGCAGTGGTGAATTACAGATAAGACGAAAGGCTGAGAAAGAGACTCTGATTTAAGAAACTTGACAGGAAGAGGGCGTCACCGACTGAGAGCGCCGTCATGAGGGACTGAATTAAGGGAACACTCTGGAGCCGGTATGCCGAAGCGGCCGGAAGGATCTCCGGTGTCAGAGGTAGGTTTACCCGTGACACGCGTTAAGTGAAAGAGTGGAGATAGAAGTATAATATCTCAAAGCGGGTGGTACCGCGGGATCTTATGATAATAAGAGCCCCGTCCCGGAATATGTAACTGTATTCCGGGACGGGGCTTTTCCTGTTTCCGGAATCCAACCAATCTACATCTGGTAAGGAGCGTGCAGACATGGAATTTATGAAAGGTATCCAAAGAAAAGAAACTGTAGAACTGGCCGATTTGCTTTCCGGTGATTACACCGGAAAAACCGTGAGCCTAAACGGGGCGGTCCACACCATCCGCGACATGGGCGAGGTAAGCTTCGTGATCCTGAGAAAAGCGGAGGGACTTGTCCAGTGTGTCAGAGAGCGCTCTGTTCCTGTATACAGGGCAGGGGAACGCGGCGCGGGAGCGGCGCAGGAAGCAGTGGACGGCAGGCTGGAATTTGCGGACAACGGGCCGGAAATCCCTTCGGCAGAATTAAAGGAGGAGTCCGCCGTCACCGTCACAGGAATCGTATCGCCGGAGCCCCGTGCTCCCCACGGCGTGGAAATCCGTCTGACAGAGATCAAAGTACTGTCAACACCGGCAGAGGTTCTCCCCATCGCTGTCAGCAAATGGAAGCTGAACACGTCGCTGGAGACGAAGCTGGCCCTTCGCCCCATCACACTCCGCAATCCCATGGAGCGGGCGAAATTCCGGATTCAGGAAGGAATTGTCCGGGGATTCCGGGATTTTCTTTATTCGCAGGGATTTACCGAGATTCGCACACCGAAGATCGTGGCCCGCGGCGCAGAGGGAGGTTCCAATGTGTTCCGTCTCGATTACTTCAACAAGAAAGCAGAGCTGGGGCAGAGCCCGCAGTTTTACAAGCAGACCATGGTTGGCGTCTATGACCGGGTATTCGAGGCGGCTCCCGTGTTCCGGGCTGAGAAGCACAACACGACGCGCCATTTAAATGAATACACCAGCCTAGACTTCGAGATGGGATATATCGACGGCTTTGAGGACGTGATGGCCATGGAAACCGCCATGCTCCAGTACGTGATGAAGCTTCTTTCTGAGGAATACGAAAAAGAACTCCGGATGTTAAAGGTTACACTCCCGGACGTGACAAGAATTCCTGCCGTAACATTCAAACGGGCCAAGGAACTCGTTTCAGAGAAATACAGCCGTCCAATCCGTAATCCCTATGATTTAGAACCGGAAGAAGAACACTTAATCGGCCGGTATTTTAAAGAAGAATACGAAAGCGATTTCGTATTTGTCACCCATTACCCGTCAAAAAAACGTCCGTTTTATGCTATGGACGATCCCCATGATCCAAAATATACGTTAAGCTTTGACCTGCTGTTTAAGGGGCTGGAGATTACCACCGGAGGCCAGAGGATTCATGATTACGATACCATCATAAAGAAGATGGAGAAAAGAGGTATGGATCCGGAAGAACTTGCTTCTTATTTAATGATATTCAAATACGGAATGCCGCCCCACGGAGGTCTCGGAATTGGTCTGGAGCGGCTGACCATGCGGTTGTTAGATGAGCAGAATGTACGGGAAACGACCATGTTTCCGCGTGACGTGACTCGTCTGGAACCATAGTGTATATTTATATTGGCGGCACGGCTGCGTGCCCGGAATGAGGAGGGAATGAGATGGCATACAGGATTGATGATGCAACAATCGAATACGTGGGAATCCTGGCGAAGCTTGAATTGTCTGAGTCCGAAAAGGAAGATGCAAAAAAAGACATGGGACGTATGCTGGATTATATTGATAAACTGAACGAACTGGACACAGACGGGGTGGAACCCATGACCCATATTTTTTCGGTGACAAACGTGTTCCGCGAGGATACGGTGAGAGAAGCTGCTGACTCTTATGACACTACAGGGGAACACAGCAGTGATGGCAGGGAAAATACACTGAAAAATGCACCGGAACAGAAGAATGGCGCATTTAAAGTCCCGAAAACAGTGGAATAAGGAGGGAGCCCATGACGGAAAAAGAAATCTTATCATTGACCGCGGTACAGCTGGGAAAAAAGATAAAAGAAAAAGAAGTGACGTGCGAAGAGGCTCTGACAGCCGTATTCGCCCAGATTGAGAGGCAGGAATCCAGCCTTCACTGTTACGTAACTCTGGAAAAAGAAAAGGCTTTAAAACAGGCGCGGGAGATACAGAAAAAGATCGATGAAGGCCAGCTTGCCGGGCCTCTTGCAGGTGTTCCCGCTGCGGTAAAAGACAATATGTGTATAGAAGGTATGCGAACCACATGCAGCTCGAAGATTCTGGAGAACTTCGTCCCCACCTACACGGCGGAGGCAGTGGAAAACTTAAGGAAGGCGGGAGCCGTGATCATCGGCAAGACCAACATGGATGAGTTTGCCATGGGAAGTACGACGGAAACATCGGCCTTCGGTGTCACGAGAAATCCCTGGAATACGGATCACGTTCCCGGCGGCTCTTCAGGCGGTTCCTGCGCCGCAGTTGCGGCAAACGAATGCTTCTATGCGCTGGGTTCCGACACCGGCGGCTCCATACGGCAGCCCAGTTCTTTCTGTGGGGTGACCGGTTTAAAACCAACTTACGGGACCATTTCCCGGTATGGGCTTATCGCTTACGGCTCCTCTCTGGATCAGATCGGGCCGGTGGCGAAGGATGTGACGGACTGTGCGGTTATTCTGGAGGCATTGGCAAGTCATGACGCGAAGGACAGCACATCGGTGGACCGGGAAGCCGTGATGCGGCAGAAGATGGAACAGGGAGCAGCCGGCTGGACTTCAAATGGAGGCTGTGATTTCACATCTGCTTTGGTGGATGATGTAACGGGGATGAGAATTGGAATTCCCGGCGATTACCTGGGTGAAGGGCTTGATCCGGAGGTAAAAGAAGCTGTTTTAAAGGCGGCGGAGGTATTGAGGGAAAAGGGCGCCTCTGTGGAAGAGTTTGATTTGGGCATGGCAGAATATGCGATTCCGGCATATTATGTCATTGCCTCTGCGGAAGCCAGTTCCAACTTATCACGCTTCGACGGCGTTAAATACGGTTTTCGCGCAAAGGATTATGACGGCCTTCATGATATGTATAAAAAGAGCCGTTCCCAGGGATTCGGACCGGAAGTAAAGCGGCGTATTATGCTTGGCTCGTTCGTTTTGAGCTCCGGTTACTACGATGCCTATTATTTAAAAGCACTTCGGACCAAGGCATTGATTAAAAAGGCTTTTGACCGTGCCTTTGAGAAATACGATGTGATTCTCGGGCCGGCTTCACCGGCCACGGCGCCGAAGCTGGGAGAAAGCCTGAGTGATCCTTTAAAGATGTATCTCGGCGATATTTATACAATTTCCGTCAATCTGGCCGGGCTTCCGGGGCTTTCGGTGCCCTGCGGAAAAGATTCCGGAGGACTTCCCATCGGCCTTCAGCTGATCGGAGACTGTTTTCAGGAAAAGAATATCATCCGCGCCGGTTACGCGTTTGAGAGAAGCCGTTCTTATGAAATGCCGCCTTGTGCAGTGCCGGAAACGGCTGAGTCTGTGACGGTACAATCCGGCATGGCGGCCGGAAAGGAGGCGGAGTAGATGAGCAGACAGTATGAGACAGTCATTGGACTGGAGGTCCACGTGGAGCTTGCCACGAAAACGAAGATTTTCTGTTCCTGCTCTACGGAATTCGGCGGAGCACCCAACACCCACACCTGCCCGGTCTGCACCGGAATGCCGGGGGCGCTTCCTGTTCTGAACAGACAGGTGGTGGAATACGCCCTGGCGGTGGGGCTGGCGGTCAACTGTGAAATCAACCAGTACTGCCGGTTTGACCGGAAAAACTATTTTTATCCCGACAATCCCCAGAATTATCAGATCTCCCAGCTCTACCTCCCCATCTGCCACGACGGTTTCGTGGAGATCGAGACAGCGGCCGGTAAGAAGAAAGTGGGGATTCACGAGATCCACATGGAGGAGGATGCCGGAAAGCTGATCCATGATGAATGGGAAGACTGTTCCCTGGTGGATTATAACAGAAGCGGCGTTCCGCTTATCGAGATCGTCTCGGAACCGGATATGCGAAGCGCAGAGGAAGTGATCGCGTATTTGGAGAAGCTGCGGCTGATCATCCAGTATCTCGGGGCATCGGACTGCAAGCTTCAGGAAGGTTCCATGCGGGCGGATGTGAACCTGTCTGTTCGGGAAGCCGGAGCTCCGGAATTCGGTACCAGGACGGAAATGAAGAACTTAAACTCCTTTAAGGCCATTGCCAGAGCGATCGAGGGGGAACGAAAGCGCCAGATCGAGCTTCTGGAGGAAGGGAAGAAGGTGATCCAGGAGACACGGCGCTGGGATGATAATAAGGAAAGCTCCCGTGCCATGCGCTCCAAAGAGGATGCCAAAGATTACCGTTATTTCCCGGATCCCGACCTGCCTCCGGTGTTTATAAGCGATACCTGGATACAGGAGATAAAGGATCGCCAGCCGGAGTTTAAGACCGGGAAGATGGCGAGATACCAGGCTGAACTGGGGCTTTCCGAATATGATGCGGATATCATTACAGGATCAAAGCGCATGGCGGATATCTTTGAAGCAACCGTTTCCCTGTGCAAAAAGCCGAAAGAAGCGGCCAACTGGCTGATGGTAGAGGGTATGAGGCTGTTGAAGGAGGAGGCCCTGGAACCGGAGGCCATAAGATTTTCACCGGAAAATCTTGCAAAATTAATTGTTTTGGTGGATAATGGTACTATTACCCGCACGGTAGCGAAGGAAGTATTTGAAAAAATATTCGCTGAAGATATTGATCCCGAGGCCTATGTAGAAGAAAATGGGCTGAAGGTGGTAAATGACGAGGGAGCGCTCCGCGCCGTGATAGAGGAGGTTATAGCAGCAAATCCACAGTCTGTGACAGATTACCGTAATGGGAAAGAGAGAGCCAGAGGCTTTTTAGTCGGGCAGACGATGCGGGCGATGAAAGGGAAAGCGGACCCCGCCATGGTAAATAAGATGATAGAGGAACTGCTGTAATCCGGCAGCTGGCTGCCGTCTTGGGAGAGAAAACTCCCGGAAACGAATGAAGGAGATAATATGAGGAGGAAGAAGAAAGCGATGAAACCGTATGCAGAGATGACGAAGGAAGAGTTACAGGAACTTAGAAAACAGCTTTCCACCAAGTACAGGGAGTATCAGGGCAAGGATTTACGCCTCGATATGTCCAGAGGAAAGCCAAGTGTGGATCAGCTGGATTTATCCATGGGAATGATGGATGTGCTGAGCAGCGATGATGATTTAACGTGTGAAGACGGTACGGACTGCCGCAACTACGGCGTGCTCGACGGCATCAAGGAAGCGAAAGAACTGCTCGGCGACATGATGGAGGTTCATCCGGACCAGATCATCATCTACGGCAACTCCAGCTTAAATGTCATGTATGACACGGTTTCACGTTCCATGACACACGGTGTGATGGGAAATACCCCGTGGTGTAAATTAGATAAGGTAAAATTCCTCTGCCCGGTTCCGGGATATGACAGACATTTTGCCATTACGGAATACTTTGGCATTGAGATGATCAATGTTCCCATGACGCCAACAGGCCCGGATATGGATAAGGTGGAAGAACTGGTTGCAAATGACGAATCCATCAAGGGGATCTGGTGCGTGCCGAAATACTCCAATCCTCAGGGAATCTCCTACTCCGACGAGACGGTACGCCGCTTTGCCAGATTAAAACCGGCTGCTCCGGATTTCAGAATCTACTGGGATAATGCCTATACGATTCATCATTTATACGACCACGACCAGGATCATTTAATCGAAATCCTGGCGGAGTGCAAGAGAGCGGGGAATCCGGACCTGGTTTACAAGTTCGCTTCCACCTCCAAGGTAAGCTTCCCGGGTTCCGGTATCGCGGCTATCGCCTGCAGCCAGAACAATCTGGTAGACATCAAGAAGCAGTTAAAGATTCAGACCATCGGCCATGACAAGGTAAACCAGCTGCGCCACGTGCGTTTCTTCGGGGATATCCACGGAATGGTAGAACATATGAGAAAGCATGCGGATATCATGAGACCGAAGTTCGAAGCTGTAATCGAGATTCTGGAGAGAGAACTGGGCGGCCTTGGAATCGGTTCCTGGACCAGTCCAAAGGGCGGATATTTCATTTCCTTTGATTCACTGGATGGCTGTGCGAAGTCTATCGTAGCAAGATGTAAGAAGGCAGGTCTTATCATGACCGGTGCGGGCGCAACCTACCCATATGGAAAGGATCCGCATGACAGCAACATCCGTATCGCTCCGTCCTATCCGCCGTTATCTGATTTAATTCTGGCGATGGAATTATTTGCACTGTGCGTGAAGATTGTGAGTATTGATAAATTGCTGGCTGAGATGAATTAATAATAGAGATCGAAAATAAAAGAGAGCCATACAGTGAACGCTCTGAGTGAGAATGCTGTCAAAGCCAAATATTGGCCTTGGCAGCATTTTACTTATAAAGGTTACTTTTTTGCCTGAAAAAAGCAGCTGCAGGGGATTTCTTTACAGGGACTTAGGGCTATGATATGATAAAGCAGTCAGAGTATAAATGAAGCAGGTGAATACGTGAATATGAAATTTACAAAAATGCTGATGCATTACATAACAAAATATTTTCTGGGTTTTCTGATTGTTTTCCTGAGCAGTATTCTGGTGGCTTTCGTCGCTGGCCGAAGTATTGAGGCTTATATTATTGAGAAGGGAGAGATGAAAAACCAGGAGGGAATCAATGGTATTTATGAAATGGTAAATAAAATGGAACTGATAAATGAAATGATGGCCAAGAACCAGACATTCAGCACGATTGTTTACCAACAGGGAAAGATTCCCAAGGAGGATGTTTTAAAGCTGCGGGAGGCTAATAAAATGTTCAGTGAGATTGGCTTTGTAGCAGATTACACGCCATATGTGTTTATGCTGTTCAAAAATAATGACCTGTACCTGTCTACCAGCCAATGCAGCTTTAATTTTCAGGATTATTACAATAAATTTCTTCGGATTCGGCGGGAAGGTGTGGATTTATCAGACTCAAATGCAGTACATGACGAACTGTTCGGGAGGTATGCGCAGCACAATCAGTTTGTCAGAGTGGATCAAATAAAGTTTATTTATAATGAAAAGGAGCGCTCATTGGATGATGCAATTCTTTACCTGACGAGCAGCGAATTTACGCGGCTGAACCCACAGTATTTGTCTTGTTTTGTCATAGACAGAGATTATCTGATTAAAAGCATTATGATGCCGGAATTAGAGAAGGATGGATTTCTTTATATTCAGGATTCCAGGACCGGAGATGTTTTATTGAAGTATGGGAATGTTCCAGAGGGGATTGGGGCATATGAAAATGGCCAGGTAATCGAAGATGAGGGAAATTACCGACTGATTGTGAATCATCAGGAGGACTTACAGTGGAAGATTATTACCGGTATTCCAATGGCATTTATCAATAGTCAGATGTGGCCGGTAAACAGACTTCTTATTATTTATCTTTGTATTGGTATTCTGTTGGTAATCGGGTTGACTGCATTTTACAGTTATCAGCATTATTCCGGTATGAAACGGGTTCTGTTTGCCCTTCCTGCAGAAAATGAAATAGAGAACAGTAAAAAGAAATTTGACGAATATGGGCTTCTGACAGATAATATCATGGCGTTGAAGAAGAACGGTAATGAATACCGCATGAAGATGGAGGAACTGGCGAAACAGAACGAAGCCATGATGTTGGAGCATTTAATCGTCATGGGAATCTGGTTGCCAGAGGAACGGCGGGTATTCGAAAAATGCTTTGAGAAAGTGCCGGAATTTTTCTGTGTAGCAGTAGTACGCCTTCAACAGAAGGAATACGGAAATTCAGACATCGTAACACTTGCTATGGTAGAGTATGTGAAAAAGCATTATCCCGGAAAATTTACGAATGTGTACAGCGGGCTTTCCGACGAACTGTTCCTTTTTGAATTGAATCCGGAACAAGAGGCCAATGTTTTGGGAATCAAGAAGTTGTTTGAGGAGGTGGTCACCATGGTTACCGCTGCCTATGATGTGATTCTCCATGTTGGCATCAGTGCGATCGGAACAGATCTTGCAAATGTGAATAAATGTTATGAACAGGCTCGTCAGATTGTTCGGGCGCAGTACGCCTGCAGCAATGAAAATGTGATAAAGACATACGATATTTCTGCCAACGCTCTATATGCAAACCCGGTTAATATGGAATTTTTGAATCATCTCTATACGCTTCTAATCTGCGGTCAGCATGAGGAGATATGCATGCAGTTGAATAAGGTTGAGAACTACTACAGCAGGATGCCGTACTTATATGAGGCACAGAAGGAACAGATTTTTTACTCGATCCGCAATATCCTGTACTCGGCTTGGCTTCATCTGGACGGAGAGACGGATTCCAGGAAAAATTTTCCTGTGTTTCAGAAGAATTTAAAGTGTGGAGAAATGATGGAGATGCTGCGGAAAAGCTCAGCCGAACTCTGCGATTTTATCAGTCAGACGAAGAAAAGCAAGAACGAGGGGCTGAAGGAGAAGATTACTAAATATTTGAGCAGCCATTACGAGGAAGCAGGTCTCTCTGCCTACCGAGCCAGCAGCGAGATCGGAATTTCAGAAAAATATCTGTCCCAGTTTTTGAAGGAGCAGACTGGTGAGACATTCTCCTCTTATTTGTTGCAGCTGCGGATTGAAAAGGCAAAGGAACTTTTGGCGACTACGGATTACAGCAATGATAAGATTGCGCAGATGACCGGATTTGGGGCAGTTAATACCTTTTACCGGAATTTCAGCAAACAGGTGGGGGTTACACCGAAGGTCTATAAGGAAAACTGTGAAGGCCGGTAAAAACAACGGTTTTCCAATCATATCTCAGTACTATCTCATTCGTATTTTCATAAAAATCTTACCATATGAGAGGGCAGGAAAAATGTGAGACACCATTTTCTTACCCTCTGGTATTCTTTTTAATCTTTGACAGTATCCAAATAACAGTATAATGTGGTACGATACGTCCATCGAAAAACTACATATTGGAGAGGAGGCATAAAGATGCAGGAAACAGAAAAAGGTCCTCTTCTTACGGATGAGACATTTTTTCATAACTGTCTTGATTTAGGCAGGCAGGAAATGAAAGAAGTGCGTTATTTTGCGGAGAACCATGATTATGTTCAGGCAAGAAGAGCTCTGGCAGCGGTGCTGCGGTCCGGACTTGCCAGCCGGAAAGAACGTTTTTTTGCAATTCCGTATGAGGAACCGGAGAATGTCTGGAAATATCCGTATGAAACGGATAGAGAAGTGTGTGAACGTCTGCAAAGGCACGTTCTGGTATCAGTAGGAGTTCCCTGCGATTTTGGGGCTATGGGTGAGATTAACTGGAAAGCCAACCCTACCTATAATCAGTATAAAGAATGGACGTGGCAGCTGAACCGTCACCACGAGTGGAAAATACTGGCTCACGAGTATAACCGGACAAAGAATGTGGAATATGCTTATCAGGCTGTTCAATTCTTTCAATCCTGGGTCTGTCAGGCAGTGTGTCCGGATGCTTCTGTATCCGGGTACGATACCGAATGCTGGCGGACCATCGAGTGTGGAATCCGAATGGGAGCGAACTGGCCGTATGTGCTGTATACATTTTTCGATACGGAGGCATTTACCGACGATCTTCTGGTGGAATGGTATCAATCGGTATGGGAACATGGACAGAGACTTTACAGAAACAGGACACATGGAAACTGGCTGATTATGGAGATGAACGGGCTGGCTCAGACAGGAATACTTTATCCGCAGTTTAAACAGTCAGTAACGTGGCTGCAATCTGCGTTTTCTGCACTGGATGAGGAACTGGGGCGTCAGATTTATCCCGATGGATTCCAGTATGAATTATCCACCGGATATCATGATGTTGTTATCAATAATTATGAACGGTTGATTCTGGTGGCCCGCGCGTTCGATGTCCCGATTCCTGAGCGTATGACGGAGCGGCTGACAACCGCCTGTGAGATCGACGTGAAGCTTATGATGCCAAACGGCTGTCTGCCGGATATCAATGATGGCAAGATGGAGGAAACCCGGAAACTGCTGGAACCAAAGCTTACATTGATAGGAGAAGAGGCGGAACCCTCCATCCTTTGGGCGGCCAGTGGCGGAAAAAGGGGAACCTGTCCCGATTATCAGTCAATCGCGCTTCCATACTCGGGCTTCTTCGTTATGAGAAATGGCTGGGAGAGCGGCAGTGTATGGGGACTTCTGGATGCCGCGCCCTTTGGGCGGGCCCATCAACATGAAGATAAGCTGAATTTACTTATCTACGCGCAGGGAAAGTATCTGTTGACTGAAGGCGGAAATTATGCCTATGATGATTCCGAGATGCGCCGCTATGTCCTGTCGTCCAGAGCTCACAACACAGTCCTGGTGGATCAGAAGGGGCAGAACCGAAGAGCCTCATACACCTGGGAAGACAGCGATATCAAAAAGCTTTCCGGGATGAAGTGGGGAATCGGAGATACTTATGACTGGGCAGAAGGCTGCTATGATGAGATGTATGGCGGTATGGAATGCTGGAATTGGGGAAAACCCGGAAAGAATGAAGAAAACGCGGAAAATGAAATTCCGTCTCCGGAGGCAGGAGTGCGCCATACAAGATCGGTTTATTTTGTTAAAAAAGCACCGGAGGGCTTAAACCCGTTTTTCCTTGTGTCAGACCGTCTGGAATCTCAAAATTTCCATACATACGATTTCCTGTGGCATGTAGACAGTGAGAATCCTGTGATTACAAAGGCTGGGGTGGATTTAAAAAATATGGCCGTCTGTGTTTCAGGGAGCGGGAAAACTATGGAAGTAATCTGTGGGAGAGAGGAACCGGAGTGGCAGGGATATGCGGCCACCGGTACGGAGCAGGGGAGGTATCGGGAAATCAACTGTATCGTTGTCAGGGTAAAGTCTGACAACATCAGAATTATAACGGTTTTATATCCGCACAGCGCAGGGGAGATCACAGCCTGCCGCGTTTGTGGGGGTGAAAACATAGAGGATGGGAATATCGAAGTGGCATTTTCCGATGGTCGGACATATTCCTTCCTGGAAGCAGCAATGAGAAACGAGAATGAAGGAGGAGAAGTTTCATGAGAAAAAAAGCAAAGAGAACAGCCGCGTTGGGTATGGCCGCGTTGATGACCGCAGCCGCATTATCAGGCTGCCAGAGCAAAAGTAGTGAGACGGCAGGCGGTACAGCAGATACAGGAGGTAATACCACGGCGGCGGAAGCAGAAACACAGGGCGGTGGTGACAATAAGCTGGTGGTCGCAATCCAGACGAATAGCTATGTGACAGATTATGATAACAATTACTTTACAAAATACCTGGAAGATAAGCTGGGAATTGAGCTGGAATTTTATCAACTTCCGGCGGCAACGGACGAAGTTAGAACCAAGGTATCCCTGATGGCCACTTCCAATGATAATCTTCCAGATGTACTGATTGTAGATAATGCGCTGACACCGGAAACAATTTTGGAATACGGCAGCAGTGGAGTGTTTCTGCCTTTGAACGAATATATGGAAGATTCTTCTAAAATGCCGAATTATAATGCAATTCCAGAAGAAGACAAGAAGGTGATGGAAGCGGCCCAGACGATGGCGGACGGAAATATGTACAGCTTATCCAAATATGAACCGGAGACTTGGAATGTGACCCCGAATCGCATGTTTATAAATAAAGCATGGATTGACAAGCTGGGACTTTCCATGCCTACGACAACCGATGAACTGAAAGCCGTACTAAAGGCGTTTCATGATCAGGATCCTAACGGAAATGGCGTTCAGGATGAGATCGGAGTTTATGGATACCAGGCGGGCGGATACGGCCAGAATATTACGGCAGCGCTCATGAATTCTTTTGAATTCTGGAATGGAGGCAGCTTAAACGGCGGTCTCGCCCTTGATAAGGATGGGAAAACAGTCATCGCACCATTTACGACAGAAGGCTGGAAAGCCGGACTGGCATACATGAATGATCTCTATAATGAGGGGCTGCTCTCACCGGCAATTTTTACCGATGACGATACGCAGTTTAAGGCCACATTAAATGAGGATACCAATGTGGTGGGACTGGTGTCCTTCGGCTCCCTCTCCAACTATCCGGATGCTGCAAACAACAGTAACTACCTGGAAATGGAGATTATGAATCCAGTTAAGGGACCGGATGGAACGAATTATACCCCATACACAGAATATTCCCCAAACCAGGAGTTCTTCATCTTTAACGGATGCAAAAATGTAGATCTGGCAGTGAAATTTGCGGATGCATTCTACGATCATGAGACCTCCACGGTCGCGAGGTTCGGTGAAAAGGGAGTTGATTATACCGACGATCCGGCACAGATGGAAAAGATGACGAATGCCTATGTGGCGGCCGGCCTTTACGACAAGGTAACCCTGGCTTACATCTCAAACTACTGGCTGGAGCCGTCAGCACAGACATGGCACGGAGTATCACCGAGATATGCAAGCCTTGAGGAAATGAATACCGTTGCAAACGGCATGGTGCCATACGACCCGGAAGACAAGACACAGTTAAATGCCAAGAGTTATGAGTATTATTTTGACAAGCATCCGGAGAAAGTTCTCCCACTTCTTCATTATACTGAGGATGAGGCAGGTCAGATACAGGAAGCACTTTCTAATATACCAACTTATGTTAATCAGACAATGGCAGAATTTATCACTGGAGCAAGGGATATTGAAACAGGATGGGATTCTTATATGTCAGAATTAAAGGGAATGGGACTCGATGAGTGGCAAAAGAGCGCCCAGGCGGCTTATGACCGTTCTGTAGAATAGACAAAACATGGCCTGTTTGAATATTGTTTTCAAACAGGCCGTAATACAAAAAGGAGGAATCTGATTGTGGCAGGAAACAGAAAAGACAGCCCGATCACGGGAAAGAGAGATTTAAAGAGACAGCTTCTCGCCCGATGGCAGTTGTACCTGATGCTTTTACTGCCGCTGATCTACATTGCGGTGTTTGCATACGTCCCGATGGGCGGACTGGTGATTGCATTTAAAAAATATAATGTGAGGCAGGGGATCTGGGGCAGTGCATGGGTAGGATTTGATAATTTTATCAAATTTTTCACTTCATACAAATTTCCGATTATCATGAAAAATACGTTGGTGATCTCCTTATACAGTCTCGCAGTTTCATTTCCAATCCCCATTATCTTTGCGCTGCTGTTAAATGCAATGTTGGGAAAACGGTATAAGAAAGCGATACAGACGATCACATATGTGCCATACTTCATCTCGACTGTAGTAATGGTAGGATTGATTTTCCAGGTACTAAATAACCGGAGTGGAATTTACGGGAGCCTCTATACGATGATAACCAACAGGACGGCACCAAATATTCTGGCCAACGGAAAGCTGTTTAAGCATATCTATGTCTGGTCGGGAGTATGGCAGACCACAGGATACAGTGCAATTATTTATATTGCTGCGCTGGCTGGTGTGGATCAGTCGCTTCATGAGGCAGCCGAAATCGACGGAGCAAGCAGGTTCCAGCGGCTGCGTTACATCGATGTCCCGGCCATTCTCCCGACAGCCAGCATTATGCTGATTCTGGCGGTTGGAAATATCATGAATGTGGGGTTTGAGAAAGTATTGCTGATGCAGAACAACCTGAATCTGAACTACAGCGAGATCATATCGACTTATGTATATAAGGTAGGACTTGCCAGTGGAATTAATGATTTTTCGCTGTCGACGGCCATTAGTATGTTTAACTCGGTGATCAACTTTATCCTCCTGATGATAGCAAACTGGGGGAGTAAGAAGCTGAGCGGCAATGGAATCTTTTAGGGAGGGCGGATATGCATAAATTCAAGAATTACAGTCTGAATGACAAACTATTTTACATTGTGATTACAGCCCTTCTGACGATGTTTTTTATCCTTGTGCTGTATCCCTGCATCTATGTGATCAGCGCGTCGTTTTCGTCCGGAACCGCGGTACAGAGCGGAAAGGTGGTTCTGTTTCCGGTGGATTTCAGTCTGGAAGGTTACAAAACCGTGTTTCATACGAAGACGGTATGGACGGGCTTCCGCAATTCGTTGTTCTATACATTTGCAGGAACGGCAATTAATATTGTCATGACACTGACGGCTGCTTACTGTCTGTCGAGGGATGATCTTCCGGGGCGGAATGCGGTCATGCTGATTTTTACGTTTACCATGTTCTTTAATGGCGGAATGATTACATCCTACATACTTGTGCAGAATCTGCATTTGCTGAATACGGTGTGGTCGCTGCTGCTTCCGGGAGCCATCGGGGTCTACAACCTGATTATAGCAAAGACATTTATTCAGAATTCTATCCCGGGAGAACTTCTGGAGGCGGCCAGGATAGATGGCTGTTCGGATTTTATGTATTTTATTCGAATCGTTCTGCCTCTTTCTAAGGCAATTGTGGCGGTGCTTGTGTTGTTCTATGGAGTGGGCCATTGGAATGCGTATTTTAATGCCATGATCTATCTTCACGATAAAGCGTTGTATCCACTGACACTGTTTTTACGGGAAATTCTGATGGCAGATCAGATCGATCCATCCACGGTAACGGATCCGGAACTGCAGGCACAGCTTGCTCAGGCTGCAGGTGTCATCAAGTACGCGCTGATCGTGGTGAGCATGGTTCCTGTGCTTTTGATATATCCTTTTATTCAGAAATACTTTGTAAAGGGAGTCATGATTGGATCGGTGAAAGGTTAAGTGCATCTGGTAACGGCGTTATTTACTAAAATGAAGGAGATAAAAGTATGTCAGAACAACTATTACTAAAGGCAGAGGAGCAGGCCTGGGCCAGTGAAACTCTGAAGAAAATAGAAAAAAAATTAAAGAAAGTGAGCGTACGCTCCGCACACAAGATCCCATATACAACGGTTGAGGGTGTTCATGATGACCGGTCTGGGGATGATAAAATAGACTGGTGGACCAATGGATTTTGGGGCGGTATGATGTGGCTGTTGTTTACATTGACGCATGATGAGGAATATAAGAAGATTGCCGTGGAAACGGAAGAAAAGATGGATAAAAATTTAATGTGTGCGGAGGGACTGACCCATGATAATGGATTTAAATGGTTATTGACTTCAGTTGCTGATTATCGGCTGACCGGTGACGGAAAGTCGAAGAATCGCAGTATGCTGGCTGCCTGTAATCTGGCCGGTCGGTACAATCCGCGAGGCCATTTTCTGCGGGCTTGGAATGACGGAATGGGATACCGGGATGAGGATAACCGCGGTTGGGCAATTATTGATTGTATGATGAACCTTCCTTTGCTTTACTGGGCGTTTGAGGAAACCAAGGATCCGAGATTCTATGAGATCGCTGTGGATCATGCGGATACGGCCATGAAGGCTTTTGTAAGAGATGATGGATCTGTAAGGCATATTGTGGAATTCAATCCTGAGACGGGTGAGATGGTAAGAGATTACGGTGGACAGGGATACGGGGAAGGATCTTCCTGGACCAGAGGTCAGGCATGGGGCTTATACGGTTTTGTAATAAGCTATTTGCATACGAAGGATAAAAAATATCTTAATACTGGCAAGAGAATTGCCAATTACTTTATAGCTAATATTCCGGAGGACAATCTGATTCCGGTGGATTTTAGACAGCCGGAGATTTGCAGTCTGGAAGATTCCACCGCTGCCGCCATTGGGGCCTGCGGACTTATTGAGATAGCTAAGCAGGAGAAGGGGCGGGAAAGCCGTGTCTATTTAAACGCGGCTTTCCGTCTGTTGAGGACGCTTGCTTCGGAGCGGTGCAGCTGGAATGAAGAGGAAGATCAACTGTTAGAAAAATGTACGGCAGCTTATCATGACAAGGAACACGAATTCTCGATTATATATGGGGATTACTATTTCCTGGAGGCATTGATGAAACTGACGGGAGACGAGTTTTTTCTGTGGTAAACCAGTGAGGTCATGGTCAGTCAAACAGCACCAGATTAATAAATGCCTGAAAACTCTCGCTTTGGAACTTGTCCTTATGAAACACCACGTGGTTCATGCAGCTGACATCGAAGTCCTTCACATCAATCTCCACAATCTCCCCGCGCTGAATGTAAGGATCGGCAAAGATCCGGGGAACGACGCCTATGCCCAGATTTTCACGGACAGCCTGGACGATCACGTCAGAATTGGTGCTGGACCACAGCGGAGCGGCGGTTAAGTTATGCAGGGTCAGAGCGCAGTCAAAGGCGTCCCGGATTGTACAGCCCTCCTCCCGCAGGATGAGAGGCTCTTCCAGGAGGCGTTCTAAGGATACGGGCTGACTGGTTTGCCGGGCAAATGGATGGTCGGGAGCGCAGATGACGGCCAGCGGGTAGGAGGAAAATGGGATTTTCTCCAGCTGCTCGTCGGGGACCACACCCTCGATCAGACCGATATCCAATTCGTTTCTAAGGAGAAGCTGAGCAATCTCTTTGGAATTGTTCACAGTGACTTTTATGACGGACTCCGGATTGCTTTTCATAAAACGGGAAATCACACCGGGGAGCAGGAAGCTGGCCAGAGTCACGCAGGAGCCGACCCGGAGCGGAGTCTGGCGGTTTAAGGCGCCGGAACAGGTTTCAAGATCGTGATAGAGCTCCAAAAGCGGTATCACTTTTGAGAGGTAGAATTTGCCGTTCTCATTGATGACGATTTTCCGGGAAACGCGGTCGAAGAGGGAGGCCCCTACGGATTCTTCCAGTTCGTTGATCGCGTGAGAAATAGCCGGCTGCGTCATGGACAGCGTTTTCGCCGCTCCGGTGATACTGCCCTCTTCACAGACGGTTTTGAAGATAGTAAGATGTCTTAAGTTCATGATCAGGATCCCTTCCATTACCAATACAACATATGATAATAGATATTATATCATTCTGATAATGAATTGAACAGAGATTTTTGTCTTTTTTTGAAAAATAATAGCAAAATAACAGCGAACCCTGGCGATCAGAGCGTTAAGAGCATGAGATACTCATCCGCATAGCTGCCATCCCGGTATTTAAACGAATGGGGGCGGCTGCCATAGATGCGGAAGCCGTATTTTTTATAAAGGGCGATCGCACGCTCATTTTCGCAGACTACCTCCAGTTCGATCATCTCGAGATCCATTTCTCTGGCGCATGTGATAATGGCCGACAGCAGCAGCGAACCGATTCCGAGCCCCCAGTACTCTTTCCGGATGGAAATACCGAAGGCGGCGCGGTGGCGGTACCGCTCCCTCTGGGCGATGGGGCTCAAGCCGGCGTTGGCGACGATGGTTCCATCCACAACAGCACAGATCATCAAGTCAGCGGGACTGTTCAGTGTGGTTTCCAGAAACTTTTCCTCCCGCTGGGGCGGCATGGTAATTTCATCGGAGTATCTGGCCATGAAGTCCGTCTCGCCGGAGGTAACCTTCATGAGATGAAGGATGGCGGCCGCGTCGGCGGGAAGAGGGCTTCTCAGACGGCAGACAGCACCGTTTTTCAGTATGTGATCTTTGGGTTTGTATCTCATGGACAGAACCTCCTGATATGAAAATTAGTTGTTTAAGAAAATCCCTCCGGTACCGTGAAATGACTCGCGGTGCGGAGGGATTTTACAGCAGCCGTCTGATTCCGTCAAAGACGGAGAGGGGGGCTTCCATTCCCTGCTTCAAACGAAGCAGACGGAACTTCCCTTAAAGACGGGCAGCAATTGCCTTGATAAAATCTTCGCTGTTTAATACAGTAGGATTGGGTATGGTAGTGATGAGCGCAAGGTCTTTCGTCATCTCGCCATTTTCAATGGTATCGATGGTAGCTTTCTCCAGTCTGTCTGCAAAATCCATCAGATCTTTGTTGCCGTCCAGTTCTCCCCGCTTTCTCAACGCACCGGTCCAGGCAAAAATGGTGGCCACAGAGTTGGTGGAGGTCTCTTCTCCCTTTAAGTGCTTGTAATAGTGACGCTGTACGGTTCCGTGGGCAGCCTCATATTCGTAATCGCCATCCGGAGATACGAGAACGGAGGTCATCATGGCGAGGGAGCCGAACGCGGAAGAAACCATGTCGCTCATAACGTCGCCGTCATAATTCTTGCAGGCCCAGATATAGCCGCCTTCAGATTTCATGACACGTGCAACCGCATCGTCGATCAGCGTATAGAAATAGGTGATTCCCGCTTCCTCAAACTTACCTGCGTATTCTGCATCAAAAATATCCTGGAAAATATCCTTAAAGGTATGGTCATATTTTTTGGAAATGGTATCCTTGGTGGCAAACCATAAGTCCTGCTTCGTATCCAGCGCGTAATTGAAACAGCTTCTGGCAAAGCTTTCTATGGAATTATTCAGGTTATGCATGCCCTGTACAATACCGGCGCCTGTAAAGTTATGTACCAGTTCGCGGGTCTCGCTTCCGTCTTCTGCCGTATAGACTAACTCGACTTTACCGGCTCCCGGAATCTTCATCTCGGAACCCTTATATACATCGCCGTAGGCATGTCTTGCGATGGTGATAGGCTTTTTCCAGTTTTTTACACATGGTTCGATTCCCTTCACTACGATCGGAGCACGGAATACGGTGCCATCCAGGATCGCACGGATGGTTCCGTTGGGGCTCTTCCACATTTCTTTTAAATGATACTCTTTTACACGGGCAGCATTGGGGGTGATGGTGGCACATTTGACTGCAACTTTATATTTTTTCGTGGCGTTGGCGGAATCGACGGTGACCTGATCGTCCGTTTCGTCGCGGTATTCCAGGCCGAGATCATAGTATTCGGTTTTTAAGTCGATGTAGGGAAGCAGTAAATGATCTTTAATCATCTTCCAGAGAATCCGTGTCATCTCGTCGCCGTCCATCTCGACGATGGGGGTTGTCATCTTAATCTTATCCATGTGTCTGTTCCTCCTTGTTATGAACACTCAGCAAGCGTACTCTGACCGCTTATGTGTGATACTCTTCATGTAACCTATAGTATACGACGAATTACGGATTCGCACAAGACTGTCTATGTAATTTTATCCATCCATTTTTTCAGATTATACACTGTTTTCGGATCGATGAAGTGTTCCACTTTTTCGGCCTGCTTCAGCTCATTGGTGGTTTGATTGATAAAGCAGAAGAAATCCTGCAGCACCGTATGGCGGAACAGGAGATAGCGCCCAAGCTGAAGCCCCGCTTCCGTCAGCGTGACGGTACCGTATTTCTCAAACCGCACAAGTCCGTGGCTGCGCAGGTTTCCAGCCATCTTTGAGGCGGATGACGGCCGGACATGAAGACATTTGGCAAGGTCCCCGATCCGGACCGGGGTGCCGTCCTGGCTGAGGCGGCAGATCATTTCCAGATAGTCCTCCATGGAGGAGGTGATCTGGATGTGCTCCAGAAGGGAATAGCCTTTTAGTGTATAAAAATTATCTTCCTGATCCATTTGTTTACCTCCGTTACGTCTCTGCATATCAGTTCAATATATTCCGGATGAGAACAATCTATGACGGCCGCGGCGGGGACTTAAAAATAATTGCCGTCAGGGAAACAGTCTGCCGTCAGGAAAGAAGGAAAAAATCTCCCGGAACCACTGTACCAGCCTTCGCATATGTTAGGATATGGAAACATTTACGGAGGTAAATTTAATGACAGAAGTAATCCAGTTAACAGACTTGAAAAAGGGTCAGAAAGCGGTAATTTCCGAACTGGCCGTTTTTGATGATATGAGACGGCGGCTTCAGGACATCGGTCTGATTGAAGGAACTGTAGTGGAGTGTGTGGGAAAGAGCCCGCTGGGTGACCCCTGCGCCTACATTATCCGGGGGGCGGTCATAGCCCTCAGGAGCGAGGACTCCGGCCGTGTGATGGTATATAGAAAGGAATCAGAACACCAGGGAGCGAGAGAGGGGAAGGAACAGCGTGATGAGGCCCCGGATATGGCTTTAGCCGCAGATACCGCCTCAATCTGTGAGGGGAAGGCAGGACAGGAGGAAACGGAGGACGTATTATGGGGTTAAGCAGAGATTCTGTGGGGATCAAGTCTGTGGACTGTGGACTTGAAATCAAAAAACGCCGGGAAGATGATAAGGTCATCGCGCTGGCAGGTAACCCGAATGTGGGGAAGAGTACGGTATTTAATGAAATGACTGGAATGAATCAGCATACCGGAAACTGGCCCGGCAAGACCGTGGCCAACGCCCAGGGCTACGCAAGTGACGGAGAGCAGGGCTACGTTATGGTGGATATCCCCGGCTGTTACTCTCTGATGGCCCATTCTACAGAGGAAGAGGTGGCAAGGGATTTTATCTGTTTTGAAAATCCGGATGCGGTCATCGTCGTCTGTGACGCCACCTGTCTGGAACGAAACTTAAACCTGGTGCTTCAGATCTTAGAGGCCAACAGGCGGGCGGTTGTCTGTGTCAACCTTATGGATGAAGCAAAGAAGAAATCCATTACGATCAGGTTCGATGTCCTGGAGGAGCGGCTGGGAGTTCCCGTCATCGGTACCGCGGCCAGAAGCGGGAAAGGGCTGGAACAGATCTACGAAGGGCTTAACCGTGTGCTGGAACTGAAAAGAGAGATGGTGGAAGCAGAAGAGGTAGAGGCAGAAGAAGCCACAGAGGCAAAGGAAGCCACAGAGGCAGAAGAAGCCGTAGAAGCAGAAAAATCCGTAGACAGACGATTTGCGGAAAATCCGGCGCCGCGGATTCTTATCCGGTATCCGGAATACATTGAGGCGGCTATCGCCCGGCTTACCCCGGCGGTAAAGAAGACGGCCGGTGAAGGAGTCAATATCCGCTGGCTCTGTGCCCGTCTTCTGGATTCCAACGAAAATCTGATGGAGGCCGTCCGCAAATATCTCACACCGGTGGCAGAATCGGAGGAAGTCTCCTCCCTTCTGATGGAAATCCGGGAGGAATGGCAGGAACGCGGCATCTCGCAGAAACAGGTGAGCGATGATATGGCGTCCGTCTTTATCCGAAAAGCAGAATTTCTCTGCCGGGGCGCGGTTGTATTTGAAAATCAGACGTATGACAAGAAGGATCGCCTCCTGGACCGTCTGTTTACAAGCAAGGCCACAGGATTCCCCATTATGTTTCTGATTCTTCTGGGAGTTTTCTGGCTGACGATCACGGGAGCCAACTATCCGTCGGAACTGTTAAGCAGCGGCCTGTTCTGGCTGGAGGACCGGATCAGCGATCTGTTTCTTGCCGCCGGCATGCCTGTTGTCTTAAATGATCTTCTCGTCCACGGCGTTTACCGCGTGCTGGCCTGGGTTATTTCGGTTATGCTGCCGCCAATGGCAATCTTTTTCCCGCTGTTTACGCTTCTGGAGGACTTCGGTTATCTTCCTAGAGTTGCGTTTAACCTGGACCGGTGTTTCAAGCGCTGTGCCGCCTGCGGAAAACAGGCATTGACCATGTGCATGGGCTTTGGCTGCAATGCCGCCGGAATCATCGGCTGCCGCATCATCGACTCACCGAGGGAACGTCTGATCGCCATGATTACGAACAACTTTGTCCCATGCAATGGCCGTTTCCCGACCATGATTGCCATCATCACCATGTTTTTCGTGGGAAGTGCTGCCGGGGCATTTTCCTCCGTCCTGTCCGCTGCAATCCTGGCGGGAGTCATCGTGCTCGGCGTGCTCATGACGCTTCTGATTTCAAAGATTTTATCCGCTACCGTGTTAAAGGGCGTGCCCTCCTCCTTCACGCTGGAACTGCCGCCATACCGGAAGCCGCAGATTGGAAAGGTCGTCGTCCGCTCCATTTTCGACAGAACCTTATTCGTACTGGGCCGTGCCATCGCGGTGGCGGCACCGGCAGGGCTGATTATCTGGCTGATGGCGAACATCTCTGTGGGGGATGCAACGCTCCTGGCACACTGCTCCGGATTCTTAGATCCCTTTGCCCGGGTGATTGGAATGGACGGCGTTATACTGCTGGCGTTTATTCTCGGCTTTCCGGCTAATGAGATCGTGGTGCCGATCATCATCATGGCTTATCTGGCTGAGGGAAGCCTGCTGGATATCAGCGATCTATCGGTACTCCGGGACTTGCTGGTGAGCCATGGCTGGACCTGGATCACGGCGGTCAGCACCATGCTGTTCTCCCTGATGCACTGGCCCTGCTCCACGACGTGTCTGACAATCAAAAAAGAGACACAGAGTGTGAAATGGACGATTGCTTCCTTCCTGGTACCAACGGTTACGGGAATTGTCGTGTGTTTCTTATTTACGACCGCGGCGAGAGCATTTTTCTAGGAAAACAGAGGCAGAGACCGCAGCCATGTGTCAAATCATATGGTCTGCGGTCTCTGTTTTTGCTTAACCGCTGTTCTTCCTTGATTCCCGGTATTCTCCCGGTGTCATGTCTTCATACTTTTTAAATATTTTTGAGAAGTAATAAGAGTAGCTGAACCCTGTCTGTTCCGCAATTTCCTTGATGGAAAGGCTGGTTTCTTCCAGAAGCTTCCGGGATAGTTCTATCTTCTTCCGGTTTATATAATCATTGAAATTATAACCAGTCCTTTCCTTGATAATCTGGCTGATATAAAAACGGTTATAGTGGAAATGTTCAGTTAAATCCACCATCTGAATATTTTCTGTGAAATGTTCATTTAAGTAGGTAATGATTTCCTGGTCATCTGAGGCAGAGGACAGGCGTTCTGCAGAGCTGATGATTCTGCCTGTCATATCTTTAAGTTCTGCTTCAATCTTATCCAGATCATAGATTCCATCCATATACGGTGCGGGCATCTTCGAGATCGGGAAATCTCCGATGTCCAGCTTATTTTCATATATTACGTTATAGAGGCTGGAAAGAAGCTGAAAAAAGACAAAGGTGATCTCCTGTTTTTTTAAATGGTGGTACTGCTTCAGCTCGGAAAAAATGGCATGAAGCGCCTCAAGACTTTCTTCGTACAGCCCAAGACTTACCAAATGAGTGAAACGCCGTTCCTTTTCATAGGGATATTCGAAGGCGCTTCCCACATTTTTCTGAATCTGGTAGATGTTGATGACGGGAGAGTCGAATGTGGCGACGAAATTCAGCGCAGTGACCGAATCGGCATAACTTTTATACAGCTGCTGAATGGTTGGGACAAAACGGCCGATGCCGATATTGGTCTGAACATTCGTCTGCTGGAGAATACCGCGGCAAAGGTTTTCGGCGAATGCCGCAGCATCACCTATTTTCGACTCTTCATCCGCGTCTCCGGGTAAATGGAGTGCAATGGTGATTGCGTCCTTTTCTGTTTCGGCACAGAAGCCGGTGGCAGAGTCTGAGAACAACTGGCTTAAGATGGACAGAGTCTTTAATTTGACCTGCCATTTTTCATCCTCCGTATGTTGGCTGAATGCAGGTTTCAGAGTCATTACAATATAGTTTTCAAGCTTTAGACTGATATTCTGGCAGCGCAGTTTTTCCACCATCTCGTCCAGAGACCAGTCCGGAAGAGTGATGAGTTCTGTCAAAAGGTAATTCCGATAGATGGGAAGTGCCTCCTTTAAATGGGCCTTCATCGTCTGATTTTCTATCCTCATGCGTCCGATATAGTTATCGAGGGCCTCAAACTCCTCTGTATGAGCCGGTTCTGCTGAAATGATAGAGGAAAGGATCCTCCGGAGCGGACGAAACAGGCGGAGAAAGGCGTACAGGATAATGATGAGCGCGGCCAGAAACAGGGTGGCTACAAACAGGATGTAATAGATGTCAAGGCCGGCGAAGAGAACGGAGGGAGCCGGAGTTTCAAACAGGTAGATGAGCCCTGTGATTTCACTGACGAGTGTTGTCACAACCGTCTTATCGAAAATGACGGTGCCTTCGCCGGAAGATGGCCGTGTCCCCTCCCCCCAGATGCGTGAACCCTGGCTGTCAAATATGGACAGATGTTCACTGCCGGATACACAGTATTTGCGGACCAGTTCCTCTGATACGACTCTGGAGAAATTGATATTAACCACGAGGCAGCTCTGGCCATAGCCGTCAGAAGAGGGAACCTTCATGACGATGGAGGAAATGTTCTGCCCGCCGAGTACATGGCTATTGGAACGGCTGTACAGGGTGCGCAGACTTGTCCTTTTGTCCTGGGAAAGCATATGGGTGATGGGGGAGGGATCGAAAAAACGTTCAAACGGCATGGCGCCCATGGCTGTAGACAGAACCGTCTGGTAACCGGGCAGATAAAGATAGATGGAATCAAAGTATTCATTGACGGGCAGCATGGAGGAAAGATAGGACATGAGAGCCGTTTTGTGCTCAAAGGAATTGTCATAGGTTTCTACGATGCGGATGAATTCCCGGTTATTGTGCACCATGTTCCAGCAGGCAGTACGCATGAGATCCATGGAAGCATCAAACTCCCGTGATATCTGAAGTGCAGTATGATAGTTATCCTTCTTCAGCTGCTCTGTATACAGCTGCTGCGCCCGGTGGTTGTAAAGCAGCAGATTGAGAATAAGAATGAGGCACAGGGTCAGTGTCAGTAAAAGGACAAACTGTTTCTGTGCAGATTTTCGTGACGAAAAAGATTGATGCTTCATGGAAACTCCCCCTGTTTCTGATGAATAAAAACGTAGCTTTTTCTGGCGCTTCTGTGTCTGAATTATATCATTTGAGGAAATAAAAGTAAACAATCACAGGCGCTCTGCAATGGAGGGAAAATGGAAAAAACATCGAATTTGCGGGAAAAAACGGTGGGTAATAGATTTGTGAATCACATTTTTATTCATCGTGGGGCATCGGAGGAGTAAGGGGAAGTGTGCCGGGTGAGAGAATAGTTTTGTCAATTGCATTTATTATTATATACATTTGACCGGAAGGGGCTTAAGATGAAATTGCCAGCCATGGACAAGGCATTTCGTTTTTTATTACAATTGTTATATCTAAGGAGGAAGGGGCAATGAAGGTAATGACAGGTCCCCGGCCGGAGAACAGAGTCAGGAGCACATGCAGCTATATCTGGAGAAACAAGTACCTGTATCTGCTGATGCTTCCGGGAATCGTACTGCTGCTGGTGTTTAAATATGCACCCATGTATGGAATCCTGATGGCGTTTAAAGACTTCAGTTTCCGGGACGGAATTTTAGGCAGCCCATGGAATGATTTTGCACATTTTAAAAGGCTGTTTGCTTCACCGGATTTTTACAACGTTTTAAAAAATTCTATCGTATTAAATGTATTAAAGATTGTATTCTGTTTTCCCATACCGATCATACTTGCGGTCATGCTGAATGAAATCCGCTATAAGAGATTTAAAAAGATTACGCAGACGGCGGTGTATCTTCCATACTTTATATCCTGGGTGGTGCTGGTGTCAATTACCACAAATCTGTTGTCTACCAACGGAGGTCTGGTAAATGAACTGCTCAAAAGCCTGGGGATAGAGCCGATCATGTTTTTAGGGAAAAGCGAATGGTTCCGCCCTCTGATCGTGATTACCACCATATGGAAGGATACGGGATGGAATACCATCGTATATCTGGCGGCTTTGACGGCCATTGACCAGTCTCTTTATGAGGCAGCCATGGTAGACGGAGCATCGCATATTCAGAGAATCCTTCATATTACACTGCCCGGCATTGCCGCGACTATCGTTGTGCTGCTGATCTTAACCGTAGGTAAGGCAATGGAAAATGGATTTGAACAGATGTTCCTGTTTCAGAATTCGGTCAACATGCAGGTCTCCGATGTATTTGAAACGTATACCTACCGGGTAGGCATGGTGATGGGAGAATTCGCCTATGCTACCGCGGTCGGTTTATTCAAAGCGATAGTTGGTTTCATTCTGGTCGTAGGTTCTAACAAACTGGCCAATATGATGGGGCAGAAGGGAATCTATTGAGGGGGGAGGACACATGCTGAGAAGAAAAAAACTGAAGGGATTTTCGCTGTATGATTTCGTGATCTGTCTGTTTGTACTGGCGTTTGCAGTTCTCTGCATCCTGCCGTTCTGGTATACTTTTACATATTCCATTACACCGTATGCGGATTATTTAAAGAACCCGGTCAGCCTGATCCCGAGAAATGTTACGCTGGAGGCATATGCGGAGGCATTAAGATTCCCGCTGCTGACTACGGGATTTATTAATTCCATATTTATCGTAGTGGCAGGATCCGTGCTTCAGGTGCTGGTGCTGGTAATGACGGCTTACCCGCTGACAAAGAAGAATTTAAAGGGAACGAAAGCCGTAATGCTGCTGTATATCTTTACCATGTTTTTCTCAGGAGGAATTATACCAGAGTACTTCGTTATGCAGAAGCTTCATCTGATTAATTCGCTCTGGGCGCTGATTCTGTCCTCCGTAAACGGGGCATATTCCATCATACTGATGAAGAATTTTTTAAGCAGTATTTCGGAAAGCCTGACGGAGGCTGCTACAATCGATGGGGCCAATGACTTCCAGACGCTGTTTCGCATCGTGCTTCCTCTGTCAAAACCGGCGGTTGCCACCATGTTCCTGATGTATGCGGTGGTTAACTGGAACGAGTTTTTCAAGGCGATTATCTACACGACGAAACGGTCGGTATGGCCACTGCAGCTGGTTTTGCGGGAGATGATCCTGGAAGGAAATATGTCAGAGATGATGGCTGCCAATGAGCGGACGGTATTCCCGTTCAGCCTGCAGATGGCGACCGTGATGTTAAGTATAGTACCGATTATCTGTATGTATCCGTTTTTGCAGCGCTACTTTGTATCAGGGCTCACGATGGGGGCAGTAAAAGAATAAAAATTGAGAAGGAGAAGAAGATGATGGGTGATAGAAACATGAATGGAACGAAGAGTATGAAGAGAGTGGTGTGTTTATCCATGGCGGCGGTTTTGGCGGTATCCACTGCTGCATGCGGAAAAAAAGAGACAGAGACAGATGGAAATGGTGAGGCTCCAGCCACGATTCGTATCGTAACCAGTGTAGACGCGCAGTTCCAGGTTGATAACAATCCGGTTATTGAAGCTATTGAAAAAGCGGCCAATGTGAAACTGGAGATTGAGGTGCCTCCGATTAACAATTATCTGGATCGTTTAAATGTTATCATGGCATCAGGAGAACTGCCGGATATCGTCTTCCTTCAGGAAACCACGGATTCCTCTTTTTACAAATGGGCGGACGACGGGCTTTTAATCCCTCTCGACGAGTATCTGCCGTCACTTCCCAATGTCACGGCCAATACGACGGAGGAACAGCTGAAGGCGGGTGTGGTTCCCGCTTCCGGAAAACTGTATGCGTTTCCGCGGCCTCACGCGGAGAACTTTAACGGAGCGGTGATCCGTCAGGACTGGCTGGACAGGCTGGGATTAGAGCTGCCTGAGACAATCGAGGAGTTTGAGGAGGTGGCGACGGCGTTTACCTTCGATGATCCGGACGGGGATGGTCAGGATAATACATATGGATTTTCCATGACCAATGTGAATGATAATTATAATTACAACAATCTTTCCGTATTTTACAGTGCTTTTAACATACACAAGGCGTTTAGTCCGGATGAAAACGGAAAGGTCACGATAATACAGGATCAGCCGGGCTATTACGACATGATCGATTTCTTCCGGCGGATGTATGAGAAGGGCGTTATGGATCCGGAATGGTACACGAACCAGGGCTATGCGGAGACAGACAAATTTAAATTCGGGCAGACGGGGATTGATTCCCTGTATATCAAACCGGTCTCTCTTTTCAGTACGGATGTATATACCGGGACAAAGAGTGCGTTTCCGGAGTCCAGGCTTGGATTTATTTATCCGCTGAAGGCGGATGAAAATTCACAGAGTTATTATGAGACGCCTGCGTCCACCTGGGGCGGATATGCCGTTTCCAGCAGCTGTACTCAGGTAGAACGCGTTCTTCAGTTCATCGACTGGTGTTACTCAAAAGAGGGAAGGACCCTGATGAATCTCGGTGTCCAGGGAATTACCTATGACAGCTATACGACGACAGAGGACGGCACGCTGGCTAAGATAAATTATAAGGATGAGCAGTATGAGAACAGCCTGAAGTACGTCTCCAAGTATTTTACATTTATCACTGCATTGGATGGGATGCGTCTGGTCGCTGTCGGCGATTCCCCGGAAAATCAGGATGCCTATATTAACATGGAAACGACATACAGAAACAACGTGCAAATGGCGTATATTCCGACAATCCAGGTGCTGACGTCCTATTCCGCTCTTATGAAGGATAATCCGGAACTGGGATCCAAGCTGGATGAGGCATGTGCCAAATATATCATTGGAAACAGTACCCGGGAGGAGTTTGTGAACTATGTAGAAAATACATATGTTCCGCAATTTGCCGATGTGATTGCTGAGATGCAGGAATACTACGATACCAATTTAAAATAAGGGGATGAATGGGATGGAAAGAAAAAAGACAGCGGCATTTGAGTCCGCAGAATTGAAAGAAACGCTTCTTCCCGGGAGATATGCGCTTTCCAAAGAGCGTTTTCAGTATAAAAGGTTTCAGATTTCCAGGGAGAATTACGACAGACTTTCTGCGGTCCGCCTCACCATGGAGGTAACCAGCGGCAGGAGCGTGGTGGTGTTAAATCAGTATCTGGGAACAGAGCCGGAAGAAGTGGAGGGGCCAAACGCCGCGGTGCTATATCCGGCCAGCGTATGTGAGGCAGGGGAAAATGCTTTTGCATATAAGGGACAGGTAAAGCTAAAAGAGATTGAACTGGTCTATAAAGAGGATTCAGACACAGAGGCTGCATATAAAAGGCGGGAAACCGCCTGGATTGCGGACGGGACAGATCCCATCCTGGATACTGCCCAGTTCCTCCTTAATCTTCAGATACAGGAACCGGAACAGTCGCCGTTTAAAGGCGCCTGCTGGACGCTTTACGACTATGATGACGAATGTCCGCGGCTGGTCAACTGGCTGTGGGACAATGCCGTGGTGGTGGCCTGTATGGCGGAGCTTATCAAAAGCGGCTGTTATCCGGAAAAAGAAGCACTGTTTTTGCAGTTTGCCAGAGAGGCCGGAGAAGAATTTCTCCGCACTCAGATCCTGGAAGAAGGCAGCGAGGTTTACGGAGCACTGACGGCCAGGTGGGAATATCCGGGGCATCCGGAACATTCCTATGACTGCTATCTGGGGCCGAACGACGCGTCCTTTGCCGTTAAATGGGCGCTGCTTCCACTTTATGAACTGACAGGCGAAAGGCGGTATCTGGAGGCCTCCAGGCTGGCTCTCGACTGGGTTAAAAAATCCATCTATCTGCCGGACAGAGATTACCTGCCTCTGGATTACGATCTCACAGATGGAACGTGGGGAGATTATTCTATCATCGATACGGCATTTATTCCGGAGGGCTTTACGGAGTATGACCGGCTAAACCGCACCTGCGGGTACGAAGAGGACAGCCGGTTTTTCATGGATCGGTTTATCAGACAGTATCGCCTGGATAATGGATTTTACGGTCAGAATTACCACCCGGATACCGGAGTGGACCAGGTCCTCTTCACCAGAGGGCTGGGCTGGACGATCGAGGGACTGCTGGCGGCATACAGGGGAACCGGGGAAGAACGCTATTTAAAAGAAGCGGCTGCGCTGGCGCGTCTGACCGCGGAAGAACAGAATGAGGATGGATCCTTCAGCTATATTCTGGGGTATGAGGGGGTTCCGGCGCAGGAGGATAAAGACGGTACGGGAGTCTGTGAGAAAGCGACTGCCATTCTGGCCTATCTGTTCTACGACATCTGCACCCTGGATCAGACACAGAAGGAGCTAATCGAATCAGCAGACAGGGCCGTGAGCTGGTGTGAAGCCAATATTCACAAAGGGCCGGGGACCGGATACGGTGGAATTAAGGCTGCGGGAATCCGGTCCGGAATAACCTGCATGTCGTATTTAACGATTGCAACACAGTATGCCAACGCATTTTATATACTGGCGAAGTTAAAAAGGAGAGAGATATCATGCCTGAAAACAGAGTCATTCAGATAGAGGTTCCAACGAAACAGAAAGCCGGCAGCTATGAGCTGAGAATTTACAGCGACCGCAATGAACCGATCGTGAAAGAGAGTGATGCCTCTCCTGAGGATCCGGGGAGAGAGAGCCGGCTGTACGGGACAAAGTATGAGGGGATGTTTAATTTTAACTATTTGTTTCCCGTGGTGGATTTCGAATACGATGAGACAATGGAAGGCGTTCTTCTGTTTGAAGACGTTTTTTACGGGACATGGGCGATGAATCCCATGTATCACGGGGAGAAGCGTTTTCCCTTATCCTCAAAGGTCGTAGTTCCCGGCTGTTTTCTTGAGTGGTGGGAGAATATGTTTCATTACGATAATCCACAGGCGGGAGCGCTGGAATTTTATATGAGAAAAGTATATCCTTCCGAAACAGAGATGGTGAAAGAAGACATCAGGCTTCTGACCGATCAGTGGAAGGGGCGCATAGCTGTATGGGGAATTATGGAGGACAGTGAAACACTGCTGTGGGAGAAGGCGTTTGAGTTTGATTCCAATGGTCAGACGGAGCACGGAACGGGTACCCGGACCGGAAAGGAGCATGAAACCACTGGACGGCTGTCCAGAGAGACTCTGCTGGCCGCGTTGGAGGAAGACCTGGATTTTATTATGAAATCCCGGAACCGAAATCCGTATAGTGCGGTACCGGGAGGAACCTTTCTATTTTACGATTACGATGCCAGGACGTTCCGCCAGCGAAATTGGCTGTGGACCTTCGGTCCTGCTATGCAGACGCTGTTAAAGGCCAGGGATATACCGGAGATATCCGAACGGTACGGTTCAGACCAGCTGTTGGAAACCGCTGTCGCAATGGGAGACTTATGCGTGAATAACCAGGAACTGGATCCTGAAAAGCCCAATTACGGGCTGCTCCTGTGCCGGCTGGACCATGATACAGTCAACAGCAGGGTGGGCTATGAACTGAAATATTCCCCGCCGGACGGCTTATTCCAGGCCGGCTGGGGGATGATGCCCCTGTACCGGGCTACGGGGGATAAACGCTATCTGGAATTCTGCCGTATCATGACGGAGGCGACAGGACGCCTTCTGGATCGGGATGTGATGATCCAGCAGGATTACTTTGCAGTGACGAAGAGCTGGAAGACGAACACCATGGATGAGGCAGGCTTCGGCATGGAGGGAATTGCGGAGTTGTATCTGGATACCGGGGATCCCCGTATTGCGGAGATCGGCCGCAGATACATTGACCAGCTGATCCGGTACTTCGAGATGCCGGACGGCACATGGGCCCGGAATTATTTCCGGCACAGCCGGACTGTGGAACCGCCGTTTGATTTGACGAGGGGAGCAGGATGGGCCATGATGGGAATCTCGTCCGCCGCACGCATGGGACTGGGGGAGGAATACTTTGAAAAATGCCGCCGCATGGCCTCTGTCCTTATGAACTATCAGAATGAGGATGGCAGCTGGTGGTACCGCTTCAGTGAGGCGGACCCGGTAAACGGAATCGCAGAGAAGGGAACTGCGGTGTGGGCCGTTATGTTCTACCGGCTCTATAAAATGACCGGGGACGCCGCATATCTGGAGACGGCCAGAAAGGCTCTTGGCTGGCTGATCGGCAATCAGTATCGTGGTGCAGACCGGGACGGACGAGGCGGAGTTCCGGTGGCAGGTCCCATGTCCGGGGTATCCTACCGGCCGTTTTTCCGTATGGCATGTCAGTACACTGCCGGATTTCTGGGGCTGGCGCTGATTGAAGAACTGGGGCTGAAAAGTCAGGACAAATGAGGAAGGAGCGAAGCAGGATGCTGGCTGGATTAGAACAGGACTGTGTCTGGCTGGAGGAAGCCAGGCAGAAGCTTATTGAAAAAATGGAATGGGTAAGCCGCGCTTCCGCCGGTAAAATTCCGTATACCACCGTAAACGGACGACACGACGACCGCTCGGATAACTCTGCTGATTGGGATATGGGAAACGGAATCAACTGGTGGACCAATGGATTCTGGGGTGGTATTCAGTGGCTGATGGTTCAGGCGACGGGAGATGAACGTTACGTGACCATTGCCCGTGAAACGGAGGGGAAGCTGGACCGGTGTTTTGAACTGTACGAAGGGCTTCACCACGACACCGGGTTTATGTGGCTGCCTACCGCGGTAGCGGATTACCGTCTGACCGGAGACCCTCTTTCACGAAGGCGTGGGCTGCATGCGGCCAATCTGCTGGCCGGAAGGGTTAATATAAACGGCGGGTATATCCGTGCCTGGAACGAAAGCTTTTTTGGCGGAAATGCGGCGGGACTGGCTATTATTGACTGTATGATGAATATTCCGCTCCTCTACTGGGCATCAGAGGAACTGGACGATCCCAGGTACCGCAGTGTGGCCATGCTTCATGCGGACACAGTACTGCGAACCTTCTTCAGACCGGATGGCTCCTGCAGCCACATCGTGGAATTCGACCCGGTGACAGGGCAGAAGGTGAGAGTACATGGCGGACAGGGGCTTCGGGAGGATTCTTCCTGGACGAGAGGCCAGGGCTGGGCAATCTACGGATTTGCCGTCAGCGCGCGCCATACCGGGGAAGCCAGATATTTGCAGGCAGCCAGAAAAACAGCAGATTATTTTATCAGCAGGATACTGGAAAGCGGCCTCATCCCCGTGGATTTTGAACAGCCGGAGGTTCCGGCGTGGGAGGATTGTGCAGCGGCTGCTATTGCAGCCTGTGGGCTGATTGAACTTGCGGAACAGCTGGATGAAAAAGAAGGAAAACCGTATTTGCGGCAGGCTCTCAGGCTGTTAAAAACATTGTATGTGTACCGATGCAACTGGAGCAGGGAAGAGGACTGCATACTTGAAAACTGTACGGCAGCCTATCACGGGAAGGAGCATCATATCCATATGATCTATGGGGATTATTTTTTCATGGAGGCGGTATTCCGTCTGTGTCAGCCCATGGTTTCCATGTGGTGATTAAAGAAAAAAGCAGTGTGACACGTAACGGTGGTCACACTGTTTTTTTTGCATGTAACGAGCTGGGGGAATAAAAATCAAAAATATTACAGGTTAAATCGTAATATTTTACATGTATTTTTCAAAAAGTTGTAACCGTTTATAAAAACATGTAATTTTTCACAATAAGAAAAGAAATGAAATAATTAATTACATTCAAATGTCCCAAAATAATTGCTAAAATAAAACAAATCTTAGAAAGGAAGGGAGGATATGAATAAAAAATACAGGAAAAAAGCTTATTGTCCCGACACAATTGGCAAAAATCTGGTGGCACAGAAAGTTTCCTGTATGCGGAAGGCAATAAGCTTATGACTTATTATATCAGAAAAAAGGTTTTGTGAAAAGGATTCCTGTTTATAAAAGACGTCATCAGCTTCTGCCTTGTAACCAGTCATTAAAATCAGGGAGGCAAGGAAAATGAAGATGAAACAAATGGCAAAACAATCCCTTTGTTTTCTGCTCAGCGCGGGTATGGTTATGAACAGCGGAATGATGTTCAATCCGCCGGCTTACGCTGCGGCAGACTCAAACGTCCATGAAATTACCGTGGATGGGGATGTGATTGACCCGGTAAATACCTTTAGGGGATTTGGGGCAGTTACCTGCAACAACACGTCGAGACTGCTCATGGACTACAAAGAGGAGCATCCGGACAAGTACTGGGAGATGATGGAGCTTCTGTTCAATCCGGAAAAGGGCGCCGGCTTAAATCACATTAAAGTGGAAATGGGCGGAGATGTCAATTCTTCTTCCGGCACGGAACCGGCGACGATGCGTTCCCCCGAGGAAGAGGCTAACGTGCTGCGCGGAGCCGGATGGCATTTTGCAGCGGATGCCAAGACGATTAATCCGGACATTACCGTAGAAATTCTCCGTTGGGGAGAGCCGAAATGGACCCAGGAGGGGATTGGATACGAAACTTCGGAAAATCCAAAGTACGAAGCAAGATATCAGTGGTATAAGAAGACCATCGATGCGGTTTACGACGAATATGGCTACGAAATCAATTACGTAAGCCCTGGGCAGAATGAGCGCCGCAGGGATTACGGTGACAATACGGCATGGATTAAATACTGTGCGAACCGTCTGAATGAGGACGCAGAAAAAGAGGATGCGCGTTACGACTACAGCCAGATACAGATCGTGGCAGCGGATACGCATTCAAACAGCAAGGATATTGCGGGACGCATGCTGAGTGATTCGGAACTCATGGATCTGGTAGATGTCGTTTCGGATCACTATACCCTGTACGGCAATTCTGATTTAACGAAGGTGAATCAGGAATATGGAAAGGAAATCTGGTACAGCGAAGCAATCGCTCCGATGATTAATGCAAAATACCGGATTAACGTAGATCCGGACCGGGGCGGCGTAGGCGGAAAGGTTGGAATGGCAGATTTGGCCACCCGCTTTATCAACAGCTACAGCTATTCGGATGCAGGAGACAATCCGGCCCGAATGACCCGGTTTGAATTTCAGCCGGCGATCGGCGCCTTTTATGAAGGAAGTGCCTACAGCCCGAAACAGCTGATTGGCGCCTTTGATCCGTGGTCGGGTTATTACGATGCAGACGGCGGTCTGCAGATGGTAGGCCATTTTATGGAATTTGCAGACCTCGGCTGGAATTACCTTCCGGATGCCTGCTATGGAGACGGCTCCTACAGCGACGGCGGCGTTCTGGCTGATACGGGTACCAACAATTATCTGACCTTAAAGGATCCGGATACCGATGATTACTCCATGATCTTTGCAAACAACACATCCCAGACGAGAAAGTACAAGGTGACGGTTAAGAACTTAAAGAAGGCTTCCAGTCCGTTAAATGTATGGGAGACCAGGGGTCCTGACGAGGGGCAGGAATACGACAGCAACTGGATGCAGATGGTGGATTCCTTTACTCCGAATAAGGAAAGCTACGGTGTCTACAGCTTTACCTTAACTGTAAAGCCGTATTCCATTAAGACGGTGACCAGTCTTCTGGACCGGGGACAGGAGTACAGCCCGGGACAGAATGATCCCAATGTGGACCGCGATGTGCTGGCGCTTCCTTATACCGATGATTTCGAGTATGCGGATTATGATACGGATGAAAAAGGAAGAACTTATCTGGAGCGGAGAGGAGGAACTCCAAGATATACGACAGACCAGTACGGCGCCTTTGAAGTACGGGAGGGAAGCTTTGGAAACCATGTGCTGACCCAGATGATCAACTATGACAACCGGCCCTACGACTGGAACGTCTGGGGGAATGGAACCGATGAGAACAGCCAGACAACCGGCCGGCCGAGAACGGTACTGGGAGACCACCGGTGGACGAATTATACCGCGGGGATCGACTTTAAACTTGATCTGACAAGCCCGGAATGCTTTGAAAATTATGCGGGAATTGGCGTCAGAGAGGTCGTGCACGAGGGAACGAACGCCAATGATATAGCTACCTATACCTTCCAGGTCTTTCAGAACGGTTCGTACCAGCTCAGCTGCCGTACCGGCAAGAGTGTAAAGGGCACACTGGAGAATTTCGACAGCACAGTCTGGCATAATATGCAGTTATCTGCGGATGAAAATGTGCTGACAGCCTATGTAGACGGAAAAAAGGCAGCAGAACTGGTGGATGACAATCATACCTCCATGAGCGGCCGTGTCACACTGACCAGTGGTTTTTATAACACGCAGTTCGATAATCTGGAGGTGCTGCCGATTGAGGGAAAAGCAGCGGCGGCAGAACAGAAGCTGGATGACACCAGTGAACTGATTACATGGAACGGAAACTGGAATCATGTGCTGAACGAGGGCTATGGCCATTACAACCGTACAAGAACTTACGGCGGCTCCATAGAGAAGGGCGTATATGCACATAACAGCGGCCAGATCCGTTACTACAAGGGCGGCAACCCGCTGGCCTGGGGATCAAACGACAGCAATGCCTGGGGAAGCGCGGCGGATGAGGCGCACTATGAATTTGATTTCTATGGCACAGGAATTGAAATCTTCGGGGAAGCAAACGGAAGTAATGGAACCGGTGACGTCTATGTAGACGGGGAAAAAGTGGGAACCGTCAATTATAATTCCGGAAATGGCGGTACAGGCCATAATGTATTTAACCTGGATCTGGATCCTGACCAGCTTCACACCCTGAAGGTGACGGCAACCAGCTCCTTTATCAGCCTTCAGAAATTAAAAGTAATCGGCGAGCCGGATGATTCCGGTGAATCAAGAGAAAATTCCTTCAGTCTTACCTTCCATGGAACAGGCATCCAGGTATTTGGCAATTCCGGTGCCGCCACGATAAAGGTTGAGGTAGATGGAGAAATCAGGGAGGCGGCATATCAGACGCCGGCAGCGGGCAACCGCCAGACCACATATGCACTCCAGAACCTGCCGGAAGGAGAGCACACTGTAAAAATTACAGTAGAAGGCGGCACCTACTATGTAGATGGAATCGACGTGCTTGGCACAGCGGCCGAGGGCGCTGCGGTAAACACGGCAAAGCTGCTGACACTGATCGATACGGCAAAGAAGCTGACCAATGATGATGAAACGTATATGCCTGAAGACTGGGAGAATTTCCGGAAAGCGATTACAGCGGCGGAGGAAGCACTTGCCGGCGGCAGCGCCGAGGCTGTGAACCAGGCTTACTTAGCACTCCGCAATGCGATGGAGAAGCTTGGGCTGGCAGGCGCCATTACCGAGGTTACGGGACTTGAGAAGCTTTATATAACGACAAAAGGTACAGTCCCCAGGATGCCGGACAGAGTTTCCATTATCCGTCTTGACGGAAAAGTATCTGAGGCGGATGTTGTATGGAACCTGTCGGAAGAGCAGTTTGACACCGTTTATAAAACAGTAGAAGTAACCGGAGAGGCCGGGGAAGATAAGTATCCGGTGAAAGCCAGAGTTATGACAGTTCCGCAGGAACTCCGGTATTACATTGACTGCGCGGCTGACGTGCCTGTGAATCCCAACGGAGGCGGGGCGTTAGAGATCCGTTCCTCAGTCTATGAAGCAGTAGAAAAGTATTTTGAGGCTGGCGGAAAAGCGCTGCTTAACGATACCGCAGATCAGAAGTATGGTTCCGCAGCAGAACAGTGGGGATTTGAGATCACGGATTCCAAAAATCCCTTAAAGCCAAGTCCGGATGGAGCAGAAGGCGAGTATGATAACTCCTATACGGCCGGTTGGAGGACAAACGGTTCAGAGATTGTCTATCACCTGACACTGGATGCCGGTACGTATAAGATCACAAACGGATTCCATGACTGGTATGGAAGCCGTTCAAGGGATATGAGACCGGAACTGATCTATAAAGATGAAAACGGACAGGAACAGAAAATTACGTTTGACACCATTTTATCCCGTGGAACGGATATGGCGGTAACCAATAAATTTACGCTTCCGGTAAGCGGTGATGTAACCTATAAGCTGGTACACGCAGCCAATGAAAAGCCGATCATCAGCTGGCTGGCCGTGGAAGAATCTGCGAATTTAACGAGTATTGAAGTCAGTAAAATGCCGGATAAGACCATGTACTCCATCGGTGAAAAGCTGGATACAACAGGAATGGAGGTAACAGGCTATTACGATAACGGCACTGAAAGAAAACTGAGTGACAGCCAGTATTCCGTATCCGGATTTGATTCTTCTGTACCGGGAGAAAAGACCGTAACCATCACGGCGAAAGAAGATAACGTGACAGCGACAGTCAAGGTTACGGTTGGCGGCGACTCGGTGGAGGACATACCTGTGCTTCCGGTTGTGGCAGCGGAGGATCAGCTTCCTGAGACACTCACATTAAAAGTAAATGGAGAGATCAGGGATACGGCAGTAACCTGGAACTTAAAAGAAGGAGACTGGAGCCTTCCGGGAAGCACAGTGAAGCTGGAAGGCGTCCTTGAAAATCTGGACGCAGGAACCATCAGCTGGTCTCCGGTGGTTTACAGCAGTACGCAGGTGTACTTTATCGACTGCGGAATCGGTGTGAAGCGTGGAACCGTGGATAACACCGGCAGGACTTCAGAAATCTTTAACGCAGTGCACGATGCGGTGAAATATTTGAAGAACGACGTTCCGGATCAGGCAGGAGACGGCAATTCATGGGGAAGCGGCTCGGACTATGACGGCATAAAGGGATATGAAGAGAACCATGGTCTTCACGCAACCGGTTATTTCGGAAAGAACAGCATCGGAGATTCCTTTACTTACAAAGTGACCCTGGATGCAGGGGAATACAATATCACAACCGGACATACCGAGTGGTGGTCAGGCAACAGCCGTACCACAAAGGTGACAGCTTCCTATATTGGAACGGATGGAACCGTTGTAAAGACAGAACTGGGCAGCAGCGGCTCTACAGGGGGAACCCAGTGGAAGGAACTGTACGTACAGGGACATTTATCCGTACCTGAGAATGATACGGAAGTCACCCTGACGTTTACAGCAGCAGAGGCAAAGGGAGCGGCAGTTTCCTATATTGCCATTGAAAGAGGCGAAGCGCCCGTCACAAAGCAGGCCATCAATAAGATAAAGGTGGATACCATGCCAAACAAAACCGTCTATGAGTTAGGCGAGGAATTCGAACCTGTGGGCATGGTCATAAACGGATATCATGGAAGTGAACTGGTTCGTGAATTGAAAGAAGAGGAATATACCATGGATGGACCGGATATGAATGAAGCCGGGCTCTCCAAGGTAACAATTACTTATGAGGACGAAAACGGAAAAGAATATTCCGCAATTTTCAGAGTAACCGTTTACGATCCGGAGGATTTGAGAGCAGACAGTATTAAGGTGGTAAGGGAACCGGAGAAAACCGTATATCTTCCGGGTGAAAACTTTGATGCAGACGGCATGGAAGTACGTCTTCTGCTGAAGGCTACAGCCAGCAATGCTGTCCCTGCCAGGGCAGAAAAGCTGGAAGACGGAGAGTACGATGTAGTCAGTGATCTCTCTGATCCGGGAAGAAGAAGTGTCGAAATCTGTTATTCTTATTTCGATGATAACGGGGAAGAAAAAGTGCTGAGGGATACGATTAAGGTAACCGTATTGGATGAAGAGGACGAGTTTTACCAGAAAGGCATCAGCATCGCGAAGCAGCCAAAGAAAACCGTATATCCTGTGGACGGACAGTTTGATCCGGAGGGAATGGAAGTAGAGACCGTCATGAAGGCCAGCACCAGCAACGCCTCCTATGCGGAAAAAACTCTGGATTATGAGATTGGTAAATACGACTTCTCCGAACCGGGAAATAAGAAAATTAAGGTAACCCAGACGGGAACCGGAAAGGATGGAGAGGAAAAAGACTTTACTGCAGTAATAGAAGTAACGGTAACAGAAAACGAGGCGCTGGTGATGGAAGACAGGCTTGATTCCGTGATCCGCGATGCCTCCGAGATATTCGACAATGATACCGCAGCATATCGCACCATAAAGGAAAAACAGGATGCCGCCTCTGCCCTTCGTCATTCAGCAGCAGAAAGCTTTGCAGAGTATGAAGGCGAATTATCCAAAACAATGGTCCGGCAGATTGGAGAACTGGAAGACTACTTTATGGAGGCGTATCCCAATATCACCGTAAGAGTCAGCGGCGATCGTAATCTTACGGAAGGTGCAGCCGTCACCGGCGCAGTTCTGAGCGCTGATGCGGAACAGGAGAACCAGGTGATTACCCTGATGATGGAAGAAGCGGAAATACCGGATGGTCTGCCGGAGGTAAAAGCAGTGAAAGCGATGGATATCCGTCTGATGGTATCGGATGAGGAAATTCAGCCGGTGGTACCGCTGTTTTTGACAGCCAGAATACCGGAGGGGATAAGTCAGAAAAACCTGGTGATCTATCACGTAACAGAATCCGGGGAGATTGAAACCATAATACCGGAAACTGCCGATAACATGATGAGCTTTGGCGTATCATCCTTAAGTACCTTTGCAGTGGCAAATCCGGGAACGCTGACCGTTACAGGCATCAGGATTACAGCGAAACCGTACAAAACCGTTTATCAGATCGGTGAGTCCTTCGAGGCAGACGGCATGGTCGTGACGGCCGTCTATGAAAACGGTACGGAGGCAGTCGTAACAGAGTATGAACTGTCTAGTTTTGACTCTGCTTCAGCAGGAATCAAGCATGTTGTTATTACATACGGCGGCCGCAAGGCGATTCTGGATGTTACGGTTAAGTCAGAAACAGGGGACGAGCCGGATGACGGAGATAATCCGGGCAGCAGCGGCGGAAGCGGCAGCAGCGGAAGCAGCAGTGGAAGCAGGCCAAGGGTTAATACAACATCGACGGTAACAGGGACCTGGATGCAGGATCAGACCGGCTGGTGGTTTGCAAAGACGGCCGGCGGATACGTAAAAGCCGAGTGGGCGCAGATCAATGGAACCTGGTATTATTTCGGTGAAGACGGTTATATGAGAACCGGCTGGATACTGTCCGGTAACCAGTGGTATTACTTACAGCCAGATGGCTCCATGACAGATAACAACTGGATCTGCTACAAGGATCACTGGTATTTCCTGCAGCCTGGAGGAGCGATGGCCGTGAGCGGCTGGGTGACATGGAATGGCCGCAGCTATTACCTGAATGCGGATGGTACCATGGCCGTAAATACAACTACACCAGATGGATATGTCACAGGTGCCGACGGCGCCCGTATCTGATCTGAGAACAGCATCTGAGGAATGACAGAATACGGGCATGGCTTCTGAATACCGGACAGCCGTGCCCGTATCACAGTATGAAAAAAAATAAATAACGGGGGTTAATGATGAACCGAAAACCACTGAAACGCCTGACAGCCATCGCGCTGTCCATGGCAATGACTCTTCCGGGAGCCATGCCGGTCTATGCAGTACCGGAGGGAGCAGAACGATTTTCCAATACCATGCCCGGATATGAAGAGCTGATGGCAGCCGATTACACTCTGTATCTGGTAAAATGCGGAGCTTCCGATCCGGCGGCAGTACCGGACGGATATAAAATGGGACTGCTCCAGACAGTTACCGACCAGAAAAATGGCCGGGATGCCACCGGATATACCTGGGGATACATAGAGAACGATTCATCAATCATATACGGAAAACTGGATACGAATCCCTCCTCTCTGGAGGCGGGGCTTCGCTATATGAGCGATAAAATCGAGTATGATCCTGATGCAAGCGGAATTAAGTATCAATTTGAAATGCCGGAAGGCGAACGGACGTATCAGGTGACCCTGGGCTGTAAAAATCCCTGGGATACGAGACCGGCAGATATTACCCTGGAAGGTCAGACGGTAAAGAGCAGCTGGAGCTTTACCAAAGGCAGTCTGGCGGAAGAGACCTTCTCCGTGACCGTAAGCGACGGAGTGCTGGATGTCCGGGTCCATAACACGAACAGAACTTCCTCCAGTCAGGATGCGATGTTAAGCTACATAATCATAAAGGCTCCCTACGATCAGGAATACTTGAAAAACGCAATGAAGCAGTATACGCTGACCAGTCTGGAGCGGGAACTCTATTCGGTTCAGTCTCTGGAAAAATATGACGAGGCTTACGAATATGCCAGGAGAGCCGCGGAGTCGGAAGAGCCGGTATCTCAGGAAAAGATTGCTTCAAACTTAAAAAAACTGGCTGCTAAGTATAACGGTCTTCAGCCGAAGCAGGACGCCGTCAGTTATACCAGCTTTTCCGGTACCGACGGGGAGGTGTGGCTCGATCAAAACGGAACGCCCATCCAGGCACACGGCGGCCAGGTACAGAAGTTTACGCATAATGGGGTAACGAAATGGTACTGGTACGGAGAAGACAAGACGGACGGCTACCGCACCGTGGACGGAGGAGTCCGTGTGTATTCCTCCACAGACCTCTATAACTGGGCCGATGAAGGCATAGCGCTCCGCAACCTGACGGACGAATACGACTTCGAGGAAGACTATTTTCATGCCTTATACGGTGATTACACGGAGGAGCAGAGAGCCAGGGTTCTGCTGGCCATCAATGATACCACTTCCGTGATCGAACGGCCCAAGGTAATCTACAATGAAAAGAATGACAACTACGTCATGTGGTTCCACGCGGACGGCCCCACAGAGACCAGTAATTCCAACTATGCGGCGGCCAGCGCGGGCGTTGCAGTCAGCGACAGCCCTGTGGGTCCCTTCAAATTTATCGACCGTTACCGCTTAAACTATGTGGCCGGAAAGTACGACCAGAGCAAAGGCATGGCCCGCGATATGAACCTTTTCGTGGATGACGACGGTACGGGATATATCATCTACTCCAGTGAGGAGAATGCCACGCTGTTTATTTCAAAATTAAACGAAGACTACACCTATCTGTCGGCCAGCCCGGAGACAGCAGTGCAGGGCGTGGATTTTTTAAGAAGTGAGACATTTGCAGGACAGAAGCGGGAAGCGCCGGCCATGTTTAAATATGACGGAAAATACTATTTAATGACCTCCGGATGCACCGGATGGGGCGCCAATCAGGCCAGCTTTGCCGTGTCAGAAAACGGGATTCTGGGAGACTGGAAGATCATCGGTGATCCCTGTGTGACGGACACCTCAGTCTGCAGCTATACGAGTGCGCTGACCTTTGGAACCCAGTCCACCAACATCATTCCCATCGATGCCGCCAATGGAAAGTTTATCTATATGGGGGATCGTTGGAACAATAAGAGCCCCGGCCAGAACGAACTGGTCGATCCGCAGTATGTGTGGCTTCCGGTTGAATTTGACGGCGAGGGCAATATGATTCTGCGTCCTTATGCGGACTGGAAGCTGGAGATGCTGGATTATATGGCGCCGATTACCGTCAATACAGAACTTCCCAAAAGCATAAAGAAGGGAACCGCTCTGAGTGAACTTCCTCAGAAACTCAGCATTACCATCAATGGGGAGACAAAGGAAACCCCGGTAGAGTGGACGCTCGTTTCCGGCGATTTAAACAGTGTCGGACCCGTAACCATCAGCGGAAAGATGACGGGAACCGGAGGCCGTATGGTGACGATCGACGGATTCGTTTACTCCCGGGAACTGACATACCTGGTAGACTGCGGCGTCATGGAGGCGTCAGGAAGCCCGAAGGTATCCGGGCTTTATGAAGATGTTAAGAAGCACGTAACCCTTATGAACGAAACACCCGACCAGAAGGCGGAAGGAAGCAATACGTGGGGACACGGTTCCGGCTGCGATTCGCTTACCTGGAGAGCCGGCCTGGGACTTCACAGCACCGGCTGGTACGGCAAAGAGAATAAGACAGGAAATTCGTTTTCCTATGAATTTACACTGGACAAAGGCACGTATACCATTACGACGGGACACACGGAGTGGTGGAGTGCCGGCAGAACCACGAATGTAACCGCTTCTTATGAAGGCATCGCGGCCCCGGCAGAATTGGGAAGCGCGTCCTGGAGCGGCAGCAACGGCGGAATCACACAGAATGTAACGGGAAGCATTACCGTTCCGGCGGATCAGACAAAGGTAACCCTTACCTTTACAGCCGGAAGCGCCCAGGCGCCGGTAGTCTCTTACATTGCCATTGAAAAGAGCAGTATTGCAAACGTGTTTGATGATAATCTTTACCTGGCGGTCGCAGCCGGTAAGACGCCGGAGCTTCCGGAAACCGTGGAGGCAGAGATGGCGGACGGACAGATTACAGCGAAAAAGGTAATCTGGGATATGCCGGAAGAGGGCTTCCACGAGGTGTGGACAACGAAGAAGGTGACCGGTGTTTTAGAGGGAAGCGACGTTCTTGTGACTGCTTCTGTCGAGGTGGTTCCGGAAAATCTTGTATATTTTATTGACAGCGGTTTTGCAGACGGGAAGATCTCTGCCGCATGGCAGGGAATCAGCCGGAGCATGGACTTAAAAAATGAAGCGGCAGACCAGAAATTTGACGGGACATGGGGATACGTGGAAGAGGGAATCTCGCCGCGAAATACCAGCTCCGGAGACAAATATGAGAATGGTTTTTATGCGCAGAAGGACCAGGAAATTGTATATAAACTGGCTTTACCGGCAGGTACCTACCGGTTTGCCAGCGGTTATCAGGAATGGTGGGCGCAGTGGAACAGCGGCCGTTCCATGGCAGTGAGCCTCCGGTACACAGATGCGGAAGGCAGCATCCAGACGGAAGATCTGGGAACCATAACCCTTGGAAATGACGCCGCAGGACATGTGCTGGAGAGCAGCAGGGAATTTGAACTTCCGGCAGACGGAATCGTGGAATTCCATGTAAAGAAAAATGCAGCTCTTGACGTTGTGCTGAGCTGGATTGCAGTGCAGGAAGTGAAGAAGGTTTCTCCTTCCGAAGCGGTCGATCTCGATTATGAGGCATTAAACGTTTACAATATCAACGAGGTAAGAGGTAATTTAACGCTTCCGGAAACCGGAGCGAATGGTACCGTCATTACCTGGGAATCCTCCGATGAGTCCGTCATTGCTGTCACCGGACTGGCTGAGGGAACGCCGATCGGCGTTGTCAGCAGGCCTGTAACAGATACCGATGTTACGTTAACGGCCACAGTCACCGCAGGTGATGTCAGCAGAGAGAAGGTATTTACTGCATCTGTACTGGCTAAGCCGGAGGAGAAGCAGATGGAATCCTACGTCTTCGCTTATTTCAAAGGCGAGGGACTGTCAAACGGCGAACAGATTTATATGGCCTCCAGCAGAGACGGGATGAACTGGGAAGATTTAAATGCATCGAAACCGGTACTGACTTCCAGACTGGGAGAAAAAGGCCTTCGCGATCCCTTTATCATGCGGTCTGCGGAAGGCGATAAATTCTATCTGATCGCCACCGATTTGAAAATCAACGGCAATAACGACTGGACAGCGGCTCAGACCAGCGGCAGCCAGTCCATCATGATCTGGGAGTCTGCCGATCTGGTAAACTGGTCGGACCAGAGAATGGTAAAAGTAGCGGCAGAAGGAGCAGGCTGTACCTGGGCTCCGGAAGCATTTTACGATGAAACCACAGGAGAATACATCGTATTCTGGTCCTCCAAGATTCCGGCCAGCCAGAATGTGGAAAACAACGATTATACCCACCGGGTCTATTATGCAAAGACGAGGGATTTCTATACCTTTACAGAACCGGAGGTCTGGATTGAACTTCACAGCGAGAGCGGTGAGACGCTGAGCGTCATCGATGCCACGGTAATCAAAGTGGGAAATACGTATTACCGTTTTACCAAGAATGAGGCAGCGAAGCCTCATCGGGAGGGACTGCCATCCGGCGGCAAGTACACCATGCTGGAGACCAGTGATTCCCTGCTTGGCCAGTGGACAGAGATTGAGTCCGGCATCAACCAGATAAGCGGCGTGGAAGGCGCCACCGCATTCCGGTTAAACGGAGAACAGAAGTGGTGCCTGCTTCTGGATAATTTTGGAGGAGGCGGTTACTTCCCGCTGCTCACAGACGATATCGGAAGCGGAGCGTTTACGCGTCTGGACTCTTCAGAATATTCCTTCCCCGGGACCATGCGCCACGGAAGCGTCCTGCCGGTTACGGCTGACGAATACGGAGCCATCATGGATGAGTACGGACCTGCGGTTTTAAACAGCCCGGATCTGACGGGGACGGAACTGATGGAAGAGATTATCGGATCGGCAGCACCGGTCTATGAGGATACCTTTGACACGTATGAGACAGACGCCGCTGCAGATAAGAATGAGGTCCTCGAGAATGAGGATGGAACGAAGCAGTACGTGATGCTGAACGATTCCTTTCTTGTGAAGGAAGATGCAAAAGGAAACAAGTATTTGCAGGCAGCGGCGACGACCAATATAAAGCTGGCCCAGGCAGGGATCGCTGCCGGGGAGGCGGCAGGCCTTACGGATGCCCTGATTATGATGGATGTCATGATTCCGGGAACGGAAGAGAACTCTGTCAGATCCTATGCCCAGATCGGTACGGAGGGTGACCGTTCTTATGTGAAATTTGACTTAAAGAACTCGGCTGTCAATATCCGTGAAAATGGCCGGGACGACAGCGCTTCCTATACCTTCGAGCCGGGAGAAACGTATCACGTGGCCGTGCTGTATAAAGATGGATCGGCGTATGCCTATGTCAATGGAAAACTGATCCATAAAAAGGCGGCAAGCTCCTATGAAGAAGCAGGAATGGCCGTAATTGCAGTGGCCACGGGCGGAAAGATCGATAATGTACGGATTTACGATGCCTCTGCAGATGTAAGCGAATATGAGGCTGTTCTGGAATCGATGAAGCAGGTTGATGCGGAAGATTACGACGAAGAAGGCTGGGAAGAATTCGCGGCAGCGCTTAAAAAAGCGGAGAAGCTGATGAAATCGGCAGTGCCTTCCAAGGCGGATTTAGAGTCGGTTTTCCAGGCACTGACAGACGCTTATGAGAAACTGACGGCAGAGACAGAGTACTATACGGATTGCATTAAGATTACCCGGAAGCCTTACCAGACTGAGTACGAGCAGTACGATGATTTTAATCCGAAAGGCATGGAGGTGACCGAATACCGGATCGCCAGCGGCAGCAATGCAGTGAGAAAGACCGTACTTCCGGAAGACGCCTATGAACTGGAGTATGATTTCTCTGAACTGGGAGACAGAGAGGTGGCAGTATCCTATACGGCGACCGGAGAAGATGGAGAAGAAGTGATCTTTACGGACTCCATCACCGTAAAAGTCCTGGAAGAAATCGAAGAGGCAGAGTACTATACCTCCAGAATCGCAGTCACGAAGAAGCCGGATAAGAGGGAGTATTCCATTGGCGAAACCTTCGATGCGTCTGGAATGGAGGTGACGGAGTACTTAAAAGCCAGCGCAAGCAACGCTTCACCGAGAAAACGGGTGCTGTCTGAGGAGGAATATGAGACTGTGTATGATTTCTCAGGAGAAGGCAGCCGCAAGGTGACGGTCGCTTATTACGGCACTGACAAAAAGGGCGAAGAAAAGAAGTTTACCGATTACATTGTGGTAAGCGTAATGGCTGACACAAGCCAGGGCGGGTATACGACTGGAATCAGAGTGACAGCCCGTCCGTTTAAGACGGAGTATGAGACAGGCGAAGAACTGGATACCGGCGGCATGATTGTAAAGCGCATGCTGGTAAAAGAAAACGGAGAGAAGGCCGAGGAAATTTTAAGCGAGGGTGATTATACCATCTTCTATGATTTTTCAAAGGCCGGAACGAAAAAGGTCGTCCTCTCTTATATAGCAGAAGGAAAAGACGGAGCAGAGGAAGTCTTTGAGACTGATTTCAAGGTGACGGTGAAAAAGGCCGGATCAGACAAGCCTTCCGGCGGGAACACCGGTTCCGGAGGTTCCTCAGGCGGCAGCTCGGGATCCGGAAGCTCTTCCGGCATCAAAGCAGCTTCCGGGAAGAGAGAGACTTACTATACGGAAGGAAGCTGGAGCAATACGGAGACCGGCTGGCAGTTTAAAAAGGCTGACGGCACCATTCCGAAGAGCGAGTGGATCTACACTGGCTGGGGAGATCAGGATGACTGGTACTTCTTTGATGAAAACGGAAATATGGTTACCGGCTGGCATCTTGCCGATGGAAAATGGTTCTACTTGAATCCGGTTTCCGACGGAACCAGAGGACGGATGGTAACCGGCTGGCAGCTGATTGACAACAAGTGGTACTATTTCAATCCGGTTTCCGATGGAACGAAAGGTGTGCTGACGACTGTTTCAGAATAAGAGAATAATCTCCTTTTAGAAGAAGGACCGAATCTGACAAGCAATGCTTTGGCGGATTTGGTCCTTTTTTCTGCTATTCAAAGCGAATGACAGCCTTCAGAACTTCTTCCGGATGCTGTCTGATCAGCTGAAATGCCTCCTCTGTCTGGCTGTAATGGAACGTATGAGTGACAAAGGTTTCCGGATGCAGGCTGCCGTCTTCAAAACCTTCTATGACTTCGTCAAAACAGTTGCAGTTTAATCGGGAACCGACTATCGTAAGCTCTTTTTTTGTGATATCCGCCATTGAAATGGCAGAAGGCTGATTTTTCAGGCCGATCACGACAATTCGCCCGGCAGGGCAGGCGAGCTGTACTGCTTGCTCAAGCGACAAAGGTGTGCAGACGGTGTCTACAATGACAGGGATTCCCTCTGAATCGGTAAAGTCCATAATCTCACATTCCAGGTCCTGGAGGGGAATTAAAATGGTTCGGTCTGCCCCCATTTTTCTGGCTTTTTCCAGGCGGGAGGCAACCAGATCGGTTATCATAACTGAGGCTCCGTTTCGTTTGGCTACCTGCATCGCCGTAATCCCTATGGGGCCGGAACCCATGATTAAAACTTTGTCTCCGGCTGTAATCCCACCTCTTCGATTGATCTCCACACCGATCGTAAACGGTTCCACCATACTCAGCAAAGACTGGTCAAAAGCGGTGTGGAACTTATGGACATTGCTCTCTGGAACACATACATATTCGCAGAAGCCTCCATCTCGATGAACACCCAGTACTTCGAGAGAAGAACATACGTTATGGCGTCCAATCCGGCAGGCATAGCAGTGACCGCAGCTCAAGACCGGATCTACGGAAACCAGATCTCCTTTTTTTACCGTATGTACGGAGGAACCGGTTTCTGTTACAATACCGCCGAACTCGTGTCCGATCAGGCGTGGGTAGGTGGCGAGTGAATTTGTTCCATTCCAGATTCCCATGTCAGAGCCGCAGATGCCGCAGGAAGTGATTTTTATGAGTACATCATTGGGAGTTTTTATCGTGGGTGTCGGAATATTTTCAATGCTAAGCTGAAACGGCTGGGGTATTTTAATTGCTTTCATACTGTGATCTCCTGTGCTCTTAAAATTAATATATTAGTTACGTGTAATAAATATAAGGTATATATGCGGAAATATCAATAATAAAACATAACTAATATATCAATTTAAAATTGTACATGTTTCACAAATTCCATATATATTTATTTGATGCTATGATTTATTGACGAAAGTGTGCATATGTGCTACTATTTTTATGAAAAATGTATTTTTTAAGAAAAAATATTACAGAAACTTTATGAATGATAGGATTAAGAGATGAAAGTGATATATTAGATAAGGAGATATCTATGAAGGTATTTGAAAAAAAACAGATGGAGAATAACAGAGAGTATGCATATCGGCTGTTGAGAGATAATATCATGACGTTTCGACTTGTTCCGGGTCAGTCTCTCAATGAGAATGAACTTTCGGAGCTGATGCATGTCAGCCGAACTCCGGTACATGAGGCAATTTTGATGCTGAAGGAGGAATCGTTAGTTGACGTGTTCCCCCAGAGTGGGTCGAGAGTGTCGGGGATTGACTTGGAGACGTTGAACGAGGGGCTGTTTTTAAGGCTTCAGGTAGAACCTGTAATCATATCACAGACAGCGGGAAATCTTACCAAAGAACAGATTGTGCGGTTGAAAGAGAATCTGGAGGCGCAGGAGACAGCCGCTTTGCAGGAAACGTACTTGGATACATTTTTCAAGATTGATGATGAATTTCATCGCATGATTTATGAATTTGCGAAAAAGGCAAGAGTCTGGCGGGCAGTAAGGAGTGTCTGTTCCCACTATGACAGGGTCCGTTATCTCGATGCGATTGATACAAAGGCAAATATCCAGATTTTTGTGGAAGAGCATAAGACGATATATAGCAGCCTGCTGTCAGGAGAAATCGTTGACTTTGATTTTCCGAAGTTTTATGAAGGCCACCTGGCTACCTACCGAAAGCATTTTCGGCAGATGCTTGAGAAATATCCGGAATATTTTAATCTGTAACAGAGAATAAAAGAGGGAAAGCCGTGAAAAATATTTTTTATAAGCTGAGCGTGAGAAATAAACTAATGGTGGTTCTGTTACCGCTTGTTTCTCTGTTCATTATTATTACAGGAACTGTATGTTACTTTTTATCCTCCGCACAGCTGAAGATCAATTCGGAAAAGCTTCTGGAGGATGCCGTCCATCAGGCCAGCGTGCGACTGGAGGAACGGTTTAAGATAGCATATTCTGCGGCAATCTCTCTGACGAATTCCGAAAGCCTGAAGTATTTTACATTTGTTTATGACGGAGAGACTATGGATAAGGAGTTTCTGATCAATAATCAGGAACTTAAGCAGCAGATTACCAGAATTTGTGTGGATTACCCTGATGTGATGGATTCCGTTGTTTTTAAGACAAAACATGACTACTCACTCTCGTATTCCAGCTACGCTTCGCCGTATGTGATTACTGAGAGTTTTGGGGAAATGCTGAAAAAAGTACGGATTGAGCAGCGTGGAGAACTGTTTCGCTATGCATGGCGCAGTTTACACGAAGAGGATCTGCTTCCTACGAGCCGGAAGCGAAATGTAATTTCTCTGTATTGTGTGGCTGGTAACGAAAATTCTGATGCAGGGATGCTTCTGGTAATTAATATGCTTCCGGAATCAGTGGCTGGTATTTTGAGAGATATTACCACGAGCCGCGGCAGCGTATCGGGAATTTTGGCGGAGGACTCGGTTCTGTATGATGGTGCTGAAAAAAAAGAGGTATTGAGAGAGGAAGACAGAGAGAAGCTGCTTCATGCAGAGCTGGAGGGTTCCTATATTTCACAGGATCTCAATGGGGAAAAAATACTGATCTCTTACGAAAGACTGCAATTGAATGGCTGGGTGATTTTTTCCGCAGTGCCGCTTAATAGTCTGATGGCCGGCAATGAGTTTATCGGTGTGATGATTGCAGTCTGCGTAGTGATCATGCTTTTGGTATCTTCCGTTCCCATTATTGTATTTTCCAGATATATGTCAGATGATATCAAACGGATTGCATGCCAGCTGGAGCAGTATGAGGCGGGAGATAAAACCATAATATTTGAGACGAAGGATGAAAAGGAGATTGGTGAACTGGTAGACGGACTGAATACATTTGTGGCAACGATTAACTGTCAGATCAGTACAATTGAGGATATATCGGAAAAGAAGCGTAAGGCAGAACTGCTGTTGTTACAGTCACAGATTAATCCGCATTTTCTCTACAATACCCTTATTTCTATCCAGGCATTAATAAATGCGAAGGATTATGACAGGGTGAGCAAAATGTATGAGTCTGTGGTGCGCTTCTACGTGCTGAGCTTAAGCAAGGGAATGGAGAGGGTAAAAATATCCGGTGAGCTGGACTTGATCCGTCACTATCTGACCATTCTCCAGATGAGGTATGATAACAGTTTTGAGTGGTGTATGAATGTGGATGACGAGATCCTGAACTGTGAGATTCCCAAGTTAACACTACAGCCAATTGTAGAGAATGCCATCGATCACGGGCTGCGCCGTCAGAGTAAGAAGGGGATCCTGGATATTTCCGGCTGCCGTTTTGAGGATAAAGTGATTTTAACCGTATGGGACAATGGTGGTGGGATCAGTGAAAATAAACTGGCTGAATTGAATCAATATATTAAGATGGATGCGCCAGGGGATAAGGAGGTCGAGCATTTTGGCCTGTGGAACTGCAATCAGCGTATTGAGCTGTATTATGGGAAGGAATACGGCATCGAACTGGAAAGCGTGGAATCGAGTTATACAAGTACGCTGATTACGCTTCCATATACAGGGGAGAATGGAGGGGAATGGTATGACGAAACTTTTGATTGTTGATGATGAAAGGATTATCAGGGAGGACTTAACTCTGAATCTTCCGTGGAGGCAGCATGGCATCGAACTTGTTACCCCCGCCGGGAATGGACGGGAGGCAGTCGAGGTGATCGAGAGGGAGAAACCGGACATTGTTCTGGCCGATATCAATATGCCGGTTATGGACGGGCTGGAGTTGGCGGCATGGCTGGCGGAAAATCATAAAGAAATTAAAATCATGTTTCTTACGGGGTATGATGATTTTAAATATGCGAAGCGTGCTCTGGAGCTGCATGTGCAGGATTATATCTTAAAATATGAGTCGAGGGAAAAGATTATTGAAGCGGTCAAACGGTGTGAACTGGAATACCATGAGGCCAGGAAAGGAGAGACACTGATCCAAAAGTCAAAATCACTGCTGCAGTCCCGCTTTTTAACCCAGCTGATTATGGGAATCGCAGAGGAACAGGCGCTTGGTGAGTTTGAAAAAAAGAACAGGTTTGATATCTGTGATCCAATGTTTGATCTGGTACTCCTTCACATGGACTGTCAGGACAGTTACTTGAAAAGTGAAGGTCCTAATACCAATGAAATCTATGCATTTTCTGCAATTAACATTTTTAGGGAATTGGCGGAAGCTGAATTGCCGGAAAAAGATGTTTCCGTGTATTTTGGTACGTATGACGGTCAGGTTTTTGCTGTATTTGCGTTTCGGAAGGCCGGATACCGGGCGGAGTTCTCAAAATTGCTGGAAAGCGTGGTTGAGAATCTGAGAAAATTTTTAAATATGAAAGTAAAAATTGCCGTTAGTCAGGAATACCATCGGTTGAGTCAGACTGACGATGCATATAATGAGTCTTACCGGCTGCTGGAACTTATGAAGCTGGGGGACAGCGGCGCTGTGGTACACTGCTCAGATGGAAACTGCCGTCTGGTTAAGAAAAATGCCATAATGGAGGAGATCGAGGATTATATTATGGAACAGTATTCTGTTCCCGGTTTAAGTCTTAACGATCTGGCAAACCATATTCATCTTTCTCCGGCCCATTTGTGCAGGATTATCAAGAAAAATAAGAATACGAATTTCATGGCATGGCTTACCAGCGTGAGAATCGAAAAGGCGGCTTCCCTAATGAAGACGACCGATGACCGGATCTATGAGATATGCGAGAAGGTGGGATACAATAATCCGCAGTATTTCAGCGTAATATTTAAGAAGTATATGGGGGTGAGCCCCAGAGAATATATGGAGAAATAAAGTATTTGGCGGTTCCGATTCAGGGAGCCGCTTTTCTTATTTTTCCACAGGCTGCAAATAATCAAAATTCCAAACGTTTATATCAATCTGATTAATGTACTTTAACTCTTTTTTTTATTAGGATGATTAAAAAGAAGAAAAGAGAGGGCAATACAGATGCGAGGAAAAAAAAGACTGGATCATTATTATCCATATCTGCTTATTTTACCGACAGTCCTGTTGATTATTATATTTATTATGATACCAATTCTGGATGTGTTTAAGCTGAGCGCGCAGGATTACTCGACCAACAGTCTGAGCGGAGTCGGCACGTTTGTCGGATTTGAGAATTTCAGAAAGATTCTGATGGAGGATGAAGTATTTCGCAAGGCGGCGGGAATCAGTCTGAAATGGGTGGCATGCACGGTGGCAGGACAACTGGTGATCGGGATGGGGATTGCCCTTCTGCTGAACCAGAAAGTCTGGCTTCGCGGGTTGTTCCGTTCGGTTACATTCATGCCATGGGCGGTATCCGGAGTACTCGCCACTATGCTGTGGACCATTATGTACAACCAGAATGTGGGCGTGATCAATGACCTGCTTATCAAGGCCGGTATTCTGGAAAAGGGGGTGGCATGGCTTTCCAACCCCCATACAACCTTCTGGGCGGTGGTGGTGACAGAACTGTGGAGAGGAATCCCGTTCTTTGCCATCATGATTTTGGCAGGCCTTCAGTCGATTCCGGAGGAAATCTATGAATCCTGTAACGTGGATGGCTGTGGAGGTTTTCGGAAGTTTCTCTATATTACACTGCCATATTTAAAAGAAAGCCTTGTGTTTTCCACGTTGCTCCGATGTATCTGGGAATTTAATTCCATCGACTTAATCTTTACTATGACGAATGGAGGTCCGCTGCGGCTTACCACAACGCTTCCGGTATATTTGATGCAGAGGGCAGTGGTTGGCGGCCAGTACGGGTACGGTTCCGCCATGGCTGTGATGATGGGAGCTGGACTTCTGGTATTTGCATTCCTGTATTTGAAAATTACCCGCTATGGGAGGGAAGATGTATGACGAACAAACAGAAACGAACGGTAAAACGAATTCTTGGAATTTATATTCCCCTGTGCGTGACGGCGCTTTTTACAATTGCGCCTATTTTATGGAGTTTGATCACTTCTCTGAAAGAGCCTGGATCGGTTTTTAAACTGCCGGTACAGTATTTCCCAAGCCCGGCTACCCTGAAGAATTTTGTAACTGTTTGGGGAAGAAATAAATTTTCTCTCTATTTTGGAAACAGCCTTTATATCGGGGTTCTTTCCGTTGTATTTATTGTGATACTTGCCATATTAAACGGTTATGCGTTGGCGAGATTTAAGTTTAAGGCAAAGGGTGCATTTCTCTCTCTTCTGCTGCTCACTCAGATTATGCCGGTGATCATCTACATTGTGCCGCTGTTTTTAACCTTTAACAAATTTGGGCTGATCAATACGAGAGCGTCTGTTATTTTGTTTTACGTTGTGTCGCAGACGCCGTTTAATTCTCTGCTGATGAGAGGCTTTGTGTCTGACATACCGGTTGAGATCGAGGAAGCGGCCATGGTGGACGGCGCGGGAAGATTTTATATTATTACGAGAATGATACCGAAACTGATTCTTCCGGGGATTGTGGCGACCAGCGCGTTTGCTTTTGTGGGCTGTTGGAATGAGTTTCAGGTAGCATTTTCCTTTATTACACAGCAATCGAAGTTTACGATTCCGGTAGCCCTTAAATCTCTGGTCACCGAGGCGTCGGTGGATATGGCGGCATTGGCGGCCAGCAGCATTATTGCGCTGATTCCTCCGATTATCCTCTTTGCTTTTATTCAAAAGCACTTAATCAGTGGTATGGCGGCGGGAGCGGTGAAAGGTTGATGAGGAAAGAAAATGAATCAAACGGAAAGTTATGAGATAGAACGGGTCAGCCAGATCTTATCGGTGCTTAAGGCGGCTGTCAAAAAGAATGTGACAGTTCCGGAAAAATTGAGGTATGCGCCCGAAAAGCTGAATTTTAATCAATTGCCTGTTTTTCAGGAGTTTAGGAATGGGGGCTCCTGGGGAGGTTTTGACCAGTATGGCTGGTTTCAGTGCCTCTTTGAGATTCCGGAGAAAACAGAGGGCTGCGGACTCTGGATTGAGATTACGCAGAATAAGAGAGACTGGTATGCACAGAATCCCCAATTTCTGCTTTACTGCAATCAGATTCCGATGCAGGGATTTGATATTTACCATGAAGAATGCCTGATCACAGAACATGCGCGCGGCAAAGAGACTGTGTGTATAGATATTGACGCCTGGTCGGGCATGGTCCTTAAGGATGTGAGCTGGGATGACAGGGAAAACCGTCCGGGGATACTCTCCATTCGTTTTTATGAAAAGGACTGCAATACGGAACGGCTTTATTACGATATGAAATCGATGCTGGATACTGCGGTCTGCTGCGGAAAGGAGAGCGACGAAGGAATTATCCTGCTTCACGCTCTGCATGAGGCTGTCAATCTTCTGGATTTAAGAGAGATTGGGAGCGAGTCCTATGACAACAGCATAAAAGAAGCGGCGAAATACTTGAAAGAGGAATTTTTTCTGAAACGGTGCGGTTCAAATGGGAAGAAGGCCAGATGCGTAGGCCACACGCACATTGACGTGGCCTGGATGTGGCAGAAATCGCATACAAGAAATAAGACTGTGAGAAGCTTTCAGACAGCGTTAAAGCTGTTGGAGGAATATCCGGAATTCATATTTATGTCGAGCCAGCCGCAGCTTTACGAATACTTCCGGGAGGCGCAGCCGGAGGAGTTTGAGAAAATTAAAAAGTATACGAACCTCGGACGGTGGGAAGCGGAAGGAGGCATGTGGGTGGAGGCGGACTGTAATCTGACCAGCGGAGAGAGCCTGATCCGTCAGTTCCTGGAAGGAAAGCAGTATTTTAAAGAGCAGTTTGGAACGGAAAGCAGAATACTCTGGCTGCCGGATGTGTTTGGATATTCGGCAGCCCTGCCCCAGATTTGCCGGAAATGCGGGATCGACTATTTCATGACGACGAAGATCAGCTGGAATGAACAGGATCAAATTCCATATGATACATTTTTGTGGAAGGGAATAGACGGCAGCGAGCTGCTGACCCATTTTTCACCGTCCAGACGGTTTGACCATGTGGAATATAATTCATTTGGGTTTGCCCGAAGCCCGCATATAACGACGTACAATGCCGAACTGTCACCGGATTACGTTATGGGCGGCTGGAAACGCTATGCACAGAAGAGCCTGAACACGGAATTTTTAATGCCCTGTGGTTTTGGAGACGGTGGAGGCGGAACGACAAGAGAGATGGTGGAGTGTGGAAAGCGTATGAGCTATGGCCTGCCGGGCGCACCTGAAGTGCAGTTTTCCACGGCTGGAGAATTTTTTGAGAAGCTGGAGGCGGATACTGAGGGGAATCCGGCGCTCCCCGTGTGGTATGGGGAGCTTTATCTCGAATTTCATCGCGGTACCTATACCTCTGTTGGTGAAATCAAGCGTCTCAACCGTATTGCGGAGACCCTGCTTCAGCGATGTGAGTTTCTTTACAGCTTACTGGCACAGGCGGAAGGGCCGGAAATTTATCCGTACAGGAAGTTAAAGCAATGGATTCGGATAATTCTGACCAACCAGTTCCACGATATTCTGCCGGGATCTGCAATTGACGCCGTCTACGACGACTGCCGAAAGGAGTACGAGGAGATCCTGCCGGAAATGGAGTCTATGGCGGTTCAGGCGATGGAGCGGATCGCAGGAAAATGGAGCGGCCGGAGCCTTATTGCTTTTAACACGTTTGGCTTTGCAAGAAATTCCCGGATTTTATTCGCATGTGACAGCGACGCGGAGGTACTGATTTTAACCGGTGAAGATGGGATGGATATTCCCGCTCAGAAGACGCCTGACGGGCAGTACTGTGCCGAACTGAAAGCGGTTCCGGGCGCAGGTGCATTTCGTTACCGGATCAGGGAAACATGCGAACACGGTGGATTTACTATTACATACAGAGACAATATAATTGAGTCACCGTATTATAAAATCCGCCTCAATGAAAATGGAACAATGGCCTCCCTCTATGACAGGGAAGCAGACCGGGAACTGTTAGGCGGAGCCGCAAACGTGCTGGAAGTGTATGAGGACAGACCGTACCAGTATGATGCGTGGGAGCTGAGTCCGTATTACAGGGAAAAGAGGTATGAGCTGAACCACTGTACGGAGGTTGAACTTGTAGAGCAGGGACCTGTCAGGATCGGCCTGCGGTTTGTCTATCGGTATCTCTCCTCAACGGTAAGGCAGACTCTCTACGTCTACAGCAATTCCAGGCGGCTGGATTTTGTGACCGATATTGACTGGCAGGAAGAACATTTGCTGCTGAAAGCGGCATTTCCGGTAAATATCGTTTCACAGAAGGCGGTTTATGAAATACAGTTTGGTACAGTTGAGCGGCCGACCCATACGAACACTTCATGGGACGCGGAAAAATTCGAAACGTGTGCCCAGCGATTTGCTGATCTGTCGGAAGGAAACTATGGAGTATCACTCTTAAGTGACTGTAAGTATGGGTATGATATTCATGATGGGGTAATGCGCCTGTCGCTTCTTCGTTCTGCGGTGTTCCCGAACAGACAGGACAGAGGGTTCCACCACTTTACGTACTCCCTTTATCCGCATCCGGGAGATTACCGGGAGGCGGGAGTATTTCAGGAGGCATATGACTTATTAAGCCCTGTTCCGGCACTTTTCTCTAAGGTGGAGGGACAGCAATGCGGGACGTTTCCCTGCCGGCTGGCCGTCTGCAATACACCGGGAATATTTATTGAGACGGTAAAAAGGGCGGAGGATGGAGACGGCTGGATCATCAGAGCTTATGAAGGTTTTGGAAACCGCGTGAAGGCTGGTATTGAGATCATCACGGAAGCCCCCTGTACGCTGAAGGAGTGCGATATGCTGGAGCGGGGTGGAACAGAACTTTCGGCTGTCGGAAACTGTTTCACAGTTGTTTTTAATCCGTTTGAAATCAAAACATTTCGAATGCAAAAATAACAAACATTTCTGCAAATCTGGTTAATGGAGTTTTGCAGAAGGTAAAGATATAATGATACTATCAAAATACAGGTACAAAAAGAGTGCCGAAGTAAGGAGGATACAATGAGAAGGAAGCTTGCACTTGTTTTAACGGTGATTGCCGGTTTGTCTTTGGCAGGATGTTCTGCAAAGCCAGGGAATGAGACAACCGCAGAGGTGAAAACGCAAGGGGAAACAACCGTGGGGGAGAGCGCTGAAAAGGCGCCGGAGAGCAGTGAAAAGAGCGGGGAGACCAAAGGGGAAACGGTCAAACTAACATGGTGGATGGAGATGAGTACGCCAGAGTTAAATGAAGCATATGAAGCAGCGGCCGCAGCCTATATGGAGAAGAATCCTAACATTGAAATTGAGTTTCTGGGAATTCCGGGAAACTCTGCGGACGCCAAGGCAAAGCTGGATATGGCGTTTGCCACAGATTCTGCGCCGGATAGCTTTGAGTGTGCCATGCCGGAATTTATTGCCAGGGGAAACGTACTTCCACTGGATGGCTATTATGAAAAATCTGAGCTTTATGGAAAAGTAAATGAGGAGGCGATCCGGGCGGATGCAAATCTGGATCCGAAGAAAGAACACCTCTACTATTTTCCGGCTTTCATGGATTTCAGAAACTTCTGGATCCGCCCGGATATTTACGCGGAAAAGGGTGTAGAGATTCCGGAAACCTGGGATGAATTCTTTGAAAGTGTGAAAAAGGTGGCCGATCCAGATAATAATCTTTACGGAACTACGATCCGCGGCGGATCCGGCGGAGCGTTCAATGTGATGTGTATGGCGTACGCCTACTCGGGGATTCCCCATGCTTTTGATGAAAATGGAAAATCAACCATGAACGATCCGCTTCATGTGGAATTTGTTGAAAAATATTTTGACCTTTATAAGAAGTATACGTCAGAGGATGATTTGAATAAAGGCTGGACAGAGATCGCCGCCTCTTTCACCTCAGGCTCCACGGCATCTATTTTTCACAATCTTGGTTCCGCACATATGATTTCAGAGACATTTGGAGGAGATGAGACAAAATTCCAGATGATGCCGTTTTTGAAGAGCGTCAACGGAGAACAGTGCCATCCGGAGGTAGGCGTAATGGGCTTCGGCATCTCAGCTTCCACAGAGCATCCGGACGAGGCGTGGGATTTCATCCAGTTTTTGAGCTCTGAAGGAACGGAGTACTGGGTAGAGAGCCGCGGAGGAATTCCGACCGAGCAGTCTGCACAGAAGGCGGACTGGGTGATGGAAAAGGATTACTACCAGAAGGCGATTTCAATTATGAACGATGAAAATACCGTTTTTTTTGAAGTACCGACATACCTTACAAACTATGTAAATATTGAAAATAATATAGCACAGCCGAAGCTGCAGGAGTGTATGGCAGGAATCTGTACCGCCCAGGAGTTCCTCGATGCATGGGCCGACGCCATGACGGAAGAAAAAGCGCGGTATGACGCAGAAAATGGGAATTAAACAGGAAGGAGCCTATCCATGGCAGAAAGAACAGCGAGACTTGTAATTGACCGTGCGGCAGTGACGGATGCGATCGACAGAAGGTTATTCGGCTCTTTTATCGAACACCTGGGAAGGGCTGTGTACGGCGGTCTCTATCAGCCCGGGCACCCGGAAGCAGACAGCCGCGGATACCGGCAGGATGTGATAAAACTTGTGAAGGAACTCGGTGTTTCCGTGATCCGGTATCCGGGAGGCAACTTTGTTTCCGGATACCGGTGGGAAGATGGAGTAGGACCAATGGCGCAGAGACCACGAAGGCTTGAACTGGCCTGGCGAAGCGTGGAATCGAATGAGGTAGGGCTGAACGAATTTGCAGAATGGGCGAAGCTGGTAAATTCTGAGGTCATGATGGCAGTCAATCTGGGGACGAGAGGAATCAGCGACGCCTGTAATCTGTTGGAATACTGCAATCATACATCTGGTACAAAATACAGTGATTTACGTATCAGCCACGGGGTAAAGGAGCCGCATAAGATTAAGCTGTGGTGTCTTGGCAATGAAATGGACGGTCCATGGCAGATCGGTCACAAGACGATGGATGAGTATGGAAGGCTGGCGGCGGAGACGGCAAAGGCCATGCGTCTGATCGATCCGGAGATCGAGCTGGTATCCTGCGGAAGCTCACAGATGTCCATGCCTACGTTTCCTGAATGGGAAGCTGCTACGCTGGAACACACCTATGATTTTGTAGATTATGTGTCCATGCACCAGTATTATGGCAACCGCCAGGAAGATTCTATGGATTATCTGGCCCAGTCTGACGATCTGGAACAGTTTATCAGGACGGTAACGGCCGTCTGTGACTACATAAAGGCCAAAAAACGCGGCAGAAAGAATATTAATATCAGTTTTGACGAGTGGAATGTATGGTTTCATTCCAAGGCGCAGGAGAAGGATACGGTCCAAAACCATCCATGGCAGCAGGCACCTCATCTGTTGGAGGATATTTATAACATGGAAGATGCGCTGATGGTAGGGCTGATGCTGATTACCCTGCTTAAACATGCTGATCGCGTAAAAATTGCCTGCATGGCTCAGTTGATTAACGTCATAGCGCCTGTTATGACAGAGGAGAACGGCACCGCCTGGAGGCAGACAATATTCTATCCGTTTTATCATGCGGCTTTATATGGAAAAGGTGTGGTTTTGCAGCCGATCGTCAATTCGCCCCTGCATGAGACGTCGGCCCATGGGCTGGTCACGGATGTGGAATGCGTATCTGTGTATGAGGACGAAGCTGGTCTGCTGACTGTCTTTGCGGTAAACAGGAATATTGAGGAAAATGTAATTTTGGATATTGACCTGAGAAGCTTTGAGGGGTATGAGCTTTTGGAGCATCTCGTTCTGGAAGGCGATTTAAAGCAGTGCAATGGCCCTGAAGGGGAAAAAATCCGGCCGATACGGGCAGAACGCTCGATAAAGGAAACAGGAAAACTTTCCAGTATGCTGGGAAAAGCGTCATGGAACGTGATCCGAATGAAAAAAAATAAAGAGACAGTTTGATAGAGAACCACAGACAGCGCTTATCTGTAAAGACGCTGCCTGTGGTTTTTATTAAGTGAGTGGGTTACCATGATGGCGTCGGTGGCCCTTGACCTGAAACTGCCTGCTTTTTCTTCCACAAATCGTTTCCCGGATTAAATTGACTTCTGCCATGGAACAATGATATAATTTTTACTTAATGAGCAGAAGGAGATATGATATGGAAGAAGACGGAATCCGCCTGAATAAATTCTTAAGCGGGGCTGGAATCTGTTCCAGAAGGGAAGCAGACCGGCTGATTGAAGAAGGTAAGGTGACGGTCGGCGGAAGAACCGCCGTTCCGGGCCAGAAGATAAAAAAGGGAGAAACAGTTGTCTGTAATGGACGGACAATCGCAGCAGGTTCCAGGGGTGCAGAGAAGAAACCGGAGCGTGTGCTTTTAGCTGTGCATAAACCGTGCGGAATTGTCTGCACCACCTCGGACAAGGACCGTGCTCCCAATATTGTGGACATGGTGGACTGTCCTGTGCGGATTTATCCGGCAGGACGCCTCGATAAGGAGTCCGAAGGGCTGATCCTGATGACCAACCAGGGCGACTTGGTCAACCGGATGATGCGCGGCAGCAGCGGCCATGAGAAAGAGTATCTCGTATGGATTGACCGGCCGGTGAAACCGGAATTTATTCAGAAAATGAGAAAGGGAGTATTCCTTCCAGAGCTTGATGTGACGACAAAGCCGTGTTTTGCAGAGAAGACGGGAGAAAAATCGTTCCGTATTGTCCTGACCCAGGGACTGAACCGCCAGATTCGCAGGATGTGCGAACAGCTTGGCTGTAAGGTGCGGAAGCTGAAGCGCGTCAGAATCATGAATATCGAGCTGGGCGATCTAAAAGCCGGCGAATCACGGCCGGTGTCAAAGAAGGAATACGCGGAGCTGATGCGCCGGCTGGAACATACTTCCGGCCTTTCCTTAAAGGATCGGGAGGAAAAACAAAAAAAAGACTCCGGAAAACGGAAATGATGCATGGAAAACTGCTGTTTCCGGTATGATATGGAATAGGAAAGAACGCAGTGAAAAGGAGATTGTAAGTGGACGAGAAAATCAGCAGAATGAAAGAACTGGCTGCCACTCTTACGGCCGCGGCGAAAACGTATTATCAGGAAAGCCGTGAGATCATGAGCAACTATGAATACGATAAATTATATGACGAACTGGCGGAGCTGGAAAAGGAGACCGGAGTCGTGCTGTCCAAGAGTCCGACTCAGAGCGTGGGATATGAGGTTCTCTCCGAGCTTCCGAAGGAACGCCATGAGAGCCCCATGCTTTCGCTGGACAAGACGAAGAGTACCGCCGATTTGCAGGAATGGCTGGGCGATCAGACGGGAATTCTCTCCTGGAAGCTGGACGGCCTGACCGTCGTACTCACTTACAGCGGCGGAACACTTAAAAAGGCTGTCACCCGCGGCAACGGAGAGATCGGAGAAGTGATTACCAGCAATGCCAGAGTATTTGCCAATGTACCGGTTACCATCTCCTTTCAGGGGGAACTGGTCCTGCGGGGGGAGGCTGTAATCCGTTATTCAGAATTCAATCGGATCAATGAAGCAATCGACGACGTGGATGCCAGATACAAGAATCCCAGAAATTTATGCAGCGGCTCGGTCCGTCAGCTGAACAGCCAGATCACGGCGGAGCGGAACGTGAATTTCGAGGCATTTGCACTGGTAACAGCTGAGGGCGTGGATTTTAACAACTCCAGGAAGGAACAGTTTGAGTGGCTGAAGAGACAGGGCTTCGATGTGGTAGAATACAGAACCGTTACGGCGGATACGCTGCCGGAAGCGGTAGAAGCGTTTGCCGAGGCTGTATCCGGATACGATATTCCTTCCGATGGTCTGGTCCTTCTCCTGGACGATATCGCCTATGGAGAATCCCTGGGACGGACGGCCAAATTTCCGAGAAACGCGATTGCTTTTAAATGGGCGGACGAGATCAGAGAGACGAAGCTCCAATACATTGAGTGGAGTCCGTCACGGACCGGCTTAATCAATCCGGTCGCCGTATTTGATCCGGTGGAGCTGGAGGGAACCACGGTAAGCCGTGCCAGCGTGCATAATTTGAGCATCATGGAATCGCTGGCCCTTGGGGAGGGCGATACCATCACCGTTTATAAAGCCAATATGATTATTCCGCAGATTGCCGATAACCTGACCAGAAGCGGGAAGATACAGATTCCGGAGAAATGTCCGGTCTGCGGCGGCAGGACGGAGATCCGCCAGGCAGGCGATGTCCGCAGCCTTTACTGCACCAATCCCGACTGCCAGGCCAAGCGGATCAAGAGCTTTTCCCTGTTTGTCAGCCGCGATGCGCTGAATATCGACGGCCTGTCGGAGGCAACGCTGGAGAAATTTATCGGCGCGGGATTTATTAAGGAGTTCGCTGACATTTTCCATCTTGACCGGTATGAGGAGACGATTACCCAGATGGAGGGCTTCGGGCAAAAATCGTATGATAACCTGATCCGGGCGACGGAAGCAGCCTCTCACACGACGCTTGCACGCATGGTTTACGGCCTCGGAATCTCAGGAATCGGTCTCGCCAATGCGAAGATGCTGTGCCGGAAATTTAAGTTCGATTTTGACCGGATGCGCCATGCTACAGCGGAGGAGCTGGTAGAAGTCGATGGGATCGGCGCCGTTCTGGCTGATGCGTGGATCCGTTACTTTGCAGATGAGAAGAATCAGGAGACTGTGGACCACCTTCTTTCTGAGCTGACTTTTGAGCAGGAGGAAGAATCGGCGGAGGAAGCGGTCTTTGAAGGGATGACCTTTGTAATCACCGGCAGTGTAGAGCATTTCGCCAACCGAAACGAACTTAAGGAGGCCATCGAAGCGCGGGGGGGCAAGGCCACAGGCTCTGTGACTTCGAAGACAACGTACCTGATCAACAATGACGTGACGTCTAATTCTTCCAAGAATAAGAAGGCAAAGGATTTAGGCGTGCCGATTATATCAGAGGAAGAGTTTATCAAGATGCTGGGGGAATAAGCGATGCCGATTAAAGTACAAAAAGATCTGCCTGCAAAGGCCATACTGGAAAAAGAAAATATCTTCATCATGGCGGAGGACCGGGCACTGAGCCAGGACATCCGCCCTCTGGAGATCCTTATATTAAATCTGATGCCGGTGAAGGAGGACACGGAGACGCAGCTTCTGCGGGCGCTCTCCAACACGCCTCTTCAGGTGGACTGCACTTTTTTGATGCTGGCCACCCATACGTCGAAAAATACGTCGGCCAGCCATTTAAACAAATTTTACGTCTATTTTGATGAGATTAAGAATAAGAAGTTCGACGGCATGATCATTACCGGGGCGCCTGTAGAGAATCTGGAGTATGAGGAAGTGAATTACTGGGATGAGCTCCAGACGATTATGGAGTGGGGCAAGACCCATGTGACGAGTACATTACATATCTGCTGGGGAGCCCAGGCCGGACTCTATTACCATTACGGGATTCCGAAATATAAGCGGGAGAAGAAGCTTTCCGGTATTTACCGCCACAGGGTTTTAGACCGTAAGGTGCCGCTGGTGCGCAGCATGGACGATTACATTATGGCTCCCCATTCCCGTTATACGGAGGTGCGCAGAAAAGACATAGAAAAAAATCCGGAGCTGGTGGTTCTGGCTGAGTCGGATGAGGCGGGAGTATTTTTAGTGATGAAGCGTGACGGAAGCCAGGTGTTCGTACAGGGCCATCCGGAATATGACCGCATGACGTTAAACAACGAGTATCACAGGGATTTAAAAAAGGGACTGAACCCGGAGCTGCCCTGCAATTACTATGAGGACAACGATCCCTTCGCGGTTCCGGTTCTTTCGTGGAGAAATGCGGCGAATACGCTGTATGGTAACTGGCTGAATTTCTACGTATATCAGATCACGCCCTATGATCTGGAGGGGAATCCCTGTAAGACGCTGTATTGACAAAACGCTTGTAAAATCAAGCCTTTTCGGGTATAGTAAAAGATATCCGAAACGAAAAAACGGGGGAAAAGTACCATGAAATATGAAAATGCCGGCCAGATGAATTTTTTCTCGGAAATGGCGGAACATCAGATTTCAGCACGTGAATTTTTCAGCAACGTTCTGCTGGATTCTCTGGATCGAAATTTTGGCTTGAAGCATGTGCTGATTTCCTATTTTGATACACATGGGAGATTTCTCTCATGGATCAACCGGAATGGCATTCTGCTGGACTGTGAAGAGCATCCATACAGGAAGTTCGTTGCCAATGATGTAATCAGACATGTCGTTTATCAGGATGCGGTCCGTGATCATCTGACCTATTTTAATGTGCTCCCCAGGCTGTATAAGTCTACTGACATCATAAGCCCTGTCGATTACGCCCACTCCGCCTACGTCCGCTTTCTGGAGGAAAATTTCCATGCGCATTACAGTGTGACCATGGCATTCGGCATTAATGCATACATCCAGGTGGCATTTTTTAAGAGTGAGGAAAGCGGGGACTTTACGGACAAGGAGATCGAGGCGTTAAACGAGATCTATGTCTATGTGGCCAATTCCTACAAGAATTTCAAAAAGTACGAACAGGCCAAGATCGTATCAAATATTCAGAGTGAGATTATATCCTCCGGTGAAAAAGCATATTTTGTGACAGATGATTTTATGCACATCATGAGCTATAATAAGACGGCGCAGAATTACTTAAAAGAGATTTTGGGGCCGTCTGTGGCTGATCAGATCAGCACCACAACGCCGTGCAGCTGGCTTCCGTTTCTTTTGGGAGGCGAGGAGAATAACAACACGGCTGACCGCGTCCAGACGCGGGTGATCAAAAATTATATTTTTACAATCTACACCTACGATCAGAGCTATTCCAACGGAATCATAGACCGGTATCACTGGATAACCATCTCCAGGAAAGAGGAGGGAAAGCTTTTGGACGGCACCGGTACGATGCTGCCGCTGACGCAGGCGGAACAGAGAGTGGCGGAGCTGATGTACAACGGCCTGACCTATAAGGCCATTGCCGATGAGCTTGTGATCAGCTACCATACGGTGAAGAAGCACGTACAGAACATCTACACCAAGTGCGGGGTGAAAAGCCGGTTTCAACTGTATAAGTGGCTGGAGAACAGAGAGCAGTAAAAGAGTTTCAGGCGGAATCACAGACGGGACATTGTCCTGTCCGGGGTTCCGCCTGATTTGTTTTTTCCCGGTCTCCGGGTTCTGACTGCCTTCCTGTTTGTCGAAATAGGGAACATTCCCTATATGAAATACTACAGATGGCCACTTTTATCGATAAAAAAGGTTTGATATAATTTTAACATACAAGAGAAAGTGAACATTGGGAGGAGGGGATTGATTGCCGCAGCAGGGAATCATATTTAATATTCAGCGCTTTACAATCCATGACGGACCTGGGATGCGCACAGAACTGTTTTTAAAAGGCTGTCCGCTCCGGTGCCGGTGGTGCAGCAACCCCGAGAGCTGGACTGCTTACATACAGCCGGGGATATACAAGACAAAATGCATTTCGCGGGGGAAATGCGGGGCCTGTGAAGAGGTCTGTCCCGAGAAGGGGATCTTACATTTCACGCGCGGAAAGCTTACCGCCATCGACAGGAGTAAATGTACCAACTGCCTGGCCTGCTATGACGCCTGCCCTTCGGATGCCGTCAAGCAGTGGGGAAAGAGCATGTCTGTAGAAGAATGTATGAAGGAGATCCGGCGGGATAAAGGATACTATGAGCGGTCCGGCGGAGGCGTCACGGTATCAGGCGGGGAGCCGTTAATTCAGAGCGATTTTGTCGCAGAGCTTTTTCAGGCATGCAGGGACGAAGGAATCCAGACCTGCTGTGAATCCACATTCCATGCAGACTGGAAAGAGATCGAAAAGATACTGCCGGTCACGGACATCATGATTTCAGATATCAAGCACATGGATCCCGAAATTCATAAAGAGTATACAGGAGTCACCAACGACAGAATTCTGGCCAACTTAAAGAGGCTGACAGAAGAGGAACGGGAGCTGATACTCCGGATTCCGGTTATCCCCCACGTCAATGACGACAAAAAGAACATGGAAGCCACGGCCGATTTCATCCGGAATGAGCTGGGGGGCCGGGTCAGAACCCTGCAGCTTTTGAGCTTTATGCGCCTCGGTGAGGAGAAATACGCTTCGCTGGGGCTGCCGTATCAGATGGAAGACGTAAAGATCAACCGGAAGTCCTTCCAGAAGCATGTAGAAGAGATTGCAGAGTACTTTAACAGCCGGGGAATCCACTGTATGGTGGGGACGAAAGAGAAACAGTAATTGAAATTATATCATCATTTTAATCAGGAGGAATTTCCATGAATATGAATCACACAACCGCGTGTGGAACAGAACCGTTTGACCATGTCTACAGCCTGGGATATCAGGTACACCATGAAGACTGGTCCCCATTTCCAAGGGTCAACCATTTACGGCAGACTTTTTTAGACAGACCGTACGAGGTCGATGTGGAGCGGCTTAGATTAGTGACGGAAAGCTATAAAGAGCATGAAGTCTGTCCGCGCAAGCTCCAGTGCGCCTACGCTTTCGAGAACATCCTGCTCAATGCAGCGCTGTATATCGATGACGAGGACTTAATTCTGGGTGAGATTGCCGCACCGGTGAAGGCGTCGCCGATCTATCCGGAATTCTCCGTAAACTGGATTATCGATGAGATTCTTCATTCACCCTTTGAGGAGCGTGAACACGACCAGTTCTACATAAGAAATGACGAGGAAAGAAAAGAGATTATCGAACTCTGCAAATACTGGCAGGGAAAAACCGTAGACGACATGATCAACGTAAGGCTGGAAGACGAACAGATCAAGGGTTCCGAAGCCGGCAAGAAGATCTTCCAGACAAACCTCTACCATTTTGCAGGAACCGGCCATCTGGCGATTGATTACGCGAAGCTGATGAAGGTGGGCTACAACGGCCTGATCGAACAGGCGAAGGAGTGCCTTGGCAGACTGGATAAGAGAGATCCGGAATACGGTGATAAGAGGGACTTCTATCAGGCAATGATTATCATGCATGAAGCCGCGAAAAAATATCTGGAGCGCTACGCAAAGCTGGCGGAGGAATACGCGGAGAAGGAAACCGGTTCCGTGAGAAAGAAAGAGCTGGAAGCGATCGCAGAAAACTGCCGTCAGATCGCAGGCGGAGCACCGAAGACCTTCTGGCAGGCCCTGCAGCTATTCAACATTGCAACCACACTGATCCAGGTGGAAAGCAACGGCCACTCCATCTCCTACGGCCGCATGGACCAGTGGCTGTATCCGTTCTATGAGGCGGACATGAAGAATGGCACCATCACGAAGGAATTTGCTCTCGAGCTTCTCGAGGTAGTCTATGTCAAGGTGAATAACCCGACTAAGCTTAAGGATAAAGGCAGTATGGCGGTCCGCAACGGCCGCGGCTTCGGCGGCGAGAGCCTTACCATCGGCGGCGTGAACCGTGACGGCAGCGATGCAACCAATGATTTGACGATGATGCTTCTGGAGGCCTCCGCTCATACGCGTATGATGAACCCGTGGGTCTGCGTGCGTATGCATGAAAACACGCCGTACGAGTTAAAGGTAAAGACCGTGGAATGTATCCGCGCGGGCTACGGCCATCCGAAGCTTTTCAATGACGCCCCGGCCATTAAGGGGATGATGCGGAAAGGAATGACTCTGGAGGAAGCGAGAGATTACTGCGTTGTTGGCTGCGTTGAGATCGATCTGCCCGGCAAAGAATACGGCTGGCACGACGCCGCTTACGTAAATACAGCGAAGATGATGGAGATGGTATTAAACGGCGGACGCTGCTTAGACTGCGGCCCCCACTGCATGAGATGGGAAACATGCGGAGCCCTGGGAGAGCATCTCGGCCCGGATACCGGAAGTCTGGCCACCTATCAGAGCTTTGATGAGGTTTTAGAGAGCGTGGATAAGCAGTTTGCCTACTGGACCGACCAGATGTGCAGCAGCTTAAATATCATTGACAATACCCACCGGGCATTAAAGCCGGTTCCCTACGTTTCCGCATTTTATGAGGACTGTATGGAGTCAGGGAAGGATTTAACAGAAGGCGGCGCCAAGTACAACGGAACCGGTCCCCAGGCCAGCGGTATGGCTACCTGTGCAGACAGCCTGGCAGCCATTAAGCAGCTGGTGTTCGACGAGAAGCGATGCAGCGGAGCGGAGCTGCTTCAGGCGGTTAAGGATAACTGGAAAGGCCACGAGAAGCTGTATGCCCTTGTAAACAGCAGTAAGGTCCATCACTACGGCAATGACGACGATTATGCGGATGAGATGTTTAAGTATATGTTTGAATGCTACTGCAGACACATCAGGGGCAGAAAGAACCCCAGAGGCGGCGAGTTCAGCCCGGGCGTATACTCTGTCAATGCCAATGTAGCCATGGGCTTAAATACCAATGCTTCCGTGGACGGACGCAGGGCAGGCGAGGCGATCTCCGACAACATGGGCCCGGTACACACCGACGGCGGTTCCCACGATTTCAGCGGCCCCACCGCCGTGGTAAACTCCTTAACAAAGGTGGATCACAGCCTGGCGTCCAACGGCACGCTGATGAACTTAAGGTTTCCGGAGGAATCTGTGGCCGGTATCGAGGGAAGAGATAATTTAATCAGCTTTATAGATGAGTATATCGCCAAGCAGGCGATGCATGTCCAGTTCAATATTATGAGCTCCGCAACGATGCGGGCAGCACAGAAGAAACCGGAAGATTACAGAGACATGCTCGTGCGCGTCGCCGGATACAGCGCGTACTTTGTCGAGCTGGGCAAGCCGCTCCAGAAGGATTTAATTCAGCGTACAGAGCTCCATTTCTAAATTCTAATGAAAACACATAGGGGGATATTATGACTTTTGAGTTTGATTTTATACTTGTCGGATTAATGCAGATTTTCGGCTTTTTTGTTCAGGGCTGTACGGGATTTGGCTGTACGGTTATCGCTGCCTCGGTTACAAACGGACTTCTGGGAACAGCAGAAGGCGTGCCCTATGGCACACTCCTCACGATTCCGTTTTTATACTATTTGGGAGTGAAGGCGTGGCGCGAAGTTTCCTGGAAGGACTTACTGAAAATAGTTGCTCTGTGTGCTCCCGGCATTCTGATCGGTAATTACCTGTTTTACACAATCAGCCCGACGACCGCAAAAATCTGCATCGGCGCCATGGTAACGATCATTGCGCTGATGAATATCTACAAACATATCATCAGGCCGCTGGTTCTGAAAAAAGTGGATGATGAGGATGCGCCTGACACCACAGGAAAGAAGATTTTCCGCTACGGCTGTCTGATCCTGGGCGGTATTGTCCACGGTGCGTTTACCATCGGCGGCCCGCTGATTACGGTCTATACGATCGAGGCGGTGAAGGACAAGGAAAAATTCCGCAACACGATGAACATGGTATGGGTGGTTTTAAATACGTGGAATATTTACACGCAGTGGCGCAATGGCGCATTTACCCCCCGTATGTGGAGTGCGCTGGCGATTGGACTTCCGTGTGCTGCCATCGGTTTCTTCCTTGGCATGGGCTTCTTAAAGAGAATTAACCGTGAGCAGTTCTTACGTATTGTCTATTGTGTTTTATTGTTTATCGGTGCTAATATGTTCATTACCAGTCTGATGGCAGTTTTATAAAAAAGGAGAACAGAAATGAAAGAGTTTCGTTTTAAAATACCGCAGAATATTGAATTTGGAGTGGGAAGCTTAAAAAAGCTTCCCGAAATCCTGAAAGAGAACCAGTCGGAGCACGTGTTCCTGATCTCCGACCGGGGCCTGGAGAAGATTGGCGTGGTAAAGAAGATTCAGGACATTATTGAAGCCGCAGGAATCAGCTGCACGGCCTACCTTGATGTCATCCCGAACCCGACGACCGATATCGTCAATGAAGCCACCGGGCTCTACAAAGGCTGCGGCGCAACCAGTATTGTGGCTCTCGGCGGCGGAAGCTCCATGGACGTGGCGAAGGCGGTGGGCGTGCTCGTAAATTACGGCGGAAGCATCACCGACTATGAAGGAAATCATAAGGTTCCGGGACCGATCGTTCCGATGATTGCCATTCCTACAACCGCCGGGACCGGAAGCGAGGTTACAGCCTCCGCTGTTATCACGGATGAAGCCAGAAATTATAAGCTGTCCGTATTCAGCTATGAGATCCTCCCGAAATACGCGGTTCTGGACCCGGAACTGATCATGACGGCACCGGCCTCCATCGCAGCGGCCTGCGGAGTCGATGCGCTGATCCACGCGATCGAAGCGTACCTCTCCACAAACGCCTCCCCGTTCTCGGATGCGATGGCGGAAAAGGCGATGGAGTTAATCGGCGGCAATCTCCGCCAGTTTGTGGCAAACAGAAAGAATGAAGAGGCCGCCTGCGCCATGATGGCAGGCAGCAATTTCGCGGGAATTGCCTTCGCATGGGCAAGACTTGGCAACGTACATGCCATGAGCCATCCGGTCAGCGCGTATTTTAATGTTCCCCACGGCGTTGCCAACTCCATTCTTCTTCCTGCGGTGCTTGAGTATAATGCGCTTGCCGACGACGGCCGCTACGAAGTGATCTATAATTACGTCCGTCAGGGCAGTGAGGAATTAAACGGTTTTAAACCGGAGATGCTTGTTGAGGAGATCAGAAGGCTGAATGAGGATTTGGGAATTCCAAAATCGCTTTCCCAAGTGGGCGTCAAAGAAGAGCTGATTCCGGCCATGGCGGAGGACGCCATGAAGAGCGGCAATATTCCGGCTAACCCGAGACAGACAAACGTGAAGGATATTATGGAACTTTATAAGAAAGCATTATAAAAAGCATGATAAAACAGGTTTTTCAGAATGAACATCCCAGATGTTCAGATGGTGATCCGCTGCGGTCTGCGGTCTTCGGCCCGCAGCCTGCGGCGGTGATCCATGCATTTGGGATCTGTTTTTTACCTGAGATTGATAAAAAAAAGACAATCCATACCGGGGGATTCTGCACCAGCACAGCGGGGCAGGAACAAAATTTCGAAATACATCCGGGATTGTAAAATGGGGAGACGAGAGAATGTTTACAACTTTAGATAAGAAAAAACAGATTGGCTGGACCATCAGTATCCTGATTCCGCTGATCATTGCTTTTATTCCGGTTTCGGAGAATTTTACGGTAAGTCTGAAGCTTTTTTTTATGATTACGCTGTTTATGATACTGATTATCGCGTTTGAGCTGTTTCCGCTGCTGGTTTCGGCAATTCTTTTGCCGTCCTTATATATGGTCAGCGGGATTGTCCCGGCATCAGCAGCCTTTGGATCGTGGTCCAATACGACGGTCTGGATGGTTCTGGGCGGGCTGATTTTCAGCACGGTGCTGGATGAATGCGGCCTGTTAAAACGCATCGCCTATTTTGTGATCAGAAAATGCGGCGGAACCTACGGCGGTGTGGTATACGGCTGTTTCATGATCGGTATTGTACTGAACCTGGTGACCTTCTGTTATGGCTGGGTGATTGCAGGCGCGCTGATATTCGGTGTGTGCAAAGCGATGGGATTAAAACCGTCGCGTGAGTCCTCCCTGGTGTGCTTTGCCGGAACAATCGGCTGTACGGGGAGCACGGTATTTCTGTATTATCCAAGCTACTATTCCATGATAGAGACGTCCTTACAGGAATTTGTGCCCGGATACAGCATGGGGATGTTTACGACCTTTATCTACAACGGCTGTTTTATTCTTTGGTGTGTACTGACTCTTTTTATCCTGATGAAGGTATATAAGACAAAGGAGCTGGGAGCGAAGCTGAACCGGAAGATTTTTGATGAAAAATATGAACAGCTCGGAACGATGAGCAGCAAAGAGAAAAAAGCGGTTGTCATGATAGTCTTATTGTTTGTCTATCTGTTTTCATCAAACTTTACCGGACTTCCGGCGGCGTACGGATTTATGACAATTCCATACCTGATGTTCCTTCCGGGAATTGAGATAGGCAATACCGAGGTGATCGGGAGAATCAATTTTTCCATGATTTTCCTGGTGGCGGCCTGTCTCGGGATTGGCGTTGTGGGGGCAGCCGTTGGATTTGGTGATTTCCTGACTAATATTGCGGTACCTCTTCTTTCCGGAAGGAGTGTTCTGACAGTATGCATCTGCTTTATGCTTTTTGGAATGATTGCCAACTTCTTTATGACACCGCTGGCCATGCTGGGCGGCCTGTCCATTCCGTTTGCTCAGATCGCCGTGTCGCTGGGGGTCAATCCGGTCGTGGCCTGCATGATTCTCGTATACGCGTGTGAGATGCTGTTCTTACCATATGAATCCAACGGAAATCTGATCATGTACGAGTACGGCATGATGCCGATGAAGGATTTTATCAAACAGGAAGGCTTAAAGACCGTGATCATGTTTGCCGGATTTATTGCAGTCATGTTTCCGCTGTGGAATCTGTTCGGGTTGATGTAGGGCAAAACGGAGGCTGCAGGATGGTTCCATCCTGCACGGTAATGATCCGGCTGCTGCTTTTGGCCGCTTCCGGTGAGTGGGTTACCATGAGGATGGTCTGCCCGGTGGTCCGGTTGATCTTTTGCAGCAGGCTCATGATATCCGCCCCCGCTCTGCTGTCCAAGTTTCCCGTGGGTTCGTCGGCAAAGAGAATCCCGGGATTCCCGATGAGTGCGCGGGCGATTGCGACCCGCTGCTGCTGACCGCCGGATAATTCCCGGGGCGTGTGCCTGCGCCTGTCAGTCAGGCCCACCACCTCCAGGATCTGATCCAGGCGGTCTTTTAAGTGCTCCATTTTCTGGCCGTCCAGAAGCAGCGGGAGCATGATGTTTTCTTCGGCATTTAAGTTGGGGATCAGATTATAAAACTGAAAGACGAATCCGATGCTCCGGCGCCGGAGCATGCTCATTTCTTTATCTCCGAAGCCGGAGATATCGGTTCCGTTTAACAGGACACGGCCGCTGGTGGGGGTGTCAAGGCCGCCGAGAATATAGAGCAGCGTGCTTTTTCCGGAGCCGGACGGCCCCATAATCGATACGAATTCCCCCTGCATCACCTGTAAGGACAGGTCCTTTAATACCTCGGTTACGGCATCGCCGGTCCGAAAATTTTTAACAATATGCCTGCCTTCGACGGCGGCAGTTTTTCCCATTGATTTCATCTTTTCTTCTCCATTTCTATAGTCTAATCAACTTTGATTTCTTCCACCAGCTTCATGTTCCGGCTTTTCATGACAGGGACGACAGACCCCAGCAGCGTGACAGCGATTCCCAGAAGTCCGGAGGTCAGAAACACGGAGGCATCCAATTCCGGCACGGTCTGTATTTTGGGGCCTGCCACGAGGAATATGGTCTGGATTTCCATATAAGAGATAAAAACAGCGAGGACCGCACTGATCAGACCGGCTGAAACGCTTTCAATCACCGTGATTTTTACCATCTGGCGATTGGAGAGCCCGATGGATTGATACATGGCGGTACTGCGGCGCTTCTGGATATGGCCGATCAAAAGGTTGTTGACGACGCCGACCGCGGCCAGCAGCAGGATAAACCAGGTCATGCTGTGCATGGGCTTTAAAAAGGTTCCGACCGTGGTTAAGGCATCCGTGTTAAATTCCTCTACCGTGCGGCTCCAGTTGGAGGTTTCGCCAAACAGGCTGCGGAGCTGTACCATGATGGCGTCGGGATCGGCGGCGGTATAGGCAGCAAAGCCGTAGGAGGAGGCTCCGAAATCGGAGACTGCACAGGCGGACGGAATGACGGCTTCCACGTCGGTGGCCCTTGATTTAAAACTGCCGGCGATCAGATAGTCCTGCTGAACGGTACCGTCAGAAAGGGACAAAAGTCCGCCCACAGTACTGCCGGTCCGCTCCATGCAGTCCGTGCTCAGAATGACCGCGCGTCCGGAGGCAAAGGCGGATATGGCAGAAGCCTCCATATCCTTTTCCGAATAATGGAGCGCCATCATGGGGCCGTACCAGTCCAGCCGGTCGGTTGCCTCCAGCCGGTTCAGTGGGATGCCGTCCGCCGTCATCCGGCTGTTGAATACGTAAAGCGGCAGTACCTTTTCTATTCCCTCCATGTCCTTCAGCTGACTGATAAATTCCGGCTCCATGTGTCCGTCGGCAAAGCCGTCAAGCTCAGCTCCTGCAAAGACATCGCTTACATACGATGTGACAAAATTGCCGACAACCGTGATGGCAGTCACTGCGGAGATACTGATAAAGAGCAGCGTGATATTCTGCGCTGTATTTTTATTGTCCCTCATATTCCGGGCGGCCAGCCAGCCTTCATTTCCCAGGAACCGGCAAAAGAGTGGTGTAAATGCCGCAGAACAGAGGTTGGTAAGCGTGGGAATGAGCAGCACGGCTGCTGCGATCATTCCAAGGAGAGAGAAGCCGCCGGCCGGATACCGCATCGGGCCTGATACCAGACGGGGCAGAAGCGCAGAGACGAGAAACAGGAGCACACAGACACCGGAGAGGAATCTGACGGAAGTGCGGGGCTCTTCCACCGTGCCGAGGACGATGTCCTTCACCGGCAGGCGGCCTGCGCGGCGGATCGGAAGCCAGGCGGACAGGAATGCTGATATGACTGCCGCGGCAAGTGAGAATACGGCATAGAGCGGGGAGACCACTGCCGGAATTTCGATGCCCTGAGTCAGAGACTGTCCCATGCCGTGAAGGATCAGCTTCAGAAGGGCAGTACCTGCCGGTATCCCCAGAAGTCCGCCTGCGCTTCCGTACAGAAGGCTTTCCAGAAGAAAGATGCAGGTCACGGTCTTTTTCTCCGCACCAATACTGCGAAAGGTCCCGATCACCGGCAGCCGGTCCAGGGTAATTACTTTATAACTGCTGTAAATAATGAAGACACTCATGGTCAGTGAAAAAAAGCTGATGAGGAAAAAAGGCATGGATTTCTGCCTTGCGTCGGCCTCGATCTGCGCCTGGTTGACCGTCTCGGATACGTGATAGGCGGGAGCGGGCAGGGCTGCGGATAATTCGCGTTTCAGCGCGGCAGTGTCGGCACCGGTTACGGGTTTTATCAGGATTTCGCTGTATCCGTCTGTCTGATCCAGGAGTCCGGCCAGGGTGGAGAGAGGAAGGAGCGCGGTCACCCCTCTTGTATGGCGGAGGAAAACGGTATCATAGTTGGCGATGTCCGCGACCCTCAGCGGAACCGGGGTGCCGTTTATCTGTAAATGAATGGTGTCGCCTTTCTTAATTCCGTATTTGGATGTGAAACGGTCGGGCAGGATCACCTGGCTGCCGGTGAAATCCGTGATTTTTTTACCGTTTGCCAGATGGGGCGGGTTGATTTTGTCCAGCTGCGTTAAGTCTGCGGCAAGTAAATCAACGGTCTCATAATAGCCGTCTTCGTGGTAGAGAGCCGACCCCTTTAAAACTCCCACTCCTGCGTCGATGGAAGGCAGCGGGGGAATCTCATCGGTCCCCACAGCCCGGTCCGCCGCCCTGACGGAGAGAACCGCACTGCCGGCCATTCCCCTCGCCATTTTCTGCTGTGCACTTTCGTAGGAGGCACCGATGGAAAAGGATACAAAGAGAAGCATGGACGAGAGCAGAACAGACAGGAACATGACCGCCGTCCGCAGCTTCCGCTCTTTGATATTGGTTAGAATATATTTCAGTATGATCTTCATTGCAACACCTGCTTTCAGTAGAAAAATTGTCTTGCTGCAGAAACGCGTTCCCGATATATAAAAAAAGCTGACAGCTATCATGTAAATCATGATAAACTGTCAGCCTTAAACGAACGTTCAGATAACCTTAAGTAACCTTAAGAAACAGGAAATTCTATCGAAAATACGATTCCTGCGCCGGGAGAGCCGGCAGCGGAGATGGTTCCGCCGTGCAGTTCGATGATGCTTTTTGCAATCGCCAGGCCCAGACCGGTTCCTTCCGGCTTCTCTCCGGTACTGGTACCGCGGTAATAGCGGTCAAAAAGGTGTTTGATCTCTTCCGGTCTCATGCCGTATCCGTTGTCAGCCACCTGGATACACGGCGAACCGCCGGAGACGGTTATCCGGAGCGAGACCTCCGCCTGTGCGCCTCCATGTACGAACGCATTGATGATCAGATTCCGAAAGGCTCTCGCCAAAAGCTTTGAATCAAACGAATAGAAGAGCGTGTCCTTTGCGCTGTCGAAATGGATGATGCGGTTCTCATATTCGGGTGAATTTAAAAGATCAATGGCCAGTTCTCTCAGGAAGCGGACCATATCCTGACATTCCCGATTCACAGGGAGCAGACCGCTTTCTAATTGATAAGTCAGCTTCAGATCTTCGATGAGCGCTTCCAGGCAGGAGACATTTTTTAACATGACGGCGGCGTAGCGTCCGTAATTGTCCTCCTGCCCGGCGTTTCCATCCCGTATGATCTCCGCATAGCCTTTGATCGGGGAGAGAGGAGTCTTCAGATCGTGGGTGATATTGGTAATCCATTCTTCGCGCATTTTCTCCGTCTCTTCCCTCAGGCGGTCGCTGGCTCTGATCTCGGAATCCAGTGCATTTAAGCCGGCGTATAAATCCTCGAATGTGCCGCGGCGGTGATCGGGAAGATAACAGCGAAGCGAGATATCATGAATGGAGGCAGTCAGCCGTTTTAACTGTCTGGCAGTCCAGAAGCCATAGAGCGCGCCGGTGATGAGAATGACCGGGAGCAGCACGCATAAGAGCGTCAGAATGACGGTCCTGCCGCCCGAAAACCGTTCGCCGTTTAAGTACATGGTGACGGCGGAGATTCTCATGGGGAAGCAGAGAAGATAGACGTAGTCTTCCCCCGCGTTATGGGCCGTGCCGGCAAATACGGAGATGGTGCGCTGTCCGGCGGCAGGGAATCCGTCCCGGGTAAGTTTTAGCAGTTCTGCGGCGGTATAGGATTCGCGGGCAGAATCAGGCTTCCCATAGCTGTACGCTTCCCGGCCATCCGGGTTCAGAATCTGGAGACCTGCGCCGTTGTCCTGAAGCAGGGCAGTTCCGGCCTGTGTAACGCAAGGCACGCCGTTTTGGAAGATAATCTGTTCTGCAAAACGGTCTGTAAACGCTTTCGGCCAGTCACTTCGGATAGGAGATCCGTCCGGCTTCTGAACCGTGATCAGTAAGAAAAAGAGTGAAACAGCCGCCAGTATGGTGCCGAGCAGCGTCAGGAGAAAGATAAAATATATATGGAATGTGGTGCGGTAACCGGATTTTTTCATCTATTCGATCCTCTTTTTAAGCTTATAACCCAGGCCTTTTACGGTGATGAGCTGCTGCGGCTTCGAAGGATCTGCCTCTGTTTTTTCTCGGAGATGGCGGATATGTACCATGATCGTGTTGTCGCAGATACAGCTGCTTTCCCCCCAGACCTGCTCGTAGAGCCGTTCTTTGCTTATGATTTTGTCCGTATTTTCCATAAGATAGGAAAGCAGGAGGAATTCGCGTCCCGTAAGGCTGATCTCCCGGCCATTCTTCCAGACACGTCCGCTCTCCTGATCCAGGGAGAGCGGGCCTGCGGTTAAGACAGAGGACACAGCAGGAGAAGGCGCGTTCTGATAGCTCTGGCGGCGAAGCTGGGCTTTTACACGGAAAGCGACCTCACGCGGGCTGAAGGGTTTGGTAATATAATCGTCTCCCCCGGAGGAGAGACCAAGAATTTTATCGATATCATCATTTCTGGAGGAAAGAAACAGGATGGAGCAATAAGAAAACTCCCGGATCCGGCGGCAGACCTCCAGACCGTCCATATCCGGAAGCATGACATCTAAAATGACGGCATCCGGCTGAAATTCGCGGCAGAGCGTTACCGCTTCACTGCCTCTGTAAGCTCTTCGGATTTCCAGAAAGCCGTCCTGACGCAGAACTTCCTCCATGAGATCTACAATATCTTTTTCGTCGTCTACTAATAAAATTTTACTGTCTGTCATGGCCGCCTGCTTTCTGATGCGTGATTTATCTGTTACTGCCTTGCCGTTTCCTTATTATAACATGATTCTGCTGCCGGCAGCAACCGGAAGCGGAGGAATCGATTGCACTAAAAGTTCTGTTGTGGTAAAATCCAAATAGTATGTGTACAGAGGCGCCGCACCGAGGTGCTGCAAAAGACGGGAGAAATTACAATGCCTAAAAAATTACTCGCACTGTTCCTTGTTCTTACCTGCGCAGCATCGGCCATTACAGGCTGCAGCAGCAGTAAAAACAGAGTAGTGAATGAAGATAACCAGATTGATCAGGAGATCGTAACCATCACATTTTTCGGCAACAAATATGAGCCTGAGAATGTAATTGTAATCGAGCAGATTATATCGGATTTCATGAGGGAGAACCCGTCTGTCCGGGTGTCCTATGAAAGTCTGAAGGGGAATGATTATTTTGAGGCTTTGGAAAAGCGAATGGAGCATGGCAGAGGCGACGATATCTTTATGGTGAACCATGATGTACTTCTGAAACTGGAAGCGGACGGGCAGGTCGCGGATCTGTCAGGACTTTCCACACTGCCTGATTTTACGGATGAGATGAGGAGCCAGATGGGAGAGGGGAAAATCACCTGGGTTCCGACAACCGTATCGATCTTCGGCCTTTACTGCAATCTGGATTTACTGAAGGAACATAAACAGGAGGTTCCCGGGACACTGTCTGAATGGGAAGCCGTCTGCGAATATTTTGTAAACTGCGGGATTACACCGGTTATAGCCAATAACGATATCTCATTAAAGACACTGGCCATTGGCCGGGGCTTTTGGCAGGTATATCAGGATAAGCGCCAGACGGAGGTGTTTGGCCAGCTTAATCACGGCAGGGAGACACTGAGCGAATACTTAACAGACGGTTTTTCGATTGTGGAGACGTTTATCCGCAGGGGATATCTGGACGCGGAAAAGACGTTAAACACCAAAAAGACCTCCGACGATTTGAACGATTTTATCCGGGGAGAGTCCCCTTTTCTGTTAACCGGCGCCTGGGCGGCCGGGCGTGTGGCCGGTATGGAACCGGACTTCCGGTTTGAGGTGGCTCCGCTGCCGATTCTCGACGAGGGCAGTATGCTGGTGATTAATCCCGATACCCGTCTGAGCATCAATGCGCAGAGCGATCATTTTGATGCTGCCATGAAGTTTGTGGAGTATTTTACAAAAGCCGAAAATATACAGAAGTTTGCCGACCAGCAGTCTTCCTTCAGTCCGCTGAAAGGGGGGAGCCCCTCCTCCGTTTTAGAGATTCAGCCCCTGATTGCCTGCTATGAATCAGGACAGACGGTGATTGGAACCGACGATCTGCTGAAATTACCCATATGGGAGCTGACGGCGGAAGTCTCACGGAAGCTGCTGGCAGGGGAAGAACTGGAATCTGCCATGAGCTGGATGGATCAGCAGGCTCAGGAAAGGATTGTACCATGATAAAGCAGCAGGAGGGAAAAGCAAGGATAAAAATAGCCATGGTAGCGCTTCTCGTCAGTGCGCTCATTGCATTCATCAGTGTCTTTTTTGTGAGCGCAGTGCGCGAGTAGCTCTGGCAGCAGTCTGTCGGTACCATTCGGGAGAGTACCCAGCAGGGAATGAATACACTGCGGGTTCAGCTGCAGGAAGAGTATGGGGAAATGGAATCCATGGCCGGTTATCTGAACCAGTACGACGCCGGCCAGCAGGAGGAGCTGAACGTGCTGATCAGCAGTTATGACCGTGTGGACGGCAGAATTTCATTCTATCTGGAAGACGGCCGTATTTTTCCGGAAGGGAATCCCGGTGACACGGCAGCTGCGGAGTTTCTGGCCAGTGCTTCCGGGGAACAGGGGATTATTGATCCCCATATCTGCAGTGCCAACGGGGTCAACGAGTTTAACCTGTACAGAAAAGCAGTGCTTAAGGATGGAACCGCAGGGTATCTTTTAAAGTCCTACGATGTGGGAGAGATTGTGGACAGCTTTACCGTCTCATTCTATCACGACGCGGGCTTTTCCTACGTGGTGGACATGGATGGGAATGTGCTGATCCGTCCGCCGCATCCGGGCAGCAACAAGACGGTGCAGAACCTGTTTGACATGCTTCCGGACTCTCAGAATGATTCTGATAAACTGGCGCAGTTTGCGCAGTCCCTGATCGATAAGCGGACAGGCTGGGCTACCTTTACCTATCAGGGGGAAGACACGGTATTCTGCTATATACCGCTGGGACTGAATTCGGACTGGTATCTGATTTCGATTATTCCCCAGGATGTGGTGGAAGCGCAGACGAATCAGATTTTAATCCGCACCTTTATTCTGATTGCGTTTATTCTGATCGGACTGGCTGTGCTGGTGACTGTTTACTTACGGTACGTCAATCAGATGAACCGGAAGCTCAGGAGCCAGGCCGGTTATATCGCGCATCTTTACAATGCGATACCGGAAGGGATCGCGCTGATGTCAGTGGAGGCGCCTTACCGCCTGCTGCAGCTGAACCGGGAAGGAATGCGGCTGCTGCATGTTCAGGAGGAGAACTCCAATGGAAAGCAGCTGATCGATTTCGTCCATCCGGACGATTATCCGATGGCTGCAGATATCTTCCGGGCGGCGGCCGGAGATGACAGGAAGCACTCCTTTGAGAACCGTGTCGTGAGGGAAGACGGGAGCTTTTTCTGGTCAGGCGGCCTGGTGGAGAAAACGCTGAACGAAGACGGAACGCCGATCCTGATCGCCACGTTTCATGACATTACCATGGAAAAGCTGGCGGAAGAAGAGGCGGAACGGGAGAAGCTTCAGGAGCGCAGGATGCTGATCAGTGCGATCTCCAACGTGTTCCCCGTCATTATCAGTCTGAATTTAACCAGCGATACTTTAAACTTTATCTATCTTCAGCCCGGCCTGCTGGCTGAAATGGGCGGACAGGAATCCTTCAGCAGACTGTACCAGGATTTCATGGAGGCGGTACATCCGGACTTCCAGGAGGATTTCCGGAATCGTCTGTCACCGGAAAATCTGAAAAAAACACTGGGCAGCAGCCGGCAGGAAGTGTTTTTGGAGGCCAGGATTTTATTGACGGATGGCCGGTATCACTGGACCTCCACCCAGATTATCTACGTGGAAAATCCTTATTCCGGCGACCAGCTGGCGATTCTTTTATCACGCCGGATTGATGAACAGAAGCATGAGGAGGAACAGCACCGCCAGGCGCTTCAGAGCGCTCTGGAGAGTGCAAAGGCGGCCAGTGTGGCAAAGAGCCGGTTCCTGTCTAATATGAGCCATGATATCAGAACGCCGATGAACGCCATTATGGGAATGACTGCGATCGCAGCCTCACATATGGACGATCAGGAGCGGGTGCGGGAGTGCCTGAGAAAGATTAATCTGTCGAGCAGCCATCTGCTCAGCCTGATCAATGATATTCTCGATATGTCTAAGATTGAGAGCGGAAAGATATCCCTGCGGGACGAACCGTTTAACTTTGCGGAGCTGGTGGCAGAGGTGGCGGAACTGATACGCCCTCAGGCTGACGCGGGTCACCTGGATATGAACCTCAGTCTGATGGATTTAAAAGATGAACTGGTAGCTGGAGATCCCCTCCGGGTCCGTCAGATCTGTTTTAATGTTCTGAGCAACGCCGTAAAATATACGCCGGAAGGCGGTCACATCAGCGTGAGGCTGTATCAGAGGGACAGCGGGCGAAGAGAGTATCAGAATTTTATATTTGAGTGCTCGGATACCGGCCTTGGCATGAGTCCGGAATTTCTGGATAAGCTTTTTCTGCCGTTTGAGCGGGTGCAGGATTCCACCCACAGCAGGGTAACCGGAACCGGCCTGGGTATGGCGATAACGAAGAATATTGTGGATATGATGGGCGGCGATATCCAGGTGGAGAGTGAACTGGGAGAAGGCTCTGCATTCACCGTGACGCTGCCGCTCCGTTTACAGAATGTTCCGCCGGAGGAGGTTTCTTCAAAATGGCTGGGCATTCACTGTCTGATTACGGATGACGACGTGCAGACCTGCAAAAGTGTCACGGAGCTTCTTGAGGATATCGGGATGCGTGCGGAATTTACGACAGAGGGAGTCACGGCGGTCAGCCTTGCGGCTCAGGCCATGGAACGTGAGGACCCGTTTGAGCTGATGATCATCGACTGGAAGATGCCGGATATGGATGGAGTGGAGATCACGAGGCGCATTCGAAAGACAGCGGGAGATGAAGTGCCGATCATCATTCTGACGGCATACGACTGGTCCGAGATTGAGGAAGAGGCCAGAGCGGCGGGAGTGACGGCTTTCCTGGCGAAACCGTTCTACCGCTCGAAGATCTGCTATCTCCTCCGGGAACTGGAGGAGAAAAAGAGTCCGGCGGATGATAAGGAGACTGCGGTCAGCCACGATTTTAGGGGCAGACGCGTCCTGCTGGCGGAAGACAATCTGCTGAACCGGGAGATTGCCCATACTCTCATTGAAGAGATGGGAGCATCTGTGGAAGATGCATGTGACGGTGCGGAGGCGGTTCGGAAGGTAGCCGCTTCGGAAGAGGGATACTACAGCCTGATTCTGATGGATGTGCAGATGCCTGTCATGAGCGGGTACGAGGCGACGAAAGCCATACGGAAGCTGGAACGCCGGGATGCCGGGAGGATTCCCATCGTTGCCATGACTGCCAATGCATTTGAGGATGACAGGCAGGAAGCGCTCCGTGCGGGGATGAACGCCCATTTTTCCAAGCCGATCGATGTCAAAGAGCTGGAGATGCTGCTGAGCCGGTATCTGGAGAGAACAGAAGAGAATGAGGAATGATAATTCAGGAAGCGGAGGCGGGGGCGCGATGAAGGATTTTAAAGTATCAAAGAAGCTATTTATCTCATATGCAGCCATCATGATCCTGTTTGTGGTAAGCTGTTTTGTGAGTATTACTGATTTTGTCAGTCTGGGGAAACAGATCGAGGCGTTCTATACCGGACCATTTACGGTAAATGAGAGCGCCAGTATCATCAACTCGAACTTTGAACGGATGCAGAAGGCTGTTTACAGATCCATTTCCAATACGGATCCTGAGATTACAAGCGAAGCGATTGCCAATGCCAGGGAATGCGCGGTTGCCATACAGGAACAGGTACCGGTTGTTAAGTCGCATTTTAAGGGCGATCAGCAGATCATAGACCGGCTGGAGGCTGCGCTGGAGAAACTGGAGCCGATGAGAGAGACGGTTCTTTCCCTTGCGGCAGAGAATAAAAACGCCGAGGCGGCGGACTATATGGAACACAACAACATCCTTGTGATTCATGAGGCACAGGAACAGCTGAATCAGTTAATAGAGAGCGGAAACCGGATGGGAGCGAGCCTGGTCTCCGGATTGAAAGAGAAACAGGCGCGGGCCGTGGTTAGCCTGATACTGCTGGGAAGTGCAAGTATGGCGGTCAGTATCGTCTTCGGGATCTATATAACACGCGGGATCACACGGCCGGTCAGGGAGCTGGAGCAGGCGGCTCTTGCCATGGCAAGGGGAGAGTTTTCTACTGTCCGTGTCGAATACGAATCCAAAGATGAACTGGGAAATCTTGCTTTCAGCATTCGCAGCATGGTGGATACTCTGGCGAATGTCCTTCAGAGCGAAACCCAGATGCTCAATGAGATGTCAGAAGGGAATTTCAGTGTCCGCAGCGGCAAAGACGAGTACTATATCGGGGAATTTGAGCGGCTTCTGTGTTCCATGCGCAAGATCAATCACGGATTAAGTGCGCTTCTGCTTCAGATCAGCCAGTCGGCAGACAGCGTGGCGGCCGGTTCAGAACAGGTATCCTCCAGTTCGCAGAATTTGGCCCAGGGAGCCACAGAACAGGCTGCTTCCGTAGAAGAACTGACCGGAATGATGAACGAAATATCGGATCAGGCGTACCGGAATTCCAGGGATGCACAGGAGGCCAGTGAAAAAACTCAGACTGTCAGAGACAATGCGGCGGAAAGCAGCCGCTGTATGCAGGAGATGCTGCATGCAATGGCAGAGATCAGTGATAAATCCGATGAGATCAGAAAAATCGTTAAGACGATTGAGGACTTTTCATTCCAGACCAACATCCTGTCGCTGAATGCGGCGGTGGAGGCTGCCCGTGCCGGGGACCGGGGCAAGGGTTTTTCCGTCGTGGCCAATGAGGTGAGGAGTCTGGCAAGCCAGTCGTCCGCTGCTTCCAGAAATACCGCAGCCCTGATTCAAAGTTCTCTCCAGGCGGTAGAGAACGGCAGAAAGATAGCCAATGAGACGAGTGAGGCGCTGACGGCAGTGGTCCAGGGGATTGAAACGGTGTCAGAGCTGCTGCACCAAATCACAGAGGCGTCATTAAAGCAGTCTGACGCGAACCGGCAGGTCACTGAGAATATCAATCTGATCTCCGATGTGGTTCAGACAAACTCATCCACGGCGGAAGAATGTGCCGCCGCAAGCGAGGAGCTGGCTTCCCAGGCACAGTTATTAAAGGAACTGGCCGGTAAGTTTCGATTAACGGATATCAATGATCGGAAGGTGTGAGAGATCGGGCAGAATATGGAACCCCGCCACCATTCCTATGCGTAACAGAAAACACCGGGGAAAGTCCGGCGGCTTTGAGTGAAGGCTCAAAGCCGCCGGACTTTTTGTGCTGCCGAAGCCCCTGCCGGAGGATACGGAAGCTGCCTGAAAGCTTCTCACTGTGAAGTATTGTGTTTTCTTTAAAACTGAATTATAATTGAAAGAGTCGTATATGAACAAGCTTTGTATCTGACAGATTATGGGGGATAAAACGGATGGAAGTGAATTTAAGCTATGACCAGTTGAATGATGAATACAGCATGCTGATGAGTGTGTTGGGAGCCAGTGTCAGCAAGCATCTGATCGATGAACACTATACCTGTATCTGGGCGAATGATTATTACTATGAATTAATCCATTATTCCAAGCCCGAATACGAAGCATTGTTTCAAAATCACTGTGATAAATATTTTTATAATAACCCGGAAGGCTGGAAGCTGCTCACGGAAAAGATTAACTCTGCGCTGGAGAAAAAGGAGAAGAGGTACACAATCTTTCTGCCCATGATTTATCCGGATGGAGAAAAATTCTGGGTCAAGCTGCAGTCGGTATTTACAGATGAGTGTATTGACGGATATCCCGTCGCCTACACTACGATGACGGATGTGACTGAGATGGTGCTGGCGCGCCAGGAGCAGGAGTATACGCAGCAGGTCGTCGAGAAAGTGACGCAGGAGCAGGAGATGTTAATGGGGGCGCTGAATGTCAGCGTCAGCAAGCATCTGATTGACGAACATTTTACGTGCGTCTGGGCCAACGAGCATTACTATAAACTGATCGGCTATCCGAAAGCAGAGTACGAGGCACTGTTTCACAATCATGCCGATGAATATTACAGAAATAATCCCGAGGGCTGGGAAATGCTTGCGAATAAGGTTCAGTCCGTTCTGGAAAGAGGAGAAGACCAGTATGAACTGATTATACCCATGAAATATAAGGATGGAACCGGATACTGGGTGAAGGTGTTCAGCTATTTCACAGACGAATATATCAACGGCATCCGCACATCCTATACCGTTATGACCGATGTGACGGAACTGGTACATATGAAGGATGAGCAGGAGATGCTGATGAAAACGATGAAGGTCAGCGTCAGCAGGCATCTGGTGGATGAACATTTTACCGTGCTTTGGGCCAATCATTTTTATTACGAACTGATTGGGTATTCGAAGCAGGAGTATGAAACATTGTTTCACAACCACTGCGATGAATATTTTCAGAACAATCAGGACAGCTGGAACGCGATTCACCGCAAGATTAACCAGATGTATGAGAATGGGAAAAAGAGCTATGAGGTCTTTCTTCCCCTTAAGATACCGGATGGCTCTACCTGCTGGGTTAAAATGGTGGGCTTCTTTACAGATGCCCGTCAGGACGGAAAGCAGCTGGCCTACACCACCATGGTCGATGTCACGGATATGATACAGATTCAGCAGGAAAAGACCATCGCCTACGATAATATCCCGGGTTTTATTGTCAAATACCGGGTTCTTCCGGAACGGCTTGAAATGATTGAGGCAAGTGACCGCATCACGGATATCTTCGATGTGGATCTCAGCCGTCTTTCGGCCCTGGACTGCTACTCCATTCTCCAGCCGGAGAGCAGAGCGGTGCTGGAGGCCAATCACCCCAGCTTTCTCAGGCGGGAACCTTTTGAGGGAAGTATCTGCGTGAAGGATAAGTATGGCCGGGACCGCTGGTTTCAGATTCACTGTGCGTGTATTGATTTCGTCGCGGATGATCCGGTCTATCTGACTGTCTTTATCGATATTACCGATATAACGGAACTTCGGGAGCTGCAGAGCAAGCTGGAAGAGCGCACGGTTATGCTGAACACCGCCCTTGAGGAAGCGAAACAGGCCAATGAGGCCAAATCGGATTTCCTTTCCCGTATGAGCCACGACATCCGCACTCCGATGAACGTGATAGCGGGTATGACAGAGATAGCCGGTTCTCACGTATATGAGCCGGAACGCGTGAAGGACTGCCTTCAGAAGATACGCCTTTCCAGCCACCATCTTCTTGGTCTGATCAATGACGTTCTGGATATGTCCAGAATTGAAAACGGGAATTTCCATATTAATATGGTGCCTGTTTCGCTCCCGGCAGTTTTAAGAGAAGTGATTATGATTACGCTGGCCGGAATCCGCGAGAAGGCTCAGATCTTCGACGTTCATCTGGTGAACCTGGAGGATGAGCAGTTTTACAGTGATGCACTCCGTCTTCGCCAGATCCTGTTGAATCTGCTGTCCAACGCCTGCAAATTTACGCCGGTGTCGGGACGGATCGTCTTTGAAGTGGAGCAGAAGGACAGAACTGCGCTTATATTTACCGTTTCTGATACCGGCGCGGGAATGAGTCCGGAGTTCCTTGAACATATATTTGAAGCGTTCACCCGCGAGCAGGACAGCAGGACAGACCAGATTGAGGGAAGCGGTCTCGGGATGTGCATCACAAAAAGGCTGGTGGATATGATGGAGGGAACCATTACCGTCAGCAGCTGCCCGGGAAAGGGAACCACGTTCCAGGTGACACTTCCCGCGGCGGTTGTCCAGGAGGAAGAAGAGACGGCATTCCAGGGAGTCCGTGTTCTGCTGGCCGATCATGATCCGGCAGTCCTTCAGTATGGCTGCCAGGCACTTTCTTCGCTGGGAGCAGAGGCGGAAGGTGCTGGAAGCGGTGAAGAAGCGGCCAGGCTGGTACTTTCCCGGCACAGGGAAGGCCGCGAGTTCAGTGCCGTGATTTTGGATTTGGATTTATCGGAGCCGGATTGGCTGGAGACGGTAAGAAAGATTCGGGAGGCCGGAGACGGCAGCCGGCCGCGCCTTATTCTATCCGCGTATGACTGGAACGACAGGAAGGAAGAGGCGATGCGCGCAGGAATCTGCGGATTCGTAGAAAAGCCGCTGTTTCGCTCCGCGTTAAAGGAGTGTCTCCTGGAACATCTAAACGGCAAAAAGCAATCGGAGCATCAGCAGATGTCCTTTGATTTCAGCGGAAAGACGTTCCTGCTGGCGGAGGACAATGAGTTAAACCGGGAGATTGCACTGGAGCTTCTGGGCAATATGGGAGCCGGGATGGAGACTGCGGTCAACGGCGAAGAGGCTGTAAAACGGTTTAAGGAGAGTCCGCCCAATTATTATTCTCTGATTTTAATGGATATACAGATGCCGGTGATGAACGGCTACGAGGCCGCGCGCGCAATCCGCTCGATGGACCGGCCGGATGCGAAAGCCGTGCCGATCATTGCCATGACGGCTGACGCCTTTGTAGAGGACATTCAGAATGCAAAGGCTGCCGGTATGAACGGACATATGGCCAAGCCCCTGGATTATGAGGGGCTGTCGCAGGAGATCAATAAGTATCTGAAGTAACAGCGGGATGCCGTGTTTAAAATTTCCTTTCTCTGCCAATACTTGTTACTATCAAACGAATATCAAAAACAAGCAGGTGAAAGTGAGGAAACAAGCATGAGCAGGCATTACCTTGTGTATTCCCTGTCAGATCCCTCGAAGGCACAGCGGATTGTCAGCGAGATCGGAAAAGTGGCAGGGGTGAAAATGGTGAATATCTCTGAGGACTTAAGAGAGTTAAAGATTGATGCGGAGGCGGCAGAGTTCAGCACGGTCATGGACCGGGTGGTAAACATCTGCAGTAAGGTATCCTACGGCTGCGAAGTGAAATACAAATTCACGTAAAATTCGTGAAAGGTGGTATAAGCGATATATGGGCTTATACCACCTTTTTTTGAAAAAATTAAATAAAAATTTAATAATATTAAGCCCATATCCTGAAGCCTTCAGGCTCGTGTCAGATCCTATATAAGGAATAGACGAAAATGCAAAAGAAATATTACAAAATTTAGTAAAATCATATTGACAAAACTTAATTACTGGTGTATATTTTAGATATAATTTAATTACTAATTAAATAAAAATTCAATAGTGTTTAACAAGGAGGAGAATCGTGAAAAGGAAATTAACAACAGTTCTTACAGTTGCCCTGGCGGCGGGGATGATGATGACGGGGTGCGGCAGTTCGAATTCAGGTACAGAGACAAAGGAAAGCGCAGCGACTGCGGCGGCAGATTCCACCGCAGCAGATACTACAGCAGCAACGGAAGCGGCAAAGAGCGGAGAGGTGACCACCATTCGTTTCTATGGCTCTGATTCCGAGTATAATCAGAATATCGTGGCAGGATTCCAGGCAGAGAATCCGGACATTAAGGTAGAGATCGTTCCGGTAGACTTTGATAACGCGGAGCAGGTCATCAAGACAGGTATTGCCTCCGGCGATCCGGTAGACGTAAGCTTCTTCTGGGGCAGCCAGATCAATGCGTTTACAGAGGACAACATGGCGTATGACTTAACTCCATATTTAACAGAGAACAACAACGAGTGGAAGGATATCTTCGTTCCGGCTTACATAGATGCGGGTATGGTGGATGGAAAGTATTACGCAGTCAGCTACCAGCCGGTTATTGAGACAATCTTCTATAATAAAGATTTATTTACCCAGTATAACGTAGAGCTTCCGACTACCTGGGACGAGATGGTGGAAGCATGTAAGGTGTTCAAGGATAACGGCGTGTACGGTATCGGCAACTGGAACGGCCAGAACCATCAGCTTCTTCAGTTCGCCTATCAGTATATGGCCAACGACGGAACCCTGGAAGAGTTTGTTTCCGGCAAAGGCGATTTTACACAGTGTGAAGGCTTAAAGAAATGTCTTGAGAACTGGAAGAGCGTATACGATGCAGGATACTGGTATCCGGGCGAGGGCGCGTTAACCTCCACGAAGGATCAGACACAGGCCGCATGGTATCAGGGAAAGGTTGCCATGATGTTTGACGCAGGCTCCAACGCAGGCGAATATACGAAGAACAGTGAATTTGAAGTTGGAATCCTTCCGTTCCCGTACGTAGCAGAAGGCGGAAAATACGCTCTGAACACAGTAACAAACGCACTGTTTATTCCGGCCAATGCAAAGCATCCGGAGGAAGCGGTAAGATTCATGAAGTATTATACAAGTGATGCAGGAATTGAAGAGATCATTAAGAGCGGAAGACTGCCTGCTACCATTTCCATGCAGGATAAGGTTGACAGCCAGATCTTAAAAGACCTTCTTGCCACAACTGTAGGCGACAACGTAGTGGGTTACAAGCAGATGCAGGGACTTTCTTCTGAGATCAATTCCTTCCTTCAGAATGATATGATCGGCATGGTCTGCAGCGGCACCAGTGTGGAAGACACACTGCAGCAGCTGGAAGATTTAAGGCAGGGAACCGTGAAAGGCGAATAAGGAAGAAGCAGGAAACATGCGCTGAGAGGGGAGTGCTGGCGGCGCTCCCCCTTTTCCTTACATAGAGGTAAAAAATATGCAGAAATCAAAGAGAAAAATGAGCAGTATCGAGAAAAAGTATATGGTTGCGGGATTTGCGTTCCTGATGCCCGCCATCGTCATCTATCTTATATTTGCCGTCATTCCTTTTTTTGACAGCTTTATCCTGTCATTCCAGGAGTGGAGCGGTTTCGGGCCGAGAAGCTTTCTTGGTTTCAAGAATTATATCTCCGCATTCCGCGATAAAACGTTTCTTATGGCCATCAGAAACAGCGTTTATCTCGGTGTGACATCGGCCTTTTTCAGCGTCATCATCGGTGTCCTGATGGCATGGCTGCTGCTTTATGTGGGGAAAAAATGGGGCGGTTTTTTCCGGACGATTCTATTCTCCCCGAGTATGATTCCGGCGGTTATCACAGCGCTGATCTTCGCGTTCGTGTATGAACCGGAAATCGGTATTTTAAATAATATTCTGGGGGCTGTCGGCCTGGAAAATTTACAGCACGCGTGGCTGACCAACAAGGGAACCGCGTTAAACTGTATTCTGTTCGTTTCGGCGTGGAAACAGGTGGGGCTTACCATGGTACTCTGTTTCGCCGGTATGCAGGGAATCGACAACTCGCTGATTGAGTCTGCCAGACTGGATGGGGCAACCGATTTCCAGATATTCAAGAAGATTATTCTGCCGTTGATTATGGCGTTTGTTCAGTTGTCAACAATCTTTGCGGTTATGAGCGGATTGAAGATTTACGATACGGTTGTGGCTTTGACCAACGGCGGTCCGGCCAAGGCGACCACGGTTATGCCGTTATGGATTCTTCAGAACTCTTTCTCATTTAACAATTACGGCTACGGTTCCGCGATGAGTATGATCTTCGTGCTGATCGTGCTGATCGGCATGATTCTGGTCAAGAAGCTGATAAAAGGAGGTAACGATGAGCGATAGAATGTTCAGTATGAATAAAGGTATGAAGGTGCTGGCCTACGCAGTGCTGGGCGCTTATACAATCGTGGTTGCCTACCCGATTTTATTCATGTTCTTTACTTCATTTAAGTCTAATAAAGAGTTCTTCGTGAACTTATTCGGTCTTCCGCAGAATGTGGAGATCATGAACTACGCGAAGGCGTGGAGTGTGGGAAAGCTGGGAACGTATTTTGGAAACAGTGTGTTCGTAACCGTCGTGTCTGTTGCGGTTACCACCATCGTTTCGCTGCTGGGCGGGTATGCTCTGGCTAAATTATATATTCCGAAGGCGAATATGATCATGGATGCATTTATGGTGTTCAATTTCATTCCGGGAATTGCCATTTACATTTCACTCTATTCCATGATGAGCAAGATGCATTTGACCGGAGGAAGAGCCAGCCTGATTTTACCGTATATTGCGTGGCAGATTCCATTTTCCATGTATATCATCAAGCAGTATTTTGAGACGATTCCGGAGGAATTGATCGAGAGCGGTCGTATCGACGGTTGTACGGAGTTTGAGGCGTTTTTCCATATCATGCTTCCGCTTGTGAAGCCGGCGATCGCTACCATTATCGTATTTACCTTTATCGGAAACTGGGGCGAACTGATGTGGGCCAATATTACGACGGCTTCCAACGCATTGATTAAGACGCTTCCTGTGGGACTTTTAAATTTTAAGACTGAGATGGGCGTTGAATGGGGGCAGTATACGGCCGGTATCTGTATGGTCACGCTGCCGCTGATGCTGGTGTTCGGTTATTTCCAGAAGTACTTTGTGTCCGGTCTGACGAATGGGGCCGTGAAGGGGTAACAGGGCTGCCGGAGCTAAACGGCTGAAAACTGCTGAATGGAAATTACCGAAGACGAATAACAGAATAAGGAAGGTGATTCGGATGAGATACACAGATTATAAGTTTCATGTGCCGGAAGAGAAGATTGTACGGCTGATCGTAGATACGGATGCCAAAAACGAGGCGGATGACCAGTTTGCCATTGTCCAGGCTCTGTTAAGTCCCAAATTTGAGAATGTGGGAATGGTGGCGGCCCATTATGGAACGAGACACGCAGATTCCATGGAACGCAGTTACCGGGAGCTGGAGGTTATCTTTGACAAGATGCATTTCCCGAAGGAAGGCATGATTTACCACGGTGCGCCTCATGCAATACCGGATAAGACGACTCCGGTCGTCAGCGAGGGTGCAGAGCTGATTGTGAGAGAGGCCATGAAGGAGGATGACCGGCCGCTGTTTGCCATTTTCCTGGGGCCGCTTACGGATCTTGCAAGCGCCCTTCTCATGGAGCCGCGGATTGCTGCCCGAATGACAGCGATCTGGATCGGCGGCGGAAGATATCCGGCCGGGGGTCCTGAGTTCAATCTGGGAAATGATATCCATGCGGCCAATGTGGTCTTCCAGAGTAAAATGGAGATCTGGCAGGTTCCGAAGAATGTCTACGAGATGATGCCGCTGTCACTGGCGGAACTGGAGTATAAGGTGGCCCCTTATGGAGAGATCGGTGAGTATTTACTGCAGCAGCTCGATGAGCACGCACAGGAGGAAGGGCCGAGAAACAGCGCATTCCGTACCGGCGAGACCTGGGTGGTCGGGGACAGTCCGGCCGTGGGGCTTCTGTTATATGAACACCGGTTCGAGTTTGACTGGTTAGAGGCTCCGCTGGTGACGGAGGATATGGCTTACATTCATACGAAGCTGAACAGGCCGATCCGTATTTACCATTCCATTGACAGCCGGTTGATTTTGGATGATTTCTTTGCGAAGCTGGCGTTGTTTCATGAGAAGCATCCGAAAGGGCTTATTTAGAGAAGTAAACCTTATTAGACGAAAGACCTCCGGATGATCTGTTTGGAGAATAATAAAATCCACTATCAATGCATGGTAGTGGATTTTATTAAATTTAAGGCAGCCGTTCAGACTCCGCTTCCGGTTACTGCTGCGGCTTACCTGTTTTTTAATTCTGTCATAAGTTTATGAAACCGTCTGTTTTCACTCCACTGCGGAAAGTGGCACGACTCTTCAAACCAGAAGAATTGTTTGTCCGTCTCGATGGTGTCAAAATATTCTTTTGCCAATTCCGATGAGACATGCATGTCATGTCTTCCTTCTATCAATACAACCGGTACTTTGTATATGGTTTTTTCCTCAAAATTGATCCCCATGAGCTCCGGCCATAAGCGTTCAATGGACTGGAGACTCCCCTTCTGCCTGCGGATTAAATCCGGTATCGAGTAATAGCGGGAAAACAGGAAGGGGATAATCAGATCATTATAATTGTTTCTTCCATAAAGCGAGCCTCCGTGTTTCACAACCTGTCCCGTCACGAAAAGCAGATCGTCCAGCCAGTTTTCTCCGGTATAGGTGCAGTCTGTGTGCTTCAGCCGTTCCAATGCCCTGGGGCCGGCGTGGGCTGCCGCAAAATCATAGGAAAGGCGGCAGGATTTTTTCATGTTTACGACCTGGCCGCAGCCGATATAAGCGTGCAGCATCTCCGGGTGGTCTGCGGCGTAGGTGAGCCCCAGCACACTTCCCCAGGAATGGCCCAGCAGAAAAAGCTTTTTTTGATGAAAGCGGTCGGTGAGAAGCATGATCAGGGAGTGAAGATCCTGCAGAAACGTGTCGATTGTGATGATGCTGTCCCCAAAATCGTAATAGGATTTTCCGGCTCCGCGCTGTTCCCATACAGCCACCGTGAAATGGCTTTCCAGCTCGCGGTTATATTTTAAGACCAGTGGAAGCGCGGCATCCCCGGGACCTCCGTGAAGATAAAGCAGAAGAGGCAGTCCGGCCTCTTCTGCCCGTATGGATACGTACTGCAATACTCCGTTAATGGGAAGTTTTAATTGTTCGTTGATCTGCATGGTTCCTCCGGTATGGCTGTATCAAACTGCGCACGCCACTGCTGCTGAATTTGCTGTTGGTTTCCTTATACTTTAAGTGCTGGGGGAGGGAATGTCAATATAAACTTGCGGAGATCCAAAAAGCCGCCCTCCGGAACTTCCGGGGACGGCTGATTTAATCAGTATTTATTTCGGTATTCAACTCTCTGTCCTGTTCTGCGCCTATTCCCGAACACTCTTCCTCTCGTGGAGCTTCACGGAAACCTCCGTCTTAATCATCACCTTCGTCTCTCCGCCAATCTTCTGTAAAAGCCGTAAGACTGCCAGTTCACCGAGGCGCTTTTTAGGAACCTCCATGGTGGTGAGGGGCGGCTCGAGGAAATCGCAGATGGGAGTGTCATCAAAACCGATGATGGAGATATCTTCCGGTATCCGGTATCCGAATTCCTTGAATGCCCGCATGGCGCCGGCGGCGATTAAGTCATTGTCAGCAAAGTAGGCCGGGGCGACCGGCGTTTTTTCGCGAAGAAGTTCCGCCATATCGGTGTACGCGCCCTCCATGGAAGGGGTGAGTCTGTGGACGTAGGGATGGCCTGTGGGCAGGTTGTGATGGCGCAGCGCCTTGTAATATCCATCTGCCCGCTCTTCGAAATTGCCGATGGGGTAGGAGGAGCGCAGATAACCGACGTCTTTCAGCCCTTTTTCGATCAGATAGTTGGCCGCCAGATATGCGCCCTGCACATTATTAATCAGAACCGAGTCACAGGCAAGCTCTTCAAAATACGTATCCAGAACAACCATGGGAACCTTCAGCCTGGTAAACGGCTGGAAGTATTCCACACCCATCTCTGTACCCAGCAGGATAATCCCCTGACAGTTTTTCTCGGAAAGCTCCTGTATCTGAGAACTGATATCCTTGTGCTCATAAAAATAGGTAATCTGGAGTTCGTAGCCTTTCCCCTTGCAGGCCTGTTCGATGCCTTCGGTCAGCAGGGAAAAGAACGGCGTGTCCGCGACGACAGTTCCGTGCTTTTTATAAATAACATATAGGATACTGCCTTTTTCTTCGCCTGCATCCCATTTCTTTGAAAAATCGTATCCGTATTCTCTGGCAGCCTCCAGGACGAGATTCCTGGTCTTTTCGCTGATTCCAGGTTTGCGGTTTAATACCATGGAAACTGTAGCGGCTGATATATTTAACTTCTGAGCCAGCTCTTTTGCTGATATTGACATACTTGGCCCT
>OJUL01000003.1_pt1 | contig 234870 bp, 219 predicted proteins | sample 1601491 | NCBI WGS metagenome assembly OJUL01 (sample SAMN04436862, study PRJEB24849) | human gut metagenome | biome: human gut; feature: NICU; material: stool | host: Homo sapiens | place: USA: Saint Louis, MO | collected 2011-11-09 | reverse complement strand
CACCGAGGTACTGCAGATGGAAATCATGGAATATAAGGTCAGGAACCGAAGTTTGATTCAGGAAAACAAGGAGCTGCGAGACCAGATAGAGGAGCTGAAGGTTCAAGTGGAGAAACTAAAAGGCAGGATCAAAAAGAAAGAACTTTCCATGCTGAAAAAATTATAACTAAAGGAAAAGGTATCTGATATGAAGTACGATAAGATTGTAGAGATAAGTAAAGAAAGATCAAGACAAAATACGGAAACAGCGATTAGGGCGATAGAGGAAATGCTGAGAGAAGGGGAATGGATTACGGTTGCTCAGCTTATGACAAAAACAAAGTTATCAAAAACCATTTTCTACAGAAATAAAGAAGTTAGAAGGATGTTGGAAGATGCGAGATACAGGCAACAATGTATGCTAAAAACAAATCGTGATAGTGTGATAGAAATTGAAAATTTGCAGGAAAAATTGCGAAAACTTAATTTTGAAATGGTGAAACTGAGAGCTGAAAATCAAGAACTACAATTAATCAATCAGAATCTTCAGAGAGAAATAATATTTTTGAAAGAAATATAAGTGAGGAAGGACGGTATGAAATACGATAAAGTAGTTGAAATGAATCAGACGATTGGCAAGCAAAATGCCCGGATTGTGGAAAAAGAGATTAAAAGAATGATAGAAAATGGTGAAAGGATTACGGTAGCAGCATTACAAAGATATACTGGATTCTCAAATTCATTCTTTTACAAAAATAAACTTGTTCGTGAAATATTGTATGAAGCAGTTCGAAAGCAAGAACAGTGTTATAAAAATAATCTCAATTCTGTACGCACCCAACAAGAGACTGAAGAAATAATTATAAAACAACGAAAAACAATATTACATCTTAAGTTGGAAAATGAAAATCTGCAAGAGGAAAATCGACGATTGAGGGAACAAAATTCCAGAATCAGAGATGAGAAAGGAATGGAAAAATGAAATATGATAGAATAGTTGCTATTAGCCAGGAAAATAGTAAAATAAAAACTGAAATTGCGAAGCGAGAAATTCAAAATATGCTGGAGCGAAAAGAAAAGATATCAGTAACTGCTTTAGCTAAAAAGACAGGTTTTTCAAGAGCACTATTTTATGATAATCCAGAAGTAAGAAAGACATTGGATGATGCATTACGAAAACAAGGAGCTTGTTATAATCCAAAGCAGATAATTATTGATAAAGTTATGGAAGATAAGTTAATCACGCTTAAAATGACCGTTACAAAGCTCAAAAAAGAAAATATAAAATTATTATTAGAAAATGAAAAATTATTAAAAGAGAACAATCTTTTAAAAAGACAATTGGAACGATAAGAAAAAATAAATAGGAAAGTTATGAAAAAGAGTAGTCTTATAAAAAGCCTATTCTTTTTCTTCACATATTATATTGAATATGCGAAAGAATGGTCATATACGACTATGCCCAGGGCATAACAAATTACTCGCAAAAACAACAAATTATTCGCAAAGAATATTGACTTTTTAACAAAATATTGTATATTATATATTAAGAAGAAATATAATGTTAAAGAGGGTGTCCCACTACCCATTTAAAAGGTGGAGCATTAAAGAGGGTGTCCCGCTACCCATTTAAAGGTGGAACGTTAAAGATTTGTGGAGAGGAGAAATCTTCTCCACTTTTTTGATAGAGGGAGAAATATGACAGAAGCAAAAATGTTTGGATTTTATACAATAAATGCTGAATATTTAAAATTTCTTCATGATAAAGATTCTGAAGTGTATTACAATAAAGAATATCATACGTTAAAAAAAACTTTTGTTGGTATTATTATTGGGTTGGGGAAAAGCAAATATTTTATTCCATTAACCTCAGCTAAAGAAAAGCATAAAAAATGGAAAAATGTGAGCGATACTCATTTTTTGATTTATGAGTTCGTAAAAAGTGACCTAAATATTCCAAAACATATATATAAGTCAGATGATGGAACGAAAAAGATACATATATTATCGGTAATGGATATTAAGAAAATGATTCCTGTTCCAGATGGAGAATTTGAATATATTGATTTTGATAAATTAGAGGACAAGCGATATAAAGATTTGTTTGAAAAAGAGTATGCATTTTGCTTACGGATCAGAAGTAAGATTTTAATTAAAGCAGAAGAATTATATGATTCACAAAAGAAGAGTAAACTAGTAAGGAAAATGTGTTGTGACTTTCAAAGATTAGAAGATGCATCAAATGAATGGAAGAAAAAATAAATATAAAACTATGAGAAACCGTGGTCAAAAAGGGACTGCGGTTTTCTTTATATATCAGGAAAAAATAAGGAAACTGACAGTCTGTCGGCTGGTTACGCCCAGTATCCATGCGGTTTCCAGAGATGGGGCTAAATTTATGGTTGTGATCATTGCGCTCGTCTTGATATTTAAAACACAGCTGACCACACTGGTCAACGATATTTTCGAAAAGATCACAAGTGAAAGTGCGGGAATCTAACGTGGAAAAAGGGGAGATCACAGCATTTTTAAGCCTGATATTTGTACTGATGATCTCATTTGTAACAGCAATTCTGGAAAGTGCATCCGTTCAGGCAGAGAAAAATCAGGCAAGGCTGGATATGGATCGTGCGGTGTATTCGGTATTTGGAGAATATCAGAAAGAATTATTGGAAGAGTATGGAATCTTTGCGGTGGAGGGAAGTTATGAAACCGGTAATTTCTCAGAGAAACAGCTGATCGACAGAATGCACTATTATGGAGCGTCAGGAATCTGGCCGGAAGTAGAAGGGATTCAATTTCTCACAGATCAAAACGGACAGGCATTTCGGGAAGGCGCTGTCAAATATATGGAAGATCTGTATGGGATTTCGATTATTCAAGGATTGGGGGCTCTGGCAGAAAAGTGGGAACAGCAGGAAATTACCGGGGAACAGACAAAGGATGAGAGCAATCAGAGTCTGGAAGAACTGGATGATATGTTGAATCAGAATCAGAGCTCTCTTCCGATGGAAAATAATCCGCTTCCCCACATTGAACAGTTGAAAAAGTCGAGTCTGATCAGCCTGGTATTTCCGAAAGAAAAGCAGGTTTCCCAAAAGCAGATTCGAGGGGAAGAACAGGCTTCCTCCCGTGCGCTGCGGGTAGGGAGGGGGACATTTTCGGTCAGAAGTGATGTGGATGAAGTTACAAAAAAGCTGTTATTTCATGAGTACATTCTTAAAAAATTCGGAAATGCTGTGGAAGAAGAAAAAGAAAAACGATCGCTTGCCTATGAAGTGGAATATCTTCTGGAGGGAAAGACATCTGATCAGGAAAATCTGGAGGCGGTGCTGAACAAGATGCTTTTGATCCGGATGGGGCTGAATTTTGTATATCTGCAGACGGATACAGCAAAACAGGCGGAGGCAGGAGCTATGGCATTGGCGCTGGCAACGGCAGTAGCGCTTCCGATGCTGGAGCCTGTAGTCAAACAGGTATTGCTGGCAGCGTGGGCATTCGGGGAAAGTGTCATGGATTTACGTTCTCTGATGTCCGGAAAACGCGTTGCTCTGGTAAAAACAGCAGAGAACTGGCAGCTGTCGCTCTCTTCCCTGATGAAGATGGGAACCAGTGAAGATACACAGGAAGGGGCTGATGTAACAGATGGATGGGATTACAAAAGTTATCTGAGAATGCTGTTGTTTTTAGAAAATGGAGATCATCTTACCATGCGTACGCTGGATCGGGTGGAGCAAAATCTGATCTATGAAAAAGGACTTGCCTTTTTTCGTGCAGATGCATGTGTAACAAAGCTCAGACTGCAAAACCTTGTTCAGATCAGAAACGGGTTATCTTATGAATTTCCACTCTATTTCGGATATGAATAAACAACTCCCGCACCCGGCACAGGTGCCCGGATCTACTGCCGAAACGTCCCCTCTGGCAGAGACACTCACAAATTTTAAAGAAAGGAAAAATGATGACACAATCAAATCAAAAACCATCCAATAAGAATCTAAAACGGGCATCTGTGCCGGGGGCGGGAGGAAGTATTACTGTAGAAGCAGCGCTTAGCGTACCGATCTTCTTTTTTGCGGTAGTATGTCTGATCTATTTTATTGAAATTCATAATGTGCAGACAACCATTCGGGCAGCGGCAGTTCATGCGTCCAAGATCTGTACGGAAGATACAGCACTTGTTCCGGTCTTAAATACATCGAAGCTGGAATCGGAAATTGTCAGGAGTATTGGAGCAAAGCGTCTGGAGAACAGTATTGTGAGCGGTGGAAGTAAAGGGATACAATGTGCGGGATCATATTGTAATCCCAATGGGAATGAGCTGAATGTTGTTGTACGATACGGAATCCGGCTTCCGTTTTTACAGTTTGGAAATCTGTCTGCAGAATATAAGGAAGAAATGAAATTCAGCAGTTGGAACGGATTTCAGAAGAAAGGTCTGGAGTCAGGAGATGAACAGATCGTCTATATTACAAAAACAGGGCTGGTTTATCATGAAGATTATCAGTGTACGTATCTGCAGCTTTCTGTCAGGTTTATCCCTTATGCAGACCTGGACGGAATTCGGAACGAAGACGGCGGAAGATATTATAAATGTGACAAATGTGTCCATGGAAGTGCAATGGCAGGAGTTTATATTACAAATACAGGGGGCAAGTATCACAACTCACTCACATGCGGCGGTCTGAACCGGACGATTTATGCGGTTCAGAAATCAAGGGTGATAGGAAGAGGGGGATGTTCACGATGTACGAAATAGGAGAAATTTGTTTTGGAGGATATTTATGTGTTGTTTCCATGTGGGATATCAGAAAAAGAGAAATACCGGTCTGGCTTATTGCGGCAGGGGGGATTCTTTCGGCAAGTCTTGGATATTTTCATGGAAAAATTCCACTGGTACTAATGGTCACAGGCGCGCTTGTGGGCGGAGTGTTTCTTCTGATCAGCAGATTGACACAGGAGGCTTTCGGATATGGTGACAGTCTGATGATCGCGGTGACGGGGGTGTATCTCGGATTTTGGAATGTGTTGTATCTCCTTGTCTGGGCATATGTTCTGGCAGCAGTGTTTGCAGGATACGTGCTGATCAGGAAAGGTTTTCAAAAAGATGCGGCATTTCCGTTTGTTCCGTTTTTGCTGGCTGCGTATATAGGGATCGTCTGTCTGGGAGGGATATAAATGAGGTGTGTAAAAGGGAGTACCACAGTTGAAATGGCATATGTGATGCCGTTGATTTTTCTGGTATTTCTGATCATTGTCCGTACGACATTTTATTATCATGATAAAAGTATTTTAGACGGGATGGCATATGAAGCAGTTACGACAGCGGTTCAGACGGCACGGAATCCAAAAGCGAAAGAAGCGGATGTGGAGACGTTTTGCAGGGAACGGATCAGGTGGAAACTTATTTATTTTTCTATGCCGGAGGTGTCTGTGAATGTGACAGATGATGAGGCAGAGACGACAATTTCCGCGACCAGAGGGAAGATGTGTATCCGGGTAACAAGACAGGTAAAAATCCCGCATCCGGAGAAAAAGATCCGTTTGAAGAAAAAACTGGAAACAATAAAATAGGAGAAGTTGGAAGTGAATACAAAATATGAAAAAGAATTAAACAGAATCTGTCTGCATATTCATGTACCGGAGATTTATGAGGAAGATTATCAGATGCCGATGCTGAGAGCAAATAAAATTCCGGGCATTCTGGAAGTAAACGGCTGCGGAATCGATGGAGAGAGCCGGTATACATATGAAATCACAGGATTAGTTTCCATGGCGGTTTTATTTGAAAACAAGCAGGTTCAAAAAGGGGATATTGAGCAGTTTATCTATTGTCTTCTGGAGAGTATTTCGCAGCTGCAAAAGTATATGCTGCATCCGGGCTGTCTGTTGTTAGAACCGGAATATGTTTTTTGCAGAAAACAGAAATATTTCTTTTGCTATCTGCCTGGAGGAAAACAGGAGCTCTGTGAATCATTTCACCGAATGACAGAGTATTTTGTAGAAAAGCTGGATTATGAAGATGAGCAGGGGATCACGCTTGCTTATGAACTGCATAAAGCAACACTTGAGGAGAACTATGATCTGGATGCCATTATGCAGGAATACCGTACAGAATGCGAAGAAGCAGAAGAGGAGGATGAGGCGGATACAGAGGAAGCGTGGGAAGAAGAGGAAATTTCTGATTCTCTGTTTACGTTGGATACGGAAGAGGAATATGAACCTGCAAAGGATACGGAGGTCATCCGGGAATCCGGCGGTGTATGGAGTGCCTGGAAAAAAGCGGCGCATAAAATCAGCAGAGGGAGACTTGGAAGATGGGGAAGCTGGGATGATCTGATATTGGAAACAGATGGACAAGATGAATCCACTCACTTATAATAACTGTATTAAATTGCGCCTGATGAAGGGCGCGGAAAAGAGGGATTCAAATTGCAGAAAAACAAACAGACAGTCTGTACAGCGGCACTGATCGTGATCAATATGGGAATCTTTTTTCTATTGTCATTTCTGGGTAACCCGGAAAATGCGGTATTTATGATAAAATACGGAGCCATGTACCCACCGTTGATTTTTGAAGATGCCCAGTATTATCGGTTGATAACCTGCATTTTTTTACATTTTGGGATCGATCATCTGATGAATAACATGGTAATGCTCGGTGCATTGGGGTGGAATCTGGAGAAGGAGATTGGCAGTTTTAAATTTTTGCTGATTTATTTTGTGAGCGGGATCGGGGCAAATCTGATTTCTCTTGCCATGGATTTTTACACTGGAAATCTGGCAGTCTCAGCAGGTGCATCCGGAGCAATTTTTGGATTGCTCGGGGCACTTCTGTGGGTTGTGATTCGTAACAGAGGAAAGGCCGGAAGGCTCACCGGAAGAGGGATGCTGTTTATGGTACTGTTAAGTCTTTATTTTGGCTTTACCAGTACAGGCGTAGACAATGCGGCCCATGTGGGCGGGCTGATCTGTGGATTTCTGACAGCCGTGCTTTTGTATCACGGAAGGAACGTGCCTAGACAGGAAGTGTAACGGTAAATGTAGTGGATTCCTGCGGAGTGGAAACAGCAGTGAGAGTTCCTTCGTGAGCCTCTGCAATCTTGCGGGAGAATGCCAGTCCAAGTCCGGTTCCGCCCGGTTTGTAGGTGACAAATGGCTGGAAGATACATTCCATCTGCTCCGGAGTGATTCCGCAGCCGGTATCGGTACAGGTGATGGTAATGATATCTCCGCTGCGGGAAGCTGCCAGATGAATGGAGCCTTGTTCGGTGATGGCTTCCTCTGCATTTTTCAGCAGGTTCAGGACAAGTTCCTGCAGTTTGATCTTGTCTCCGGTAAATTCACCGAGAGAGTCGGAGATAGAAGAGGAAAATTCAATATCTGCTTCATTTGTGTCCAGCGAGATTGCAAAAGAGATTGCAACGTTTTTCAAAAGCTGTTCTATAGAGAAGACAGAATAATACAATTCATTGCTGCTGTTAAAGGCAGAAAGCTCTTCTAAAAGCTGAATAATAAAATCGACGTCACCCATTACCTGGCTCCAGTGCGGAATGTCTTTGAGCTCCGGATTTTGTTTTTCCATTACCTGCAGGGCAGAGGAAACAAGAGTAAGGGGATTGCGAATCTCATGTGAGATCGTGGAAATTGTATTTCGGTGATTGCGCAGAAGCTGCGGGATGATCTGCCGTGCATCTTCATTATTGCTCATCAATTTGTTCATTTTATTAATATCGATATTGTATAGCATAGTTATGTCCTCCAAAGTAGTTCTGTTTAAGTGTAGTCTATCATGCGAAAAAGGAGGGTTCAATAAAATAAGTATGACAAAATTCGACAAAAAAGGCGATTTCTGTAAGTAAAATATTCTTCTATTTTCTGGAAAAATGTTTTATACTACAAGTAAACAAAAAAGGAGATGCTTAGATAATGAAAGATGATAACTGTATTTTTTGCAAACTGGCATCAGGTGAGATTCCTTCAGTAACTATTTATGAAGATGCTGATTTTCGTGTAATTCTGGATTTGAGCCCGGCGTCAAAAGGACATGCACTGATCATACCAAAAGAACATTACCGCAATTTATATGATCTGGATGATGAACTGGCAGCAAAAGCGCTGGTGCTGGCAAAAAAGATGATCTGTAAGATGAAAGATATTCTTGGATGTGATGGATATAATATTGTTCAGAATAATGAAGAGCCGGCAGGGCAGACTGTATTCCATTTTCATATGCATTTGATACCGCGTTATGAAGGAGATCAGGTTGGTCTTGGCTGGAAGATGGGTGAACTGACAGAAGCAGACAAGGAAGAGATTCTGAATAAAATCAAGTAATTACTGGAGAAAACATGTTGACGGATAAACAAGATTATGATGAGATATACCAAAAATACAAAAATCTCGTTATGAAGGCAGCATATAAATATTCAGGGAATTACGATATTGCAGAAGATATTACACAGAGTACATTTCTGCAATTATATATGTATATCGATGAATTGAAGGATATCAATATCAAAGCTTGGATGTATACGACTGCAAAGCATATGGCATTGAATTATAACAAGAAAGCAGAAAGAGAAGTTCTCTCGGAAACAGGGGATGATCCTGTTATTTTAGATCTGGAGGACAGCGCAGAAGATACATACATGGAAAGAATGAAGGATGATGAACAGACCAGTCTGCATGAAGAGATTTTTGCAGCCTTGTACAAGCATAATCCACGTTGGTATGATGCAATTCGTTATGTATATTACTTGGAGATTCCGCAGTCTGCTGTTGCAGAAAGAATGGAGATAAGCATAGAAGTGCTGCACAGTTTACTCTACAGAGCAAGAAAATGGATCAGAAAAAAGTTTGGTGTAGAGTATGAGGAATTTTTGGAGCTGTAAACGAACAGGTGTCAAAACGACACCTGTTCAGCTGATTTTAGTGGTGATATAAAACTATCTGCGGGAATTCTCGATGAGATCGATGATTGTATCGATTGAATTTTGCTGATTCGAATCACGCATGGCATCCATAAAACGGCTGCGATCGTTATACAATTTCCGCACTGCCTCTAAAAGAGATTCTTTGGTCAGCTCTTCTTCTTCGAGAACCATGCTGAAGCCCTGACGTTCAAAGGAGCGGGCATTTAAAATCTGATCTCCGCGGCTTGCGTTGGCTGAGAGCGGGATCAGCAGATTCGGTTTTCTCAGAGCAAGAAGTTCGCAGATTGCGTTTGCACCGGCTCTTGAGATCACAATATCTGCAAGTGCAAAGATATCACGAAGCTCATCCTTGATATATTCAAACTGTGTGTAGCCTTTCATAGAAGTCAGAGAGTCATCTACCTTGCCTTTTCCGCAGAGATGGACAATCTGGAAATGCTCTAAAAGTTCCGGGAGTGCCAGACGAACAGCGTTATTTACTGCAACGGATCCAAGGCTTCCGCCGATGACGAGGATGACTGGCTTGTCAGCAGAAAAATGACACAGATCCATAGCCGCGATCCTGTTTCCGGATAATAGTTCCTGACGGATCGGAGAACCTGTTAATACGGCCTTGTCTTTCGGAAGATGCTCCAGAGTCTCAGGAAAGTTACAGCATACCTTTGTAGCAGATGGAATTGCGATCTTGTTGGCAAGTCCGGGTGTCATATCAGATTCGTGAATGATCGTCGGAACTTTATTGTGTTTGCCGGCAAGTACGACAGGAACAGATACAAATCCGCCTTTGGAAAAGATCACATCCGGCTGAAGTTCTTTGATCAGTCTCTTTGCTTCACCGAATCCTTTCAATACGCGGAATGGATCGGTAAAGTTCTGAACACTGAAATAGCGGCGCAGTTTACCGGAAGAGATTCCGTGGTAAGGGATGCCGAATGGCTCGATGAGCTCTTTTTCGATTCCCTGATAAGAGCCAATATACTGAATATCGTATCCGAGTTCCAAAAGACGTGGAATCAGAGCGATATTGGGGGTAACATGACCGGCGGTTCCACCTCCGGTAAGTATGATTCGTTTCATATAAAAACCTCCAGAAAAAATGTGTTAGTTAGTCGGCTGCAACGAAAATAGCCGAGGAAAACATATAATTTCATATTAACCTTATTTAGTGAAATGTCAAGACAAAAGTAGGAACCATAAATAGAATCGTGTAAGGGGTAGAACGATGAAAAAAAAGAACGTGCTTTCACTTCATGAAGAAACAGAAAAAGAAGCGGCAAAAATCGAAAAAGAGATTCTGAAAGACTCCAAACTGGAAGAAATCAAAGTCTCTGATGAAATGGAAAAAAGGCTGGCAGAGCAGATACAGGCATATGAAAAGACACAAAGTCAAAAGAAAGTGCATCGGCACAGTCCACTTTTCAGAAGAAGAGTGATGGTGGCTGCCGCAGTGCTGATGATCGCGGCTGTTGCAACAAGTGTGACTGCGGTGGGGAGTAAATCTTATCTCAAGGAGATCATTGAGAAGTTTACCGGGGAGACAGGTCAGGCATCGGTGATCAATGTGGAGGATATGGATACGCAGGCAAGTGAGAGTGCGGATGAGACACAGGTGTATCGGGAGATAGAAAAAGAACTGGGGATTCAGGTTGTAAGGATGGGATATAAACCAAAGACTATGCTTTTGCAACGGTGCACTGTAGATAAAACACAGAAAAGTGCGCAGATGTTTTATGAATATGATAGAGAAGTAGTAGTTTATTCTATTTACATGAATAATGAAGATTCTTCTTTGGGGAAAAGAGAAACAGATAAAATTGTAAATAAATTTGAAATAGAAAATAATCAGAAAAAAATTACAGTAACGGAATATGAAGTAGAAAATTATAACAATCACAGGTTTGTTGCAGAATTTGAAGATTATGGAACGCATTATCAGTTGAGAGCTGTGATGAAAAAAGCTGAATTTGAAAAAATTTTAAAAAATTTAGAATTTTTTTGAAAAAACGCGTCAGTTTTTCCGCGTTCGATTGTTTACTTAATAGAGGGGGAAGGAGAGAGTTATGAAAATTAGAAAAAAAATGCTGTCTGTATTCTGTGCGGCAATGTTATTGGGAACGATTACATCAGTCACAGTTCCTCAGGTGCAGGCATCAGAGGAGCAGACGAAAAAAGTGGATGGTTCTTATCTGACCATGCAGGAGAGTGCATCAGGCACAAGTCAAGATGAGGATACAAAAGGGCAGTATATTATGGTAGGAGAATGTTCCATTACGAAAGCCGGACGTAATCGGATTTATGTATATTCTGGAACAACGGCAAACAGAACTGTGAATTTAGTTTCTACCATTGTATATGTAGATCAGTATATTGAAGAAAAAGATGCATGGGGACAAATTGATTTTTGGAGAAAGGATGCAGAGAACGATTATTTTGTTAGTACTTCAAAATATATCACGGTAGAGCCGGGATATTATTACCGGGTACGCGCAGATCATTTTGCAGGTATGCAGTATCCATATGAGAGTACATATTCCTTTACAGACGGAATTATGATCAAATAGCCAATAACTTACCTTTTATAATTCCATAGTCTCTGAGTGGTTGAAGCAGCCGTCATAGTATGATGCAACTATAAAATAAATTATAAGAGCCTGTACGAAAACACCACAATGAACAGACATGCTTATGACGGCTGCTTCAACCACTCAGGGATACAAAATAATATTGATATGAAACAAGAACAGCAATCGGAATTACTTTCCGATTGCTGTTTTTAATGCTTGTGCGAGCTGATCCGGGCAGGAAGTTGCCTTGAATCCGCAGCGGATTCCTTCTACTCTGTCAATGACTTCCTGAACATCCATTCCTTCTACAAGGCGCGCAATTCCCTGAAGATTGCCGTTACATCCTCCGATAAAGTGTACATTTTTTACTTTATTGTCTTCGATATCAAATTCGATGTTCTGAGAACAGACTCCAGTTGGTTTGTAATGCATAATATCAGACCTCCAATTAAAAAATTCATTTGTATGTTATCAGAAGAATTATAACAGACCTGTTTTAGAAATTCCAGAGGAAGTTTATTCACTTTCGTATGTCAGGATTCGAGTGTTTTTGTGGAAAAACGACAACATCTGAAAGTGGACTGTGGATAACTTTCAAAAACGCTCACGCCTTGAAAATCAAGGGAAAGGTGAAGTTTAAAAGGGGAAAAATCCAGGCGGGAAATCAGAGAAAAGAAGCATGGAAACAGACCGAATGTAGAATTATGTAGAACGGTTTTGCGGGCATCCTGGGGAGACTTGTTTTATAATGGCCACAGGCACACAATTGAACGAATTGTGAAAAAGACCATAAACAGGAGGTTTAACTATGTGGAAAGAAGCAGTAGCGGAGACAGGCATCATATTTTATCTGATGCTGGGAGTAGGAATTGTTGGGATACTTGCAAAGGTAATGAATTATGTGACTTTGCGTAAGCTGGTGAATGCGGCCGGGAGTATGTCAAAGAGTACACACAAACTGATGAAGCTTGTTCGTGCAAAATACGAACATGCCTGTATGGTACATGACAGAGTAGAAAATGTGAATGCATTTGTAGAAAAATACATTTATGAGTACAGAGGGTTTTTCCTGAAAATACATACCTGGAGACAGATCCAGATTCAGTCGATCTGGTTTGCGGGAATTCTGGCGGCGATTGGAGCTGTGGGACATTTCATGGCGCATGGATTTTGTGAGCAGGTGTATCAGTATGGTGCGCTTGGGGCAGCAGAGATGGTAGCGTTGTTTGTAATCAGCCAGCTTTCCGATGAATCGTATAAAATCGAGGCGGCGGAGAATTACATGGTGGATTATCTGGAAAATGTGTGTGCGCACCGATACAAACGAATGCGTAAAAATGAAAAAAATCTGGAGGTAATCCGTACGGAGGCAGGAGAATCCCAGAAATTATCCGGCGCCCAGAAAGCATCGCAGAGAGCGGCGGCTGTAGTGAAGAAACAGGATGAGGAGCTTGCCATCAATATAGAGGAAGAACCGAAAAAATTCAAGAAAGAACTGGAGAAGACGATGGAAAAAGAGGATCTGGAAGAACCGGCGCTCAAAGAAGATGCGATTCGTCAGATTTTGGAAGAATTCCTTGCCTAACAAAGTCAGATTTGATAAAATGAGCTTGTAAATGATACCTGTTCGGGCATTCTGGAATGGATGCTGAATGGGTGGACTTTGTCCAATAAAGTAGAGAAGTTAGAGAGGAAGGATAAACGATGGCTAACAAAGTAACATTTGATTATTCAAAAGCAACTGGTTTTGTTCAGGAACATGAAATGGCATATATGAGCGAGCTTGTGGCACAGGCAAAGGACAAGCTTGTGGCAAAGAGCGGAGCCGGAAATGATTTTCTTGGATGGATCGATCTTCCGGTTGATTATGATAAAGAAGAGTTTGCACGGATTCAGAAAGCAGCAGAGAAGATTCGCGAAGACTCCGAAGTGCTTCTTGTGATCGGAATCGGAGGATCTTATCTTGGAGCAAGAGCTGCGATTGAATTTTTAGGACATTCTTTTGCAAATGTAGTATCGAAAGAGATCAGAAAATCTCCGGAGATCTACTATGTAGGAAACAGCATCAGCAGTACATATATCAAACATTTGATCGACGTGGTGGGAGACAGAGATTTTTCAATCAACATGATCTCCAAATCAGGAACAACAACTGAACCGGCCATTGCCTTCCGTGTATTTAAAGAGATTCTGGAAAAGAAATACGGAAAAGAAGAAGCAGCAAAGAGAATTTACGCAACAACTGACAAAGCAAAAGGTGCATTGAAGAACCTTGCAACAGAAGAGGGATACGAGACATTTGTAGTACCGGATGATGTTGGCGGACGTTTTTCTGTACTGACAGCAGTTGGTCTGCTTCCGATCGCAGTAAGCGGTGCGGATATCGAGAAGCTGATGGAAGGTGCAGCAGCAGGAAGAAAAGAAGCTCTGGAGAATGATTTTGCTGAGAACGGAGCGCTTCAGTATGCCGCAATCCGTAATATCTTGCTGAGAAAAGGAAAGACGATCGAAGTTCTGGCAAACTATGAGCCAAGCCTTCACTATGTATCTGAGTGGTGGAAACAGCTTTACGGAGAGAGCGAAGGAAAAGACCAGAAAGGAATCTTCCCGGCATCTGTAGATCTGACAACTGATCTGCACTCTATGGGACAGTTTATTCAGGATGGAAACAGAATTCTGTTTGAGACTGTGATGAATGTGGAGACATCCAGAGAAGAGATCGTGATCAATGAAGAGCCTGTAGATCTGGATGGACTGAACTATCTGGCAGGAAAGACGGTTGATTTCATCAATAAGAGTGCAATGAACGGAACAATCCTTGCACATACAGATGGAAATGTACCGAATCTTCTTGTGAACATTCCGGAACAGAATGAATATTATCTGGGACAGCTGTTCTACTTCTTTGAATTTGCATGTGGAATCAGCGGATACCTGCTTGGTGTGAATCCATTCAACCAGCCAGGTGTTGAAAGCTATAAGAAAAATATGTTCGCACTTCTTGGAAAACCAGGATTTGAAGCAGAAAGAGAAGAGCTGTTGAAGAGACTGTAATTTTCGGATTTCGCAAAATCAATCAGACAACCATAAAAAGCCTCCGGCGGGGAAAAAATCTTTCCCCGGCCGGGGGCTTTTTTATGGCTGTGTTTTAAAAATTCTGTTTTTATATTCTTTTGGAGAAATTCCATATTGCTTTGTAAAAGCTTTGTAGAAAACAGAGTAATCAGAAAACCCGCAGAGTTCAGGTAATTTTTTTAATGGTGTCTGGCTGGAAATTAAATTTTTAGCTTCGATCAGGCGGCGTTGTGTAATATACCGATAAAGGCTCAAACTGATCTGTTTACTGAACAATTGATTGATAGAAGATTCACTGACCAGAAAGTGTGCTGCGATCCGTTTTGCACTTAATTCTTCGGAAAGATGAGCTTCTATAAAGTGAATGATTTCGTCCAAAAGAATGGTTTTTTCCGGCTTTAGAGGATTTATTTCATGAGAATTTAAAAATTGATGAAATAAAGTAACGATTTGCGCAGACAAACCAATCTTATAGAGTTCTGCACCCGAAAAATCAGGAGGAATGTTTAACATTTTTTCGTAAAGTTCTTCTACCTGATATAGAATATTTCCGGAGAGAAGGAATACATTTTGCGGCAGTAAACAGGGCGATTTTTCGATTGGATCATTGTTCAAAAGGTTCATATATTGATGATAGATTTTATTGCTGATCCACATCACAGTTCTGCGGTAAGGTTCTGAAAGCTGTTCCAGATAAAGCGGACAGTGGCTGACACCGGGAGGAATGCATACAATGGAATTTTTAACCAGCTGATAACGGGTATTGCCGACCATATATTGTAAAGAACCACTTTGACAAAATAAAATTTCAAAAAAAGTATGGCTGTGTAAATCTACATTGTCTTTCGAGTAACTGACATCTTCATGTACATCCACATAGTCGCTGTCCATTTCTAATTCCTGATAAGTAATGGAATCGATGGAAAATGTGGGGTCATTTAATAATAATTTAGCTTCGTGAAGTTTCATAAAAATCCTCTCATGTTTTTGTGCAAATAATATAAAACGATAAAATTAAATATTAGATTTGCAATGTAATTTGATGAATTTGCAATATAAATTGCAATTATTATAACTTATAATTAGGATAACACAAATCACGTGAATTGAAAAGAAAAAGAAAAGAGGACAAGCAGGATGAACAAAAAACAAATTCGCCCGTTCGGGGTGAAGGATGAAATCGGGTATGTATTTGGAGACATGGCGGGCAGCTTTGTAAATTTATTTGTAGATGCATATTTTCTGATTTTTTGTACCAATGTATTGGGAATCAGCGCAGGATGGATGGGAACGTTATTTTTAGTGGCCAGATTATGGGATGCGATCAATGATCCGATTATGGGATCTTTCCCAGATCGTTGGATGATTGGAAAGTCCGGAGATAAATTCAAACCATGGATTAAGATTTTTATGCTTCCACTGGCATTATCTGGTGTGCTTTGCTTTTTTAATGTTCCATTGGAAGGGATTGCACTTCATGCTTATGTAGCATTTGCATATGTTCTGTATGGAATGAGCTACACAGGAACTTCCATGCCATTTGGTGCGATGGCCAGCGTTGTAAGTGATGATCCGATCCAGAGAAGTAAGCTTTCCAGAGCAAGAAGTATCGGTGGAACGATCGTAGGAATCGTAGGACTTTCCATCGTTCCTGTTGTCTGCTTTGACAAGCAGAGCAATATTCTTCCGGAGCGTTTTACTTTGATCGCAGTAATTTTTGGAGTTTTAAGTATTATCAGCTATTTTGTTCTGCTGAATTGTACACAGGAGCGTATTCGACAGAATACGGAAAAGACAGAGAAATTTAATTATGGTAAAGTATTAAAAGCAACTGTACATAACAGACCATTGATCGGGGTTATGGTAGCAACATTAGGAAGTATGCTCTTTATTACCGGATCAAACCAGGTAAGAAGCTACATTTTTAAAGAGTACTATGCAAGAACAGATGTCATGTCTATTATCAGTCTTGCAACCATTCCGATTCTGGTGATCTGTTTCCCGTTGGTTCCGAAGCTGGTAGCGAAGTTCGGAAAAAAAGCAACCTTGATGGCAGCAATTATTTCCAGTACGATCTTTAGTGTCATTCCGGTTGTCATGGAAATCAAAAATGTATATGTGTATTCGGCATTGGTTGTATTGGGAACGATCGGACAGACAGTATTTACAATGTTGATCTGGGCGCTTGTTACAGACTGTCTGGATTACAGCGAATGGAAATTTCATGAAAGAAGCGATGGTTCGATGTATTCTTTATATACATTCAGCAGAAAAATAGGTTCTACGATTGCTTCTACAGGAGTTTCTTTCGGATTGGCAGCAATCGGATTTGTTTCCGGTTCTAATGTCGTGCAGACAGCGGAAGCAGTGAATGGAATTTATTTCCTGGTCAATATCATTCCAGTGGTAACTTGCGCTTTAGAGTTGATTGGAGTAGGGCTGATCTTTAATTTGAATAAAGAGACTACAGAACAGATGTATGTAGAATTAAAGGCAAAATAAAGTACAGAAAATGAGGCTGAGTATGCTATGAAAAAAATAGATATTCATTTACATGCAGCGCTAGATCCGGTTCCGGGAACAGAAAAATTCAAGATATCAACAGGCGAAGAAATGCTTGCTCATCTGGAAGAGCTTCAGATTGAAAAAGCGGTTGTTATGTCATCCGGAGAGACAGAAGGAGCAATGGCTTCTGTCTCCGGAAACCAGAAATGCAGAGAACTGGCCAGAAGATTTCCTGAAAAATATGTATGGATGTGTAATCTGGATGAAAATTGTGAAGAAACCATTGAAGAGAGGCTCAGGGAATATCAAAGGCAGGGAGCTGTAGGAATTGGTGAGTTTATGATCTGTAGAAAAATAAACCATCCTTTTGTTCAGGCTGTATTTCAGGCGGCGGAAAAACTGGGAATGCCAATCCTGTTTCATATGAGTCCGCAGGAGGGATATGAATATGGCATTGTCGATGAACCGGGACTGCCGATGTTGGAAGAAGCTTTAGAAAAATATCCCGGATTAAAATTCATAGGGCACAGTCAGCCGTTCTGGCATGAAATCAGTCAGGATGCGAAGCCGGATCTGAAATCTCGAATGGAATGGGGCAGAGGTCCTGTCAGGGAAGGCGGCAGATTGGTCTGTCTTATGAGAAATTATAAAAACTTATACGCAGATCTGTCTGCAAACAGTGGTGGATGTGCTATTATGAGAGATGAAAAGTTTGGTTTACAATTTTTGGAGGAATTTCAGGATCGTCTGATGTTCGGTACAGATATGGTAAATACGGATATGGTATTTCCATTGGGAGAATGGCTGGACAGACAGTATCAGGAAGGAAAATTATCTGCACAGGCCTACCGGAAAATTTGTTTTGAGAATGCCAAAAAGATATTTCAGTTATAAGAGGAAAGGTGAAAAATGAGAACAAGAATTATACCAAAGATGTTGAATGATGAAGTGGAAGAATATCTTACACGAAATGATATTGTGATCGTTCCGGTCGGAACTGTGGAAATGCACGGGGGATTTCCTCTGGATTCGGAAACCGTAGTCAGTGAAGCGTTTGCACTTAAAATGGCGGAGGCATGTGACGGACTTGTATTAACTGGCCTTCCATATTTTTATGCAGGAGCGACTGCAAGTGGAAGAGGAACGGTTCAGGTCAGCATTCAGGAAGGAATTCGTTATCTGACAGGAATTGCGGAAAGTCTTTTACGCCAGGGATTTAAAAGACAGATTTATATCAGTGCACATGGTCCGGCACATATGACAGTGAGTCCGATGGTAAGAGATTTTATGGATAAAACAGGAACTCCGATCCTGTATATGGATATGATCATGCAGCTGATGAGAAATGGACAGGATGTTTTTAAATCTGCAGATACATTCCATGCAATTACGGTGGGCGCTTATGATATGCTGGGCAGATTGGAAGATGTACCGCTGACTACAAAATATGAGCATCAGGAGAAGCAGAGCTGTGCGGAGTTTGATGATGTATTCGCATTGGCATATCAAAGTGGTTCCATCGGATATTATTTTGGAAATCCGAAAGACCACATGAGTACACCGTCAATTCCTACAGAAGAAAGACGCAAAGAACTGGCGGAAGAAGGAAAAGAAACAATTCAGGTTCTTGTGGAACGGATGAATGTGCCTCATATTGCAGAACAGATGAAAAATCTGGAAGCATATAATCAGGAAATTGCAAAACGCTGTCCGTGGGTTCCTTTTGCGCAGTAGTCATAGTAAGGAATCTATAACGTAGTAGGAAAAGAATGGGGTGTTGCATAGAAAAATTATGAATTTTTTAGAAGTGTGGAAAGAAAATAAACATCGTAAGCCTCTTTAATGCAGCGTTTTATATCTAACAGGCGGCGGATGTCTGGGTGGTGTAGAGATTAACTAGACAAAAAGTTCTTTTCTTTTTGTTGCCCTCGTAGAAAAAGTATAGTAAGATACCCTCAGAGGAGTTGATGAATTATGTTATACTGGATTATTATCGGGGTATTGATCGTAGCGATCATTGCGGTAATCTTCTTTACAGTTTCAAAAATATTGAAAGAGAAAAAAGACTATAATCAGTTTGAACGCAGATATCATTCACGGGAAGACGATTATGATGATGACTACGATGACGATGAAGAGGATGAGGACGACGAAGAGGATGATTATGAACCAGAGCCAAGACGCCGTCCGGTGAGACAGCAGTCAGAACGCCGTACATCTTCAGCACCGGCGAAGCGCCGCTGGAAGATTGTGTTGGAGGATGTGGACCAGCAGGATCAGTACAGTTTTATCTTCTATGATTCATTGGGAATCGGAAGAGTCAGTGCATCGTCAGATTATGACAAGTTTCTTTCATTACCGGAAGATCTGAGAGTGTCAAAGGTGCATTGTGCAATCATCCGAAGCGGTGACAAATTGTATTTGAGAGATGAAGGTTCGAAAAATCATACATATTTGAACGGAAAACCGGTCAACAAGCCGATTGTGATCCAGAAAGAAGATGTGATCACGGTCGGAGAGACCAGACTGGAAGTTGTAAAAATTCTGCGGGAGACAAGATAATCCCGCAGAATTTTTTTGCAATTCCCTCTTTAACATGCTAAAATGATAAACAGTTAGTGAAATTATTGGAAAGACAAAGGAGGTTACCATGATTAAATTATATGATAACGGTGTATACCTGTTAAACGGCACAGAAATCCTGGAGGATTCGGGAAATGTGTCGCTTCCTGTTTCGAGAGAAGAAGCTGCAAAAAATACGATTGCCTATGGAATCCTGGACAGTCATAATACTTCAGGCAATATGGAACGCCTGCAGATTAAATTTGATAAATTGACATCTCATGATATCACATTTGTGGGAATTATTCAGACGGCAAGAGCTTCCGGGCTGGAGAAATTTCCGGTACCGTATGTTCTGACAAACTGTCACAACAGTCTCTGTGCAGTCGGAGGAACGATCAACGAAGACGACCACATGTTTGGTCTGACTTGTGCGAAAAAGTACGGCGGTGTTTATGTTCCGCCTCATCAGGCAGTGATCCATCAGTTTGCAAGAGAGGTACTGGCAGAGTGCGGCAAGATGATCCTTGGTTCTGACAGTCATACCCGTTACGGAGCACTGGGAACTATGGCTATGGGAGAAGGCGGACCGGAGCTTGTAAAACAGCTTTTGAATAAGACGTATGACATCAAGAGACCGGAAGTGATCGGTATCTATCTGGATGGAGAGCCGGCAAAAGGAGTCGGACCTCAGGATGTTGCTCTGGCGATTATCGGAGCTACATTTGCAAATGGATATGTGAACAATAAAGTCATGGAGTTTGTCGGACCTGGAGTCTCAAAACTGAGCGCAGATTACCGAATCGGAATCGATGTTATGACAACAGAGACAACTTGTCTGTCTTCTATCTGGAAAACAGATGAGAAGATTCAGGAATTCTATGAGATCCACGGAAGAAGCGAAGGATACAAAGAACTGAATCCAGGAGCAGTGACTTACTATGATGGAATGGTTTATGTCAATATGAGTGAGATCAAACCAATGATCGCGATGCCGTTCCATCCGAGCAATGTCTATACGATCGATGAAGTAAATGCAAACCTGGCAGACATTCTTCACGAAGTTGAGAAGAAAGCGCTGATCAGTCTGGATGGAGCAGTAGATTACTCTCTCCAGAGCAAGATCGTGAATGGAAAACTGTATGTAGATCAGGGAATTATTGCCGGTTGTGCAGGCGGTGGATTTGAAAACATCTGTGCGGCAGCGGACATCATCAAAGGAAGAAATATCGGTGCGGATGAATTTACATTCAGCGTGTATCCGGCAAGTACACCGATTTATATGGAACTTGTGAAAAATGGAGCGATCGCAGATCTGATGGAGGCAGGAACCGTTGTGAAGACTGCATTCTGCGGACCATGCTTTGGTGCCGGAGATACGCCTGCAAACAATGCGTTCTCAATCCGTCATACAACAAGAAACTTCCCGAACAGAGAAGGTTCCAAGCTGCAGAACGGTCAGATTTCTTCTGTTGCATTGATGGATGCCCGTTCGATTGCGGCAACAGCGGCAAACAAAGGATTCCTGACACCGGCGACAGCAATGGATGTCGAGTACAAGGGACAGAAATATCACTTTGATCAGAACATTTATGCAAATCGTGTATTTGACAGCAAGGGCGTGGCAGATCCAAGTGTAGAGATCAAGTTTGGTCCGAATATCAAAGACTGGCCGGAAATGTCAGCACTTCCACAGAATCTGGTTCTTAAGGTTGTATCTGAGATCCACGATCCTGTTACGACAACAGATGAACTGATTCCGTCCGGTGAGACTTCTTCTTATCGTTCGAATCCGCTGGGACTGGCAGAATTTGCACTTTCCAGAAAAGATCCTGCATATGTAGGACGCGCCAAAGAAGTACAGGCAGCACAGAAGGCGATCGAAGCAGGAAAATGTCCGCTTGAGGTGCTGGAAGAATTAAAACCGGTCATGGCGAAGGTTCAGGAGAAATTCCCACAGGTCGGAGAAGGAAATGTAGGAGTCGGAAGTACGATCTTTGCAGTGAAACCGGGAGACGGTTCTGCACGTGAACAGGCTGCATCCTGCCAGAAAGTACTGGGCGGATGGGCAAACATTGCCAACGAGTATGCTACAAAACGTTATCGTTCAAACCTGATCAACTGGGGAATGCTGCCGCTTCTGACAGATGCGGATGACAAAGCACTTCCATTTAAGAATGATGACTATATCTTCATTCCGGATGTGAGAAACGCAGTAGAAGAAAAGGCAGATGTGATCAAGGCCTATGTTGTAGGAGAGGAACTGAAAGAAGTAGAGTTCCGTCTGGGTGATCTGACAGATGCCGAAAGAGAGATTATTTTGAAGGGCTGTCTGATCAATTACTATAGAGGTTAGAGATTAAACAGATGAAAAAATCAGGGAGAAACAAAAAATCTCCCTGATTTTTTATTTTCCATGCAACAAAACTTCACTTGAAAGACTCTTATGTGTGACAAAAGAGTTATTGTGAACAGTAACACAAACAAAAAAGAAAGAGAGGGGATGCGGATGTACGATTATCAAAAAAGTGCGGAAGCAGTTCTGATACGACGTGCAAAGCGCGGGGACGTCAAAGCGTTTTCGGAGTTGTATTCCAGAATCTATGTGGAACTTTATAAATTTGCACTCTATACTCTGAAGCATCCGCAGGAGGCGGAGGATGCAGTCAGTGATACTGTGGTGACAGCTTATGAAAAGATATCCAGTCTCAAAAAGGAGGAGTCTTTCAGAAGCTGGATCTTTACCATATTGAGCAATCATTGTAAGAACCAGTTTCGCAAGAGAAACCAGACACATGAGCTGGATGAGACTTATCCATCAAAAGAGTCAGACTATGCTGTCTCACAGGATGTAAAGAGTGCATTCTGGAAACTGGATGATGAAGAGCGCCTGATTGTTTCATTTTCAGTATTTGGAGGATACCAAAGTGATGAGATCGGTCAGATGCTGGATATGAATCCGGTTACGGTTCGTTCCAGAAAAAAGAGGGCCCTGGAGAAGATGCGAGTGGTTCTTCAGGAAGTGGAGGTATAAGGATGGAAAATAAAAGAGACAGACATTTTACAGAAGAGGAAATAAAAGACAAGATTGTGCAGTCAGCAGAGGGGATGGAAGTGCCTGATTCTTTAAAACCTGAGAATATTGAAAAGAAACTGGCACAGAAAAAGAAAAAACGGACACCGGTTTATGGAATTGTGGCAGCAGCGGCATGTTGTTGTCTTGTTGTGGGGGCAGTTGCACTTTCCGGACGTGGAATGATGCAGGATAAGGAAGCACAAAAAGCAGCGGAAAAGGCTGCAGACGATACAGTCGCTGAGTCGACTGCTGCGTTGGCAAGTGCGAAGGATTATGATCAGATTTACAAGTACGTTCAGGCAGCGGCAGAAGAGGAAGAGATCATGTATGGCACAGGGGGAGCTGATGGAGCGGCTCTTTATACAGGGGAGAAAGCAGTCGCTGATCAGGCTGTATCACATTCCGATACGAATGTGCGGACAGAGGGGGTCGGTGAAGGTGATGTCGTCAAGACGGACGGAAAGTATCTGTATATCATGAGCATGGATAAGGTGCAGATCCTGAATGTTGAATCTGAAGAGATGAAGCAAGTAGGAACCATTTCCATGGATGCAAATGATTATCTGATCGAGATTTATTTAAAAGATGAAAAACTGGTCTGTGTGTATGCGAGAACCACCGATGAGACAGACAGTCAGGGAGTTGTCAGAAGTGTGACACATACCGTGGCGGAAGTTTTTGATGTGAGCAATCCGGAAAAGCCAAAATCTTTGGGAGAGATGTCACAGAGCGGAAGTTTCCATACTATGCGTGTATCCGGAGATTACGTGTATCTGCTTAGTACGTTTTATGCGGATATTTCCGGATCAAAGGATGATGTCAGCAGTTATGTACCGGAAGTGCAGGGGAAAGTGATGGACAGCAGTTATATTTTACTTCCGCAGCAGGAAAAAGGAAGAGTCTATACAGTAGTGACTTCATTCAGTCTGAAAGACCCGACAGAGCAGATCGATCACCTGGCATTCTTTGGAGATGGTAGTCAGTGCTATGTAAGTGAGAATAATATTTATGTGTATGACACAATCTATGATGCAAAAATCTCTCAGGTGACACAGACAGAGATTCGAAAAGTTTCTTATAAAAATGGAGAGCTGGATGGAACGGGCGATGTTGTGATCGATGGTATGGTCAATGATTCTTTTAGTATTGATGAATATAACGGATATCTGCGGGTTGTGACTACAATCCGGAAAAATGATGATACATCCGGCGGTGTGAATCCATTACTGAGGACGGATAGTGCAAGTAATACAGGCAGTCAGGGAGCAGATTCTACAAATGCACTTTATATTTTAGATAAAGACTTGAAAGAAACAGGAAAACTGGATGATCTGGCAGAAGATGAAAGAGTATATTCAGCAAGATTTATGGGAGATACCTGTTATTTTGTAACTTACAAGCAAGTTGATCCACTCTTTTCCGTAGATCTGTCTGATCCGAAAAAGCCGAAAGTACTGGGCGAACTGAAGATACCGGGATTTTCTGATTATCTGCATCCGTATGGAGACGGGCTGCTTCTTGGAATCGGAATGGATGTGGAGGAAGATGGGACAACAGTGAATGGTGTAAAACTGTCTATGTTTGATATTTCGGATCCGAAAGACGTAAAAGAAGTTGCGAAAACAGTGCTGGAGGAGTGCTATTCAACAGATGTATCTTATAATTACCGGGCAGCGTTTGTAGATACGGAGAAGAACCTGATTGGATTCCCGGGATACAAAGAACAGCAGGAATACTACATTTATTCCTATGATAAAGAAAAAGGATTTACCTGTGTATTTGAGAAAAAGCTGAGCGGATATTCAGAAGTGAGAGGCTTGTACGCGGGAGACAGATTTTATCTGGTGACAGAGGCGACAGTGGAGTCGTATCGGTTGGATAATTTTGAAAAAGTGGATGATGTGGTGTTGTAAGAGGAGATAATTTCAAAGGCCAGATATCAAGGTATACTTGCTGTACTTGATATCTGGTCTTTTATGTATGAAATTTTTAAGAGGATCTTTATAAAAATTTAATTGTATCCTCAAAAAATTTCAAGTATAATAAAATTCATCTTGAAAGGAATCCCTTTCAATTTTCAAATATGGCAGAGAGACTGCCATTCAAAAAATTATTCCCAGATAAAGAGTAAAGAGATGGATAAAAGAAGTTATTGATTGGGGTGAACAGTAACTAAAGAGCGGGAGTTTGTCTGTATTTGCGATTGTGAAACATCGCGTCAAAGGATATAATAAAATCAGAAATACAAGTACATGCTCATCGAAATATTTTAAATTCCATCAGAACAAAGGAGGAGCATGTATGGAGAATAAAAAACCAACACAATTTTTAATGAAGCCAAAAGTAGATTTCTGTTTTAAAGAACTGATGGAAGACGAAGAGGTGCGTAACGCATTTCTGGCAGCAGTACTTGGGATCAATCCGAAGGAAATCAATGAGAGTAAGATTTTGCCGTCCCATTTGCGTCAGAAGGATAAAGACGATAAGCTGGGGATTCTGAATTTTATAATGTTTGATGATGAAGAATATTATTCCCGTTTTCATTTCTGGTCAGATAAGGGCAGGAAGTTGTATAGTGATAAATTTGAGATTCATACACTGGAACTTCCGAAGCTGGCAAAACATGATTATCCCGAGACAGAGCTGCTGAAATGGCTTCAGTTCATCAATGCAGAGACAGAGGAGGAATTTGAAATGGCAGCAGAAAAAAGTGAATACATTAAGAAGGCATATGAGGATTTGAATCGGATCAGCGCAGATGAGGAAAAGCGTCTGGAATATGAGGAGAGAGAGCGTGCGATTCGGGATCACCAGTATTTTTCCACGGTTTATAAAAACACCGGTCTAAAAGAGGGACGACGTGAAGGCAGACAAGAAGGCATACAGGCTGTTGTGGAGCTGCTTCAGGAAATGGAACTGGAAAAAGAAGTGATATGTGGAAAAGTTCAGGAAAAGTTTTAGATTTCTTCAGAGGAGGCAGCACAGGAAGTGGAAAAATATTGGAAGTAGGGCCAATGGGAGACAGGGTATGCTTTTTTGAATATCCACATAAAATGTTCCAGGACTTTATATCCAACCAGTTCGCAGATTGCAGGGATACTTTCGTTCGTGTAATTATGTGCAGTAATTGATTGGATTGCTATAGGTCAAATCGAAAATGGTGTAAACGAAGAGACAGTTCACGGGAATGCCAAAACTGTTTTTTCCTTTACCCCCTCATCGATTCTAACCTAAAGAATTTATCCGTTTTGCTTCCGATATTCCCCCGGTGTCATACCATACATTTTTTTAAAGGTTCGCATAAAATGTTCCGGGCTTTCATACCCAACCAGGTCACAGATCGCGGGAATGCTCAATGTAGTCTCGCGCAGTGCACGGCAAGCCTGGCTCAGTTTGATATCCTTGATGATCTGCAGAAATGTACGTCCCGTTCCGGCTTTGATCAGGGTGCTGAAATGGGAGGTACTGTATCCAAAGTGTCCAGCAGCTTTATGTAGTGTTGTGTTCTGGTAGTTCTTATTTAAATAATTCAGCACCTCTGTGATAGAAGTACCGCCGTATTCTTTTGTCAGAATGGACTCCATATTATGCTCGTGATAGCGCAAAAGCCTCGCCCATAGCATCATCAGAATCGAATTTAAAAAGGAAGAATAGTACTTCTGATGTCCAAGGTATTCGATATAAAGATCTTCGATCAGAGAGCGGATATCAGCATCCTCTCCTGTGTGAAAGATCAGGTAAATTCCTTCGGTTTTGCGGTACAGAACGTGTGAAAAGAAGGAAGACAGCGCACTGTCCGCGACAAAAGTCTGAAAGAATGTGGATTGAAAAGTGGAAGCACGCACAATGATATTCAGAGAAACGCTGTCATCAAAAATACCGATGCTGTGTTTTGTATTCGGTGGAATGATACAGATATCTCCGGCTTTTAAAACATGCTGTATTCCCTGGATTGTAGTGTCAGCCGTACCCTCATAGACACACAGAATCTCAAAAAACTCGTGCTGATGTGAGAATACCGGTGTGTATCGGTAGTGCTTGCTTAACAGGATATTCCCTGGAATATTGGTAAATATATCGTTTTCTTCCAGGTACGGAAACCATTCATTATTGTGGATAGCGGGGACATAAATTTTGTATTGAATAATATAGTCCCGGTCAAGTGTTTCCAGATATTCTGAAAAAGTTTCCGGATGCTGTGTCTCGTGGAGATAGACATCCCGGTAAAACAGTTCATCTTCTTCGTAAGCAGAGATAAAATCTCTAAAATTTTCTTTTGTAACTTTCATAGCTTTTGACCTCGTATCTGAAAAATATGAAATGTGACAGTTGCATTATAACATGAAAAATCTGCATCTGAAAAAAAGTCAGTGTTTTTCCGAAAAAAAGTCAATTGGATAAATCTTAAAAAGTTGTATGATATAGGGAAAGAAAAGGAACGGAGGTACAAAAAGTGAACGATTTAGAAAAGAAAGTAAAACGGGGATTGTGGCGGCAGAGGATTGGTTACGGTTCTTCGGATTTTGCATGTAACCTGATCTGGCAGATGATTTCTTTGTATCTGTTATTCTTCTATACAAATGTTATGCATCTGAACGCAGGCGCAGTCAGCATTATGTTTCTTGTGACCAAAGTGATCGATGGTATTTCAGATCTGGTCGTAGGATTTCTGATTGATAAAACGAATACCCGTTGGGGAAAATCAAGACCGTGGATTTTATTTGGTGCGGTTCCATTTGGAATCACTGCAGTTCTTGCATTCAGTGTGCCGGATATATCTCAGACAGGAATGTTGATCTATGCATATGTAAGTTATATTTTATTGTCTACAGCATATACCGTTGTAAATATTCCAATGGCATCAATTTTGCCGGCATTGAGTGAGGATCCGCATGAGAGAACCGTTCTGGCATCCTGCAGAACATTTTTCTCATCCATCGGTTCCACTGTTGTCAGTGCATTTGCCCTGACACTGGTTGACAAATTCGGAAACGGAAATCAGGCGTTGGGCTTTCGGATTGTTATGATGATCTTTGGGGTGATAGGATGTCTTGTATTTTTCTTCTGTTTCTTCAATACAAAAGAGCGGGTGAATACATATTCTGAAAAAGTAAGCCTGAAAGCAAATATTTCCTGTCTGCTTCACAACACACCATGGAAATTGTTTGCACTAAATATTGTATGGTTCTTCGGCGGATATGTAATCCAGGCAGGAGCCGTGATCTACTATTTCACATATGTAGTTGGAAACGAATCATTGGTTCAGGTTGTTGCAACGATCACAACATTGGTTCCGATCATTGCAAACCTGTGTGCTCCATTCCTGGTAAAACTGACATCCAAACGAAATTTGATGACAATCGGAAATATCGTGCATTCATTAGGATTACTATTGATCTTCTTTGGAGGAACGAATGTGCCGGTACTTCTGACAGCAGCAGTGATTGCGGCAGCCGGATATGGTCTGAAAATCAGCATGCACTTTGCAATGCAGCCTGACCCGGTTGACTACGGTGAGTGGAAGAGTGGAGTGAATACAGCGGGAACCTTGTCAGCAGTAAATGGATTCATCGGAAAACTTGGAATGGCGATCGCCAGCAGTCTGGGTGCGGCATTGCTCGCATTTGGAGGATTTGATGCAGATCTGGCAGTACAGACAGCAACAGCACAGAATTATATTGCAGCAATGTACATCTGGGTACCGATCGTGATGAATGTGGCATCTATGATCACAATGTCATTCTATAACCTGGATAAGATTTATCCGAACATTATCAAAGAGCTGGATGAAAGGAGAAAAGTATCATGCCAGAAATAAGTTCTGATCTGAATATGGTCCGAGTGACCAACGAAGCATTTTTAAAGAAAGCGGATGCGTGTGCTCCCAAATTAAAGGAAACAATGGTATATCCAACAGGCATTGTGGAAATCCAGGATACATGTGCGGACTATCCGATTGCAGTCCAGACAGACAGTGCAGACAATCTGAGAAAACATGCATTGAAAAAAGGAGATAAGCTTTGCCTGGATTTTGGAGATCATCAGGTGGGATACGTGACACTGAAATTGTCATCGGTAGGAAGTCCGCAGGATGCACCGGCATTTTTCAAATTAAAGTTTGGCGAGATTGCAAAGGAAATGACAGAGAAATCCGAAGAATATGACGGCTGGATCAGTCGCGGCTGGATACAGGAAGAGTATTTCCATGTAGATACGCTTCCGACAGTATTGGAACTCTCAAGAAGATATGCGTTCCGTTATCTGGAAATCGACGTTTTGGACACTTCCATGAAGTGGCAGCTTGTTGTAGATGAAGTAGTGTGCAGAAGTGTTTCTGCGGTCAGCACAGAGGAGACAAAAAGCTTTTCAAGTGAAGACCAGATGATCCAAAAGATTGATAAAGTCAGTCTTCGAACACTTCAGAACTGTATGCAGTCAGTGTTTGAAGATGGTCCGAAGAGAGATCGAAGACTCTGGCTGGGAGATCTGAGACTGCAGGCACTGGCAAATTATGAGACTTTTAAAAACTATGATCTGGTGAAACGGTGTCTGTATCTGTTTGCAGGGCAGACGAAGGACAACGGACAGGTAGGGGCGTGTCTGTTTATCGAACCACAGATTATTGTGGATGATACCTTTTTGTTAGATTACTCTATGTTTTTTGGCGCTTCTCTTCTGGATTATTATGAAGCAACAAAAGACGAAGAGACACTTAGAGATCTGAGTGCATGTGCATACCGTCAGATGGAGATTGCAAAAGAACAGTTTGATGAAAAGAATCTGCTTGTGTCGGGAGAAGGATTCTGGGGATTTATTGACTGGACGGAAGGTCTGGACAAGCAGGCAGCAATGCAGGGTGTTTATATCTACTGTGCAAAACAAGTACAAAAGATTGCAAAGATACTGGGAGATACAAAAAAAGCAGAAGAACTTGAGACAGAGGCAAAGGAAAAAACAGAAGCAGCAAGAGCATATCTTCTGGATGCAGAGACAGGACTTTTTGTAAGTGGAAAAGAAAGACAGCTAAATTATGCAAGCCAGGTGTGGATGATACTCTCAGGAGCAGTCAGTGCGGAAGAAGGCGGGCAGATTCTGGATCGGGTGATCGCGGTGAACCCGGAAAAAGGAATGGTGTCACCCTATATGAATCATCATTTTGTGGAAGCCCTTCTTGTATGCGGCAGAAAAGAGCAGGCCATGGATTTCATGAAATACTACTGGGGCGGAATGATCGAGCATGGAGCAGATACTTTCTGGGAGTTGTACAATCCACAGAATCCGGCAGAATCTCCGTATGGTTCCAGTATTGTGAACAGTTACTGCCACGCATGGAGCTGTACACCGGCATATTTACTTAGAAAATATTACGCAGAATAAACGGAGGGCACAGAACATGGTAAAGAAAGTAGTAAAAATCAACACAATGCAGGAGGCAGATCAGTTTAATAAGATCTGCAGCCGGTTTGACTGTGATATGGATCTGGCAAGAGGAAAGTATTATGTAGATGCAAAGTCGATCATGGGGATTTTCAGTCTGAATCTGAACGAACCTCTGGAATTGATCGCAGATACGGATGATGAACAGAGAGTAGAGAAAATGTTTGCAGATTTTATTCAAAAATAAAGGAGAAAAATCATGGATGTAAAACAGATTGTAAATCAGATGACACTGGAAGAAAAAGCAGCGATGTGCTCCGGAGCAGATTTCTGGCACACAGAAAAAGTGGAACGTCTGGGAATCCCTGCCTCTATGGTAAGTGACGGACCTCACGGACTCAGAAAACAGCCGGATGAAAGCAGCGGAGATCATCTTGGCTTAAATGATGCGATCGAGGCAGTTTGTTTTCCGGCGGCATGTGCGACAGCAAGTTCTTTTGACAGAGAGCTTCTGCATGATATGGGAGTGACACTGGGAAAAGAATGCCAGGCAGAAGGTGTTTCTGTACTTCTTGGTCCCGCTGTGAATATCAAACGTTCCCCTCTGTGTGGGAGAAACTTTGAATATCTGTCGGAAGATCCATATCTGGCAGGAGAGTTGGCTGCTTCTTATATCAATGGTGTGCAGTCTCAGAATGTGGGAACTTCAATCAAACATTTTGCTGCAAACAATCAGGAAAGTGAACGGATGTCTGTGTCCGCAGAAGTGGATGAACGTACGTTAAGGGAGATTTATTTTCCGGCGTTTGAGACAGCGGTGAAAAAAGCGCAGCCATGGACTGTGATGTGTTCTTATAATCGCCTGAATGGAACGTATGCGTCAGAACACAAATGGCTTCTGACAGACGTTCTCAGAAATGACTGGGGATTCGAAGGGTATGTGATGTCTGACTGGGGCGCTGTCAGGGACCGCGTCAAAGGAATCATTGCTGGAATGGATCTGGAGATGCCGGGAAGCAGCGGAGCGAATGACAGGGCGATTATCCAGGCAGTACAGGAAGGAAGTCTGAAAGAGGAGACACTGGATCTTGCAGTAGAGCGTATCTTGAATATTGTATATCGTTACGCAGAAAATCGTCAGAACGAAGCATTTTCCCGTGAAAAGGATCATCAGAAGGCAGCCGAGATTGCAAGACAGTGTATCGTTCTGCTGAAGAATGAGGCACAGGTACTTCCGCTTGTACAGGATGAGAAGATTGCACTGATCGGAGGATTTGCGGAAAAACCGCGTTATCAGGGCGGCGGAAGCTCTCACATCAATTCCCAAAGAGTGCCTTGTGCAGTACAGTTGAAAGATCAGTATGGAAATATGACCTACGCAAAAGGGTTTACCGCGGATGGAGATCAGTACGAAGAGGATTTGGAGAAAGAGGCTCTGGAAGTGGCAGAGCAGTCCGACAAGATTGCAGTCTTTGCAGGTTTGCCGGATGTGTTTGAATCAGAAAGTTATGACAGAGAACATATGCGTCTTCCGGACTGCCAGAATCAGTTGATCGAAAAACTGACAAAGCTTGGGAAACCGGTGATCGTAGTTCTTCACAATGGTTCTCCGGTAGAAATGCCGTGGGTGGACAACGTACAGGGAATCGTGGAAGCGTATCTGGGAGGAGAGGCAGTTGCAGAGGCTGTCATGGATATTCTGTATGGAGAAGTAAATCCATCGGGAAGGCTGGCAGAAACATTCCCCAGAAGGCTGGAAGACAATCCGAGTTATCTGAATTTCCCGGGAATGCAGAAACAGGTCAATTATGCAGAAGGAATTTTTGTAGGATATCGGTATTATGATGCACGTAAGATGGATGTACTGTTCCCGTTTGGATATGGACTGAGTTATACGGAGCTTTCATACAGTAACTTGAAGATCGACAAGTCCCGGATTACGGCAAAGGATACGCTGATGGTCAGTCTGGATGTGACGAATACAGGCAGCATGGAAGGAAAAGAAATCGTGCAGCTGTATGTTTCTGACAAGACACAAGCAGCAATCCGACCGGTGCGGGAACTGAAAAATTTTACGGCAGTCACACTGAAACCGGGAGAGACAAAGACTGTTTCCATGGAGCTGGAGTACCGAGCATTTGCATGGTACGATACAGAGCAGAAAGACTGGTATGCAGCAGGCGGAACTTACGAAATCTGCATTGGAAAATCGTCCAGAGATATTGTGATGCGTACCGAAGTGGTGCTGGAAAATGAGAAAGAAAAGCTTCCGAAGATTGATGAAAATGTGATGATCGGAGATCTGATGGACTGTACAAAAACTGCAGATTATGTAGAAGAAAGACTGATGCCGTATATCGGAGAATTTATCGGAAAGACTTCCATGAAAGAGATGGATGAAATGGAACGCAGCATGGTTTATTATATGCCTCTTAGCTCTTTGAGAAGTTTCACAAAGCTGGACAATGAAGGACTGGGAGAACTGGTAGACGAGCTGAAAAATCATATGAGATAAGTACAATCACAGGAAAAAAGCACAGACAGCCGATTTTCATATCAAACAAATGGGAAAGTCGGCTGTCTGTCTGTTATTCATTATTTAATAATTGATTTAAGAGCTGCAAAGAAACGGTTTTCGCAGCAGCTTTATTTTCCTCTGCCGCTCCAATCAGTTCGGAACGAAGTATTAACACATCCTTTGGGGCATCAATTGCCAGCTTTACCCAGTCAGGACCGATCTCAGAGACGGTAAGTGTCATATTATCGCCGATTGTAAGTGCTTGCCCTTTTTTTCGCTGTAATATAAGCATAGTGTCTACTCCTTCCTTTTACTGTCATAGGGGACTGCGTGTTTAAATCCATATGATGGAGAATCTAAAATGATCTGTTTGCCGACTCTGCTTTTTGTATTGACTGCCAGAGGGGCTTTCAGATTCACGGTAGAACTGTTCAATGAATCATTCAGAACACAAATCACGTAATAAGAAACTTCTTCTTCTGATTCAATTTTCAGATCTTTTTTGTCTTTTTCAGATAATACAGGGCTGTAGTCCGGGAAAAAAGTAAATGGATTCATGAGAATGAAAGAGAGCGTCTCATCATCTGTACTCTGAAGAGAAATAAAAGAATCATCACTCTTGTGAAGCGGGATTGGAAGAAAGTTCTTACAGGATTCAAATCCAAAGAGTCCGTCAGGTAAGAAAATCAAGTCCTCCTTATCATAGGATACAGTACCAAAATATTTTGCATTTATATTCAATGAAATAACCTCCTCAGAAAGAAAAGTAAGGGCATTTAAGCCCTTACATCTAATGGTTTATAGTCTGGAGCAGCACTTGGAGGAACATAGTGCGGTCCTCCGATATATTCAATTTGTACATCTGGATGCTGAGTAATCGACATACTAACATCACCAGGTATAAATTGAAAATCTCCTTGTGCAACTTTTAAATCAAATTTTAGTTTATCCATTTCATAGTTGAGCGTCAAGTTTGGCGCCTGATAGGAAATGTCTACGGGAGCGGATGGAATAAATCCAAGCTGGAATTCCCCGGTAGGCATTTGAGCGCGTTGCCTGAAAATCTGTCCGAGTATATCTTCTCCATTTCCGGCTTTCAACAATTGTTGTCCCTCCTGTGCATATTGTGCGGTTGCCTGCTGTGCGGTCTGAAGTCCCCGCTCTGCAGCCTGTGAGATACTGCGTTTCAAAGTAGGAACGACAGAATTTCTGGCTTCATAAGTATCCAGATTTAATTTGGCAGGGCGGTTCTCTATGGAAAGCTTGCCAGGGGTTCTGCTCATTTCCAGATTGGCAGTTGAGCTTTTGTACTCCAGACGAGAATTTTCTATTTTTAGTTGATATTCCAAAGGAATAGTAGTAATTTTTAGTAATTGTTCCATATAAAAAACCTTTCAATACAAAAAAATAAGTCAGATTATTTCATAAAATCAATAAATGATGGAGATAAAATATTGGTTCCGACTTTCAATGCCGCATTATAAGCGTATTGTGCCCACGAATACTGGGTGATGGCATCTGCCATATCAATATTTACCACACTGTCCAGCTGCGTGGACAGATTCAATTTGTCTGTTTCCAGACGGTCTTTTGTAGAAGTAAGAAACTGTGATTTTGTTCCAAGCGTTGTAACCTGTTCCAGAACAGTGTTTCTTTCAGCGTCAAAAGTGTTTAAAAGATTTTCAAATTCTGCCTGATCAAAAGGCTCCTTTTCCAGAGAATCTGCAATCTCTCCGGCGAGGAGTATCATGTTTTTGGTTGTACCGTTTTCTGTCTGACCAAAGCCGACAACATTGATACCCGGAAGACTGGTATCAAAAGCGCTGGATGGATCAATGGTTCCATTCGCATCCATGCTCAGTCCAAAGCCCAAATCCAGATAAACATTCTCTTTGGAAAGTTCTTTTAATGTGTCCATAGTTTTCTGATAGTCAGGATCGTTCGGATCAGGATTTACATTGACGCCGCGGTAAGTCAGAATCTGCTTTCCATTGGCATCTGTAGTTAATGAAAACGGAGGATCTCCGCCATCCGCCCCTCCAAACACATACTTCCCTTCATAAGAAGCATTCAGGCTCAGAAGCATACTTTCCTGTGCACCACGCCATGCGTCTGCAAATGTTTTTCTCGTTTCAGAGGAAGCATTCGCCCCATTTAATGCTTCCAATCCGTACTGTTTGCTTAAGGTGAGTGCCAGATCGCTGATCTGCATTGCAGCGTCTTCCTGAGAGTCCAGATAGGACTGCGTATTCTGTACGGTTGATAAATAGTCTAAATTTTTTACATATTTTCGTTCCAATGTGGCGGCACGAAGTGCGCTTCCAGGGTTCTCAGCGGAAGAAACAAACTGTCTTCCTGTCATAACCTTATTTCGTGCACTGTCTAAATTCGCCATGGAAGTTCCCAGATTGGAACGATAGTTTCGCAATATTGCGTTTGTAGTAATTCGCATAGGGTCCTCCTTATTATCTTCCGACTACACCGGTTTTATTAATTAAAGTGTCAAGTGCTTCATCAAGAGTCGTCATCAGTCTGGCTGCGGCCGTGTAAGACTGGTTGTAATGCATCAGATCCATACCCTCTTCGTCCAGCTGTACACCGGAAATACCATCTCTGGTATTGGCAGTCTGATTCAGAACAGAAATCTGATTGTTCAATGTCGTATTGGCAGATTTCAGGTCAATCGCCAGAGTATTCTCAATACTTGCGAAGCAGTCATAAAAGCTTCCGTTAAAGAATGTGACACCGTTGCTTTCAAACTTCTGAGAATCTTTCAGTGCATTGATCATGTTCAGAATGTTGCTGGTGTCTGTGGAGCCGATCTCATCATTTGTTACTTTCGTAGAAATAGTAATACCATATTCTCCGTTTAACCATCCATCGGCAATTTTAATATTGGAAGCACTGAAATCAGCGTTTGGATCAATTTTTTGAAATAAAGGGCGATCCACCATTTCAGGCTTTCCGTCTGCACCGTAGATTACTTTTCCGTTGGCATCCGTTTTTACAGCTTTGTTTAGATCATTAAACGTTGTTGCAAATTTATTTACCAGTGAATCCAACGCCTGTTCATAATATCCGATACCACTGATATCAGATGCTCCTTTATCAAAAGCTCCCGATTCATTCAGAATATCCAGAGTACCTTTGAGGGTACCTGCACCAATTGTATTTGTGATATCATGCGGACCATTTCCCTTTGCGTCTGTCACACCAAGTCTTACAGGAACTCCGGCAATGTCAGCAGTAAAGGATCCACATTCTGTGCCGGATATGAGATTGTAAGTCTGTCCGTCAGTTCCGGTAAAGGAAACACGGGGCATATCCAGGAACTGTCCCGGTGCAATCTGTTCTTTTTCATAAGTTACAGAAATCGGAAGGTAGCTTGAAAGCTGATCGAGAAGGTCATTTCTCTGATCCATAAGCTCTAAGGCTGGATTTCCGAGTACCTGACTGTTTTTGATGCTTTTATTTAATTCTGCAATATTTTTAAGCATCTGATTGACGTCGGCAACATCATTATCTTTGAAGCCATTGGTCATCTCATCCTTAATATCCTGCAGTCTCTTCGCATTGTCATGGAAAAGATTCAGAAGAATCTGCATATTGGAGCGAACCGTAGTATCAATCTCCTTGGCTCCAGGCTCTTCAGAATATTTTTGAAGAGCGGAAGAAATATCGCGCAGGGCAGCTCTTACACCATCCATGCTGGCCTCATCAAAAATACCGGAAAGCTGCTCATAACCTGCGGCGAGAGCATCTGTAGTTCCGAGCTTGCTCATCTGGTTACGGTACTGGACATCCAGAAAAGGATCTCTCAGCTGTGAGATACCGGTGATCTCAACTCCGTAGCCGACCTTGCAGTTGTTGTTAGAATTATAAAAACTTGCACCGTTATTACCAAGGCTGGCAATGTCCAGACGCTGCTTGGTATAACCACGGGTGTTGATATTGGCAATATTCTGTCCGGTAACATCCAGTGCGCGCTGACTTGCAGACATGGCTAACTGTGCTGTTGTAAAACCGGCAAAAGTAGAACGTATCATACGAATTAATTCCTCCTTGAAATTTAAACAAAACGATTTGTAAAATGTGTTTCCTCAGGCGCTTTTGCCCGGGATGCTGAATAAAATCTGCTTCCGTCAAAGGAAGGATCCAAAACAGACTGAATCTGGTAGAGATTTACCTGAATGGCATCTTTTGCATTGTCATTGACGGACTGAAAAGCGCGTACCTTTTCGGAAAGCTCCTGAAACAGCGGAGCCAGTTCATCCAATATCTCCTGCGGAACCTTTGTCAAAATCTCACGAAACGCCATCCCCTGCATCCCCATAGCAGTTTGAATAGATTCACGCTGTTGCTCCAGGCCTCTTAGCCGGAGGACAAATGCCTGTTCCTTCTTCATACATTCTTCTACAACAGAAATGTTGTTGTTTACAACCGAATCCAGCTTTTTCTGTTCAACAGCAATGAGAGCATCAAAAAGTTCAATCAACTCTTTTATAAGAGAAATAAAATTAACATAATTTTCCATTACTAAGAATCCTCCCTGACAAGAAGCATACGTGATGCAATGGCAGATGCATCAATCTGATAGTTGTTGGATGAAATCTGGTTTTTGAGTGCATCCAGTCTGTCCTCAGAGACAGGGGTACGAACTTCAGCTGCGATCTGCTTTGATATTGATGCTGCAAAAGTTTTTTCTGCGATCTGTCTTGGATCAGACTGAATGGAAATTGCATCAAATATTTTCTCACTGTGTATTTTCTGGTATGAGCCTGAGAGCCCTTTTGTACGGACGTTAAGATTCGTATAATCCATCTGTAAGCTGTTCGTGTTTGAAATTTTCATACAGGACTCCTTTCTGTATTAAACCGATAAATGATATCAGCATATTACTAACTATATATCAAATATCGGTTAAAAAAGAAAAATCATAATAAAATCAGCTTAATTTTTTTAAATGATTCAATAATACAGAAGGAATATTCTCGCAGGCTGCCTGAATAGCGACTGCACCGATGTTATATGCGACCATCGGCATACCGTAAACAACACAGGACGCCTTGTCCTGTCCGATCGTATAGGCGCCTTTTCTGCGCATCTCCAGCAATCCTTCCGCTCCGTCTTTTCCCATTCCAGTCATGATGATTCCGACTTTGTTTCCGGTGACATTCTTTGCGACCGAACGGAACAGCACATCAACGGAAGGCATGTGTCCGCTGACTTTTTCTCCGGAAAAACATCTGACGGCATATCCGTTGGCAGTACGGATCACTTCCATCTGCTGAGAACCCGGAGCAATCAGAACCAGTCCGGGACGTATCTGATCTCCGTTTTTCGCTTCCCGTACTTCCATGCGGCACAGTTTATTCAGGCGTTGTGCATACATGGCGGTGAAACCTTCCGGCATATGCTGTGTGACTACCATACCTGGTATATCTGCAGGAAGCTGACGCAAAACTGCCAGTGTTGCCTCGGTACCTCCGGTAGAAGCGCCAAGCGCAATGACTGTAGAACGGGGTGTATTCAGTTTTCCGGAAAATACAGGCATTTTCGGCGCTGGTGCAGGAGAGGTGCCAACCGTCCGGGTGGCAGAACGTTTTATCTTTGCAAATGAGGCGATATGTATTTTGGAGTTCAGTGCAGAGAAAAAAGCCTCTTTTGAAACGGCAGTCATATCCGGTTTTCTGACAAAATCAACAGCTCCCGCAGAAAGCGCATCAAAAACATTCAGATTCAGTGAGGAGACAAGAAGCACAGGGATCGGATGTACAGGAAGGAGCTCTTTTAAAAATTCGATTCCGTTTAGTCCAGGCATCTCAACATCCAGTGTCATCACATCTGGTTTCAAAAGCGGAATCTTGCGGCGGGCATCGTAGGCATTGATTGCAGATCCTACGACATTGATGTCCGGGCAGGAAGAAAGATAATCAATAATCAATTTGCGAAACAGAGAAGAATCATCTACTACTAATACGTTTATAGTCTTTTGCAACATAATACAAGTCCTTTCTAACCTAAATATTAAGAAAACAGACTGCCACACAGTAGATCCGAAATCAGAAATACAGTGTGGCAGACGGTAAATTACTCTTTACGGTAAGTGGCAGGTTTGAGATATCTGTATGGAGTGTTATTTTTGTTGAGACTTTCTGAGTGGCCGATCAACAAATATCCGCCTGGGTTGGTAGCGTTGTAAAACCGATTGACAAGCGCATCTTTTGTATCCTGGTCAAAATAAATCATAACATTCCTACAAAAAATCACATCAAATTTTAAACGGAACTTGATCGGATCCATCAGGTTAAAAGTCCGGAAAATCACATTGGATTTTATCTCCGGAGATACTGTGAAAAGTCCGGGAGTCCCTGCGGAGCGAAAATATTTGCTTTTCCATCCTGCCGGAAGATTTCGCAGAGAACTCTCGTCATAAACTGCATTGGCGGCAGCATTCAAAGCATTCTGTGAAATATCGGTGGCAAGAACGCGGGTATCCCACATAGCGGCTTTGGATCCGAGATACTCTTTCAAGATCATAGAAATCGTATAAGGTTCTTCACCCGAAGCACAACCGGCGCTCCAGATACTCAGTACCCGATCTTTTTTTGTCTGGATCAGGTAAGGAAGAATCACATCTGTAAAAAATTCAAAATGCGCTTCTTCACGCATGAAATATGTGTAATTGGTTGTGAGTTTATTTAACATCACTTCCAGATCTTCCGGTTTCTGATTGCGGATCAGATGATCCACGTAAGCCTGGAAGGACGAAAATCCCATGGCCATGATCGTGTTGGACAACCGTCCCATGATCAGTTGTTTTTTCTTGGAAAGATCAATTCCATAATGCTGTTTCACGAATCGTACAAGACGTTGGAAATCAGCTTCATTAATAGTCAGCATAAATTGAACTCCTTTTTTCCCGATATGGTATCTTAAAATACAGGTTCTGTAAGTTGTTCCTGATCAAGAAAAAGGAGAACGGAGTGCTCATTCAAGGAAATCATTCCGTTAATCAGTTCCTGATGACTTTCGGTTGGCACAGGAGAAATCTGTGCCTTGTCGATATCAATGACCTGCTGGACAGAATCCACAATAATTCCGAGATTCGTATCATTAATATTCAGTACAATAATACAGGTTGTATTGGTGTAATCAATAGAAGCCTTTCCCATGCGAAGGCGGATATCAATGATTGGAATAATCTGTCCGCGAAGATTGATGATTCCTTTCACATAGTCAGGGACCAGAGGAATCATGGTAATGGCATGATTTGTGATAATCTCCGTGACATAATTCGTACTTACGCCGATCGTAAGACCATCGGACATAAATGTCAGAAATCTTTCCGTTGAAGCAGGAAAATCTGTAATTGAATCAATCGCTGTGTTTTCAGTTGACATAGTTACTCCTCCGATTTCAGTAAGTTTAGTATTGATTTTGAGATACAAGGTAGAGATTCAGGATATCCAGAATAATACTGATATTACCGTCACCCAGAATCGTACAACCACTGATTCCCGAATCTTTAATATTGAAGTTGCTCAAATAAGCCGGCAAAGGTTTTACAACAACTTGCTGTTCGCCGAGAAGTTCGTCCACAAACAGGCAGTAAGATTTGTCGCTTGCCTCTACCCAGATCAGAATACCATCCTCAATATTGGTGATTTCAGTTTCAATGTTGTATAGATTGTGGATACGGACAATCGGATAAAACTCGTCCATGCACTTAATGATCTCATTGCCGCTGGCATCCAGAATAATGGATTCTTTTTCAGCCTTAAAGGACTGACGGATATTGGCGATCGGAATTGTGAAGATAGAATTTCCGACAGAAATCTCCATACCATCTACAATCGCGAGTGTCAGTGGAATTTTTAAAGTTGTACAGCTTCCTTTTCCAAGTTCACTGGTGATAGAAATCACGCCACCGACAGATTCCACATTCTTTTTCACGACATCCATACCAACGCCGCGTCCGGAAAATTCGGTTACTTCTTCATTTGTGGAAAAACCTGGAACCATGAGAAGAGAAAGAATCTCTTTCTGCGAATATTCGTTAGCAGGTTTTGTGAGAAGCCCATTCCGTTCCGCTTTTTCAAGGATCTTGGCAGTATCCATGCCTCGTCCGTCATCCCGCACAGAAATGATAACTTCACTGCCTGTATGCATTGCAGACAGGACAATTTCAGCCTGAGCAGGTTTTCCAGCAGCGATACGTTCTTCTGTTGTCGGTTCAATTCCGTGATCCATGGAGTTGCGGACAATGTGCATGATCGGATCGCTGATACTGTCAACAATACTCTTGTCTACTTCCGTATGTTCGCCTTCAATTGTCAGACGGACATCTTTGTTCAGTTTTTTCTTCATATCACGTACAATTCGGTTCATTTTCTGGAAAGTACCGGAAACAGGAACCATTCGCAGTGACATGGCAATATCCTGCAGATCATCTGTCAATTTGCGAAGCTGCCGTGTGGACTTCAGGAAGCTGTCCAGCTTCAGATTCTGAATCTCAGGGGCAGAAGTCACCATAGATTCGGTGATTACAATCTCTCCGACAATTGCCATCAGGCTGTCCAGCTTTGAAAGGCTGACGCTGATCAGACTCTGCTTTGCAGGTGTGCCTGAAGACGAAGCTGCAGGTGCAGAACTTGAGCTTGCAGAAGCAGTACTTGGAGAAACACTTCTTGTCTCCGGGTGACTGTCTGCCGGTTCCTGTACGACCGTCTTCTGTGCAGATGGCTGCGTATGTTCTAAAATCTCAAATGTAGCGACGCTGTTGATATCTTTGATGACATTTGCAGCAGCATCGGTCAGTTCCAGTGTCTCAGGACAGATATAAAATCCGTTCTCCTGAATAAATTCGATGGTGTCATTGTTCGTCTCTACATCTTCAGGATAGCAAAGGAATGAAATATCCATATCCTTCAGAGCCGTGATCACCATAAATGCGCGCAGATTCTCCATTCCGCAGCCTTCTTCAAACATAATCTTGATATACCGCGGATAATCTCCCTTCGGAAGGAAATCAGGTGTAGAAGAATTGGATGCAGCTACATTGGCATCAGCTGCTGCAGGTTCAGAAGCAACTTCTGCTTTTTCGTCTCCTGAGGCACTCTTTCCACTGATTTTTTCCAAAAAACTATTAATATCTGTAATAACATTGTCGATATTAGTACTAAGTGGTTCGTCGTTTTCCAGTTTTTCCACTTCTCTGCGAAGTGCATCTGTTGACTGGAACATCAGATTGAACAAATCATTTTTATGAGACTTATTCATGGCATCTAAGCCGTTTTCACGAATGTAAAAGAACAAGTCTTCTATATGATGCGCAATTTCCATCAGAGGTGAAAATTCCATCATAGCAGAAGAACCTTTGATGGTGTGCATAATACGGAAGATTTCATTGACATCATTTGTAGTAAAATCTTCATTCTTTTCCGCTTCTATCAAAAGTTCATCTAATTGTTCTAACAACGTGTTTGTTTCATAAAGATACATTTCAAGCATGTTATCCATAATATAAGCACCGCCTTATGTTTAATACATTCCTAATATCGTCAAAAACTTATGAAAAGATAAGAGAAATTTATAGAGTAGGTGAAAAAATGTCAAATATACTAAAAATATCCACTCCGGTATCGGGGTATGAGAACACAGTAGGAAAACAGGATCTTCAAATGCAGCCCGATACAGGAATCAAGAATCCGATCAATCCGGACAAGGTAACAAGAGCCGACAGCCGGGCAGAATATGAAAACGAACGGGGAATCCGGCAGGGACTCTCATCGGAGTCGAATTTTGCAAATTTTGTGCGTACCCTGGCAGGTCTGCCGAAAACAGGAGAGATTATGTCCAAGCTGCTGTTTTCAGGGATGGCAAATGTGATAGAAGCCGGGATAGGGACAGGAACGGCAGAGGAGATTCACACGTTACTTGGGATGCTGGAAATGAACCCGGAGCAATTAAAAAATTTCCTGAAAAGCCAGATGAATGGTGCCAATAAGTTGAAAGGTTCGTTGTTTGAGCTGCTCAGAGGTGTGATGAAAGAAGCAGGAAGCGTAGAGCTCAAATCCGGAGTTCTTACGTTTCTTAAGAAATACAATGATATGTCTTCAGGAAAGCATATTTTAGAAAACATCAAAAGTGAGCTGAGAGAGATTGAGAACTACATGTTTCGGAATGACAGAGAGATTCTGCAGCAGTTGTCGCAGAAGCTTTTGCCTCATGATCAGGGAAGTATGGAGAGAAACACGCAGGTGCTCAAGCAGGAGATCATCCCGTTTTTAGGAAAGCATATTGCCGAGACGAAGAATATGGGGAAAATCAGAGATATTATCAATCTGGTTGCTTTTAATACGTCACGCTATGAGAATGGGAATCTGGACAGCGTGGTGCAGGCATTCAAAAGACTTTCAGATTTCCCGGCATTTCGGAAGCACTTTTCGCAGATGGGCAGAGAAGAGATCAAAGAGCTGTTTCAGAATATAGATTTTGACAGGGCAGCAGGGCGTGAAGAGTGGTCTGATAAATTCCTGAATGTGCTTCGCATGGGCGCCGAAGGAAAGGCAGGCATTGAAAATAGAGAAGATTTTATGACTTTGATCCATGGGATGCTGATCAATGAGAGCGTTTATATGCCGGTTCTGCACTTGATGATTCCTTTTATTTTAGACGGGACTCCTGTCTTCTCGGAAATCTGGCTGGACCCGGATGATTCCTCGGGAGAAAGTGGAAGTACAGGAGAGAGCGGTGTAAAGTTGCTTTTAAAATTTGATATGAAAGATGTGGGATTCTTTGATATTTTCTGTTATTATGAAGATGGAAAAATGGATCTGCTTCTCCACTATCCGGAGAACCTGATCAAAGAAGAAAAAGAGATTCGTGAGGGAATTGCGGATATTCTGAAGAAAAACGGGATGGAAGTCCGATATCTGGCAGTGGAACAGGGAAAAGAATCCATTCCTGTATCTGCAGCTTTTCCGCAAATATACGAAAGGAGAAATGCAGTCAATGTCACAATATAATACATTGGAGCAAAAGGCAGTTGCGTTAAAATATGATGAAACAGAAAACTCCGCACCGGTTATTGTTGCTTCCGGGATGGGGTATGTAGCAGAGAAGATCGTAGAGATTGCCAATGAAAATGGTGTTCCGGTCTATGAAGATAATTCATTGGCAACCGTGTTGACACAAATGAAGCTTGGGAAAGAGATCCCACCAGAGCTGTATCAGACGATCGTGGATATTTATGCTTATTTTCTGAAATATGTTCCGAAAAAAGTGGAGGAAGAAAAAGAAGAGGAATCGATTTAAAGCCAGACAAAAAATGAAATGATGGCTTACACAAAGAACAACTTACACAGGTATCATTTTCCCTCGGGCATGAACGTGTCCGGGGGAGTTTTTATGCTTTGAAAATAAAAAATTCTCTTCCGTTTCTGTGTTGTCCATGGTACAATACAAAAAAGCATTATTTCTGGTTTTCTAAGCGGAACTACACCGCATCTTTTATTCTAAAATCACATCGGAAAATCTCTATGCTTTGATTTCAACTTTAAACAGCAGAGAGGTTTTAGAAGAAGGATGTCGGATTGTAGAGCCTCCTGCAGCAGATTCAATTGAAGGAGGCAGTTTTATGAACCAAACCACAGAACCCCCGGTAAACAGATTGTATAAGTCCAGGATTTTTGCCATGCTCTATCAGGATAAGAAGGAGCTGCTTGATCTGTACAATGCGATCAGCGGAAAACACTATGAGGATCCGGAACTTCTGGAGATCAACACGTTGGAAAATGCGATTTACATGACGATGAGAAACGACCTGTCATTTCTCATTGATTTCCGTCTTTCCCTGTACGAGCACCAGTCTACATACAGTCCCAATCTTCCATTGCGAGATCTGTTTTACATTTCAGATTTGTATTCTGGCATGGTAAAGGATGAGAACCTGTATGGAATAAAGCTGGTACAGATTCCGGCGCCGCAGTTCGTGATTTTTTACAATGGCATGAAGGAAATGCCGGATCGAACCGTATTAAGATTGTCGGATGCATACAGCGTGAAGGAAGAAAATCCAGCATTGGAGCTGACGGCAGTGATGCTGAACATCAACCGGGGACATAACGAAAAACTGAAGGGACTATGCAAATCTCTGAAAGATTATTCCGAATACACAGCAAGAGTGAGGGAATACGCGGACACGATGCCGATTAGTGAGGCCGTAGAGCAGGCCATCTGTGAATGTATTCAGGAAGGGATTCTGGCAGAGTTTTTGAAACAAAACCGAGCGGAGGCGAAGCAAGTGAGTATCTATGAATATGATGAAGAGAAGCATATGAGACAGGAGAGGGAGGCGTCCTGGGAGGACGGATGGGAAGCTGGAATACGTGAAGGTGAAGAGCGTGGCAGAGAAGCTGGTAGAAAAGAAGGAAGGCAGGAGGGAAAACTTGATTTTCTAAGGGAACTGATTCAAAAGAAATTGGCAAAAGGAATGTCGGTTTCTGAGATTGCAGCAGAGCTAGAGGAAGAAGAAGCGATGATATTAGAGTTGATAGAAAAAACGAAAAAATAAGTGTACTATCAAAAGGTTTTTCTGGATTTCGAAATTGATTCAAGAGATACCTTATCAGACAAAGTCTGCCTGCCGCAGTCATGTGTTACGGGGTGCCCGGATGGGTATAAATGAGCAAGTCCAAAATAGTACACAAAATTTCTTGAATTATTTTATGAAATTGTTAAGGAGAAAGAGCAAAAACGGGATTGTAACGCGAGGTTACAATCCCGTTTTCATTGCAAATACAGGGCAGACACTATATACTGATTCATGTCAGACATCCCTGAAAGAGGATGTCCTTTTTGCACAATATTTCCCGGAGTTTTTGAGAACGCGGAGATAGAACAAGGAGGAGACCGATGAAACGGGAGAAAACCAAAAAGATGAACCACAATATAGGCAAGGAGATCGAGCAGTGTCTGAAAGTTATGGAGTTTTTGGAGGAAAGTACAGACGATTATCTGTTTCTCTATGATTTCAAGACAGGGAAGATTCATTTTACCGGGATGATCCACGAAAAATATAATCTGCCGAGGAAAAAAGAGACGTACCAGATTGAGGAACTGAAGCAGATTATCTATGCAAGAGATCTGCCTGCGGTGAGGCAGCAGTTTAAAATGGTAGAAGAAGGAAAAACGGACAGCTGTAATATAGAGTGTCGTCTTATTGACCGCAATGGTGATAAGATCTGGATCAGTTGCAGAGGAAAAAGCAGGATTAATGAACAAGAAGTTGCTGAGATTTTATTCGGCAGGATTTCCGATACTGTAATGAGGCAGAAAGTAGATCCTCTGACAGGACTTCTGAATATAAGCTGTTTTTTACAGGATTTGGAAAACTGCATTCAAAAGGGGAAAAAAGGATATTTGATGGTGTTGGGAATTGATGACTTGAAAAGTATCAACATCAAGCAAGGAAGAGGCTATGGGAACTACATTCTGAAAATGGTGGCTGAGATCATGGAGGAAGTCGTTGACATGTCTTTGAGTATCTATCGTTTGGATGGAGATCGGTATGCTGTCAATCTGGAGGATATGACCAAAGCGATGGCACAAACTACTTATTTGATGTTCCAGGAAAAGCTGGCCCCTTACTGTACGATGTCCGCCGGAGTGGTTGCTTATGGGGAAGAGATCGGAGAAGGTGGAAGTGTTCTGTATCAGTATGCGGAGAATGCACTGGACCGCGCGAAAAAGCAGGGGAAAAATCACATGGTATTTTTCTCGGCAGAAGATTATGAGAAAAGACTCAGTGCAATTGAGCTCCAGGAAGAGTTAAGATACAGTATCAAACATGGATTTTCCGGGTTCTATTTGTGTTATCAGGCGCAGATTTCCTGTATAGATTACGGGATTTTTGGCGCTGAGGCTCTGCTTCGTTATGATTCGCCAAGGCGGGGAAGGATCAGCCCAGAGGAATTTATTCCGATTCTGGAGCAGTCGGACATGATCATTCCTGTGGGAGAATGGGTGCTGGAGACTGCACTGCGCCAATGCAAATACTGGAGAAAATGGATTCCGGGGTTTCATATAAGTGTGAATGTTTCCTATGTACAGCTGCGGCATGAAGGAATTACAGAAAAGGTACTGAGCCTTTTGAAAAAAATGAAGCTTCCGGGGGAGAGTCTCACGCTGGAAGTGACGGAAAGTATGCAGCTGCAGGACTATGAGTATTTCAATCGGATTTTTTATATGTGGAGAAAGTGCGGAATTCACATTGCGATTGATGATTTTGGAACTGGCTACTCCAGTCTTGGATATCTAAAAAGTATGGAGATCAATGAGATTAAGATCGACCGCTGCTTTGTCAGCAGGATTCAGTACAGCGCCTATAATTACAGGCTGATCAGTAATATTATCGAGCTTGCACATAGTGCGCAGCTTCGTGTGTGCTGTGAGGGAGTGGAAGAAGAGGAAGAGCTTCTCGTATTAAAAGATATGAAGCCGGATACGCTGCAGGGCTATTTGTTTGCGAAGCCATATGAGGTGGATGAGTTTGAAAAATGCTATATCCAAAAAGAGAGTCCGCGGTATCACGAGAGGGAAAAGAAAAGGGAATATTTTTGTCGGCTTTATGGTGATCAGAGTAAGCCGGGAATCCAGGAGAAGGACGGCAAAGAGGATCTGGGTGTGATTGCCGAGAGCCTGGAAGAGGTGATTTATATCAGCGATGTGGACAGCTATGAGTTGTATTATCTGAATCCTGCTGGGCGGATCTTGACAGGGATCCATGACTACAAAGGTCGAAAGTGTTATAAGGTACTCCAGGGACGAAATGACCCCTGTGAATTCTGTACGAACCGCAAGTTGAGCACAGAATATTTTTATGTGTGGGAAAGGGAGAATACCTTCCTTGAGCGGCATTTTCTGTTAAAGGATAAGTTGATTCCGTGGAAAGGGAAAAAAGCGCGCCTGGAGGTTGCTATCGATGTGACAGAGAAAGAGGTTGTGAGTCAGAGGATCCAGGAAAAGCTGGATTTTGAACGAAATATCTCGGCCTGTACCAAGGTTCTGTTTGAGGAACCGAACATAGACAAAGCAGTCATGGAAGTGCTGCAGATGATCGGAGAGTTTTATCAGGCAGATCGCTCTTATATCTTTGAATCGGAAGCAGAAGGTATGTTCTGGAACAACACGTATGAATGGTGTGAGAAAGGAGCGATTCCTCAGCGGGATGAACTGCAGAAAGTCCCGCTCAGTGCTGTGCAGTCCTGGGTAGATGCGTTTGGCCGGGGAGAATCTATTGTAATCCTGAATCTGGATCATTTGCAGGAGAGTGAACCAGAGACGTATAAAGTGCTGCGGCTGCAGGGCATTCATCGCCTTCTTGTTACTGCGATCAAGAAAGATCAGTGCAGCATCGGGTTTATCGGTGTAGACAATCCGCGAAGTCATCATGAAGATGTGAGGCAGCTCCATACCATCTCTTATTTTCTGGCAGATCGCCTGAATCAGAGTGGCGGGGGACAAAGCTGGGGAGAGGCACAGTTGGATTTCTCTGACATCAAACGGGATATGGGACAAAAATATATCTGGAAGAGTGCGTTTTATGAGGCAATGCTTTCGGAAACAGTTGCTTTTGCGGAAGTGGATGTGGAGAGTGGAGAGCTGAAAGCTTCCGGAGGTCTGTGGAAATTTTATATGGAAGAATGTCGTAAGAAAAAAGGAACAGTTTCATTTCCTGCTCAGTGAGCACGCTGCGGAACAAGTGCATCCGGAGGATGTGGAGCAGTTCAGGGATTTTGTGAAGAAGGAGCTGTACAATGACGGGGATGCCAGCGGAATTCAGACGAAGAAGCTCTGTTTCCGCCGGCACGTCAATGGCGCATATTCCTGGATGAAGCTGGTGGTACATGTTTTCCGGGAAGAGTACACGAATAATGTGTATGAACTGTTATATTTGGAAAATATTGATCTGGAAAAACGGAAGGAGAAGATTCTGGAAAAAGCGGCGAATCTCGATCCGCTTACAGGTGTCTGCAATCGTACAGTGTTTGAGCGTGAAGTGGGAAAATATATGAGCCAGAAGAGCAGTAAGGGTGCGCTTGTGATCCTGGATCTGGATGACTTTAAGGGCATCAATGATCTATATGGTCATGTCAGAGGGGACGAGGTGCTAAAGACGCTGACGAAGGTTTTGAAAATGACATTCAGACATGGGGATTTAATTGGACGTCTCGGCGGGGATGAATTCATGGTGTTCATTAAAAATGTAGAAGAAAAAGAGGTACTCGATCGGAGAATGGATGAGTTGTTCTCGGTTTTATACTGTTTGCCGGATCTTCCGCTGCGATGCAGCGCCGGGATCACATTTGTTTCCAGAAAAGGCTTTTCTTACAAGCGGAGTCTGGAACAGGCGGATCAGGCATTGTACGAGAGCAAAAAGCGGGGAAAAGACCGGTATTGCTATTATGATATGATTTCATAAAAAAGTAAAAAAGCATGTCAAATTTTGGGTTGTGTGATATACTGTTAAAAAAGTGTATACCCATCCGGGCATCCCGTAACACATGCCTGTGGCGGGCGGACTTCGTTCAATAATGTGCGGAGCCTGGATATACAGGCAGGAGGAGTGGAAAATGGAATTTGAAAATTTTTTGCAAAGAGTCGGAGTGGATGCAGAAGAAACGCTGAAGCGTTTTGCGGGAAGAAGTGATATACTGGAGAAATTTCTTTTGAAATTCCCGGAAGACCCGGTCTCCAAAATATTATAGTGCTAACTCCCAAAGACGGGGATTTTTTGTGAAAAAGAGATAAAAGTAGATTTGAGACATTGATAATTATAGAAAAATTCTTTGAAATTCTCAGAAATATATTAAGAGGACTGGACAAATATATTTTATTTTTTTATAATTAAAGAAAAATGTAGAAAAAAGTAAAATAATGTCGAAAATTGTAAAAAGAATATGTACTGAACGGAAAGAGATTAGGAGGAGAGGTTGGAATGGATTATACATTGTACAACAATCAGTACAGATACATGGAAAAGATATTACAGCAAATTAACCGGGGAACTCAGAACAGCTATGTACATCCTGTATCCACATCTGGATCAAAGTTTTCAGATCTGCTGAAGCAGACACAGGCAGCAGAGAACACGATCAGTGCAGGGAGCATGGATGCTGTTTTTGAAGAGGCAGCCCGGGTTTATAATGTTCCGGTGAATTTGTTGAAGGCAATCGGAAAAGCGGAGTCGAATTTTGATCCGTCTGCGCAGTCCGCAGCAGGCGCACAGGGTGTGATGCAGCTTATGCCCCAGACTGCGGCGAGTCTGGGAGTGGCAGACCCGTTTGATGCTCAAAGCAATATTATGGGTGGAGCAAAGTACATTTCTGGTTTGTTGGATCAGTATGATGGAGATGTTGATCTTGCGCTGGCAGCTTATAATGCAGGAAGTGGAAATGTAGCAAAATACGGAGGTATTCCACCGTTTTCGGAGACACAGAATTATGTTCGGAAGGTAAAAGAATATATGGGCAGCTCAATACAGATTGATGAGAGTACGCAGAATGTATCGGGGCTGATGCAGCAGACAGGAGCCGCGTTGCAGTGCCCGATATGCGGAGGCAGTCAGAAGAAGGCAGCAGTAAGTGATATGACAGTCTGGCTTGCAGAATTGTTAAAGCTTCAAGTGCAGAGCAGAATGCTTTCTGTAGATGACTACACAGGTACAGTACTTTAGATAAGTAATTGCATGGGAAGGGGATCGGTTTTATGTTTGGGAATACCATTGCGATGATGAATAAGTCGATGGATTATCTCTGGAAAAAGCAGGAGATCATCGCAGACAATATAGCCAATGTAGACACTCCGGGATATAAGAAAAAGAGTGTGGATTTTGAGCAGACTTTCCGCGAGAAGCTGGAAGAGGCAGCGACTATAGGAAAGAATGCGGATGTGCAGCAGGCAATCCAAAATACAAACAGCCGGGTAGTAGAGGAAGCGCGCGCTACCAGAGCGGATGGAAATGGTGTGAATGCGGATGTGGAATATGCAGAGCTTACAAGGACAGCTCTGCAGTATCAATATTTAGTACAGTCGATGAGTGCAGATATTACCAGATATCGGTCTGCTATTAAAGGACAGTAGAGGAGGATAATGTGAACGAATTATTTATAGAACCTATCCAGTTAAAGTCGATAGGAACGGGAATAGAAAGTGTTTCGGGAAACCGACAGAGCGTTAGCGGCCAGGACGGCACGGGGATGTTTAAAAGTGTCTTTCAGGAAGCAATAAACAATGTTGCACAAACTGAAAATGATTTAGTAAATAAGCAATATCTTTTAGCCACAGGCCAGATTGAAGATGCACATTCTGTCATGGTTGCATCGTCGCAGGCACAGCTTGCAGTAGACAGGCTTGTGTCGCTAAGGAACAAAGCGATGGAATCCTATAATGAGTTAATGCGTATCAGCCTGTAGAATAATCAGGCTGATATATTTATGTAAAGAGAATGTTAAAAAAATGTTAAAAATAATGGAATATAAGGAACAGTTTGTTGAATTATGAAAGAGAGATTTGAGCAGTTTAAAGAATTTGTGGGAAAATTGAGCAGTAAGACAAAGAAACTGATCATCGCAGGGGCAGTCTTACTGATTACAGCTGCTGTGGTGATTGCGGTTGTTTTGAACAATCAGCCATATGAGGTTCTGTTTTCCGGATTGGGGACAGAAGAAGCACAGCAGATTGTGAGCAAGCTTCAGGAAGATGGAGTAGAATTTAAGTATCAGGGAGAATCGACCATTCTGGTAAAGAAGGATGTACTGGATGTGACCAAGGCGAAGCTGGTACAGGAAGGTTATCCGAAAAATGGTTTTACATATGATACGTTCATCAAGAATGCAGGTCTGATGACGACGGATTCTGATAAGCGGACGTATAAGTTATACGAGTTGCAGGATCGGATCAGCTCGACGATCCGCCTGTTTGAGAATGTAAAAGATGCAAAAGTGACGATCGCACTTGGTGAGGAGAGCAAATATGCGCTTGATGACAGCGACAAGCAGGAGTCAAGTGCTACGGCGGTTGTGACGATGAATGATGGCGGCTCTCCGACAGAGGATCAGGCAGCAGCGATTCAGCGGTTGGTGGCAAAGAGTGTGCCGGGAATGGAGTTGGATCAGGTAGCGGTGTTTGACGGCAATGGAAATGATGTGTCTGTCTCTGATGGAGAGACGAGTGTCAGTGGATCGGATGCAGAAGAGATTGCCGCAGTGATCGAGAATCAGATAGAAGAGAAGGTACATGATGTCCTTGGCCCTGTGTATGGCAATCAGAATGTAACGATCTCAGCACGAGCAAAAGTTGATATGCAAAGACTGATCAGGGAGACGACGACTTATAATACACCGGACAAGATCAATCAGGAAGACAAGACCGGAATTATCAGCCATGAGGATCGCAGTACAGAGAATTCACAGAATACCAACGGCACAGCTTCCGGAGAAGCAGGAACTGAGTCGAATGCAGATACAGAATATGGAACAGGTGCCGAAGGTACCAACAATTCCAGCAGTAAGAGCGAGACTGTTTCCAGAGATTATCTGGTAAATCAGATCAAAGAACAGGGGCAGATAGATCCGGGTGTGCTGACAGATTTGACGGTTTCAGTTGCGATCAACGGGGAGAATTATGGAACACTGACGGAGAACCAGCTTCGTGATCTTGTGGGAAATGCGGCAGGAATTGCGGCAGAGGACAGAGAAGGAAAGATTTCTCTGGTGAGTGCGCCGTTCTATAAAGCCAATGTGGAAGAGACGTCAGGTTCTGCAAAAGGACTTGATTTTGCTACATGGATCATCATTGCAGGGGTGGCAGCGGCAATCCTTCTGGTGATTATTATTGTTATTCTGGTTATCAGAAGACGAAGGAGGAAGAAAGCAGAAGAGGCTGAGCTTATTGCGGCAGAATCCATGGAAGATTCATATGCAGCTCTGCAGGAAGAGAAGGAGATCGAAGAAAGACTCAACAGAGAGATGGAGGCAATGAAGAACGACAAGGGAATGGAACTGAAAAAGAATATCCGGGATTTTGCAGAACAGAATCCGGAGATCTCTGCACAGTTATTAAAATCATGGCTGAACGGAGGAGAGAACAATGGAAAACAGTAAATTGACTCCAGAGCAGAAAGCCGCAGCAGTTATCGTCTCCCTGGGGTCAGACAAGGCATCAAAGATCTACAAGCACCTAAGTGAGAGTGACATCGAAAAGCTGACGATCGAGGTTGCGAAGCTGGGGCATATACCTCCGGAGGAGACTGAGGAGGTGCTGGATGAGTTTTACAAGACTTGTCTGACACAGAAGGTTGTTACAGATGGTGGTATGGAGTATGCCAGAAGCGTCCTTGAGAAGGCATTTGGAGAGGCAACAGCACAGGCTCTTCTGGAAAAACTATCAAAATCATTAAAGACAAGGCCGTTTGAGTTTATCAGAAAGAGCAGTGTGAAGAATTTATTTTCTTTCCTGCAGCATGAACGTCCGCAGACGATCGCGTTGGTGCTGTCCTATGCAGAGGCAGATCAGGCGGCTACGGTTATCAGTGAATTACCGAAAGAGAAGCGGATCAAAGTAGTAGAATGTGTGGCGAAGATGGAGAGTGCATCTCCTGAGGCGATTAAGATTGTAGAAGCTTCTCTGAAGAAACGGTTTGAAAATATTCTTACAACGGATTACACCACAATCGGTGGTATTGATTACATTGCAGATGTTATGAACCATATGGATCGAGGAAACGAGAAGTACATCTTCGACGAACTCGGAAAAGAGAACGTGGAACTGGCAGATACAATCCGCAAGAAGATGTTTGTATTCGAAGATATTATTTCTATGGACAACCGTTCTATTCAGAGATTTATACGTGAATGTGACATTAAGGATATCGTATACGCATTGAAAGGATCTGACGATAAGATCAAAGAGCTTATTTTTGCAAACGTTTCTACGCGTATGGCTGAGAGTATTCAGTCCGATCTTGAGATTACGGTTAATGTACGACTTCGCGATGTAGAAGAAGCACAGCAGAGAATTGTAGCAGTGATCAGAAGACTGGAAGAAGCCGGAGAACTGATTATTGTCAAAGGTGGAAAGGATGAGATAATTGTCTAAGATCATGAAAGAACCGGAAGAAGATCAGGTTCAGTCGTACGATTTTTTTGCTGGTTTCCTGTCAAAAAGAGAAGAGGACGAGAGTCCTAAGGAAGAAGAAGGGGAAGAGGAAGAGCTTCCCGAGGCCAGCGAACCGGATGAATATGATCTGATGCGGGAGCAGATACTTGAGGAAGCCAAAGAGCAGGCGAGGCAGATTTTGCAAGAGGCCAGAGAGCAGGCGGAGATGCTTCGGAATGAGGCATATGAAGAAGGGAAAAAGCAGGGGGAGCAGGAAGGCATCCGGTCGGCATATGAAGAGCACAGGCAGATTTTGAATAAAGAGCTTCGCTCTTTCCAGCAGAATTTTGCGGATGTGATCCGGGATGTCAGCATCCAGAAGGACAAGATCCTGGAAAAAAATGTTGATGACTTGAAAAAGATTTCCATTTCGGTGGCTGAAAAAGTGATTCAGACCAGCATTCGTTCCAGTGAAGAGATTGTGAAGCGAATGATTCTGAGGGCGACAGAAAAGCTCAAGAAGAGGCAGTGGGCAAAGATTTATGTCACCAAATGCAATACAGAAGTGAACATGGAAGTGGATGCAGAGTTTTTGGAATCGTTGTCCCATCTGTCGGACAATTTGAAGATCATCACCATGAACAATGGCGAGGAGGGCACATGTATCATTGAATTACCGGATGAGGTGATCGATGCAAGTGTCGGGACACAGTTGGAAAATATCAAAGATATATTGAATAATGTAAGAGTGTGACGGAGCAGGCAGATATGTTTAAAAAATTTCCTGGGCTGATTGAAAAGGCAGAGACCATTAGTTATATAGGGAAAATTGAGAATATTGTGGGAATGTGTATGGAGTCATCCGGAAGCAGGGCGAGTATCGGTGATATCGCAATGATTTACAATGAGGAGACTCATAAGCAGATTCCAGTGGAGGTTGTAGGATTCAAAAATGACAAAATCCAGTTGATGGCATATGACAATATCAGCGGAGTTTCGGTAGGAAGCTTTGTGAGAAACACAAGACACCGCCTGAAGATTCCTGTGGGGGAATTTTTGCGCGGCCGAATTATCGATGCATCGGGAAGGCCGATCGACGGGCTGGGTGAGTTTGAATCCTCCAGACATTATTATGTGGACAGTACCTACATCAATCCGCTGGAACGTCCGCCGATTACGGATACTCTGGATTTCGGAGTGAAAGCGATCGATGGGCTCAACACGGTCGGGAAAGGACAGCGTATCGGAATCTTTGCCGGAAGTGGTGTTGGTAAGAGTACGCTGCTTGGTATGATTGCCAGAAATGTAAAGGCAGACATCAATGTAATCGCTCTGGTAGGAGAGCGAGGACGAGAAGTAAGAGAGTTTGTGGAGAAGGATCTTGGCCCTGAGGGGTTAAAGAGAAGTGTCCTGGTTGTAGCTACATCAGACCAGCCCGCCATGCTCCGAATGAAATGTCCTCTGGTAGCGACTACGATTGCAGAATATTTTAAAGACCAGGGGAAGGATGTACTTCTGATGATGGACTCCCTGACTCGTTTTGCGATGGCGCAAAGAGAGATCGGGCTGGCGATCGGAGAGCCGCCGGTTGCCAGAGGCTACACACCGTCTATTTATGCAGAATTCCCGAAGCTTTTGGAGCGCAGCGGGAACTTTGAGAATGGATCCATTACGGGTGTTTATACGGTTCTTGTAGAAGGAGATGATACCAATGAGCCGGTTGCTGATACAGTAAGAGGTATTTTGGACGGTCATATCGTTCTGAGCCGAAAGCTGGCAAATGAGAACCATTTTCCTGCGATTGATGTGAATGCCAGTATCTCGCGTTTGATGTCTAATATCGTGGATGAAGAGCATAAAGCGACAGCATCTGCGTTACGGGATATTTTGAGTATTTATGCCAAAAACGAAGACTTGATATCAATCGGAGCGTACAAAGCAGGTACGAATCCAAAACTGGATTTTGCAATATCCAAAATCGATCAGGTTAATGTGTTTCTGATGCAGAAGGTAGAAGAACATTTTACTATGGAAGAGATTTTTCAGATGATGAAAAAAATTCTAGCATAAAGAGGTAATCAGGAAAAATGAAAAAGTTTTTTTTCTCGTTAAATACGGTTTTAAATTATAAGGAACAGGTTTTGGAGAGTCTTCGCGCAGAGCATGTACGGAGTCTTCAGAAGGTCAGAGCATGTGAGGCTGAGATCGAGCAGTTGGAGCAGCAGCATAAAGACTGTGTGGAAGAATTTGAGGACAACAAAAGGACAGGGATTGCCATATCCAGGATAAAAACCTACGAAGGATATCTGGAGAGCCTGAGTGTCCGTATTTTGAAAAAGCAGGAGCAGCTGGAGGTACTCAAAGCGGAAGAGCTGCAAAAACGAAATCGGATGATAGAGGCAAAAAAGGAATCAGCATCGATTCAAAAGCTGAAAGAGAAAAAATATCAGGAATATCAGAAGCAGGAGCAAAAAGCACAAGAGCTGTTTATTGAAGAATTTGTTTCTTCGAGAAATGCGGCAGCAAAATTAAACGGGTAATACTGCAAAATGCAGTTTACTAAATATAAATTTATAAATGAAAGAAAGGAGGGATTGGGAACATGCAGTCCGTTCAATTTCAAAATTTGGACAGAATTGTGAGAAACAGTACTGAGAAAGAGCAGAAGAAGCAGTCTGACGGTGAGAGCTTTCTGGACATTATGAAAAAAGCTCCAAAGGATTTGCCGACAGACCAAAAGGAAACGGTCGAGAAAGATGAGCAGCAGACACTGGTTCAGCTTCCGGGAGATATGTTGGTTCCGGGACAGCAGATTCTGCCGTTGATGAGTGAGGTTGTACCACAGCCGGAAGCAGTGCAGATCGTGATCCCGACTCAGACAGAGGTTCCGACAGAGAATGTGCAGACAGTGGCATCAGGATTTGTGGATGCAGAGATGCCGGTGGAGGAGATCGATCCTTTGATGATGGTAATGCCATTTGGTCAGACGGAAATGGAGTCTGGTGATGGCGTGATGCCGGGAATCCCGGAACAGCCGTCAGACGGAACAAATCCTATTGAAGCTGCAGGCAAAAATGCACAGACAGAAGTCCTTCAGTCGCTGACAAAGAACGTGAATCCAGCAGAGACAGCAGGAGAGGATTCGCTGCTTCAGAACAGTGAAAAAGAAGACAAATCAACGCAGAGTGTGGAAGAGACTCCATACAGAGACAGTATTTACGAAGGAATCCATAGTGCCGTGAAAGCGCCGCAGGATACAAAGAGGGCCGTTCCACAGGAGACGATCCATGTATCACAGCCGGAAGAGCTTCCGAAGGAGCTGACAAAAGAGTTGGTTTTGAAAACAACTGCAGGGCAGAATGAGTTCGAAATTCAGATTACTCCGAAGCATCTTGGAGATATTACCGTTCGGGTGCTGCATCAGGATGGTATGAGTGTTGTGTCGATTGTTTGTTCTGAGAAGAAGACAATGGAGCTTCTTGCGCAGAGTGCAAAGGACATTGGAGCTGTGATGGAACAGAATCTCGGAAAACCTACAGAGATTTATGTGGAGAAACACGAAGGTGAGAATTTCTGGCAGGAGCAGCAGGAAAATGACCATGCAGGAAGAGAATCTGAGCAGCAGAGACAACGAGAGCAGCAGGAGAAAATGAAGGCGGCGAAAAGCGCACGCTTTTTACAGGAGTTAAGATTAGGACTTACAGTATAAAGAAAGGAGAATGAAATGGCAGTTAGTGACGTTACAGGAAAAAGCCAGGCACTTAACGATCAGTATCCAAGACAGACAGAAGCAGTACCAAATAACAGTGAGATGTCAATGGATGACTTCTGGCAGCTTATGGCAGCACAGCTTCAGTATCAGGATATGACGAACCCGATGAGCAACAGCGAGATGATGAACCAGATGACACAGATGGCAACCATGAATGCCATGACACAGGTTTCAGAGGCGATTGCGAATTTCGGAGTTGTTACAAACAACCTGTCACAGGTAACATTGACCACATATTCTACCGGAATGATTGGAAGAGAAGTAACTGTGGCAACCGTAGACAGCACAGGAAAAGTAACCGGAGAAAAGACTGGAGTTGTAACAGGAGTGGATCTTACAGGAGGACAGTTTGTCTATATCGATGGTGAGAAGTACAGCCTGTCGCAGATTATGAGTGTCGGAGAGGTTCCAAAGAAAGAAGATGGAGATACACCGGATGTAGAGGAACCAGAGAAACCAGAGGCAGAAAAGCCGGAAACACCGGAGGGTGAAGAAAGCTAGGTGCAGTGCAAAGGCGGTGTATAACATATGAATCAGATCAATCAGATCAACCAGCTTACCAGTGTGAATACATTGAAGTTGTCCCATGCGGCAGTCCAGCCAAAAACAGACGGCTCCACATTTGCCGGTCTGATGAAAGAAGAGCTGAACAAGACAGAGGGACTCCGTTTTTCAAAGCATGCTGCACAGAGGGTACAGGAAAGAGGAATAGAGGTTTCAGACCGTCTGATGACAGATTTGAATCAGGCAGTTGAGAAGGCAAAAGCCAAAGGTGCGAAGGATGTTGTGATCATCGGACAGGATGGCGCGTTCATCGTAAATGTTCCGCACAATCTGGTTGTGACCACGATGAATGGTACAGAAATGAAAGAAAATATATTTACAAATATTGACAGTGCTGTGCTTTTATAGGCCGGACCATAATGGAAGCCTGATGTCTGTCCGACTGGCAGACATAGAGACAGCAAAAAACAAAAGAAAAGGAGATTATACAAATGGTCAGATCAATGATAGCAGGAGTTGCAGGACTGAAAACACATCAGTCTAAATTGGATGTTATCGGTAACAATATCGCAAATGTAAACACATGGGGATTTAAATCCGGAAGCTTTAACTTTTCAGATTCGATGTATTCCACATCAATCAACGGATCCGGAGGAAACGATCTTGCTGGGGGTTCCGGTGGACGTAATGCTTCACAGGTTGGATACGGAGTTACAACAGGATCCATCACAACGTCCTTCACGACAGGTGCACCTGCACCATCTGCAAACCCATTGGATTGTATGATCGATGGTACAGGATTCTTCCTTGTTGGAAACATGGTAAACGGAAGCTTCACAAACGTGCAGGATTCCGGTCTGAGCCTTTCTCGTATCGGTATTTTCAGTGTGGACAGCAATGGATATCTGGTAGATGATATCGGAAGCTATGTCTATGGATATGCTCTGGAAGACGGAACCGGAATTCCGGAGAAGCCGGCAACAGCGAATCAGTGGACAGTAAAAAATGCAAACGTAACAATTACTGATGCAAACGGCAAGAAAGAGATTAGCATTGGTGGCGTTAAAGTAGAGACAACAAAGACAGACTTTAAAGAGCAGGTACAGGACTGGATTGCACAGGTGACAAAGAAAGGTGGAAACTTTGAAGGATTTACAATCAGCCTGAACAATTATGATGATGCAAAAAATCCTCCGACAGTAAACTTGACAATTACATCCAATAAATCAGGAGAGTTCGTAGACGATCCAAACGTTCAGGATGAGCCAGGAGATCCGAAAAAGATTACAGATGCATGGGGAAATGGTAATAACACAACTGCACCGCAGGGGGGACAGGCTGCTGACAACTTTACTCAGACAGTAATCGGAAGCAACCGTGTACCGGGTGTAGATGCAGTATACTCAGACGAACTCTCTGCAATCAAGATCCCGACAGATCCTGATACTGGAGAAGCATACAAGATCCAGAGCTACAAGATCAACGAAGATGGAACAATCGTGGGTGTAGATTCACAGGACAGATCAATCACCATCGGACAGTTGGCGCTGATTACAGTAGAGAACCCGAACGGTCTGGAAAAAACCAGCGGATATTACTACAGCATCGGACCAAACGCAGGTACGGTTGATCACATGAAGCCAAACGGCGGTGCAGCCGGAAAGATCCGTGGAAATTATCTGGAGATGGCAAACGTGGATCTGGCAAACGAATTTTCCCAGATGATTACTACACAGCGTGGATATCAGGCAAACTCAAAAATCATCACAGTTACGGATCAGATGCTGGAAGAACTTGTAAATATGAAGCGATAATTAAAAATTAATTGGAAAACGGGAAGGGGGGAATCCTCTCCCCTCTTCCAAAAGATACAAAATTTGACGAGAAATGTTGAAAAAAAGGGGAATTGTGGTATGATAATGCTGACAAAACTTAATAATGAAAAAATTGTGTTGAATTCCGCACAGATCGAATCGGTAGAATTTATACCGGAAGCAAAAGTGATTATGATGAATGGAAAGTTCTATATTGTAAAAGAAAGTGCAGAAGAAATAATTGAGAAAACAATCGAGTACAACGGAAGAGTCCGTGGTTACGTTAATCAATAGAGGAAATTAGAGAGATATGGGAGGCGGTGTAATGGATTTAACCAGTATTATAGGAGTCGTAGTCGGTATGGTTCTGATCATCTTTGTTGGAATCAGTCCGTCTGATTTAGGAAACTTTTGGGATCCTCCGAGTGTGGCTATTGTTTTAGGCGGTACATTGGCAGCTGTAATAGCAAGTTATCCGTTTAGTATATTGAAAGATGTAGTCAAGCATACGAAAATATTGTTTCAGGGAAAACGGTACAATGTCTACGGATTGATCGATACTCTTGTGGAGATGGCACAGATAGCCAGAAAAAGCGGTCTTCTTGCTCTGGAGGAAAAAGCGAACGAGCAGGATGATACGTTTTTCAGACAGGGAATCATGCTGATCGTAGATGCGACAGAGCCGGAAGAAGTGCGAAGCATGATGGAGAATGAACTGGATATTATGGATCAGCGTCATGAAGAATCACTGGGAATTTATGAAAAAGCTTCAAGCTATGCTCCCGCATTCGGAATGATTGGAACACTGGTGGGTCTGGTAAACATGTTGATGAGTATGGATATGGATTCAGGGGCATCGGCGGATATCGGTCCCAGTATGGCGACTGCTTTGATCACCACTTTTTATGGGTGTCTGCTTGCGAATCTGCTGTTTTCGCCGATGGCGAAGAAGTTGCGGATTCGAAATGAGGAAGAGCTTTTGTATAAGCAGATTATGATCGAAGGGATTTTGGCAATTCAGTCAGGTGATAATCCGAAATTCTTAAAAGAAAAACTTCTTACTTATTTAAGCCAGAATGACAGAAGCAAGATGCAGGATGGAGAAGGCGGCGAAAGTGAAAAGAAGCAGGGTGGAAAAAAGAAGAAAAAATAGGGTGAAAGGATATGAGAAAAAAAAGAGGTAGAAAAGGTTCGGAAGGTGGAGCAAACTGGATGGATACCTATGGTGATATGGTGACGTTGCTGCTGTGTTTTTTTGTATTACTATATTCTATTTCTTCGGTGGACCAGTCAAAGTGGATCAAGCTGGTTGAGAGCTTTAATCCGGATGCAAAGGAAGTAAGCCAGATTGTTACCGATACAGTAGCAGATGGAAACGACGAGGTTCCGGGAGGAGCTGAAGCAGCAGAGCAGGCATTTGACGATCTGTATGAGAGACTGCAGCAGGCTGTAAATGAAGCTGGGATTCAGTCGGAGGTTGATCTGTTCAAAGGAGACGGATATACATTTGTACGATTCCGGGATACTATGTTTTTTGATGGTGACAGCTCAGTGATCAGGCCCGAAGGAAAAGTGATTTTGGACAAGTTCGCAGCAGCGATTGCCCCGGCCAAAGATGCTATTCAGGAGATTCAGATATTGGGACACACAACACAGGCGCTTCCGGACAGACAAAATTATGTGGAAAGCGACAGAGTGCTCTCTGCAGAAAGAGCCGCGAAGGTGACCGCTTATCTGCAGGACAAAGGTCTGGTGTCCCCGGACAAGCTGGTATCAGTAGGATATGGTCAGTTCAGACCGGTTGCTCCGTTTGACACAGAAGCAAACAGAGCAAAAAACAGAAGAGTTGAGATTATTATTACAAAGAATAACTCGGTACAGAAGAGTCTGGATGAATATTATGCAGATTTGGAACAAAAAAATAAGTAAAGGGAGGTGTTCGGAAAAATGGCAGATGTGCTTTCACAGAGTCAGATCGATGCATTGCTGAATTCAATGCAAAATACAGAAGTAAAAGAAAGCAGATTTCAAGAGCCACAACCAGAGGAAAAGTATAGAAAATATGACTTTTACAGTCCGAAAAAATATACAAAAGATAAGTTAAAGATGCTTCAGAGTATCTATGATAACTATTCCAGGATTGCGACTTCCCAGATCAACGGATTGTTTCATGTTGCCAGTGAAGTAGAAGTAGTAGGAGTAGAAGAACAGCGATACTATGAATTTGGAAATGCTCTGAATGAAACAGACATTATGACTCTTGCAAAAGTGGAGCTGCAGGATCATTCCAAAAATCCACCGATGGTGTTTCACATTTCTCCGGTTCTCATGGGAGCTATGATTGACAAACTGTTGGGAGGAACGGGGATGGAGGCCCAGGTGGACGGCTCTTACGTATATACAGATATTGAAATTGCCTTGTATGAGAGTGTGCTTAAGCGTCTGGTAGGGATTACAAAAGACAGTTGGGCAACTTACATTCATATGAATGTGGAGTTTGAGCGGGTGGAAGAGAATCCCAGTATGTTTCAGGGCATCAGCGTGGATGAAACAGTTGTCATTATTATGCTGAAGATCTCCATGGGAGATGAGATCGAGGGGGCAATGAATATATGCCTGCCGGGAACTCTTTTGTTTAATATTTTTGATATTATCGAGAAGACAAAACATTTGGCAGATAAAGATAATGAAAATGCACAGAGAGATAACAAAGAAGAAATTCTTGAAAGTATCAAGGAATCTGAAATGGAAGTCATGGCACAACTTGGTGTGGCCAGATTAAATCTGGATGATATCTACAATCTCCATGTCGGAGATGTGATAGATTTGAATAAACCGCAGGATTCCACTGTATCCGTACATGTGGAAGGACAACCGTGGTTCAAAGGAAAATTAGGTGTACATAACAAAAACATAGCCGTAAAAATCGAAGAACGTACAGAAAACAGAAGAAGTGATGTGGCGGTATAGACGGCAGAGAAACAGTTGCGTTTACTCTGCGTCTGTAGATAATATTTATTTAAAGTGAGGGAATATAAGATGGCGAAAATTTTATTGGTAGACGATGCAGCATTTATGAGAATGATGTTAAAAACAACTCTGACACAGGCTGGATACACAGAGATCCTGGAAGCAGCAGATGGTGCCCAGGCGGTAGAGACGTATCAGGCAGAGAAACCGGACATGGTATTTATGGATATTACAATGCCGAACAAAGACGGATTAGAGGCATTAAAAGAAATCAAGGCTCTCGATCCAGAGGCAACAGTTGTAATGTGTTCCGCAATGGGACAGGAAGCAATGGTTATGGATTCCATTAAATCAGGAGCAAAGGACTTCATTGTAAAACCATTTAAACCGGAGCGTATTTTGTCAACAATTAAAAAGATCCTTGGATAATCAGATTGTGGGGAATGAAACATGTCTTTTTTAAATTCTTTTGATATCAGTGTGTCCGGTCTGACCGCACAGAGACAGCGTCTGGATATAGTGGCAGAGAATATTGCGAATGCCAATACGACCAGAACAGAAGACGGAGGACCGTATCGCCGCAAGATCGTGACTCTTGAAGAAAAGCCAGTCAGTACTTTTCAGTCAGAGATCAACAGCCGATTGAGGAAATACGAATCGGAAAAGGGTGGTGTGCGTGTTTCGCAGGTCACAGAGGACCAGAGAGATCTGGAACCGGTATATGATCCGGATCATCCAGATGCAAATGAAGAAGGGTATGTAATGATGCCCAATGTGGATCTTGTAAAAGAAACCGTAGACGGAATGTCAGCGACAAGATCTTATGAAGCGAATATTACGGCTTTTAATGCGATTAAGCTTATGGCACAAAAAGCATTGGAAATCGGAAAATAAGTAAGAGATTACTATAGGAGGAAAAAGGTAGAATGGGTTCTAATTGTTTTAGTGCTTTGGAAATAGATGCCGTAGGCGAAATTCTGAATATCAGTCTGGGAGCTTCTGCCACAGCAGTTTCTACAATGCTCAATACAAGAGTAGATATTACCACTCCTGTTGTAAAAGTTGTCCGTAAGGACGAGTTTAAGATGGACAGAGTGGAACCGGCTGTAGGAGTTGAGATTACTTATATATCCGGTCTGGAAGGCAGTAACGTGATGCTGTTAAAGCGTCATGATGTAAAAGTAATTGTAGAAATGCTGATGGGCATTCCTATGACAGATGAAGAGTTTGAACTGAATGAGATGAATATCAGTGCAGTCTGTGAAGTGATGAATCAGATGATGGGAGCATCATCCACTGCACTCTCAGAATTTCTGGGAAAAATGGTCAATATCTCGACTCCAATTTCTTTTGAGGTTGAGAATGAGCAGGCATTTATCGAAAAATATTTCTCAGATGATGAGTATAAAGTGGTTGTAGGATTTGCACTGAAGATTGCAGATCAGTTGGAGAGTGAATTTTTTAATGTGATGCCGATCAGTCTGGCAAAAAGTCTTGTGAAAGGATTCCTTCCAGAGGATGCAATTGCCTGTGCAGAAGAGAAGGAATCAGCCGAACCGGAGACGGTACAGGCTGTGGAAGAGCCGGCAGAAGAGAGCAGTTCGGGTTCACAGACACTTTCTCAGGAAGAGATTGAAAGAATGCTGAACGCACAGGCAGAGGAACAGCCAGCTTCAGAAGCTTTGGTTCAGGAGAGTGTACCACAGATGCAGCAGGCAGCGCCTGAGATGCAGACACAGATACCGCTTCAGCAGCTGCAGATGCAGGGAATGCCGGATGCGTCCATGATGCAGATGCAGATGATGCAGCAGATGATGCAGCAGATGCAGATGATGCAGCAGCAGTTAGAAGAAAAACAGAAAGCGGCAGAGCCGAAGTTGATCAACGTACAACCGGTAACAAGACAAAATCTGAATCAGGATAACGGGGTAGTTCTTCAGGAAGAACAGGAAGAAAATATGGAACTGATTATGGGTGTTCCGCTTGAAATTTCTGTTGAGATCGGAAGAACGAAAAAGCTGGTAAAAGACATTCTGGACTTCACAAAAGGGTCTCTGGTTGTGCTGGACAAGCTGGCAGGAGAGCAGGTGGACTTGTTTGTAAATGGTCAGTGTATTGCCAAAGGTGATGTCGTAGTTGTGGAAGATAATTTTGGAATTCGAATTACAGAGATCATGAAGATCAATCTGGCAACACTGGAGTAGGAAAGGACAGTTATGTGGAGTGTGATTCTGACTTTTATAGCAGCCGTTTTTATCATTTATCTGAGTTATCTTTGCAGTAAATATATTGGAAAGGGAATGAACAGAAGCGGTAACTCCCATTATATGAGAGTGATTGATCAGTTGATGGTTGGACAGGACAGATATGTTGCGGTGGTACAGGCAGGAGAAAAGTATTTCCTGATTGGAGTCACATCGCAGCAGATCAATCTGTTAAAAGAGATCGATGCAGATGACCTGATTTTACTTAATCCTGACCAGGCGGGCAATGCGGGAAAAACACCGGAATTTAAAGAGCTGCTGACCAAATTAGGAAAGTATACCCAAAGAGGGGGGAAAAAAGATGTATGATTCGTTAATTAATGTCAATGGAGAGCAGGTCCCCACACTGGAGATTCTGTTACTGCTGACAGTCGTGGCGCTGCTGCCTTCATTAATTATCATGATGACTTCTTTTTCCCGGACGGTCATTATTTTATCATTTTTAAGAAATGCACTGGGAATTCAGCAGACTCCACCAAATATGGTTTTGGTAGGAATCTCTTTATTTTTAACGCTGTTTATCATGGATCCGGTACTGCAACAGATCAATACAGAGGCATATCAGCCTTATAAAAATCAGGAAATTACGCAGGAGGAGGCTCTGGATCGGGCACAGGTGCCGTTGAAGGAGTTCATGCTGAAACAGACGGAGAAGAGTTCTCTGAATCTGTATATGGATATGGCAGATGTGGAGCTGACAGATGATCAGAGTCCGCAGGATCTTTCCATGACAGTGGTGGTACCTGCTTTTATGACCAGTGAACTCAAACGGGCATTTGTGGCAGGATTTTTGTTATTCATTCCATTCCTGCTGATTGATATTATCGTATCCAGTACATTGATGTCAATGGGTATGATTATGCTTCCTCCGGCGATGATTTCTCTGCCGTTTAAGTTACTTTTGTTTATTACAGTGGATGGCTGGAATCTGTTGTTTTCTACAATTGTGAAGAGTTTTCGATGAAAGGGAGACGGTTTTAGATGACAAACGGGGAAGTTTTGGATTTAATGTATGAAGTATTTGTACTGGCAGTTCAGCTGGGAGGACCTGTTTTGGTGATCAGTATGCTGGTAGGTGTCCTAATCTCTATCATTCAGGCAGCAACGCAGATTCATGAACAGACGATCACCTTTGTTCCAAAACTGCTGGTGATCGGACTGATACTTGTGTTTACAGGCGGCAATATGCTGGAGACACTTCAGGACTTTACATTAAGGATCTTTCAGATGATACAGGGATAATGCCTTGGTAAGGAGAGAAAAATGCTGTTTGATACTACTGCACAGGTGACCTTGTTTTCACTGATCTTGATGAGAATGTCAGGTTTTATCTTATTGAATCCGATATTGGGAAGAAGAAATATACCGATGCAGGTAAAAGCAGGTTTTATCTTTGTTTTGACATTGACGGTGTATTCCTTTTCGGCAGGCGATGCGTTTGATATTGCCAACCCTCTGGAGTACGGTTTTTTGCTGCTTAAGGAATTTGCGGCAGGTTATGTGATTGGTTATGTGACGGAGTTATTTTTCTTTGTGATCACGTTTGCCGGTTATGTGATGGATTTCCAGATGGGACTATCGATGTCGACGGTATATGATCCGCAGAGTAATACACAGGTTCCAATCACAGGAAGTTTACTGCAGGCATTTTATGTACTTCTTTTTTTTGCAGTGGATGGACACCTGGCTTTGATGAAGATACTGCTCCAGTCGGCAGAAATCGTTCCCTATGGAGGAATTGTGATCACACAGAATCTGGCTCTTCGAGTCATTGATTTATTTTCAGAATGTGTGATCATGGGAATCAAGTTTGCGTTTCCGATTCTGGCCGCAGAATTTCTGATCGAGATCGGAGTCGGTATTTTAAACAAAATTGTGCCTCAGATTAACATCTTTGTAATTAATATCCAGTTGAAGGTGATCGTGGGATTGGGACTTTTGGTATTTTTAATTTCTCCAATCGGGGAGTATCTTTCCAATCTTGTCACAGTTATGATCAAGACGATACAGGAAATTATTACATTTTTATAGAGATAGATCAAAGAAAGTGAAGTGAAAACAGATGGCAGACGATTCAAAAACTGAAAAAGCCACACCCAAGAAGCGGCGCGATGAGCGAAAAGAAGGTCATGTCTTTTCGAGTAAAGATGTTATAGTAGTCGTGTCGCTTCTTGGAACGTTTTTTGCGTTAAAATCACTGTTTCCTTCGATTTACAAAACAATTCGAGGAAATATGGTGTATTATCTGAATAATTCGCTTTCGATTGATGAGTTGACAATCGACCAGTTAAGAGCAGTCGGGACGGATGCGTTAATTGTATTGGCAGAAACCATCCTTCCGCTGGGATTTATATCGATCGCGCTGGCTGTTGTGGCGACAGGTGTTCAGACCAAATTTATTTTTACCGCAAAATCAGCATCCTTCAAGTTGAGTAACCTGAGTATTTTGAAGGGAATCAAAAATATGTTTTCCCTGAAAAATCTGGTTGAGCTTCTGAAGGGAGTTGTGAAAATTACAATTCTGTGTATTGTTCTGTATCAGGTTCTGAAAGAAGATATGTTGAATATTGCCAGAATGATGGATATGAACATTTTGGCATCCTCTGTGTATACATTGCAGATGGTGATGTCGATGGTCATAAAAATCGGCCTGATCTTTGCTGCAATCGCAGGGTTTGATTATTTTTACCAGAGATGGGATTACGAGAAAAAGATCAGGATGTCCAAACAGGAATTGAAAGAAGAATACAAGCAGACAGAGGGAAATCCTGAGATCAAAGGAAAGATCAGAAATCTCCAGAGAAGCCGTGCAAGAAACAGGATGATGCAGGAGGTTCCGGATGCAGATGTGATTATCCGTAACCCGACACATTTTGCAGTTGCCTTAAAATACGATATTCACAAGCATAATGCTCCGATTCTGGTTGCAAAAGGACAGGATCTGATTGCTTTGAAGATTGTAGAGATTGGAGAGAAAAACGGTGTCACGACCATAGAAAACAAGCCTCTGGCCCGTGGAATCTATGCGACAACACCGCTGGATGGAGAGATTCCGGCAGAATATTACGGTGTCGTGGCAGAGATTCTGATACAGGTTTTCCGAAAGAATAATAAGAGTCTGGAGTAAAACATGAAAAAGTTATTGAATAACGCAGTCGCGGTAATCGTTGTGATGATCGTGCTGCTTTTGATCATTCCATTAAATCCATTTATTTTGGATGTAATGATAATTTTAAATATTTCCATATCGCTGATTATTCTGCTGATAAGCATGAATATCAAAGAGCCGCTGGAATTTTCTATTTTTCCATCGATGCTCTTGATTACAACGCTGTTCCGTATCGGTATCAATATTTCTTCCACTAGAAATATTCTGGGAAAACAGGGAACAGCAGGCGCCGTGATTCAGGCGATGGGTGATTTCGTACTGCAGGGAAATGTCGTAGTAGGTTGTATCATTTTCATGATTATCGTACTGGTGCAGTTTATCGTTATCACCAAAGGTGCGGAACGAGTTGCCGAGGTTGCGGCCCGCTTTACACTGGATGCGATGCCTGGAAAACAGATGGCAATCGATGCGGACTTGAGTACAGGTCTGATCGATGAGCAGCAGGCGAGAGAACGCCGGTATAAGATTCAGAAAGAGGCAGACTTTTACGGAGCCATGGATGGTGCCACGAAGATCGTAAAGGGAGATGCGATCATGTCCCTGATCATTACAGCAGTCAACTTCCTGGGTGGTATGATCATTGGTATGGTACAGTCCGGGATGGGATTTTCAGAGGTCCTTTCCGTGTACTCTATTGCGACAGTCGGTGACGGTCTGGTATCACAGATTCCGGCGCTTCTGATTTCAACAGCAACTGGTATGGTTGTTACAAGATCTGTTTCAGACGGAAGCTTGAATGAAGATGCATCTAAGCAGTTTACAGCACAGCCAAGGGCGCTTATGATCACAGGCGCTACACTGGCGGTAATGCTGGTGATTCCAGGAATGCCGAAAATCCAGTTGGGTCTGGTTTCACTGGCGTTGATTCTCGGCGGATATGCGATCACGAGAAAGATGGAGGAAGTTTCTGCTGTGTCAGACAAGACCGCAGAGATGGAAGAGGCAATGGCCAGACAGCAGGAGGCTGTTTCCGAGGAAGAAGCGTTCAAGGATATCAGCAATGTCTATGAGCTGATCAATGTAGAACCGATCGAGATGGAGTTTGGTTACAGTCTGATTCCTCTGGTAGACGAGGGAAGCGGCGGAAAGATGATCAACAGAATTGTGATTTTCAGAAGACAGTATGCACAGGAAATGGGACTTGTTATTCCGTCCATACGATTGCGGGACAGCTCCAGTCTGAATACAAACCAATATGTGATTAAGATCCGTGGAGAAGAGGTTGCAAAGGGAGAGATTCTGGTTGACTATTATCTTGCGCTGGAGCCGCCGAATCCAGAAAAGGAAATTGACGGAATTGATACGATAGAACCGGCGTATGGTATTCCGAGCAAATGGATCACTGTTGATAAAAAAGAGATGGCAGAGATTTATGGATATACGGTTATCGATCCATTATCTGTTATGCTTACACATTTGTCAGAGACGATCAAACAGCATGCGTATGAGCTTCTGAACCGTCAGGAGGTGGTGAAGCTCGTAGAGAATATGAAGAAAAAATCACCGGAGCTTGTGGAGGAATTGATTCCGACTACGATTTCTTATGGTAATTTCCAGAAGATACTGACGAATCTTTTGAAGGAAGGAATTCCGGTAAAGGATATGGAGACGATCATGGAGACGATCATAGATGCATCGATGACGGTCAAAGACATCGATTCTGTGACAGAACATATCCGGGCAGCATTGAAACGTACGATTACCAGAAGATTCTGCGAAGGCGGAAGTATGAAGGTGATCACTCTGGATGCGGAGCTGGAAAAGAGTATTATCACCAGTCTGACTTCCGGGGAACAGGGAATGTATCTGGCGCTGAGTCCGGAGGTGATGCAGACAATTATTACAAAGCTGGGAGAGGAAATCAAAAAATTCAGCAGCTTCTCGCAGCCGCCTGTCATCCTTACAAGTCAGGTTGTGCGGATGCATTTGTATCATTTGATCGAACAGTTTTATCCGAATGTTTACGTTCTTTCTTTTAATGAAATCAATAACAATATTCAAATTCAGGCAGTGGGAAATATTACTGCCTGACAGGGTGTGAGGCATGGGTATGAATATACAGGAAGATTATACAGAAAAATCGAATGAAGAACTTCTGCAGATGTATGCCTGTACACGCAGTCTGGAAATCAAGCAGGAGCTGGTTATGCGCTATCTTTATATTGTGAAGAGCGTTGCACTGCAAATGTGGGATGTGTACAGTAGTTTTTCTCAGGTGGAGGATATTATCAATGAAGGCGTGATCGTCATTATGAATGCCATCGAAAAATTTGATTTAGAAAAAAATGTAAAATTTGAGACGTATATATCCAAAAGAATCAAGGGAATGATTATTGATTTGGCAAGAAAGCAGGATTGGGTACCAAGAAGCGCAAGAAAAAGCGCAAGAGATATTGATGAAGCGATCACCGCATTATATAATAAAACAGGAAGGTATCCGAATTCAGAGGAAGTGGCAGAATATTTGGGAATTGCCATGGAAAAATATCAGGATATCGTTCACAAGGCGTCGCTATTTCATATTTTATCACTTGATATGGTATTGGCAGAGGCACAGGAGAACAGTACCCGTGCACAGATGCCGACAAGCGGAGAGGAAAAGCAGCCAGAGACATGTCTGTTGAAAACGGAGTTGTCGGAGGTTCTGGCAGAAGGAATTCAGGCGCTGAAGGAAAAAGAGCAGCTGGTAATATCCCTCTATTATGTGGAGGAGCTGAATATGAGACAGATTGCGGAGGTTCTGCAGGTGAGCGAGCCACGCGTTTCTCAGATTCACAGCAATGGAATTAAAAAGTTAAAAAGACATATGCAGAAGTTCAATCAGGAAGGAGAGAAAAAGAATGTTTCAAGGGTTTTATAATCTGGCATCGAATTTGATTGTTCAAAACAGAAATATGAATGTGATCAGCAACAATATGACGAATATATCCACACCAGGATTTAAAAGCGATCAGCTGATCCAGGGAACTTTCCGGGATGAGATCCTGTATCGCTATGAGAATGGAAGTCAGACACCGATCGGCAAGACATCCCAAATCAATACAGCCAATGAGGTTGTGACGGACTATACACCGAATGCGCTTCGGGAAACCGGGCGAACACTGGATTTTGGTCTGAACGGAAGAGGCTTCTTTGCAGTACAGAGTGGGAATGGTACAGTGTATACCAGAAATGGAGCATTTAACGTTGACAATGAAGGATATCTTATACTCCAGGGAATCGGAAGAGTACAGGGACAGAATGGTCCGATCCGGGTAGGTACAGATGATATTCGTGTCAATGAGCAGGGATATGTTCTCAGTGAGAATGGGGCGAATGTCTATGGAAGACTGCAGATTGTAGATTTTGAAAATTACAATCAGCTGGAAAAAGCAGCGAACGGTACATTTCGTGCAGACGCACAGCCGCAGGTAGTGGAAGGTGCGATTGTGAAGCAGGGATATCTGGAAGATTCGAATGTTTCCATGGTAAAAGAAATGACCAATATGATGAGCGGACAGAGAGCGCTTCAAAGTTCTGCCCAGCTCTTAAAAATGTATGATCAACTCAGCGGAAAAGCAGTCCAGCTGGGTTCTATGTAAAATAAAAGGAGGCAGCTATGTACACATCATTTTATGCAGCGGCAAGAGGCGTTATGGCGCAGCAGCAGAGACTGGATATCACAGCCAATAATCTGGCAAATATCAGTAATTACGGCTATAAAACCAAAAGTGCTTCTTTTTCAGATTTGATGTATTACAATCTGAATAATAAAAATGGACAGGATACGGACATGAAGGCAGGAACCGGAGTGAGGATCGGGCAGGTCAACACAGATTTCACACCGTCGCCGTATACAGAGACAGGCGGAATTTATGATTATGCAATTGAAAACCAGGGATTTTTCCGAATGATCAATCCTACATCCGGAGAGATTACATATACACGCAACGGGCATTTCAGCTTGTCACAGCAGGGCAATCAGTTCTATCTGGTGAACGATGCCGGCAACCGGGTATCCGATCAGAATGGAAATCCGATCACAGTGACCAATGGCAGACTTAGCGGAGAGATTGGAGTGTATACGTTCAATGTCAAGGATGGAATGTTAAGTGTGGGAAACAATGAGTTTGCACCCACAGAAAACAACGGCGAAGCCGTTTTGGTTCAGGATGCAAAGGTTGTAGCGCATGCGCTGGAGGTATCCGGGGTAAATATGGCAGAAGAGATGACAAAAGTAATCGAAAGCCAGAGAGCATACTCTTATGCATTGAAGATGGTTCAGACATCAGATGAGATTGTAACTACAGTGAATTCATTGAGACAGTAGAGAGGTGTTGTATAATGGCAATCTGCAAATATGAAGATCTTGGTGAAAACCAGATGGATGTATTCAGGGAAATTGGAAGTATCGGCAACGGGAATGCAATCACGGCGTTGTCAGGACTTCTGTCTGAAAAGATCAGTATGGATATGCCGGAGGTAGACATCCTGGGATTTAACCAGGCACAGGAGAAGATGGGAGAGGCAGAAGAGGTTGTGGGAGCAGTTCTGGCAGAGATGTCAGGAGAGCTTTCCGGAATTATGATGCTGATTCTGAAAGAAAAATTTATTAAACAGATCGTCAGCAAGGTTCTTTCACAGGAAATGGAAGATATTCTTGAGATGGGCGAAATGGATCAGTCTCTGCTCAGAGAGATCGGAAATATTATGATTTCTTCATATGTCAATGCACTTTCTTCATTGACTGGTCTTCAGATCAGTTTGTCAGTTCCTCAGATTGCAGTGAATATGCTCGGGGGAGTGTTAAGTCTTCCGATGGCACTGCTTGGAATCGAATCAGACAAACTTATGATGATCACAGGGGAGTTTTATCTGGGCGGTGAAGGAATGGACAGCAATATCCTGCTGCTGCCAGACATAAGCTCACTGAATGTTCTGATGAAAAAATTAGGGGTGGAATAAGGTATGCAAAAACAGATTTCTGTAGGAATTGCAGATATGAAGCTTACCAGACAACAGGGCGTTTTGATTACATATGCACTGGGATCGTGCATTGGCATTTCTTTTTACGATCCCATGATAAAGCTGGGAGCATTGCTCCACATTATGCTTCCTGAGAAAACGAATGCAGCGGATGCGAATATTTTAAAATATGCGGATACTGGCATTCAGGAGACACTTCGGAAGATGGCTGCATTTGGCGGATCAAAAAGCCGGATGGTATGCAAAATAGCAGGCGGCGCAAAAATGTTTGAAATGAAAGGTTCGGGTGGACTGGGAAATATTGGAGAGCGGAATATCCAGAAGGTGAGGAGTGTCTTAAGAGCAGAAGGACTTCGAATCACCGGAGAAGATACGGGAGCCAATTATGCCAGAACAATGCTTTTGGATGTATCCACAGGAACAGTAACGATAAGAACAGCGAGCCGACAGGAAAAATACATTTAAAGGAGGAGAGAGAATGGCGGATACAGAAATTTTATTGGAATCAGGAACAAATGAAATAGAGATTATGCAGTTTACAATCAATGATGAGCTGTATGGCATCAATGTTGCGAAGGTACGTGAGATTATGATGGCAGACAAAGTAAAACCAGTGCCTCATTCACACAGTGCAGTGGAAGGGATCTTTAAACCGAGAGAGATTCTTCTGACAGTGGTAGATTTGCCGAAATATCTGACAAAGCAGGAGTGTGAGAAGCATTCCAGAGATTTGTTCATCATTACGAACTTTAACAAGATGCACATTGCATTCCGAGTTCATAAGGTGGTTGGAATCAGCAGAATCTCATGGACAGACATCCAGAAACCAGACAACACAATCAGTCATGGAGAAGAGGGAGTTGCGACAGGAATCGCTCAGTGTGGAGGAAATCTCATCACCATTCTCGACTTTGAGAAGATTGTGGCAGAAATTGCACCGGAGACCGGAATACAGGTGGACGAGATCACAAAAATGGGAGCACGTTCGGATCGGGATGAGAGTATTGTTCTTGCAGAAGACTCGATTCTGTTGACAAAGATGATCATGGATTCCCTGACAAAAGCAGGCTACACAAATGTGACGAACTTCAACAATGGAAAAGAGGCATGGGATTATCTGACAGCTGCAAAGGCAGACGGAACATTAGGGGAGAAAGCAGACCTGATCATCACAGACATTGAGATGCCGGAAATGGATGGACACCGCCTGACAAAATTAGTAAAATCAGACGAAGTGATGAAAGAGATTCCTCTGATTATCTTCTCTTCTCTGATCAACAGTGAGATGAGGATCAAGGGAAAACAACTGGGGGCAGATGAGCAGCTTTCAAAACCAGAGATTGGACACCTGGTAGAGGTTATGGATACTCTGCTGGAAAGGAGACTGTGATATGGAGAAAATTATTGCAAGACAGCTGATTAAAAAGGCAGATACTGCTGAGATTGTGGGATATGAACTTTTGGTACAGAGTGATGAAGAAAGTCTTTATAATGTCAGCGCAGACAGTGCAGCAGCTAATGCAATGACTGCGTTTCTGACAGAGAATTCCGGCAGAATATTTAACGACCGCAAGACGTTTATGACATTCACGCCTTCTTTACTGTTTCGGAATACTCCGAAGATCTTTGATAAAGACATGATCGTGATCCAGATTGAGGATAATGTTGTAATCCATCCGCTGGCTTCGATCCTCATCAGCAAATATCGTGAGGACGGCTATCATTTTGCGATCAATGATTTCCAGTTTACTCCAAAGTATTTCAGTATGCTGGAATATGTGGATTATATCAAAGTCAATATTTCTGGAGATGAGGATGATAAACAGCGCAGAACCATTCAGAATGTGGTGGAGATGTCTCATGGATTCGGAAAAGAATTTATTGCGACAGGTGTGAATACGAAAAAAGCGTTCGAGCTGGCAAAAGAAATGAATGTTGATTATGTAGAGGGGGCATACATTTCTGACAAAGCGGTCACAAAGACCGGAAAGATGGAATACCTGCAGGGCAATTTATATCAACTGATCCTGGAAGTGACAAAGGACGAGCCAGATATGGAGCAGATGGAGCAGATCATTTCAAGGGATGCAGCACTGACCTATGCGCTTTTGAAAATGGCAAACTCCGCATATTTTTCTGCAACACACAGAACAGCATCAATCCGGCAGGCGATCATGCGGATTGGTATCAATCAGTTAAAACAGTGGGTGTACCTGCTTAGCTTCAAGGAAGAAGAAACCGGAACAGAGGAGGTTATGAAGGCATCCTTTATGCGTGCGAATTTTGCATCTGCACTGGTTCGGAAGATGGAGAATGTTTCGATCACTCCGCCGGATGCTTATCTTATGGGAATGTTCTCAACACTGAATTGTCTGATCGATGCGCCGATGGAAGAGATTCTCAATGAGATTCCACTTGCAGATGCGGTGAAAGAAGCATTGATCACAGGCGAGGGCGAAGCCGGCAAATTGTATCACTTGATTCTGTGTTATGAGAGAGCAGACTGGACAGAGATCAAGAGATTATCGGAAGAGCTTGGACTCCAGACCAACATCATGGCACAGATCTATATGGAATGTGTAGAAGAAGTCAATGAGATCTGGAATGATGTAGTGTCCAGATAATCATACCTTATCAGACGAAGTCTGCCCGCCGCAGGCATGTGTTACGGGGTGCCCGAATGGGTATACTCATTTGCCATTTGACAATGGGAAGGCTTAACCCCATAGGTTAGTTGCCGGTTATTTGTCACCATCTGACCAGTTTTTGGTGAACAGGCAGAGAAAAATAGACATAAATAAAAAGCGGCATAGCTGCTTTTTATTTATGTCTAGGATTTTCTTTTACAAACATACAGGCCTTTGTGGCTTCGACTGTGATATCAGAAATAAAGCGATTTGTGTAAAAGCTGATCAAGGGCTCTTTGGCTGCAGGCTCTGTCACAATGTATTTTGGTGGAAGACCGTTCAAGGTCAGAGCTACTGTATCCGCGATACATCTGTCACAAGTGCAGCATTCAAACTGACGCATGAAATAGATGATCTTGTCATTCACGATCTCTTCCATCAAATTGACACGTACAAAGTCGGGTTCTTCTTCCACTTCTATTTCTTCTTGTATTTCTTCTTCCGCTTTTACTTCCGCAGCTGGTGCTGCTTCCGGTTCAGATTTTAGAAGCTCTGGTGTTGCTTCTGACGTAGGTTCAGCTTCTGGAAGCTCTGGCTCTGGCTGGATCTCTGGTTCTGTGTTTAGAGCAGGATCCGGTGTTGTGTTTACATCCAGCTCCGGTTCAAACTCTTTTTCGTGCTCTGGCGAGGTTACAACAAGCTCGTCAAGCTGTTGTTCAGTCACAGCATTGTCATTCTCGTTGGAAAGAGCGCCGTATTCTTTCTGAAATTCATTCAACAACTCTTCCTGAATGCGTTCTGCCACAGGATCTTCTTCGGATTTATCAATGATAGAAACAGCGGGTGTCTCCGCCGGCTGTGCCTTTTCCGGTTCTTTTTTGTTGTCATGTCCGGATAAAAGATTTAAAACATGTGCAGTTTTACTGCTTTTTCTTGCCATTATTGTGCCTCCTTGGAAATAGAATGTCCGGTTTTTACCATTACCTCTTTCACGAAGTTCTTGTAGTCAAGAGACGGATTGGAACGAGGGGAATGGTCATAGATGCTCAGTCCATGCGCCGGAGCTTCAGCAACGGACACACTGGCACGAATCTGTGTGTCAAATACGCAGGAGCCGATCTGTTCCGCAATATTCTCAGCCATCTCTTTTACTTCTCGTGCGAGGAGTGTACGCTTATTATACTTTGTCAAAATAAGTCCAAGTACATTCAGGGATGGATTTAACTTTTCCCGTACAGAATCAATCGTCTCTTTCAGCTGTGTAAGACCCAGAAGGCTGAGAATCTCAGGCGCCATGGGAATGATCAAGTGATCTGCAGCAACATAGGCATTCACAGTCAGAATATTCAATGCCGGCGGTGTGTCTATAATAACGAAATCATAATGACCTAAAACGGGAGCCAGCGCTTTTTTTAAACAAAGTTCCCGATCAGAAGAGGTGAACTCTAATTCAGCGCTGCTTAACAGGATGTTAGAAGTAACCACATCACAGTAATCGGTGGACTGTATCGCATCCTGAATCGGAATACTGCCCTTGAGGACATCATATATGGTGTGCGAATTCTCGATGTCAAGTCCAAGACTGAAACCGAGACTTCCCTGTGGATCTAAATCAATTGCCAAAACTTTTTTGTGATAAAAAGTGGACAAACCAGCTGCCAGCGAACTGGAAGTCGTGGTCTTTCCGACTCCGCCCTTTTGATTTGTAAGAGCAATAATAGTTGCCAAAATAATTCCTCCATTCATAATTAAATAATGAAATAACTATTATTTAAAGTATACTATATGCCGATAAATAAGTACAGACTAAATTTGTAGAATTACGGCAGCTTTTGTCGATTAAAAGTAAAGGAGAGGATGAAAGATGGCAAGTATAGGTGGATTAAGCGGTTCAACGAGTAACAGTCTTAGTGGATTAAAAGGATATGGAGGTCTTGCCAGCGGACTTGACAGGGATTCGTTGATCGAGAGCATGACACAGGGGACAACCAGCAAGATCTATAAGCAGCAGCAGAAAAAAACATCACTTCAGTGGGAGCAGACAGCAATCAGAAATATTACAGATAAGATGATAGCGTTTTCTGATAAGTATCTGTCTACCTATTCTTCTTCGACGAATCTTTTCAGCAGTACGTTCTGGGGAAGAAACAATATCTCTGTATTAGGATCAAACAGCAAGTATGTAAGCGTTTCCGGTTCGTCCTCCACAGCAGATACGCTCTCCATTCTGGGTGTGAAGCAGCTGGCGAAGAAAGCGCAGATGACATCTGGAAGTGCAGCTTCTGATGGAATTCTGAAAACAGGAAAGATCGACTTATCCGATCAGAAAGCGGAGAATCTCGAAGGAAAGACAATCGAGATTAACTATGGAGATAAGAATTATACAGTTACACTTCCGTCAGGAAGTGACTATAAATATGACAGCGTGGATAATATCGTGAAGTCACTGAACAAGGCATTTGAAAATGTGGAACTGGATGGAGGAAAGAAACTGAATGATGTTCTGGCAGTAGAGACAAAAGGAGATAGAATTGTCTTCAAAGATAAGGTGAATAATGGGAACATTTTCAAGCTTACTGGTGGAACAGCGCTCTCACATCTTGGATTTAAAGATAAACCAGACAGTGAATTTAAGGAAATGGACATTACAAGTGCAGGACTTGAGTCTGTCAGAGATATTACAGAGGATGATATCTTTACAAAGACACCCTTTATCGATCGGATTGCAGGCAAGGAATTGACATTCACGTATAATGGAGTGTCAAAGTCTATCAAGCTTCCGGAAAAAGATGCCCTGAATAATGGGAACATTCTGGATACATTGAGAACGTCTATGCAAAAACAGCTAGACGATGCATTTGGTGATGGCAGAATTAAAGTAAGTGCAAATAGTGGCGGTTTACAATTTAAGACAACAGTTCCGGGCGGAGGAAATGATACGTCTTCGGTTCTTTCCGTATCTTCTGGATCAGCGGGATTGCTTGGAGAGAATGGTGCTCTGAACATGAATTACGGAGAATCCAATCGTGTTAATATGGAAGCGAAGATTTCAGAGTCCGGCTTGAGAACTTTTAAAGAAGGAACAACATTTCCAGCAACAATTACGATTAATGGAGTTGATATTAAGGTAGAGGAAAGTGATACTGTTCGCACACTGATGGATAAGATCAATAATTCGGATGCAGGGGTAGAGGTCAACTATCAGAATTCTTCTGATAAGTTTGTATTTACATCAAAGAAAGATGGTGCTAGCGGAAAGATTAGTGTAGGTGGTGATTTTAAAAACATATTTGGTACTTCCTTTAATAAGACAGATGGACAGGATGCCATCGTAGCAGTAAAATATGCCGGTTCCGATGAAGTGGTAGAGATTGTGCGTGATTCGAACAGCTTCAAAATTGACGGCATGACAATTTCTGTCAATGGAGAGTTCGGATATAAGGCAGGTGCGGGTGGAAAGCTTGAACTCGACAAGACATCCGATCCGGTTACCTTCGACGCCAAGGTAGACGAGGACAAAATTGTTGAGACGATCAAGAAGATGGTGGAAGAGTATAATGAAATCATCGAGCTTGTGGGAAAAGAAACAGGTATAAAGCCAAACAGAGATTATGAGCCTCTGACTTCTGCACAGAAAGCAGAGATGAGCGAGAGTGAGATCGAGGCGTGGGAAGAAAAAGCAAAGGAAGGTCTGTTATTCAATGACAATGATCTGAAGGGCTTGAGCAACAGTCTTCGTTTCGTTGTTTCCACAGCGGATCAGGCAGCGTTGAAAAAGCTTGGTATTACGACATCCAGTACGGCGTCTGACAAAGGAAAATTGTCGTTTGATGAAAGTGCATTCCGCGCAGCTTTAAAAACAGATCCGGAGGGCATCCGTGAGATGTTTACAAAAGAGCGTACAGTGGATGAAAACGGTGTTGCCACAGGTGTGAACGGAATTGCTGTGAACATGAAATCAGCATTTGACAAATATGCCAAGACACTGGGTGAGCCGAAAGGAATTTTAATCGAGAGAGCAGGATCTATCAAATCCCCGGCAAGTATTACACAGAATTCCCTGTACAAACAGATGGAGCAGATTGATAAAAGAATTTCGGATCTTCAGGATGTTCTGAAAATGGAACAGGATCGTTATATCAGACAGTTTACTGCATTAGAGTCAGTGATCGCGCAGATGAACAGCCAGAGTGGCTGGTTATCACAGTTTGGAAGCGGATATTAATGTAAGAAGGGATTAGATTTATGTATCAGAACGGATATCAGCAATATAAAATGCAGGCGGTCAATACCATGACGAAAGGTGAGATGTTGCTTTTGCTCTATGATGAGCTGATCAAACGTCTCACCCGGGCTGAGATGGCACTTGAAAAGGAAGACTACGAGGTATTTGAGGCTTCGGTGAAACGATCGGGAGAGATCGTCCAGTATTTGAAAGACACACTGAATACAGAATACAGTATCAGCAGAGAATTGCAGCGTATGTATGACTTCTTCTTATATGAAGTAAGCAGGCTGCAGGCAAGTCGGAACAAGGCTGTGATCGAGGAACTGCGGCCGTTGGTGATGGAGCTTCGGGATGCATTCCGTGAAGCGAACAAAACAAGCGGTGTATAAGGGGAGAGTTATGGAAAATGTCCAGGAAATCCTGTCAGAAGTAATGAAGCAGGTTTACAGAGAATACAAAGCGATGATGGAAATTGAGAACCTCACCCGTGAATTGGAGGACGCTCTGAATCGCAGTGACAAAGAAGCAGCAGGACTGATTCTTGATATGCGCCAGAAGGAAATGGAAAAAGCCTCGCAGGCAAAACGGGCGGTCGGAGAGTTTCTGGAAAGTATGGATGAGGACTTGAGAGAGGACACCAAACACCTGTTGAATGGAGAGCTTCCAAAGGAGAGAACCGAATCAGAGGCTGAAAAAATCAGCACTATCAGCAGACAGCGGAATCATACTCTGGAGAATATTTTAAGAATTGACAGAGTGTTAAGCCGCAGAGTCGCAGGAAAAGATTCTTATTATAATGACTAAATAAACTGCCGTATCGAGAACACAACTTTAAAATGAAATCCATTTTAAGGGAGTGATTTCTGATGCGACAGTTATTTTAGTTGTAGTTCGTATTGACGAAATTTGTCGAAAACAGTATAGTGTATGCAGAAGAGATTTTTGCAGAGACAAGAGAGGATGAAAAATGGCAGAAATTGTTTTTGACCATGTCACAAAGATGTTTGACGGACAGGTGGTTCTGGATGATATTTCCTTTCGGATTGAAAAAGGAGAGTTTGTGTTTGTCATAGGGAAAAGTGGTGCAGGGAAGAGTACCCTGTTAAATTTGCTTACAAAACAGTTGGAACCGACAAAGGGTTCTGTTTTTGTGTTTGGCACACCACTTGAGATGATGAAACAAAAAGAGCTTCCTTATTATAGAAGGCGGCTTGGGATCATGTCGCAGGATGTCGGGATGTTGAATAACATGACAGTCTACGAAAATATTTCTCTGGCACTTCATGCCGCAGAGCTGGATGGAAGAGGAATGAAGCGAACGATCATGCGGTCTTTAGGACTGGTTGGGATTGCGGAAAAAGCGTACGCATATCCGAGGGAGCTTTCGGGCGGTGAACAGGCAAGAATGCTCCTTGCAAGAGCAATGGCTGTCAACCCGGATATACTGATCGCAGACGAGCCAACCGCGAATCTGGATCCCGATGCTTCCTGGGATCTGATGCTCTTGCTCAATGAGATTCACAGGCAGGGGAAGACACTGATCATATCCAGTCATGCGAGAGATCTGGTGACAATTATGCGAAAACGAGTGATCACGCTTGTGGCAGGAGCGCTTGTGGCAGATGAAAAAAACGCAGTGTATAATCAGAAAGCCGTCGATATCTTTGAAGAACGAAGAGTTCTAGGGGAAAGAGAAAAGAAATTATTCTAAAATAGTTAATATTTATCAGAAATATCCGATAAATAGTATGAATCATGCTTTTCGGGAAAAGGGGTGAGAGCCATTAACTACGAAAACAGATATTTGGTGATACTTCTGTCATCTGTGCTCAATAAAAGAAAAATTGTTGTTCCGCATAAGCAGATTCGCTGGCAGGAGGTTTTAAAGCTTGCAGAGTTTCATCATGTTGTAAGTCCTGTATACTATGGAATCCTGGGCCAGGAAAAAGAATTGGCGGATGGTGATTTGGATAAGTTTTACAGGAAGTACCACAAAGAGCTTGTGCTGGGGGAAGCATATCGAGATGCTTTGGAAGTTATTCTTTGGCAGTTGAAAAGGAATGGGATCCGGGGACTGCTGCTGAAAGGGATGGAAACGAGAGCGCTGTATTCGCAGTGGGAGCTTGGCTATACTCCCGGTCTTGAAATTCTGGTAACCAAAAAAGATCTGGAAAAGATCCATGATATTATGATCAATATGAATTATGAACAGGAGACTGATCAGGCGATCCGCGGACGGGTTTATGTTCGGGTTCCCGGCATCCGGGTTATATTTTACGATAAATTTCAGATGGGAAATGAAGTTTTAGGTAAATATTTGATCAATTCCACTAAAAAATATTTTACATACAAAAAAAAGGCAGATATCAAGCCTTTGAATCTTTCTTTGCAGTATTTGTATTACATAGGAAAGTATGCAGATGCTTATATGATGGGGGATCTCAAGATCCGTGACGTCATGGATTATTATTTGTATGTACATAAGCAGATTCCGGAAACAGAACAGGCCTCTGATAAAGAGATACTGGAAAAAGCAGGACTGACAGAATTTATTAAGCAGTTTGGGATTCTGGCATCGCTCTGGTTTGGACAAGGCGGAGAAGCGGATCCTACGCAGGCATTTCTGCTGGAGGAATATATTTTTTCAAAAGGAATGGAGGAACGGAGGCCGGACTCATCAATTATTCCCTTCGAAAAGATCAGCCTTGATTTTTATCAAAGAGACAGAGAAGAAGAATGGGGAAAAAGACAGAAAGAATGGATGTTTCCATCCAGAGAATACATGGTACAGTTTTTCCCGATTTTACAAAAGATCCCGCAGCTCTTATGGATATGCTGGGGGATTCGAGGAATCCGATTCTTCAGAAAATCTACGGCTATATTTATTGGAAAGGAAATTCAGAGTATGAAAAACCGTGTGACAGAACTGAAGATTGAGATTATAAAGAAACTAAAGAAAACAAAGGAAGGAACATCAGAGTATGAAGAACATGAAGGTAGGTAAAAGACTGGGCTTAGGTTTTGGAGTCACAATATTGGCTTCTATTATTTTAATGTTATTAGCAATTTCAGCGGTGAAAAAGGTAGGAAATCTTTCTAACGAGCTGTATACAGGTCCCTTTGTCGGTGCTACAGAGGCGATGGAATTTTCGAAAGATGCATATAAAATAGAATCTATTTTGTACCATGCGATGTTGGAAGAAGATCTGGATAAATATAAAGATGAACTTGAGGAAGTGGCAGCCAATGCCGGAGAAAGTCTGGATGCGCTTGAGAAATTAGAGAGCAGTCAGATGGAAACTCTGGACGACATGAAAGCAATCAGTGATCAGGTAGTAACTGTCCGTTTGGAAATCATGGATCTGATGGAAAAAGGCGAGTGGAAAGAGGCAAAAGTGAGCTTACTCGGTCAATTTGCACCAACGATTACAGAGTGTGCAGAGAAAGCAGAAGCATTATATCAGGAAAGCTATGAAAATGCGGCAAGTTTTGATACGCAGGCAGACAGTACAGTAGCAAGTACTATGTGGCTTCTTCTGGGAGTATTTGCAGCGCTGCTTGTGGTGGTCGTTGTACTTACATCATATCTGATCAAAGGAATTACAAAACCAATCGAACAGTTGGAAGAAGCATATGGAAAGATGTCGAAGGGATATGTGAACCAGAATGTCGAGTATGAAGGGGAGGATGAGCTGGGAGCACTGGCAGAGAGTTTCCGGATTACCAGCAGAGGACTTTATGGAGTGGTTTCAGATCTTACATACTTGATGGATGAGATAGCGAATGGAAACTTCAATATCAGAACGCGCGCGGAAGAGATGTATGTGGGAGACTTCCAGCCGATTCTGGAGTCTATCAGAAGAATGAATGAAAATCTGAGCAGTACACTCTCTCAGATCAATGATGCGTCCGATCAGGTTGCAAGCGGTGCAGAACAGGTTTCTTCAGGTGCGCAGGGACTTTCTCAGGGTGCGACAGAGCAGGCCAGCTCCGTACAAGAGCTTGCAGCTACAATTAATGAGATTTCAGAGCAGGTAAGATTGACAGCAGATAATGCAAAAGAGGCAAAAGGACAGGTAGAGGATGCCGGAAGAGAGCTTTCACGTTCTAATCAGAGCATGGAAGAGATGATGCAGGCAATGTCAGAGATCAGCTCAAAATCCAGTGAAATTGGAAAGATTATCAAAACAATTGAAGATATTGCATTCCAGACAAATATTCTTGCACTCAATGCGGCAGTAGAGGCTGCACGTGCAGGTGAAGCAGGAAAGGGATTTGCAGTAGTAGCAGATGAAGTGCGTAATCTGGCTTCTAAGAGTGCAGAAGCAGCGAAAAATACAACACTGCTGATCGAAGGGTCTATTGCAGCAGTTGAGGACGGAACCAGAATTGCTGAACAGACGGCAGGTGCACTTTCTGCGACAGTAGAGAGTACAAAGAAAGCTGTTGAAACAGTGGAAAAAATCAGTGACGCGGCAGAGCATCAGGCAGAATCCGTTGCGGAGGTTACCCAGGGAGTTGATCAGATTTCAAGTGTAGTTCAGACGAACTCTGCAACAGCAGAGGAAAGTGCGGCTGCCAGTGAAGAGTTGTCCGGACAGTCTCAGATTCTCAAAGGTCTGGTAAACCGGTTCCAGCTCAGAGACGAGGATGCAAGAATCGGATCCTATGGAGCGCCAGATGCAGAAGTGAACAGTCTGCCGGAGGATACATACATAACAGCACCTTCATATGATAACTATAGTAAATACTAAGGGAGATGAGAAGTTATAATGTTTAATAATTTGAATGTAAGAAAAAAATTGCTGGTTGGATTTGGAATTATATTGATCCTGACAATTTTGATTGCTTCTTTTTCTAGGATTGAGTTAAAAAAATCAAATGATAGTCTGAAAGATCTTATGGCAGGAGCTGTAAAAGCAGATGATTTGATTAAAGAAAACAGAATTAATATGAATATAGCTGCCCGCTACCTCAGAGATATGGTCATTGAAAAGGATGACAGCAATTATGCAGCGAAGACAGCAATCGTTCAGGAGGAGATTGCTGCGATCAAGAAGAATTTTGAAACGCTTCAGACGATGGATGTTTTAGACAAGGATGAGCTCAATGAGTATCAGGACGCAATGGAGGAGTGGTTTGAAATCGGAGATAAGGTTCTGGAATTGCTGGATAAAAATGAGCGGGAGGAAGCTCAGAAAGTGATTCTGGAAGAGTGTACACCGGCTCTGGACAAATCCGTTGATCTTGTGAAGCCTCTGAACGAAGAGACAGACCGGATTCGAACAGAAACGGTAAATGAAAGTGTACAGACAACGAACACAGCGTTGATTTTTCTGTTGGTTGTAAGCATCGGTGCTGTAGTAGCAGGAATACTTCTCTGCCTTAAAGTGACACAATCCATTGTAAAACCAGTGAATGAAGTGGTAGAAGCAATGAAAGGAGTTGCAAATGGCCAGATGTCACAGGAGCTTACATATCAGTCAAACGATGAACTGGGAGTATTAGTAGAAAATGTAAAAATGACTTGCACAACGCTGGAAGAGGTTGTACAGGATCTTACATATCTCATGGATCAGATGGCAAAAGGAAACTTTGATCTGCATGGAAATGAAAGAGTTTATAAAGGAGATTTGGCTCCAATCCTGACATCCATCAGACAGATGAACCATAATCTCAGCGACACATTATCGCAGGTGCAGCAGATTTCTGAACAGGTGGCAGAAGGTTCCGATCAGGTATCATCCGGAGCCCAAAATCTGTCAGAGGCTTCTGCAGAGCAGGCAAGCTCTGTTGAGGAGCTGGCAGCTACGATTACAGAGATTTCTGAAAATATCCAGAGAACAGCAGATAATGCGAAAGAAGCCAGTGATAAAGTGTACTGTGCGCAGAATGAACTGACAGTTTCAAATGAGCAGATGCAGGATATGATTCAGGCGATGGCAGAGATTAGTCATAAGTCCGAGGATATTGGAAAAATTATCAAAACCATTGAAGATATTGCGTTCCAGACCAACATATTGGCGCTCAATGCAGCAGTCGAAGCGGCAAGAGCAGGAGAAGCAGGAAGAGGATTTGCAGTTGTTGCAGATGAAGTTCGAAATCTGGCATCCAAGAGTGCAGAAGCAGCAAAGAATACAACAGGTCTGATTGAAGGAACGATCGAGGCAGTCAATAATGGTACAGATATTGCAAACAGAACAGCAGATTCGCTGATGGCAACTGTGGAGAGCACAAAGGCAGCAGTTACTTATGTGGATGATATCTCTTCCTCAGCAGCAGAACAGGCAGAATCCATTTTCCAGGTACGCCAGGGAGTGGATCAGATTGCAGGAATCGTACAGACAAACTCTGCAACAGCAGAAGAAAGTGCAGCAGCAAGTGAGGAATTATCAGCACAGTCGCAGACATTGAAAAACCTGGTAGGTGTTTTCAATCTGAGAAAAGACATCAAAGGATTTTCCGGTGTTACACCGCCAATGATGAAAACGCCTTCTGTACCAGTCAGAGCGCCGCATATTGCATCTATAAAAAGATATGAGTGGGAGCCGGGGCTGGAAACAGGCAATCGGCTGATTGACAGCCAGCATAAAGAATTGATTGAAAAAATCAACGATCTTTTAGAGGCATGTGCGTCAGGAAATGGAAGAAGCGAGATCAACGCTATGGCTCAGTTTTTGAAGGATTATACGAAGAAGCACTTTGATGATGAAGAGCAATTGCAGAAAAGATTCAAATATCCGGATCGTGTGAACCATAAACGATACCATGAAGAGTTTAAGGAAACTGTAAGAAAACTGTCCGAAGAACTGGAAAGAGACGGTGCATCTGTTTCGCTGGTAGGCAAGATCAATTCCGGTGTTGCAGAATGGCTCATCACTCATATTAAAAGAGAAGACGTCAGGGTTGCAAAACATATAGAAGAACAGTTGTAAGAAGAAAAAAGACCGAGAGAAAACAGAGCTCCCGGTCTTTTTCTGGGTGAAAAGAGGAATGAAGTTTTTGAGAGGGAGATATTTTTATGCAGACAGGACGGTATTATCTAATCATAAAGCAATTTTTTGAATCGGTTATTCTATCCGTAAAAAATTACTTTGTCAAAGGAAAAGCGGTTCAGGCAATCCGAAAAGGCCTGATTTTTATGACACCATTGGTGATTTTATGTTCCATTGCACTGGTGGGGATCAATTTTCCGATTTCTGGATATCAGGAATGGCTGCATGGTGAAGGGACAAGATGGTATCTCTCCATATTGACTTTGATTCATTCTGCAACAGTGGATTATTTTTCCGTGATTGTATCATTTGCAGTGGCATGGTGCTATGCAGAGCAGCTCGAGATTAAGAATGGAAAAAGTTTCGTTGCATTTGGAGCAACAGCTTCATTCCTGATTTTGATCAATGTGTCCTATGCAGATTTTAATCCTTCCTATTTGAGTACCGCAGGAATCAGTTCGGCACTGCTGGCGGCACTGGTTACCACTCGTTTGTTTTATCATATAGGGAAACTGCCGCTTTTTAAAGCAAAAGAGGAAGACAAAGACTCTTTTCTGAGTAAGATGACAGCGTCAATCATTCCCCTTGGGATTGTTCTGATTTTGTTCTCAAGCGTTGCCTATGTGATCGAGACAACAACAGGAGGATGTCTGCAGAAACAGATTGAGATTCTTCTGAACCTGTTCTTTTCTAAATTTAAGATGAACCACCTTTTGTCCGGTGCATTTTATATCGTAACGCTGCATTTGCTTTGGTTCTTTGGAATCCACGGTTCGCATGTGTATTTTGAGATCAATGAAGTATATTTTAAAGAATTTCTCCATAAAAATATACAATCTGTGGAGGTGGGAATGCAGCCGACAGAGATTGTAAACACAGTATTTTTAAACAGTGTATGTGATCTTGGAGGAGCGGGATCTACGCTGGCTCTTGTTGCGGCGATTCTGCTTGTGAGTAAAAATAAAAGTAACAGGAGAATCGCAAAGTTTGGCTTTATTCCCTCTCTTTTCAATGTAAATGAAATCCTGTTGTTTGGAATGCCGATCGTGTTTAACCCGGTGTTTTTTATCCCGTTTATCAGTATCCCTCTTATCAATTTGTGTCTGGCGTATGCGGCTACGGCAATCGGACTCATACCGGTGATTGCACAGGATATCAACTGGACAACGCCTCCGTTTTTGAGTGGGTATATTGCAACAGGATCTTTTTCGGGTGTGATTCTTCAGATTTTTTTGCTTGTGCTGGATGTGGCAATTTATGTTCCGTTTGTCAAAAAACTGGATAAAATATCATTGCCGATGTAGAACTTATATGAGGATGATCTGGAAGAGATCAAGACTATGCGGGAGAAGGATATTGAGAATACGCGCTTGATCCATTCCCTTACGAATGTATTTCTGGATGTGTATGAGCTGGACTTAGAGACGGAGCTGATTCATATCATCCGGACAGAGCAGGATGATATGCGTCTGTTAAAAACAGAAGAAATTGATTTCTCTACATTTAAAAGGTTTTTATTACAAAATGTTCCGGAAGAGAAGAAGAAAAAGCTGGAAGAAGAGTTTGAAACAGAGCGGATTTGCGCCCGCATTCAAGAAGTTTCCATTGTGGAGAGAGAATTTCAGAAATGGTACGAGCACAGCACAAGCTGGTTTCGAATACAGTTTATTTTGTCCATGACCAGAGAGAAGAAGCGACCGATCGTGACGGTTACTGTGATGAATATTGATGACCTTAAGAGACTGCAGGAGGAGCAGAATAAGGCATTGTTATCTGCCTATGAATCGGCACGCCAGGCGAGTCGGGCAAAATCGGACTTTCTTGCGAATATGTCACATGATATTCGTACTCCGATGAATGCGATCATGGGAATGAGCACAATTGCGCGCAGAAATATTCACGATCCGGAGAAGCTGGAGGACTGTCTGAATAAGATCGATGCTTCTTCCAAACACTTATTGAGTCTGATCAACTCTGTTCTGGATATGAGTAAAATCGAAAGTGGAAAGGTTGTGTTCGTGGAAGAAGTATTCCAGTTGGATCAAATGATCGAAGATATCAAAAGGATTGTTCAGCCGCAGGCGGAAAAGAAGGACATCCAGTTTACTGGTGAATATGAAACGCTGCAGGGGGTTATGGTGAAGAGTGATCCGCTCAGAATCCGGCAGGTATTGTTGAATATTGTGGGAAATGCGATAAAATTTACACCGGAGAAAGGAAAGGTACATTGTTCTGGCTTTAAAGTATTGTCGATCTATGACGGATACAGTACGTTTGAATTTACCTGCGAGGATAATGGAATCGGTATGGATCAGGAATTTGTGGATAAAATTTTCCAGCCGTATGAGAGAAGTAAAAATGTGACATCGAATGAGATAGAAGGCAGTGGACTGGGCATGTTTATTTCTAAAAATATTGTGGAAATGATGAATGGTGAAATCTATGTAGAGAGTAAAAAGGGTGAAGGTACAAAGTTTACCGTGATTTTCCACTTGAAAGAGATAAGCGAGCAGCCTGAAAAAGAAAAAACAGAGCAAAATGAGGAAACACAGATTGCGTTTGATGCAATGAAAGGAAAGCGTATCCTGCTTGTTGAAGACAATGATATGAACCGGGAAATCGCGCAGGAATTTTTGACAGAAGAAGGAATTCTTGTAGAAAATGCAGTAAATGGAAAAGAGGCAGTAGAAAAGATGGAACAGTCTTCTTTGTATTATTACGATCTGATTTTGATGGATATCCAGATGCCGGTGATGAACGGATATGAAGCGTCTGCGGCGATCCGAAGGATGGATCGTGAAGACAGCGGACTTCCAATTATTGCAATGACAGCGAATGCGTTTTCAGATGATATCCGGCAGGCAAAAGAGGCAGGAATGAATGAACACATTGCAAAACCGATTGATGTGTCCGTAATGTTCTCTGTTTTGAGTGACTGGATGAACGACAAGAGGGAAAATCCATAATTGAACATTTTCGGGCAGTATGGTATTATTTTAAATAGAAAACGGTAAGGAAAGAGGAGAGAAAACAAGACAGATTCTCTCCTTTTTCCGTATATCCGCGAAAAGAGGTTAAATGCAGATGATTTTTGATACACATGCACATTATGATGACAGACAGTTTGAAGGAGACAGAGAAGAATTGCTTGGTTCCATGCCGGAAAACGGCGTGGAGCTGATCGTAGATGCAGGTTCTGACATTGCGTCCTGGGACAAGATTGAGAAGCTCACAGACAGATATCCGTTCGTTTACGGTGCGATCGGGGTACATCCGGACGAAGTGGGTGAGCTGGACGAGGAAAAGATGCAGCGGATGGAATGGCTGCTTGCGAAGGAAAAGATGGTCGCTGTCGGAGAGATCGGACTGGATTATTACTGGGATAAGGAGAACCGGGATTTACAGAAAATGTGGTTTATCCGTCAGTTAGAGCTGGCAAGACAACTGGATCTGCCGGTGATCATTCACAGCCGGGAAGCAGCGGCAGATACGATGGAAATCATGAAGCAGTATGCAGGAGAATTAAGCGGTGTGATCCATTGTTTTTCCTATTCCCTGGAGCAGGCGAGAGAGTATGTCAAGATGGGATTTTATCTTGGAATTGGTGGTGTCGTAACCTTTAAAAATGCAAAGAAATTAAAAGAAGTGGTGCAGGAGATTCCGCTGGAAGCTCTGGTGCTTGAGACGGACAGTCCGTATCTGGCTCCTGTTCCGAATCGAGGAAAGCGCAACAGCTCCCTGAATCTTGTGTATGTTGCAGAAGAGATCGCAGGATTAAAGGGGATTTCTTACGAAGAGGTTGTAAGACAGACAACAGAAAATGCAAAAAAATTGTATCGATTGGAAAAGTAGAGAAAGAGGTGTGCAGATGAAAGAACCAACACTTGGAAATCCGCAGAATACGATCGCGGTGCTTCAGAAGTATAACTTTGTGTTTCAGAAAAAATTCGGACAGAATTTCCTGATAGATACGCATGTATTGGATAAGATCATCGGATCTGCAGAGATTACTAAGGATGATTTTGTGCTGGAGATCGGACCGGGAATCGGAACGATGACACAGTATCTGGCATGCGCTGCGGGAAAGGTAGCGGCAGTAGAGATAGATAAGGCATTGATTCCGATTCTGGAGGATACTCTGGATGGCTATGACAATGTGCAGGTCATCAATGAGGATGTGTTAAAAGTGGATATTGCTGAGCTTGCAAAACGGGAGAATGAAGGAAAGCCGATCAAAGTTGTGGCAAATCTTCCATATTATATTACGACTCCGATCATCATGGGATTGTTTGAAAATCATGTTCCAATGAAGAGCATTACAGTCATGGTTCAGAAAGAAGTAGCAGATCGGATGCAGGTAGGACCGGGAACGAAGGATTACGGAGCGCTGTCACTTGCGGTCCAGTATTACGCAAAACCATATATTGTAGCCAATGTACCGCCGAACTGTTTTATGCCGCGCCCGAAGGTCGGTTCTGCAGTCATCCGTCTTGACAGATATGAAGAACCACCGGTGCAGGTAAAAGATGAAAAACTGATGTTTCGGATCATCCGGGCTTCGTTCAATCAGAGAAGAAAAACGCTTGCGAATGGCCTGAAGAATTCACCGGAGCTGGATTTTACGAAGGAGCAGATCGAAGCGGCGATCGGACATCTCGGCAGAGGCGCGAGTATCCGTGGAGAAGCCCTGACTCTGGAAGAATTTGCAGAGCTTGCGAACTATTTAAGTGATCAAATCGTGTAATGATTTCTGTGCAGGTCCAAACAGAATAAACAGCAATAGTTCATAAATATTTAATACACAGTTAATTGTATAGGAGCAAAATCTTTAGTATAATAAAGAAATATAAAACAAATGACGGAAGGAGAGGCTATATGCAGAGAGACATTGAGAACATCATTTTTGAAAATACACCCAAGATTCAGGAGCTGGCACATATTTGTGAGACGAATACAGCGATTGACAAAGAACTGTATACCAAGTATGAGGTGAAGAGAGGTCTTCGTGATTTAAATGGAAAAGGTGTACTTGCAGGTCTGACCAACATTTCAGATATTGTAAATACCAAAGTCGTAGACGGCAAAGAAGTTCCGTGTGAAGGAAGCCTCTACTACCGTGGATATAATATCAAAGAGCTGATCGGCGGATTTTTAAAAGCAGAGCACCCGGGATTTGAAGAGACAACATATCTCCTTTTGTTTGGAGAACTTCCGACAAAGGTGCAGCTGGATGAATTTCGTGCCATGATCGCAGAGCGCCGGACACTTCCGCCGAACTTTGTACGGGATGTAATCATGAAAGCGCCGAGCAGTGATATGATGAACAACATTTCCCGCTATATCCTGAGTATGTATACATACGATGACAAAGCGGATGATATTTCGATTCCGAACGTACTTCGTCAGTGTCTGAATCTGATCAGTCAGTTCCCAATGTTTATGGTATATGCCTACCATGCATATAATTACAGAAGAGGTGAGGATCTTTATATTTATGCACCTCATCCGGAGCTTTCCGCAGCGGAGAATATCCTGATGATGCTTCGTGAAGACAGAAAGTATACAGCGCTTGAGGCAGAGATCCTGGATATGGCACTTGTGCTTCATATGGATCATGGCGGTGGTAATAACTCCACCTTTACGACTCATGTAGTTACTTCTTCCGGTACCGATACGTATTCTACGATTACAGCAGCGATGGCTTCCCTGAAAGGACCGAAGCATGGCGGTGCGAATGTAAAAGTGACACAGATGTTTGAGGATATGAAGGCAACACTGACAGACTGGACTGATGAAGAGCAGATCCGTCAGTATCTGGAAGCACTGTTGGATAAGAAAGCCTTTGATAAAAAAGGTCTGATCTACGGAATGGGACATGCGGTTTATTCCATTTCTGATCCTCGTGCAGATGTATTTCGTGCGTTTGTAAAGCAGCTTGCACAGGAGAAAGGCTGCGAGGCAGAGTATGCGCTTTATGAGAAGGTAGAGCATATGGCTCCGGAAGTAATCGCCGAGAAGCGCAAGATTTACAAAGGTGTCAGTGCGAATGTGGACTTTTACAGTGGTCTGGTGTACAGTATGCTGGATCTTCCTCCGTCACTGTATACACCGATCTTTGCGGCTGCACGTATTGTAGGATGGAGTGCACACCGTCTGGAAGAGCTGAAGAATGCGGATAAGATCATCCGTCCGGCATATAAGCCGCTGGCTCCTCATCGGGAATATATAAAATTAGATGACAGGTAGAGAGAAAGATGAAAGATGAATTTTACTTTCCATCCAAAGATGGAAATACAGAGATTCATACAATTGAATGGAAACCGGAAGGACAGGTAAAGGCAGTCTTGCAGTTGAGTCACGGGATGGTTGAGTATGTTGACAGATATTCGGAGTTTGCAGAATATCTCTGCGAAAAAGGATTTTATGTAGTCGGCAACGATCATCTGGGGCATGGAAAGTCAGTACAGAGCAAATCAGAGTATGGATTTTTTAATGAAAAATATGGAAATGCATGTGTCCTTGGGGATTTACATACATTGAGACAGCGAACGATGAAAAAATATCCGGATGTGCCTTATTTTATGCTTGGGCACAGCATGGGATCGTCTCTGCTGAGACAATATATTCAGATGTATGGCAATGGACTCAGTGGGGCAATCATCATGGGGACCATGTCAGAGCAGAATAAGACGGAACTCAAGATTGGAAAAGATCTGTGCAGGATACTGGCAGTTTTAAAAGGATGGCATTATCGAAGCAAGCTGGTAGACAAGATGGTGAATGGACCTTTCTGTAAAAAATTCAAGCCGGCAAGGACGAGGGCAGACTGGGTGACCAGTGATACGGAAAAGCTGGATCAGTATGTTTCCGATCCGCTGTGTTCGTTTGTATTTACAGTAAATGCCTACTATCAGATGTTCTGCGGAATTCAGCAGACGCAGAAGCGGGAAAGCATCTACATGATACCGAAGACGCTGCCGATTTTTATGGTGTCTGGTTCGGACGATCCGGTCGGAGGATTCGGCAAAGGTGTCAGAAAGATCTATGAGAAGTATCGGGCGGCCGGAATACAGGATGTGACTTTGCGGCTGTATGCCGGAGACCGACATGAGATTTTGAATGAAACAGATCGGGAGCAGGTATATCAGGATTTATACGAATGGATGCAGAGTAAGATGGAAGTATAATCAGAATCCGCTGAAAGTGTTTCAACGTTGCACTTTCAGCAGATTTTTATTTACCGGCATCCATATAGTTATATAATGTGAATTTTGAGATGCCGAGTATAGAAGCTACCTTATCTCCGGACTTCGTGATCAGAAAAGCGCCGGCATCATTTAAATACTGAACCACTTTGATTTTTTCGTCTTTTGTCATCAGTGCTGCCGGTTTCCCGATATTGGAGATAGCCTGTTCGATCAGGGTATCCAGAAGCTCGGTGACATTGTGCGTAATCTGAGGGGTTGCACTGCGGGAAGCGGATGGCTCGGCGGGATTCTGTGTCTGGATAAAGGACTGCAGAAACTGATCCGCTGCAGCCAGTGCGGTAATATCATAATTGATAGAAAAAATATAGGCAAGCGTTCCGGATTCGTCCTTAATGTAAAAGGTCGAAGACTTCAGCAGACGTCCGTCATTTGTTTTTGTCAGATAAGCGTACTGATCCTGCAGTGTGGACGGATCGGCTTTGATCGCTTCCAGTACGACATTGGATGCACTGTCACCGGATTTTCGGTCAGTGACATGTCCGTTTTCAATATATAAGATTGTGTTTTCGATTCCATGGCGTACATCGTGGATCACGATTTCGCAGGAATCACTGAACTGCTGTGCAAGTCCGTGCGCAATTTGTTTTAATAGATCTAAAGAGTATCCCATTGTTTACATCCTCTCCTGATAAATGTGTAATCGTCTTCTATGATATCATGATTCGTTAACGCTCATTATATCATAAAAAGAAAACAGAAGCTAAAAGAAATTTAGACATCTGAAAATATTTCAGAAATCAGGTTGAATTCATGTGCTGATAAGAGTATTCTATAAATATCAAATGAACAGATAGAAATGCCGGAAAAAGGAGGAGTCCTATGAAATTATTAGTAAAAAATGGTATGATCGCAACAGAGTCGCAGGTATTTCAGGGGGATATTCTGATCGAAGATGAAAAAATAAAGTCCATAGGAACAGTTTTGGAAGAGGAGGATGCCGAGGTGATCGATGCCACAGGCAGATATGTGATCCCGGGGGGTGTGGACGTACATACGCATATGGATCTGCAGTCAGGAAAGTATCGTGCAGTGGATGATTTTTATGATGGAACGGTGGCAGCAGCCTGTGGAGGAACAACGACGATCGTGGATCACATGGCGTTCGGCCCGAAGGGATGCAGCCTGTGGCATCAGGTGGAAGAATATCATCGTCTGGCAGATGGGAAATCAGTCATTGATTATGGATTTCATGGGGTGATCCAGCATGTCAATGCATCCATACTGGGGGAGATGAAAGAGATTGCCGAAAATGATGGAATTACAAGTTTTAAGGTATATACGACATATGATGACATGTTGACTGATGACGAGATTTTTCAGGTACTCAAAGAAGCAAAAAAGGACGGGATAGTGATCGCAGTGCACTGCGAGAATGATGGTGTGATCAATTATCTTAGGAAGACATACCGCGAGTCGGGATGTACAGAGCCAAAGTATCATCCGCTCAGCAGACCGGCGCGTTGTGAGGCGGAGGCAGTGGACCGTCTGCTGCATCTGGCAGCCATGGCAGGTGATGCACCGCTGTATATTGTACATTTGTCCAGCAAAGAAGGGCTGATGGAGGTTATGAAAGCGCGGGCATCCCACCAGAAGAATTTTGCAGTGGAGACCTGTACGCAATATCTGACTCTCACGGATGAGATGTATGAAGATCCCAAGGAAGGGCTGAAAGCGATCATGTCTCCGCCGCTTCGCAAAAAAGAGGATCAGGATGCATTATGGCAGGCATTAAAGGATGGTGTGATCGATGTTGTGGCAACAGATCACTGCCCGTTTCACTTTGGGAAAGAAAAGCAGGCAGGAGCGCAGGATTTTACAGCTTGTCCAAACGGTGCACCGGGAGTTGAAGAGCGGATGCGCATTCTGTTCTCTGAGGGTGTGATGAAAGGCAGAATTACACTGCCGCAGATGGTGCATTATCTGTGTACGAATCCTAGCCGGATGTATGGATTATATCCGCAGAAGGGAACTCTGCTGCCGGGTTCAGATGCGGATCTGATTCTCTTAAATCCGGAGAAAGAGCGCATACTGACACATGCGGATATGCACAGTGCAGTAGATTATACCTGTTATGAGGGGATGGCAGTGAAAGGTGAGATTGAACTGGTCATGCAGAGAGGGCATGTGATCGTGAAAGAGAATCAGTTCTTAGGTAAAAAAGGAGACGGAAAATATCTGAAACGGCATAAGAGCGTATTGGCAGAATAAAGAAAAGGATGGACAGTGATGGAATTTACAATTAGAAATATGATGGAACAGGATAAACAGGAAGTATTGGATATGATGCGGGTATTTTACGCATCTCCCGCAGTGCAGAGTAATGGATCGGATGAGATTTTTGAGAATGATATCAGAACATGCATAGAAGGGAGTCCATATCTGGAAGGATATGTGTTTGAAAATGAAGGGCAGCTTTTGGGGTATGCCATGGCAGCCAAAAGCTTTTCCACAGAGTTTGGAAAGCAGTGTGTCTGGATCGAAGATCTGTATATGAAGCCAGAAAGCAGAGGACTTGGTATCGGAAGTAAGTTTTTTGAATATATAGAAGAAAAATACGCAGACGTGGTAGTTCGCCTGGAAGTGGAAGAAGAAAATGAAAGAGCAGTTCATGTCTATAAAAAAGCAGGATATGAAGTACTGCCATATATGGAGATGATCCGTAAATAAATAATAGAGAAGACCTGAAAGTGGAAGTGATATACTCCCTTTCGGGTCTTTTTTTGAGTTGTTTGTTTTGCACTGAAATGATATAATTGAAATATGATTTTAGTGCAAAATGCTCAAAATTAGTTTGGGTAAAAGATGTCGTAAAACAGGAGGTGCAAAAACATTGAAATGCGATGAAAAGTTAGTCAGACTGGAAGAAACCTATGGGGATTGGGTGAAACAGGAAAAAGAAAACTGCAGGATGAGCTCCGGGGAGATGACGAAGGAATTGTATCCGTATCAGGCCCTGTTTTCTCCGATTCAGGTGAATAAGACTATGATCAAAAACCGCGTGGTAATGGGACCGATGGGGAATCTGAATATGTGTGAAGAGTCAGGACGTCCCAATGACAAGATGCTTCAGTACTTTTTCGCCCGTGCAAAAGGGGGGACAGGGCTTTTGACAACAGGGCTGATTCCGGTCAGTCACGGAATCGATCCGACGGTGACAGAGGTGGATGATCTGTCACTGTTTCCGAGAATCGATCATGCCAGAACAGTGTTTGCAGGTTGGAGAGATCTTGCACAGGGAGTACATGCGTATGGAAGTAAAATCTTTATTCAGATTACACCGGGACTTGGAAGAGTAGGACCACCGACTTGTGTGATGACAAAACATAAGATTCCGGTTTCTGCGTCCGTGAATCCGAGCTTTTATATTCCGCAGCTTCCATGTATTCCGCTGACAGATGCCAATTTGAAAAAAATTGTAAAAAACTGCGGGCAGGCGGCAGCAGATGCAAAAGAGATGGGATTAGACGGTATCTACCTGCATGGGCATGAAGGATATCTGCTGGAACAGATGACGAATCCGGCATTTAACAGAAGACAGATGGGACGCTATAAAGATTATGAAATGTTTGGGCTTGATATCATCCGTGAGATTCGAAAGAGGGCGGGAGATTCCTTCCCGATCATGTATCGGATTGACCTCTCACTGGCACTGAACGAAACATATCAGGAACGGATGAATGAAGTCAGCAGTCTGAAGCGGTTTAAAAATGGAAGAACGATTAAGGATACCCTGCATTATATGGCGAAACTGGTCCGTGCCGGAGTGGATCTGTTTGATGTGGATCTGGGCTGCTATGACAACTGGTGGCTGCCGCATCCACCGGAGGGAATGCCGGCGGGATGTTTCCTTGATATGTCCAAGATCGCAAAAGAATTCTTCCGCAGAAATCGTATCAAATCGAATACCGGAGTGGACGTTCCGGTTGTTGCAGTCGGAAAACTGGGGTATCCGGATATCGCAGAAAAAGCGATCCGGGATGGTGACTGCGACATGGTGATGCTTGCCAGACCACTGCTTGCAGATCCGGACTGGTGCAACAAGGCGTTTGCCAGCAATGTGGAGGAGATCCGGCCGTGTATCGGCTGTCAGGAAGGCTGCGTTAATGAGTTTATTCTGGGAGGGCATCCTCAGTGTGCAGTTAATCCGCGAACCGGATTCGAGGAACGTTTTCCGGAAACCTTTACACCGGCTGAGAAAAAGAAAAACATTGCTGTTGTGGGAGGCGGGCCGGCAGGAATTACATTTGCATTGATCGCGGCAAAACGCGGACACAACGTAACCTTGTATGAAAAATCAGAGAAGCTGGGCGGCAAGATTGCTGTAGGAAGTATTCCGAAGATCAAATTTGACCTGCGCAACTATCTGGCATACCTTGAGAAACAGGTGGAGCTTTGTCAGGAGCAGTATCAGCTTCAGGTACATAAAAATACAACGGTGACTGCAGAACTTCTAAAAGAAAAAGCATATGATTCAGTTATTTTTGCGTATGGAACAAAGGAAATCTTTCCGCCGTTTGAAGGCAGAGAGGAGGCAAATCTAATCCTTGGAACAGACCTTCTGGAACATCCGGAAAAAGCGGAAGGTGCAAATAATATCGTGATCGTAGGCGGTGGAGTGGTAGGCTGTGAGACTGCACACTGGCTGGCAAATGAATATGGAAAGAACGTTACGGTTCTGGAAATGCTGCCTCATTTTATGATGGGGGTCTGTACAGCAAACCGAGGACATTTGCTTCATTATCTGGAAAAATCAGGGGTGCGGCTGTATAACTGTACAAAGGTAAAAGCGCTTGCAAAAGACGGCGTTTATGTGGAACAGAATCAGTCCCAAACTGTGCCGGATCCGTATAATACCTGGCAGCCGCTGCTTCCTCCGAATATTCCGAACCCGATGGAGAAAGCAATCAAAGAAGAAATCGTGGAGAAGAAGATTCCGGCAGATCTGATCGTGTTGGCAATGGGGGGAAAAGCGGATGAGACATTTTTCTTTGAAGCGGGAGAAGAACATCTGGCAAAAGAGATTTATAACATTGGAGACAGCAGCCGGGCAGGAAGAGTTCTGGAGGCAGTACGCGGTGCATATCATCTTGCAGTGCGGATTTAGTGGAAAGGAAGAAAAGGTATGAGCAGAGAGACAAAAATTATCGCATTGACCGGAAAAGGGGGCGTGGGAAAGACTTCTATTTCCGCAGCTCTTGTAAAGCTTCTGGTTGAGGAATTTCCGGAGGAAAAGATCCTTGCCATTGATGCAGATCCGGCGATTGGTCTGGCTACAGCACTGGGAATTGAGCCCAAACTGACGCTGGATGACATTCGAAACGAAATTGTTGCGAATGTGGAGGATGGAAATACAAAGGAAGCAATGGAATTGTTGTCTGAGTCCAGGTATAAGATCGCAGAGGCAATCGTCGAAAAAGAAGGTTTTGCGTTTCTTGCAATCGGACGTCCGGAGTCAGCCGGATGTTATTGCCGCATCAATTCATATTTAAAAGAAGTGATCACGATGATCTCAGAGCAGTTTGATTATGTGGTCATTGACGGAGAGGCAGGCATTGAGCAGATCAACCGCCGTGTAATGGAGAAAGTGACCCATCTGCTTTTGATCTCGGATACCAGCAAAAAGGGATTGGAAGTCATCAAGACAATTGAAAATGTTGCAATGGAGCTGGTGAAATATGACCGCATCGGTCTGATCGTGAACCGGGTGGAGGACCCGGCGATGATCGAAAGACTGGATACCAGAGGTCTGGAGCTTTTGGCAGCGATCCCGTCAGACAAAAAACTGGCATTGTATGATTTTGAAGGACGCAGCATTATGGAGCTTCCAGAAGAATCACCTGTGGTAGTCAATGTGCGGGATGCAATGCAGAAGTTCGGCATTCTGCTGTAAGTGTCAGGAGGGCTGTTATGAAAGATCTAAAACATATGATCTATTTTGAAAAGTTACTGGACAGTGCCTGTAACGATCTGGTCCGGGAAGCGCAGAAGGAGAACCGGGTCGCTGTTGGGTACACCTGTTTTCATATCCCGGAAGTGCTGCTGAATCTGGATCACTGTTTTTCTGTCAGACTACGGGCTCCGTATATGGGTTCTACAGAGATTGCAACGTATTATCTGGCAAGCAGTGCCTGCGAATTTTCCAGAGCATTGCTGGAACGGGCAATCGAGGGCGGATTTCAGTTTCTGGATGCGATTGCCGGGGTTGATATCTGTGAATGCATGAACCGGTGTTACGAAAATATGGAACTGCTGGAGATCCAGGGGAAAGAGAAAAAGAATTTCTTTATCAGCTATGTGGATGTGCCGGGAAAAGATGAAGAAATCACGGTGGAGCATGTGGTAGAGCAGCTGCGAAGAAAGGTGCTGGAACCGCTGCATGAACGGTATGGAACGGATATATCCGATGCGGCGATGAGAAAAGCTGTGGAGAAGCACAATGAGATCTGCAGGATCATTTCTGAGATGGGAGAAATGCGAAAAGCAGAAAATCCGGTGATCACAGGCGCAGAATTTCACAAGATTGTTCTTGCAACCTATGTCTGTCCAAAAGATCTGATCCTGGATAAATTGTATGAAACACTGGAGGAACTCAAACACAGGGAGCCGGATAAAAAATCAAAATTCCGTGCAAGAGTTGTGATCGTGGGCGGAGAGATCGATGATCCGGATATGATCGAACTGGTGGAAGACAGCGGTGCTTATGTTGCCGCAGACCGGTTCTGTTATGGATCGATCCCGGGCCGTCAGGAAATTGTATTAAATGATACGGAGGATGTGCTCACTCAGATTGTGCGGATCAATATTGATCAGACCTCCTGTCCGAGGTATGTCACGCCAAATAAGATCAAGTACAGACAGGATCAGGCGGCGAAACTGGTGGAGGAATATCATGCAGACGGTATTATTTATGAGCAGATGAAATTCTGTTCCTACTGGTCTTTTGAGAGAACACTGCAGAGTCATGTTCTTGCCGAAGAATATAAGATACCGACCTTATCAATTGACCGGCCGTATCAGGCAAAATCAAGCGGACAGCTTCGAACCCGGGTACAGGCATTTGTGGAGAGTCTGGAAATCAAGAAGATCAAAGCGCGCAGAGAGGAGGCCGGAAAATGAGACGAGGAACAAAAATCCAGAAGTTGAAACAAGCACTTCCGGGGATTGTAAAGGATGTCAGGCATTATGCAAAACCAAGGGTAAAGCTGCATAATGAAGGGCTTGGAGATTACTATACGGAAGGGTACCGTTCTCTGAACCAGAGGGAGTGGAAAGGGGTAAGAGATACAGCGTATGATTTTGCCTCCTGGCTGAAGGTATATGGATATATGGCAGTGACACTCGGAAAGCATCCGGTGGCGCTGACGAAATCCTTTGTGCGTTACCCATGGATGGCTTCTTATCTGACGGTGGCGAATATGCTGGACCGCCATAAGCTGGGACTGCGCGGAAAACAGCTCCGTTATACGCAGGAACAGTTTTACGGAGTGGTACATAACTCGGTAGATGTGATCGCCAAGATCATTGAACGAGATGAGAATCTCAATTCACCAAATAATAAACGGGCTGCAAAATTACGTGCAAAGACGGTGATGTTTGACGAGATGACCCCATCGATCATTATGGCAGGTTTTCCGATGCTGGACTGGATCGATATTGCCATGTCACCGGTCTGCCTTCCGGGAGAGGTTGATCAGAACGCAAATATTATGTATGTAGATGCGGCAGAGCGTATGGGACTGGCGGCAGATGTGTGTCCGCTTCCATCCGCAGAGGTTGGATGTGCGATTGTGGATGACTATCCGCAGGTGGGGAGTTCTTTTATCACAAGTTCTATGCCGTGTGACGGATCTCTCGGCGCGGCTCTGTTTATGGACCGCTATATGAAAAAACTGCCGAGCTTTACGCTGACCCCGCCGCAGCGGTTTAATGAACCGGAGACGAATGCGTATGCAGTCAAGGATCTGAAGAACTGTATCCGGTTTATCGAAGAGACTTACGACGTGAAGTGGGACTGGGATGCATTCTGGAAAAAGGCAGAAGAATATAATAAGACAACACAGTGCATGCTGGACAAATGGGATGTCAACTGTACGCCTTATCCGCAGGTCATAGGAAGTGCGCTGTCCCTTCAGAGAGAGTATGAATTCCAGACAGCGGCATGTCTGGATTCGTTTATGACAAAGCAGGATGAAAAAGTGACGAAGATGATGCTTAAAGGGTATGAGGAAGACCGGGAAGCAGACAGAAGAGATTATAAATACCGCGCCATTGTATGGTGCTGTCCGGCACATTACTACACCCATTTTACAACCTGGGCGGAACATACGTGGGGAATTCGCACTCTGGTCGATATGGAAAGTATGCTGAGTTATCATTTTTATCATATCGGGGACAAAGAACAGGCGCTGACGGATATGGCAATGGCATATGAGCGGATGATGATGCGTTCCCACAGCAACGGCGGATATGTTAATGCGCTGGATGAGTGCTGGAAGATGTGCGAGAAATTTAATGCGAATATTGTGATCATGTACGATCATGTTTCCTGCAAAAACTTTGGCGGTCTTCATGGATTGTTTGAAGATCAGGCAAGAGAGCGGGGCATTCATCTGATCTGGGTACAGCATGATCTGATGGATCCGAGAACCGTGTCCAGAAAAGCAATGCGCGATGCAGTCAACAAATATATGTCAACGGTGTTCAGGGAAGAACCACTGGATCCGACCTATCTGGATTATAGTGATGAACTGACCTGGTAAGGAGGGAAAAAGATGAAATATTTCGGGGGATGTGATGTAGGTTCGACCTATACGAAAACGGTGATCCTGGATGAAAACGGGGCGATCGTTGCAGCAAATACGATCAAGAGTAAGATCAACAGTGCGCAGAGCGCCAAGGCAGGGCTGGATCAGGCGATCGCGGATGCCGGTCTGAAGGAGATTTCCGATCTGACGTATCTGATCGGAACCGGATACGGGCGAAACAAAGTACCGCAGGCAGATGAAAATATTTCCGAGATCAGCTGTCATGCAATGGGTGTGCATGTGACAGATCCGTCGGTGCGGGCGATCATTGATATCGGCGGACAGGATGTAAAAGGAATTGCGGTTGATACGGACGGAACGGTGAAAACATTTGCGATGAATGACAAATGTGCGGCCGGTACAGGGCGTTTCTTTGAATCCATGGCGAATGTGTTCGAGATGTCTCTGGAAGAATTTTCGAAGCTGAGTCTTACAGCGGAAAATGTGATCCCGATCACGGCACAGTGTACGGTATTTGCAGAGTCTGAGGTTATCACACTGGTCGGAGAAGGAAAACCGCAGAATGAAATTGCGGCAGGAATTCAGCAGGCGGTTGCAAAACGCTGTTTTGTAATGGCGAAAAAAGCCGGAGCGAAAGATGCGATCACACTGACGGGCGGATGTGCGAAAAATCAAGGATTAAAAGCAGCGATTGAGAAGGTGCTCCGTATGAAGGTCATAGAACTTAAGATCGATCCGCAGCTGATGGGTGCGCTCGGAGCGGCAGAATATGCGAGACAAAAGGGATTAGACTTATAAGGAAGGGGCGATCCGGATGAAAAAAACAGTCAGATTTTTTGCAAAAGTGTTTCTTGCCGTGAGTGCAGTGACAGCGGTTTTGTTTACCATCTATATGACCAATGCAGATTCCAAGCTGATCGAATTTATTTATGACAAGCTGCTTCATTATCATGAGACGAAAAAAGTAGAGGATCACATTTAGTTATGCAAGTATATGATAAAGTTATCGAGACAACAAGAGAATTACTGAAGCCTTTCCCGGTAAAAGAGCTGAACAGGAATCATGCAAAACCATGGAATCTGCTCAAAGAAAATGAATTCCTGCTTCAAAAAGAAGTGGCGTTTGAGCTGGGAATCCGTTCGCAGCCGTCCACGTGTTATCAGGCGGTGACCTCTTCGAAAGAGTTACTTCCCGAAGACAAGATTCTTTTATATGGACCGGATCTTCCGGAGATCAAAAAGAATGTTCCGTTTACCAGGATCACGTGGATCCAGATTGATCCGATCGAAGATCAGGATAAAGCGTACCAGCGGATCAAAAAACTGGAATTCGCAAAATTTAAGATCATTCCGGAAGGGTACATGATGCTGTCGTCCAGCATGGATCAAAAAGAACAGGTGCGGGTGAGCAAAAAAGCAATGAAAAAAGCACTGGACTTTGCGACCGTGGGAAATCTGATGATCCAGAAATATAAAGAAGAATTTCAGGCAAAGCATGTCCAGATTCTGTTTATCACACGGGAGCTTCCGGTGATGGACCAGCTCATCGCACAGGGGAAAAAGGTGGATGAGATCACAAATGCATTTGACCATATTTTGAAAAATATTATTCTGGATTGCGATCTGTGTCCGTTGCATCCGATCTGCGATGATGTAGAGGAACTGCGGCAGATACATTTTGCCAGAAAGTAAGAGAATGTCCCGTAGAAATCAAGTAACTTCTGCGGGACATAATAAAGCGTGTAGTATAGAGGAAATACATCAAACTCTCAGACATTGTCTGTGTGACAATTCATGTGTCTGGAACATGGTTTCTAAACAGTTCAAATTCAAAGGCAGTTTCGCTGAAAGAAAAATAGTTATCTAAAGAGGAAATAGGTACTATTGAACTAATTTATATAGTATTATAATGTGTTAAAAAGTCCGAAAACAGTTTGAAATGTTTACATATTTACAAAGTTACATGTTTACAATGTGCTTAACGGGTGGTATATTATAGATATAAATAAGGCACTACTGATAGTTGGTTAGTCCAGATTTAATAAGTTACAAAAAAGTAACCGCAATCCTTTGGCTGAGGGGCGGTTACTTTTTTGATTGATTAATATATGCAATCAGAGGGTTCAGTCCCCCTGTTGAAGGACTAACCGCCTACCATTCTCATGTAGTGCCTTGTCTTATTTTATCAAACACATTGTTGCATGACAAGATATTTTGTCAGAATCCATATATGCAAGTAATTTGAAATATAAGTGGCAGCTATGAAAATTATGTTAGTATTATCAAATGCAGAAGGAGATTGTAATAAGCCAATACAACTTACAGACAACAAAGCAAAATCAGAAATGGAAAAGTTGCAAAACTTATAGGAAGATATTATTTAAAGAATAAAATCAACAGATATTCTTTTAGAAAAATTTGCCCAAAAGACATTTGGGGGAGATGCAGGAACAGCGAAAACCCGCTAACCTTTCGGCTAACGGGTTTCGTTGTTTTATAGTTATCTAAAGGAATGAGAGTAAAGTGTGACATCTTGGGTCGCCCCAAGATGCCGTTACTTTATGAGGGGGGAGATAGTTGTTTATCAACTATCTGAGTATTAGTATACGGAATAAATGTGTCCAAAGTATGTTGAATCTATTAAAGAAATAGAAAAATTCTTATGAAATTCTTAAAACATGTCAGGATTTTGGAATCCGTATTGTATTCCCGGCATAGATCAGATTTGGATTTTGAATGTTGTTTAATGCTTGCAAAGTGGCAATAGTTGTTCCAAATCGCTGGGCAATTTCACTCAGCGTATCTCCGGATCGTATCACATAAGCGGTATATTGCGGGGCGGGTGGTTTCGGTTTCTGAGACAAATGATTTAGTCCTGCATTTTTTATAATAGAAGGATAATCAACAAAAACATAGTCCAGATCAACGTCCCCGGATATTCCGGCGATTTCTCCCTGACTTGTGAATTGCCACATCTGGCAGTCTGTATTATCCAGCTTGCTGTTATAAAAAGCGTACCACAGTGCATATCTTGAAGAAAGTGACAGAAGACGGTACGTTTTGAGGAAATTCCGGTTGCTGTAATACATTGCAAAATATCCGTTTTTTTCCATTCTGCCACAAAAATTTTGCACAATTTTTCCTACGGTTTCCGGTGTGAAAGTAACTCCGTTTTGTGCGGCATAGTTTACAGATGCCTGTTCAATATCGTAGCATACAGGATAATCGAGACGATAACCGGAGATTGCTTTGAGACAGCCATCAGCTTCCTGACGTGCAATCTCCGGAGTCAGGGCATAGCAGAACCAATAGACTCCGATCGGGAGACCAATCCGGTTACATTCTGAGGCATTGCGTTTAAATTGTGGATCAATCGTGTTAAAACCATAGCCGGCACGGAGCATGGCAAACTGATAGCCTGCGGCTTTGACCTCTTCCCAATCTACATTTCCTTGAAATTCGCTGACATCCAGTCCTTTTATTTGCATTATATAATCCTTTCATAAAATATAAAAACGGGTTTCTTATGTTTATTATATGAAAAAATGAGGAATATGTGCAGAGTAGCAGTGATTGTTTTTCATAAGGATTATAACGGCATTGTTACAAACAGAAATGAAATCGAATTAAGAATTTCCTAAGATTTTCCCCAATGGCTCTTAAAAAAATGAGAATATCATGTATACTGTAAAGGAGGTGATGAAAATGTATAGTATTTTAGTTTGTGATGATGATAAAGAAATAGTAGAAGCAATTGAAATATATCTTACACAGGAAGGGTATCAGGTTCTGAAGGCTTATGATGGGATGCAGGCATTAAAGATGCTGGAGACGGAAACGGTGCATCTTTTGATTCTGGATGTTATGATGCCGCGTCTGGACGGGATCAGGGCGACTTTGAAGATCCGTGAAACGAACAGTATTCCAATTATCATTTTATCGGCAAAATCTGAAGATGCGGATAAGATTCTGGGGTTGAATATCGGAGCGGATGATTATATGACAAAACCATTCAATCCACTGGAGCTGGTTGCAAGAGTGAAATCTCAGCTTCGTCGTTACACACAGCTTGGCGGGAATGTGAGTAGTACGCAGGAGACGATTTATGAGGTTGGCGGCCTTCGGATCAATGATGATCTGAAAGAAGTAACGGTAGACGGAGAAATGGTGCGCCTTACTCCGATTGAATACAATATTTTATTGCTTTTGATGAAGAATCAGGGAAGAGTATTTTCGATTAATCAGATTTACGAATCCATCTGGAATGAAGATGCAATCGGAGCGGATAATACGGTAGCAGTACATATTCGTCATATCCGGGAGAAGATTGAGATCAATCCAAAGGAACCGCGATATTTGAAAGTGGTATGGGGAGTAGGATATAAGATCGAGAAATTATAGAAGGGAGTTTTTTATGAGTAAATGGTATAAAAGTGCGCTTGTAAAAGGCATTTTGATCTTTCTTTCTGTTCTTTCGGCAATTACGGCACTGCTGAGTCTGGTGATTATTTCCACATATTCTGTAAGTGTAAAAGAAATCTGGAATAAAAAGCCGACAGAGTATACAGATTCCAAAGAATTTGAGAATCAGATGTGCCGGGCTACGATGGATGTTTTAGGTCAGATTTCCTATGAAGATATTTTCGAGACAGATGGAAAATACAATCCGGATAAGCTGATCGATATCATGCAGTATGGATATAACGGAAGGCACTATGATGAAGAGACGGAAAGACTGCGGTATAAACTCTCGGATCTTCAGAAATGGAGTGAGGAGTATCAAAATAACTATGCAACGCAGGAAAATCCCATCGTTGTCTGTCAAAAAGCAGATAAAACCTATCATTACTATTACTGGGATGAATTTTTAAGTCTGCTGAAAAAGAAAACGCTGACAGTGGATATAGATGGATATACATCTGATGAGATTGTAAATGCACTGGCTTCTGGAAATGTGAGTCTCAGTCAATTTGCCGGACATGATATTCTGGATGAAAAAGGCGAGACGGTGTACCGGGATTTCTGGGGATTCAGTGGTGCCATTGAAGAAGAGGCGCGGCCGGATGGAGGAAATAATATTCTGGATGTTGTAAATCAGACGCCGCAGCTGAATGGAAAGCTGAGTGAAGTGTATGCACAATTGGGCAGCATCCTGTCAAATCTTTATTATGATTTCCAGTCTTATCAGAACAGTGCAGAATGGACAGAGGGAAATACAAACTTTGCCTATATTTTTGTTGATAAAGAAACAAAAAAAGTTTATACAAATCGCAAGGAATATCAGGATTACAACAGTGTAAAAGAAAATATCTCAGATATTCAGAAAAATGCGAAGTATATGATTGTTCAGCCAAAGCTTTCTGATTTTAAGACCAATATGGATATCACAGCAAATGACTGGAAGGAGTTTGTAAAGTCACAGCGCAGAAACAGCAACGGTGATTTTATTTTTGCAGCGGCAGTAGATACCAGGTTTTCAATACAGGATTCTTTTTATCTGGATAAGAAATTATATGATGAATATGCACCTTATATCAATCGTGCGGTGATCCTGCTCGGTGCGGCAGTATTACTGATAATCGTGAGTTTGATATGGCTGACAGTGATCGCCGGAAGAAACAACCGAAGTGACGGAGTGCATTTGAATGTATTTGACAGATGGAAAACGGAGCTTGCAGCAGTGTTTGTGATTGGGATCTGGATAATTCCGATGATGTTCTGGATGAATAATGGGAATATGGCCCTCGGGTATTTTGCAGAAAGCACGGATTTGATGACTGCAACGATCGGATATTCTTATGAATATGCATCCGGATATGTTCCGACAATGCAAGATATGATCCAACTTGCATGTACAGCGGCTTATACCATGATCATGTTCCTGGTCGGATATCTGAGCCTGGTCCGCAGGATAAAAGCGGGAACGATGTGGAAGAACAGCGTATTGTATGCGTTTTGCAGATTCTTTAGAATATTCTGGAGAAACAGAAATGTGGTGTGGAGAATGGTTGTATCAGGGGTGATACTGATTGGAATCCACTGGATGCTGGCATTATTCAGAACGCCGGGATTTGTGCTGATCACGCTGGCAGCAGATGCATTCATTGTGTATTATCTGGTATTGAATGCGATTGCAAAGAATAAAATCATAAAAGGAATCAAAGCAGTTGCAGGAGGAGATCTGGAATATCAGATTTCTCTGGAACATCTCAGAGGAGAACAGCGTGAAGTAGCAGAAATGCTGAATGATATCGGAACCGGATTGCAGAAGGCTGTGGAAAAAAGCGTGAAAAGCGAGCGTCTGAAAACGGATCTGATCACAAATGTATCTCATGATATCAAAACACCGCTAACTTCCATTATCAATTACGTGGATATCCTGAAACGATCCAATATTGAAGATCCTAAGATACAGGGGTATCTGGAAATTTTGGAGGCAAAAGCACAGCGTCTGAAAACATTGACAGAGGATGTTGTAGAAGCATCCAAGGTGAGCAGCGGGAATATCAATCTGCAGTTGATGGATGTCAATCTGGTAGAGATGATGAATCAGACGACGGGAGAGTTTGCAGAAAAATTTGAACATAAGAATCTGGAGCTGATTCAGACACTTCCAAATGAGCCGGCGATTATTCATGTAGATGGAAGAAGAATGTGGAGAGTATTGGAAAATCTTTATAATAATGCGGCGAAGTATGCAATGCCGGGGACGAGAATTTATGCAGATCTGCGCACTGATAAGGATGAAGTGATATTTTCTTTGAAAAATGTTTCGGAGTATCCGCTCAATTTCTCAGCAGATGAACTGACAGAACGTTTTATTCGCGGTGATATTTCAAGGAGTACCGAAGGAAGCGGACTGGGATTATCGATTGCGAAAAGTCTGGTACAGATGCAGGGCGGAAAACTGGAATTATATCTGGACGGAGATCTTTTTAAGGCGACAGTTCGTTTTAGAAAAGCAGATAAAAAAGAACAAGATTCATGTTTTTTCAGAGAGAATTCTGAAGAAGAGTAGGAGAGGCGGGAATTTTTCCCGTCTTCTTTTAATTTAAGACTTGTTTTATTGCACGAGACTTTATTTTGTTTTACAATAGTTACTGTTCACACATAGCTTATATAGAAAACAAATGACAAGGGGAATCGCATGGAAACGATCAAAAAATTATTATCAGATATTTTAAATATAGAATTTGTTCAGGCAGTTTTGAGCAATCCGAGGAAAAAAGAGGGAATTTTAAAGGTAAAGGTTCGGCCGATCGAGAAAAAAGGCAATTTATTTTTTCAACTGGAGTCTTTTACAAAAACACAGGCCTTTCATGAGAATCTGGACCCGATTTCGGCACGAGACCGATTGCTGGAATATATGGAAGAATTCCGGCAGATGCAGGCATCTACAGTGCATATGAATTACACTGTTTTAGTGAGCAAAAAAGGCAAGGTAACCATTCAGAAAAAAGCGTCAAAAGGCAGTGTAAGACCGGTAGAATTGTCACATAATAGAAGTAAGAAATATATTTTAGAGGAAGGAATTCCGGTTCCATTTCTCCAGGATCTGGGTGTGATGACAAAGGATGGAAAAATTGTACATTCCAGATTTGATAAATTCCGGCAGATCAACCGGTTTTTGGAATTTATTGAGGATATTCTTCCAAAACTTGAGAAAGACAGAGAGATCACGATTCTGGATTTTGGATGTGGAAAATCGTATCTGACATTTGCCATGTATTATTATCTGCATGTTCTGAAGGAATACGATATCCGTATCATCGGGTTAGATCTGAAATCGGATGTCATTCATCATTGTAATGAGTTAAGCCGCAAATATGGATATGACAAACTGGAATTTCTGGTGGGAGATATCGCGGATTATGAAGGTGTCAGAGAAGTGGATATGGTTGTGACGCTTCATGCCTGTGATACAGCGACAGATTTTGCACTTGCCAAAGCGGTGGGATGGAATGCGAAGGTCATCCTGTCGGTTCCATGCTGTCAGCATGAATTGAATGGGCAGATGCAACGGGAAGGAGCCGGATATGATAAGCTGGCGCCGATTCTGGATTATGGTCTTTTAAAAGAGCGGTTTGCGGCGCTTCTGACAGACGGACTTCGAGCGAAATATTTGGAGAAGTCTGGTTATGAGACTCAGGTTCTGGAATTTATCGATATGGAACATACGCCGAAAAATATTCTTCTGCGTGCAGTAAAGACGAATCAGGCAAAACAGGGGAGTGAAAGCCAGGTTTGGGAGTGCAGGAAATTTTTGGGGATTGACCCAATGCTGGGAGTGTTATTAGATAAGGGGACAGAATCATGAAAAAAAGAATGAGAAAGGCAGGAATACTCCTTGTAGTATTTGTGGCAGCAATTTTTGTCAGCAGTCTGTTTATGAACAATGGTGTAGACGATCAGATCATCGATCTGGGAGATCCTACACTTCCGAGAATCTCATTTCAAAAGGAAGGCAGGACTGTGAATGCTCTGGCCGGCTATGTAAATGAGATGGATGTTACGGCAATGCGGGACACCATTACACCCCTGGAGGCAAACGGAACACTTCAGATACAGATTGAAGAGTTTGGAAATAAAATCACAGGCGTTGAATATAAAGTGTATTCGCTGAATGGAGAGGAAACCTATCTGGAAGGCAAACAGAAGGATATTTCTGATGAGACGATTTTGCTGGATCTGAAAAAAGGTCTTCCGGATGAAGTTTCAGAAGCTGTTCTGGAAGTGATTCTTTCCATGGAGGAGGAACAGGCTCACTTTTATACCAGAATTACAAGACCGGATGAACTTTCTTTAAAAGAATGTCTGGATTTTGCCCAGGATTTTCATGCAAAGACGCTGGAAAAAAACAGTCAGGAGGAATTGAAAAACTATCTTGAAACGAGTGCAGAAGGGGACAATACAACTTACCAGACTGTTACCATCCATTCTGATGCAGATCATGTGACATGGGGAAATCTGAGTCCGCAGGTGGTTGAGGAACCGGAGTGGAGCATTAAAGAGAGCAATTCCGTCTATACGTCGCTGCTTGCACAGTATCAGGTGACATGTGCCGGAGATACGGGAGAGATCGAGACGTATGATGTCCGCGAGTTTTTCAGGATTCGCTACGTGCAGGGGGAAATCTACCTTTTGGATTATAATCGGAAGATGGAACAGATTTTTGATGCAAATCAGAAAGTGCTGGATCAGAACGGGATTCTTCTGGGTATAGCATCGTCCGATATATTGTATGAAACAAATTCGTCAGGAAATATTGTTTCTTTTGTGAGAAATGGAAATTTATGGACATACAATGTAAAGCAGAATGAGCTTGCACAGGTATTCAGTTTTAGCAATATCGAAGGAAATGATGCTCGGAGCAGGTGTGACCAGCATAATATCCGGATCATCAGTGTGGAAAAGAATGGAAGTACTGCGTTTGCAGTTTATGGGTATATGAATCGCGGAGCACATGAGGGAGAAGTCGGAGTTGATATTTACTATTATGATATTGAAAAAAATGTAGTACAGGAAAAAGCGTTTATTCCAAGTACAAAATCATTTGCAATCGCAGAGGAAGAGCTTGGAAAAATGGTGTATTACAATCAGGATCAGAATCTTTTGTATATTCTGGCAGGCGGAAAGTTTTACAAGATAGATCTGACAAAGGATGAGCAGACAGTGTTGGCAAAAAATCTGGAAGAAGGGCAGTATACGGTGTCTGCAGACGGGCATTTGATCGCATACCAGACGTCAGGAACGATCAATACCGCACAGGAAATCAAGGTATTGAATCTGAAAACAGATGAAGAAAATGCTGTAGCCGCAAAATCAGGGGAAGCAATCAGACCGCTTGGATTTATCGGATCAGATTTTGTGTATGGATATCTGCGGCAGGAAGATGTCGGTCATACGGCAGCGGGAGGGGAACTGTTCCCGATGTATGAGCTGGAGATCAGAAATTCAGAAAATGAAGTGATGAAGACATACTCAGCAGATAAGATTTATATATCCGATGTATTTATTGAAGAAAATATGATGACTCTGAACAGGGTTGTAAAATCAGGAGAGACTTATACAGTTACCAGTCAGGATTATATCAGCAGTAACGAAGAAAAGAAGACAAAAAGTATAACTCTGGAAGCTTTCAGTACAGATTTAAAAGAAAAGCAGATGCGGCTGACTTATGAAAAAGGAATTTCCGATACTGTTCCTAAAATCCTGCGTCCGAAGCAGGTGGTGGGGAAAAAGCCGATCACGATCACGCTGAATGACAAGTCGAAGTCTGAAAAGTACTATGTATATGGAATGGGAGAACTGGTTGCGATTTACGATAAGGCGGCTTATGCAATTCAGAGAGCAGAGCAGATTTCGGGAGTAGTAATCTCATCAGAACAGGCATATGTATGGGAAAAAGGCAACAGAGATCTGGTTTATGATACAGAGACAGCACCGTTTGGAAATGGAGAAGGAAAGACCTCTCTTCAGACCTGTGAAGAGGTGATGGCAGCGTATAATGCCCAAAAAGTAGACCTGACCGGATGTAGTCTGGAACAGGTTCTGTATATTATCAACAAGGGCCTTCCGGTCATTGCGATGACAGATGCCAATCATGCGATCCTGCTGACAGGATATAGTATGACGGATATCACTTACATCGATCCGGATACAGCATCCCAAAATACAGTTTCGATTGAACAGATGAGCGCTATGATAGCAGGAAGTGGAAACACGTTTATCGGTTATATGAAATAACAGAAAAAGGAAGAAGTCTTTGAGAGAATTTATTCTCTGTGAAAGAACTTCTTCCTTTTTGTTACTGACGGAAAATAACTGTCTTATATTTATTCAGAGCGGTGTAGACAATCATACCCAATATTCCACATGAGAGAACTTCACCAATTCCCACGGTAAGCATCTGGAATGGAATTGGAAGCAGAATCTGATATCCATAATAAAGAACAAATGGAATCAGAACTGTATTTGCAATGATCGGCGGCAGTGGTGCGAGCCATTTGCTGCGGTTTCTCAGAAGATAGGTGAAAATAGCACCGAGCAGAGTTGCCATGCTTCCGACAATAATGTCAGGAAGAATTGCGCCTCCTAAAATATTTCCGATCAGACATCCCACAAAGAGTCCGGGAATTGCAGCCGGAGTGAAGGCGGGCAGGATGGTCAGTGCTTCTGCGATACGAAACTGAATCTGTCCGAAACTGATCGGGGCAAATACGATGGTCAGGACCACATAAATCGCAGCGATCATTGCTGACTGTACCAGAAACAGTACGCTGATTGTTTTTTCTTTTTTCATAGATCAAAATCTCCTTTAGTTTTATTTTACGTGTGGAAGGTCTCGAACACACGATAGTTGATTGCTGGAAATGCCTTAAATACGCCACTTTCAGCAGGTGGAATTGTAGCACAGACAAGCGTAAAAATCAAGCTGTACCCACAATTTACCCACAATGAGAATAAAAGCACTCGATCCGGGGAGTGCTTTCATTTATTTTGTTTAGCTTTAGCTCGGCGTCTTCTTTGCGCCATGCGGTCATTGCAAGTATCAGAAGCCGGAGACATTGAACAGGATGCAAGCATTATCATTTTGTTGTGGAATCTGGACAATGAGGATAAGACCAGGAAAGGTCTGAAAGTGGATAAGAACCGGCAGGGAGAACTAGGGAAGATTGTATACCGCTTTGATGGGAATGAAATGAGATTTCAGGAAACAGAAGAGGAACTCAAAAGCAAAGATGGATTCAAGACGGTACGGACACCGACACCGTTTGATTAAAAGATGGGCAGCGTAAAATTATTAAAAGGCAGTGAAGAATTTGAAATGTTTCAGGACTATTGGAAAATGATGCAATCAGTCTGGAGCGTAGAGAACACAAAGGAATACTGGGAGAAAGTAGTAGAAGATACCGACAGATTTTACAGGAAGTACCAGACAGAGTTCTCGAAAGAATTAGCACTGGCACTTGCAAACGAATTGGAAAGGAAAGCGAAACATGAAGCAGAGCAGACTACTGTTCAAGAAAGAATGGGTATCCATTTTGGCAGATGCAGGGGAACGAGTTGGGGAGAATGAAGAAACATTCCATGAGGTGGAAGGGGAACTGATAGAGTTTCGGGAAACATCGGGAATTGTAGTTTTAAAGGGCGGCATCCTTGCGTCAGTTCCAATGTATCGAATTCAAATGTTAGAAGCGTAGGAGGAAAACAAAGTATGAGCAAATTATTTTTTGAAATGACAGAAACAGAAGCACAGTTACAGAATATTTTCAACAGTTTGGGGTATGCGCAGTACCAGATGTCAACCGGGATCAACGGATACGGCAACGGCACTATGACAAGAGAAGAGCATCAAGAAACAGAGCGGAGCGTGCTGAGTTCGTTAGGGGTAGCTATGAGCGGTATACAGAAGCTGATCGGAGAGTATGCATCACTGGAAGAAGATGGACTGTTGCCAGAAATGGCAGCGGAAGAAATCATGCAGATCAATGCAGAAAGCGTGGATCAGTACGAAGCAATCCAGAAAGCCTTCCGGCTTGGAATGGAGAAAGCGAAGTCAGAGAATGTTGTAGAACATCCGGTATATGGATCAGAGGACATGGAAGAGTTGAGACAGTGCGTTTTGATTGATCTGGAAGATTGCATGACCAAAGACCGGGAAACCGGGGAAAAGGGAGAAGCTCTCTGTATGACGTTCCAGAACGAAGAAGGGAAGTATATCAATGTTTCGTATCTGGATGGACAGTTGAGCATCAGTAACCCGTACAGAAAATAAAAAAGAGCCTGCCATCATCAGCAAGCCCGTTTCCGATATCCGATAATTTAATTATAAAGGGAGTGGGCTTGTGATGTCAATGAACATTGAAAATCAAATATGTGAACCACGGACGAACCACGGGACAGCAGAACAGCGAGAGAATAACGAGCAGATCGTGAGCCGGATTCAAGCAGGAGAGAAGGAACAGGAGAACATGACACTGCTGTGGCAGCAGAACCAGAACTTTATCGCCATGATTGCAAGAAAGTATAGTTCCTGTGCGGAAATGGAAGATCTGGAGCAGGAGGGCTATATCGGACTGTATGAAGCAGTCAAGCATTATGATACATCATCAGAAGTACCCTTTATCAATTATGCTGCATTCTGGATCCGGCAGGTCATGCGCCGATATATTGACAACTGCGGCAGAGTGGTTCGGATTCCAACACATGCAGTCGATAAGATGCAGCGTTATAAGAAGATCAAAAGTGAGTATCAGAAGTATTATGGAAAAATACCTACAGACAGGGAAATGAGCGCCTTTATGGGGATGGATGAAGAAAGTCTCAAGAGCATAAAGAAAACGGCAGCAATGGGGCAAATACGAAGCCTAGACGAGCCTATCAACAGTGATGAGGAAGATATCTATATCGGTGATACCATTGCATCAAAGGAAGATGTAGAAGCTGATGTGATTGATCGTATTGATTCAGACATTATGAGTCGGGAACTATGGGCAGCAGTTGACAGACTTCCAGATCTGCAAGGGAAAGTATTGCGCTGTCGGTTCCTGGAAAAGAAAACCTATCAGCAGACAGGGGAAAAACTGGGAATTAGTGTGAGTGCAGTCAGACAACAGCAGAGCAAGGCAATGAGCTTGCTGAGAAACAGAGGAAGAAATAAAGGGTTCATAGGATACCGGGAAGAGTTCTTGCCTGCTGCATCCATTCATCACGTAGGAGTCAGAAGTTTTCAGCACACTTGGACAAGCGAAGTAGAACGAGAAGCATTGAGTTTGTGACGGGTTATACAGCTGTTCTATAGCAAATGTGATTATTTCCTCGATGAAGCGAATAAAATGGGAAATAGAGGGTAAATAGAACGCCACAGGGCTATTGTGGTGAATGGCATCCCCCCTCCCTTTGAGGTGGCAGCAGGATCATCGGAGAATCGGGAGAGAGGACTCTTTCCAATAGAGCGGATCTGTGAAAATAAATTTTCCTTAGATTTGTAGTAGGAATTAAAATGGGCGTAGGTACGGGAAAAGCCCGTAGAATAACTACTTTTTGAACATGGATGAAAAACAGGGATCAGCGGAAATAATCGGAAAACAGGGGTAAAAATGCTAACTTTTGCTAACCTTTTTCGTGAGTGCCAGATAGAATTGCAGCGTACTTGTGGGTATATAGCATAGCAAGTGTACCTGTGAGTACGGCTGTATTGGAGCCCAAATTGGATTGGTTGACCAAGCAAGATTCGTAGTGCCGGATGTCGGTTAAATCGACTCCCAGGATAGCGCAAGATTGCGCGCTCTACAACGCAAGAGAAGTGTTGAGATTTGTCAACCTTTAAAACTGAGCATTTCTGAGCAATTTCCTCACTTTTGAGGAGATCCAGACGCTGACGTAAATTTTAACGGGAGCAGAATTGCTCTGGTTACGCACAGAAGTGTGAGAATAGGGGTATCCACCATTTTGAGCAGACCTGCTGCCATTTCCCCCACAAGTTGGGGAAAGTTGACGGCTCAAGATTGAGCTTTCCACACAACTGAGGAAAAGGACTGCTGAAAATTCAGCCGTACTATCTGCCTTATATCGGGGCGGAAGTTACTCAAATTTATGCATCTTTTCAACTTGTTGGGAAAATAATATTTAATTCCCGGAAGTGCATATTACGCACATCTGAATTTCAGAAGTCAGTTAAACCGACATCCGAATTTTTGAGTATAAGTAACCGGACGCAATTTTGCGTTGAGTAAATCCAAAGTGTACCGGAAAGTACGGGTTTAGATAAGCTCAGTTTTGAGCTGATCTTGTGTTTTACCGGGACAGATAGTGTCGAGAAACACGACGGATTTAAAGGTGATTGTGAGGTGAATTGATTTTTACAAGAAGATAATGAAGTGGCAGCAGGGAATTGATACTTGAGTAAGAATATGCTATAATCTCGGCAGGGAAACCGAAGCCGGGCGGCTTACCCTCTTTTACGGAGGGGCAACCCTCCAGACGAAAGAAAGGAGGGCGATGCCAATGTGTGTTACATATACTGATTTGATTCAGTTGTTAATATTCATTGTTGCCCTTGTCAGTCTTTGTTATGAGATTTTCAAGGATAAACGAAAATAGCCGCCATTACTCGCAATAATGACGGCAGTTTAAAATAACAGCTTTTATTTTACCGGGTAAGCCGCTTGCGGTTTCCCTTTTTGTATCTTCAATATAGCACATCTGTATCAATTCTGCAAGATGATAGGTTACATTTTACATATCCTAAGAATATCCCGGCACTTTCGGCAGCCTAAAAAAAAGAGCATGGTTATATTTGTAATGCCCTAAAAGAGTATCAAGACATTTCGGACACCCTAAAAAGACCATTCATTGAAATCAATAGATAATTCTGGATAAATACCAGACGCTACAATATCTGAAAATGAATATTCTATAGTGTCTTCAGATTCAAAATTATAAACCGTGATTCGATTCTTATCACTGTCAACAATCCAGTATTCCCGGACGCCAGCAGTACGATATTTGAATAATTTGATATAGTAGTCCATTCTCCGACTGCTTGGTGAGACAATTTCAATGATCCAGTCAGGGGCACCGTTGCAGCCTTTTTCAGTGAGTTTATTCTGGTCACAAATAACAGCAATATCCGGCTCTACATAGTTTTTATCATCCTGATTGAGAAATACGGCAAATGGAGCAATATCAACTTCACAAGATCCGTTTTTGCTTTTGATGAAATTATTGATCACTGTAGAAAGTTCTACGGTGATGCGCTGATGTTTGCGGCTTGGCGGCGCCATCATATAGACTTGACCGTCAATCAGTTCTGCACGTTGTCCATCTGGCAGAGAATAGATGTATTCAGTGGTGTAATCTTGGTGCTGTTTCGGTAATGGCATGGCAATACTCCTTTCGTAATGAGTGTTTGTAGTTACGGGGGAATTATTCAGAGTCACGTTCCATTCGTTCATCAATGGCTTTTATTTTTGAAAGCGTTCGAAGTCAATAATCAAATTATACCCCATAACAGATAGAATTTTTTCGGCATCTTCAAAGCCGAAGTTTTTCTTGTTTAGTAATTTTGTCAATCCTTGTGGTTTGATATTTATTTTATCAGCAATTTCTCGTTGCGACATTTTAGTTTCCAACATGAGCTTTTTGATTTCTATTACAATTTGTTCATTGTTTTCATATTTCACTGGCATTATAACACCTCACTTTCTAAAGTGATTATAACAAGAAAAAGGTTATAAATCAATCATATAAAATTAGAAATAATAAAAAACATATTACAAAAAGGTTGACATATAACCTAAAAAGGGTTATAATAAAACCATAAGATAAAGCAAGGCAAACGAACAGCCCGAAAAGCTGCTAAGCTGAAAGCCATATCCCTGTGATCGGTCGAAAGGATGCGGAAATAGTCAGGAAGATGCTTCAGCCGGATGCCTACAGTATCTTAAAGAAGGAGGAAGATCAATGAAATACGATTTGAAATCAATCATGTTGAGAGCATGGAAGAACCACAGAAAATATAAAGAACTTTCTTTTGCAGAGTGTTTACACAGAGCATGGATCACGGCAAAAGAGGAAAGCATCAACGCTGAACGCATTGAGAGAGCAAAAGCGGCAGCAGGCGTTGAGGAAGTAACAAAAACATGGAGTGAGTGGAAGAAAGCAGGTTATGAAGTAATACACGGTAGCAAAGCGTTGTTCGGAACAGAGCTGATCTGGGGGAGCAAGGGAGACGGAGCAATCTATAAAGCGAGATTTTTCGGTCAGTCACAAGTACAGGAGGTAACAGCATGAGAAAGTTAAGAGATGGATGAACCGAAAGAAAAGAGCGAAACACTTCAAAATGTATCAGCTTGAGCCGGCTTCAAATGTGATCCGGATTCAGCCAGACATACAGATGATTTCAGTTGAAAGATAAGAAAAAGCCCATACAAGTGCGGCAACACTGTATGAGCAAGTAACCCAGCACGAGGGGTTAAGCAGAGTATAGCACGCCTGCTGCCCCTTTTCAAGAGAAAGGATTGATACCAATGGAGAAGAAAGCTATAAACTTATGTGACAAAATAAGAGAAGAGGAATTGGAGATTCCGCAGTCATTTGATTTGTCTGTAAAGCATTTGTACGATTTACAGAATAATGTACCGGATAAGTACGATAAGATCTGCTTAGCATTCAAATTCGGCTATATGCAAGCGCAGAGAGCAGAAAAAGTGAATAAGACGAAAGAGGAGAATAATCAGTTGCCGAGTCTTTTGTCACAGTTAAGACCGGAAGATTATAGAATCAAACGCCAGATAGAAGCAATCTTATACAGGTATCTGGAGAAACGGGACAGGCTGCCAGATGCAGAGCAGTATGATCGCAAGAAATCAATTATGCGAATAATCGACAGCATGGAAAATGAAGAGAGACTGGAACTTGTTTGTTGATCAGCACATTATAATATGCCATTTTCAGAAAAATAAATAGTGCAGAAATAATACGGGGATCTTCCATCCCCGAACCCCTGGAATCCTTGTTATAACAGTAATAGAAAAAATTATTACCGTTATAACAAGGCTAAAAATGGGATGTTTTAATTTTCCGAATTCTGCAAATTATAGCATCAAATAAAATGCGTTGTAACACTTGTTGAAAGATTTGCAAGGAATTTAGTAAGTAGTGGGAGAACTGATAATGGGAGATAGAGAGAATAAACAGGAATTAAGCGCATCCGCTACATACAAAAAGAAATTCATTCTTGAAGAAATAGAGAAAATGAACGAGGAAAACATAGGTCTTATATATGCTTTCATGCTGGGACGGACGGGAAAAGCCCATTAGAATTAGTGACTACAAGAAATAACTGCCCTCTCCGGGAAGATGCGCCAACATCAGAACCGGAGCGGCAGCAGGAAGAGAGGTGAGAAAAATTGTATTGTGTAATTCAAGAAGTTGAGAGAAAAAGGAAGAATCAAAACGGATATTCAAAAGAGCTGAAATCAGAATATATGCAGATGTCCATAAACGGACAGGACGAGAGCCACTACTGGCACCATTACAGCGAGGAACGTTTTGAGAGAGACATCAAGAAAGCATACCGGATCACCATTCACGAAAGCTACCGGGAGAATGGGAAAGTGAAGAAAAAGCAGTTTGGGATTTGTACCGTTGATTATTATGACCTTGCTACAGACTGGTTTTGCCTGTATGACTGGGGAAATAGCAAAATAGAGACTGCTGCCAAAGAGCTGAATTGTTCAGAAGAAGAGCTTTACACTTTGATTGAGAAGAAGCTAGAGCCTATACAGGAGCGGATCATAGAGGAATTTAAGCAGACAGAATGTTACAACGCATTTTATTTGATGCTATAATTTGCAGAATTCGGAAAATTAAAACATCCCATTTTTAGCCTTGTTATAACGGTAATAATTTTTTCTATTACTGTTATAACAAGGATTCCAGGGGTTCGGGGATGGAAGATCCCCGTATTATTTCTGCACTATTTATTTTTCTGAAAATGGCATATTATAATGTGCTGATCAACAACAGAAGAATACAAGACGCATGAAGAGCATGAGAAGATTACAACGTTGTACGCTGCCAGAAAAGTAGAATTCAATGCAAAGTATAATCTGTCAGGGAATGAATATGACAAGTGCTATGACGTATTCGGTGTATTGCAGAAGCCGGAATATCTAAAGAAGATAGAAGCTGATCATGAAGCAAGGCAGCGATATGAGCAGGAAAGCCGTAGGTATTACGAAGAATATTACAATAACTACAATCAGGATTCAAGCAGTAGTTACGGCGGTTCAATATCGAATACCTACAAGGAAGAAGATAAGGCAGTTTTGAAGCAGTTCTACCGGGAGTTATCTAAGAAATTTCATCCAGATGCGAACCCAGATACGGATACTTCACAGCAAATGCAACTATTGAATCAGTTGAAACAGGAATGGGGATTGTAGTTATTTGAAAATGAAATGCAATACCTACAGAAAATAGGCGTGATACTAAGAAATGCCAAGGTAAAATGAGAACGGGACACACTCGGAAATACTCGGATGTTAAGAAATGTTAAGGTGATAGATGGATGTGGAGATTTTGGAGTCCCTAAAAAGAGTATTCGGACATTTCGGACACCCTAAAAAGAGCAACCCAAGATTTCCGAGTCTCTAAAAAGGAGGTGAAGCCTATGGAACAGATTAGAACCATATACAGGGAAGTATTCAGCAAGTCCCCTGCTGCCATTGGAGCAGATCAAAAGCTCACAGAGGAAATTGAGCAGGAGATTGAAGAACGAAAAAGAAGAGCAGGGCAAGCCCTCACAGAAGAGGAATGGACAGATCTGGTATTTGCCGGCAGCAGTTACGGGCAGATGCAGGGATTTGAAAGCGGCTTCCAGTATGCAATAACACTGATGGTTGAGAGTCTATGCAATTAAAAAGCCCCACAGTGCGGCAACACTACGGGGCAAAAACCAAAATAACCCAATACATGAAATATAGGGCTACCATGATTATAGCGGTCATGTAGTCCTATTTCAATACGAACTGTTGTTTGTAGAGAGGAGACAATATGGCAGTTGACAAGAGAGGAAGAAAGCTTCCAAAGGGAATACGACAGCGTTATAATGATTTTGAGGGGCGTTTTATGTACCAAGGGGAAAGATACCTTGTACATGGGAAAACGGTCACAGAGACGCAGAAAGCAATGACAGAGTTAAAATATAGGCTAGAGCATGGTTTATTTGTCGAGAGAAAGAAGATCACTTTAAATGAATGGTTTGATACATGGATGGAAGAATACAAAAATAATCAGGTGAAAATAGGAACATGCATAAATTACAGGGAGTATTACAAGAATAATATCAAAGATGTATTAGGGAACAAAGTTCTGACAGATATTAGGCCGGAACACATTCAAAAATTATATAACGATATGGTGAAAGCAGGGTATGCCGTTTCGAGTATTAAAGTTGTTTCATCATCATTAAGCGGATGTTTGCAGCAGGCATATAAAAATCGATTGATCGAGCAAAATCCCTGTAGATTATGTACGTTACCAAGAGAAAAAGAGCGGAAAGTCAAACAGGCTATGACGAAAGAACAGCAGGATTTATTTATGAAATATGCAGAAGATAGTTATCTATACAATTATTTTTATATACTTCTGAGAACAGGGATAAGAAGTGGAGAAGCAAGAGGGCTAAAAGCGTCAGATATAGATAAAAAGGGAAAAGTATTACATATAGTCAGGAATTTGCGATATGTAAACGGGAAAGGATATATAGAGGACACGCCCAAGACAGTGACATCCAGAAGAGATATCCCATTAACAAACGACATGATCCGGGCATTGGATAATCAAAAAGGTTTCTGGGGATTCAAGGTGGAAAAAATAGATCGATACTTATTCTGTACAGAAAAAGGCGAGGTGCTGAAACAGTGCAGGGTACAAGGGGAAATCAATCGCATTACTGACAGAATCAGGTGCGATGGAAAAGAGTTCCCGTACATTACACCGCATACTTTCCGGCACACTTTCGCTACAAGAGCAATCGAAGCAGGAATGCAGCCGCAGGTATTAAAAACCATTCTGGGACATAGTTCGCTTGCTATGACAATGGATTTGTACAGTCATGTATTGCCAGATACAAAAGCGCAGGAAATGGAGAAAATAGCAAACATATTTTAAGAGAGGGCAGCAGTTAGCTGCTCTTTTGCTTAGTTTGCACAGTCCCAAAAAAGTCCCAAAAAGGTACCAAATTGCAAAAAACAGGATAAACCGTGATAAAATGAAAACAGCAAAAAACAGCGTATTTTCAAGGGAAAACGGTGTTTATTAAATCATAATAAATTTACATGAAAATTTCACAATGTTTTTATTGATTTATGGGAAACCTGTATTTATAATGGGGATAGTGGACTTTAGGAGGAAAAGAATGGACAATCAAAACAACAGAAATAATAAGAACAATCCCAAAAACAACCGTCAGGGATGGGGCGTCATTCTTGTGACGACACTGCTGACGGCGTTTCTCGTTATGGGACTGTTTTCGCTGATGCAGGGGAGCGACCCGCAGGAGATCAGCTACGATAAGTTTTTAAAGATGGTAGATGAGAAAAAAGTAGAAAAAGTAACGATCGATTCTGCCAAAATCTATATTACGCTCACAGATGAAGCGAGAAAAGAAGCAATCAAGAAAAACCAGGAAGAAAATACAGCAACCGCAGAGCTTCTTGAGCAGATTGAAGAAAAGACTGCGGGAGGAGAGAGAGAACCTGACTATTATACAGGCGCGGTAAAAGATGATACACTTTCCCAGCGTTTGTACGATGCGGGAGTAGAGTATGAACAGAATATACCGGATACGATGTCTTCGCTGATATTCGAAGTATTTATCACGGCGATCCTTCCGCTGATCCTGATATTCCTTTTAATGAATTTTGTGATGAAGAGGATGTCAAAAGGCAGCGGTATGATGGGAATCGGAAAGAGCAATGCCAAGGTATATGTTGAAAAGCAGACCGGGGTAACATTCCAGGATGTTGCAGGAGAGGACGAGGCAAAAGAATCCCTGCAGGAAGTCGTAGATTTTCTGCATAATCCGGGCAAATATACCGGAATCGGAGCAAAACTGCCAAAGGGTGCGCTTCTGGTGGGACCTCCGGGAACAGGTAAGACGCTGCTTGCCAAGGCAGTTGCAGGAGAAGCGAAGGTGCCGTTCTTCTCCCTTTCAGGTTCTGCGTTTGTAGAGATGTATGTGGGAGTCGGTGCATCCCGTGTGCGTGACCTGTTTAAACAGGCGCAGCAGATGGCGCCGTGTATTGTATTTATTGATGAGATCGATGCGATCGGTAAGAGCCGTGACAATGCCATGGGAAGCAATGATGAGCGCGAGCAGACACTGAACCAGCTTCTGGCAGAGATGGATGGATTTGATACGAACAAAGGTCTGCTGTTACTTGCAGCGACCAACCGTCCGGAAGTACTCGATCCGGCACTTTTGCGTCCGGGGCGCTTTGACAGACGGATTATCGTAGATAAACCGGATTTAAAAGGCCGTGTGGACATTTTGAAAGTACACTCCAAGGACGTCAAGATGGACGAGACGGTGGATCTGGAGGCGATCGCGCTTGCTACATCAGGTGCAGTTGGCTCGGATCTTGCCAATATGATTAACGAAGCTGCGATCACAGCGGTAAAGCATGGCAGACAGGTTGTCAGCCAGAAAGATCTGTTTGAAGCTGTGGAAGTAGTTCTTGTAGGAAAAGAGAAAAAAGACCGCATTATGAATGAGGAAGAGCGCCGGATCGTATCTTACCATGAAGTGGGGCATGCACTGGTCAGCGCGTTGCAGAAAGATGCGGAGCCGGTACAGAAGATCACGATCGTGCCAAGAACCATGGGAGCGCTTGGATATGTGATGCAGACGCCGGAAGAAGAGAAGTTCTTAAACACTAAGAAAGAGCTGGAAGCAATGCTGGTCGGACTTTTGGCCGGTCGTGCGGCGGAAGAAGTTGTGTTTGATACGGTGACGACAGGTGCGTCCAATGACATTGAAAAGGCGACGAAGGTTGCCAGAGCAATGATCACACAGTACGGAATGTCTGAGAAGTTTGGCCTGATCGGGTTAGAGTCTGTACAGAGCCGTTACCTGGATGGCCGTGCGGTGATGAACTGTGGAGAAGCGACAGCAGCTGAGATTGATGCTGAAGTAATGGAGATGCTCAAGGCTGCATATGAAGAGGCAAAACGCCTACTTCGGGAAAACAGAGAAGCACTGGATAAGATTTCAGAATTCCTGATCGAGAAAGAGACGATCACCGGAAAAGAATTTATGAAGATTTTAAGAAAGGTGCAGGGGATCGAAGAGAGCGAAGAACTGGAAACAAAGAAAGAAGCCAGAATCGCGATGAAACCTGTGGAAGAACCGGAAGAAGGTTCCGAGTTTACAGAAGAATAGGTGAGACAGAGAAGGACAGGATTTTTATCTTGTCCTTTTTTTAAAAAGCATTTATAATAAATGGCATGGAAAATTATAATTTTGATATACAGGAAGAATTGAAAAAACTCCCGGCAAAACCGGGCGTTTATATTATGCATGATGAACGGGATCATATCATCTATGTAGGAAAGGCGATCAGCCTGAAAAACCGGGTGCGTCAGTATTTTCAAACCAGCCGGAATAAAGGTGTGAAGATTGAGCAGATGGTGACGCATATCCGTCGATTTGAGTACATTGTCACAGATTCAGAACTGGAGGCACTGGTACTGGAATGCAATCTGATCAAAGAGCATCATCCGAAATACAATACCATGCTGATGGATGATAAGACATATCCGTTTATCAAGGTGACAGTAAATGAAGACTTTCCGAGAGTGATGCTGGCAAGACAGATGCTCAAAGACAAGGCGAAATATTTTGGGCCGTATACAAGCGGGCAGGCAGTCAGAGATACGATTGATCTGCTTCACAAGTTGTATCATGTCCGCAGCTGCAACCGGAATCTGCCAAAAGACATCGGAAAAGAGCGCCCTTGCCTTAATTACCATATCAAGCAATGTGATGCGCCTTGTCAGGGGTATATTTCAAAAGAAGAATATGGAAAAGCCATCTCAGAAGTGATCCGTTTTCTGAATGGAAATTTTGACGGGATTTTGAAGGATCTGGAAGAGAAGATGCAGAAGGCTTCGGAAGAACTGAAATTTGAGAAAGCCATAGAGTATCGCGAACTGCTCGGAAGCGTAAAAAAGATTGCTCAGAAGCAGAAAATCACAGACAGCAGCGGAGAGGACAGAGATATTCTTGCAGCAGCAATACAAGAGGAGGATGCGGTCGTTCAGGTATTTTTTATCCGGGGAGGCCGCCTGATCGGAAGGGATCACTTCTATCTTTGGATTTCCAAGGGAGAGACCTGCGGTGAGATCCTGGATAGTTTTATCAAGCAGTATTATGCGGGGACGCCGTTTATTCCGGGAGAACTGATGCTGCAGGAAGAGATTGAAGATGCCTCGCTTCTGGAAGAATGGCTGAGTGTAAAACGAGGAGGAAAAGTCAATATCCGCGTGCCGAAAAAAGGCACGAAGGAAAAACTGGTGGAACTGGCTGCCAACAATGCAGCCCTGGTTCTCAGTAAAGACAGAGAACGTCTGAAAAGAGAAGAGGGAAGGACCATCGGAGCAGTCCGGGAGATTGAAAAACTGATCGGGATTTCGGATATCCGCCGTATGGAGGCATATGATATCTCGAATACGAATGGATTTGAGTCTGTCGGATCCATGGTTGTTTATGAGAGAGGAAAGCCCAAGCGGAATGACTACCGGAAATTCAAGATCAAAGGAATTGAAGGTGCGGATGACTACGGAAGCATGCGGGAGGTGCTTACAAGAAGATTCACCCATGGGCTCAAAGAACAGAAGGAAAGTAAAGAGATTGGAGGTTTCAGCAGTTTTCCGGATCTGATTCTGATGGATGGAGGAAAAGGACAGGTCAATGTGGCTCTTCAGGTCTTGGATGATCTGCGGTTGAATATCCCGGTGTGTGGTATGGTCAAGGATGACTATCACCGGACAAGAGGACTTTATTATGAAAATCAGGAGATCGCCATTGACAAAAACTCAGAGGCGTTTCGGTTGATCACGCGGATTCAGGATGAGGCACATCGGTTTGCAATCGAATATCACCGTTCTTTAAGAAGTAAAGGACAGGTGCATTCGATTCTGGATGATATTGAGGGAATCGGACCGGCGAGACGTAAAGCGCTGATGCGGAACTTTATGAGTCTGGATGCTATAAAAGCAGCTTCGGTGGAAGAGCTTGCCCAGATTCCGTCAATGAATGAAAAAGCGGCAGAATCTGTGTACAAGTTTTTTCATAAGTGATATAATTGAACGCAGGAAATGCTTAGAAAAGGAGAACATTATGGGACAAGGCGTAAGTTTAAAAGAAATTGTAGAAAAAATGAACCTGAAAAATCTGACACCGGATGTGGATTTGGTTGAAAAATATGTTCAGGTGCCTGATATCAACAGACCGGCTCTGCAGTTATCCGGATATTTTGATCATTTTGACTCGGATCGTGTACAGGTTATCGGATATGTTGAATATACGTATCTTCAGACACTTGAGGAAGCGAAAAAGATGAAGATGTACGATGAGCTGTTATCGCATAAAATTCCATGCCTGATCTTCAGCCGTGCATTAGAACCGGATCAAGAGCTTTTAGAAAAGGCTACACAGGCGGATACACCGGTTCTGATCACACAAAAATCAACATCCTCTTTCATGGCGGAGCTGATTCGCTGGATGAATGTGAAACTGGCACCGTGTATTTCCATTCACGGAGTACTTGTGGATGTGTATGGTGTCGGTGTACTGATTATGGGAGAGAGTGGAATCGGTAAGAGCGAGGCAGCGCTGGAGCTGATCAAGAGAGGACATCGTCTGGTAACAGATGACGTGGTAGAGATCCGTAAGGTCAGCGATGATACGCTGGTTGGTTCTGCACCGGATATCACCAGACATTTTATCGAGCTTCGTGGTATTGGAATCGTAGATGTGAAGTCCATGTTTGGTGTGCAGAGCGTCAGGGAGACACAGAATATCGATCTGGTCATCACACTGGAAGACTGGAGCAGAGAAAAAGAATACGATCGTCTCGGACTGGAAGAGACGTATACGGAATTTCTGGGCAACAAAGTAGTATGCCATAACATTCCGATCCGTCCGGGAAGAAATCTGGCGATCATCGTGGAGTCAGCAGCGGTCAACCACAGACAGAAACAGATGGGATATAACGCTGCACAGGAATTATATAAAAGAGTTCAGAACAGTTTGACAAAAAGGAAATAGGAGAGCAGGAAGATGAAATATTGTTTTGGAGTAGATATTGGTGGAACAACAGTGAAAATGGGCTTGTTCGAGGCAACGGGGACTATTTTGGAAAAATGGGAGATCAAGACCCACACAGAAGAAGAGGGAAAGGCAATCCTTCCGGATGTTGCTGCATCACTCAAGGAGAAAAAAGCAGAGCATGATCTGGCAGATGCGGATATTATCGGAGTAGGTGTAGGTGTTCCTGCACCGGTGACAGAAGAGGGAATCGTCTTTGGAAGTGCAAATCTCGGCTGGAAATACAAAGAAGTGAAAAAAGAGCTGGAGGAGCTGACCGGACTGGACGTGGAAGTCGGAAATGATGCCAATGTAGCAGCCCTTGGTGAGATGTGGAAAGGCGGCGGAGCCGGATATAAGAACCTGATTATGGTAACGCTTGGAACCGGAGTCGGCGGCGGCATCATTGTTGGGGGAAAGATTCTGACAGGAAGCCACGGAGCAGGCGGAGAGATCGGGCATCTTCGAGTAAATCCTCACGAAACAGAAAGCTGCGGATGTGGAGGAAAGGGATGCCTGGAGCAGTATGCATCTGCAACTGGGATTGTGCGTCTTGCAAAAAGAAAACTGGAGCAGGAGACAAGAAACACGATTTTAAACAGGAATGATCTGTCTGCAAAATCAGTATTTGATGCGGTGAAAGCAGATGATTCAGTGGCAAAAGAGATTGCAGAGTCTTTCGGAAATTATCTTGGACGTGCTCTTGCAAATCTGGCAGCAGTGATCGATCCGTCCATTTTTGTGATCGGCGGCGGGGTATCAAAAGCCGGGGAGATTCTTCTTGAATATGTAGAAAAGCCATTTCAGGAGAATGCGTTCTTTGCAAATAAAGATGTAAGATTTGCCCTTGCAACACTTGGTAACGATGCAGGAATCTGTGGTGCGGCAAAACTGGTTCTGGATGATTTTGCAGAGTAGAAAAACAATCATTTGACAGGAAATAAAAACGTACAGATGGCAGGAGTGGAAGAAAATCTGCAATCTGTACGTTTTTTCGTTTATGAACAACCTTTTGAAAATATTGGAAGAAAACAAAAAGGGTTGAAAGCCGAAGCCTTCAACCTTTTTTACACAAGCTGGAAATCGGATTTGAACCGACGACCCCTTCATTACGAGTGAAGTGCTCTACCGACTGAGCTATTCCAGCAAGTGTTCGTTCTGATTGAACGAACCTCAATTATTATAGCGCTTTTGTAATAGAAATTCAACTCTTTTTTGTAAAAAAATTACTGTTTTTGGGTTCTGTTCCCTGAAAACCTTGCCAATGCGCAGTATTTGATTTAAAATAAATTTCAGAATGAAAACGTCGGGGATGCGAATCAACAGGAAAAGGGGGCAGGGATATGAGTATAGATTTAACGAATGGACCTGTGACGAAAAAAATGATGTTGTTTTCTCTGCCTCTGATTGCCGGAAATCTTCTGCAGCAGACGTATAATATTGCAGACACTGTGATCGTAGGAAGGTTTCTCGGAGCAGATGCTCTGGCGGCAGTGGGATCCTCATATGCACTGATGACGTTTTTGACTTCGATTCTGCTGGGGCTCTGTATGGGAAGTGGTGCATTATTTTCCATCCGGTATGGGGAAAAGAATGAAGAAAAACTAAAAGAGAGTATCGGCGCTTCATTTCTGATGATTGCTGCAGTGGCAATATTGCTGAATGGACTGGTCTGCCGGAACACAGGATGGATTCTGGAGTTTTTACAGGTGCCGCAGCAGGTATATGACGGGATGAGAACATACCTGGAAGTAGTATTCACCGGAATTTTTGCAACATTTTTATATAATTATTTTGCCTCTCTTTTGAGAGCGGCAGGAGAATCTTTGATTCCGTTGATCTTTCTGGCAGTCTGTGCCGTTCTGAATATTGTTCTGGATCTGTGGTTTGTGATCGGACTGGATGCAGGAATTGCCGGAGCGGCAGTTGCGACTGTACTCTCTCAGTGGATTTCCGGAATCGGAATTGCAGTCTACACCTGGGGGAGATGTCCGCAGTTTCGTCTGAGAAGGAGAGATTTCAGAATTACAAAAGATACGTTTGGCGAGATTTTCCAGTTTTCGTTTTTGACCTGTGTTCAGCAGTCTGTTATGAATCTGGGAATTTTGATGGTGCAGGGGCTGGTAAACAGCTTCGGACCGATTGTAATGGCGGCATTTGCCGCAGCTGTGAAGATTGATTCATTTGCATATATGCCGGTGCAGGATTTCGGAAATGCGTTTTCCACTTTTGTGGCACAGAATTACGGGGCCGGAAAACAGGAGCGGATCCGGGAAGGTGCAAGAAAGTCGGTGCTGCTCGTACTGGGGTTTTGTCTGGTGATCTCAGCGTCAGTTTTTGTGTTTGCAAAGCAGCTGCTTTTGATTTTTGTTCAGCCATACGAAACAGAAATTCTGGCAGTTGGAATTCAATACTTGCGGATTGAAGGTGTGTTTTATTTTGGAATCGGATTCCTGTTTTTGTTTTATGGATATTACCGGGCGGTCAGAAAACCGGGAATGTCGGTTGTGCTGACTGTGATCTCTTTGGGGACACGGGTAGTACTGGCATATGTATTGTCAGCGGTTCCTCAGATCGGGGTGTCAGGAATCTGGAGTGCAGTTCCGATCGGATGGATTCTGGCAGATATTGCAGGATGGATTTATTATAAGAAATTACAACAAAGATGAGTATATTATGGAAATGAGGGTTAACAAATGGAGAAAAAAGTAGACAGAAGAGTCATTAAAACGAGAAGGCAGTTAAAAAAAGGACTTGCAGCGCTGATGAAGGAAAAAAGCGTGAATCAGATCACAGTCAAAGAGCTGGTAGAAGAAGTGGATATCAATCGTTCCACATTTTACCTTCATTTTAAAGACATTCAGGACCTTTTGAGAGAAATCGAAGAGAATATGGAAGCGCAGATCAAAAGAGCGATCGAAGAGCATCCGATCGTATCCGGCAATGAAAATGCGTTTTATTTTATAGAAGATATGTTTCGTGTATTAGATGAAGAGCGGGAGATCAGTAAAGCGCTGATCGGTCCCAACGGAGATATGGGATTTATCCACCGCATTGAGCGGATCATCAAAGAGAACAGCAGGGGGACGCTGGAGAAGATGTTTCCGGGTAAGAAAGAGGATCTCAAATATTTTTACGCGTTTTGTCTGAGCGGATGTCTTGGGCTTGTGAAAGTGTGGCTCAATGAAGGGGAAGAAAAATCACCGGAAGAAATGGCACAGATGACATTTAATATGATCGCAAATGCGAAGGATGCGTTCTGTCAGACAGCATCGGATTTTCTTGACAAGTAAATGTGATATCACGTAAGATAAACGTTGAATAAGTGAGAGAGGATGAGAGAGATGAAGAGAGAAAAATTTGGCTCAAGGCTTGGATTTATCCTGATTTCAGCAGGATGTGCCATCGGGCTTGGAAATGTATGGAGATTTCCATATATTACCGGACAATACGGGGGTGCGGCATTTGTGCTGATCTACCTGTTTTTCCTGTTAACACTGGGACTTCCGATCATGGTCATGGAGTTCTCGGTAGGGCGTGCGAGTCAGGCAAGTATTGCGCTTTCCTTTGATAAGCTGGAACCAAAGGGGACCAGGTGGCACTGGTATAAATATTTCGGGATGGCAGGAAATTATCTGCTGATGATGTTTTATACCACGATTGGCGGATGGATGATTTTGTATTTCGTGAAAATGGCGGCAGGGCAGTTTGAGGGACTTGACGCAAAAGGGATTGAAGCGGAGTTTGCAAATCTGACAGCGAGACCGGGATTGATGTTTGTGTGTATGGCAATCGTTGTAATCCTGTGTTTTGCAATCTGCAGCATGGGGCTTCAGAAAGGAGTGGAGAAGATCACAAAGGTGATGATGATCCTGCTGCTTGCTCTGATGATTATTTTAGCAGTACGTTCTGCCACACTTCCGAATGCAGGAGAGGGAATTCGGTTCTATTTACTGCCGGACTTCGGCAAGGTGAAAGAAGCAGGTGTATTTGAAGTCGTCTATGCAGCCATGGGACAGTCCTTCTTTACGCTGAGTCTTGGGATTGGAGCGATTGCGATCTTTGGAAGCTATATTGATAAGAAACGGGCGCTGACAGGGGAGGCAATCTGTGTTACGATTCTGGATACCTGCGTGGCGCTGATCGCGGGGATGATCATTTTTCCGGCATGCTTTGCGTTCGGAGTGAACCCGGGACAGGGACCAAGTCTGATCTTTATCACACTGCCGAATATTTTTAATGCGATGAGCGGCGGAAGAATCTGGGGAACTCTGTTCTTCCTGTGTATGTTCTTTGCAGCAGCATCTACGATCATTGCCGTATTTGAAAATATCATTACATTTGCCATGGAACTGACCGGATGCAGCAGGAGAAAATCTGTAATCTGCAATCTGATCGCAATCCTGGTTTTATCTGTTCCATGTATTCTCGGATTTAATGTATGGAGTGGGATTTCTCCTTTGGGCGCAGGAAAAAATATTTTGGATTTTGAAGATTTCCTGGTAAGCAACAATCTGCTTCCGCTTGGAAGTCTGATTTATCTTCTGTTCTGCACCAGCCGGTATGGATGGGGATGGAAGAAGTTTACAGAGGAGGCAAACAGCGGACAGGGAATCCGATTCCCAAAATGGTCAAGAATCTATGTATCGTATATCCTGCCTTTGATCGTATTGTTTATCTTCGTACAGGGATATATTACGATGTTTTAGGAGTGTGAGAGATAGAAGATGGACAACAGAATTTCTTTTATGAATGATTACAGTGAGGGAGCATGCGAGGAAATCTTAAGGCGGATGAGCGAAGAAAATCATGCTCAACATACAGGATATGGCCTAGATTCTTTGTGTGAAGAAGCGAAAGAATGTATTTATCAGGAAATGGAAATGAGAGAAGCATCTATCCATTTTCTGGTAGGAGGAACCCAGACAAACAGAACGGTGATTGCGGCAGCACTTAGACCTTATGAGGCAGTGATCGCGGCTAAAACAGGACATATCAATGTTCATGAGACGGGAGCGATAGAAAACAGCGGGCATAAGGTCATTGCTGTGGAAGCGGAGGATGGGAAACTTACGTCTTGTGCAATCGAACAGGCAGTTCTTACACATACAGATGAGCATATGGTAAAACCAGCGATGGTGTACATTTCGAATGCTACAGAGCTTGGAACAATTTATTCCAAAAGGGAGCTTACAGAAATTTCTGATATTTGTCAGAAATATCATTTGAAGTTGTTTTTAGATGGTGCAAGGCTGGGAAGTGCTCTGACCTGCTCTGGAAATGACTGCAGTATGAGCGATATTGCAGAATTATGTGATGTATTTTACATAGGTGGAACAAAAAACGGAGCATTGTTTGGAGAAGCTGTTGTGATCCTGAATCCGGATATTGACAGAGATTTTCGTTATATGATCAAACAGAACGGCGCAATGTTGGCAAAAGGGTGGCTTTTGGGTATTCAGTTTCTTGGGTTGTTTGAAAATGGAGCATTTTACCGTCTGGCAGAACATGCAAACCGGATGGCGGAGAAAATCCGTACATGTCTGAAAAGTCAGAAAATCGAGTTGTTTGTTGAGAATCAGACCAATCAGATTTTTCCGATTCTGGAAGATCATCTGTTGGAAAAGCTGGAACGGGAATTTGAATTTACGGTCTGGGAAAAAATTGATGAGACACATACCGCAGTGCGTATAGTGACTTCCTGGGATACGAAAGAAGAGCATGTGGAAAAATTGATACAGGCATTGGAAAAAGAAGAATAGTGAAATAGAAAGAGAGCGTTGCTCCGTCGGGAATGATTCCTTGCGGAGCAGTGCTCTCTTTCTTGTTTTATGGAGTTTATTTCTTGTAAGAAAATTCAAGGTGATAATGTTCAGGAAGAAAGTAAAATTTATTTCGGGCAAATGGTTCATTGGCTTTATTATAATGAATTGCTTCAGTTAGAATCAAAGGAGTCATCACAGGAACGTTTAAAAGTTCAATTTCCATATCGTTTGCATAAATCAATTTAAAGGTCATGTCGATGCGATCCGAATATTGAAATAAGCGATCTAAAATTACTTCCTTTATAGAGTTCGAGTCTGAAGTGGATAGTTCTAATTCATTAAAAAAAAGCATTGGAACTTGTGTAAAAGAATAACCCAAGACAGTTGTATGAGATTTAAAAACACAATTGCAGGCAAGCACAACATCGCTGGAAGAAAGAAGTAGTTTGTCTCGGGCAATGTCTGTTGGAGCAGCGTAATTATAAGAAAGAACTGTATCTGTAACAGTGTGTCTGCTTAATGCCAACATAGGGTTCGGAATTTTTTCATCTGTGTTCTGTTTGATCTGAGGAGCAATCACAGTTCCTTTCCCCTGGGATTTGATAATCATGCCGTCTTCGTTTAAAATTGCCAATGCCTGCCGGAGTGTATTTCGACTTACGCCATATTTTTCGGCTAGAGATGTTTCGCCGGGAAGATGCTCGCCGGGGGGATAAATTCCAGTTACGATATCTGTATATAGGGAATTGTAAACATCGAGATATGCAGGAATACTTTGATGGTGTAATTTTGTTTTCATATGAACACCTCCTTAGTTGTTACAGAATTATTTTAACACAGGTGATCTTGTTTGACAATTGCAGACAAGATACTTTAAAACATATTGACATGCGTTTGATGGGATGGTAAACTTTAGACAAGTTAAACATGTTGAACAAGTAAGGAGGGAAAGAATATCAGACAGTGTAGTGAAGCGGACAGGGAGAAAATTGTGCAGTATTTAAAGGCAGAGCCTGTATATCATACATTTTTACTTTCTGATCTGGAGTGTTATGGATTTGAACATGAATTTCAACAGGTCTATATGCAGGAAAAAGAAGGAATATGTGAGGGTGTTGTTTTGAGATATTACAACAACCTGATTCTTTCAGAGTTTATAGAAAAACCAGAGTGTAAAAAGATTGCAGAACTGGTAACCTCTGAAATTACAACAGTAATGGGAAAAGGTGAAAATGTTGAACAAGTTATGAGATGTGTGGATCGGAAATGGGAGATTATATATAATACGTTGTATGTACATCAAAACATGAAATCGTTAGAAAAAAAAGGAGGGGAGATACGCAGAGCAGAGAAAAAAGATATCGAACGAATTTATGAGTTTTTGATGACATTTCCGGAGATGAGAGCACTTTATGCAGAAAAGGGGATGATTGAAAACAGAATTTGTGGAAAAGAAGGGTTCCATATTATTATGGAAAAAGAAGGAGAGATCATAGCTCATGGGAACAGTGCAGCGACAACCGATCAGACTTGTATGATGGGAGGGATTTGTGTCGCACAGGACATGAGAAAAAAAGGGTATGCAAAAGAGATCTTGCATACATTGTGTGAAGAAATTCGCAGACAGGGAAAAATTCCTTGTATTTTTTCACCAGAAAAAGAGCAGTATTCCATTTTTGAAGAGCTGGGATTCGAGAAATATGGAAGATGGGGCATTGCAAAAGTTTAGGAGAAGTGAGATGGGAAAGAAGTTAAAAACAAAAGATATTTTTGGGTATACAATAGGGTCGATTGGAGATTGTGCGTCATATAATTTTGTACTGTCATTTTTTTCGTTTTTTATGACTACAGTCGCAGGTGTAAGTCCGGCTGTCGCAGGTACAATTATTTCGGTTGCAATTGTATGGGATGCGATTACAGATCCAATCATAGGATATGTGATCGATCATTCTAAAAATAAGCATGGAAAGAGGAGACCGTGGATTTTACGGTCATTGATTCCACTGGGAGCATCAATTGTATTAATGTTTTTGAATGTAGATTTGCCGCAGACAAGCAAGAATATTTACTATTTGATTTTAGTACTTGTATTTTGGACCGCATACACAGCATTCAACATACCATTTTATTCCTTTGGAGCAGTCATTACAGATGTAGACAGCGAAAGAGTGAAGTTGTCTGCATTTCGAGAGGTATTGGGGTATGTAGGAACTTTTTGTGCAAGTTCTGTACCTACATTTATTGTGGGGAAAATGTTGGATGCAGGAGTAAGTCAGGAAAAATCCTGGTTTACAGTGGGAATTCTGGTGGCGGCAATTGCTGTTTCAACGATTTTCCTGATGTGGAAATTTACGGCAGGAAAAGAATCTGAGGAAGAGGTAATTGAGACAGAAAATATTAATGTCAGAGGTTTTCTAAAAAACATTCTCAGTCTGATGAAAATGAAGCCCTATGTTCTGGTAATCCTGTGTGCGCTTATGACGAATGTATATATGACATTGTTTAATTCCAGTTTGTTATATTATGTAACTTATAATATGGGAATGGGAGAAACACAGGCATCTTATATGTTTACCGCTATGACAATCGTATCAATTGTATTTGTTCCATTTGTGACCAAAAGCGTTGCGGTATTCAGCAAAAATAAAGTGTTCGTGGGATGCATGGCATTTAGCGGGATTGCTATGGTGCTCGTGAAATTTACAGGGATACCAAATGTGATCGTGGGATGTATTTATGTGATCCTGGTAGGCGTTGGAACATGTGCATATTGGATGTGTATTTTTAATTTCCTGTATGATGTGGTAGATTATGATGAGTTTAACAGAGGGAAAAAGCGAGATGGAATCATTATGTCTTACTATTCTTTCTTGTTAAAACTTGGGGGTGCGGCAGCTGCAGCTGTACAGGGAGTTTTACTTTCGTCCAGTGGATTTGATGCATCTCAATCTATTCAGAATCCACAGGCATTGGGAATGATAGAAGCTATGTTTACAATTATTCCGGGAATCTGTGTTTTGATTGCAGGTCTCGTTATGGCATTTACACCGTTACAGGATAAGAGAATGAACTGCCTGAGAGAAGCTCTGGAAAATAAACGGATAGGAAAGCCCTATTCTACCAAAGGGTTTGAAATGTTAGTGGCAGAAAATGGAAAGGAGAATTAAAAGATGAGTACAAAGAAAGCAGCAGTGGTAATGCAGACAGATTTTACAAAGGATATTTCCGTATGTACAATGCAGGGAGTGTGCATGATGGTGGATCCTGAATTGAGAGTATTCGATAATACACATGAAATCAAAAATTTTGATACCTATCAGGCATCTACAGCATTGAGTTATGTGGTGGATTTCTGGCCGGCAGGAACCGTATTTGTATCTGTTGTAGATCCAGGGGTAGGAACAGATCGTCGTGCGTGTGTTGCAAAACTGAAAAATGGAAGTTATGTAGTAACTCCGGATAATGGAACACTGACGCATGTGAATCAGTATGTGGGAATTGAGGAAGTCCGTGTCATTGATGAAGAGCGCAACCGATTAAAAAGTACAGAAAAATGTCACATTTTTCACGGAAGAGATTTGTTTGCATATTGCGCAGCAAAACTTGCGGCTGGAATCATCACGTATGAGGAAGTGGGGGAAGCCTATCCTGTAGAAGAAATCGTGGAGCATGAGTTGATCCCATATAAAGTGGAAGGAAATCGTATAACGGGAATGCTTGACAATGCGGATTATCATTTTGGTCTGATCTGCTCCAATATTCCGGCAGAAGTGTTTGAGCAGGAGGGAATCGCATATGGAGATACTGTCAAGGTTCGAATTTTGCAAAGAGGAAAGGAAGCCCCGGTATTTGAGGATAATGTTCCGTTTTGTCGTTCGTTTGGATATGTAGCGGTTGGAGAGCCATTGCTCATGGTCAGTGAGACACTTCAGATACAGATTGCAATTAATTGTGAGAATATGTCGGAGAAATATGGTGTTTTGGCAGGATCAGACTGGACAATGGAAATTGAAAAATAGAAGAGGAAAGAAGTATGAAACCAGCAATTGTTATGCAATCTGATTTTGGAATTGATTCAGGACTTGTAGCGTGCATGCATGGCATTTGCAAGATGATCGATCCGCAATTAGAGACTTACGATATTACGCATCAGATTCCGGCGTTCCAGATTCGAGAAGCATCGTATTGCCTGCAATATACGGTGCCATGCTGGCCCTCAGGGACTGTTTTTGTGTCAGTGGTAGATCCAGGGGTTGGAACGAGCAGACGGGCAAGCGTGGCAAAATTGAAAAATGGAAGTTATGTGGTAACTCCAGATAATGGAACATTGACATTTCTTCACGATATGATAGGAGTAGAAGAAATCCGGGAAATTGATGAGAAAACAAATCGATATCAAAAAACCAAAAATGTCAGTGTGTTTCACGGGAGAGACTTATTCGCGTATTGTGCGGCAAAACTGGCAGCAGGAAAGATTACATATGAAGAGGTCGGACCAGAGTATCCAGTGGAGGAAATTATATTGCACGAACTCCATCATGCAGAAGTCACTACCGGTGATGTGAAAGCAATGATACAAGGATATGATCCGTTTGGGAGTGCGGAAGTTTCTGTACGTAATGAAGAATTTGTGCAGGCAGGCTTTCAATTGGGAGAACGATTGAGAGTTTCTGTTTCGGATGCCAAGCGGGTGATTTTAGACAAAGAAATTTTGTATGAAAGATCGTTTGGGTATGTGCCAAAAGGAGAAGATGTTTTGTTTCAAGATTTGGCTTTATTTGTTACGATTGCATCAAATGAGGCAAATTTTAAAGAGAAATATGGTTTGTGCGAAGAGCAACAGTATAAGGTAAGGATTCGAAGGACAAACAAATAAAAAATGTACCGAGACAAACGAGAGAATACTGTCTCGGTACATTTTTTTCTTATTTTCTCTTTGGCATCTCCCATATATTGTGGTCGGTATGTAACAGCATATGAGCCTTATGGGAAAGCGGAGCTTCCATAAAGTCTTGATAGAGCTTTTGAATATCTGGATTTTCATGGCAGAAGCGAAGTTCGTTGGAAGCATCCAGGAAATAAAGGTTCTGACTTCTGGTTAGAGCAAGTTCTTCACTGTCGTGGATCGGCTGACCTCCGCCGCCTACACATCCTCCCGGACAGGCCATGACTTCCACAAAATCATAATGTGCTTCTCCGCGCTCCATGCGCTCGATCAGGCGACGCGCATTTCCAAGACCGCTGACGATGGCAGTTTTGACAACCAGATCTCCTATCGGAATTTCTGCGGTCATGGTGAATTCATCTTCTCTTGTACGTCTGACAGCATGGAAGGCATCCGCATCGGGATTTTTACCGGTAATCAAGAAGTAGGAAGTCCTCAGCGCAGCTTCCATGACCCCGCCTGTAGCGCCAAAGATCACACCTGCACCGGATGCATCCCGCATCAACTCGTCACATGGAACATCCTGTAAGGTTGTCGGTTCGATGTGAGCTGCGCGGATCATGCGTGTCAGCTCTCTGGTTGTCAGCACAATATCGATATCATGTCCGGCATATTCCTCATAGAAAAGCTCCATGTTCTGCTCTCCTTTTTTTGCCAGACAAGGCATAATGGAAACAGTACAGATATCGTTCGGATCCGCATCAATGGATTTTGCAAAATAGGTCTTCATAGCAGCTCCGAACATTTGCTGCGGAGACTTTGCAGAGGACAGTTGTCTTACGAGATGTGGGTATTGGGACTTGAGAAAGCGAACCCATCCCGGACAGCAGGAAGTAAACATCGGTCGTTCGTTACATTCTCCGGCGGTGAAGCGCTGGATGAATTCATGGGCTTCTTCCATGATTGTCAGGTCTGCAGAAAAGGAAGTGTCAAACACATAATCAAATCCCAGGCGTTTTAAAGCATCGGTGATCTTGCCCATGGTTGCTTCCTGTCTGTCCAGACCAAGAGTTTCACCCCAGGCAGTACGGACAGCAGGCGCGACCTGGACAACCGTGATCTTTTTCGGATTGTCAATGGCTCTCCATGCCTTTGCAGTATCATCCCGTTCTCTGAGAGCTCCGGTTGGACAGTGGGTAATACACTGCCCGCAGAGCGAGCAGTCAGCTTCTTCAATTTTTCGGTTTTTTGACACATGAACCGTGGTGCGGGAACCGGTGCTTTCTACGTCCCATACGTTTAGACTCTGTACTTTATCGCAGATTTGGATGCAGCGCATGCATTTGATACATTTTGCAGAATCACGGATCAGTGGGAAATTCTGATTCCACGGGATGCGTTCAATGTCCAGGTGAAACGGTGTGTCGATGACATTTAAGTCATTGGCAATTTTTTGCAGAGAACAGTTGCCGCTTCTGACGCAGGATGCACAGCGGCAGTCATGCTGAGACAGGATCAGTTCGATCATGTTGCGCCGGTTCATACGAACCTTTGGACTGTTTGTATAAATGACCATTCCATCTTCTACAAGATTATTGCAGGAAGTGATCAGTTTTTCTTTGCCTTCTACTTCTACACAACAGATACGGCATGCACCGATTTCATTGATTTCTTTTAGATAGCAAAGTCTTGGAATCGGGATTCCGTTTTGTTCTGCGGCTTCCAGGATAGTCGTTTCTTCAGCCACCTGTATATGTTTTTGATCAATTGTAAGAGTTACCATAATGTGTTGCGCCCTCCTTTAAAGACTCCAAATCCGAAGTGATCACAGCGCAGACAGCGGTCTGCTTCCTGTTTGGCTTCCTGCTCGGTCATACAGTGTTCAACTCCTTCAAAATCGTGGATTCGTTCACAGACTTCCCGTTCGGTCATATTGACTCTTCCGCATGGAGTGCGGTCATCCAGACGAGGTTTTGGAATTTCAACATCTGCAGTGATGATGTGGTGATATCCCAGATATTCGTCAATATTGGCTGCAATGACTTTGGCTGCTGCAATGGCACGAATGACAGAAGAGGGTCCGGTTGCACAGTCTCCACCGGTGAATACACCTGGGATGTTTTCAAAACCGGCATTCTTTTCAGACATCAGACGGCCGCGCATAACGGAAAAACCAGCCTGTTCAAAGTGTCTGGACTCGATATCCTGGCCAATGGCAACGATCAATGTTGTACAGGGAATAAAAAGATCCGCTTCTCCGGTGGGGCGGATACTTGCACGTCCGTCTTTGATCTGGCTGACCATCTGCGGAGTGACGTACATCCCTTTCAGATGTCCGTTTTGATCGGTCTCAATATGAGAAGGTGATTTTAAAACCTGGACTTCCACGCCTTCTGCGATGGCGCCTTCAATTTCCTCCGGCAGAGCAGTCATGTCAGCAATCCGGCGACGGTATACGATACTGACTTTTTTGGCTCCCAGACGGATTGCAGTGCGGACAGCATCCATAGAGACATTTCCGCCTCCGATCACAGCGACTTCCTGTCCGCTTAAATCAGGCCTGTTTCCAAGTCCGACGTCCCGTAAGAAATGGACGGCAGAAATAACACCGTCTGCTTCCTCACCTTCAATTCCAAGCTTTTTATCCGTGCTCGCACCAATGGAAATCAGTACGGCATCATATTCTTTTCGAAGCTGCTGAATGCTGATCTGATCTCCGATTCTTTCATTGCAGCGGACTTCCACACCCGTATCCAGAATCGCCTGAATATCATGATCCAGCTCTTCTTTTGGCAGCCGGTAGTTTGGAATTCCGTAACGAAGCATTCCCCCAAGCTGTGGGAGCATCTCATAGACCGTTGTCTGGTGTCCCATCAGCTGAAGATAATAAGCGCTGCTTAAACCACAGGGGCCGCCGCCTACGATAGCAATGCGTTTTCCGGTGGACTTGGCACATGACGGGGCAGGAACTTTTCCGGCAAAATCAGAAGCAACGCGTTTTAATCCCCGGATGTTTATTTTATCATCTACCATATTACGGCGGCAACGCGCTTCGCATGGATGTTCACAAATGAATCCGCAGGAGGTAGGAAATGGGTTGTCTTTTCGGATCAGGCGAATGGCATCCGCATAACGTCCTTCTCCGACCAGTGCAATATATCCCGGGATATCTACTTCTGCCGGACATAAAGAAACACAGGGAACCGGCTGGTGATAAGTGCAGGTACAGCGTCCCTGGCGGATGTGCTCTTCGTAATCCTCCCGATATCCGATCAGCCCCTTGTAAACCATGTGGGCGGCTTCATATCCAATGGCACAATCGGCAGAATCCATAATGGAGCGTGCCAGCTCTTCCATTACATCTAACGTCTCTAAAGTGGCTTTTCCATCTAAGACATCGGTGATAAAGTGACTCAATTGTCCCAGTCCGATGCGGCAAGGAACGCATTTCCCACAGGTCTGTGCATGACAAAGATCCAGAAATGCGCGGGATAAGTCAACCGGGCACAGTCCGGGAGGGCTGGATTCGATACGGCGTTCCAGGTCTTTGTACAGACCCTCTACCACGAGCTGTGCCTTGGTTGGAGTGGATAGTTCAAGTCTGCTCATAATTGTTCATCTCTCCTTTACATGAAAAATACGTTGGAAGTCTCCGGAAAGGAGACAAAATTATAGCTAAATTGTAACAGAAAAATCAGAAATAGAAAAGGATTTTTGAGCATGTATGATTTATGGATACTTCTATTGCAAACTATATGGTTTCGAGATACGAAAAGAAGATCTGCTTGTATTCGCCAATGGTTTCCTGAATGTGCATAGATTCTAAACAAAAAATATATGAAAATCCTTTCATTTTTTTATATAGTATTGTGATGAAATTTAGGGAGAATAAGATATATTATTGTCAATTATGACAAAGATAAGAAAGTAATTTCAAAAAATAACATTGATATTGAAAATAATTTCGGAATGAGATAAATATAATATATGGCGCCGAAAAGAAAGGAGTAATTACGAAGATGAGCATACAGCATGATTTGCTGAAAGGTGGTTTGATTGTATCATGTCAGGCTTTAGAAGATGAACCACTGCATTCTGCTTTTATCATGGGGAGAATGGCTAGAGCAGCGAAAGAAGGCGGAGCATGTGGAATCAGAGCCAATACTGTGGAAGATATTAAGGAAATACGTAAGAATGTGTCACTTCCAATTATTGGAATTGTGAAATGTAATTATGCTAAAAGCCCAGTATACATTACACCAACGCTAAAAGAAGTAGACGAGTTGATGACCATAAAACCAGAAATAATCGCTTTAGACGCAACAAACAGAGATCGTCCAGATGGAAAAAGCTTGAAGGAATTTTTCGATGAAGTGAAAGAAAAGTATCCGGAACAGTTATTTATGGCAGATTGTTCCACTGTAGAAGAAGCCGTTTATGCTGATAAAATGGGATTCGACTTTATAGGAACAACGTTGGTTGGATATACAGACTCTAGCAAAGAAGACAAAATAGAAGCAAATGATTTTCAAATTATACGGGAGATTCTTAAACAAGTAAAACATCCGGTGATTGCAGAAGGAAATATAGATCAGCCGGAAAAAGCAAGACGTGTAATCGAATTGGGATGCAATTGCGTAGTTGTTGGAGGTGCGATTACCAGACCACAACTGATTACAAAAAAATTTTCTGAGGCATTAAAACAGGAAGGATAAAAGTGTTGATTTATGGGAAATATAGCAGCTTTTGATATTGGTGGAACATTTGTAAAACATGGAGTGATATCTGAGAATGGAGAAGTGTTTTTTTCAAAAGAGTATAAAACACATGCAGAAAAAGGTGGAAAATGGATTATAGAAAATCTTTGTGCCATCGTCTGTGAATTGATGAAGAAACAAGAAATCTCAGGTGTAGCCATATCAACTGCAGGAGTTGTAGATCCAGAGGCAGGTAAAATTGTTTATGCAAATGAAAATATTCCTGGATATACAGGGACAGAGATTAAGAAAATTGTAGAAGAACACTGTGGTATACCTTGTGAGGTAGAGAATGATGTAGCATGTGCAGGTCTTGCGGAAGCTGTGTTTGGAGTTGGAAGAGACTGCAAGACGGTTGTGTGTATTACAGTTGGAACTGGTGTGGGTGGTTGTATTATTCATGAAAGAAAGATTTTTCACGGAGCTGGTGGATGTGCTGGGGAGATCGGGTATATGAATATCTTCGCTGGAAATCTGGAAAAAGAAGGCTCTGCAAGTGCTCTTGTTAAGAGAGTAAAAGAAAAAATACAGGATGATACAATAGATGGTTGTACAATTTTTGAAAATGCAAAGGCTGGTAATGAACCATGTGTCGAAGAAATAGAATATATGTGTGAAGTATTGGGTCAGGGAATTGCTAATATTTGTTGTATGATTAACCCTGATATGGTGGTTCTTGGTGGTGGAGTCATGAAACAGAAAGAGTATTTAGAAGAGAAGATAAAGAAAACTGTATCAAAATGGATTCCGGAAAGCTTATTAAAAGATACAGCACTTGCGTTTGCAGAAATGGAAAATGATGCAGGTATAATGGGTGCGTATGAAAATTATAAGATGAGGCAGGCTAAAAAATGAAAGGGTATGTGAGCAGTCTTCTTCCAAGAATAGAAGCAAATTATCATAACTTCACAAATCTTGAAAAAACAATAGCAGATTTTTTCTTGAACAACACAGAAAAAACTGATTTTTCAGCTAAGGCAATTTCGGGAAAATTGTTTGTTTCCGAAGCATCTCTTTCTAGGTTTGCGAAAAAAATAGGATATCGTGGGTATCGTGAATTTATATATGAATATAAAGAGACTTTTATGATGTGTGGAAATGAAGATCAGACAACAAACGATGTTTTGGATACATATCAAGAACTTCTTGTGAAAGCATATAATTTAATTGACAAGGCACAGATACAAAGATTAACGACAATGATTAGAACGAGTGTCAGAATTTATGTATATGGTTTTGGAAGTTCTGGATTGGTAGCAACTGAGTTTAAAAATCGGTTTATGAGATTCGGATTGGATGTTGAAGCAATTGTTGATTATCACACGATGCTTATGAATTCGGTCAGGGTAAATGAAAATTGTTTGGTTATAGGAATTAGTTTGAGTGGTGCAACAAAAGAAGTTATTGATGCGTTAGAACAAGCAGCTATGAAAAATGCTAAAACAGTTTTACTTACATCTAGAAATGATAAAGAATTTCAACGAATGTTTGATGAGGTGGTTCTTAGTGCTGTAAAGAAAAATTTAGAGTACGGAGATATGATTTCTCCACAATTTCCACTATTGATATTGATAGACAGAATATATGCAGATTATGTTCAAAGAGAAGATGAACGTAAGAAAACTTTATATGATAAAACTGTAAAACAAATCGTTGGACGATATATAGAATTTGATGAAAAGGAAAGAGGGTAAATATATGGAAAATTTACAAGTGATACTTATTTTAGTGGTCTTTCTGAGTGGGGTTGCATTGATGATGTCAAAAAAGCTTCCTGCAATTCTCTCATTGCCTTGTATGGGAATTTTAATTGCCGCAATTGCGGGGGTTCCATTTATGTCAGCAGATCCTGAAGTACAGTCTATTACACAATTTGTAATTGCTGGGGGCTCTTCAAAACTTGCAGGAACAATTATGGTAACTATCTTAGGTGCTATTTTTGCAAAGGTTGTTCAAAAAGAAGGAATTTCTGATGAAATTATTCGAAAAGCGGCAGAACTTGCAGGTGATAAGCCAGTTATGATTGCAATTGCTCTGACAGCAGCTACAGCATTGATCTTTACAGCAATGAGTGGGGCAGGTCCAGTTATTATGGTGGCACAGATTGCTGTTCCATTGTTCCTTTCAGCAGGAATTTCACCTGTAGTTGCAGCAAGTTTGGTACTATTTGGATTAAACCTTGGATTATTATTTAATGTTTCTCAGTATCAAATTTATGTAGATACTATCGGCATGGATATGAGTGTGATCAAAACAACATCTGCAGTTATGGGGGTAATCTGTGCGGTAGTAACGCTAGTATATATTTTAGTGAATGTAAATAAAAAATCAGTTAGAAGCTCTTGGGCTGTAGAAAATGAAGTGGATCACAAATCAGTAAATCCAGTTGCGTTGTTTATGCCATTGTTGCCAATCGTACTTGTATTCTTCTTCAAATGGAATGCAGAAACAAGCTTGATCGTGACGATTATTATTACTGCTTTAATTACAAAAACGAAACAGTGTGTACAGATTTTGTCTAGTTCAGTGGTTGAAGGTATCAAAGATGTTGCAGGAGTTATTGGTCTTATGATGGGGATTGGTATTTTATTGAATGGTGTGTCAGCAACTGCAACAGCTACATTAATGAAACCAATTATTAGTGCAATCCTTCCAAGCAATCCAATTGTATATGTTGTACTCTTTACAATTCTTTCTCCATTAGCATTGTACAGAGGTCCATTAAATATGTATGGTTTGGGATCTGGACTTGCGAACATTTTCTTGACGGCAGGAAAATTGAGTGCCCCGGCAGTTGGAATGGCACTGAGAAGTACAAGTGTAGTACAGTGTGTTGCGGATCCGACAAATACACAGAACGTTATTGTTGCAGATTATGCAAAGGTTGATGTAAATGACATTTTAAAATCGACACTTCCTTATACAATGGTAATGGCATTGGGAATTTTGGTATATACAGCAACGTTCTTGTTCTAAATGTAAGAGAGTGCCGTATGCCAGCCTGAAAAAGCTGGGAGCGGCATCTCCTTTTTATTTCAACAGGAGAGAACTTCTGTATAGAACTGGGGATTGAACACTTGAAAGGAGAATAGAAAATAAATGAGTAGCAGAAAAGTAAGAATTGGTATAGATGTAGGGGGAACATTTACAGATGCAGTGGTTGTAGATAATGAAACATATGAAGTAATTGCCAAGGAAAAGTGTCCAACTACGCACCATGCTAAACAAGGTGTTGCTGAAGGAATTGTCAGAAATATAGAAAATGTGCTAAAGAAAAATAATATTTCTCCAGAGGATGTCATTTTTATTGCACATGGCACAACACAAGCTACGAATGCTCTTTTAGAGGGTGATGTTGCCAAAGTTGGCATTGTAGGAATGGGAAAAGGTCTGGAAGCAGATCGTGCAAAAAAAGAAACAACCGCTGGAAATATTGAATTGGCACCAGGAAAATTCCTTTATACAGAACATGAATTCTTAGAGTCATCTTCTTTGAGAGAAGATTTGATTAAATCAGCAATTGAAAAATTAAAACAGAAAGGTGCAGAAGTAATTGTAGCATCTGAAAGTTATTCGGTTGATAACCCAGAAAATGAGAAGAAAGTAATCGAAATTGCAAATAAAATGGGATTACCAGCAACGGGAGGATATGAAATTTCTCAGTTATATGGTTTATCTGCAAGGACGCGAACAGCAGCAGTAAACGCCGCATTGATTCCTAAGATGATGGAAACAGCAAACATGACAGAAGGAGTAGTCAAAGAGTCAGGAATTAGAAAACCTTTGATGATCATGCGTTGTGATGGGGGTGTAATGAGTATTGACGAGGTAAGAAAACGTCCAATTCTTACGATGCTATCTGGCCTTGCGGCAGGTGTTGCCGGAGCTCTTATGTATGAGAAAATTACAGATGGAATTTTTTTGGAAGCTGGAGGAACTTCCACGGATATTTCTGTGATAAAAGATGGAAAAGTTATGATCAAAAACGCACAAATAGGTGGTCAAAAATTATATTTGACTTCACTGGACGTAAGAACATTGGGGGTTGCTGGTGGAAGTATGATCGTAGTAGAAGATGGAAAACTAGTTGATGTGGGTCCAAGATCTGCACATATTGCGAATAAGAGTTATGAGGTATTTGCAGAACCTAAAAAGATTGTTTCTCCTAAGATCAAGTTGGTTGCACCTAGAGAAGAAGATAAACCAAATTATGCTGTAATAGAATGTGAAAATGGAGAGAGCTACGCACTCACATTAGCCGGTGCTGCGAATATCTTAGGATATGTGGGAGAAGGTGATTATGCGCATGGGAATAAAGAAGCAGCGAAAAAGGCATGGCAGGCGTTGGCTGATTTAACAGGAGAAAGCGTAGAAGAACTCTGCAAGACTGCAATGGAAATTTCTATGAAAAAAGTGAAGCAGATTGTGGATGAATTGATTGTAGATTACAATCTCAATAAGAACCTTATTTACCTTATAGGTGGCGGCGGCTCTGCCTCTGTTGTAGTTCCATTTTTGGGAGAGATGATGGGCATTCGCCATAAAATTGCGGAAAATGCCCCTTATATTTCTACGATAGGTGTATCTTTAGCGTTGGTTCGTGAGCAAATAGAACGTAATGTATCAAATCCGACAGATGAAGATATTCGCAAAATAAGACATGACGTTATGGAGGTTATTACACGTGCCGGTGCGGATGCAGCAACTGTAGATATTGCCATTGAAATTGATAGTCAGAAAAATATTTTAAGAGCGATTGCAACTGGAGCGACAGAGTTGCGGACAAAAGATAGAAATACACAAATGAAATCTGAAGAGGATTTGCTTAAGATTATTTCAGAAGCAGATAAAGTGGAAAAACAGAATGTGCAAAAGGTTGGACAAGAAGGCAGATGGCATGCCTACTATGTAAATGTAGAGAAGAAAGCACTGTTTGGATTGATTAAAACAAAGAAACGATTTACTAGAATTATTGATGAAGAGGGTGTCATTCGTTTACAGAAAAATGATGCAAAGATTATGGTAATGAAAAAAAAACAGCTTAGCACAAGATTTGAAGAATTTGTAGATAGTTTGACACAGTTTTCAGATGCAGGAGCAATTCTACCAAAAACATATTTGTTCTTTGGACAAAAAATGTCAGATTTAAGTGGTGTTGTGAATAAAGAACAGCTTTTGGGATTAGCAGATATGGAATTAGAGTTCGTAGAGGATAATCAAGAAATTATTGTGGTATCAGCAAGAGATTAGTGAATATGAAAAGGTATAGAAATAGTTCGGATGAACTTTATGGAATGTTTGAACTTATGGAGGAGCGATTTTTCAAATGGATTCCCTCAAAAGAATATAAATATTATTTAGAGGAAAGCATTCGATTGGGAAAAGAAGCAGGGAGAAAATTTAAAAATAAAGATCTCATTGAGATTATGAAAAAAGACCAGGTCGAGGTTAGATACAGAACGGAAGAAAGAAATCTCAATCCGCTGTATCAAATGAAATCTCAAATCTGCTTTGAAAAAAAGAATAGGTATTTAGACCTATATATGAATGAAATTAAGAAACAGTGTAATAGTGTCAAAAGAGTAGAGCCAGAAATTAATTTAGAATGGTTGAAAAACCTTCATATTGCACATGAGTTTTATCATTTTCTTGAATTTTCTCAAGATCAAAGAACTGGAGAATTATTAAAACCAGTTGAACGAAAAGGAATGTTTCGAACTCAAAAGGTGTGTCTTCAGAGTGTAAGTGAAATCGCAGCACATTCATTTGCAAAGGAATACATGGGCGCAGATATCAATCCGAAGTATTTTGACTGCTTATATATATCAATAGAAAACAAAAGCTATTTTGAAAAAATAATGAATAACATTGAAACGGCACGGTTATTAGTAGAAAGGAGCTTAAAAAATGAATACGATTGAATTTGGAAAATGTGTTGTTCCAGTCATTGGTTCTTATGACACCGTTATTGTTGGTGGTGGTACAGCGGGAGCTTCTGCTGGAATCAGTGCGGCTCGAGAAGGAAATAAAACAATAATCGTTGAAAAAAGTCTTTCGCTTGGTGGCGCTGCTGTTGGAGCACTTGTTAATCCAATGATGGAATCCTTCGTAATTCATGAACAAAATTTTTATGAAATTGAAAATAGATTGAAAGAAAAAGGCGCTTCAACAAGAGATGGAATTATGAATTATGTATATTCCACTCCTGAAAATAAAGCTTCTGTTTTGGAAGAAATGTTTTTGGAACACAATGGAACTATTTTGTATGATGCAATGTTATCCGGATGCACAAAAGAAAATGATAAAATCCAGGCAATTGTAGTTGCAACATCAGATGGGTTAAAAGCAGTTTGTGGCAAGCAGTTTGTGGATGCTTCCGGTGATGCGTTATTATCAAGAATGGCTGGAGTTCCGGTAAGTATTGGCGATGATGAAGGATTTAATCAGATGACATCATATAGATTTGAGATGGGGGGAATTGATGTAGACAAATATAGAAAATATTGTTTAGAATTGGAGGATGAGTTCTCACCATTGAAAAAAGGATATTTTTGGGAATCTGCCATGGTTAAAAATAAAAGATTTAAGTTGGAACCTTTATTTAGAGAGGGAATTGAAAAAGGATTGCTTACAGAGGATGATTTAGTATACTATCAGTGTTTTTCTATTCCTGATGCGCCGGGGTGTATGACATTTAATTGTCCCCACATCAGCAATATGAAAAGAAATATGGATGCGATGGCAAGATCAGAGGCTGTTACACAAGGAAGAAAAATGATTCAACGGCTTGTTAGATTTCTTCAACAGTGTATGCCTGGATTTGAACATGCATTTTTAATCCGTGAAGCCGCTGCACTTGGAGTAAGAGAGTCTTGTAGAATCGAGGGAAAATATATTTTAAAAGAAGAAGATTATTTGAATCGAGCACGCTTTGATGATGCTGTAGCAAAAGGTGATTGGTATATTGATGTGCATTCATCAACGAAAGGTCTTGTTCATATGGATAAGTATGAAAAGGGAGAATATTACGAAATACCATATCGCTGTCTCATAAACAATCATGTGAAAAATATGCTTACAATTGGACGATGTATTTCTACTACATTTTTAGTGCAGGCTAGTATTCGAATACAACCTACTGTAATTGACATGGGAGATACAGCAGGAAAAGCATGTGCACGTGCATTGAAAGAAAAAATAGAATTAGCCGATTTTAGTGGAAAAGGTTTGATGGAAAGATAAAAAATTAATAAAAATAGGAAAGGCTGGAGAGTTTGATATGATTCCTCTTAAGTAGACTTGAGTTAGTTACCGTGTCTAATTAAGAAAACTCATATCAAAACTTCTCTGGCTTTTTGATGTTTAATAACGTTTGATCACTTGTTTCTCAACGATATTTATAATGGTGTACAGCCCCATTGCCATGATACACAACAGGACAATGGACATCAGGAGCCAATCCATTTTAAAGACCTGGCTGGAATAGATGATCAGATATCCAAGTCCGCTTCTGGCAGCTAAAAATTCACCGATGATGACGCCCACCAGACACAATCCGATATTGACTTTCATGTTGCTGATGATCACAGGCACGCTTCCCGGAAGGACGACTTTAGTCAAGGCATGGTACCTGGTTCCGTGCAGTGTATAGATCAGTTTGATCTTTTCCGGGTCTACACTGGTGAAACTGGTGTATAGATTTAGGATGCTTCCAAAGATCGCAACTGAGATCCCGGCAATAATGATCGTAGTCTGATTTGCTCCCAGCCATACAATGAGCAGAGGCGCCAGAGCAGATTTTGGAAGACTGTTCAATACGACCAGATAAGGCTCCAGGATTTTTGAGAGTTTTTTGCTGTACCACAGAAGAAGGGCAGACAAAATGCTGATACCTGTAACGAACAGAAAGCTGAGAAGCGTTTCATACAGTGTGATCCCCAGATGGAAAAAGATCGTTTTATCCAACACCATATTCCAGAAACAGCGCGCGATTTTGGAAGGGCTGCCAAACACAAAGGAATCAATCATCCCGCTTTGGGAAGTCCATTCCCAGAGTATGAGAAAGACGACAAGGATCAGGATTCGAAAAAAGTGGATCAAAAAGTGATGGCGTTTCTGCAGGTTCAGATATTGTTGCTGTCTGTTAGAACATGTTGTCATTTGGGTTCAGCTCCTTCCATAAAAGATTGAAATACGTTTTAAATTCCGGGGCATTTCTGCGGTTAAGTGCAGTGTCTGAAGATAAAGAAAAATGAACCGGGACGATACGGGCAATACTGGCCGGACGTTTGCTCAGAACCAGGATTGTATCTGCAAGGCTGATGGCTTCGGAAAGGTCATGAGTGACCAGGATGACAGTCCGTCCGGAATCACGGATGATCTGTCCGATGTCGTTTCCTACCGAAAGACGGGTCTGATAATCCAGTGCAGAAAAAGGTTCATCCAAAAGTAAAAGATCCGGTTCCAGGATCAGAGTGCGGATCAGAGCAGCCCTCTGCCGCATCCCGCCGGAAAGTTCGGATGGGTGGGCGTTTGCGAATGCTTCCAGTCCATAGGCTTTTAAAAGCTCTTTTGCACGGAGCTTGGCAGAAGCGGACAAGGTGTGCTGGATCTCAAGACCAAGCAGGATGTTGTGATAGATCGTGCGCCACTCAAAAAGATGATCGTGCTGCAGCATATAACCAATGTTGGTGGCGCTTTCTTTTAAGGACTTTTTGTTGAGCAGGATTTCGCCATCTTCCGGTGAAAGCAGTCCGGCGATTAGAGAAAGCAGCGTGGACTTGCCGCATCCGGATGGACCGACAATTGCCACAAATTCTCCCGGTTTCACGGAAAGGGAAATATCTGACAGTGCTTTTGTTTCGCCTTCCAGAGTATGATAGGCATAGCTTAAGTGATCCAGTGTTAAAATTGGTTCCATACAGACACTCCATTCGACAAGTATATAATCAGTTTATGGAAAACAAGAAAATCTGTGCGTTTCTTTTGGAAAATCCGACATTTCTTTACAGATATCCCGGAAAGACGTATACTATAATAGATTGTAAAAAAGGAAAGAATGAAAATCCGGAGGAAACAAACGATGAATGTGATAAATTATCAGAAAGAACTGGATAAAACGATCGTAAGTCTCCAGAAAGAGGGACGTGTGCCAAAACTTTTGCTGCACAGCTGCTGTGCGCCGTGCAGCAGTTATGTATTGGAGTACTTGTCAGAGTATTTTGAAATCACGGTATTTTATTATAATCCGAACATTTATCCGGAAAGTGAATATACAAAACGAATTCTGGAGCAGCAGGAGCTGATATCCCGTATGAATCTGAAGCGTCCGGTCAGTTTTCTGGCGGGAAATTATGAGAAGGATCGCTTCTACCGGATGGCAGAGGGGCTGGAAGATGTCAAAGAGGGCGGCGCCAGATGCTTTAAATGTTATGCGCTCAGGCTTCGGGAGACGGCACAGATGGCAAAAAAAGCCGGTTATGATTATTTTACGACCACACTTTCTATCAGTCCTATGAAAAATGCAGCCAAGTTAAATGAGATCGGACTGGCGGCACAGAAAGAGTTTGGAGTGAAATACCTGCAGTCTGACTTTAAAAAGAAAAACGGATACAAACGATCCATTGAGTTATCCAAAGAATATGGATTGTATCGGCAGGATTACTGCGGTTGTGAGTTTTCACAAAGAAGCAGTACACAATAGAGCGGAAACTGTCACAGTTTTCTATGGACATATAACACGTTAATGTGTTAAACTAATTGCAATCTGAAAAGATACTATCGGAGAAAAGGAGACAGGGGAATGGCACAGTTATGGGGCGGTCGTTTCACAAAAGAAACAGACAAGCTGGTATATAATTTTAATGCATCGATCTCTTTTGATCAAAAATTTTATGCGCAGGATATCCGGGGAAGCATCGCACATGTGACAATGCTTCAAAAGCAGGGAATTTTGACAAAAGAGGAGAAAGAGAGCATCATTGAAGGTCTGAAAGGGATTCAGGCAGATGTGGAGAACGGGACACTTGAGATCACGGATGAGTATGAAGATATCCACAGCTTTGTAGAGGCGAATCTGATCGACCGGATTGGAGATGCAGGGAAGAAACTGCACACCGGAAGAAGCAGAAATGATCAGGTGGCGCTGGATATGCGGCTGTACACAAGAGACGAGATCGAAGCACTGGATACACTTTTAAAAGAATTGCTGGAAGTGCTTTTAAAACTGATGAAAGAGCATATCGAGACGTATATGCCGGGATTTACACATCTTCAGAAAGCACAACCGGTGACACTTGCGCATCATCTTGGCGCATATTTTGAAATGTTCAAAAGAGACCGTCTTAGAATGAAAGATATCAGAAAACGCATGAACTACTGCCCGCTTGGAGCAGGGGCTCTTGCGGGGACAACTTATCCGCTGGATCGGGAATATACGGCAGAGCTGCTTGGATTTGACGGACCGACCTTAAACAGTATGGATTCCGTATCTGACAGAGATTATCTGATCGAGATGCTGTCAGCAATGTCTACCGTGATGATGCACTTAAGCCGTTTCTGTGAGGAAGTGATCATCTGGAATTCCAATGAGTATCAGTTTGTGGAGATTGATGATGCGTACAGTACCGGAAGCAGCATTATGCCGCAGAAGAAGAATCCGGATATCGCAGAGCTTGTGCGCGGAAAGACAGGAAGAGTTTACGGGGCATTGATGTCCCTTCTGACGACAATGAAGGGAATCCCGCTTGCATATAATAAAGATATGCAGGAAGACAAAGAGCTGGTGTTTGATGCCATTGATACGACAAAAGGCTGTCTGGCATTATTTACGGGGATGCTTCGCACCATGAGGTTCAGAAAGCAGCGGATGGAAGACAGTGCAAAGAATGGTTTTACAAATGCGACAGATGCGGCGGATTATCTGGTCAATCACGGCGTGCCGTTTCGGGATGCTCACGGGATTGTAGGACAGCTGGTTTTATATTGTATTGATAAAAATATCGCCCTTGATGATATGAGTCTGGAGGAGTATAAGGCAATCTCTCCGGTATTTGAAGAAGATATCTATGAGGCCATCAGCATGAAGACTTGTGTGGAAATGCGAAATACCATCGGAGCACCGGGGAAAAGTGCCATGGAGCAGGCAATCGCACTGGAAGAAGCATATTTGAAAGAAGAATAGCAGGTTTGCTGTTTTCAAATAAAAATGAGAGGAAAGGACAGAAAGAAGATGGAAAAGAAATTAAAAGTTGGAATTTTAGGAGCAACAGGAATGGTCGGACAGAGATTTATCTCTTTGCTTGAGAATCACCCGTGGTTTGAGGTTGTGACAGTGGCAGCAAGTCCGCGTTCTGCAGGAAAGACTTATGAAGAGGCAGTCGGAGACAGATGGAAAATGACAACTCCAATGCCGGAAGCAGTGAAAAAACTGGTTGTTATGAATGTAAACGACGTGGAACATGTTGCGTCTACGGTAGATTTTGTATTCAGCGCAGTGGATATGACAAAAGAAGAGATCAAAGCGATCGAAGAAGAATACGCAAAGACAGAGACACCGGTCGTGTCAAACAACAGTGCGCATCGTTGGACACCGGACGTGCCGATGGTAGTGCCGGAGATCAATTCAGAACATTTTGATGTGATTAAGGATCAGAAAAAACGCCTTGGAACAACACGCGGATTTATCGCAGTAAAACCAAACTGTTCGATCCAGAGCTACGCGCCGTGTCTGGCTGCATGGAAAGAGTTCGGACCAAAAGAAGTAGTGGCAACGACTTACCAGGCCATTTCCGGAGCGGGAAAGACATTTAAAGACTGGCCGGAGATGGTGGAAAATATCATTCCATATATTGGCGGAGAGGAAGAAAAGAGTGAGCAGGAGCCGCTGCGTGTTCTCGGAAAAGTAGAAAACGGCGAGATCGTAAAGGCTCAGCTTCCGAAAATCACTTGCCAGTGTCTGCGTGTACCGGTATTAAACGGTCATACAGCAGCTGTATTTATCAATTTTGAGAAGAAACCGACAAAAGAGCAGCTGATCGAAAAGCTTGTGTCATTCAAAGGTTTCCCACAGGAAGAAAACCTTCCAAGTGCACCAAAGCAGTTTATTCAGTATCTGGAAGAGGACAACCGTCCACAGGTGAAACTGGATGTAGATTATGAGAACGGAATGGGAGTGTCAATCGGACGACTGAGAGAAGATTCGATGTTTGACTTCAAATTTGTAGGACTTTCCCACAACACAGTCAGAGGAGCAGCAGGTGGAGCAGTTCTCTGCGCAGAAGCTCTGACAGCAAAAGGGTTTATTCAGGCAAAATAAAGATTGAGAAAGGGGGATTCTCCTATGGGAATGACAATGACACAGAAGATACTGGCAGCACATGCAGGGCTGGAATCTGTAACTGCAGGACAGCTGATCGAGGCAAAGCTGGATATTGTGATGGCAAATGACATCACAGGACCGATGGCGCTGCCGATTCTGAAGCAGATGGCAGATCAGGTGTTTGATAAAGAGAAGGTTGTATTTGTACCGGATCATTTCACCCCGAACAAAGACATCAAATCCGCAGAGAATTCAAAAGCGATCCGTGAATTTGCAAAAGAACAGGGATTGAAATGGTATTTTGAACAGGGCAAGTCCGGAGTAGAGCATGCTATCCTTCCGGAGGCAGGCGTGGTGACAGCAGGAGAATGCATCATTGGTGCAGACTCCCACACCTGTACCTATGGAGCGCTGGGTGCGTTTTCAACCGGTATGGGAACGACCGATATCGCAACCGGTATGGCAACCGGTGAGATCTGGTTTAAAGTTCCGGCGGCGATTCAGTTTGTACTGACTGGAAAACCTGGAAAATATGTCAGCGGAAAAGATATCATCATCCACATCATCGGCAAGATCGGTGTAGATGGGGCACTTTACAAATCCATGGAGTTTACCGGAGACGGAATTGCACATTTGTCTATGGATGACCGTTTTACCATGGCGAACATGGCGATTGAAGCAGGTGCGAAGAACGGAATCTTCCCGGTGGATGAACAGACAAAAGCATATTTAGAAGAGCATTCGAAAAAAGAATATCAGATTTTCGAGGCAGATGAGGATGCAGATTATGAACAGGTTGTAACCATTGATCTTTCCGAAGTGCGTCCGACAGTTGCATTTCCGCATCTTCCGGGCAATGCAAAGACCATCGATGAGATCGAGGCGATGGAACCGATCAAGATCGATCAGGTGGTGATCGGTTCCTGCACCAATGGAAGAATGGAAGATATGCGAAAGGCAGCGGCAATCTTAAAAGGGCATACGGTACATCCGGATGTGCGTGTGATGGTCATTCCGGCAACTCAGAAGATTTACAAACAGTGTATCAAAGAAGGGCTGCTTGATATTTTTGTGGATGCAGGCTGTGCGGTCAATACACCGAGCTGTGGACCGTGTATGGGCGGTCATATGGGTGTTATGGCAGCAGGAGAACGCTGTGTATCTACGACAAACCGGAATTTTGTAGGAAGAATGGGACATGTAGATTCTCTCATTTATCTTGCATCTCCGGAAGTGGCAGCGGCGAGTGCGATTGCAGGATATATTGCAAATCCGGAGAGGGCAGGTGAAGAGGCATGAGAGCACAGGGACACGTTTTTAAATATGGAGACAATGTAGATACGGATGTGATTATTCCGGCAAGATATCTGAATTCATTTGATGCAAAAGAGCTGGCATCACATGCCATGGCAGATATTGATCCGGAGTTTGCAAAAAAAGTGCAGGCGGGAGATCTGATCGTGGCAAAGAAGAATTTCGGCTGTGGTTCTTCCAGAGAGCATGCGCCTCTTTGTCTGAAAACAGCAGGAGTAAGCTGTGTGATCGCAGAGACCTTTGCAAGGATTTTCTACCGCAATGCCATCAATATCGGGCTTCCGATCATTGAATGTCCGCAGGCGGCACAGGAAATCGAAGCCGGAGATGAGGTTGAAGTAGATTTTGACAGCGGAATGATCTACGACCGTACCAAAGGAACTCAGTATCAGGGACAGGCGTTTCCTGAATTTATGCAGAAGCTGATCGCAGCCGGAGGTCTTGTAAGCTATACAAACAGCAGAAAGAAATAGAACGGAAATTAAGACCGGATATTGAAAGAAAGAGCATGATATAAAATGAGGGCGTTTTCAAAAAGTCGGAGAATCTTTTGGAACGCCCTCATGGATTTTATTAAAGAAGAAAGAAGTGAAATGAGAAAGAGAGGAACATCAGTGGAAGAGAAAAAGTTGAGAGTGGAAGAAAAAGGAAGGGCGGTGGCGCTTCTTCCGATCGGAGTATTTCTGGTCCTGTTTTTGGGGATGGGGATTGTATTTGGCGATTTTTATGCGATGCCGGCAATTGTGGCATTCTTAATCGCTCTTCTGACAGCGTTTTTGCAGAATGGGAAGTTAACATTTGCAGACAAAATGAAGGTGATTTCTGCCGGGATCGGAGATGAGAATATCATTACGATGAGTCTGATCTTTTTATGTGCAGGCGGATTTTCCGGTGCAGTAACTGCGGTAGGCGGTGTGGAGAGTACGGTAAATCTGGGGCTTTCGGTGCTTCCGCCATCCATTGCAGTCGTAGGATTGTTTGTGATCGGCTGTTTTATTTCTGTATCCATGGGAACCTCCATGGGAACGATCGCAGCGCTTGCTCCGATTGCAGTCGGAATCAGTGAAAAGACAGGATTTTCTCTGGCAATCTGTATTGGAGCCGTTGTCTGCGGAGCAATGTTTGGTGATAATCTGTCCATGATCTCAGATACAACGATCGCCGCGGTAAAAACACAGGGCTGCGAGATGAAAGATAAATTCAAGGCAAATTTTCTGATCGTACTCCCGGCGGCGATTTTAACGATTGTGATATTCTGGCTGATGACAAGAAACGGAAGTTATCAGATCCGGGAGGAGATGCCATACAGCATCTGGAAAGTACTTCCATATCTCGTTGTATTGGTGGGAGCACTGGCGGGGATTAACGTGTTTGTTGTTCTGATCAGTGGAATTGCGTTATCTCTGATCGTGGGCGTTGCAACAGGAAGCATCGGATTGTCTGAGATTTTTAATGTCGTAGGAGACGGTGTGACCGGAATGTATGATATCACGGTAATTTCGATCATTGTTGCCTGTATCGTGTCACTTGTCAGAGAATATGGTGGAATCCGGTTCATCTTAAATCTGATCAAAAGCAGGATCAGAGGAAAAAGAGGCGGCGAATTTGGAATCGCAGTGCTGGCATTGTTTGTAGATCTTTGTACAGCAAATAATACCATTGCCATTGTGATGGCAGGTCCCATTGCAAAAGAGATCAGCGAAGAATATGACATTGATCCAAAACGATCCGCATCCCTTCTGGATATTTTTACATCCGTGGGGCAGGGAATGATCCCGTATGGAGCTCAGCTTCTGTCTGCGGCAACTCTCACAGGACTGACTCCGTTTGATATTATTCCGAATTTGTTCTACCCCGTCCTGATGGGTGTCAGTGCAATTCTCTTCATTGTATTTAAGAAACAAAATTGATAAAACAGAGCACTTATGATATAATTCATGGCAATAACAGTGTGAAGAAAGAAAAAGAGGGCGAAGATATGAATTTGTTATACAAAAGCACAAGAAATTCTGAGAAAAAAGTAACAGCGTCTGAGGCAATCTTAAAAGGGCTTGCAGAAGATGGCGGACTCTTCGTGCCGGAGCAGATTCCGACACTGGATGTGACAATGGAAGAACTCAAAAACATGACGTATCAGGAGACCGCATACGCAGTGATGAAACAGTTTCTGACAGACTTTACAGAGGAGGAGTTAAAGCACTGCATAGACAGCGCATATGATTCCAAGTTTGATACAGAAGTGATCGCCCCCCTTGTGAAAGTGGGAGATGTCTATCATCTGGAGCTGTTTCACGGAGCGACGATCGCGTTTAAGGATATGGCATTATCGATCCTTCCGCATTTGATGACAACATCTGCAAAGAAGAATCATGTGACAAAGGATATTGTCATTTTGACAGCAACCTCCGGAGATACCGGAAAAGCTGCGATGGCAGGATTCGCAGATGTGCCGGGAACGAAGATTATTGTGTTTTATCCGAAGAACGGGGTCAGCCGGGTGCAGGAGATGCAGATGGTGACACAGAAAGGTGCCAATACTTCAGTTGTGGCAATTCATGGAAACTTTGATAATGCACAGAGCGGTGTCAAAGCGCTTTTTGAAGACCAGGTGCTTGCAAAGGAACTGGATGCGGCAGGATATCAGTTCTCTTCCGCAAATTCGATCAACATCGGTCGTCTGGTACCTCAGGTTGTGTATTATGTCTATGCATATGCAAAACTGCTTCAGAATGACGAGATTCAAAGTGGAGAGAAGATCAATGTGACGGTTCCGACCGGAAACTTTGGTAATATTCTGGCAGCATACTATGCAAAACAGATGGGGGTTCCGATCAATAAGCTGATCTGTGCATCCAATGAAAACAAAGTCCTGTTTGATTTCTTCCGTACAGGAACATATGACAAAAACAGAGAATTTGTGCTGACATCCTCCCCGTCCATGGACATTTTGATCTCAAGCAATCTGGAGCGGCTGATCTATACAATTGCAGGACAGGATGGTCAGAAAAATGCAGAACTGATGGATGCATTAAAAAGTAGTGGTGCATATGAGATTACAAAAGAAATGAAGGCAAAACTGGATGATTTTGTGGGAGGTTATGCAACGGAGGAACAGACAGCACAGGCAATCCACGATACATATAAACGTACCGGATATGTGATGGATACACATACGGCAGTTGCTTCTTGTGTATGTGCACAGTACAGAGAAGAAAGTGGGGATGAGACAAAATGTCTGATCGCTTCCACAGCCAGTCCATATAAATTCGTAGGCAGTGTGATGCGTGCAATTGATGCAGAATATGCGGGAAGAGACGAGTTTGAGCTTGTGGACGAGCTGGAGAAGCTTTCTCAGGTTGCCGTTCCGAATGCGGTCAAGGAGATCCGTGATGCGAAAATCCTTCATACAAGAGAGTGTGATGCAGACAAAATGAAAGAGACAGTGAAAGAAATATTAGAAATCGAGGTATAGTCAATGAGTGCGGACAGTATGAACAGTGTGTTTGGTTTTATCGGAATTCTTGCAGTAGGATGCGGGATATATTGCCTGTATGCATATTTTAACATGAAAAAAGACGGACACATTAATGAAACGATTCTCCTGGGGAAGAGTTATTCAGAAAAGATGTGCAAAGATAAGGAAGCATATCTGAAAAAGGCGTTGCCGGCAGTTCTGGGATTTGGAATTGTTTCGATTCTTTATGGAATTGTAGATTGTATCCACTGGTATGTAAATCCGATGGAGATGGTGGACACAGTGGGCGGCATTCTTTTTATGGCAGCACTGGTGGTATTTGCAGTGTATACGATGCAACTGAAAAAGAAATATTTTTAGAAAGATACAAGGGGAATATCAACGAAAGAGAGTCAGGAGGATCTGACTCTCTTCTTACGTCATACAAATTGCAGAAATGATTCATCTATCGGAGTAATAACGTTCTAATGACAGGATTTATAAAAAGATATCAGCGGCTTTATCACTCTGACAGACTTTGTTCAGTTTTTTGGCTGCCATGGAGAGTTTCATACTGCTGACACTGCGGGCTTTTTGCTTACAGCTTCGTACGCAGCGCAGGCAGGAAATACATTTTTTCTTGTCCGTCTTTTTCGGATCCTGTGCAGAGATTGCTCCGGCAGGACATGATTTGACGCAAGCTTTACATTCCGTGCACAGGCTGACATCTGCCTTTGGAATCAGTGGAGTTTTTGCGTATTTGCGATATGGAGTGTTACCAGGTACCTGAATGGAGAGCGCAGAGAGATCTTCATTTTTGATACGGCGGTTTAATGCGATCCCGAACTCACTGATTGTCTTTAGATCCGCTTTATTCGGACGGCTCAGACCAATTGAACGAACGATCGAATGCTCAGTAGGAAATGCACCGGCACCGATTACGTGGAATCCCCGATTTTCCACCTCGGTTTTTAATTCTAACAGAGCATCTTCGTATGCCCGGCAGCCATAAGTTGCGATCAGCGCAGCCGGAGTGTTGTTTCCTTTGAGTGTCTCGAAATAAGAAAGAAATGTTTCGGGAACCCGGCCGGAATAAACCGGGATTCCAAACAGGACAAAATCTGTTTCGTCAAATTGCAGAACCGGCTTTTTTTCTTTATGTACGGACAGGTCAAATGAGACGGATTTAAGGTCAATCTGACGTGCTGCCTCCATGATGACCCTTCTTGTCGTCCCTGTCGGACTGAAATAGACCAGTTTTAATTCAGTTGTTTTCATAATAGTATCCTCTCCTTGCATTCAAATGTAAATAATGTTACTATACCATAAATTTGAAAAAAATACCATGAAAAAAGAAATGGAGTATGGGTTGTAAAATCTATGTAAATAGGCTATAATAAATTCAACGGAAAACCTGAGATGTTCGATAACCTTGTTATTTTGAACCTACAATACTTTAAACGGGATTCTTATATTTCTGTAATATGTCAAGCCTCCGTTATGCAGTGGAAGACAGAAAAGCAGATGCGGTTGCCCACCTAGCTTGCGTGCTAGGAGTCAAAATACAGGGAACGGCATTTTGGGGATTCTACAGAAGATAAAAGGGAATGAAATTTAGCACAGGCTGATTTCATTCCCTTATTTCATCAATACAGGATATACAAGCCTTCAAAAAAGATCCCTTTACGAAACAGGGGCTTTATGATATGATTTTGAAAGTTTGAGAGCAGCAGGAGAGAATATTATGGGAAGAAGAGTCAAGGAGACGATAAAAAAAGTAAATAAAGTCACTGAGATCGTCGGCTCCCATCATACAGGAGCGTATGCGGCCCAGGCTGCTTATTTTTTTGTACTCTCTATGATTCCGATCATCCTGCTTTTGCTGACGGCGGTACAGTTTACACCAGCTACTTATGCAAATGTCATCGATGCAGTGGAGCAGGTGTTTCCGACATCCGTGCAGGGGTTTATCCGTTCGATCGTGACACAGGTCTATTTTTCCCAGTCGGCTAAGATCATTCCGATCACGATCCTTGTAGCGCTGTGGTCTGCAGGAAGAGGGGTACTGTCCGTGACTGCAGGACTGAACTGCATTTATGGTAATACCGAGACTCGTAATTATGTATACCTGAGGCTTAGGGCTTCTTTATATACCGTGATCTTCATTCTTGCAATCGTACTGTCACTGGTTCTGTCTGTATTTGGAAACAGTATCAGCGCCATGATCTACAAGCATGCACCGTTCTGGAGTACTCTGATGCAGTATATTATTAAGATCCGGACCGTTATGACACTTGCAGTTCTGACCGTTTTCTGGGATCTGGTTTATAAATATCTTCCAAACCGGAGAGCAACACAGAAGACAACTTTGCGTAAACAGCTTCCGGGAGCCGTTTTTACAGCGTGCGGATGGCTGCTGATCTCTTTTATTTTTTCGATTTATCTGGACATCTTTGAAGGATTTTCAGATATGTATGGAAGTATGACTACGATTGTGCTGATTATGCTGTGGCTGTATCTGTGTATGTATGTGATCCTTCTTGGCGGAGAAGTCAATGCACTGTTAGAGAAATATCTTGACAATCACAAAAACTGTGATAAGATAATAAAGTAAATTTGTCTTAAATTTGAAAAATGAATCAGGATATGAAAAGCGATGAGCGTGCACAGTAGAGAACTGTTTTCCATCAGAGAGAGAAGGTCACTGGCTGTAAGCCTTCTTTGGTTCAGACGGCAATCGAAATTCCCACGTAAGCTGCATTTTTGAAATGATTTCAGAGTAGAAAGTGCCGTCTATTGTACGTTACACAAGACCAAGTGCTCACAGGAAGACTGTGGGAATTAGGGTGGTACCGCGAATACAGACTTCGTCCCTTTTGGGATGGAGTTTTTTTCATACTAAGAAATATGCTTTCAAAGAAAGGAGAAAGAAGATGAAAGACAGACTGGAACAAATCAAAGCACAGGCTTTGGAGCAGATTAAAGCTTCTGATATGCCGGAAAAGCTGAACGAGGTGCGTGTAAAATTTCTTGGAAAAAAAGGAGAATTAACAGCCGTATTAAAGGGAATGAAAGACGTGGCCCCAGAGGAGCGTCCGAAAGTCGGACAGCTGGTCAATGAGACAAGAGCTGCAATCGAAGAGCTTTTAGAAGAGACAAAAGTGAAAATGGAGGCAGCCATCCGTGAGGAAAAAATGAAAGCGGAAGTCATTGACGTGACGCTGCCATCTAAGAAAAGTACGGTGGGACACAGACATCCAAATACGATCGCACTGGAAGAGGTAGAGCGCATTTTCGTGGGAATGGGATACGAAGTAGTAGAAGGACCGGAAGTAGAATACGACCTGTACAACTTCGAGAAACTCAACATTCCGGATGGGCATCCTGCAAAAGATGAACAGGATACCTTTTATGTGAATAAGGACATTGTGCTGCGTACACAGACTTCTCCGGTTCAGGCGAGAGTGATGGAGCAGGGCAAGTTGCCGATCCGTATGATCGCACCGGGAAGAGTATTCCGTTCTGATGAAGTGGATGCAACACATTCTCCATCCTTCCATCAGATTGAAGGTCTTGTGATCGATAAAAATGTTTCCTTTGCAGATCTGAAAGGAACACTGGAAGTGTTTGCAAAAGAGCTGTTTGGAGAAGAGACAAAGACAAAATTCAGACCGCATCATTTCCCGTTTACAGAGCCAAGTGCAGAGGTGGATGTGACTTGCTTCAAATGCGGAGGCAAAGGATGTCGATTCTGTAAAGGTTCCGGCTGGATTGAGATCCTCGGATGCGGGATGGTACATCCACATGTGCTGGAGATGTGCGGAATCGATCCGGAGGAATATTCAGGATTTGCATTCGGTGTCGGTCTGGAGCGAATCGCACTGCTGAAATATGAAATTGATGACATGAGACTTTTGTATGAAAATGACATCAGATTTTTGAAACAGTTCTAGGATTTAGGTGGAGAGAAAGGAATAGGATTATGAATACTTCTTTATCATGGTTAAAAGCGTATGTCCCGGATCTGGACGTGACAGCGCAGGAATATACAGATGCAATGACATTGTCAGGAACAAAAGTAGAGGGCTATGAACAGCTGGATGCAGATCTGGAAAAGATTGTCATTGGTCAGATCGATAAGATTGAAAAGCACCCGGATGCAGACAAACTGGTCGTATGTCAGGTGAATGTAGGAACAGAGACAGTACAGATCGTAACAGGTGCGAAAAATGTATTTGAAGGTGCAAAAGTGCCGGTCGTACTGGACGGTGGACGCGTGGCAGGGGGACATGAGCCGGGACAGAAAGTTCCGGGCGGAATCAAGATCAAAAAAGGCAAGCTCCGCGGAGTGGCAAGTTTTGGTATGATGTGTTCTATCGAGGAGCTGGGTTCTACGACAGATATGTATCCGGAGGCTCCGGAAGACGGAATCTATATCTTCCCGGAGGATGCCGAAATCGGAGCAAGTGCGATTGAAGCGCTTGACAGAAACGATGTGGTATTTGAGTATGAAGTGACATCCAACCGTGTAGACTGCTACAGCGTACTTGGAATCGCAAGAGAAGCAGCCGCTACATTCAACAAAGAGTTTGTTCCTCCAATCGTGAAAGAGACAGGAAATGGAGAAGATGTCAACGATTATATAAAAGTAACAGTAGAAGATGCCGATCTGTGTCCGAGATACTGTGCAAGAGTGGTAAAAAATATTAAAATCGGTCCGTCTCCAAAATGGATGCAGAGAAGGCTGGCATCTGTAGGAATTCGTCCGATCAACAATCTGGTGGATATTACAAACTATGTGATGGAAGAGTACGGACAGCCGATGCATGCCTATGATCTGGATACGATCGCAGGTCATGAGATTGTTGTAAAAACTGCACAGGATGGAGAGAAATTTACCACACTTGACGGACAGGAGCGTATCATGGACAAGGATGTCCTGATGATCTGTGACGGAGAAAAAGCAGTCGGAATTGCCGGTATCATGGGTGGGGAAAACTCCATGATCACAGATGATGTCAAGACCATGCTCTTTGAGGCAGCATGCTTTGACGGTGTCAACATCCGAAAATCTTCAAAGAGAGTAGGGCTTCGTACAGATGCTTCCGGAAAATTTGAAAAGGGTCTGGATCCGAACAATGCAAAAGCAGCCATTGACAGAGCCTGCCAGTTAGTAGAAGAATTAGGCGCCGGAGAAGTGGTTGGCGGAACCGTGGATGTTTACGGAAAAGTAAAAGAACCGGTAAGAGTTCCATTTGATGCAGACAAGATCAATGCAATGCTGGGAACTTCGATTTCAGAAGAAGAGATGCTTGGTTATTTCGCAAAGATCGGTCTGGAATATGATGAAGCAGCAAAGGAAGTGATCGCACCGACATTCCGTCATGATCTGTTCAGAATTGCAGATCTGGCAGAAGAGGTTGCAAGATTCTTTGGATATGATAATATTCCGACGACACTTCCAAAGGGAGAGGCCACAACAGGAAAACTGTCCTTCAAACTGAGAATCGAAGATGTGGCAAAAGATATCGCCGAATTCTGCGGATTCAGCCAGGGAATGACCTATTCATTCGAGAGCCCGAAGGTGTTTGACAAACTGAGAATCCCGGCAGATTCGAAATTGAGAGAAACAGTGGAGATCATGAACCCACTGGGAGAAGATTATAGTGTGATGAGAACGACATCCTTAAATGGAATGCTCACATCTCTTGCGACAAACTATAACCGCAGAAACAAAAATGTAAGACTTTACGAACTTGGAAATATTTATCTGCCAAAACAGCTTCCGATCACAGAGCTTCCGGAGGAAAGAATGCAGTTTACTCTGGGAATGTATGGAGAAGGGGATTTCTTCAGCATGAAGGGTGTAGTAGAAGAATTCTTTGAGAAGATCGGAATGCACGAAAAAGAAACATACGATCCAAATGCAGGAAAAACATATCTGCATCCTGGGCGCCAGGCAAATATCATTTACGATGGAAAAGTAGTCGGATATCTGGGAGAGGTACATCCGGAAGTTGCCGATACTTACGGAATCGGGGAACGCGCATATGTAGCAGTACTGGATATGCCGGAGATCATTCCGTATGCAACTTTTGACAGAAAATATACAGGAATCGCAAAGTACCCTGCTGTGACAAGAGATATCAGTATGGTAGTGCCAAAAGAGATCCTGGTAGGACAGATTGAAGATGTGATCGAGAAAAAAGGCGGAGCATATCTGGAAAGCTATGCACTGTTTGACCTGTATGAAGGAAGTCAGATCAAAGCCGGATTCAAATCCGTTGCATATTCTATCGTATTCCGTGCAAAGGATAAGACTCTGGAAGAGGCGGATGTAACTTCTGCGATGAACCGGATCTTAAAAGCACTGGAAGAGATGGGAATCGAGCTGAGAAAATAGGACCGAGTCTGTTTAGAAAGAGGGATATCATTGAAAACAAGTGATTTTTATTATGACCTGCCGGAGGAACTGATCGCACAGGATCCTCTGGAGGATCGCTCCGGTTCCAGATTATTGTTTCTGGATAAAGAGACAGGGAAAACAGAGCATCATATCTTTCGGGATGTGATCGATTATCTGAATCCGGGAGACTGTCTGGTCATCAACGATACAAAAGTAATTCCGGCACGCCTGATCGGAGAAAAAGAAGGCACCGGTGCCAAGATCGAGGTCCTCCTGTTGAAGCGCGGAGAAAACGATGTGTGGGAAACACTGGTAAAACCGGGGAAAAAAGCAAAACCGGGAACCAGGATCAGTTTCGGAGAAGGACTTCTGGTCGGCGAGGTTGTGGATGTGGTAGAAGAGGGAAACCGTCTGATTCACTTTGAGTATAAGGGAATCTTTGAGGAGATTTTAGACCAGCTTGGTCAGATGCCGCTTCCTCCATATATTACCCACCAGCTGGAAGACAGAAGCCGTTATAATACGGTGTATGCAGCTCACGAAGGTTCAGCTGCAGCACCGACTGCGGGGCTTCATTTTACTCCGAAGCTTTTGAAAGAAATTCAGGAAAAAGGCGTGGATATTGCAAGAGTGACACTTCATGTCGGACTGGGCACATTCCGCCCGGTGAAAGTGGAGGATGTGACCGAGCACCATATGCATTCGGAGTTTTACATGGTGGATGCAGAAGCGGCAGAGAAGATCAACAAAGCCAAAGAACATGGAGGCCGTGTGATCTGTGTGGGAACGACGAGCTGCCGTACCATCGAATCTGCGGCGGACGAGAACGGACGCTTAAAGCCTTGCAGCGGCTGGACAGAAATTTTTATCTATCCGGGATATCAGTTTAAGATATTAGATGGGCTGATCACAAATTTCCATCTGCCGGAATCTACACTGATCATGCTGGTATCTGCACTGGCGGGAAAAGAGCATGTCATGGCAGCCTATGAAGAGGCAGTGAAAGAACGGTATCGTTTTTTCAGCTTCGGAGATGCGATGATTATTTTATAGAGGAAGAAAAACGCCATTCTATGGGGACATAGATGGCGTTTTTTTGACTCTGTGGAATTGAAAAAATGCATGGAAAAGAAACAAATGCTGTGATATGATGAATATGCTGTCGAAACCTTCCAGCAGAAGGGAGGTGAGACTATGGATTATATTCTCCGATTCCTTGTTTCGGTTATGGCGAGTGTGGCTGGCTACTACATACGCAAGTGGTTAGACCGGAATGATAAAGACAGTTAGCCCAAAAAGAACCCCCAAGGACTGGCCTCCTTGGGGGTTCACTTTGACTATGGAATATTCTCCATTTCCTTAGCTAAGATTATGATATGCCACTTTACAAAAAAAGTCAACAGTTTTTCAAACACTGATTTATCGAATACCTCCCGGCTATCGGACATAGGATAGTCAGGAGGTGTTTTTATGATTTATGTGACAGTACCGGGAGATACTGTATCTTCGATCTCCCGTCAAAGTGGGGTTCCCGTCTGGAAGATTATTTATGATAATCAGCTGGGAGAAGAGGGAGAACTGACAGTGGGGCAGGCGCTGCTCTTATTAAAACCGCAGGAGAGCGCGGAAATTCGAGAGGATTTGTATGTGACAGGGTATGCATATCCTTTTATTGAACCTTATGTGCTGGAGATGGCATTTCCGGCACTCAATGAACTGCTTGTGTTTTCTTATGGCTTTACGTTTGAAGGAGAGTTGGTTCCGCCCATACAGGATGAAACATGGATGATACAGCTGGCCTGGGAGAATGGGATAGAACCGATGCTGGTTCTGACCCCGTTTACACAGGGGGTCTTTAACAATCAGCTGATCCAGACTCTGGTGGAGGAAGAATCAGTACGTGAAAATGTGATTACCAATCTGCTGAAGGTGGTGGAGGAAAAAGGATATGTGGGCGTGGATGTAGATTTTGAATATGTCCGTGCGCAGAACAGGGAAGGATATGCCGAGTTTGTCGGAGAATTGCGGGCTGCCATGAACGAAAAGGGATATCGCGTGTCAGTGGCTCTGGCGCCCAAGACGTCTTCAGATCAGAAAGGGCTGCTCTATGAGGGGATTGATTATGCACTTCTGGGAGAACAGGCAGACCGGCTGTTTCTGATGACTTATGAGTGGGGATATTCTTATGGTCCGCCCATGGCAGTCGCACCCCTTACGAAAGTCCGCCAGGTGGTAGAGTATGCGCTGACACAGATCCCGGCTGAGAAGCTTCTGATGGGGATACCGAACTATGGGTATAACTGGACCCTTCCTTATGAAAAAGGAGTGACAAAAGCAGAGACGATCGGTAATGTAGGGGCTGTACGGCTTGCGGTGGAATACGGTGCTCCAATTCAGTATGACCAGGAGGCTCAAAGCCCGTATTTTACTTACAGAAATCAGGGAAGAGAGCAGGAAGTCTGGTTTGAAGATGTGAGAAGTATTGCGGCAAAGATCGAACTGGCAAAAGAATATGAACTATATGGAGTCGGATACTGGAATTTAATGCGTCCCTTTCGTGCAAACTGGATCATGCTGGAATAAAGAGACCGGGAAATCACATATTGAACTGTGATTCCCCGGCAGATTAAAGATTATCTTGTGACTGAACTGCATTATAACCGGTCTCTTTTGTGCGGATTTTGACAGCGCTGCGGATTTCATAGCTGAAAATTTTTCCGTCACCGACTTCGCCGGTAAAAGCGGCTTTTTGTATTGCTGAGATTGTTTTTTGTTCCCATTCTTCGGAAGAGACGACCACTTCAAATTTAATTTTGGGATGTAACAGGATATCTACTTCACTTCCGCGGACAATTTCTGTATAGCCACGCTGCGTTCCATACCCCATAACCTGGGAGATGGTAACCCCGTTCACCTGGATGTCCTGAAGAGCAGATTTAACCTGTTCAAATTTTTCTTCTCTTACGATTGCTTCAATTTTGATCAACATGATGACTCCCCCTCTTTTATGAATCAAATCCGTTAAAGGACGGATATGCATTTTCTCCATGCTGTGAGAAATCCAGACCGGATATCTCAGCAGAAACATCTACACGAAGCGGTGTGAAAATTCTTACGATACCGATGCAGATCAAGGTTCCGCACACAGCAACTGCAATGGTGACCAGAATGCTGATCAGCTGTGCAGTGAATAAATGAAAATCTCCGAAGACTAATCCATTCCATCTGGCAACAGAATTGACAGAAGTTTTACCGAAAAGTCCGGTCGCAATACCGCCCCAGATACCGCCGATTCCATGACATCCGAACGCATCGAGCGCATCATCGATTTTTAATTTCTGTTTTAAGAGCACCACGGTAAAATAGCAGATCGGACTGACAAGTGCACCGATCAGGAAAGAAGACCAGATCGGAACAAATCCGGCACCGGGGGTGATAGCTACAAGCCCTACGACCAGTCCTGTAGAAGCACCGACAAGTGTGGTTTTTTTACTTTTCAGATAATCAATGAGCATCCAGATGAGCATTGCGGAAGCAGAAGCAATCGCAGAGGTCATAAAAGCGTGAGCTGCAAGTCCATCTGCCGCAAGAGCACTTCCGGCATTGAAGCCAAACCATCCGAACCAGAGCAGTGATGCACCCAGAGTGACAAATGGGATGTTGTGGATGCGATAGGAAGTGTGTTCATATCCGCGTCTTCGACCAAGACAGATGGCAAGGACAAGAGCGGATACTCCGGAACTGATATGGACAACATTTCCGCCGGCAAAATCAACAGATCCTAAAGCGGCAAGGAAACCGTCTTCTCCCCATACCATATGTGCCATCGGATAATAAACAATCAAAGACCAGAATGCAATAAACAGAAACAGTGCCTTAAAACGCATTCTGCCGACGACAGCTCCGGTGATCAGCGCAGGGGTAATGACTGCGAACATCATCTGGAAACCGGCAAATACAAGATGTGGAATCGTATCAGCATAAGGACCGGGATCGGCTCCTACACCTTGAAAAGCAAAGTATCGAAAATCACCGATGATTCCGGCATGGTTTCCGCCGAAAGAAAGGGAATATCCAAACAGTACCCACATAACGATGGACAGCCCCATAATGCCGATGCAGGCCATCATTGTGTTGACAACATTTTTCCGGCGGACCAATCCGCCATAAAAGAAAGCAAGGCCCGGTGTCATAAGAAAAACAAGGGCAGAGCAAAGCATGATAAAACCAGTATCTCCTGAACTCATAAAATCTCCTCCTAGTTGAAACAAAAACAGTTTTTCTGCTGTGAAAAGGCCTTTTCTATAAAAAAAGATGTCTGAGAGATTTTTAAAAATCCTTCAGACATCTTCGTCTGCAAACAGAATAGCAGAGAAGCTGAAAAATGACAAGAGTGAAACTAAACAAAGAATTTTTGGAAAATCATGCAAAATCTTCAAAATTAAACAAACAGGCAGAAAATTGTAATTGTTATTGTTCCGGCTAATCAAACTAAGTTTTGACGGAAACGCCGGCTAATAGTATAGTAGATGAAAAGAAAGTGAAAAGAGAAGAAAATAATGAAGAGAAAAAGTGTGAGAATTTATAGTTTTACCGGGACTGGAAGCCGTCTGGCGTTAAATCTGGCGGAAAAACTAAAACAGGAAGGGTATGTGTGTACAGGATATACTGTGGCACGTTTTGCAGAGGATAAAAGGCTGCAGAGATTAAATGACGGATGGAAACAAGAAATCGGGGCATCCTGGGGAGAACATGCACTGGTATTTATCGGGGCGGCAGGAATCGCGATCCGTGCGATCGCTCCGTTTGTAAAAGATAAGTTTACAGATCCTCCGGTTATTGTTCTGGATGAGAAGGGCACATTTGCCATTCCGCTTTTGTCCGGACATGTAGGCGGCGGAGTAACGCTGGCGAAGGTTCTTGCAGAATACACAGGAGGAAGGGCGGTGATCACGACGGCTACAGATGTGCAGAAAAAGTTTGCGGCAGACGTGTTTGCCATGGAGAACGGACTCGTCATTACAGATCGGGAAGAGGCGAAAAAAATCTCGGCAGGGATTCTTGAAAAAAAGAATACGGGAATTTTTTCAGAGTTTCCGCTTTTGGGGGATGTACCCGAAGAACTGACCATATGTGGCAGTGAAGAACAACTGGAGGGATGCTGTGGGAAGATCGTGATCTGTGAAAGAAATCCCAGAAATAAAAAATCAGGTGTATTATATCTTTTGCCAAGAAATCTGTATGTGGGAATGGGATGCAAAAAAGGGACAAAAAAAGAAATTCTGGAGGCAGAGCTTTTGAAAACTCTGGAAAAGCATGGATTTTTACCGGAGCAGATCCGTGCACTTGGAAGCATCGATCTGAAAAGGGAGGAGGCCGGGTTGCTGGAGCTGGCAGATTCTCTTGGAGTGGAGTTTTTGACTTATTCCGCAGAATCACTTCAGGAAATTTCGGCAGTCAGCAGTTCTTCGGAATTTGTAAGAGGAGTGACAGGGGTAGACAATGTCTGTGAGAGAGCGGCGAAAAAAATGTGTCCGGATGGAGTGATGGTTCAGGAAAAGGTCTGTCTGAATCAGTGCACGGCTGCGTTTGTCTGTGGTGAAGTTATGGTAAAATTTAGGAAAGAGGAGGAAGAAAGATGAAGCGTATCTTGATTTTTTCAGGTACTACAGAAGGTCGGGAACTGGCAGAATTTCTGAGAAACAGGCAGGTGGATGTCATCGTCAGTGTTGCCACAGAGTATGGAAGAGACTGTATGGATGTCGAGAGTTCTTCTAATGTAAGCGTACGTACTGGACGTATGGATGAGGCACAGATCCGGCAGTTTTTAACGACGCAGAAAATTGATCTGGTGGTGGATGCGACACATCCGTTTGCAGCAGAAGTGACGAAAAATGTAGAGCAGGCATGCAGGATGGCAGGTACGGAATATATCAGATGTGTGCGGGAGCGGCAGAACTGGGATGACAAAGGAGAGCGTGTTGTGCGTGTGGAAAGTGTACCTGAGGCGGTGGAATACCTGCAAAATACAACAGGGAATGTTCTGATTGCTACCGGAAGCAAAGAATTGAAAGAATATACCAGGATAGCAGGCTGCAAAGAGCGATGTTATGCCCGTGTCCTTTCTACACAGGTTTCAGTGGAAGAGAGCATTCGGCTTGGATTCGAAGGAAAGCATCTGATCGCCATGCAGGGTCCGTTTTCAAAAGAATTAAATCTTGCGATGCTAAGAGCTTTGGATGCCAGGTATTTTGTGACAAAAGAATCCGGAAAATCCGGTGGTTTTCTGGAGAAGGTACAGGCTGCAGAAGAGGCAAAGGCTGTGCTGGTGGTAGTAGGAAGGCCGTTTGAAGTAGGAAAAATACTAAAGGAAACAAAAAAATTCCTAGAAATATGGGCAGGGCTGTGCTAAAATTTAGAAAGATTTAAGGAAAGGCTGAAACAGGAAGAGGACAGAATATGAGGCAGGGAATGATCCACATTTACTGTGGAGACGGAAAAGGAAAGACCACGGCAGCTACGGGACTTGCAGTTCGGGCGGCCGGAAGCGGGATGAAAGTACTGTTTGCCCGTTTTTTGAAGAATGAGAACTCTGCAGAATTGTGTGTGTTAGATCAGATTCCGGGGATAGAAGTGATCCATTTACCGAAGTCCTATGGGTTTTATAACACGCAGTCCGAGGAAGAAAAGGCAGAAACAAAGCAGATGTATGAAGAATTGTGGAAGTATGCACTGGATCGGGCGAAAAATGGAGCGTGTGACATGCTTGTCATGGATGAATTTATGGCAGCAGACAGGTATGGTCTGATCCCGCATGAAGAGGCTATTCAGTTTTTGAAAGAGAAACCAGAAGGTCTGGAAGTGGTTCTGACCGGACGGGATCCGTCAGAGGATCTGATCAGAATAGCGGATTATGTGTCTGAGATCCGGAAAGTAAAGCATCCGTTTGATTGCGGCGTTTATGCCCGCAGAGGAATTGAATATTAAATATTATTTTGTATGTATGGACGCTGCTCTTTGTGACAGAAGAAGCAGGTGTTTCTACATAAATTCAGATTCAAAGCAGATTTAAAAGATGCCGTCCGAAAAAAGGCGGCAGGGGAACCAGGTGAGAATCCCGGACAATGCTCGTTGCTGTATTGGAGTAGTGGTATTTCATGAGGTCACTGTAGGAAATTCTATGGGAAGGCGAAATACTGTGTTTGATGCCTAAGTCAGAACACCCGCTTTTAAAGGAATCTGGAAGGTTACGGGAATATGACCGGGTGTATGCAAAACAGTCTCCTTTTAGGACCTTTTGACAGCCTGGAATATTTCAGAAAAATTTTGTCAAAGGAAAAGGAGAGAAAAGAACATGACAAAAAAACAAAATATCTTACTGAAGGCAAGCATCGCAATCGCGGTGTTATTTGCCATTGCACCGGCTTCAAATGCTATGCACATTATGGAGGGATACCTTCAGGCAACATTTTGCATTGCGTGGGGAGTCATCTGCCTGCCGTTTATCGTCGCAGGATTTTTTTCCATTCAAAAAACATTAAAACAGAACAGAAAAACACTGATCCTTCTGGCAATGTCAGGAGCCTTTGTGTTTGTGATTTCTTCCTTGAAGATCCCGTCTGTGACCGGAAGCTGTTCCCATATGACAGGAACCGGACTGGGTGCGATTTTATTCGGGCCGACGGCAGCAGGCGTGTTGGGGCTGATCGTGTTATTATTTCAGGCAATCCTGCTGGCACACGGCGGACTGACCACGCTGGGAGCCAATACATTTTCTATGGCGATCGCAGGTCCGTTTCTTTCTTATGGGATTTATAAGCTTTGCCAGAAACTCAATGTAAACCGGAAGGTGGCAGTGTTTCTGGCAGCATTTTTCGGGGATCTGTTCACTTACTGTGTAACCAGTCTGCAGCTTGCTATGGCATATCCGTCTGAAGCGGGCGGGGTGGGAGCTTCCGCAGTGAAATTCCTTGGAGTGTTTGCTCCGACACAGCTTCCGCTGGCAGTAATGGAAGGACTTCTTACGGTTGTGATTGTGATCGCACTGGAGTCTTATGCAAAACCGGAACTCAAAGCCGTTGGATTTTTAAAGGAGGAAAAGTAGGATGAGTAAGAAAAATAAAACACTGGTACTGGTTCTGCTGCTCGCGGTGGTCCTGCTGGCAGCAGTTCCGTTTCTGACTTTGAAAGATGCAGAGTTTGGCGGATCAGATGATGCGGGAAGTGTGATGGTAGAAGAGATCCATGGAGAATATGAACCATGGTTTACCCCTGTTCTGGAAGAGTTTCTTGGAAAAGAGATCCCGGGAGAGGTGGAGTCCCTGCTGTTTTGTGTACAGACCGGAATCGGCGTGGGGATCATCGCTTTTTGCATGGGCCGTCTCGTAGAGCGGAAGAAGTGGCAGAATGATAATCATTGATAAATTAAGTTATTCCTCCGGACTTGCACATGTGAGCCCGGAGGAGAAGTTTGCATATGCGGTTCTGACCCTGTTGGTCTGTGTGGTCAGCCGGTCTGTTGCAGCGGCAGTGATCGTACTGGCGGTCAATGGAATTCTCAATGTAAAAAAGGGAAGAGTTCCATTTTACCTGTATCTGAAATACCTGATGGTACCCCTGATATTTCTGCTGTTGAGTACACTGGCAATCCTGGTCAATGTATCCAAAGAGCCGCTGGATGCCTATGCAATCCCGCTGGGGCAGTATTATGTGACATCCAGCTGGATGGGGCTGAAAAAAGGCGGGCAGATGATACTGACTGCGCTTGCAAGTGTTTCCAGTCTGTATGTCCTGTCTTTTAACACGCCGATGACGGAAATTCTGGATGTGTTAAAGAGACTGCATTTTCCGGGATTGTTCATTGAGCTGATGCTTTTGACATATCGGTTTATTTTTATCCTGATGGAAGGGGCATCTGCAATTATGACGGCGCAGAAAGCAAGGCTTGGAAACCGGGATCTGAAAACTTCGATCCAGTCTTTCGGGCAGATGGCATCGGTTGTGTTTGTGCGGGCGCTGAAGCAGTCGGATGCACTGTACAATGCGATGGAATCCAGATGTTATGACGGTGAGATCCGGGTACTTTCAGGAGAGTATCAAAAAAACAAGAGCAATTTCCGGAAAATAGCAGTTTTTGAGGCAGTCCTGATTTTGCTTGCGGTTTGGGAGAGAATAGGATGAGTGAAGAGATTATTTTAGAGGCGAGAGATATCTGGCATTCTTATGAAGAGAATGACAGGTTTTCTCTGCAGGGGCTGGACTTAAAAGTAAAAAAGGGGAGTAAGGTTGCTTTTATGGGAGCCAACGGTTCTGGAAAATCTACGTTTTTTCTCTGCTGCAACGGAATTTTACGACCACAAAAGGGAGATATTTTGTTTCATGGAAAACCGGTGAGCTACAAGAGAAAGGAACTTCTGGCACTTCGATCCAAGGTGGGGATCGTGTTTCAGGACCCGGATAAACAGTTGTTTTCTGCCAGCGTGGAGCAGGAAATCTCATTCGGGATCCTGAATCTGGGTGTTGCAAAAGAACAGGCAAGAACAGAAGTGGAGCAGGTGATGGAAGAACTGGAGATCGTGCCCTTTCGAAAACGGCCGGTACATGCGTTAAGCGGAGGGCAGAAAAAACAGGTCTCGATCGCGGATATTTTAGTGATGCGTCCGGAGATCATCATTTTGGATGAACCTGCAGCAGCCCTGGATCCGAAGCATACCCGCATGGTAAATGAGATGGTAGACAAACTCACAGAGCAGGGAATCACAGTACTCATGGCGACTCATGATATGGATTATGCATATGCCTGGGCGGATGAGATCGTGTTGATGAAAGATGGAAAAGTGCTCTGTCAGGGCGCGCCGGAAGCAGTGTGCAGAGAAACAGAAAAGCTGAAAGAGACGAATCTGGAAGAACCGGCTCTTTTACGGTTATTTGATCGTTTAAAAGCACGTAAAATAATAGAAGCAACAGGAAAAGCTCCAAGGACATGGAAGGAACTGGAGCAGTTGATCGGATAGAAATTTCTGGAGAGGAAGGATTGAAAATGGAGAAAAAAGGAATTCTTGTGGTAAGCTTCGGAACCAGTCATCTGGATACGATGGCAAAAACAATACAGGTAATGGAAGAGCAGATTGCAGAAGCATTTCCCGGGTATACGGTATACCGGGCATTTACAAGTCAGATGATCTTGAACAAACTGGAACGGACAGAACATAAAAAGTATGATAATGTCCGTCAGGCACTGGAGCGTATGAAGCAGGACGGGATCACAAGGGTGATCGTTCAGCCGACACATATTATCAACGGCATTGAAAATGAAAAAATGCTGGAGGAGATTCAAAAACATGCGTCGTCTTTTGAAAAAGTCCTGGTGGGAAAACCACTTTTGTCTGAACCGGATGATTATAAAAAGACAGTGCATGCAGTGATGGAGGATGTGGATCTGGAAGAAGGCGAATGCCTGATCTTAATGGGACATGGAACAGATCACCATGCAAACAGTGCCTATCCGGCGTTGGAATATACACTTCAGGCATTGGGATATGACCGCATTCATGTGGCGACTGTAGAAGGCTTTCCAGAATTAAAAGACGTGATGCATCGGATTGAACAAAAGCAGTATCGTAAAGTGGCATTGCTGCCGTTTATGTTTGTGGCAGGAGATCATGCAAAAAATGACATGGCAGGAGATGAGGATTCCTGGAAATGTGAGTTGGAAGAAGCCGGATATGAAGTTCGCCCGATCTTAAGGGGACTTGGAGAACTTCCGGGAATCCGTCAGATTTTCATGGAGCATTTAGAGGAGGCACAATGACAGAACAGGCATTTGTGTGGAAAGATCAGAAAAAACTGAGAATGGGATATACCACCGGAAGCTGTGCTGCGGCTGCGGCAAAAGCAGCAGCCAGAATGCTGTTTTTGGGAGAAGAGATCCGTCAGGTTTCTCTGATGACACCAAAAGGGATCCGGCTGTATCTGGATGTGGAGGACATTTTGCGTATGAAAGACAAGGTACGCTGTGCGATCCGAAAGGATGCAGGGGACGATCCGGATGTGACGGATCAGATTCTGGTCTATGCAGAGGTTTCCAAAACAGAGGGAAAGCAGATCACACTGGATGGCGGCGTTGGTGTCGGACGTATTACCAGAAAAGGACTGGAGCAGGATATCGGCGATGCCGCGATCAATAAAGTTCCAAGAGCCATGATCCGTGAAGCAGTGGAAAAAGAGAAAGAGCGCGGCGGGTATACAGGCGGTCTTTCTGTGGTCATTTCAATCCCTGACGGAGCAGAACTGGCAAAAAAAACATTCAACCCGAGGCTTGGTATCGAAGGAGGTCTTTCTGTGCTTGGAACCACAGGCATTGTAGAGCCAATGAGTGAGAAAGCCCTGACAGATACGATTTTCCTGGAAATGAAGATGCTCAGAGAAAATGGAAACGAGTACTGTTATCTGGTACCGGGAAATTATGGAAGTGATTTTCTGAAAGAAGCACTTGGTTATGATGGAAATCTTGCGGTCAAGTGCAGCAATTACATCGGGGAATCCATCGATCATGCAGTGCGGCTCGGTATGAAAGGAATTCTGCTGATCGGACATGTGGGCAAACTGATCAAGGTGGCGGCAGGAGTGATGAATACGCACTCCAGACAGGCGGACTGCAGGATGGAAGTATTTGCCTCACATGCGGCGATGGCGGGGGCTGATTCTGAAACCGTAAAAAAAATTATGGAAAGTATTACAACAGCAGAAATGACAGAACTGCTTGAAAAAGAACAGCTGTTGGGACAGGTTATGGATTCTGTAATGAAACGGATCGCATTTTATCTGAAGCACAGAGGAGGGGAGTCTCTTCGTGTGGAAGCAATCGTGTTTTCGAATGAAAACGGGATATTAGGAGAGACTTCCGGTGCAGAAGAACTTTTGGAAATCATACGCGCAGAATCAGTGAAAGAGAAACGAACAGGAGAGAAAGAATGAGCGGAATATTTTACGGAGCAGGTGTAGGGCCGGGAGATCCCGAGCTTTTGACAGTAAAGGCACTGCGTGTGATGAAGCAGTGTCCGGTGATTGCAATCCCGGTATCGGATAAAAATTTTACAGAGGCGGCGTATGATCCGACAGGAACAGATCCTGCATATAAACGTTATCTGGAAAAATGTGTTGCCTATCAGATCGCAGTGCAGGCAGGTGCGGATATCGGGCAGAAAGCCAAGCTGTATCTGCCAATGCCGATGATGAAAGAAAAAGAACAGCTTCGTCAGGTACATGACGAGGGTGCAGAAAAAACAGCAGAGCTTCTGGAAAAAGGAATGGATGTGGTGTTTATCACGCTGGGAGATCCGACCGTGTACTCGACCTGTATGTATATTCATAAAAGGATTCGGAAACAGGGATATGAGACAAGGATCATACCGGGAGTTCCTTCTTTTTGTGCGGCAGCGGCAAGACTGGATCAGAGCCTTGTGGAGAACCAGGAAGAACTGCATATTATCCCTGCATCCTATGAGATTGAAGAAGGATTAAAGATGGCGGGAACAAAGGTGCTGATGAAGGCCGGGCGAAAGATTCCTTATGTCAAGCAGGTGATCAAAGAGCAGAACTTAAATCTGACGATGGTAGAAAACTGCGGCATGGAGAATGAGACAATCTACCATTCGGCAGAGGAGATTCCGGATGAGGCAAGTTATTATTCATTGTTTATTGTAAAAGAGAAAAAATAGCAGAAGGGGAGGAGACGAAATGATCGTATTTGTAGGAGCAGGACCGGGAGCGGAAGATCTGATCACAGTGCGGGGACAGCAGTATTTAAAAGAAGCGGACATTATCATTTATGCAGGGTCACTGGTAAATCCGGGTCTTTTGCAGGTAAAAAAAGAAGGCTGTGAAGTATATAACAGCGCCTATATGACGCTGGAAGAAGTTCTGGAAGTGATGTATGCAGGGGAAAAAGAAGGAAAACGGATCGTTCGGCTGCATACCGGGGATCCGTGTCTGTACGGAGCGATAAGAGAGCAGATGGATGCTTTGGAAGAGCGTCAGATTCCGTACGAAGTATGTCCGGGTGTCAGTTCTTTTTGCGGGGCAGCAGCAGCGCTGCATGCAGAATATACACTGCCTGATATTTCCCAGTCTGTGGTGATCACAAGAATGGCAGGCAGAACGCCGGTTCCGGATAAAGAGTCCATCCGCAGCTTTGCGGCGCATCAGGCGACGATGGTGATCTTTCTGAGCACCGGAATGCTTGGAAAACTGCAGGAAGAGCTGATGGCAGGGGGATATCCGGCAGACACTCCGGCAGCGATCGTGTACAAGGCAACCTGGCCGGAGGAAAAAGTGCTGCGATGCATGGTCTCAGAACTGGAAAAAACAGCGGCAGACGCACAGGTGACAAAAACAGCCCTGATCGTGGTGGGAAGAATTCTGGAAGGAGAATATGAGAGATCACTTCTGTACCATCCGGAATTTACCACAGAATTTCGACAGGGAAAACAGGAGGAGCAGGCAGATGAATAGAGTGTATGTAGTCGGGATCGGTCCCGGAGCGGGAAAACAGATGACAGAAGAGGCGAGAGAAGTGCTGAATGCCTGTGATGTGATCATCGGATATACGGTGTATGTAGATCTGGTGAAAGAGCAGTTTCCCGAGAAAGAATTTCTGACCACGCCGATGAAGCAGGAAGTGAAGCGGTGCAAGATGGCATTTGAGGAGGCCATGAAAGGGAAAAAAGTGGCGATGATCTGCAGCGGGGATGCCGGTGTGTATGGAATGGCTGGTTTGATGTATGAGGTCGGTGTCGAGTTTCCTAAGGCAGAGCTTGAGATTGTGCCGGGGATCACGGCGGCAATCGGCGGTGCAGCCGTGCTTGGAGCTCCGTTAATTCATGATTTTGCAGTCATCAGTTTAAGTGACCTGCTTACACCATGGGAGAAGATTGAAAAGAGAGTCAGGGCAGCAGCCATGGCAGATTTTGTGATCTGTCTTTACAATCCTTCCAGCAGAAAACGTCATGACTATCTGGAGAAGGCATGTAATATGATGCTGGAATACAAAACAGAAGATACAATCTGCGGAATCGTCAGACAGATCGGAAGAGACGGGCAGGAGAGCCGGATCCTTACATTAAAGGAATTAAAAGACACAGAGGTGGATATGTTTACAACGGTGTTTATCGGAAATGAACAGACACAGGAAATGGATGGTCACATGGTGACACCGAGAGGATATCGGGATGTGTAAAGAGAAAAGAATCGTTTATCTGACAGGGATCGGAATGGGAACGAAAGAGGGGATGACTGTCCAGGCAAAAGAGTCTTTAAAAGGCTGTGACTGTATGATTGGCGCAAAACGGCTTCTGGAAGTGGTATCCGATGCAGATTGTGTCTGCCATGCAGAATATCTGCCGGAAAAAATAGAAGAGTACCTTCGAAAGCATCCGCAGTTTTGCAGGATCGGGATTGTACTTTCCGGGGATGCAGGATTTTACAGCGGGGCAAAAAAACTGGAAGAAGTTCTAAATGGCAGTGAAGAACGGTATGAAATCCAAAGGATTCCGGGAATTTCGTCTGTTGTGTATTTTGCAGCTGCGCTACACACTTCCTGGGAGGATGCAGCCCTTGTCAGCCTCCATGGAAGATGGCAGAACTGGATTTATGAAGCAGAACATCATGCAAAAACATTTCTGCTGTTGGGCGGAAGAAAAGAAAATCTGAAAGAGAAGCTTTTGTATTATGGGCTTGAAGACTTGACGATACATATCGGAAAAAATTTTTCCTATCCGCAAGAGCAGATTTTTTCAAAAACGGTAAGCGAACTGACGGAGGAGGATACAGAGGGGCTTTGCATTGTCTGTCTGGAAAATCCACATCCATCACAGAAGGTGTGCCGGCATTTGAAGGATGAAGCCTTTACAAGAGGAAACGTTCCTATGACGAAAGAAGAAGTGCGGACAATCTGTATCGCAAAGCTTGATCTGGAAAAAGATGCGGTTCTTTATGACGTTGGTGCGGGAACAGGTTCTGTTGCTGTTGAAGCAGCCTGTCAGGACGGCAGTATTCGAGTGTATGCCATTGAAAAGAATCCGGAAGGGATCGAACTGATCCGTAAAAACGTGCAAAAACTACGGACAGATAATGTGCAGATCGTAGAGGGAACAGCGCCGGAAGCACTCAGGAAACTGGAAGCGCCGACCCATGTATTTATCGGGGGCAGCAGCGGAAATCTAAGGGAAATCCTGCTGGCAGTCAAAGAGAAGAATCCGGATGTACAGATCGTACTGACAGCGATTTCTCTGGATACGATGGCGGAAGTAATGGAAGCAGTGGATGAAGGGCTTTTGCGGGAACCGGAAATTGTGCAGATTACAGTGGCAAAGGCCAGAAAACTGGGGCGTCATCACATGATGACAGGACAAAACCCGATCTATATTATTTCGGAGGGAGAAGTGTGAACATTCCAAGAATTTTAATTGCTGCACCGTCCAGTGGAAGTGGGAAAACGGTGATTTCCTGTGGGCTGATGGCAGCGTTTTGCAGACAGCAGAAAAATGTTGTTTCCTGTAAATGCGGACCGGATTATATTGATCCGATGTTTCACCGGGAGGTGCTCGGGATTGATTCTCAGAATCTGGATCTGTTTTTCTGCGAGAAAGAGCAGCTGACCGGGATTTTTGCAGAGCATGCCAAAAATGCCGATCTGGCAGTGGTAGAGGGTGTTATGGGATATTATGACGGCATGGGACTGGATACGGCAAAAGCAAGTTCCTATGATGTGGCAGCTGCCTTGCAGATACCGGTCGTGCTGGTGGTTTCAGCGAGAGGCTCCGCTCTGTCTCTGGCTGCTCTGGTGAAAGGGTTTCTGGAATTTAAAAAGGAGAGCCGGATTCGGGGAATTTTGTTAAACCGCGTATCTGCAATGTTGTATCCCCGTTTGAAAGAAATGCTGGAAAACGAGCTGAAAAAGGCAGGACATCCAATCAAGGTGCTCGGGTATATTCCGGAACATGAAGCGTTTCATCTGGAGAGCCGGCATCTTGGTCTGGTCACACCGGAGGAGATCAAACATCTGAAAGCACAGCTGGAGCAGGCAGGAGAGATTCTCTCAGAGACGGTAGATCTGGAAGGTCTCTATGAGTTGGCCAAAGAAGCAACGTCTCTGGAAATAAGCGTACCTGAGGATGAGGAGAAAGAAAATCCAAAGGTATCAATTGCGGTGGCAAGGGATGAGGCGTTTGGATTTTATTATAAAGACAATCTGAAACTGCTGGAAAGATATGGCTGCAATCTGGTGTATTTCAGTCCTATTCGAGATACCCACCTGCCAGAAGGAGTCAGCGGTCTTTTGTTAGGCGGCGGATATCCGGAATTATATGCCAGAGAATTAAGTCAAAACAAAACCATGCTTTCTGAAATCCGGGAAAGCATTCAAAATGGAATGCCCTGCCATGCGGAATGCGGCGGTTTTTTGTATCTTCATGAGAAGCTTGCAGATCCGAAAGGAAAACTCTGGAAGATGGCCGGTGTGATCAGAGGCGAGGCAGTGCCGAAGAAAAAACTGGTACGGTTTGGTTACATCAATCTGACAGGAGTGGTGGACGGTACGTTTTTGAAGCGAGGAGAGAGGATCCGCGGTCATGAATTCCACTACTGGGACAGTACAAATAATGGAACAGATGCAAAAGCGTTAAAACCGGACGGAAAGAGAAGCTGGGAATGCGTTCATATGCAGCAGAATCTGTTTGCGGGATTTCCACATCTTTCCTATTCGTCCAATCCGGTATTTGCAGAAAGGTTCATGCGGGAAGCAATCAGATGGGAGCAGTCACAAAAAGAAGGAAGTGAAAGAAAATGACACTGGAAGAGTTGAAAAAAGAGATCAGACCTTTGGATGAAACAAGTATGGAACAGGCAAAAGAGCACTGGATAAAGATCGCAAAACCATTGTTTTCTCTGGGAAAGCTGGAGGATGCAGTGATACAGATGGCGGGGATCAAAGAGACCCCGGATTATGAGCTGAAGAAAAAGGCGCTGGTCATTATGTGCGCAGACAATGGAATTGTGGAGGAGGGTGTCACACAGACCGGTCAGGAAGTAACGGCTGTGGTGGCAGATAATTTTACAAAATCCAGCACCAGCGTCTGTGCGATGAGCAAAGTGGCCGGGGTGGATCTCTTTCCAGTAGATATCGGAATGGCGGTGGATGTTCCGTCAGTGACAGTCAAGGAAGAAAAAGTTGCCTACGGAACACGTAATTTTTCAAAAGAACCTGCAATGACAAGAGAAGAGGTATGGCAGGCAATTGAAATCGGCATCCGAAAAGTGGAGCAGCTCAAAGAACAGGGGTATGAAATCATAGCGACTGGAGAGATGGGAATCGGAAATACGACGACCAGCAGTGCTGTTGCGTCGGTGCTGTTATCCGTTGCACCAGAACAGGTAACCGGGCGCGGGGCAGGCCTTAGCAGCGCAGGACTTGAGAAAAAGATTTCTGTTATTAAGGATGCGATTGCAAACTATCAGCCGGACAAGGAAGATCCGGTGGATGTTCTTTCAAAAGTAGGAGGCCTGGATATTGCGGGTCTGACCGGTGTCTTTTTAGGAGGAGCTCTGTACCGCGTTCCGGTGGTGATCGACGGATTTATCTCTTCTGTAGCGGCTTTGTGTGCAGCGCGTATGGTGCCGGTTTCAAAGTCTTATTTTCTGCCTTCCCATGTATCCAAAGAACCGGCAGGAGCTATGCTGTTGGAGGCATTGGAGCTTTCCCCGCTTTTGACTTGTAATATGAGTCTGGGAGAAGGGACCGGCGCAGTGGCAGTGATTCCGATTCTGGAGATGGGGCTTTCGGTTTACCGGGAGATGACCACATTTGAAAAAGCAAAGATCGAACAATACGAGGTGTTAAAATGAGGTTCTTTGAGTCTCTGGCAATCGGAGTTTCGATGTACTCGAAAATTCCGATGCCCCGGGTGGAATGGAATGAAAAAAATATGAAATATGCCATGTGCTTTTTCCCTCTGGTAGGAGTGGTGACAGGAATTCTGGAGGTCATCCTCGGAAATGCGCTTCTTGCGTATACGTCATGCGGGACGTTGTTTTTTGCAGGAGTGATGACACTGCTTCCGGTACTGGTCAACGGCGGAATCCACATGGACGGATTCCTGGACACGATGGATGCTTTGAATTCCTACGGAAGCAGAGAAGAGAAGCTGGAAATTTTAAAAGATTCCCGCACCGGAGCTTTCGCAGTGATCGGATTTGGACTATATCTTGTGGCCAGTCTGGCATTGTGGAGTGAAGCAAAATCAGAAATGCTCCCGGTGATCGGGGCAGGATATGTAATGTCACGTTCCCTTAGCGGACTTTCTGTGATGGTGTTCCCGTCTGCCAAAAAAGACGGACTTGGACGAACCTTTCAGGAGCAGGCACACAGGAAGCGGGTGGCAGTTGTGATGGGGTGCTGGTTTTTTGCGGCTTTGGCAGTGATGCTGATGACTTCTGTGCAGATGGGCGCGGCGGCTCTTTGCACCGCTCTTCTGGTATTCTGGTATTACCATCACATGGCAATGAAACAGTTTGGCGGGATGACAGGCGATCTGGCAGGATATTTTCTGCAGCTTGCCGAACTTCTGATACTGGCAGCAGTGATCGTGGCAGGAGGTGCATTATGAGAATCTGGCTGATCCGCCATTTTCGGACACAGGGAAATCTGGAAAGACGGTATATCGGACGAACAGATGAGCCCATCTTGCCGGGGCAGACAGGAAGTATCCTTTGTTGTCCGGAGAAGATCATCACAAGTCCAATGCTTCGCTGCAGACAGACAGCTAGGTTGTTGTTTCAAAAAGAGCCGGATCTGATCTGTGAAAATTTCCGGGAGAAGGATTTCGGGCGTTTTGAAGGAAAAAATTATGAAGAATTAAAAGACGATCCCGGATATCAGAGGTGGCTGGATTCCAATGGAACGATTCCTTTTCCGGAAGGAGAAGGACAGGAGGCATTTCTTGAGCGAACACGACATGGATTTGAGCAGATGATGGAGCATCTGATGGATCTGCAGTGCCGGGAAGCAGCATTTGTCGTACACGGCGGTACGATCATGGCGGTTTTGTCAGCGTTTTCTCAAACGGGAGGAGACTTTTATGACTGGCAGGTCTCAAATGGCAGCGGATATTCTGCAATCGCAGAGGAGGAAAGCTGGAGACAGGGGAAAAAACAACTGACGGAGATAGAAAAATTATGAGAACATTACTTGCATGTATGACAGGATTTGGACTGGATCTGATCTTTGGCGATCCTTACTGGCTGTATCACCCGATAAGGCTGATCGGACATCTGATTTCTTTTTTGGAAAAACCGCTCCGAAGTGTGGCGGGAAAATCACCGAAAAAACAGATTGTGGCAGGGGGAATTCTGTGGATCCTGGTGATTTTGATCAGTACAGGGATTCCATGTCTGATGCTGTGGGCGGCAGAGAAGATCCACCCGGCTGTTTCGTTTCTTCTGGAATGCTTCTGGTGTTACCAGATCCTGGCGGCACGTTCCCTTTCTGTGGAAAGTAAGAAGGTATACCATGCTCTGAAAACACAGGATGTGGAGGGGGCAAGAAAAGCAGTTTCCATGATTGTAGGAAGAGATACCAAGTCCCTTACAGAAGAAGGGATTGCAAAGGCAGCAGTGGAAACTGTGGCAGAAAATACATCAGACGGTGTGACTGCGCCGCTGATGTTTCTGATGCTTGGCGGTGCACCGCTTGGATTCCTCTATAAAGCGGTCAATACGATGGATTCGATGCTGGGATATAAGAATGAAAAAAATCTTTATTTCGGGAGAGTGGCGGCAAAGATGGATGACGTGTTTAATTATCTGCCATCCAGAGTATCGGCAGTTCTGATGATCGCGGCGGCATTTCTGACAGGAATGGATGCAAAAAAGGCAGCGCAGATTTATAAAAGAGACCGGAGAAAGCATGCCAGTCCGAATTCTGCGCAGACGGAATCAGTCTGTGCAGGGGCGCTTCAGGTGCAGCTGGCAGGAGATGCATGGTATTTTGGTGTACTGCATAAAAAAGAGACGATCGGAGATCCGATCCGTCCTGTCGAGGCCGAAGACATCAAACGGGCAGGAAGGCTGATGTATGTGACAGCGGTGCTTACCCTGCTGTTTGCAGGAATGATCCGGTTCTGGTATTTCTGGTAAGAAAGGAGACAAAATCATGGAATATATGCATGGCGGAGATATTTATACTTATGAAAACGTGACGGACTACTCTGTCAACCTCAATCCTTTTGGACCAGGAGAGGAGGTGCTTTTGGCAATGGAGGAAAGTCTGAAGCATGCAGGGGAGTATCCGGACAGCAAAAGCCGGAAACTCAGAAGTGCACTGGCAGAACATCTGCAGGTTCCCCAGGAATTTCTGATTTTTGGAAATGGAGCGGCAGAGCTGATCTTTTTGCTGACCCATTCCCTGCGCCCGAAAAAAGCACTCCTGACAATCCCGTCTTTTGCAGAATATCACAGAGCGCTTCAGGCGGTGGACTGTGAATGTGTGTACTATCCGCTCAGTGAGAAACACGGGTTTGTGCCGCAAACGTCTTATCTGGAGCTTTTGAAAGAAGATGTGGATCTGCTCTTCTTATGTTCTCCGGATAATCCAAGCGGAGCGGTAATCCCAAAGGACTTTCTGCTTGAGATTTTAAAGACATGTGAAGAAAAAGGGATTCTCATGATTTTGGATGAGTGTTTTGTGGAATTTCTGTCAGAACCGCAAAAACAGACACTTGCCAGAGAATGTGAGAGAAGTAAAAATCTGATGATTCTGCAGGCCTTTACAAAGATTTCTGCGATTCCGGGAATCCGGCTCGGATACGGGATCACATCCAATTTGGATTTGCTTGAAAAGATGGAAGGAAACCGGCAGCCCTGGAGCGTGTCCGGTGTGGCACAGGCAGCCGGGTGTGCGGCTTTAAAGGAAACGAAACGATGGCAGGAAATGCGAAAATGGCTGGAAACAGAACGGGCGTGGCTGGAAGAAAATCTGACCCGGATCGGGGTGGAGTGGTTCCCTTCAAAAGTGAACTATCTGCTCTTAAAGAGTTCCTATCCGCTGTTCTCTCTGCTGCTTCAGAAAAACATCCTGATTCGGGACTGCTCCAATTATGAGGGACTGGAAAAGGGGTATTATCGGATCGCGGTGAAGCAGAGAACAGACAATGAAAAATTGCTGAAAGCATTGGAATATATTTATGAAGGGGGAGAATGAGAATGGCAGCACCGATCATGATACAGGGAACCATGTCAAATGCAGGAAAAAGTGTTCTGGCAGGCGGACTGTGCCGGGTATTTCATCAGGACGGATATCAGGTAGCGCCTTTTAAATCCCAGAATATGGCGCTCAATTCCTTTATTACAAGAGAAGGTCTGGAAATGGGAAGAGCTCAGGTCATGCAGGCAGAGGCAGCGGGTGTCGAGCCTCTTGCGATCATGAATCCGATCTTGTTAAAACCGACCAATGACACCGGCTCTCAGGTGATCTTAAACGGAGAAGTACAGGGTGTGATGTCAGCAATGGAATATTTTCGCAGGAAAAGAGAATATATCCCGGTGATCAAAAGCGCCTATCAGAAACTGGATGAACAGTTTGACATTATTGTCATCGAAGGTGCGGGCAGCCCGGCGGAGATTAATCTGAAACGTGAAGATATCGTGAATATGGGAATGGCAGAGATGGTAGATGCACCGGTGCTTCTGGCCGGAGATATTGACAGAGGCGGTGTGTTTGCCCAGATTGTGGGAACCATTGAGCTTTTAGAGGAGCAGGAGAGAAGAAGGATCAAAGGAACGATCATCAATAAATTTCGCGGGGACAAAGAAATCTTACGTCCCGGGCTTGATATGCTGGAAGAAAAGACAAAGATTCCGGTATGTGGGGTTGTTCCTTATTTCCACCTGGATATTGACGAAGAAGACAGCTTAAGCGAGCGGTTCACGCACAGAGAAAAGAAAGGGCTTCTGGATATTGCCGTGATCCGGCTTCCGAGAATTTCTAATTTTACAGATCTGATGCCGCTAGAATCTATGGATGAAGTCGGTGTCCGGTACGTGACAAGTGCGTCACAGTTCGGCACTCCGGATGCGGTCATTCTTCCCGGAAGTAAAAACACGATGGAAGACTTGAAGTGGCTTCGTCAGTGCGGACTGGAAGGAAAGATCCTTCGCCATGCGGCATCCGGAAAAACTGTATTTGGAATCTGCGGCGGCTATCAGATGATGGGAGAGCTTCTGCAGGATCCCAAAGGTGTGGAAGCGGGCGGAGAACTTAAAGGAATGGGCTTGCTTCCGATACAGACTGTGTTTGCAGGGGAAAAAATGAGAACCCGCGTACAGGGAACTTTTGAAGGGCTGTCTGGAAGTCTGAGCAGTTTAAGTCAGGTGCCATTAGAAGGATATGAAATCCATATGGGAGTGACAACGTATACCGAGGAGCCTTGTCCGCTGGTGCAGATTCAGGAGGAAACAGGCGAAAGACGGATTCGATATGACGGCGCCAGAAAAAACAACTGTTACGGCTGCTATGTACACGGAATTTTTGATCAGGCTCGTGTGGCATCCGGGTTTGTTTCGGCACTTTTAAAAGAAAAAGGACATGATGCCGGGCAGCTTGAGCGTCTGGACTGGAAGGCATACAAGGAAACCCAGTACAATAAGCTGGCGGAGATTATCCGGGAAAGTTTGGATATGGAGTATATTTATCAGATTCTGGGGAAAGGAACGAGAATGCCATGAAAACAGTAATACGGATCGGAAGCAGGGAAAGCAGGCTGGCGGTGACACAGACCGAACTCATAAAAGGACAGATTGAGGCGCATTTTCCGCATATCCGTGTGGAGATCGTGACAATGAAGACGACCGGAGACCGGATTTTAGACCGGAGTCTGGAGCAGATCGGAGGAAAAGGTTTGTTTGTCAAGGAGCTGGATCAGGCTTTGCGAAAGGGACGGGTCGATCTGTCTGTGCACAGCTTAAAAGACATGCCGATGGACATCCCGGAAGATCTTCCGATTCTTGCATATAGCAAACGGGAAGATCCGCGAGATGTGCTGATCTTTCGGCAGGGACAGACCGAAAGCATTTCCGGCGGGATGATTGGGACTTCCAGCAAGAGGCGGAGACTGCAGCTGGAGAGACTGTATCCGGACTGTCACTTTCAGGGAATCCGCGGAAACGTGCAGACGAGACTTCGCAAACTGGAGGAAGAAGGATTTTGTGCCACGGTTCTGGCAGCAGCCGGATTAAAAAGACTGGGAATGGATTCCTGTATCGGGAGATATTTTTCCTGTGAAGAAATGATCCCGGCAGCCGGACAGGGAATTCTGGCAGTGCAGGCAAGAGCCGGGGAATATCAGGAACTTTTAGAAGTGCTCAACGATCCCCGGTCTGAGGCCGCGGCGAAGGCAGAACGAGCCTTTGTAAAAGTACTGAATGGCGGATGTACTTCACCTGTGGCAGCATATGCAGAAATCAGAGGATCAAAGTGTTATATTACAGGGCTGTACTGGAGAGAATCAGATGAGAACTGGTTTGTAGAAAAGACAAGCGGCAATAAGAAAGAAGCAGAGCTGCTGGGGGAGACTCTTGCACATAATATGCAGAAAAAGTATGGAAAATAGAAAAGGAGCGCATATGGAAAGTCAGCAGAAAAAAAAGACGGGAAAGGGATCTCCATCCGGCAAAGTATGGCTTGCGGGAGCAGGACCGGGAGATGCCTCTCTTTTGACACTGAAAGTAAAAAAATGGATGGATGAGGCGGATGTGATCATCTATGATGCCCTGATCAGTGCAGAGATCCTGAGTCTGATCCCGGATGGAAAAGAATGGATTTACGTGGGAAAACGTTCCGGACATCACTGTGTCCGCCAGGAAGAGATCAATCAGATTTTACTTCGTGAGGCGAAAGCGGGAAAAAATGTCCTTCGCTTAAAAGGAGGAGATCCGTTCGTATTCGGGAGAGGGGCCGAGGAGGCAGAGTGTCTGGCGGCAGAAGGGATTCCGTTTGAAATCATCCCAGGAGTGACTTCTGCTCTTGCAGTTCCGGCGTATGCAGGCATTCCGATCACGCATCGGGATTTTGCGTCTTCCTTTCATGTGATCACAGGGCATGCAAAAGAGGGGAAAAAAATAGAGATTCCTTATGACGCTCTTGCAAAATTGAACGGAACGCTTATTTTTCTGATGGGGATCACTGCCATGGAAGAGATATGTCGGGGACTGATCCAGGCGGGAATGGATGAGAATACACCGGCAGCAGTGCTGGAAAAAGGAACTACGGCAAGACAGAGAAGGCTTGTCAGCACACTTGCCAGGCTTTGGGAGGATGCGAAAGCATTTCAGGTGCAGACGCCTGCGATCATTCTTGTGGGAAAAGTCTGTACATTGTCTGAAAAATTTGACTGGGTAAAGAGTCTTCCTCTGTGGGGAAAACAGATCCTGACCACCCGACCGAGGCAGAACAGTTCCAGGCTGGCCGGAAGGCTCCGGGAATTGGGGGCACAGGTAATTGAGCTGCCGTCTATTACAACAAAGCCTGTCTGGCCCAATGAAGTACTTGGGACAATTCTGGGGAGTATCAGAGAACAGGAAAGCGAGCAGTGGCTGGTGTTTACCAGCCCCATCGGGGTACAGACGTTCTGGAAACAGCTCAGAATGCTGAAAATGGATGTACGCAATGTATTTCTTCCTCATGTAAAAGTTGCAGCCATTGGTTCTGGTACAGCAAAGGAGCTGGAACAGTTTGGCGTGTTTGCGGATGTCATGCCCCGGACATTCTGTGCAGCGGCACTGGGGGAGACCATCGCAGGAGAAGCGGCACCAAAGAGCCGGATTGTACTGCTGCGGGCAAAGCAGGGATCCGAAGAGCTGCTTCCGCCGCTGAAAAACGCCGGATTGAAGGTGGAAGATGTGCCTCTGTATGAAACGATCTGTAAATTGCAGGAGACTTTAAAGGAAACAATTGAGAAGCAGCAGAGGCAGGGAGAGATTGATCTGGTGACATTTACCAGTGCATCCACGGTCCGTGGATTTGTACAGGCACTTCCGGGAATCGATACTACAAAAATACGGGCTGTCTGCATTGGAGAACAGACGGCAAATGAGGCAAAAAGATATGGAATGCAGATACAGATTTCAAAAGAAGCATCTGTGGAGAGCATGGTCTTAAAGATTCTGGAGCTGGCAGGAGACTAGAGAGGAGAGCATACAGTGGCAAAATACATAGGAAAACGGCTTGTTACAGGGATCCTTTCCTTGTTTGTTCTGGCAACGGTTACATTTTTTCTGACCAGGGCAATTCCGGGAAGTCCTTTTCAGGGAGCAAATGTGTCGGAGAGTGTGCTGCAGATGATGGAGGAAGAATATGGATTACATCAGCCGGCAGGGGTGCAGTATGTCACATATATGAAGCATCTGCTTCGCGGAAATCTGGGATATTCTTATCAAAATCCGTCCGAATCGGTTGCAAATATCATTCAAAGATCCTGTCCGGTGACTGCGGTGATCGGAGTTCTGGCAATTCTTCTGGCAATGATCGTCGGAATCGGGATTGGAGTCTGGCAGACTTTTTCGAGACACAGGCTGCTTCGTGGAGGGCTTTTTACCGGAACACTTCTGATCGGAGGAGTTCCCAATTTTGTGGCAGCACTTTTGCTGATGCTTGTATTTGGAGTCTGGCTGAAATGGCTGCCGGTCAGCGGACTGGATTCCTGGAAAAATTACATTCTCCCGGTATGCGCTCTGGCGCTGTATCCCGCCTGTTCGCTGGCACGGCTGACCGGGACACTTCTTGCCCAGGAGAAACAAAGAGATTATGTACTTCTGGCGCGGACGAAAGGACTGAAAAAAAGACAGATCCTGTTTACGCACATTCTGCCGCATATCTGGATTCCGGTGCTGAATTATCTGGGACCTGCAAGTGCGTTTCTTTTGACAGGAAGTTTTGTGGTGGAGAGCATTTTTACCATTCCGGGGCTTGGAAGACAGTTTGTAAGTTCCATTGCGAACCGGGATTATACACTCATTCTCGGGCTGACGATCTTTATGGGGGCAGTCGTGATCCTGATTCAGCTGGCGGTGGACTTACTTAGTGCGTGCATTGATCCGAGAGTGCGCAGAAGCTATGTGGATGAGGAGTAAGAGCAGTGCAAAGGAGAAGCAATGAAGCAGATAAATTTTAGAAAAAACGAAAAAATAACAGTGGGACTGATCCTGCTTTTGCTCTGCATTTTTTTAGCAGTACTGGTTCCGGCCCTGTCACCGTGGACATCTACAGAAATGCATGCGGATATCCGCAGTCAGGGAATGTCCTTCTCCCATCCTTTCGGGACAGATAAGTTTGGAAGGGATCTGTTTGTACGGGTTTGGTGCGGAGTCAGGATCAGTTTGTGTGTCGGACTTGCAAGTGCACTTTTAAACGGCGCGCTGGGTGTTTTATATGGAGCGGTATCCGGGTATGCGGGAAAAACCGCAGATAATATTCTGATGCGGATCGCGGATATTGTGGCATCGGTTCCGTCTCTTTTGTATGTGATCCTAATCATGATGGTACTGGGAGCGAATGAGGTAAGCATCCTTGTGGGACTTTGTATATCCGGCTGGATTGAAACAGCGCGCATTGTAAGAGGAGAAGTGATGCGGATCAAAGAACGGGAGTTTGTTCTGGCATCCCGGCTTGCAGGAGCCGGCCCTCTTCGGATTTTTCTGACCCATCTTTTGCCGAATGCTGCAGGACCGATTGTGGTAAGTCTTACATTTCTGGTACCGCAGGCTATTTTTACCGAAGCATTTTTGAGCTTTATGGGAGTCGGGATTCCGGCGCCAAGAGCCAGTCTTGGCACCATGATCCAGGCAGCCAGAAGCCAGATTTTCGTGCATCCGTATCAGATGCTGATTCCGACAGTAGTGCTGTGTATCCTGATACTGTCGCTGAATCTGATCGGGGCAGGCCTGGAAGCAAAAATCTGCAGAAGAAGGGAAGGAATGTAAGATGAAGCTGTTAGAAGTAGAAAATCTGACCGTACAGTATCCGGGAAGCGCCAATCCGGCATGCAAGGTATCTTTTCAGGTAGAATCCGGAGAACTGCTTGGGATCGCAGGGGCTTCCGGTGCAGGGAAAAGTACGGCGATGCTGGCATTGATGGGGATTTTGTCGGAACAGGTACAGATCACCAGCGAAAAATTGAAGCAGCACGGGACAAAAGCAATGATCTTTCAGGATGCTTCGGCATCTTTAAATCCACTGATCCGTGTGGGGAAGCAGCTCACAGAGACCATTTTGGCACATCAGAGGTGTACCGGAAAAGAAGCCAGAGAGCGGGCGGAAACACTTCTGGATGAAGTGGGAATTCAAGATCCCGGGCAGAGAATGAAGCAGTATCCGTTTGAGCTTTCCGGCGGAATGAAGCAGAGGGTGGCAATCGCGATCGCACTTGCATGTAATCCGGATCTGATCATTGCGGATGAGCCGACCACAGCGCTGGATGTGACCGTACAGAGACAGATCCTCGATCTGTTGAAAAAAATTGCAGAAGAGACGCATACAGCCATCGTACTGGTCAGCCATGATCTGGGTGTGATCGCCTCCATGTGCAGCAGGGTGCTGGTGATGAAAGAGGGGCGGATCGTAGAAGAGGGAAGTATGGAGCAGATTTTTTATGAACCGGCACATCCTTATACGAAAAAACTCTCGGACATGGCAAGAAAGTTTTATCAGGTGCCGGAGAAAAAAAAGACCGGAGAAGTTATTTTAAGGACACAGGGACTGGGAAGAAGCTTTGTAAAAAATTCCCTGTTTGGAAAATCCAGATCTCTGGAAGCGGTGGAACCGCTGTCTTTTGAGATTCATAAGGGTGAGACCTTTGGATTGGTAGGAGAGAGCGGATCCGGGAAGACGACTCTTGCAAGAATGCTGACAGGGATCATTCCTCCGAGCTGCGGCAGTTTTTCCTGTGAAGGAAGAATCCAGATGATCTTTCAGGAGGCATCGGCATCCTTTGATCCGGAATTTTCACTGGAACGGATCCTGGAGGAGCCTCTGGTGATCCAGAAAAAAGGCTCCAAAAAGGAGCGGGAAAAACGTGTGGCAGAAATGCTTGGACTGGTTCAGATGGAAAAGATCGACGTCAGAAAAACGACAGCGGCTCTTTCCGGAGGGCAGCGTCAGAGAATTGCAGTGGCAAGGGCATTACTTTTAAATCCGGAGCTTTTGATCTGTGACGAATCGTTTTCTTCGCAGGACATCCTTACGCAGTCTCGGCTTCTGGAGCTTCTGGAAGAGATTCAGAGAAAGACACAGCTGTCCTATATGTTTATTTCCCATGATCTGCAGGTAGTCAGACGAATCAGCCAGAGGATGGGGGTCATGTATCTTGGAAGTATGGTAGAGCAGGGATTGACTGCGGAGATCTACGAGGAGCCGTGGCATCCGTATACAAAAGAACTGCTGCGGGCAATGCTGCCGCTTGATCCGAAGAAAGCAGCCAGACAGAAACGACTGATCCTGAAGGAAACGAGAAATCGCTCTCAGGATACAGAAAACGGTTGTCCATATGCACCGAGATGCCGGTATGCAATGGAGTGCTGCCACAAAGAAAAACCTGGAAGCTATCGGTTTGGTGAAAGAGAAGTGAGGTGCTTTTTGTATTCGGAAGCGCATACCAAAAAGCGTGCAAAGGATTACCATATGACTTCTCAGATTTGAGAACAGAAGAGAATGGAGAAGAGCATGAAGAAAAAAATGACAGCGATTGTCATGTGTATCTGCATTCTGGCAGGCATGATAACAGGGTGCAATGCTTCGGAGCAGAAGGAGACAGAAGCACGTACAAAAAAAGAAATTACGATTGCAGTAAACAGTGAAACAGGAGGGATGGATCCGGCGGGAAATATTGCACTGACCTATCTTTCCTATTCGGTCACAGCTCTGGACGAACTGCTGACATTTGATGAAAAGGGAGAAATCGAATGCCGGGCGGCACAGTCCTATGAGGTGAATGAGGATTCTACAGAATGGACATTTCATTTAAGAGAAGGGGCCTGCTGGTCGGACGGAACACCAGTGACTTCGGCTGACTTTAAGAATACCATTGTGCGGGCGCTGGATCCTAAAAGTGGAAGTGGATATGCGAACTATCTGTTTCCGATCGAACATGCAGAGGAAATTTATGAAGGAACGGCCGATATGGAGAGTCTTGGTGTTGAGACACCGGATGAAAATACTCTGATCTTTCATTTGAGTAAGCCGTGTGTGTATTTTCTGGAGCTTTTGCGTCTTCCGGTCTACACACCGTCCTGCAGTAAATATGCGAAAGAGACGGGCAGCGGATGGGATAAAAATCCAGAGACCAGTCTGTCAAACGGACCGTTTTATCTGGAAAAATATGTACCGGAGCAATATTTTGTCCTGAAAAAGAATGAGCGTTACTGGAATGCAGATGCGGTGCATCTGGAGCGGATCACCTATCGCTTTTTTGAAGAACAGCAGGCAATGTTAAGTGCTTATGAGACCAAAGAGGTCGATGTGGCAGTCTCCCTTCCTTCTGTTGTCATGGAACTGTATCAGGGGAAAGACGATCTGGCAGTGACAGACAATATCGCGACGCGCTATATTTATCCGAATCTGGATGTGAAGCCTCTGGATGATGTGCGTGTGCGGGAGGCGATCAATCTTGCCATCAACCGGGAAGATCTTTGTAAAATGGTAGGAGAAGACACAGAGCCGACTGTGAATTTCGTGGCGAAGCGTATGAAAAATAATACGACCGGAGAGTATTTTGTGGAAGAGGCAGATCCTCCGTTTGAGGAAAATGTGGAAAAGGCAAGAGAGCTGCTCTCTCAGGCGGGATATCCGGACGGGAAAGGATTTCCTGTTTTGACCTACAAATATCCGTCTCTGGAATTAGATGCAGATACGGCTCAGGTGATCCAGGAGCAGCTCAAGCAGAATCTGAATATAGAGATCAAGCTGGAGGCGCAGGAATTACAGACCAATTATGCGACCAGAAGAGCCGGGAACTTTGATCTTTGCCGGATGAACTGGACGGCAGATTTTGCAGATCCGTACACCTACTTGTCCATGCTTCTGTCAAATGGAACGTATAACTGCAGTGGAGTCCGGGATGAAAAATACGACCGTCTGGTAGAAGCCTCGGATGTGGAAACGGATCCTGTAAAACGAAATGCACTGCTTCACGAGGCAGAGCAGTGGGCAGTGGGAGAGCAGTTTTATATCATTCCTTTGTTTTCCATGAAAAGCTGTAATCTGATTCGTCCGGATATCACAGGAGTGAGTCAGATTCCGGCAACCGGAGCACTGGAATACCGGTATGCAGATGTGAAAGGAGACTAAAATGTTTCACGTAGTGACAGGCGGAAGCGGGAGCGGGAAATCCGCATATGCAGAAGAACAGATCTGTATGCTCAAAAAAAAGACAAATTCCCGTCATCTATATTATATTGCAACCATGGTCCCTTATGGGAAAGAGACAGAACAAAAGATCCTGCGTCACAGACAGATGCGAAATGGAAAAGGATTTGAGACGTTGGAATGTTTTACAGACCTTAAGAAGCTGGTTCAGACCGAGCCGGGGTTTCGCGCGGATGCGGCAGAAGAGGGAATCTGTGTACTTCTGGAATGCATGTCGAATCTGACTGCAAATGAGTTGTATCTGGATACAGGTGCAAAAGAACGGACCAGGGAAGCCGTTCTGGAAGGAATCCGGGAATTAGAAAAACGCTGCCGGGGACTTGTGGCAGTCACAAATGAAGTGTTTTGTGATCTGCCTCCGGCTGACGAAGAAATGCAGGAATACTTAAGCGTACTGGGAACAATCAACTGCCGGATGGCAAAAATGGCAGATCAGGTGACAGAAGTTGTTTATGGAATACCGGTGGAGGTGAAAAAGGAATGAAAATAGTAATCGGAGGAGCTTATCAGGGGAAAACAGACTATGCAAAACAGGCATATCCAAACCTTGTGTGGAGTGACGGGGCATCCTGCGACCTGAAAGATATTTTTTCCTGTTCGGGAATTGTTCATTTTGAAGAATTTGTAAGGCGCTGGATCCGGGAAAACAAAGCAGAGCATGCAACGGATCTGGCAGAGCAGATTTTACAGGAAAATCCGGATCTGATCGTAGTGACTGCGGAAGTCGGATACGGCTTGGTTCCGGTGGATGCGTTTGAAAGACAGTACAGGGAAGCTGTGGGAAGAATCTGTACAAATCTTGCAGCCTGTGCAGACCGGGTAGATCGGGTACAGTGCGGGATCGGGACCAGGATCAAGTGAGAAGGAGAACAGAAAGATGAAGACAGAGTTGGAAAATGTATTGCCGCAGGATATTGAAAAAAGAAGTTTTGAGATCATTACAGAAGAGCTGGGAGAGGTCAGTCTGATTCCGGGAACAGAACCGATCGTAAAGCGCTGTATTCATACAAGCGCAGATTTTGAGTATGCAAAGAGTCTGAAATTTTCAGAAGACGCAGTTCAAAGGGCAATGGATGCAATCCGTGACGGAGCGTGGATCGTGACCGATACGCAGATGGGAAAATCAGGGATCAACAAGAAAAAACTGGCACAGTACGGAGGCGAAGTGTGCTGTTTTATGTCTGACGAAGAGACTGCAAACATGGCAAAAGAACAGGGAACAACGCGCGCGGTTGCCAGCATGGAGCGTGCGGCCAAGCTGGATAAAAAACTGATCTTTGCCATTGGCAATGCGCCGACTGCGCTGATCCGGTTGTATGAGATGATTCAGGAAGGAAGATTAAAACCCGAGCTGATCATTGGAGTGCCGGTGGGGTTTGTCAATGTGGTACAGTCAAAAGAACTGATCCTGTCGCTGAACGACACACCGTATATCGTGGCAAGAGGACGAAAAGGCGGAAGTAATATCGCAGCATGTATCTGCAATGCGTTGTTGTATATGATGGATGAAAAGAAGTGACGAGGGAGAGAAGAGCATGGGCGGATATTATTTTCCGATGTTTGTGGATATTTCGACAAAGAGGATTCTTGTGATCGGCGGGGGGAAAATTGCGGCAAGAAGGGTGCGTACGCTGTTAAAATTTGCAGAGCACATTGAGGTGACAGCGCCTGAGATCTGTGATGAAATGAAGGACATTCTGAAAGAAGAGGAAAAAAAGGAAGTGCCTCAGGCAGTGTGGAGTTCTCGAAAAGTTTTGGAAGAAGATCTGAAAGATACATCTGATTTTTTGAATGGGGCAGACATTGTGCTGACTGCGACCGATGACCGAGAGCTGAATCAAAAAATCGTAAGTGCGTGCAGAATGCGTAAGATTCTGGTAAATACTGCAGATGACAAATCCCTGTGTGATTTTTTCTTTCCTGCAGTGACTGAAAAAGACGGTGTTGTGATCGGGATGAATTCCGGTGGGAAGAGCCCGAAGACGGTGCGTAAGGTCCGGGAATATCTGGAGAAATATCGCTGAAATCTTACGGGATTATGTTGTTGGCATTTACAATTTAGAAACGATTGAGCTTTTTCTGTTTTATCAGTATAATGAAAATAATAAAACTTGTTGGAATCTATGAAATGAGGTGATCATGTGACAGTCGAACAAATGAGGCGAAAAAGACAGCAGTTTGGCTATAGTTGTGAGCAGCTATCGGAGCTATCAGGAGTCTCTTTGGAAACGGTGCAAAAGATTTTCCATGACAATGAGGAAGTATTCAGCCCGGATATACTGAAACAAATAGAATCTGTATTTGAGAATAAAAGAGACTCTGATAGGGGCTTTTCTTATGTGTGCGAATCGAAGATGGAATATGGAATATCAAAAAAAAGTCGAGAGTGTACTCTTGAGGATTACTATCAACTTCCGGATGAAAGACGAGCAGAGTTGATTGATGGTGTGATCTATGATATGTCTGCGCCTACAATTATTCATCAGAAGATCAGCTTGGAAATCAGTGTACGGCTTCATGCTTTCATCAGCCAAAAGAAGGGAGCATGCATGGTTTTTTCTGCACCGGTAGATGTACAGCTTGATTGTGATGAAAAGACAATGGTACAGCCGGACGTTTTGGTGGTATGTGACCGTGAGAAAATAGTTCCGACACATGTGTATGGAGCTCCGGATCTGATTATGGAAATCTTGTCCCCTGCTACAAGAAAAATTGATATGAATATCAAACATAGCAAATATGCGGCAGCGGGAGTCAGGGAATACTGGCTTATCGACCCGGATAAGAAAAAAGTTGTAGTGTATGATCTGGAAAATGAAGAACTTCCGGTTGTCTATGGATTTGAAAATCGTGTACCTGTGGGAATATTCCAAGGGGAATGTGAGATTGATTTTTCCGAAATATATGAGTCTGTAAAGTTTTTGTATCAGGAGTGATTTACTCCTGATTACAGTAATTTTTCTAAAATATACCTCTGCGGGGTCATACCCAGTGACCGGTATAATTCCTGTGCAGATTCATTGAATTCCCATACCATCAGATCGATTCTTGTGGCTCCGAGTTCTTTTGCTTTTTGTTCCATTTCATGAAAAAGAGTCGTTGCGATTTTCTGACCACGGTAAGAAGGGTGTACAAACATATCATCTACATATGCGATGAGTGTTCCGGTCACCATATTGCTTTTGGTCCGGAGCGAAGCAATGATAAAACCGGCGATAAAATGGTCATCTGTCATTGCAAGAGCTATGTGATTGCCGTCGGTTGTTATTTCACGGAAGTCGGCTTCTGAATAAATGTGACTTGCAGGAATAAATAAATCAGGGCGTCCCTGAACATGAAGGTCGTGAAGCTCCTGCATATAAGAATCGATCACAGGATAATCCTCTGGGATCAGTAGGCGAATGTTCATAAGTTGTCTCCTTTTCTGAAAAATCAAATCATGTTATTTGTGGGTCAGGTTTCCACGGAATTGCTTACATAGAAACTGAAATCTATTGAATCGGCTCTCCGATTTTCATCTGATAATCACAAAATCATTCATATCATCATTATAGTTCATTCAAATACCGAATGGAAGAAAATTATTTGGCCATAGTGATGTACTGGCAACAGAAAAATATAAAAAAACAGTAGCCGTTCCACTGCATTTAGTGATAAAATATTAACAAAAGAATTACAGCAAATGATGACAGGAGGAATTGACAATGGCAAAGGTATTGATCAGCCCGGGAAAATATGTGCAGGGCGCAGGAGAGATGAAAAAACTGGGAGAATATGCTCAGAATTATGGAAAGAAGGCTCTGATCCTGATCAGCAAGGGTGGATACAAGCGAATCGGAGCAATGGTAGAGAAAAGCTTTGAAGGAAAAGAATGTGGATATGTTTTTGATTACTTCAATGGTGAATGCAGTAAAAAAGAAATCAAACGTCTTGGAGAAATCGTGAAAAAAGAAGCGTGTGATGTCGTGATCGGTATCGGCGGAGGTAAGATTTTTGATACTGCAAAGGCAGTGGCATATTATGAAAAGACGCCGGTTCTGATCTGTCCGACGATCGCATCTACAGATGCACCGTGCAGCGCACTTTCTGTAATTTATACAGAAGAAGGTGTGTTTGAGGAGTATTTGTTCCTGCCGTCCAATCCGGATATGGTCATGATGGATACAGAGATTATTGCAGAATCACCGGTTCGCCTTACCGTTGCCGGAATGGGAGATGCTCTTGCAACTTATTTTGAAGCAAGAGCGTGTCAGAGATCAGATGCCGCATCCTGTGCAGGCGGAAAGATTACCGGGGCAGCTATGGCTCTTGCAAAATTGTGTTTTGATACGCTGATGGAGGAAGGTGTGAAGGCGAAGCTTGCACTGGAAGCAGGTGCCTGTACAGAAGCAGTGGAAAAAGTGATCGAGGCAAATACACTGCTGTCCGGAATTGGCTTTGAAAGCGGCGGTCTTGCAGGAGCGCATGCGATTCACAATGGTCTGACAGTACTCGAAGAATGTCATCATATGTACCATGGAGAGAAAGTGGCATTTGGAACGATCACACAGCTGGTGCTTGAGAACATCCCGTCAGAAGAGCTGCAGCAGGTGATCGATTTCTGCATCGAATGTGGACTTCCGGTTACACTGGAACAGCTGGGAGCAGGTAAGATTACGGAAGAACAGTTGATGAAAGTGGCAGAGGCAGCCTGTGCCGAGACAGATACTCTGCACAATATGCCGTTTGAAGTGACACCGAAGAAAGTGGCAGATGCGATCAAGGCGGCAGATGCGTACGGACATTATTTTCTCGGAGAGTAAGCTTGTATCTAGTACAACATAGCAGAAACTTAGTATTCGTTGTACTGGTCAGAAAAAATGACGGCGGATGCAGTCCATGGCGAAAGTCAGGATGGCATTCGCCTTTTTCTGTGCTATAATAAAAGTTCAGAAATACAACAGGAGAATAGTGACTGTTCATACAGTAACGGAGAATGGCAATTTATGAATCAGGTAATACAGACAGTTCTGGCAGCATTTTCAAACCAGAATATTGAGATAAATACAGCCAGAAAGCTGGCAAATCTAAAAAAATTAGATCCGCTTCATCTCTGGGTGGAGAAAGAAGATATTGTGATAAAAACAGAGTGTGGAAAGACTCCTTTGAGATTATATTTCCCATCAGAAGAGACAAAAAGGCAGAAAGAAGAGATTTCCTCCGCGATTTTTTTTATCCATGGAGGAGGATGGTCTACAGAGAGTGTAGAAACATATGACAGAATCTGCAGTATGCTATCAAAATCTGTTGACAAGACCGTCATATCTGTAGAATATCGCCTGGCGCCGGAGTATCCGTTTCCGGCAGGGCTTGAGGATTGTTATCTGGCTGCAAGGGCACTGTATCAGGGGAAAATCTTTCCAAAGATTGAGCCGGGACAGATTTCTGTTATGGGAGACAGCTCCGGAGGAAATCTGGCGGCAGCCTTGTGTCTGCTGGCAAGAGACCGAGGGGAATTTTCAATTCATAAGCAAATTTTGGTCTATCCGGCAGTGAACAACTGCTACACATTGGATTCTGCATATGATTCGATTCGGGAGAACGGAGAAGGATATCTGCTTACCAGAGGAAAGATGCATGATTATCTGCAGCTTTATATCGGGAAGCAGGAGGATTTAAAAAGTCCGTATGTGGCGCCTGTTCTTGCAGAAGATTTGACAAATATGCCGGAAACGCTGGTGTTGAGTGCAGAGTTTGATCCGCTTAGAGATGAGGGCGAGGATTATGCCAAAAGACTGAAAGAAGCCGGAAATAAGGTGACGTGCTATCGGATCGCAGGGGCATTTCACGGGTATTTTGCACTTGGAGTTTCAAGACTTCATGTGGAAGAGAGTTTTGCGTATATTGACCATTTTTTACGGGAGGGGTAACGATGCAGAAAAAGAAACGTTCACAGTGGAGAAAGCTGGACAATGCAGCACAGGCATTTCCGGCAGCAACCGGGAAGAAAGATACCAGGGTATTCCGGCTGTATTGTGAACTGAAAGAGGATGTCATAGAGGAAGTTCTGCAAAAAGCAGTGGAATGTACGCTGGAAAAGTATCCGCTGTATTGTTCGGTTCTCAGGAAAGGGCTGTTCTGGTTCTATATGGAGCAGCGGAATTTAAAACCAAAAGTCAAGGCAGAAGATCGGCCGCCCTGCAGCGGACTGTATGTGCCTGATCAGAAAAGCTTTCTGTTTGAGGTTTCTTATTATAAAAAGAAAATAAATCTGGAAGTGTTTCATTGTCTGACTGATGGGACGGGAGCGCTGAATTTTTTAAAAGAACTGGTGCGGAATTACCTGATGATTTGTTATCCACAGGTGGAGTTTCCGCCTGTTTCAGAAGAAGAGATTTCCACAGCCAGTGATCACGAAGAAGACAGCTTTTCGCAGTATTATTCAAAATCAGATTATGGCAGTGTCAAAAAGAGCAGACCTGCATTCCAGCTGAAAGGGGAACGGCTGGAGCAGGAGGAAATGTCGATTCTGGAGATCGTTCTTTCTTCAGGAGAGGTATACAAAAGAGCGAAGGCATACGGGGTGTCCGTGACGGTATTTCTCTCTGCCGCACTGCTTTGTGCGATTCACGAGGAGATGCCGAGAAGTCAGATGAAAAAGCCGGTTACTCTGATGGTGCCGGTGAATCTGAGAAATTATTTTCCCTCCTATTCCATGACGAACTTTTTTGGTTGGATTGAAGCGGGTCAGGTGTTTGAAGAAAATACGAGATTTGAGGAAGTTTTGCAGAATCTGCAGCATGTCTTTCGAACAGAACTTGTAAAAGAGCGGATTGCAGACAATATGAACCGGCTTGTCCGTCTGGAAAAAAATCCTCTGCTTCGGGCCGTGCCTCTGGAGATTAAAAACCTGTTTTTGCTGGCTGGAACGACGCTTGGCGGGAGAAGTATTTCCGCGATTTATTCCAATATCGGAAAAATCCAGCTTCCGGATGTGTTTGAGACCTATGTGGATTCGTTTGGATTTTTTACAAGTACGGACAAACTGCAGATGTGCTCCTGCTCTTACGGGGATAAAATGAGAGTAGGGATCACCTCGAAAATACTGAGTCATAATATCCAGCGGAATTTTCTGCGGATCTTAAAAGAGGAAGGGATTCACGTTACAGAACAAGAGAATGACTTCCCCGGATATCAGGAAAAGAAGCTGGGACTGATGCAGAAGAGTATGCAGATTTTTACGTTTTTGTGTATTGCTGCGGTTGTGATCAGCTGGGTGGTCAATCTGATGCTTCCTTCCGGATTTTTGTGGGCAGGCTTTGTGAGCGGGGGAGTACTTTGTACCTGGCTGTTTGTAATGGTAGGCTATAAAAAGCGCAGGAACCTTCTGAAAAATGGAATGTGGCAGCTTCTGCTCATATCGGCAGCGGGGCTTTTGTGGGACGTTTTTACCGGATGGCATGGATGGGCAGTGGATTTTGTGCTTCCGCTTGCATCTCTGGTCATTCTTGCAGCAATGACAGTGGTCGCAAGGGTGTGCAGGCTGGAGGAAAACGAATATTTGTTTTATCTTGTTCAGATCGGTGCCTTTGGATGTATTCCGGGAATTCTTCTGGCAGCAGGGGCAGTCCGGATTCGGTATCCGTCTTTACTTTGTACAGGAATCAGCATTCTGTTGCTGGCCGGAATCGTAGTTTTTCGTGGGAAATCATTTGTTCGGGAGATTAAGAAAAAATTCCGGGTTTGAAAATGTGAAAAATGCAATAAAAAGTAGAAAGAAACTATTGAAAATTGTTTAAAACAAACATATAATTATAAAAGGAAAATAAATTTATTAAAATTCTCTAAAGAGAAGGAGGGGGATTTCTATGATTAGTTTCTTTCTATGTCTGCTTCTGTTGATCGGAGGCTATTTTGTCTACGGGAAGATCGTAGAAAACACATTTGCACCGGATGACAGGGAGACGCCTGCTGTCAAAATCAATGACGGTGTGGATTACGTGGTAATGCCGCAGTGGAAGCTTTTTTTAGTGCAGCTTTTAAACATTGCCGGTCTGGGACCGATCTTTGGTGCCATGCAGGGAGCTCTGTGGGGACCGATTGTATTTTTATGGATTACATTTGGTACGATTTTTGCAGGCGGTGTCCATGATTACTTTTCAGGTATGCTTTCTGAAAGAAATAATGGTACATCAATTTCAGAGGTTTGTGGTATTTACCTTGGAAATGCAATGAAAAATGTGATGCGTGTATTCAGTGTGGTTCTGCTGGTTATGGTCGGAACTGTGTTTGCAGTCGGACCTGCAGGTCTGATCGTGACATTGTTCAAGGAGGGCGGAATTGGCGGAATTCTTGCCAGTACAGAATTCTGGCTCTGGATCATTCTGGCATACTATTTTATCGCAACATTTATTTCTATTGATAAGATCATCGGACGGATTTATCCGCTATTCGGAATCTGCCTGATCATTATGGCGGTAGGAGTTATCATTGGAATCTTTACACATTCCGAGTTTGTGATCCCGGAAATCTGGAATAACTTCTCCAATATGCATCCGGACGGTGCGCCGATCTGGAGCGTTATGTTTATCACAGTTGCCTGCGGAGCAATTTCCGGATTCCATTCTACACAGTCACCGCTGATGGCACGTTGTATGAAATCAGAGCGTCAGGGACATTTTGTATTTTATGGAGCTATGGTGACGGAAGGTGTGATCGCACTGATCTGGGCTGCTGCAGGATGCGCATTGTATGAAGTGACAGGCGGTCTGAGTACAGGATTAAGCGCGATTCTCGCAAATGGCCAGTCAGCAGCGATTTATGATGTCTGCTCAAAGACAATGGGAGGAATCGGAGTTGCACTGGCGATGATCGGTGTTATCGTATGCCCGATCACATCCGGAGATACGGCATTTAGAAGTGCAAGACTGGTATTGGCGGACTGGTTTAAGATCGAGCAGTCCAAATACAGCAAACGTTTGTTGCTTTGTGTTCCATTGTTAGGTGCAGGTGCCATTATCGGACATCTGGATTATACGATCGTCTGGAGATATTTCAGCTGGACCAACCAGACACTGGCAATGATCGTTCTCTGGACAGCAAGTATGTATCTGTTCCGTGAGAAGAAGAATTACTGGCTGACAGCAGTTCCGGCGACCTTTATGAGTGCAGTATCCATGACATATTTCTTCTATGCGAAAGAATGTCTGGGACTGGGAACAGCTGTTGCGTATCCGGCAGGTATCATTCTGGCAGCAGGATTCCTTGCCATTTTCCTGTATGCAACGAGAAAACCTGCGAAAGCAGCAAAATAAAGTGTTTTCATAAAACACAAACAGAAAGGACTGACACGAGATGATATGGAAACCAAAGCAGCTGGGCAGACAGAAAATAGAAGAGCGGGAGCTGGAAGCGGATAAAAAGAACTGCAGGAGATTCGGCCCCTGTGGAGTGGGTCAAAAGGCTCTTTATCTGAACAGCTTTTACTTTGACAGAAGATATTATGTAGCTCTGGACTCGGTATCAAGAGTATTTAAAAGAGTAGCCATGAGTAAAGGCGGTTTTTCGGGAAAAGGAATGTTTGCCACGATTCCATATCTGGTCGTGCAGTATGACGGCGGAGAGGAAAAGCAGTGTATTTTCAAAAGAGAAGAGCAGGTAGATGCACTGCTTGACCATATCCGAAGTATCCGTCCCGAGATGCCGGTGCACAGCGTGCAGGCAGAAAAAAAACTGCTGGAGAAACAGCGGATACTTGAACAGAAAAAAGCAAGGATCGCTTTTTCGGATGCGCGGGAAGAAATCCAATGGTTAGAAAAATGTGCGCAGTTTTTGGAAAAAAGACCTGAGTTATATCGGGAACTGAGCAGCTGTGCGAAGAGAAAAAGAACCTATGATAAGAGCAATCCTGCTTATAAATGGGCAGCGCTTTTCATTACCCTGATGGGGATTGCGGCACTGGTTTACGGGATTTATGCGCTGGTCACAAAAGCAGGATTCGGAATTTATTTTCTGCTGTTCGGACTGGCCGCCATCTTTTTCTTCTCCAGTGCGAATGTTCTTCCTACTGCCCGCAATAACAGGCGGTATGTGGAAGACAGGCTGAAGAAGGCGACAGAAGCGATGTATCGCTACATTGCAGAATATCCGAAGTTTCCTCTTCCGGCGTGTTATGCACATCCGGCAGTACTTCGAAGAATGATTGATATTATTGCAGAAGAACGGACACGGTCTGTGGCAGAAGCTCTGGAATTGCTGAAGCAGGATTTGAAAGCAATGAATTCCAGTGTGGAGCTTGAGCAGGAAGAATACGATGAGGTCATGGCGATCAAGCCGATGTTTCTTGTGAAAGACTATGAATAATATGAAAAGAAAATAGCCGGGGAAGGAATCAGAAATGGTTCTTTCCCCGGCTGTTTTATTTTGATGATTGAAAACAATGTAAAATTATTATAATGCGGAAAGAAAAAAATTGCTATAAAATTTTACTTGAAATATACCCCATAAGGGTATATAATGCGTGTATGAAATGAGGTGAAAGAAATGGAAGAAAAAAGAGAGTGCTGTCATACAACAAAGACAAAAGAACGCACAGAAAAAGAATATAAAGATTTGATCCATCGTCTGAACAGGATTGAAGGTCAGGTGCGGGGAATCAAAAAAATGGTAGAAAGTGATACGTATTGTACGGACATTCTGATCCAGGTCTCAGCAGTTAATGCGGCGTTGAACAGCTTTAGTAAAGTGCTGCTTGGCAATCATATCCGGACCTGTGTGGCAGAGGATATCCGTCAGGGAAAAGAAGAGACAGTGGAAGAGTTAGTAGCAACGCTTCAAAAACTGATGAAGTAAAGTGAGGTGATATTGTGAAGCAATACAATGTGAACGGAATGAGCTGTGCGGCATGCAGTACAAGAGTGGAAAAGGCAGTTTCCAAAGTTGAGGGAGTGACTTCGTGTTCAGTCAGTCTTCTGACGAATTCCATGGGCGTGGAGGGAGATGCGAAAGAAGCAGACATTCTTGCAGCAGTGGAAAAAGCGGGATATTCAGCTTCTGTAAAGGGAGAGAATACCGCAAAGCCGGCAGAACATGCAGAAGAGGAATTTCTGAAAGATAAAGAGACTCCGGTCTTAAAAAAGCGGCTGATCTTATCGTTTTGTTTCCTTGTGCCGCTGATGTATCTTTCGATGGGACATATGATGTGGAACTGGCCGCTTCCCGGGATTCTGGCAGAGAATCATGTGGCAATGGGAATTTTACAGCTCTTGCTGACAGGATGTGTGATGATCATCAATCAGAAGTTTTTTGTCAGTGGATTTCAAAGTCTGCTGCACGGCGCGCCTAATATGGATACGCTGGTAGCACTTGGAGCAGGCGCTTCATTTGGCTACAGCACCTATGCATTGTTTGCCATGACAGATGCACAGATGCGTCAGGATATGGCAGGCGTGATGACTTATATGCATGAGTTTTATTTCGAATCTGCAGCGATGATTCTGACATTGATCACTGTCGGTAAGATGCTGGAGGCACGTTCCAAAGGAAAGACTACAGATGCCTTAAAAGGCCTGATGCGCCTGGCGCCAAAGACGGCGGTTGTGATCCGGAACGGGCAGGAACAGACAGTTTCCATCGAGCAGGTGAGAAAAGGGGATGTGTTTGTGGTTCGCCCGGGTGAGCATATACCCGTGGATGGTATTGTGCTGGAAGGAAGCAGTGCGATTGATGAATCGGCGCTTACAGGAGAAAGTATTCCGGTAGACAAAAAAGCAGGAGACATTGTTTCTGCTGCGACACTCAATCAGTCGGGGTATATCCGTTGTGAGGCATCCCGTGTGGGAGAGGACACGACACTGTCCCAGATTATCCAGATGGTCAGTGATGCAGCAGCAACCAAGGCGCCGATTGCAAAAGTTGCAGACAAAGTATCCGGAGTCTTTGTTCCGATTGTAATCGTGATTGCGGTCATTACCATTGCCGTATGGATGCTGGCAGGAGAGAGTGTGGGATTTGCGCTTGCAAGAGGAATTGCTGTTCTGGTGATCAGCTGTCCATGTGCGCTTGGTCTTGCCACTCCGGTAGCGATCATGGTCGGAAGCGGAAAAGGTGCAAAAAACGGTGTTATGTTTAAAACAGCGGTTTCTCTGGAAGAGACCGGAAAAGTTCAGATCGTGGCGCTGGATAAGACAGGAACGATTACCAACGGGGAACCGAAAGTGACAGATGTTATTCCGGATAGTAAAATTGCAAGAGAAGAACTGCTGGAGATTGCGTATGCTCTGGAAAAGAAAAGTGAGCATCCGCTGGCAAAAGCAATTTTATCCTATGCAAAGGAGCAGAAAGTGCCAGATGGCATCGAAGTGAGTGAATTTCAGGCAGTGCCGGGAAATGGACTTTCCGGGCTGAATGATGGAGAGAATCTGACCGGAGGAAATTTGAACTTTATCCGCCAGCATGCTGAAGTATCAGAAAATGTGGAGGCAGAGGCGAGAAAACTGGCAGATCAGGGAAAGACCCCGTTATTCTTTGCCAGAAACGGAAGATTTCTGGGGATGATCGCAGTTGCAGATGTGATCAAAGAAGACAGTCCCCAGGCAGTGCAGGAACTGCAGAATATGGGAATCCGGGTGGTCATGCTTACAGGTGACAATGAACAGACAGCCCGTGCCATCGGAGCGCAGGCTGGAGTGGACGAAGTTATCGCAGGGGTACTGCCGGAAGGAAAAGAAGAAGTGATCCGCAGACTGAAGAATCAGGGAAAAGTAGCCATGGTCGGAGACGGTATCAATGATGCTCCTGCACTGACAAGAGCAGATATGGGAATTGCGATCGGAGCAGGAACAGATATTGCGATAGATGCTGCAGATGTGGTATTGATGAAGAGCAGACTTACGGATGTTCCGGCAGCGATTCGACTGAGTCGTGCGACACTTCGCAACATTCATGAGAATTTATTCTGGGCATTTATTTATAATGTCATCGGAATCCCGCTGGCAGCCGGAATCTGGTATCCATTGTTTGGATGGAAATTAAATCCGATGTTCGGAGCGGCGGCAATGAGTTTGTCCAGCGTTTGTGTTGTTACCAATGCACTTCGTCTCAACTGGTTCCGTATGAAGGACGCCACAAGAGATCGAAAAATAAAAACAAGAAAGAAACAGGAGGAAATGACAATGGAAAAAACAATGAAAATTGAAGGAATGATGTGTGGACACTGCGAGGCGTCTGTAAAGAAAGCACTGGAGGCACTTGCAGAGGTGGAAGCGGCAGAAGTAAGCCATGAGAAAGGCACAGCGGTTGTGACACTGCGCTCGGAGGTTTCTGATGAAGTACTGAAAAAGGCAGTGGAAGAGAAAGATTATACCGTTGTGGAAATCCGGTAGGATTTATTTGTCAGTATAAAAGAATTAAATAGCTGGATTAAAGAGAAAACAGTCGGGTAAAATTCCGGCTGTTTTTTTACAAACTTTTGAACTGGTTCTTTACAAATAAAATGATGTGTGCTATATTGAAAACAACAAAAGGTAATACCTATTACATAATACTTTATAAGGAGAAGAGAAGATGTATCAGAGTCACGAATTTTATTTGAGAAGAGCGATTGAAATTTCAAAAGAGGCAAGAGAAGCAGGAAATACTCCGTTTGGAGCCCTTCTGGTCAACAAAGAGGGAGAGATCATCATGGAGCAGGGAAATATTGAGATTACAGAGAAAATCTGTACAGGGCACGCGGAAGCGACACTTGCAGCAAGAGCATCTCATGAATATTCCAGAGAGTTTTTGTGGGATTGTACATTATATACGACTGCAGAGCCATGTGCGATGTGTGCAGGAGCTATTTACTGGGCGAATATCGGAAGAGTTGTATACGGAATGACAGAGAGACGACTGTTGGAGCTGACAGGAAGTAATGAGCAGAACCCGACTTTTGATCTTCCATGCAGAGATGTATTTGCAAAAGGGCAGAAAGCAATTGAAGTAGTAGGACCGGTAGAGGCCGTTGAAGTAGAAGCAGCAAAGGTGCATGAGGGATATTGGGATTAAGTTCCAGTCAGGAGCAGAGTATGAAAGCGGAATATTTTGATGAAAAAGTAGGATGGACAAAGACGCTGCTGATCGGATTTCAGCATGTCCTTACCATGTGTCCGGGAACAATCGCGGTTCCCTTGATTTTAGCAGGAGCCCTGGGATTGGGGGAAAAAGAAACTGCATTTTTAGTAGCAGCCAATTTTTTTACAAGTGGAATTGCCATTCTGATTCAGGTAATCGGAATCGGAAAACTGGCAGGATCCAAATATCCCATTATTTTGGGTTCTTCCTTTGCACCTCTAAGCCCTATGATCCTGATCGGAAAAGAATACGGGATGCAGACACTCTTTGGCGCAGTGATCGCATCCGGTGCGATAATTTTTATCCTGTCTTTTTTTATGGATCAGATTTTAAAACTTTTCCCTCAGGTTGTAGTGGGAACATTTGTAACGTTGATCGGAATTACACTGGCGCCGACTGCACTGCGGGATCTGGCAGGCGGAGAAGGCAGCGAAAGTTTTGGGTCTGTTGAAAATCTGATTCTGGGTACTGCAGTTTTGATCTTTATCATTCTGGTAGAAAAGTATGCAAAAGGAATCTGGAAAAGTATGTCCCTGCTGCTCGGAATCGTGGCGGGAACGATCGTGGGATGTGGTCTGCACATGGTCGATTTTACATCGATCGCGCAGGCAGAAGTATTCCAGCCGGTGAAACCATTTTATTATGGAATGCCGGAGTTTAAAATATGGCCGATTTTTATTATGAGTATTTTCTGCATCATCAACATGATTCAGTGTATCGGAGTCTTTTCCGTAATGGATGAAATTGTTGGAATCCAGACAGACAATAAGACAAAGGAGAGAGGAATCAGAGGTCAGGCAGCAGCACAGATGGTGACTGGTATGTTCAATTCGGTTCCATCTACCATGTTCAATGAAAATGTAAGTCTGATCGGACTGACAAAAGTTAAAAGCAGATCCGTTGTTGCAGCAGCCGGCATTATGATCATTCTGGCAGGAATTTTCCCGAAGATTTCCGCGGTATTTACGGCTGTTCCTAAATCTGTGCTGGGAGGTGCAACACTGGCATTGTTCGGGGTGATCACTTCTTCTGGAATTTCCATTTTATCCAAACTGGATTTTTCAAAAGATAACAATTTCAAGATTGTAGGGACCAGCATTGCGATCGGAGTAGGCGCAGCGTTTGCATCAGATGTTTTTGTGAATATTCCGAATGCATTGCAGATGGTATTAAGCAATGGTCTGTTTATGGTCAGCATCAGCGCGATTTTTCTGAATTTGATCTTGAATGGGAAAAAAGCTTTTTCTTGACAAAGAAAAGGGATTCTTCTATCATCATACATAGGTTAAGAGAAAGAGAGGAATCGCTTTGAGTACGCAGAAATTACGTGTAAAATCCTTGTCCGGACAGGCAAAGGAGGCCATTCTTCAATATATAGAAGAGATGGATCTAAAAACAGACAATAAGCTTCCAAGAGAAGAGGCACTTGCCGAGATGCTTGGAGTGAGCCGGATCACAATCCGTCAGGCATTGAATGATCTTGCGGCAGAGGGGATTATTTTCCGCAGACAGGGAAGGGGTACATTTGTCAATGTGGATTCTCTCAATATCAAGGTCACGTTCAGTCCCTGTATGGAATTGACGCAGATGATCAAAAAGAGCGGGTATGCTCCTTCCGTCAGACTTTTAAATATTCAAAAAGTAAAACGGGAGGAAGAAATCTGTTCTCTTCTTCAGATGCAGCCGGACGAACAGCTGGTAGTGGCAGAAAAGCTGTTTCTGGCAGATGATAAGATCTGTGCATTCTGCAGAGATTATTTCGGAATGAATCTGATCGGCGGGGAAGAGGCATTTGATATGTTTTCAAAGTATGAAGATTCGATTTACAAATATATTTATGAATTGTCCGGGGAAAAGGCGCAATGGGATAAAGTTGAGATCGATACAGTGAATCCGGCAGAAATTGCAGGATTAAAAAAATATGTATCTGTGAAAGAACTGGGTTTAAGTCCATATCTTTACCTGAAGACATTAAATTACAGTGAGAAAGATAAACCACTGGTCTATGCGAATGAATATTTTAACACGGAAATCATCAAATTTAATCTGATCCGTCAAAAGAATATACAATATTGAGAAAGGGCACTTCGTCTTGGTTGGATGAAGTGCCCTCGTCTTTCTTATAAAAGATGTTCAAATGCATCATAAAATCCCGGATAGGAAACGTCAATACAGTGGCTGTCCAGAATTTTCGTGCGTCCGTCAGCTACAAGAGCTGCGATACTGAATGCCATGGCGATCCGGTGATCGAGCAGTGTGTGGATGGTAGCGCCTTTTAAAGGCTCCCCTCCTTTGATCACCATTCCATCTTCTGTCGGGAGAACGCTGCATCCCATGGCGATCAGATTGTCAGTGATCGTCTCGATCCGGTCCGTCTCTTTGACACGAAGTTCCTGCGCATCGCGGATGATGGTCGTACCTTCAGCGCAGGCTGCCATAACGGCAATGATCGGAATCTCATCGATCAGTGTGGGAATGATATCACCATGAATCGAAATTCCATGAAGCTGGCTGCTGCGAACCAGAATATCGGCCATTTTTTCCCCGGCTTCTGTACGTTCATTTAACAGTGTGATATTACCGCCCATATCTTCGCATACTTTCAAAAGACCTGCACGAGTCGGGTTGATTCCTACATTTTTGACCAGAATCTCGGAATCCGGAACTAAAAGTCCTGCTGCGATAAAGTAGGCAGCGGAAGAAATATCTCCGGGAACAGTGATCTTCTGTCCATGTAATTCCTGACATGGCTGGATCACGGACGTTGCCTCAGAACCAGCCAGCTGATGAACGGTCCGGATATCCGCACCGAATTCTTTGAGCATCAACTCTGTGTGATTGCGGGACAGGATCGGTTCTGTCACGGAAGTTTCCCCCTCTGCGTAAAGTCCTGCAAGAAGAATACAGGATTTTACCTGAGCAGAAGCAACCGTTGACGTGTAGTGGATTCCGTGCAATTTCCCCGGTTCAATGACCAGCGGTGCGCATCCATTGCCGTGCAGGCTGGAAATATGAGCGCCCATCTGTGTCAGTGGTTCGATGATCCGTTTCATGGGACGTGAGTTGAGTGACTCGTCTCCGGAAAGGGAAGTGGAAAATGGCTGTCCTGCAAGAATACCGGAGAGCAGGCGGGTAGTTGTTCCGCTGTTTTTTACCTGTAATGTTTCCGAAGGCGCAGTCAGTCCGTGCAGTCCCTTGCCGTGTACCAGAATCCGGTTTTGGTGTTCCTCTATTTTAATCCCCATTTTCCGGAAGCAGTCAATGGTGGCAAGACAGTCTGCACCATTTAGGAAGTTGTGGATCTCTGTCATTCCGTTGGCGAGAGATGCGAACATCACACTGCGGTGAGAAATGGATTTGTCTCCCGGAATGGAAACTTCTCCTTTTAATCCTGTAATGCTTGTCAATTCCATAATCATATATTCCTTTCTTTAAACTTCATATACAATATACCGGTATTTCTGCAGAAGTGCGGCGGCTTTTACAGAGGCGTCCTCTTCGTAAAATTCGATGCGCAGTACCCCTTCTTCAAATTCCCGGTTATGAATGATTCCAATATTTTTAATGCTGATGTGATTGCTCGCCAGAATCGTGGCAATGGTCGCGATTCCTCCAGCTTCATCGATAATGTCACAGTACAGGGCAAAAATCTTTTTGATCGGTCCTGCAGAGTGATCCGGCATGGAATTCCGGTAGTCTCTGGATGACTCGAAGAATGAAAATAATTCCCGTTCATTGCCGGCATCAATGGAAATTTTTGCGCGGTTCAGTTCTTCGATATAAGCGTCCAGGATCCGGGAGATATTATCTTTATTTTTCAGGCAGATCTGCTGCCACATGATCGGAGAAGAAGATGCAATCCTTGTAATATCTTTAAAACCGCCCGCAGCCAGAAGCTTCATCAGTTCCTCTTTCGTATCCGTACTTTTTACGAAGTTGACCAGGCAGGAGGCAATGATGTGCGGCAGATGACTGATAGTTCCGGTGACCGTATCATGCAGCCGGTAGTCAAGCACGATCGGTAGCGCCTTCAGAGACTGTACAAAGCAGCGGTAATCTTCCAGCTTCTCAGAAGAGACTTTGTCAGACGGCGTCAGGATGTAGTATGCATTTTCAATCAGATGAGCCTTGGAATTGGCAAATCCGCTTTTTTCGGAACCTGCCATAGGATGTCCTCCGATGAAATTTGCATCCAGACCAAGCCGGGTAATCTCCTCATGGATCGCAGTCTTTACACTGCCGACATCTGTCAGGATGCAATCCGGATGGATCAAATCCTTTAACTGAGATAAATACGCATTATTGTAAGAAATCGGCGCACAGAGAAAAAGATAGGAACAGTGAGAGAACTGTTCGTCAATGGCAGTACAGGAGATGTCGATCGTTCCGTCCTGCATGGCCAGTGCAAGTGTTTCTCTGCTTTTATCAAAAGCCAGGATCTGATAGTCCGGATAATACTGGCGGATTGCCTTGGCGATAGAACCGCCGATTAGTCCCAGCCCGATAAATCCGATGGTAGTGCTTGTTTTTGTCTGCATAGTTTGATGTCCTTTCTAAATAAACTGGCTGATGGGAAGCTGCGATCCCAAGAAGCACATATAGAATATTTTAGCATTTTAACTCGTAAAAGTAAATTAGAAACAAGTTGTTAAAAATAAATAAAATAGTTGTAATTTATATAAAATTTTAGTACAATATACACATAGCACGTGAGTCGGCAGAACAGCTGCCGGAACATGAAGAGAATAACAACATAAGGAGGCAGCACTATGAAGGTTTACAGAACGGATGAGATTAGAAACGTAGTATTGCTTGGCCACGGTGGCAGCGGCAAAACAAGTCTTGCAGAGGCGATGCTTTATGTATCAGGAGCAGTCAGTCGTATGGGAAAGATTTCCGAGTCCAATACGACCAGTGATTTTGATAAAGAAGAGCAGAAGCGCGGATTCTCGATCAGCACGAGCCTGATCCCGATCGAGTGGGAAAAGGCAAAGATCAATATTCTGGATACACCGGGATATTTTGATTTTGTCGGCGAAGTAGAAGAAGCAGTGAGTGCAGCAGATGCGGCAGTTATCGTGGTTTCCGGAAAAGCCGGTGTACAGGTTGGTACAGAAAAAGCGTGGGAGCTTTGTGACAAGTACAACCTGCCGCGTATGGTCTATGTGACAGAGATGGATATGGACGACGCAAGTTTCCGCCAGGTTGTGGAAGATCTGACTGTCAGATATGGTAAGAAAATCGCGCCGCATTTCCAGCCGATCCGTGAGAACGAAAAGCTGGTCGGATATATCAACATTATTAAAAATGCCGGCAGACGTTATACAGGAATCGGACAGAGAGAAGAGTGCGAGATTCCGGATTATTGTCTTCCTAACCTGAAGATTTTGAGAGATTCTCTGATGGAGGCAGTTGCGGAGACGAGCGAAGAATTTATGGATCGTTACTTTGAGGGAGACGAATTTTCAATTGAAGAGATCCGTGCAGCCATGCGTACGGAAGTGATGGATGGGGACATCGTTCCGGTTGCTATGGGATCCAATGTACAGGCACAGGGTGTTGCCAATCTGCTTTCTGATATCGTGCGTTTCTTCCCGAGTCCGGATAAGAGAAGCTGTGCGGGTATCCACAGGACAAAGAGTGAGATCTACGAGGCTGATTATGATTTTTCAAAGGCCAAATCTGCCTATGTATTCAAGACAATGGTAGATCCGTTTATCGGAAAGTATTCATTTGTAAAGGTATGCTCCGGTGTACTCAAAGGGGATGACGTACTTTACAATGCAGATGCGGATGCCGAGGAAAAACCGGGCAAGCTTTATACGATGTGCGGAAACAAACCGACAGAAGTTTCCGAACTGTTTGCAGGAGATATCGGAGCAATCGCAAAGCTTGGAAGTACAAAGACAGGAGATACTCTTTCGACAAAGAATACGCCGATTACATATTCCAGAACAGATTATTCGGTTCCATATACCTATATGAGATACAAGACTCTGACAAAAGGGGATGAAGACAAGGTATCTCAGGCACTGCAGAAGATGATGGCAGAGGATGTGACACTCAGAGCAGTCAATGACAGTGAGAACAGACAGTCTCTTCTTTACGGTATGGGAGATCAGCATCTGGAAATCGCAGCCAGCAAACTGGCAGCCAGATATAAAGTAGAAATTAAACTGGAGACACCGAAAGTGGCGTTCCGTGAGACAATCCGTAAGAAATCGGATGTGGACACAAAATACAAAAAACAGTCCGGCGGACATGGTCAGTACGGACATGTAAAGATGCGGTTTGAACCATCTGGTGATCTGGAGACTCCTTATGTATTTGAAGAAGAAGTGGTAGGCGGCGCTGTTCCGAAGAACTACTTCCCGGCTGTAGAAAAAGGACTTCAGGACTCTGTGGTAAAAGGTCCTCTCGCAGGATATCCGGTAGTCGGAGTCAAAGCAGTTCTTTACGATGGATCTTACCATCCGGTAGATTCTTCGGAGATGGCATTCAAGACAGCTACGATCCAGGCATTTAAGAAAGGCTTTATGGAAGCGGGACCGGTTCTTCTGGAGCCTATCGCATCCTTGAAAGTGACAGTGCCGGACGACTATACAGGAGATGTTATGGGTGATCTGAATAAGAGAAGAGGACGTGTCCTTGGCATGACACCTGTAAGCGGCGGCAAACAGATCATAGAAGCAGACATTCCGATGACAGGACTGTTTGGATACTGTACAGTGCTTCGCTCCATGACAGGAGGAAGAGGTACTTATGAGTATCAGTTTGCAAGATATGAGCAGGCACCTTCGGATGTACAGGAGAAGGAAATCGCAGCAAGAGCAGCGGAAGAAAAATAGAATAGAAAATTAGAAAAAGACCTTTTCTGCAAAAATCAATGATTTTGTTGTAGGAAAGGTCTTTTTTGGCGGAGAAAACAGAAAAAAATTATGCAAAACGTGGAAAAAATATAAAAATAGTATTAAAATTGTGTGTGTGGTATTAAGGTGGTATAATAGAACACGTTTTGAAAAGAAGAATGTGAAAACAGAGAGGACTTAGGGAACCAATGAAAATTGTAATCATAGGCGACGGCAAGGTTGGTTATAAACTGGCAAAACAACTGTCATCAGAAAAGTACGATATTATATTGATCGATAATAATGAAGAAAAACTGCGAAAATCCATTGAAAGAATGGATGTTTTTTGTGTTGTGGGAGAAGGCGGCAGTGTGGAGGTTCAGCAGAGGGCGGATGTACCGCATGCAGATCTGGTGATTGCCTGCACTTCTACGGACGAGTGCAATATGCTCAGCTGTCTGATCGCGAGAAGGCTGGGCGCACGGCATACGATTGCCCGGGTAAGAAATCCGATCTACTATAAACAGATTGATTTTCTGAAAAAGGACCTCCATTTGAGTATGGTAGTAAATCCGGAACTGATCGTTGCGGGGGATATTACCCGTCTGCTGCTGTTTCCGGATGCAAGTAAGGTAGAGACTTTCGTAAAAGGAAGGGTGGAACTTGTTGAATTTCCGATTCACTGCGGAAAACTGGAAGGATTGTCTTTGTCTGAATTATATGCACGTTTTCAGGTTCAGGTGCTGGTATGTGCAGTCGAATCCGGAGAAACGGTTTTGATTCCGGATGGAGATTATATTTTAAAAGCAGGAGACAAGTTGCATATTGCGGCTTCTCATCAGAATATGGAGCAGTTCTTCAAGAAGATTGCCCTGCGAAAAGAGAAGATTAAAAATGCAATGATCTGCGGTGGGGGGAGAGTGGCCTACTATCTGGCAAGCCAGTTGTGTAATCTGGGGATGAATGTCAAGATCATCGAAAGAAACAGAGAGCGCTGTGAAGAGCTCTGTGAACTTCTTCCACAAGCAACCATCATCAATGGCGATGCGACGGAGCATGATCTGCTGATAGAAGAGGGGATTGAAAAAACAGATGCTTTTATTGCACTGACAGGAATGGATGAAGAGAACATCATCATGTCTTTGTTTGCTTCTAAGCAGAGTGTATCCAAGGTGATCGTAAAGATCAATGAGGACCGCAGAGCCATGATGATCGATGAACTTGGACTCGACAGTATTGTATCTGCTAAAACAGCGACTGCTGATGCCATTCTTGGTTATGTGCGGGCGAGAAGAAATTCTCAGTGCAGTGCAAATGTGGAGACCATGTACCAGCTACTGGATGGAAGAGTGGAGGCGCTGGAATTTATTATCAAATCGGAGAATGCGTATACGGGAGTGCCTCTTAAAGATCTGAATCTGAAAGTGAACAATATCATTGCCTGCATTGCGCGGGGAAGAAAGATCATTATTCCAAACGGAGATGACAGTATTCAGGTAGGTGACAGTGTAGTTATTATCACCATGACAAAACAGATCCGGGATCTGGACGATATTTTGGTGAAGAGGTAACGAGATGAATAATAGAATGATTGTTTATATGATAGGCAGAATGTTGGGAGTGGAAGGACTTCTGCTTCTGGTGCCAGCGTTTGTTTCTTTTTTGTATGGAGAGCAAAGCGGAATTGCATTTTTATTAACAGCGGCCATTCTGCTCATTATTTTTCTGCTGGCGGGCAGAAAAAAACCGAAAGATACGAGTATTTATGGAAAAGAAGGGCTTGCACTGGTCGGGATTGCCTGGATTTTGTGGTCACTGTTCGGTGCACTGCCGTTTTTTATCTCCGGTTCGATTCCAGATTATCTGGATGCCTTTTTTGAGACAGTCTCCGGATTTACAACAACAGGTTCTACAATTCTGACGGATATCGAGGCGCTTCCGCAGGGAATGTTGTTTTGGAGAGCGCTGACACACTGGATCGGCGGAATGGGAGTTTTGGTATTTGTTATGGTACTTTTGAGTCTGGATGATGACGGATCCATGTATCTGATGCGCGCGGAAGTACCGGGACCGGAAGCAGACAAGCTTGTTCCGAAGGCACGCAGTACGGCGAGAATTCTGTATCTGATGTATCTGATTCTGACAATGGCAGAGGTGATTTTCCTTTTATTTGGCGGAATGAACCTTTATGACGCACTGATTCATTCATTCAGTACTGCGGGAACCGGTGGATTTTCCAACAGAAATGCAAGTGTGAGCTATTATGACAGTGCGTATATTGACGGGGTTATCACCGTATTTATGATTTTGTTTGGGATCAATTTTAATATTTATTTTGCAATTTACATAAAAAACTGGAAGAGTGCATTAAAAAATGAAGAAGCACGCACCTATCTTGGTGTGATTGCTGCGGCAATATTGATGATCACAGTCAACATTTATCATATATACGGCAATGTGGCAAGTGCGTTCCGGTATTCAAGTTTTCAGGTGGCAGCGGTGATCACGACAACGGGATTCTACACTGCGGACTTTAATTTATGGCCGGAATTTTCTAAAACCATTTTGCTGGTCACCATGATCATCGGAGCTTGTGCCGGATCGACAGGTGGAGGAATGAAGGTGTCGAGAATTCTGATCCTCTGCAAGAGCGTAAAGCAGGAAATCAAGCGGATTCTGCATCCTAAAGCAGTGACGGTGGTGACTGTGAACGGTCAGAAGGTAGGCAGAGAGACCCTTCATGGAGTATATGTATACAGTATTTGTTATGCGCTTATCCTGGTATCTTCTGTTTTGATCGTGTCCATCGATAATTATGATTTTGCGACTTCTGTCAGTGCGGTTCTGACGACCTTAAATAATGTCGGTCCCGGAATTTCACAGGTGGGACCGGTTGAGAATTTCTTTGAGTTCTCCTGGCTGTCAAAACTGGTATTCTGTGCGGATATGCTGCTGGGACGGCTGGAAATCTTCCCTTGTCTTGTCCTGCTTGCACCGGAGCTCTGGAAACGGAAATTTTAAGACAAAATGTTGGAAAAATCATAGGTAAATATTAAAAAGATATAAAAATTGCAAGAAGAATTGTGAATTATCTTTGAAGATGTTATAATTGTCCCACTACTTTAAAAGTAGAAATTATTTTTAGGAAAGGGAATTAGCATGAAAAAAGGTAAAATGAAACTTCTTGCAGTGTTGGCATTGGTTATTCTTGCCGGTATTTACTATTATGTTGCATTGCCGGCACTCAATATTCATTCTACGGAGTTCTGGATATTTCTGATCGTGGTGATCGTGGCAGCAGCATTTTTCTATGCGAAAAGAAAGCGGTTCGACAGATATGCGCTGAAAGAATCCAAGGGGATGAAAGTGATCCTGGGGATTCTTGGCGCAGTTGTAATCGTGTATGCAGCAGGTACACTGTTGTCTTCTCCGATCGTCAACGCGAAAAAATATCAGAAGCTGATGAAAGTAGAGGATGGAGAATTTACAAAAGATATCGAGGAACTCTCATTTGATCAGATTCCGCTGCTTGACAGAGATTCTGCGACGATCCTGGGAAACAGAAAGATGGGAAGTATGGTGGATATGGTCTCTCAGTTTGAGGTAGATGACTGGTACAGCCAGATCAACTACCAGGATCAGCCCGTGAGAGTATCTCCCCTGCGTTATGCCAGCCTGATCAAATGGTTCACGAATCAGAGTGAGGGAATTCCGGCATATATCAAGATCGATATGGCGACACAGAATACCGAACTGGTGAAGTTGGATGAAGGGATGAAGTATACGACCAGTGATCATTTCAATCGCAATATTTACCGTCATCTCCGGTTCAAATATCCGACTTATATCTTCAATGACTTAAGTTTTGAGATCGATGACAACGGAGTTCCATACTGGATCAGCCCGGTGAAGAAATTCAATATCGGTCTGTTTGGAGGTACCACAGTTGGAAGAGTGGTTTTATGTAATGCCATTACAGGTGAGACGAAAGATTATAAGATCGAAGATGCACCGGAGTGGATCGACCGGGCGTACTCCGCAGATATGCTGATACAGCTGTATGATTATTATGGTACGTTGAAGCATGGATTTTTAAACAGTGTGCTGGGACAGAAGGATTGTCTGCATACGACGACAGGATACAACTATCTTGCGCTGGATGATGATGTATGGGTATATACAGGTGTGACTTCGATCACAGGAGACCAGTCCAATGTAGGATTTGTTCTGATGAATCAGCGTACGATGGAGACGAAGTTCTATGAAGTGGAAGGCGCGACAGAAGAGTCTGCCATGTCTTCAGCAGAAGGTCAGGTGCAGAACTTAAAATACAAAGCGGCATTCCCGTTGCTTTTGAATATTTCAGGGGAGCCGACCTATTTTATGGCGCTGAAAGATGATGCCGGACTGGTGAAAAAGTATGCCATGGTCAATGTGCAGAAATATCAGGTTGTAGCCATTGGAAATACGGTCAGTGAGTGTGAAGAAAACTACAATGATCTGATGTATGAGAGTGGCATCAAGAAGCAGGCGGAAGATACGAGAGAAGTAAAGACGCTGGCTTCCAAGATCACAAAGATCGCACAGGGCGTTGTAGACGGAGATTCTCACTTTTATATCATGTTGGAAGGCTCTGATGATATTTTTGATGTTTCAGTCGTTGATTTTATCGATATTATCAAATACAATGTCGGTGATACTGTGACGGTAGAATACAAAGAAGGTGAGCGGGCAAATTCTGTACTTTCTTTGAACGGAGAAGAGCCGGATCAAAAAGCAAAAGAGACAAAAAAATCAGAAGCGGAAAGCGAAGAGCAGGCATTATCAGAAGAATAATAAAAACAGATATACCATAATGTATAAAAAAGCGGTACTCAGTAAAAAATACTGAATATCGCTTTTTTCATACCCATTAGTTCAAAACGTTATAATTGTCGGAATCTATATCGGGAATGGATTCTTTCTCAGCCCCCACACTGATAAAGAAATCAAGAGTATTTTCTGCAGAAATTTTACTCAGACTGGTCATAAATGCAGAAATGTTGTTTAAAGAAATATCCGCCTGTTTTAATACGCTGTCAATAAAGATGGTATCAATATCATGATTACCTGCTACCATACCGTAGAGAAAACCGATAAATTCATCCATTGTCAGAATATCAGGATAGTCTTCCATGCAGATTGCACGTACACCGAAGTCTAAAGTAGTAGTGTTGCGATGACTTTTTTTGATAAATACGACGTTTCCGTTAGATGTTTTGACCTTTTCATTAGCAAGCTCAATCATCTGCTGTGTTTTTCCGGTTCCTTTCGGTCCTGTAATTAAATTTACCATGGCAAATCTCTCCTTTTTGTATGTATTTTGAGACTTCTTTCTGCTCAAATAACTTAAATTTATTATACACTAAACAAGGTTCTTAAACAATAAAAAAATAATAAAAATGCAGATAAATATTCAGAAAAATATAATGAGAAAACTTCTCAATAACAAATGTTGAAATTGAGAGTAGGACATGGTAATATCAAACTAATTGAGAATCATAATCATTTAAGGAGGCTCATATGTCATCGGAAACATTGTCTTATTTTTTCAAAAATGAAGATATAAAACTAAAAGCCAGGTTTCAGGTTGCGCTGCAGTGCGCCCCCTTTTTAAAGGGGATCAAGATATCCAGCGTGATCACAATGGAACAGAAAATGTGTGAGGAGCTGCAGGAGATTTTTGAAGAGACAGAGGTAGAATATCGAATTCTGTCCTGCAGGGACAGCAGATGTCTTGTTTTCTTTTTCAGACGGAGTGAGTTGGAGTATCATCTGATGCTGCCTGACAATCAGCGGCTGCTTGAGGCATATGGGTATCATATGCGGAATCTGGATGAGATGCTCAAAAGACTGGCTCAAAGAGTGAGGCAGATAAGCAGCAGAAAACTGGGATTTCCCCATGAAATCGGAGTGTTTTTAGGGTATCCGAAGGAAGATGTGGAAGGATTTATTCACAATGAAGGAAGAAAGTATCTTATGATCGGATATTGGAAAGTATATAGTAATCCGTCCAGGGCAAAAATGATTTTCAAGTCTTATGATCAGGCCAAAGAAGGAGTGGTCAGAGAATTTTTAGCCGGAAAAAGTATCCGGGAAATCGCACAATAATGAAGGAGGAATTCACATGAATGCAGCAGTAGTATATTGGAGTGGAACAGGAAATACAGAGGCAATGGCACAGGCGGTCGCAGAAGGGATTCAGGCAGCAGGAGGAACCGCGGAGGTATGTGAGGTTGGACAGACAGATGCGGATACGATTTCAAAATTTGATAAAATTGCGCTCGGCTGCCCGTCTATGGGAGCAGAGCAGTTGGAAGACAGCGAAATGGAGCCGTTCGTGGAAGAACTGGAGCCGATGATCTCCGGTAAGCAGCTACTTTTGTTTGGGTCTTACGGCTGGGGTGACGGAGAGTGGATGCGTGACTGGTGCCAGAGAATGGAAGAGGCGGGAGCACATCTGATCTGTGAAGAAGGTGTGATCGCAAACGAGACGCCGGATGATGCTGCGTTGGAGGAATGCCGGGCAGCCGGAAAGGAACTGATCACGGCATCGGTATAAGGATTCTTTTTCCATGTGCATTTAAACGGAACCAAAGTCTTCTCCTGAGCATAGGATAACATATCGAAAAAAAGAATTACGAAAGGGAGAAACATATGAATTTGGATGTAATACTTGGAATTTTACTGCCGTTTGCAGGAACAACTCTTGGCGCAGCAATGGTATTCTTCATGAGAAAAGAGATGAATGAAAAGCTGCAGAAAGGTCTGCTTGGATTTGCTTCGGGTGTCATGATCGCAGCATCTGTCTGGTCGCTTTTAATCCCGGCCATCGAGATGGCAGAGGAAGGCGGACAGATTGCATGGATTCCTGCAGCGGCAGGGTTTCTGCTTGGGATTGGCTTTCTGCTTTTGCTGGACACGGTGACACCTCACCAGCACTTTCAGGAATCGGAGCCGGAAGGGATTCAGGCATCACTTCGAAAAACAACAATGTTGATGCTCGCAGTGACGCTGCACAATATTCCGGAAGGAATGGCAGTGGGTGTGACCTTTGCCGGAGTTCTTTCGGATAATGTACTGATAACAATGACAGGGGCATTTGTATTGTCTGCCGGAATCGCCATTCAGAATTTTCCGGAGGGAGCGATTATTTCCATGCCGTTAAGGGCGCAGGGAATTACAAAACTGAGGGCGTTTGTGTATGGAACACTGTCAGGGATTGTAGAGCCGATCGCCGCATTTCTGACAATCTGGCTGACGGGGCTTGTAGTTCCGCTTCTGCCATATTTTCTCTCTTTTGCGGCAGGCGCTATGATTTATGTTGTAGTGGAAGAGTTGATTCCAGAGGCACAAAACGGAAAACATACCAATGTAGGAACAATCGGTGTTGCAGCAGGGTTCACACTGATGATGATTCTGGATGTGGCGCTGGGATAGAAAAAAGCAGAGGGAGCGATGTCTGTATTCCCTCTGCATTTTACTTATAAACATTGATTAGTTTTTCTAAAATGGAAAATCAGAAAATGGCTTGCATTCTTTTCAAAACCATGCTATTCTTTACTTTAGTGTTGTAAAACACTAAACTCAGGAGAGTCTCTGAAAAAAGAGCGCCGAAGGTGTAATCAGCAGACGCATGATCTGGATGCGGTTTTGCTGAGAATCTCTCAGGCAAAAGGATGGAGGAAAGAAAGTATGTTAGCACAAATCTACAATCAAATCGACACAGCGATCAAATGGGTGGATGACCGGATATGGGGACTGCCGCTCATTATTCTGATCCTGACAACAGGTATCTATTTAACCGTTCGCCTTGGCGGACTTCAGATTCGGCATCTGCCGAAAGCACTCAGATTCATGGTAAAAAATGAAGAAGAAGGACATGGGGAAGTGACCAGCTTTGGAGCACTTTGTACGGCGCTTTCTGCAACGATCGGAACCGGAAATATTACCGGAGTAGCGACTGCGATTGCGGCAGGCGGACCGGGCGCACTGTTCTGGATGGTGGTGGCAGCATTTTTCGGAATGGCAACGAAGTATGCAGAAGGGCTTCTTGCAATCAAATACCGGACAATCGACAAAGAAGGGCATGTTCTTGGCGGACCGTTCTATTATATTGAAAACGGAATGGGAAAAAACTGGCGCTGGCTGGCAAAAATATTTGCATTTTTCGGAGCCGGAGTCGGGTTGTTTGGAATCGGTACGTTTACCCAGGTAAACAGTATTGCATCTGCAGTGAAGAATTTCTTTGATCCGAATACAGAGAATGCCGTGCAGATGTTTGGAAATACATATTCATGGGCAACTGTGATTACTTGTATTATTCTGACAGTCTGTGTCGGTCTGGTCGTGATCGGAGGACTGAAACGAATTGCAAAAGTATCCGAAATTGTAGTTCCGTTTATGGCGGTATTGTACGTGGTGTTTGTTCTGATCATTATGATCACACATATTACAGAAATCCCGGCAGCGATCGTAACGATTGTGAAATCTGCATTTACCGGAAGTGCACTGGCAGGCGGCGCGATGGGAACCATGGTCGTGGCCATGCAGAAAGGAATCGCAAGGGGAATCTTTTCCAATGAGGCGGGTCTTGGTAGTGCGCCGATCGCGGCAGCGGCTGCAGTAACAAAAGAACCTGTGCGTCAGGGACTGGTGTCTATGACAGGTACATTTATTGATACAATCATAATTTGCACAATGACCGGAATTTCCGTGGTCTTAGCAGGAACATGGAATGATCCGAATCTGGAAGGTGTGGAGATCACGATGGCAGCATTTCAGAAGGGGCTGCCGTTTGCGCCGGCAGTTGCATCCTTTATTCTGATGCTTTGTCTGGTATTCTTTGCATTTACTACGATTCTCGGCTGGAATTACTATGGAGAACGGTGTATGGAATATCTGTTCAACCGGAATAAAAAAGTAGTGATGACTTATCGCTGGCTGTATATTCTGGCTGTATTTATCGGACCATATATGACGGTTGCGGCAGTGTGGAACATCGCAGATATCTTCAATGCGCTGATGGCGCTTCCGAACCTGATCGCACTGCTTGTGCTCAGCAATGTGGTGGTCAAAGAAACGAAAGATTATTTTGCGAGGATGAAATAGAGAGAAATCAGCAGAATCCACTTGACTTATTTTATGATTCTTCTTATAATAAGGAAACATATGAAAGAAATGTTGATGAGGAATAGTAAGAGTCTGAGGTTTTTCAGAGACCTGCCGGATGGTGCGAGGCAGGAAACAGCGTTCTCCCAACTCCCCTCGGAGTTCTTTTTCTGAACACCCAGGATGGAAAAGTAGGAAAAAGCGGGCCTTCCCGTTACAGAAGTAATGAGTGCATCTGTATGTTTGCAGATGAAGAAGAGTGGTACCACGGAAGATAAAAGCCTTTTCGTCTCTTAATTGAGATGAAAAGGCTTTTTTAGAAATCAAAGGAGGATATGCGAAATGGGTGCAAAAATTGTTTACAACCACAAAGCAATCGAGAAAAAATGGCATGATAAATGGCAGGAAAATCCGGTAAATCCAAGATTCAGGGACAACGGAGAGAAAAAAGAAAAATATTATTGTCTGGATATGTTCCCGTATCCGTCAGGAAACGGTCTGCATGTCGGGCACTGGAGAGGATATGTGATCTCTGATGTCTGGAGCCGTTACAAATTACAGCAGGGATATTATATTGTACATCCGATGGGATGGGATGCATTCGGTCTTCCGGCTGAGAACTATGCGATCAAGATGGGAGTTCATCCTGCAAAATCCACAGCAGAGAACGTAGCAAACATCAAACGTCAGATCAATGAGATCGCAGCATTGTATGACTGGGATATGGAAGTTAACACAACAGATCCGAATTTCTACAAATGGACACAGTGGATCTTTGTGAAAATGTTCAAAGAAGGTCTTGCATATGAGAAAGAGTTCCCGATCAACTGGTGCCCATCCTGCAAAACAGGTCTGGCAAACGAAGAGGTTGTGAATGGAAAATGTGAGCGTTGCGGAACAGATGTTACAAAGAAAAATCTGCGTCAGTGGATGCTGCGTATCACAAAATATGCAGACCGTCTTTTGAACGATCTCGACAAACTGGACTGGCCGGAAAAAGTAAAGAAAATGCAGGCTGACTGGATCGGAAAATCTTACGGTGCAGAAGTAGATTTCCAGGTGGATGGAAGAGACGACAAGATCACCGTTTATACAACACGTCCGGATACCTTACACGGTGCAACATTCATGGTACTTGCGCCGGAACATGCACTTGCAAAAGAACTTGCGACAGACGAGACAAGAGAAGCGGTGGAGCAGTATATTTATGATGCTTCCATGAAGTCCAACGTAGACCGTATGCAGGATAAGGAAAAGACAGGTGTGTTTACGGGAAGTTATGCGATCAATCCGATCAACGGTGCAAAAGTACCGATTTGGCTGTCTGATTATGTACTGGCAGATTATGGTACAGGAGCAATTATGTGTGTACCTGCACATGATGACCGTGACTTTGCATTTGCAAAAAAATTCGAGATCCCGATCATTCAGGTCATTGCAAAAGACGGACAGGAAATCGAAAATATGGAAGAGGCATACACAGATGCTGTTGGAACTATGATCAATTCCGGAGAGTGGAACGGAATGGAATCAGCCGTTCTCAAGAAAGAAGCTCCACATATCATTGAAGAGCGTGGAATTGGAAAAGCAACTGTAAACTATAAGCTGCGTGATTGGGTATTCTCCCGTCAGCGTTATTGGGGAGAGCCGATTCCGATTGTACACTGTCCGGAATGTGGAGCAGTGCCGGTACCGGAAGAAGAGCTGCCGCTGCGTCTGCCGGATGTAGATTCTTATGAACCGACAGGAACTGGAGAGTCACCGCTTGCCGGAATCGAAGAGTGGGTAAACTGCAAGTGTCCGGTTTGTGGAAAAGACGCAAAACGTGAGACAAATACCATGCCTCAGTGGGCTGGTTCTTCCTGGTACTTCCTGCGTTATGTGGACAGTCACAATGACAAAGAACTGGTTTCCAGAGAAAAAGCGGACGAGATGCTTCCGGTAGATATGTATATCGGTGGTGTAGAGCATGCGGTACTGCATCTTCTGTACTCTCGTTTCTATACAAAATTCCTGCATGACATCGGAGTTGTAGACTTTGATGAACCATTCCACAAGCTGTTCAACCAGGGAATGATCACAGGAAAGAACGGAATCAAGATGAGTAAGTCCAAAGGAAATGTCGTATCTCCGGATGATCTGGTACGCGACTACGGATGTGACTCTTTGAGAATGTATGAATTGTTCGTGGGACCGCCGGAGTTGGATGCAGAGTGGGATGACCGTGGAATCGACGGTGTCAACCGCTTCCTGAAACGTCTGTGGAATCTGCTGATGGACAGCAAAGAAAATGAAGTACAGGCAACAAAAGAGATGATCAAACAGCGTCACAGAATGGTAGCAGATATCACCATGCGTCTGGAGAGCTTCAGTCTGAATACCGTTATCTCCGGATTTATGGAGTACAACAACAAGTTTATCGAGATCGCAAAGAAAGAAGGCGGAATCGATAAAGAAACGCTGGAGACGATCGCAGTCCTGCTTTCTCCATTTGCACCTCATTTTGCAGAGGAGATATGGGAGCAGCTCGGACATACAGAGACAATCTTCAAAGCAGGCTGGCCGACATACGATGAGGCACAGATGAAAGACGATGAGATCGAAGTTCCGGTACAGATTAACGGAAAGACAAAAGCCGTGATCAGTATCGCAGCAGATATCTCCAAAGAAGAAGCGATTGCAGCAGGAAAAGAAGCGATTGCAGATAAACTGACAGGAAATGTGATTAAGGAAATCTATGTTCCGAAGAAGATTATTAATATTGTAATGAAATAAACAATGTGAATAGAAAAGACAGAACTCCATGTGCTTGGTAAGCTGAGGAGGGCTGTCTTTTTTGTTGGCGAAAAACTGGATAGTATATAGTTGACATTTTTTGATGCATATGATATTTTGTTAAGTATATTAACAAAAAAGAGGTGGTAAAATGAACTACGAAAAAATTTTATGCGAATTTCAAAACTTCATAAAAGCATATCTTAGTTTAGAACACAAACAACATAGAATTCTTGACTTGAATTTATCAGAGGTACATTTATTGAAAGTAGCTGAACAGAATCCAAATTACACGCTTATTGAATATGCTGAAAAGCTGAAAGTAAGTCGAAGCGCCATTACGCAATTAGTTAATTTGTTAGAAAAAAAAGATTGTGTCAAAAAGAAAAAAGCTAACAAGAAAAGTTTTGTGCTTGAGTTAACATCTAAAGGAGAAATAGTATGTAATAAACATGATGAAGAGCATAAAAAAATAGAAAATGATTTAAGAAGAATTTTTAAAAAATATGATTGTATTTTTTTTGAACAACTGAGCGAATTAATGTCTGATATCATAAGCACTTGGGAGGAATACGATGGGATGTAAAATTATAATTGAAGATACTAATAAATTGATGGATTAGGCAGTCGTATATATAGTCAGTTAGAACAGCTTTTTCAAGCAGAAGGTGCTGACAGAATTAGAATAGATGTTGTATATGAAGATAATGTAGTTGCTTTTTGGGGAAAGCAAGGATTTATTCCGTGTGAAAAAATACAGTTAGAATGGAATGGGCATAAGTCAAATGCGATTAAAATGGTTAAAACGATTTCGTTCAGTTAAAGTTTCTGATAAAAAGATAGCTATTTAGTTTATTACTTTATATGCAGAAAGTCAAGAAATTTCGCTGATGTTATTTGCAGTTGACAGATTGACAAGAATGGTTGCTTGCTGTTTTGGTACATTTTAAATATACTGGGCGTATTAAACAAGCAGGAGGATCTATAAATGAAATTTAATGAAAAATTATTAGAAATCAGAAAGAAACAAGGTTTATCTCAAGAAGAATTAGGTATGGAATTACAAGTATCACGTCAAACGATTTCCAAATGGGAATCGGGAGTTTCCCAAACAAAAGGATATTAAGAAATAACCTGTGTTTTCCTGCTTGCGAATAAAAGAATAGTGTGATTAAGTTAGAAATACTGCATAAATGTGCTGGTATCTCTTTTTCGTTGCCTTGAAACAGCAGACTATTTCATTTCTGCTTGATTACTCTAAACTTATCAGGCTGTGGTTTGTCAAGGGCTTGTTGCGTAAGCAATGCTTTGGCACCCTTTACAAATTATGGACGGTAAAGTAGCTTTTCAAAAGCAGAAAAAAGTAGTCTTAAGATTTTGAAATATTGTAGCGGGTAGTGGAAAATGGTATAATGTGAATACAGAGAAACATATAAATTTGTATTTAACAATCAATAAATTGAGAGGGCTTAATCTTATGACTAAACAAAAGAAGGTAATTTGGATAATATTGGGAATAATTATTTTTGTGTTTAGTGTTTTTCTAGGGCTTGGATATTTAGGTCAAATAACAGGTGGAAATAGTTTAATACAAAGAACAGAAATGAACGATAAATATGTTCCGGAAGAAATAACAAAATATTATCCAATAGAAGATTTAAACTCAAAAGAAAGTTTACTTTCTGATAAAAATTATGCAAACTCAATACAGGATGCTCTGTTAAGTGCCTCTATTGAGTTTGAACAAGGCGAAGAATATAAAACACATATTGATAAGATTATAAAGGAGTTTGAAAACGAAAACTATAAAAGTGTTTTGTATATATCAGAAAAAAACGATATAGAGTCAAGTTTGACATTTTCAAAATTCAAAATTAAGGAAGTAGATGGTAAAAAGAGATATGCTCATATTACAAGTGTACATGAGGTTATAAAGAAAGACCGCCCGTATGACAAAGATACGATGTCGTTACTAAAATCACAGTTAGCATTAAGTGATAGATTGCAAGACTTAAATATCAGTCCAGACAATAGTCGCTTTTTATATGGATTTGTACATGATGAAGATATTTACAATACAAAAATAGAAAATAAAAAACCCGATGAAATTATTTATTTTGAACTTTGTGAAAAGCCTTTCTATTTTTGGTATTATGAAAATTTTCAAAGTGATAAATCTGGAAAATCTTTAAGTATAGAAATTGAAAGATAATAATAGAACAATTCCAGGTTGTAGAGGTGATTAGAATGAAGAAACTATATTGCATGAACTGTGGTACTGAAATAAAAGGAGGAATACCTAACGAATGTTCTTGTGGAGCTGAATTTGATTTAGCAGATACAAAAAACATAAAAAGAATAATTACAAGCATTATATTCTTTGTAATATTAATGTCTCCACTGCTTATTCTTATTCACTTTGGCAGACAATATTTACAAGCGTCAATTATTTTATATGCTTTGCTCCTGATTCTAGGTATTTTTTGGTGTCGTATCGTACAAACTATTTTAGTTCGTCTTGGGTTAGTAACTATGACGAACATTGAAATTAAATAACAACAATAACATCTTCACAACTCTACTGAGCAGGAAATCTGAAAAGGTCTCCTGCTTTTTTATACCAAAAAGATTAAAAATCCTATTATCCGCATAAACGCAGGAACTTTAAGCAATATGAATGAAAATACAAAAGAAATTTACCACTAATTTACTACGATTGAAAGAACCTTGATACGACAAAGAAAATAGCATAAAGAAAAGCAAAATGGCATTTCATACAAAATATGAGATGTTTTTTTGTTGCTGTAACACAGCACAATTTGTTCTTTTTTCTGCTTGACTATCTTTCATTTTTTAGAGCATGAATTGTCAAGAGCTTGTTGCGTAAGCAATGCTTGCACTCTTGATAAGGCATGGGATAAAAAATATTTTGACAGATAGCAGAAAAGTAATGACATGTGAGTTCTATAAATGATATAATAAATTATCAGATAAAAAATCAATCGGTTAACAATTTGCAAAGAAATTTCTAGGAGAAAAGAGTATGGGGAGAATAATTATGGTTTTATATATGGAAGCTTTATTGTTATCTGTTCTTACAATATGGTTTTTATATCACATAATAAAAAAGAAAAAAATCTTTCGTTGGGAAAATGCTCCATTGGACATGAGAGATTTTGTAAAGAGAAATGAAAAAAGGATGAATATGATTTCAAATGGTATTATAGGTATCATTTTGATTCCTGCGTTTTTGCGGGTAGTTCTTCCTGCTGTACAGGATTTTCCAAACATAAATTCTGGCAATTATCTTGAAGTAGAGGGAACAGTAACATCTTGGAATTATAGTGATGAAGATAAAAACAAAACAAGAGCTATTGGAATTATGGATAATAAAACTAAAAAAGAAATATTTGTAACTGTTTATAGTAAAGGAATACAAAAGGGGGAATATCTGAGAGTTAGATATTTACCTAATAGTAGATATGGAGAGATTAAGGAGAATAAGTGATGAAAATAATAGGATTATTTTTTATGACATTAGTATTTGGAATAATATCTATGATAACAAGCAAAAAGTATAAATTGCAAGGGGATTTAAAAGAATTATGCTTTCCACCTGTATTTTCTAAAATTTTATATGGGTGTTTCATTATTTCTATGATATGT